>Ga0209589_1000014_pt1 | contig 227996 bp, 187 predicted proteins | sample CowpeawhiteBW_FD_187525 | JGI IMG/M metagenome (GOLD analysis project Ga0209589, IMG submission 187525) | Root nodule microbial communities of legume samples collected from California USA - Cow pea white BW (SPAdes) (version 2) | ecosystem: Host-associated > Plants > Roots > Nodule | place...
AGGCTCGCGTCCGCGACCCGCAGCAGCGTCTCCTGGAACGTCGAGCGCGCCCCGAACAGCGACAGGAACTGCTTCGGATGCACCTCGCGCGAGGCCGGCCACAGCCGCGTGCCCGCACCGCCGCACATGATCAGGGGGATAATTCGCCGGTCCATCGATGCCTCACGTGCTGACAAGATCCCGTTGTCGCTCAGCAAGAATGGTGCCACCCGACAGCGACGACATGTTCCGCTGTTTCAGCATCCGAGCTTGCTGCAAAGACGACGACGTCATCCCTGTGAAAGTTGGCCGAACAAGGACCATCGCTCCACATTTTGCACGTCATATTTCTGTCTCTTGCGATTGGTCTACGGCGTTCGGCGCGGACCGCCTCCAGGCGCAAGATAGCGCAGTCGCTGCTTGGCCATTCCACCCGTCGCATTGCTGTTGTATCCTGCGCGCCGCAAGGGACGTTCGCCCTCTTCCGGTTACACTTTTAGAAAGAACTTTCCTTTGTGATGATGACGGATATCCGACACCGACCGGCGACAAGCCCACATGCAGTCAGTCCATCCAATCCAACAACGCAGAGACGCTGAATGATCCTGGTCACTGGAGGCGCCGGCTATATCGGCTCACATGCTTGTGTTGCCCTGCTCGCGGCGGGTGAAGACGTTGTCGTCCTCGACAATTTCTCCAACAGCAGCCCCCTGGCGCTGGAGCGGGTCCAGCAGATCTGCGGCAAGCGGCTGACGGTGGTCGAAGCCGATATCCGCGACGAGGACGCGATCGAGAAGGTCCTCGTGCAACACGGATGCACGGCGGTGATGCATTTTGCCGGTCTGAAATCCGTGCAGGACTCGGTCGCCCAACCACTCGAATATTACGACCAGAATGTCATCGGCTCGCACCGGTTGCTCCGCGCCATGCAGAAGACCGGCGTGAAGAAAATCGTGTTCTCTTCCTCAGCGACGGTCTACGGCACGCCGAAATTCCTGCCTTACACTGAGGAGCATCCGCTCAACGCAATCAATCCCTATGGACGCACCAAGCTCATGATCGAGGACATGCTCCGCGATCAATATGCGAGCGATCCGACCTGGGCCGTGGCGGTCCTGCGCTACTTCAATCCGGTCGGCGCCCACGAGAGCGGCCTGATCGGCGAGGATCCGAAGGGCGTTCCCAACAATCTGGTGCCGTTCGTCGCGCAGGTCGCGATCGGGCGACGTGAGCGGCTCAATGTCTGGGGCGGAGACTACGATACGCCTGACGGGACCGGCGTTCGGGACTATATCCACGTGATGGACCTGGCTGATGGCCACGTCTCCGCACTTTCGTTGCTCAGCAGCCCGAAATGCTTTGCCGTCAATTTGGGCACCGGCGCGGGTAGCAGCGTTATCGAGGTGATCCGCGCGTTCGAAGCGGCGAGCGGAAAGACGATTCCCTACGACATCAAGCCACGTCGCGCCGGGGATCTTGCCGCCTATTACGCCGCAACCGACTACGCCAGCAGCCTGCTGGGTTGGAAAGCAACCCGATCACTTGAAATGATGTGCGCTGATCACTGGCGATGGCAGAGTACCAATCCGAACGGATATGTCTGACGTCCGCTTTGCGTCCGAGTGCTGCCTCTTTCATCACATTCGAACCGCTGAGGAAGCGCGGGTCGGGAGCTTTGCGCGCGGCGGCTTCCTGATCGTTCAGGTTTGACCGGTCACTTGGGAGCGGCGCCGTCGTCAGGCTTGCCGCCATTCGCCACGCATTTGTTGTAATAGTCGATCTGTTCACGACCCGATCCCTTGGCGCTACCCGCCGCCGGGTTCCCGGGCAAACGCGGCGGAAATTGTGCCGCAGTCAGGGCATGACACTTTCGGGCAACTTCGGCCGTAATCGCCGAAGCCGAGTTGGAAACCAGGCTCAGCGCTAGGCATACCAGCGCGAGCATCGTGCATCCGAACTTCAAGTCGCCGAACATGGAACCCTCTCCCAGCCAGGCCGCGCTGACAACGCGCCGCCATCGTTGGCACATATTCTAGTCCAAATGCCGCGATTTGGTTCAAGCGAAAAGCCCAGGCAACGGGGATCAAGCTGGCTGACTCCTCAACCATGCAGCAAACGACCCGGCAGGACTCGGCGAGTTCGCGCGACTTGATGCCGCACGATGATGGCCCGTTGGAGGACAATTCCAACGGGATTCAGTTTGCGCTTGTCATCGCGCGGATGATCGACACGGTCGAACACAGCCCCGAGCACCTCCGCCAGGCGGTCTACGATCTCGCCCGTTACAAGCTGCGCGAGCAGTTCACTTCCGCGAACGAGACGGACATCAAGCAGGCGCAACAGGCGCTCGAAGCCGCCATCCGCGGCGTCGAGGACTTTTCGAGGCAGCACATCGCCGTTGCGCGGCCGCAAACTCCAAGACTGGAAGCCGGTTCCGTTGGCGCGCCCCATCTCGACCGGCAACACCGGCCGGCCGTTTCGATCGACCCGACCCCGGCAGCGCGCAGACGGTTCTCGCATCCGTTTTCGCCGCTCGCTATGCGGACGATTGCCGTGCTGCTCGTCGTCGGCGGGGCCGCGGGCGTTGTCCAGCAGAGGGAGCGACTGGCATCCTGGGTGCAGCGCTTGTCGCACCCGCAAGAGCAGCCCGCCGTCCCCGTCCAGGCGCGCGCGCCGATGGCAGCGGTCGCGGCCGCAGTTCCAGCCCCGCCCCCGAAACCCAACCCGCTGCGGCCAACGGACTACGGAGTCTACGCGGTCGAAGGCGATTCCCTGACCGAGTTGCAACTGCTGCCCGGCCGTCCTCCGGACATCCGTGTCGCCGTGTCGGCCGCGCTGCGAACGCCAAGCCACACGGTGCTGTCGAGCGGACACCCAAAATTCATCGTATTCCGCCGCGATGCCGCGACCAACATCGCGGATCGCGCGGAGGTCCGCGTGATCGCCAAGGTCGCGCGAGAATTCTCCGCCGAGGTCGCGGGCAAACGACCGGAGGATGGCGATAGCTGGGTGATCCGAAACGTCGCTTTCCCGCTTCGCGTGTCACCACTGCCCGACAGCCCGGAAATGTACGAACTGCACAGCGAAGACCCCGCGCTTGAGCTGACGCCAGGCCGTTACGCGCTGGTGGTGAAGAACCAGGCGTATGATTTCACCGTCGGCGGCGACATCGTCGATCCCAAACAGTGCATCGAGCGGATTGTTGCGACCAACGGCACCTTTTATTCCGATTGCAAGAAGCCTTGAGCCTTTCCGCGCCGGCAACATGACCGCACCTTCCCGGCTTTCGACCGGGGGGGTGTAGGCATCGTTGGGCGAGGGTCTTCCGCCCCTCTATTGGTGAAGCATGAAGTTGTGAAACTCCGCGAGGTGAGCATCCGGCGATATCGCAACGTGGAGGGGCTCGACATGGTCGGTCGCCGGCAAGGCTGACCGCAGGCCGTCGAGCTGCGGCATCGCTGGGTGGCTGACAGGCTCAAGGCTGAACGCGCTCGTGCTCGCCGATGAACCGGCGCGATCAAAGGTAAAGCTGTCGCCCGCCATCCGCACGGCTGTCGGAGCCTCGGGGGCCGTTGTCGGTTGTGGCGCCGAAACTGAGCCGAAATCAAATCCATCCTTGGGCGGATCGATTACCAGCGTGCCGCCGCTGCCATCGTTCGAAAGATTGAACGTCGAGTGCGTGTAGTCGCCGACCAGCGAAAGATGTGCCGTGTGGCTTTGAGCATCGGTGACGGTCAGCACGCCACCGGTCGTGTCTCCTGAATAGGATGCAGACGTTCCGGACCCGAACGCGATGTCCTTCAGGTCGATCTGGTTCGAATTGGATGTGGTCCCGTCGCCGCTGAGATGGATCAGCCTGCCGGTAAACTGCGACGCGTGATCGAGCACCAGCGTGCCGGTTGCCGCATTGAAGGTGATCGATCCGGAAACGGCACCGGTTAGTTCAAGCTTGGCACCGGCCTCGATCATAGCTGGCTGGCTCATATTGCCCAAGGTCAGGATGATATTTCCGGAAATGTCGAGGACCGTGGATGGCGTGTTGATCACACCATCACCGTTGAGGTCCTGGTGGAAGACCGCCTCGACAGACATGAGTGATGCGTCGGTTCCGGACACATTATTGATGATCTTGGACACGAAGTTGCCGTTGCTATCGGTGCTCCAGGCTGCGTATTGCCCGCTGACGGAGTCCTTCCAGGCCACGTAGTAGCCGCCTGACGTCGCTTCCGCGCCAATCGGCGACCAGGTCCCGAATTGCCCCGCGACGACGGCGGCACCGGCATATTTCAATGTCGGTCCCTGGCTGCCGCCGATCGCGTCCAGCAAGTAGTCGTTGCCGAGCTTATCCAGACTGGTTGCACCGGACGCTTCGATCGACGTCGTTGTGATCGGTGTCGAGGTGACCGGAGGGACACCGATGACGCCATCACCATTCAGGTCCTGGTGGAAGACCGGCTCGATCGATTCGAATGATGAGCTGGTGCCCGATACGTTACTCAGGATCTTGGATGCGAAGTTGCCATTGCTGTCGGTGATCCAAACGGCGTACTGGCCGCTCACGGAATCCTTCCAGGCCACATCATATCCGCTCGAGGTCGCTTCCGCCGCCACCGGCGACCATGTACCGAACTGCCCCGCCGTGACGGCAGCGCCGGCATACTTCAGCAGCACTGCCGCATCAGCGACCGACATGTAGTAGTCGTTTCCGACCCTGGTGAATGACGTCGTGCCGACCGCCTCGATCGTCGTGCCGATCACCTCCGCCAGGACATTGGAGGACGGGCTTTGATTGCCGACCTCGTCGGTCGCGGTTGCGGAGAGCTTGTGCACGCCGGCAGCGAGCACTCCGGTGCTGACGCTCCACGTCCCGTTGGATGCGGCCACCGTGGTGCCCAGCAACGTCGCTCCGTCATACAAGTTGACGGTGCTTCCGGCTTCCGCCGAGCCGGAAGCAGTGATGCTGCCAGATGCAAGCGTGGCCGCGATCAGGTTGGGGGCCACGGGTGGCTGCGTATCGACTGTCACGTTCAGCGCGACAGAGGCAGCGCTGAGATTGCCGATCGCATCCGCGGCCTTGACCGTGAAGAGATGGCTGCCGTCGGCCAGCGTCGCCGTCGCGAACGACCAGGCGCCGGTTGCGTCGGCGACCGCAGTCCCGACGAGCGCTGCTTGGTCGAAGACTTCGATCGTGACGCCGGCTTGGGCACTTCCGGTAAGGGTTAAGTGATTTGCGGCGCTGAGGCCCGCGGCAGTCACCCCGCTATCGGCTGAGAACGAAGCGGTTGGGGCCGCCAGCCCTGTCATCGTCATCGGCGTGTTCCAGTCGGTGACGAATGCGATGTCCGATGCCGTCAGTTGCGTGACGCCGACGACGTGCAGCGTGTCCGTTCCTCTTGCGTAGTGGACGGTCCAGACGTCACCGACATTGGTCAGGTAGGCGGAGGCATCGTAACCCTTCAGCGAGAGCTTGTCGTGTTCGGTGGTGCTGTTGGTCACCGAATGGAAATCAGCGATCGTGACATAGCCGCTGCCCGGGGTGTAGACGAAGGTGTCGTTCCCCGCGCCTCCCGAGATCCAGTCGTTGCCGCCACCACCGTTGAGGACGTCGTCGCCGCTCGAGCCCACGATGCGATTGGCCAGTTGGTTGCCGATGCCGGTGAGCGCGCCCATCATCATGGTCAAGTTTTCGACGTTGTCGGGCAGCGTATAGGAGGTCCAGGCCTCGACGCTGTCGATGCCGCCGCCCGGGTTCTCGATGATCTTTTGGTTCGGGTTGTTGACGACATAAGTGTCGTCACCGGTCCATCCGATCATTGTATCGTCGTAGTTCAACGCCGTGATCTTGTCGTTGGCCGACGTACCGTAGATCGTGTGGCTGCTGGTGCTTCCGTTGATCCATGATGTGATCAGGCCGCCCACCGGGAGCGAACCAGGAAGCTGGAAATCGTCGCTGGTGAACGACGAGATCGTGGTGTTGCGCAAGACGAGGGTATCTTGGCTCGTCAGCGCCAGATAGACGTCGTTGCCGACCTGGGTCATCGCCGCCTGAATGTCGCTGAACGAGGTGAAGGCGAAGCCGTTGAGCTGGATGACGTCGTGTCCAAGTCCCGAGCCCGGAGTGAAGTCGGTGATGACGTCCGAACCGTCCCCGGCATTGAAAACGAACGTATCCGCGCCGCCGCCACCGGTCAGGATGTCATTGCCGAGCCCGCCGGTGATGACGTTCGCGGCATCATTGCCGATGATGATGTTGGACTGCGAGTTGCCGGTGGCGTTGATCGCGGCCGAACCGGTAAGCGTCAGGTTCTCGACATAGTCAGGAAGCGTGTAGGTGACCGATGACTTCACGGTATCAATGCCGCCACCATAGCTTTCGACCGCCTTAGCGTTCGGGTCGGACACGATATAAGTGTCGTCCCCGGCCCCGCCGCTCATGGTGTCGGCGCCGCCTGCTCCGTCGATCAAATCATTGCCGGACGTGCCGGTCAGGGTATCGGCAGCCGCGGTTCCGGTGATGGTGTTGGTCGGCGCTCCGCTGGCAAGCAGCGTATAGTTTGCGAGCGTATATTCCGGCAGTTGATATGCGGTAATGGAATCGATCGATACGCTCGCCGTCGCGTCCGGGGCAGCATTACCGGCCCAGCTCCCGCCCATGGCAAGATTGGCGATCATGTACATCGGCGTGTTCATGTCGGAGGGAGTGGCCACCTGCCCCACCTCGGCACCGTCCACGAAGTAGGTCAGGGTGTAAGGCGTCCATTCGACTGCGAAGGTGTGCTGGCCAGCAGTCAGATCGGCCGTATTCGCCCAGTACCCCTGATCAGCCGTTGTCGAAGACCGGAACCCCCAATGCGACTGGTCGGGATGCGTGCCGAGCGCTTCGAGCACGTCGAGTTCTGTGGCAAGACCATGCGGATTGGTCGGCAGCATCCAGAAGGCAGGCCATGCGCCGGGCGTACCGGACAGCGTCGCCGTCATTTGAAAATAGCCGTAAGTCTGGGCGAAGCTGTTCTGGCTCGAGATCATCCCCGATGAGAACTGGTGGCCGCCGACATAAGGCGCATCGGCCGCTGGCAGCGGCTGCGCGCTGATGACGAGATGGCCGTCCTGGATCGAGAATGGGTTAAGCCCGAGCGGCGCGGACGCCTGGCTTCCCGGCAGTCCCGAAAAGCTCGGGTCGACATAGATCTCCTGCTCGCCGGAGAGCGAGTAACTCGCCGCCCCGCTCCAGGCATAGCTCGTGCGCCATGTCAGATGCGGGTCCTGCCCCACTGAGAGCGTGTTGAAATCGTCGTTGAAGGTCTGCACCATGTCGGTGCGCGGTGCGACGATATTGATGTTGGCCGCGGTGAAATCCCCCACCTTGGCATTGTTCATCCTGATGGTTTCGCCGCTGCTGAGCGTGAGGACGGCATCGGTGCCGACCTGCTTCATGGCAGCGGTGACATCGGACAGCGAGTGGAAGCCCGTGCCATTGAGCTGCAGGATGTCGCCGCCCACGCCGGTGTGGAAATCGGTAATGACGTCGTTGCCGTTGCCGATGGCGATGACGAAGGTGTCGATGCCGCCGCCCCCGTTGAGCACGTCGTTACCCTTGCCGCCATCGATGATGTTGTTGCCGGCATTGCCGATGATGATGTTGTCGAGATCGTTGCCGGTCGCGGGCGACGAGTAGTTGCCCCCCAAGATCAGGTTTTCGACATTGGGCGCATTGACGAGACTGTAGCCGTCGACCATTCCGTCGTTGATAGTATCGATGCCCTGGCCCGGCTGCTCGACGACCTTGGTATTGTGGTCATACATGAAGTAAGTATCGTCGCCCGTGCCGCCGATCAGGGTGACGCCGGTTCCGAGCGCCTGCAGGGAGTCGTTCATCGCGCTGCCGGTCAGCGTGCCCCCCGCTTGCACCGTGAGTGCCGCCGTGTTCGGCGCGGCGCTGCCCTGAAGCGGATTGTCGAGCACGACATTGGACGCGACGAGAGAGGACAGTGCGACGTTCTGCAACGTCAAGGTTTCGGTGGTGGACAGAGTGACGACCGTATCAGCGCCAACCTGCTTGGCAGCGGCAACAAAGCTTGCGAAGGTTGGAAATCCGTAGTTCTGAACGCGCAGGATGTCTCCGCCGGCGCCAGCCTGAAAGTCGCTGATCGTGTCAGAGCCGTACCCCTTCGAAATTGCGAAGATGTCGCTGCCGGCTCCGCCGGTGAGAAGATCGTTTCCAGTGCCTCCGAACAGAATGTCCGATCCGGAAGTTCCAACGATAATGCTCGCGTCGGTTGAGTTCACGGTCATGATGGCTACTGTGCTCCTTTGCACTCACACCCATCACGAAGGTGTTCAAGCCGGTTTACGAACTTCGAAACAAATTGAAGCATGCGTCTGAATGCATGCGCGCACGCGCGATGCAGTGCCGCAAGTTCCTTTGTGGGAACAACACGCTCAATGGCGTGCAGATTACGCCACGTCCTGTAGCCGAGCTCTCGGCGCTGATCTAACCCGTAGTGCTACGGGTGAGGACATGATCGCGCAGTATCGAATCGCACCGATTGTGGAAGGCGCGCCCTCATGATCGCGGAGAACCGTGACGGCGCATTCAAGGCCCGGCCCGCACGGCTCCGAGGCGAAGGTTCCTGGAAAAGAGATTGCTGGAATCTGCCAGCAGCTTCGCTGGGGGCCCTTCCGCGCAAACCCGGCCGGCCTCGAGGCACACCACGTGATCCGCGTCGAGCACCGATTCCAGTCGGTGGGTGATGAGCAGCAAGGTCCGGCCGTTGAGCTGCTGTTGGATCGCACGCTTGACACTCTCTTCCAGTGAGCGATCGAGCGCGCTCATGGCCTCGTCAAGAATCAGAAACTCGGGCTTGCGCACGATCGCGCGGGCGAGGCCAAGGCGCTGGCGTTGCCCGCCCGAGAAGCGCGTGCCGTGCTGTCCGATCCAGGAGTCGTATTTGTCCGGCAACGATTCGACCATGTCCGAAATGCCCGCAACACGCAGCGCGTCCAAGATCTCCGCTTCCGACGCGTCGTTCTTGGACATCCGCACATTGTCGATCACGGTGCCTTCAACGAGGTCGACGTCCTGACCGGCAATCGCCAGCAGGCCAAGCCATTCCGTTCGGCGGAGATCCTCGATCGGGCGACCATCAACAAAGACGCATCCCTCGGTCGCGGAATAAAGACCAAGCAAGAGATTCACGATCGTGGTCTTACCCGCTCCGCTCGCACCGACGAGCGCGGTGATCTTGCCTGCCGGAATGTCAAAGGAGACGTCGCGAAGCGCGGGATCGGATCTGGCTTCGTAGCGGAAGGTGACATTGCGGAACGAGATCCTATCGGCCAGCCTGTCGATCGCGAGGTGTCCGGGCTTCGGATATTCCTTGTCGTCCTTCGCCAGCATCAGACGGATGGAGCGCAACTGCGGCTCGATCTGCGCCATGTACAACAGGCTGGTTTCCAGCTCACGCATGTGCGGCTGCAACCGGTAGAGCAAGGCGACCGCCGTAAGGCTGGTCGCGAATCCGACTCCCCATACGTTGGCGGACGCGATGACGAGGCAGAGCACCACGAGATATCCCACTTCGGTCAGCGGAGACACCAGCGCCGAAAGACGCGCGAGCCCCAGAGCGACCTTGCGCGCCTCAGCCGACGCGCCCTCGAAGCGCTCCTGATGCACCTTCTCCTGGCCATACGCACGGATCGTCCGCATGCCCTGAAGGGTCATCAGCATGTGCTCTCCCAATCTCTGGTGAACCAGCTTCACCCCGCTGCCGAGCTCTTGCATCGGCCGGGAAAGGTGACGCATCCCGACCGATACGGCCATCGAAGCCGCGATAGCCATCACCGTAATCTTCACCGACAGCGCAAGAAGAAACGACAGGAACAGAACAATCGAGCAGGAGCTGACGATGATGCGGGTCAGATTGCTGTAGGCTCCGGAGATCAACCATGTCTCGGTCCCCAGAACCTCCATCAGGTAGGCTTCGTCGTGGCGCTGAAAGAACGAATACGAGGTCGACAGATATTGCAGGTGGACGCGGTTGCGCGCGACCTCGTTGATCTGCTCGCCGACATGGGCGCTGATCAGCGTATTGGCAAAGGCCAATGCGCCGCGTACGACGATGAGAAAAAGCACCACCAAAGCGGTTTCAGTCGAGCTATGAAACCAACTGGTCGCGTGCCGAAGCGCATCGCCTAAAATGCCGCTCGTCGACGTCGCGAGCTCGACCTGCCCCATCGCAAGATAGAAGAAGAGCAGCACCAGCGTGATCCCGACCGTCTCCGCCAGGGATGAAGCCAGACCAAGGACGATCAGCAGCGGCGTCGCCCAACGCGGCAATGGAGCCACCTTGAGGAGCCGCCACAGCTCCGCCAGCGCTGCGCGCCGCGCGGCTCTTGGTTTCTTCATATCGTCTGTGTCTTCTGCCATCGGGATGGACTGGAGTCGCCGATCAGGAATGACGGCGATGGCCGGCGGAATTCTCTCTGCCGCAGGTTGCGGAATGCCCACCACGCCGCGGAGGCGATATCCCGCGGCAGGCCCAGCGCGGCGACCTTGACGGCCAGCACGGGATTTCGCCGGAACAGCAGCATAAGGACCGACGCAAAGTAAACCAACTGACCGCCGGTCAACGCTCTCCGAAGCAGCCACCGGGCGTAGTTGCTGATCCCGCGGTCCAGCAACGCGATGCGGTCGGGATGCCGGGCCGCCATCTCATCTGCGACCAGCATCCAGGAGCGGAACATCCGCGTCATGTCGCTCGACATGTTGTTGGGCAAGTAGCGGTAGCCGATCTCGTACTCAGGGACCACCGCGAAGTGATAGCTTTCCGCGACTCGACAATAGAACAGCAGATCTTCGCAGCCCTGAGCGCCCGATGCCCGCAGGCCGCTCTCGAACCCACGCGCCGCAATCAGCGCATTTCTGCGAACCATCGCCGCGCTTCCGTTGCCGATGAAATTGCCCTGGAACAGATATTCGAGCACATCGCCAGCGTGAAACACCGGATCGGATTTCACGCTCACGCGGCTCTTCGCATCGATCCACGCATACCAGCTATAGACCAGGCCCGTCCTGTCTCCTCCGTCGATCATCGCCTGGAGCTGGTTTTCGATCTTGCGCGGCGCCCACAGATCATCAGCGTCGATGAACGCGATGAATTCCGCATGCGCGGCCTGCCACCCCGTGTTGCGAGCGGCCGCCACACCGGCGTTATCCTGCCTGATGATCGTGATACGCGGATCGCGCTTGGCATGGTATTCGGCGACCGCGAGCGTGTCGTCGGTGGATCCATCGTCCACCACGATGATCTCGAGCCGCTCGTGCGATTGCGATCGGACGCTGCGAAGCGTCTCGTCGATCGTCGCCTCGGCGTTGAACGCTGGAACGACGACGCTGACTAGGCACGTACTTGTACTCATTGATACCGCTCCAAGCAGTGCACAAACGTCTCCAGACTTTGGTCGCCCCTCACCTCGATGCGCGGAAGGTCGAGCAAGTCATCTTGCAGTCCGGCAGCCCGATCGACCGTGTTGAATATGGCCTTGTAGCCGCACTCCGCCGCTAGAATTCTGAGCCGCTGGTCGGTGCATCCAAACGGCGCCGCGAGCGATGTGGTCGGCCGCTCCAGCCAGGTCTCGAGCTGAATCCGCGACCGCAGCAATTCTTCGGCGAGTTCCGCGGTCGAAAGCCTGTCGCTGCGGGGATGGCGCGCGAGATGACTTCCGAACATCGCGCCTTCACCGGCAAGCGCGATGATGCTGTCGGCATCCATCAGCGGCGCCGGCATTCCGAACGATGCATCCCACTCCGCCCTTGCGCCGACCAGGTCCGTGACGATGAAGACTTCCGAGGAGAAGTCATTGGCTTTCAGGATCGGCCACGCCTGCTCGGCAAAATCCTGATAGCCGTCGTCGAAGGTGATTAGCAGCGGCCTGCCTTCAAACGGATGATTGTTGGCGACAAACCACGCGAGCTGCTCCGAGTTGATGGTGTGGTAGCCATTTCTCCGCAGCCACGACATCTGTTCGGCAAAGGCATCCGGATCGACGCGGTAGCGCGCAAGCTGATCCGGCCCATCGGTCGCAATTCGATGGTACATCAAGATGGGAACATGCGAGCGTCTTTCCGATTTCAAGACCTCCGATCGCCGCTTGACGGCTCCATTCCGCACGACAAATCGCGCGACCTCCGTATCGATCGGCGCATCAATTCGCGCAATCATCACCTGCGGCTCGAGCGCAACCTCGCCGGGCGCAAGGCGCCGGTAGCGATCGACGCGATAGAGCTCGGTCTGAATCGATGCCTCGAGCGCGAGCTCGGGCAACTGCGCCATCACTCGGGCTATTGTCTCGGCTCCGTAGGGATTTTCCCAATCGAACCCGGTGCGAGAGGCGTCGTCCTTCAAGACGTAGCTGTGCGCCGTGATGAGGTGACCGCCGGGACGCAAGGCGCGCGCAACCCTCTGCGCAACGCGCGCCAGCTCGGCTTCATCGTCCAGATAGTAGAGCACCTCGGAGCAGCAGATCAGATCCATCTCATCGGGAAGACAGTCGGCCGAGAGATCGAGCCTGGCGAACTCCACATTGCGGAGTCCGTTACATCGCAAGCGAGCCCGCGCAAGCGCGGTCGATGAAATATCGGATGCCAGGAGGTGCCCGACCTTCGGCGCCAACTGCCGGCTGAAATGCCCCTCCGCGCAAGCCAGCTCGAACGCACGTTGCGGCGGCTCGGCCGGCAACAACTCCAGTTGCCGACGGTACTTCTCCTGCTCATAGGGTGAGCCGTAGTTCCATGGATCCTCTCTCTGAAAGAATCTTTCCCAGAACACTTCACGTCCAATGTCGCGTGGACCACCTGCAAGAGTATGGCCCTCGCTGCTGCCGGATGCCTGCGCCCTTGATCCGATTTGCGATCCGGCTTCGCTCGACATGCGCCGCTGCAGCGCATGCAGGCGATGCTGATGGCTATCCGGCCCGTTCCGCCCAAGTTGGCCAATTCGCTTGATCAACTCGACCGGCCGGCTCAGATGCCGAAGCCGCCCGTCCCTTCCCGCCGGAACGGATAGATAGGAGAGGTGTTCGCGGATCAAGGTCAGCCAGAACTCCGAATCCACCGCTCCGAGCAAGCCGACGTCGAGCAACGCTAGGACCTGCGGTCCATCGCAAATGTAAGCGTAGAGCCGGTCGATCCGCCGTGGTGGGCGAAACGCCGGAAGCTCCTGGAGATCGACACGGAGGCCCAGTGTGAGGCTGAGTTTGCGCGGCGCCGACAGGTCGTCGTAATCGAGCAACATGCGCTCAAACCGGTACTGTATCTTTCGCGTTTCTGCCGGATCATGCCAAGCCTGCCCGATTGCAGTGATCAGTTCGGTCACATGCTCGCCGAACTCGCACCACCGACCGGCCAATCGCGCCGGCGTTGCGCGGGCCCCCACAGCGACCGAATCCAGCAGATTGAGCGCAATCTCATCCGCTGCCGTGACGGATTGCGGTATGTCGGCGAGTACCTCTCTTGAAAGGCGACTGCTGTTCCCTCGGGCGCAATCGATGCCGCAACACCAGAGCGCGAAGTAAGCCTGCGCTGCCGCCTGCGGCCTGCCGGAAGCGGCCGATGCCCCGTTCCGGTGAGCCGCTGCTGGATGCTTCACACGCTCGTCGGCAGAAAATCCCCGAGCAATAACCGTATTCCCGTCAGCCAGCATTTGCCGGATGTCGCTGGATAGCGAATGCTCGCTCGACCAATAGTAGCTGAGCAACTCGTCAACATGGGTCCAGGTGCCACCGGTTCGCGCGATCCGCTGCCACAGGTCCCACTCCTCGCAGGTGCGAAGACTGGCGTCAAAGCCGCCAACCCCGAGGACTGCACTTCTTTTGACAAGGACACCGTGAACGGCAACCGGACAACTGCGCGCAAACGCTTCGAATGGATTGGCCACAACCGCTGCATTGCGATAGCGAGGCGTCTGGTCACCATCAGGCGTCACACGACAATGGTCACAGCAGGCCGCAATCGCGGACGGATTTTCGTCCAACGCAGCGTTCATTTTGGTCAGAAATTGCGCATCAATCCAATCGTCGCTGTCAAGGAATAGAAGTCGCTCGCCGCTTGCGCTGGACAGGCCGATATTGCGGGCCGTCGATACGCCCCGCGCGTCGGACCTTAGCAGAACGAAGCGGGCATCCCGCGCGGCATATTCGGCAACGATTGCCGAGGTCGCATCAACCGAACCATCATCGACGATCAGCGCTTCCCATCCGGGATCGGTTTGGGCCAACAGGCTTTCGAGCGTCCTGGCGATGGTTTTCTCGGCATCGCGCGCGGGGATTACGATCGAGGTAAGCGAACCGGATGTCATTTGCGCTTCCCCTTGCCATGGTAGAAGCGGAAGCCGGACACGCAGCCGGCGATCTCCTCCTTGAGAAAGCGGTCGTCAATGCGCTTGTGTCCGATGGCTCTGCGGAGCAGCCGATAGGAGTACCAGGTCGGCAGGTACAAATACGCGCGGACCTGATTCTCGCGGAGAGCCGTTCGTTCATACTGCACCAGCAGCGCCGCGATGTGGCCTCGCATGTAGTAGTAGATCTGGCTCGCAAGCCCTTCCATCGTCCGGCGGTGAGAATGGAACGCCACAGAGGACGGCGCGTAGCGGCAAGTGTAGCCGCTGGCGAGCAAGCGGTACCAATATTCGGAATCACCGGAGCAGCCGGCTTGACCGACGTCGAGCCGCTCGTCGAACAGGCCGATCTTTTCGAACACGTCGCGGCGAAATGCCATGCTGGCGCCGGCGCCGACGTCCCACGCCGGGAACGCGTCCCGGCGATGCGACTTGAAGCATGAGCTGTCGAAGTCGCGCTCCCGGTAGCCCTTGCCGAATCCCCAGTAGGTTTCGAAGTGCCGCTGCGCCTCGGTTGCGAGTTCGGCCGGAAGGACGAGCCCGGTGACGGCCGCGATCTGCGGCTGATCGAATGCGGCCACCAGCCGCTCCAGCCAATGAGGATGAAGCATGACGTCGTCGTCGGTGAAGGCTACGATGTCGCTGCTTGCATGACGCACGCCGGTATTGCGGGCGATATCGAGCCCTGGCCTGTCCTCGCGGACGTAGACCGCTCCAGCAGCCAAAGCGACATCGCGCGTCCGCGGATCCCGTGAGGCGTTATCGACCACGATAATCTCACGCGGCCGGAAGCTTTGCCGCGGCAATGACGCAAGGCAGGCGGTCAGCTCTTCCGGTCGATCCCGCGTGCAGATCACGACGCTTGCCGAGACTGTCGGCTTGGCCTCCCTTTGCAACTCGTCCGCGATCGCCTGAAGAAACTCGGCGTTGACGTGATCAATCCGCGAGCCACTCTGCCGCCCCTGATCCATCAGCACATGACCGATCGGGCGGTCGCCGTGCCAGAACACCGTCATCCCCTCGCGCAATTCCGTTGCGGCAATGTCCGCAGGCGATGTCACCGCAACGTGCGTGACCCCCTCGCCGAGCGGCAGGTCTGCGATGGAAGAGAGCATGGCCGTTTCGTTGCTGTGTCAGACCGGCGGATGACGGTCCCGCCACTCAAGTGCCGTCTCAATGATGAAGTCGATATCGGATTGCTGCGGACGCCAGCCGAGCTCTCGTTCGGCCTTCGCGAACGACGCGACGAGCCTGGCGGGATCGCCCGGCCGTCGCGCGCCACGGCGCACGACCGGCTCGTTCCCAGCGACACGTTTCACCGCCGCGATCAATTCGAGCACGCTGGTGCCAACGCCCGTGCCAAGGTTGAACACATGAGTGCCACCCCGTTCGAGCAGCATTTCGCCGGCAAGCACGTGGGCTCGCGCCAGATCGCTGACGTGGACGTAGTCCCTGATGGCGCTGCCGTCCGCCGTCGGAAAATCCGTGCCGAGTATTGTGAATGGCCGATCGGTCCGGCGTGCGGCTTCGATGGCCAGAGGAATGACATGCGTTTCCGGCTCATGGCGCTCGCCAATCTCACCATCAGGATCAGCGCCGGCGGCGTTGAAATAGCGCAAGGACACCGATCCGATTCCGTAGGCCGTGCCAAAGTCCTCGAGCATTCGCTCGATGATCATCTTCGACCAGCCATAGGGATTGATCGGCGTTTGCGGATGGCTTTCGTCGATCGGGATGTGCTGGGGGATGCCGTAACTGGCGCACGTGCTCGAGAACAATAGCTTGCGGCAGCCTGTTGCGCGCATCGCATTCAGCAGCGCAAGCGTGCCCGCGGTGTTGTTCTCGTAATAGAGCGCCGGGTTTTCGACTGACTCGCCAACGTAGGCGAACGCTGCGAAATGCGCGACCAGATCCGGCTCATATGCCTCCAGCGCCCCCCGCACCGCGAGCGGATCGCGAACATCGCATTCCACCAGCGGCCCCCAACGCACCGCTTCGCGCCATCCGCGCGAGAGGTTATCGAGCGCCACAACATTCCAGCCGGCCCTGGCGAATGCCTTGCAGCAGTGGGAGCCCACATATCCCGCACCGCCGGTGACCAGCACCGTCCTGGTCATGTTGCCGCTCCGGCGCGGTAACAACTCAACTTGCTGATGCAACAGCCGATCGGCCTTGCAACTGGTCGACGAAGTGGCGCGCACAACGCCCACCCAAGGCCTTCACGCTCGTCGATCACGACGGCTTGGCGCTCGGAGACCGGGGACACGCCAAAACTCGATAGTCTAACTTGTCGCGGAAATTTGATTGGCCTCACTCCTCGCGCAATCTTCTCTGTTCAAAGCGGCTCAGCAGTATTTCCAAGACGATTGCCAACCTATCGATTCAAAATGCGGCTTCTTCGCGATGAGGAACACAAGCAGCGCACGCTACAGTGCGTTACCGGATGATGCATTGTCGCGGATCCGCGGCGCGCAGCCGGGAGAAGGCAACGCGCACGTCGTCAGCGCGCCTCCGCCGGAGTTCCACTACATCAGCTACCGTGAGAATGAACCGACGTGCCGGCTCACAAGGCAGGCGATGCCTTTGGACGAGCACAACAATGCCTGCGATTGCGGCAGTGGAGACGCCGAGTTCCGCCAAGTGGCAACAATGTGGCCACGCAACCCATCGGCGGGTACGGATGCCAGGTTTTGCTTAGGGTTGGTGTTCCGCGAGCTCGTCGGATGGATAATACCGTGCCCGATGCGCCTCCGACAAAACCTCCCCGGTCGCCGACTTGGCCTGCGCTGTCCATCGATACACGCCCGGATTGCATGGGCCGAATGTTCTAAAGGTTCCAGACGGCAAGATGCCATCCGAGGGGATGGGCAATTCCTCCCCGCCCATCTCCCTGACGCCTTGAGTCAGGGTCAACGACAGGCTTTTTGCGCCCGCCGGAACATTGCGAAGACGAAATTCGGGATTCGGAAAGAGCGTGACGCAACCCTTGGCGCCGCCCCAGGAAAAATCCAGCGTCATCGGATCGGCAAGGGCTGCGTGGCATGTTGTAAGCCATCCGGCGACGGCAATAACAACGAACCTAGCTGACATGGGACCCCCAAAGGATCGGTCTACTCGAAGGGCGCACTGCACGCGTCGTCCTCTGTCCAGCCATGCGACGATGGCCTGATAAGGCGCAGGCTCGAACGCGGGATCGAGGCACCGTCGCGTAGGCACTCCTTATGTGGCCGCTTTGAGGCAAGGACGCATGTCTCGATGACTTTTGAGCACGCCGTGTAGTGGTCCGTCGCCATTGCCGCCACTTGGCACCGATTTTGAATTCCCACCGACACAAGAATTTCTTACTCGTCGAATAGAAGCCGCGATCATGCCTCACTCCGCTGTTGTCCAATATTCGAGCAGAGTGCCTCCGAAACATGACGCCAACATGCACGCCAAGTTGCGCTGCCTTCAACAAGGTTCGAAATTGAGGATAATGCAAGCCGACGACAGGCACCTCCGATCCGCCGGTGCACAACGAACGATCTCGTATCGTGAGCATTTTCCCGACGGCCATGCGCCGCTTGCTGGATGGGCGGTGCCGCTATGAAGATCTTCGTGCACGACTACGCGGGACATCCGTTCCAGGTCGATCTCAGCCGCGAACTGGCTTCGCGTGGACATGAGGTCAGCCATGCCTACTTCCATGGCGATCTCGGTCCAAAGGGCAAGCTCGAGAAATCGTCCGACGATCCCGCCCACCTCTCTTTTGCCGGCGTCAAGCTATCGCGGCCTTACGACAAGGCGTCCTTCGTGCGCCGTCGATTCGACGATGTCGCCTACGGCAAAGCCGTTGCGAAGCTGGTGCATACGGACAAGCCCGACATCGTAATCTCCGGCAATACGCCGACCGAAGCCCAATCGGCCATCGTCAACGCGTGCAAGCAGACCGGCACCAAGTTCGTGTTCTGGGTTCAGGACTTCTACAGCGTTGCCGTGTCTCAGCTACTGCGCAAAAAGCTGGGTCCGCCCGGTGCCGTGGTGGGCGCCTATTATCGGTTTCTCGAGCGGCGCCAGTTTCAGAGCTCCGATGCGGTCGTCGTCATCACGAACGCGTTCTCACCGCTTGCGAGCAAGTGGACCGGCACCGAAGACAACGTCTTTGTGATCGAGAACTGGGGTGCATTGAACGATATCGCGCCACACCCCAAGGACAACGCATGGGCGCGCCGTCACGGTCTGCATAACTCGTTCAACTTTCTGTATTCGGGTACGCTCGGGCTGAAGCACAATCCCGACCTGCTGGTGCAGCTCGCCAAGATGGTGAAGGGACGCGCCAATGTCGTGACGGTGAGCCAGGGCGTTGGCGTCACCCATCTCGAGCAGGCCAAGGCCGAGCTCGGGCTGGACAATCTGATCCTGTTGCCCCTGCAGCCCTTCGCGGATCTCCCGATGGTGCTCGCCACCTCCGATGTCGCCGTTGCGACGATCGAGCCGGAGGCGGGAATATTCTCGGTACCTTCAAAGGTGCAATCCTATTTCTGCGCCGGACGTCCGGTGCTGCTTGCGGCGCCGAAGGAAAATCTCGCGTCTGATCTGGTTCGCCGCAATGGCGCCGGATTGGTCGTTGATCCCGTCGATCAGGCAGCGTTCCTGAAGGCCGCGCTGCGGCTTCTCGATGACGAAACCTTGAGAACAAATGCAGCCGCCAAGGCGAGATCATTTGCGCTCGAAAACTACGACATCAAATCGGTAACCGACCGATTTGAAACAGTATTTGACTATGCAATCGGTTCGAAAACTGCGGAAAGGAAAATCTAATGGCGACGAAGAACATGTCCACCGCACTGGTCTGCGGCGCGGGTGGCTTCATTGGCGGGCACCTGGTCAAGCGACTCAAGCGTGAGGGCTTCTGGGTGCGTGGTGTCGACCTGAAATTTCCGCCATTCGCGGAGACCGAAGCCGATGATTTCGTGGTCGGCGATCTTCGCGACCAGAATTTCTGCCGACAGATCACCGACCGCAAATTCGACGAGGTGTATCAGCTCGCCGCCGACATGGGCGGCGCCGGCTATATCTTCACCGGCGAACATGACGCCGACGTGATGCACAATTCGGCGACCATCAACCTCAACATGCTCGATGCCTGTCAGAAGCGGAATGTGCGCGGCATGTTCTATTCGTCGTCGGCCTGCATGTATCCGGAGCACAATCAGAAGGATCCCGACAATCCGAACTGCGCGGAAGATTCGGCCTATCCCGCGGCGCCGGATAGCGAATACGGCTGGGAGAAGCTGTTTTCGGAGAGATTATATCTTGCCTACAACCGCAACTATGGAATGCGGAACCGCGTCGCGCGCTACCACAACATCTTCGGGCCTGAGGGCACCTGGGAAGGTGGCAAAGAGAAGGCGCCGGCCGCAGTGTGCCGCAAGGTCGCCCAGGCTTCCAATCATGGCGAGGTCGAGATCTGGGGCGACGGCACGCAGACACGCTCGTTCCTCTATATCGATGAGTGTCTTGAAGGCACCATTCGCCTGACCCGGTCGGACTTCGAAGGTCCGGTCAATGTCGGGTCGGAGGAGATGGTCACAATCAACCAGCTTGTCGATCTCGTCTCCGACATCGCCGGCAAGAAGGTGATCAAGAAGCACATTCCCGGTCCGCTCGGCGTTCGCGGCCGCAACTCGGACAATCGCCTGATCGGCCAGAAGCTCGGCTGGAAGCCATCGGCAACGCTGCGCTCCGGTCTTGAGAAGACCTATGAATGGATCGAACGCCAGATCCGCAGCAACACCAGGGCGGCCGCCTGACGGGCGGCCCTAGCCGGCCGGGCTCACGAAAAGGAGAAGATTCGCGCAAACCAGGCCATGACCGGCACGATCATTTGGAAGGCTCGATGGGTAACAACCGGTGGGAGCTTCGCAATGATTGCAGACTTGATTTATGACGTTGGCCTGCACAAGGGCGAGGATGCGGCCTTTTATCTCAAGAAGGGCTTCAAGGTTCTCGGGATCGAGGCCAACCCGGACCTCGTACAACATTGCCGTTCGCGATTTCGCAATGAAGTCGCGAACGGGCGGTTGCGGATCATCGAGGGAGCAATCGCAGCGGAGTCCGAAGGGCCCGCCATCACCTTCTACAGGAATTCGGACTCCGTTCTCTCCACCATCAACAAGGACAGAGCCGAGCGCAGCCAGAAATTGGGTCACAAGAGCGAATGCATCGTCTTGCCGCGCATCGACGTTCTCGATGTCTACCGCTCCTGCGGCGTGCCCTATTTTCTCAAGATCGACGTCGAGGGAGCGGATCATCTTGTGTTGGAAGGACTGAAGAAGCAGCCCAACCGCCCTCGCTACATTTCGATCGAATCCGACAAGGTCGACTTTGATGAGGTCGAGGCCCAGCTCGGCCTCTTGCGCGATCTTGGCTACCGGAAGTTCAAGGCGGTGCAGCAGCAGCGAATTCCGGGATCGCAGGTCAAAACCAAGGCGCTGGACGGCTCGAGCGTCGCGCATGTCTTCGAAGGCGGCGCTTCCGGTCCGTTCGGCGAAGACCTCGGCAATGACTGGCTGGACTTTGACGGCATCGTCCGCCGCTACCGATCGATATTCCGCGACTACCGGTACTTCGGCGACGACTCCCTGTTGGCCAAATCTCCTGTTTTGGCACTGCCGTTCAAGGCGGTGTACAAGCTCTGCACAGGCCAACGCGGCTCACTGCCTGGATGGTACGACACACATGCCGGCCTCTAGCCGATACTCTCCGCCTGGTGACATGCGCAGGACCTGATTGTGGATTCTGATTCAACCAGAAAGATCGAAGTATCGATCGTCATCTGCACGCGAAATCGAGCGAATCGCGTGTCGGGGACCTTGGGCGCGATGCGGGCGTTGCGCACCAATCACGCTTACGAGGTGATATGGGTCGACAACGCGTCGACCGACGATACAGCGGACGTGCTCCAGCGTGCTTTCACCAACGACCCGGCCTCAAGATACATCTTCTGCAAGCGGATCGGTCTCGGTGCGGCCCGCAATCTCGGTTGGGAAAGCGCACGCGGCAGGATCATCGCCTTCACCGACGACGACTGCTATCCGTCGCCCGACTATGTTGATGCGATCTTCGCGGCATTTGCCGATCATCCCGCCGCGGGTGTGATCGGAGGCCGTATCCTTCTCCACAATCCGAGCCACGCCAGGATCACGATCGAGGAAAGCGAGGCACCGCGTGTCTATCCGAAACGGACCTTTGTCAGGGCCGGGACGTTGCAGGGCGCGAATCTCGCGTTCCGACGCGAGGCTCTGCAGGTGATCGGCGGTATAGATCCCGATCTCGGGGCGGGCACCCGCTTTCCCTGTGAGGACATCGATGCGGTGACCGCTGTGCTGTGGGCCGGATTCGACGCCTGCTTCGATCCCCGTCCGACCGTGGCGCATGATCACGGCCGCGTCGACGCCGACGTGCCGGCGCTGCTCACGTCTTATGATCGCGGCCGCGGCAGCTTTTACGCCAAATACATCCTGCGGCCGGATACCCGCGCGACATTCATCTTGCGCTGGCTCAGCTCGACCTTGCGTCGCCGCGACTGGCAAGGGCTGCGCACGCTTCGAACCGAGCTGCACACGGCAAGCCAATACGCGATCGCCAAACGCAGATATGGAGCGCTTGCACTGGCCGTCCCGTTGGGCCTTGCCGCCCTGGCGGTGCAGTCCATCGTATCCTTTGGCTTCTCGTCCGGACGTCGCCTTTGGAGCCGGTGAGGCAGAGATGAGGCGCGTGACGCGAAGAGCGGTGCTCAAGGGAGCGGCCGGCCTTGCATTGACCACCATCGGCCCGCTCACCGTCTTCGACACGCCGGCCGCAGCGGACGGAGCCCTATCATTCGGCGACGCCATCATCACCGTGGAGAATACGACGGTGCGATCCACCGAGCTCTGGGTGGAAGTACCCGTCAAGCTCAACGCACCGACCGCCTGCACGATCGTGCTGGAGTACGAGACGCTCAATGGAAGCGGAACAATCGGGGCACTTCCAGGAGCGGCGACCGCCGGCGCCGACTTCATCGCAGCACGCGGCTTCGTGATCTTTCAGCCGGGCGAGCGGGTCAAATTGGTGAAGATCCGCCTTGTGCGGCCGCTTGCAGAGGGCAAGTCAATCGTCCTCCAGGTATCGGATTTCGGACACCCACTGTTCGGTCTCGCGCACACCAGCGGCGAGGTGAGATGGGGCCCGCACACCACGATCGCGACCTCCTACGCCAAGGACGACGTGCAGCTACCTCCGCTACCCGCGCACGGTACGGTGATATTTTCGGATCGTCTGCTTGATCGCGAATTCGCCAGCGACGACGGGTTTGCGCCCAGCGGCAGACCATGCTGGCAAAGCCGTCTCGCCACCGGACGGCGCCAGGACGGCAACAAGGAACTGGGCTACTATGCCGACCCGGCACTCAATCCGGAGACGACGGTGTGGGGTATCGATCCGGCATCCGGCTGCCGCTTCATCCAGGCTGAGTATCACGAAGAAGGGTTATCGGATCGACAGGGCGGCAAACTGGTGCCGGGCTGGCGCAAGGAAACGCCGTTTCGATTTTCCGCAGCCATGGTGACGTCGCGAACGCTGTTCAACCGCATCACCATCAACAGTTATGTCGAGTTCAATGTCAGATTGATGAGGGTCCCAGGCAGTTGGCCGGGGCTATGGCTGCTGCCCGTCGCCCCCGGCTGGCCGCCTGAGATCGATGTCATCGAGGCCTACATCACTGGATTGCCGCAGTATCGGGACGACGTCATCTTCTCGAGCATCCACTGGAAAGGCGAAAAGGGACCCGACGCGCGCGGCGCGGCGATGCCGCTTGGCCTGGTCGAGGAAGGCGCGAGTCTGTTCTCCCGATTCAACCGTTTCGGCTGCCTGATCGGGACGCAACAGATCGTCTACTACTTCAACGACAAGCCCTATTGCGCCATGCCGAACCTGGTCGGCGCCGGGCCCTGGTACATGCTGCTGGACGTTGCCGTTGGCGGTCCGGCGGGCGAGCCGGAGAATCCCAGCGCTTTCCCCGCCAGAATGCATATCGCCGGCGTCAAGGTCATCCAGTTCTGAACCTCGTCGAGCAAGGAGGCCGCGCGCCTCGTTTCAACGATGAAAATCGCGCCGGATTTGATCGGCGGCGTCCTCAAGCTTCGCGACGGCCCTCGCGAGCGCAATATCGGAGCTGAGCACCGGCTCCATCTCGCTCAGTCGCCGCAATCCTCGCGCGGCTGCGTAGGGCAGCGTGTCATTGGCCGCGGTGACGGCCAATTGAATCAGCCGGTTCTTGCTGGACATCCAGTTGCCGTCCCTGCCCGTCTTGGAAACCCAGAGATCATGCAACGTCGCAGGAAAGGTCGGGAATGGCCTGAGATCGAGTTTGAGGGCGCCTGCCCAATCCGACCATTTGAATCGGTGCGATCGGTGGAATGGAAGAACCGGCACCCATGGCACCCTTAGCGCATCCGCCACAATCGCGCCGTGCATCGCCTCGGTAATGACCGTGTTCGAGGCCTGGATCATGTCGAGGACCCGATCGACCGGCCAACGCGGATCGATCAGTTCGACGTCGGCCAATTCACAGGCTTTCGGCCAATTGCCGTTCAACAGGCTCTGCCAATGCGGGATGTAGCTGAACTTGAAGCGCTTCGGCACCGCTTTCTTCAGGTGACGATTGACCAGGACAGCGGCATCGGCCGCGACTAGTCGTTCGTCGAGTCCCAGCGCTTGCGCGGTGAGCGGTCCACGCACGCAGTAGAACTTCCATCGCTCGTCGAGCCGAGGTGCCGCGGTGTACTGCCCGAATCCCGATCCAAACACCACCTTGGTGGCCTGCTGCGGATGATGGTCGAACAGGACCGACCCGATCGCGAGGAACAGGGTCAGATCGTCTTCGTCGAAGAAGCGCGGGAAAACCTTCGGCATAAGCACGTTGTTCAGATCGTCGCCGAAGTTCGGCGCGGTGCTCCGATAGTAGTAGAGTTTCATGATCGCGCCTGACGCAGCATGGTCGAGTAATATTGCACGGCTCCTCCAAACAGCGGACCCACGGCGGCGCGCTTCCTGATCTGTCTGCGGATGTCCCGCGCGATCTCCACCACGGTCGCAGGCGCATGCGCCGTCAAAAGGTGCTTGGCGTACACGGCGCCGGCGCCGATGTCGTAATAGTGCCCGCGAACGAAAGCCTCGTCGTCAAAGCGGCCGTGATCGTGGGCCACGCTTGGCTCCGGGAAATAGCCGCCCGTCCAGCCGGCGTATGATGCTCTGACGGCGACTTCCCATTCCTCGCCGGCAAACGGAGTGCCAGCCCCAAAACGATTGTCGAACATGCCGGCATCGGTCAAGCACTGACGCCTGAACGCCATGTTCGACCCCTGGACGAAGCCTCGCTGTACAAAGGTGGACGAGGACAGAATCTGTGTTGTGGTGCTGGTGTTGCAGCCGAGCGGCGACTGCCGTGCGTCATATGGCAAGATTCTTCCGGAGCCAAAGCCCAATCCGGGATCTTGCGCGAACACCGTTCTCCAGGCCGATGCAAAGCTGCGGTCGGGGTAGCAATCATCGTCGATGAAAAGAATGACGTCGCCGGACGACGCCGCGATGCCGGTATTTCGCCCGGCCGAATTGCCGGGTTTGGTCTCCAGGATAGCACGCCACAGCGCGGGATTGACCTGACAGAACTCCTGCATCGCCGCGAAGGTGCCATCTGTCGAACCATTGTCGACGAGCACGACCTCAATGGCGTCAGCACCGTCCATCGACCGGATGTGGTCCAGGCAATTTCCGACGGTTCTCATTCCATTCCGAGAGCACAGGACCAACGTTAGTGCAACTTCGCGCATTTCTATTTGCTCGGGGCCTTGGTCAAATTCGAGAACCGGCGGACACCTAACGCCGTGAACGCCAGGCGACATTATGGTCATTGATCACGGTAGTGCAACCGACATATTCAACCGGGCGTAGACGCCACTCCTTGATGCCTCTGCGACTTCGAGCCGATCGATCCGGCGAGCAGTCTCGCGATATCCATGGTCTGGTCCCTGGCGATCAACAGCATCGTCGCAAGATATGACACCGCTCCAACGGCAATGCTGATGCTCAGTGCAACGACTGGCGGAAGCTCCGGAAGGACATGTCGCGTGGCCGCAATGACCGCGACCATGACCAGGCTGGAGCCGGCCGGACCGACGAAAACCCGCAGATACTCCGACACCGGTTCCGACAGCAGCCGCGAGGTCTTGATCATGGCAAACGGCCATCGCGCGATGGTCGCAACCAGAACGGTCGCCAACAGCGTCGTCACGCCAAACCTTGACATCAGCACCAGGATGGCCAGTGTGACTATTCCAGCGGCAAGCTGGTAGTAGAACCACCAATGCGCGTGTCCGCGGCTGTTGATGAGGCTGCCCTGAATCACGCCGATGCAGGCCATCAAGCCCAGGCCGCAATACAGCCTGATGGGATCGACCGTATCGATCCAGCGCGATCCGAATACGACGGGAACCGCGAGGTCCGCCACCATCGCAAACCCGATGAAGACCGGAAACGACAACGCCGACGACAAAAATGTCGCAAGCAGAAACCCCTTCCTGACCCGATCGACATTCTCCTGAATAGACGAGAACATCGGATGGGCCACCGCGCCAATCGGCGTCGCCAGGACATTGAGGATCATCTGGAACAGGTTCCTGGAAAAGGCATAGATACCCGCTTGATGCGGACCCAAATAGAGCCCGACGATTGCCGGATCCGCCTGGGTCGTCAGAGCCTGCATGGCGCGCGTCCCCGACGAAAACGCACCGTAACGCGCGAGCGATTTGAGCGCGGTCAGGCTGATGCGGAATTTCGGTCGCCAACCGGCTCCCCACATCGCGGCTACCGTCGCGGTGACCGACGAGGACAGTTGGGCGATGAGGAGCGCCCAAACTCCGTAGCCTGCCACGAGAAGGAGCACGGTCAGCGCCGCCGATACCAGCGTGGCGAGCAGTGTCCGACCGGCAATCAATTCAAAGGACATTCGCCGGGTAATGATAGCCTGTGGAACGATGCCCGCGGCGTCGGCGAACAATCTAAGCCCGGCGACGGGCAGCAGCACGGCAACCCATTCCGAGCCGAGCATTCGACTGAACGGCCCGCTGCAGATGGCCAGCACGGCATACGCGACGAGCGCGCAGATCGACGCCGCCCAGAAGGTGGAGTCCAGATGAATGTCGTCTACGGACGACCGCTGAACAATCGCCTCGGCGAAACCGGTCGGCAACAGCACCGCGAGCAACGCAACCAGACTGCCGGCAAGGGCGACGACACCAAACTCGGCGGGACCGAGGTAGCGCGACGTCACCAGAAACACGAGAAAGCCCGCGAGCGACGGAATCACCGAATTGACGCTCGACCAGAACACGCCCCGGATTGCGCGAACGGCATGGGTACGATTGCCTGGCTCCGTGCCTACCATTTGCAGTTATCTTCCCTGCGGGTGACGTTTCCGACAGGCTGCGCGTCGGAAGCGGTGAATGTATGGAACCGTGCACAGACCAGCACACACACGGCGGATTGTCTTTGGGGCAGTCCTTGAAGCTCATGCAATTCAACTGCCATCAGGGCTCCGCCGCGGGGACATCAGCCGAGCGGACAGTTGGCCAGCTACCTGACTTTGCAAGAGGCACGCCTGCTGTTCGCGATTCCACGCGGGTCACGCATGAGCCCTCAACCAGCCCGGAAATGCGACCAAATTGTAGCCGAAGACGCCGCATGTGGCATGTTCGGCTTCCAGCAAATCATGACTACACCGGCCCCTTCGGGTATCAAATGCAAGCAATGCGACAGGAACGTGTCACATACCCGCATTCCGTTGCCGGATCATGACCGCGAGCTCCTCGGAGACAGTGGCATCGGTGACCTTGCGACAAAACAACAGTTCACCGGAGCCATAGATGCCATCTATCTTCATGCACGGATTGGCACGGAACATCGCGATGTGACGCTCGCCGATCTCCGACGGATTTGCCCCGCCGCCGCTCCAGTCTGAATAGGTGATGCTGCGCCGCATCTTCGAACGAAACGGCGAGTTCGCAAGGATGGTCTGAAACACCATCTCATCCGGCACATGAGTGTTTTCATAGAACTTCATGAACTTGGGATGATCTTCAGCGAACTTCTGGATGTAGATGCAGGCGTCACGGGTCAACGCCCACCACTGGTTGCCCGCGTACGGCGCGAGTTCGCCGAACCACTTCTTGTAATCGCGCGCCATCGGCACCAGGCCAAGCCCTCCGAGCAGCCTGCGACCTTTGGTGATCCACCAGCCGACCGGCCCGGGACGGCCCTTGTAGTGCGTCAGGCGCGACAGCGGCTTCGCGGCGGCTTCCGACGGCATCGCCACCGAGTCGATGAATTCAGTGCCGTTGTTCTCACGAAAGAACTCCTCGATCTCGCCCACCGAACGGAGCGGATAGTCCGTCCCACTGATCAGGACGAGATAGTCGCAGCGGCGCGGCGCCGCCAACCCCGCCTCCATGAGCACGAGGGCTGCCTTGATCAACGAATAGTCACCCCAATGAATTGGAATTCGCTTCGTCGTGAAATGCGCGCGAGGACCGACCGCGCGCTGGAATGGACCGATGTCCGTATGGGCATCGATATGCACAAAGATCTCCGTGGACGGCGACTGAAGCTCACAAACCAGCCGAGCAAGTTGCTCCGGCTGCCTATGGGCGAGAATGAGGTAAGCAACATTCATCTCTTGACTGTCCTGATGCGGTCACGCGATCGCGGTGGCGCACGATGGGGTTCAGTGACGAAATCAGAATGTTGGTGGGCCGAGCCCGAAAAAACCGTTGGAAAAAAATCGTTGTAAGGGTTGCGGATCCCGCGCCCCCGTCTGGCACTAAAGCCTCAACGAAAGCTCACACTTAACGTTACGACGCCCATGAGGATTCCGTAGCCATACCGGGACTCCGACCGCAGGCACGCCCCGCCCCATAAAACATGCGCAACAATTCGGCAAAAAGCAGACCCTCGCAACAGTTTGCTCAACAAGTAGACAAGGTATCCTTCGCGGGACTACTCCCCCGCCGGCTGAGCCACGGTGACCGCAGCGCCCGTCTCCCGTAGTCGCCGGCCGGCACGTCCGCGCTCGACCGCGAAGACCGTAAGAAACCGCGAACGCAGCCAACGCGTCATCGGGCGCTCGACCTTGAAGTACACCACAAATCCGACCGCGAGCGAAGCTGTCGCAGCGAGAATTGCGAATGATGCAAATTGCAGCACACCTTCCACCGGCAATCGAAGAAACAGGCGGCGAAACACGAAGAGCGTCAACGCGTGCGTCAGGTAGATCGAATAGCTGGCGTCTCCAAGCAACCGCAGCCAACCGATATCGCGAATCTTGAATGACCGTTCGGCGGCGACCGCGCCGAGCATGATCAACGCTGCGCACAACCCATTGAGCAGGTACAGGTGCGGAAGCTGCAACGCATGCACCGCGAACAGCGTCACAAATCCTACAGGCAAGAGCAACCAGACGTTGGGGATTTTCTCGTTGAGGAACAACCACCCCAACACGATGCCCGCTGCAAACTCCAGCATCAGGGGGTGAGTATACATCAACAGCGGGTGCGTGTAGCTGTGAAAGATCGTTTCGTCGGTCGAGACAACGAGGCCCAATGCAACAAGCAGCGAAATCAGGCCCAGCGAAATCAGCAGCGGTTTGCGGAAGAACAGCCCAATCGTGAAGATCAAGTAGAAGAACATTTCGAAATAGAGGGTCCAGCCCGGATTCAGCACCGGCCAAATGGTGCCCTGAAAGATCGAACTGTGATGCGGAAAGAACATCGCGGAAAGCATCACATCGTTCACCAGCGCGAAGCCGGGCTTGGCCCCGCCTGACATCAGAAGCAGGCTCGCTGCACAGAGCGTTAGAATCCAGTACAAGGGCGCGACGCGAATAAGCCGCAATCCGGCGAAGACGGCAGGCGTTTCGATCCGCGACGAAACGTACATCACCACGCCGCTGATGATGAAAAAGATGTCGACCCCCGCTTCGCCCATGGCGAACCTCTCGAGCGGGTTGTAGAGATTCGGCCAGGGATTTCTGATGTGGTGCAACACCACCATTACCGAGGCGACCCCGCGCAGATACTGGATGGTCAATAGCTGTTTGGAAGATCTTTGATCCAGCGCCGTTGCAGGTGTCATCAGCCGTCACATCGAGAAGAGGGAAACTGCGCTGAGCCGATCAGCAGCTAGCAGATTGTTCCGAAAGCATGTCCGATAGCGTCACGGTTCCACAACGACCCCTTGCACACGCAAGAGGCAGTTCGCTTCACAGCTTTGCCACAAACCTCTCGCTGAAAGTTCATGCCAACTTGCTGCTATGCATCTGCCGGGCCAACGGGGCATGTTACCCCTGCCGAACCATCGCGCGATGCGTAGCATCAGAGCCCATGACGTCCATGCGAGATAATTCATGTTGACCTTCATCATACCGGTTCGCCATCCGGCCAATTCCAAGAACTGGGACGCTCTCAAGGCGCGGCTTGCGCAAACCATAGCATCGATCTCGGGTCAGAATAGTGACCGCTGGCAAGCCATTATTGTGGCGAATGACGGGGCAGATCTGCCTGACCTGCCAAAAGGCTTTTCAGTCGAACGCGTCGATTTCGAGCCGAACCCGAAGCATGAACGTGGTGCGGCGGACGATGTCGAGGTTTTCCGCGATTTCTTCCGTATCGATAAAGGACGCCGCGTGCGCGCAGGAATGCTGGCTGCACAGAACGCTACCTTTTTCATGATTGTCGACGATGACGATTTCGTCAGTTCCCGGCTCGCCGACTACGTCGCCCGGCATCCCGACGACAATGGTTGGTATATCGACCGCGGCTACATGTGGAGCGAAGGCAACGTGCTGCTCGGAGCCATTTCGAAATTCTTCATGCTTTGCGGCACATCCCACATCATCAACGCCCGGCTCTATGATCTCGAGAGGCTCAAGGGAAACGACGCCGATGACTACCTGAAGCGCATGCTTGGCAGCCATATCGCGGTCGCCCAGGAGATGTCCGCAGCTGGAACGCCGCTCAAGGCCCTCCCATTCTTCGGCGCGATCTATCGCGTCGGGCATCCGGGAGCCCACAGCAACTCCTCGGGGCTGATCGCAACCTTCTTCAAGAAGGCGACATTGGCCAATCCGATCGGCTTCGTCAGGACTGCGCTCTCGCTCAGACTGTTGACCCCGAAGCTACGGCGCGAGTTCTTCGGTGCCGAGCGCGCATAGCGAACAAGCCGTGCGGCCGGATCGGCAAGGACCGGCAGCACGGGGAGCTCGCCGTAGCCATAGGCGGCATCAATGCGATTGCGCCTGCACGTCCAGATTCAGGAGCTTGCACACCGTCGCCTTGGGGGGCTGGACGACATCGGTGCTGCATGTCACCGGGCTGGACAGCGTCTGCTTTGCTCCATTGCCGTTGGTCGCATCGGAAGCCAGCCGGCCAAACAAAATATAGTTTCCGGGGCGCTCAACGGCGGGCAGTGAGGCCACCACGGTGGTCGCGCCGTCGGCCCGCTTCTTGTCGGGCTCAACCTGCAATTTGGTGTTGGCTGACGACACGATGGCTCCGGTCGCCTTGTCGTAGACCGTCACCTGAAGCGTCCGGTTGGACGGATAGTCAGCCGGGATCTTAAGCGGTATTTCGACGTTGAGCTTGTCGCTTGTCGTTAGCGCCAGAGCGCCCGCGCTGGGCTGCTTGCCCGCGACCACCTTGCTGACAGGCAGGAACGCGGGCTTCGCCATGTCGTTGAGCGGCGCAGAATAGCCGAACTGCTGGGGATCCGGCGTCAACTGGCTCGGCCCGCATTGCCGGCCGCCACGCTCCGAGGTCGTGAACTGACATACGCGCACATAGTCGATCTTGAAGCTCTGCGGAAACGCGGCCTCGTCAATGCCGTGCCGTCCGGCCCATTTGCTGCCACCGACGGCGAAGTTGAGATCGACGTGCGCGGGCGGCCCAAGCTTTCCATCACTGCGCTGCCACTGGTAATTGCGCGTGTAGATCAGCTTGCCATCCCAGAACATTGAAATCTTGTCGGGCGCCCATACAAAGCCGGCGGTGTGCCAACCCTGGTTGAGATCCTCGCTGCCATACATGTTCTGGAACTTGAGCTCGAAGGAGCGATCGACATAGGTGTATTGCCGCGGATCGAACGGCGCCACCACATTGGAGTGCAATGAGTTCGCCTTGTCCTCGACGCCATTCATGACAAACTCGAAGATGTCGATCTCCGGCGGATGCCAGGTTTTGCCGTCGATATCGTAGTCCGCCTCGAGCCAGAACGCCGGCCAGACGCCCTTGGCGTTGGGCAGGAACACACGCGCTTCATAGTATCCATAGTAGAATGTTCGATGACTGCGGATCATTGCCGATTCGTACAGACTGGGAGATCCGGGCATCTTCTTTGCGATCAGATTGAGAACACCGTCGGCCACGACGTGACCGTCGCGGTAGCGTTGGTTCTCGTCGTTGAAGTGATCCATCGTCTCATTCGAGTAGAGATAGCGCGTCGCCCATTTGTTACGATCGAGCTTGTCGCCGTTGAACTCGTCCGAGAACACCAGTTCCCATCCCGCCGACCGCGCCGGTGTCGAAGCCGTTGTCAGAGCCGACGTCAGCACCACCAGTGTCGGGAGAACACGTTTCGCAATCTCGGTGAGGTTCATTCAGCGAGCCTTCTGACTGATCGTGTGCAATTTCGATGACGAGACTCCCGCCTTCACCGGCGAGCAGTCGTCAAGTTGACAGCTCTGCCTCGGTAGGACAGGTTAGCTTCGCGCTCCAACGCTCGATCATTCACATCGATGAATTGGACGAAGACGTGGCCTCGGACAAAATACATCGACCTTGTCGATGATGTGATCAGGCTGCCGAATTTATGTCCGGAGGATGACGGAATTTGCGGCAATATCGCTCGCGTCGTGCAAGCGGTAACATCAAACGTGAGAGGATCGTGGGAACCGACGCTACCATACCGGCCTTCGTCATCAATCTCGATCGGGACATCGCACGATGGCAGGACATCTCGAGTTCGCTGACGCGGCTCGGGGTCCCCTATGAACGCATCTCCGCAATCGACGCCAAGAACCGGATGACGCTCATTCGCCGGGTAATCCGGCGCGAGTTCCACTTTGCACCGGCCAATCGTCCGATGAAAGCAGGCGAAATCGGCTGCTATCTCTCGCACATCGCCGCGCTGAAGCGCATCGTGCGCAGGGGCCTGCCGATGGCGATCGTCCTTGAGGACGATGCGGCTTTCGACGAACGTTTTCCGCAATTCTACCGGCGCGACCTGCCGCGCTTTCTGGCGAAAAGCGATATCGTAAAGTTCGAAGGCATCCACTATGCGCACACGTCCAAGTCAGGGATTTCCCTGATCAAGGGCGAAGCCGCTCAGCTCGTCATTCCCTTGAAGCCCGCGCTCGGATCGGCCGCCTATGCCGTCACCCGAAAGGGCGCGATAGAGTTGATCAGAGCTCTTTCGGTCACCGACCGGCCGTTGGACCACAAGCTGGTCTATTACGATCGGCACGGAATTGATTTTGCCGAGACTCAACCGTTCCTCGTCAGTCAGGCTGCTTACGAAAGCAGCATCGAGCTGCGCAATCTCGATACTCCCCCGCTGCAACCTGCGGAACGGATTCGTCGAGGCGTTGCCTCCGTCGGTCGCGGCGCGAAGCGGATCGCATATGTCGCAAGGCTGCTGGTCAAACGGCGATTGCTCGGCACAAAATCTCCGTCCGCTGCCTGATCCGGATGGGGCGTGCGCCCCCGGCACCGACATTCTGTACTGCGCGTTCTTTCGAGATCGAGTGATGAAGAAGATTCTGTGGATCGTCGGCCGCATCCCCTCGCCGCTCTTCAGCGGCGATGCGCTCTATTCCGCGGGACTGCTCACGGCTCTGTCGCGGACCGAACAGACCGACGTGACGGTCGTCGGCTCACGGCGCGAGAACGGCCCGGTCGAGGGCCGCCTGCTCCGCTTGCCGCGCACGGCCTTTCCGGAGGCACCGTGGCCGCGACGGCTTGGAATGCTGAGCCTGCTGACATCGTTGCCGAGAGATGCCTATAGCCTTGCACCGCCCTCGATCGGCACGACTCTCGCAGAGCTCCTGAACCAGCGCTGGGACTGGATCGTGTTCGATCACGCGCGCTCTGCCGCGTTGCTACCGATGGTATTGCAACGCCGGAAGCAAGCGTCGATCTGCTATCTCGCGCACAACGCCGAGGGAAAGATCAGGCCCGCGATCGCGAAGGATTTCGCCAACCCGCTGCGCCGTTCGATCATGCGCTGGGATGCCGAGAAGTACCGGCGACTCGAGCAACGTATCGTCGATGCGGCCGACCGCATTCTGTGCATCACCGACGCCGACGCAGCCTATTTCGCGCGATCGGGCAAAACCACGTTCGTGGTGCCGCCGATCTATCTCGGAGCGATCGCGCCGAGCGATCGCATCGAGCCAACCCGACCAAAGTCCATCCTGCTGCTCGGCTCGTTCGAATGGGTCGCCAAGCAGCGCAATCTCGAGCATATCGTCAGCGCGCTGCTGCCAGCCTTGAAGAGCCAAAACGTCACCCTGGATGTGGTGGGCAATGTTCCGGAGGATATCAAGGCGCGCTACGCCCATGAACGGCCGAACCTGGTCTTCCATGGTCCGGTGGACGATCTCTCGAACGTGCTTGCGAGATCGCGCGGCGGCCTGGTTGCGGAGACGCTCGGCGGCGGGTTCAAACTCAAGCTGCTGGACTACGCTTTCGCACGGCTTCCCATATTCGGCCTTCGCGCGGCGGTCGACGGCACCACGGCCGACGAGCAATCGGCGATGTATCTCGCCGACACCATGGACGGCCTGGCACAAACCATCATCGACGGAATCGACGACCTCGCCGCGCTCAACCGGAAACAGGCCACACTGTTCGAACTGATGTCGAACCGCTTCGGGCTCGAGCAGGGAACCAGGCGGATGCATGACATCCTGGTCAAGCAGGCCGGCGCGGCGGCATGACTGGAACCGGATATCGATCGATACAGATTGCCAATTGTGCTAGCGTGACCTTGATCCATCCAGGCAAACGTCGCGATGACTTTTGAGATCCAGGCTCCCATGGCGGCGCCGACCGGGGCCGCGCATTCAAAGCCGGCAACGTCGGACACCGAACTCAGCAAGTCGGGGCGCTTCGCCGTCTGGGCGTCGATCATCTCCGTCCTGTTCCTGTCGCAGATCGCCTACAACATCAATACTTTCCCGGCATCGACCGACCTCATCTGCTATGCCGCCGTGACCGCATATCTGCTGATCAGCGGCTTCGCTTCGGTCGGATTGCTGTCTCTCGCGCTGTTCGTTGTTGCGCTGATATTCGCCTGTTTCGGAACGGTGACCGCGACATCGTCGACGTCATGGACCTCGCTGATGCTGCTCTTCGTTCTCTATGCTCCGTTCGCCATTCGGCTGAAGGGAGAGCCGGAGGAGGTCCACGACTACATCCTGTCCGCCTACGTTTCGGCGGCAACCTTCATCGCCTGCATCGCGATCGTGCAGATCGTGCTCGTCAACGCCACCAAATCGACCCTTCTGACCAACATCTACTTCAACCTGCCCGAAGCCATCCGCGGTGCCGGACACTACACTTTCCTGCGCGAGGGCGGCGGAATCATCAAGCCGAACGGCTTTTTCCTTCGTGAGTCGGCTGATCTTTCGCTCGTCGTCGCGTTGGCGCTTATCATCGAGTTCGGCTCGCAAGCGAGATTGCGGACGATGGGCATTCTCGCGGCAGGCCTGCTTTGTTCGCTATCCGGCACCGGTTTGCTCGCGATCACGGCCGGCTTCTTGCTGCCAAGATCGTTGTTTCGCATCCCGTTGTTCATCGTCTCTCTCGTCGGTCTGATCCTGGCGCTGTATCTGCTTTACAGCCTGGACGTTCCCGGTCTTGACCTGTGGTTCGACCGCCTGTCTGAATTTCAGACGCCGAATACCAGCGCTTATGCGCGCTTCGTCGCGCCAATGGAAATGATCGGACACAGCTTTGACAACGGCCCCATCGCCACCTGGTTCGGCAACGGCGCAGGCAGCTATCTCAGGGACGTCAAGCTCTACCACATGAACTACGAGGTCAACGACCCGACCTGGGCAAAGCTCACTTACGAATATGGCCTGTTCGGCTTTATCCTGATCTTTGCCATTCTCGTGCAGCGATTGTACTCGAGCCGGCTGCGCATCGAAATCTGCAACTTCCTGCTGTTTAGCTGGATCAGTGTCGGCCTCGTGCTCAAGCCGAGCTTTGCGCTGATCGTCTGGCTGCTGACACTGGTCGGAACCCCGGCACGCCGATCGGGCCAGCGCGCAAGACCATCAGCGGGTTGACGCTCCACCAAGGCGGAATGAGATTGGCGGATCTCCGGAAAGTCCGCTTCATGCTTTCCCGGATCGTGCTCCAGCACGTGCCTGCAATCACCAATTCTCGCGATGCTCGCTTGATGGTTGTATCGGTACAAGCGGAACCGCGTCGCAAAAACAACGCATAGTGTCCACACGAACAACGAAGTCCGCCGGGAAGATGGAAGTCCCGCGGAAGCACCGGACGCCGTGAGCATCGGCGGTAGCGCTTCACACCGCCAACACCCGACCTGCGATGGACCAATAGCCGCGCATGCAAGGGCGTTGCGCGGGCCCGCTCGAGGCGCCTTTTCAGGCAGTCGCAGTTACTCCGGGAGACGGCGTTGGCCAGGCTTCTCTCTATCCAATATCTGCGAGCGTTTGCGGCCTTCGGGGTCGTCGCTTTTCACGCGCAGGGCCTCACCTACGGCCGGGCGCTCGTCATCGGCAGCGCCGGTGTAGACATATTCTTCGTCGTCAGCGGATTCGTGATGTGGACCGTGAGCGCGTACCGCACGCAGACGCCGGCGGAATTCTTTGCGAACCGCATCGTCCGGATCGTCCCGATGTATTGGTTCGTGACACTTTGCTTCGTCGCCGCGGCAGTTGCCTTTCCGGCCCTGTTTCCGCGGCTCGTCGTCAGCGCCTCCCACACTCTCGCATCCCTTTTCTTCGTTCCGATGCGATCTCCGAGCAACGGTGAGATCTGGCCGGTGGTGGTGCCCGGATGGACCCTGAACTGCGAGATGTTCTTCTATGCCATCTTTGCCTTGGCACTCTTCCTCGACAACGCCAAGCGGCTGGTCTTCCTGGCCCTGACGTTCTTCGCCCTGATGCTAGTGGGACGCCTTTACACCGGCGACAGTCCCCCCATCACATTCTACACCGATCCGATCATGCTCGAATTCCCAATGGGAATTCTGCTCGGCAGAGCCTTTGAGCAGGACCGCCTGCCACGGCTCCGCTGGGGCTATGCCGCGCTGGCCGCCGGTCTGCTGCTGTTTGCCGCTTCCGCCTGGCTTGCAGTCGATTCCCCGCGCGTGCTGGCATGGGGCATCCCGGCGTTCCTGCTGGTTGCTGGCGCCGTCATTGTCGAAAAGAACCGCAGCGTCCGGATCGTCCCTGCCCTCGCTCTGCTCGGCGATGCCTCGTATTCAATCTACCTGACGCATACCCTCACCATTTCCGCGATAGGCAAGTTCAAGGCACACTTCAATCCATCGACATTCTTCATTGCCAGCCTGACGCTTTCGGCCTTGATCGGCGTTGCCGCATGGCGGCTGATCGAGCGCCCCTTTGCCGAACTTCTGAAGCCGCGCCCCAGGGTTCAACAACCGCATTTGGCCGAGTGAACGATCGCTGATTTCGCCTTCGAGCGTTTTCGTGCGAAGGGATACCGGTTCGCGCGAAGAAACCGGCTCAGAACAAGACCCTCGGTTCTGATTTCAATCAGAACCGCAAATGCTCTAGGCAGCCGCCGGCGCTTTCTTCACCACCCGGAGCAGGCTAAGCGCTCGCCTCATCCATTGCGGCCGTGCTGTCGGCACATAACGCCAGCTCACCACGGAGCGCCGAAAGCCGCGCGGGCCGAACAGCGCAAGGATCATCCACAAGAACAGCGACATTCGCTGCGCCTGCGAGAAGCCTTGCGGAAACATCAATGCCCTGAACGTGGCGGATGCAATCTGCGGCGCGCGGTCGCCCGCGATCGGATGGATGTCCGGTCGCAGCGAGTATGACGCCGCGCGCAGGCACAGAAACAGCAAATTCCTATTCAGCGCATTTGCATCCACTTTCATGCCCACGCTGCTTGCCACTTCCGTGAAGAATTTGTGACGCCGGCGCGTGAGATCGACCTCGCGCGCGAAGCGGCTGTCGTCGAGCTGCAGATGCGCGCCATGGTTTAGTCCGTGGACCCGATAATCCACCAGGGGCTTCGGGATCGTGACGACCTCGCCATATACTGGGGCCGCCGCAATCAAATAGCTATCGGGCGCACGATCGACGAAATCAGATTCAAAGTCGAAGATTCGCTCCACCACCGATCGCGGATAGGCACTGCCGGATCCCGGCGGTGTCGGATAGAGACCTGTGGTCGTAACCCAGGTGCGAATCTCGTGCGGGGTCGGACGTGAGTAATATTGAGGCAGGATGCTGCCCGTCGGATTTCCCTTCGCATCAATGACGCGCATCTGAAACTGGAATTTGCTGGCCGCGTCGGACCACACTGCCGCAATTTCAGTCATGACGTCCGGATGAAGGGCATCATCGGAATCGAGAAATATCACGACGTCGCCCGTGCAGCGACGGAACCCATTGACGCAAGACGGCATCTGGCCGGCGTTTGCCTGGCTGATGATGGTGATCCTGTCGGCATAGGGCTTGATCACCTCGAGGGAGTTGTCCGTTGATCCATCATCAACAACGATCACCTCGACCTTCGGCCAGCGAATGTCGAGCGCGCTCTTGACCGCTGTGCCTACATAAGCGGCGTAATTGTGATTGGGAATTACAACTGACAGGACGAGATCATTCGTCACTTCGGGTTCCTCACGCGCTATCGTCGCCGAGTTCTATTGCGCATTTGTGCGATATGACAACAGATTATCGCGACACTCGCTTGCGTTGCATCATCGATAGCGTCGAAACCGTGTCATCGCTTCCGCATATGTGGCCGCGTCTTCACTCGCCATGAAACTGTCGAATTATGGATAAAGATTGTGGCTAACAACAGTGGGGGAACGCAAACAAGTCGGGCAATAACCGTGTTGCCAAGATAAAGGGAACGGCCGTGTCCGCAGAGCTGTATCGAGAACTCGCCTGGCTTCCAAAACCTCCGTCCGATTTCTCGATCCGCTGCAAGGAGCTGGCAAGCGGCTCCGGTGGCGCTCTCGGAAAGAAGATCAGAGCACTCGCGAGCCACGCGCTCGATGAGCGACAACTGTCCAGGCTCGGACGGACAATTCGATCATTGCAACTTGGCGGCGAGACCTTGGCGCCGCTGATACCCTTTCGCCTCGGCCTGATCGGAAACGGAACGCTCGACCTGATCGTTCCCGTGCTGGTTGCAACCGCGGCCCGCCATGGTTTTGCGCTCGAATGCATCACCGGCGCCTATGATCAGTATCTGCAGGACGCGCTGCAGCCGGAGTCGATCCTCAACAAGGCGCAGCCCGACGCGGTCCTCATTGCGCTCGATCACCGCGGGCTGTCGCTGCAGCCATGCCCAGGCAACGAGCAGCTCGCCACTGAAACCGTTGATGCAGCAATCGGACTTCTTGATTCGATCCGGGCCGGCGTATCGCGCAACAGCGGCGCGCTGTGCATCCTACAGACGCTCGCCGCGCCGCCCGAAGGACTGTTCGGATCCTTCGACCGCTCCCTGGCCGGCACCGCCCGTAATCTGGTCGATCGCATCAACCAGAAGATATCCAGCGCAGTGTTGCACTCGACCGACATGCTGCTCGACGTCGCCGGCATCGCCGAGACCGTCGGCCTTGCCGACTGGCACTCGCCGGCCCAGTGGAATCTCGCGAAATTGCCCTTTGCTGATGCGCTGGTGCCGCTTTACGCCGAGCATGTCGTGCGCATCATCAGCGCGCTGCGCGGCAAGAGCCGCCGCGTCCTCGTGCTTGATCTCGACAACACCGTCTGGGGCGGGGTGATCGGCGACGACGGCATGGAGGGCATCCAGATCGCCCAGGGCGATGCCACCGGCGAGGCGCATCTTTCCGTGCAGCAGCTCGCGCTGACATTGCGGGCGGGAGGCATCGTGCTCGCGGTGAGCTCGAAGAACACCGACGCTGTGGCGCGACGGCCGTTCAAGGAACACCCGGACATGCTGTTGAAAGAGGAGCATATCGCGGTGTTCCAGGCCAACTGGAACGACAAGGCGACCAACATCCGTGCCATCGCAAAGGAGCTTGCGCTCGGTCTCGATTCCTTCGTCTTCCTCGATGACAATCCGGTCGAACGCGGCCTGATCCGGCAGGAGCTTCCGGAGGTCGCGGTGCCCGAGCTCGATGCCGATCCCGCGAGCTACGCCCGCACGCTGGCCGCTGCCGGCTACTTCGAGGCGATCAATTTCTCCGAGGAAGACCGCGCACGCGCCGAAATGTATCAGGCCAATGCGCGCCGGCTCAGCCTGCAGGGCCAGGCGACGGATCTGAACGGCTACCTGCGCTCGTTGGAAATGCGGATCGTGTTCGGCCCCTTCGACCGGACGACGCGAGCCCGCGTCACCCAGCTCATCAACAAGAGCAACCAGTTCAACCTGACGACGCGGCGCTATACCGAATCGCAGGTCGAGCAGTTGGAAGGCGACGACCGGGTCATGACGCTGCACGCGCGGTTGATCGACAAGTTCGGCGACAACGGCATCATCTGCGTGATCATCTGTCGCGCCACGAGCCCCGATACTTGGACGATCGATAGCTGGCTGATGAGCTGCCGGGTGCTCGGACGATGCGTCGAGCAGGCCGTGCTGGCCGAGATCGTGTTGCGGGCACGGGCTGCCAGTGTCACCACCCTCGAGGGCGTCTATCTTCCGACCGACAGGAACGAGATGGTTCGCGACCACTACGCCAAGCTCGGCTTCACGCGCCTCGACGAGGGTGCCGACGGAAGCAGCCGCTGGGCGCTCCGGACCGATGTTGAACTGGACGCTTTGCCGATGACGGTTCAGCGCGAAGAGAAGCAGTTTGAGGCGGCTTGATCCGATCGGATCGCCGACTGACCTGAACGAGAACTTCTGACAGCCTCGAGCCCACGGACATGAGTCTGACATCGCCCCTGTTTTTCGCCTTTGTTGCCGCGGTCGTCATCGCCTTTCACGTCAGTGAATCGGTGATCTACCGACGGCTCGTGCTCGGGGCCGCGAATGCGATCTTCATCGCAAGCTATTTGAGCGACGTCACCCAGGTGCTACCGCTGCTCGCCTTCCTGGCGCTCGGCTATGTCTGCGTGTCCGCGCTGTCCCTGCGCCGGTCGTCTCTGGTGTTGGCGGCCGGCGTCGCCGCGATCCTGTGCTGCTACGTATTCCTGAAGCGTTTCTCGTTCTTCGAAGGGCTGGGCCAGCTTCCGTTCCCGTATCTGACGGTCGGACTTTCCTACATCCTGTTCCGCATCCTGCACATCATGGTCGACGTGCGCTCAGGAGATCTCAGCGAGCGAATTGGTCCGCTGGCATTCTTTCGCTTCACCTGCAACTTCCTGTGCTTCGTCTCCGGCCCGATCCAGCGCTACCAGGATTTCAGCGCGATGGACGGGAAGGCCGCGGTTCAGCTCGACGCATCGGTGGTGTACGCGGCGTTTTCCAGGATCGCGACCGGCTACGTGAAGTTCGTCATCATTGCCGCGACCGCCGACTACGCCTTCACCTTTGTCAGCCCGCACCTGCTGCAGCCATCCGGACTTTCCTTCCTCAAGCTGTGCGCCGTCTATGCGACGGTCGCTTCGCTCTACACGGTCTATCTGTATTTCAATTTTTCCGGCTACATGGACATCGTGATCGGCATCGGAACCCTGCTCGGGCAAGCGCTGCCGGAAAACTTCGACAGGCCATTCTCGGCGCGCAGCTTCCTTGAATTCTGGCAGCGCTGGCACATGACGCTGTCGCAATGGTTCAAGTTCTACCTCTTCAACCCGCTCCTGATGTTCCTGATGACCTGGCTGCCGTCGCCGGCGCTGACGTCCTATCTGGGCGTGCTCGCCTTCTTCATCACGTTCGGCGTGATGGGCGTCTGGCACGGCACGACCGCGGTGTTCGTCATCTACGGCCTGCTGATGGGCGCCGGCGCCAGCATCAACAAGCTCTGGCAGGTGGCGTGCACTGAACGCCTCGGCAAGAAGCGCTATCGCGCGCTGACCGAATCCACTGCCTACATCTATTTCGCACGTGGTCTCACGGTCGCCTATTTCGTGCTGGCGCTGACCTGCCTCTGGGTCCCCGAACTGCCTCAATTCACCGCTCTGCTGGCGCGGCTCGGCTTCGCCGGCGTGGTCGCGACCTTCGTCGTGGTGGCGGTGGCGTTCGGGGTCGCTGCGCTGATCCTGGACCTCGCCCAAGCTCGGCTCCGCATCCCTATCGCTCTGTCGGCAATCCAGAGCGGCGAGATCACCAAGAATCTGCACCTGGCGGGCAAGATGATGGCAATCGTCGCCGTCGCGACCCTGCTGCATAAAGCTCCGGACTTCGTCTATAAGGCGTTCTGAAATTGAAATACATCCTTCGACAATCGGCGTTGACCTTGTTGTCGTTCGCCCTCCTTTATGCGCTGCTCGCCGGCGCATCGTTCCTCGTCTTTCCGGATCCGTCGAGTGCCGGCCCGCGGGATTTCCAGGCCGCGGGAGACACGCTCTACATGACGGTTCCGAAATATGTCTTCCTTGGCCGCAGCGTGCTGGCCAACGCGGACCGCAAGATCATTCTGGTGGGAGCATCGAACACCGGGGTCGGATTCCGGCAGAAGCTCGTGCAATCGAAACTCGGCTGCGGCAAGGTGAGCAACCTCGCGATGGGGGGCGCCAACATCTCCGAGGTCAAGCAGGTGATCGACCTCGTCCATGAGGTCCAGACCGATCAGGAACGCCGGCAGAACACTTTCGTCATCGGCATCTGGTTCGGCATGTTCATCGATTCCGATGTGAAGTTTGCGGATGGCGATCGGCACCGTGGCGAGACCGACATCGATATCGAGCGGTACCGTTACGGCTTCTACCGACGCACGCCCGATGGTCCGGTCGCAGTTTTGCCGCCGCAATGGCTGGACGCGGGCGTCATGGCGATCCGGCCGTTTTTGCTGCTTGAGAAAGCCGCGCGCGAGGCCAGGGCCGGCGTCAATCTCGTGATGACCGGCCGCACCAGCGCCCAGCGCACCGACGACGAGCGCGAACGCGTCGTGGTATCGGCGGCTTACAAGCAGCAGGCGTTGCAATACTGGACGGAAACCATGGGGCGCCCGAGTGACATTGCTCCAGGCCAGGTCGAAGTCCTGAAGCAGACCATCCAGGCGCTGCTGGATTCGGGAGAGAAGGTCGTACTCGTCGACCTGCCAATCCCGGCTTGGCATCGCGATGCAAGCCCGTATGAACCGAGCTACCGACTGGCGCTGAAGGGCCTGCTGCAGGAATTTGGCGACCGGCCGAACTTCACCTCGATGAGCATGGACGACCTCGATAACGACCTCGACTATTCGGACGAGGTGCATGCCAAGCGGCATCTGGCCGATGTCTGGTCGGTCAGGCTGGCCAAGACGCTGGATTCGTTCATCTGTCAGCAGAAGCCCGACAACGCGCCACGGGTCACCACCGTGCGCTCTTCGGAGGGCTAACTGCCGTCCCCGACAACTGACCGCGATCCACACGGCGGCACCACCGCAACTCAATCGACAAAGGAAGGCGCAAATGGAGAAGGCCGAAGTCTATAGCAAGCTCACCGCTGTATTTCAGGACGTGTTTGACGAGGATGACCTCGCGTTGACGCCGCAGACCACGGCCGACGACGTCGACGGCTGGGACAGCCTGTCCCACATCCGGCTTGTGCTGGCCGTCTCGAAGGCCTTCGGCGTGAAATTCTCGGCGTCCGAGATCGGCGGCCTCAAGAATGTCGGCGAGTTCGCCGACTTGATCGAGAAGAAAGCGTAACGGCGCGTGGACCACCCGGCGAACGACATCGCGTCAGCATCTGACGTCCTGGCCTTTCATCACCTCGGGCTCGCGGTCGCCTCCCCCGAGGAGGCGTTTCGTTACCTGGCGTCGCTCGGCTATGCCGCGGGAAACTCCGCCTATGATCCGATACAGCGGGTCAATCTCGCCATGCGGCATCACCCCGTGATGCCGGACGTCGAGGTGATCTGGCCGGGCGACGGTCCCTCTCCCATCGACAAGCTGATCAAGCGGACTGGCACCATGATCTACCATTTATGCTACGCCTGCTCCAATGCCGAACAGGCGCTTGATGTGCTGGCGGCGTCCGGGATCGAGATCGTGCCGGTCAGCGCGCCTGCGCCGGCGATCTTGTTCGGCGGCCAGAAGGTCTCGTTTCACCACGTTTCCGGCTTCGGCCTCATTGAGCTTCTCGAGACGGGCTCATGACGAGCGTTTTCCGGTCACGCCGCGTTGGTCACGTCGGCCGCATTTCGTGCAGCCTGATGGCCGCTGCTCTGCTTGTCGCAGTCCCGGCACAGGCTCAGGTCGTCGGCTTCGGACGATCGTCGGCGCCAATGTACGGAGGAACCGGCGTGTCGCCGATGCCCGCGAACCCGTTCCCGCCGATGAAGGGCACATATGCGCCGCCGCACAAGGCGCCGGACGGGACAACCTGCATATCGGTCCACCCATCGACACATCCGCAGGTCATCAATCCGAAAATCATCGACCAGATCGTGACCGTGAACAATGCTTGCGGCCAATCGATCAACGTTCAGGTCTGTTATGCCGGCAGCTCGGACTGCATCAAGGTCGCACTGAGCGGCTACCAGAAGCTGCAAAGGATCCTCGGGATCTCGGCGGGTTCGACCGCATTCCGCTATGAGTATCGCGAGCTCTATTGATGGCGCAGTCAGAACCAACCGCAGCCGTTGTCGCGTCGCGCGTTGCTTGCCCGCCGACGCAAGTGGTCCCTGATCACGTCCTGACGGAGATGTCCCACGCCGAATTCAACACCCACACGCGAACCGGGCCTTGAGCGCATGTCGAACACCACTCAGGCGATCGTCTTCGGAGGTGCCGGCTTCATCGGAACGCATCTGATGAACCGGCTGATCGCGTCCGGACAATACCAGCGCATTGTTGCCGCCGACATCGGCAAGCCGAGGACGCTAGTTGCCGGCGTCGAATATGTCCATCACGATGTCCGCGAGCCGATCGATCCCAAGCTCGCGCGCGGCGTACCGGCCGACATCTTCAATCTGGCGGCAATCCACACGACGCCGGGTCATCCGGACGGCGAGTACTATTACACCAATGTGCTGGGAGCGGTGAACGTATGCCGGTTTGCCAAGGAAACCGGCAGCCGGAATATCATCTTCACAAGCTCGATATCCATCTACGGTCCGAGCGAAGCCCCGCTTGACGAAGACTCGCAGCCCGCTCCGGTCAGCGCCTACGGACGTTCAAAGCTGTCGGCCGAAGCCATCCATCGTCTTTGGCAGTCGGAGGATCCGGCCAGACGGCTCACGATCGTGCGCCCCGCTGTGATTTACGGTCTCTACGAGGGAGGCAACTTCACGCGGCTGTCGCGGTTGCTGCAGAGACGGGCTTTCGTCTATCCCGGCCGAACCGACACCATCAAGTCGTGCGGCTATGTCAAGGATCTGGTGTCGTCGATGCTCTTCATGGCGGCACGCAACGACAGCGTGTCGGTTTACAACTTCTGCTACGAGCACCGCTATACGATCAGCGACATCTGCGCGGCGTTCGCACAGGCCGCCGGGTACAAGAAGCCAACGCTGACCATTCCGATATGGTTCATGAATCTCGCCGTCCTTCCGTTCGAGGTGCTGCACAAGATCGGCATCAAGACCGGGATCAATCGCGAACGCATCCGGAAATTGTGGTTCTCAACGAACATCCTGCCCAAGCGGTTGGTCGCGAGCGGGTTCAAGTTCGAATACGACGTGACAAGCTCGCTTCACGAGTGGAAGCACGATTCCGGCATCGGCGATTTCGATTGATTTTCCGCAGGCGAGCTCGAGCCGGCGTTAACCGAGCAAGAGCGTTCTGGGCGCATGGCCTAATCCAACGACGGTTGACGACAAGCCGCCTCGGCCTGGCATTCTCGTCGAGCCGGCGCTGCCGGTCCATCTCCGTCGGCGTCGCCGGCTGGGCGAAATCGTCCTGAGCCGATGGCGGTCCGCCTGCTGTGCGATGCGAAAGCTTAGCCTTTCAGCACATGGAACCCGACTCTCGGGCGCAGAATTGCCGCCGAAATAGGCGCCGCGCCCGCAGCTTTCGTCGCCGCGGGTCAGACCTCTTTTTTGGACTATTTTGCTCGCTGCCGAACTGCCGCTATGCGCGCCACGTCGTGCGCTATCAACCGGCACGGGAATTGCTCTACCTTGGCCGGAACCACAGTCGGCCGGTGACAGCGCCCCAGATCCGGAGGCACGTTCCGGAAATGAATGATGCACTGCACTCTTGCTGACACATTTGTTTGGCACGTTCAGGGGGCTGATGCGTTCAGCGTGGGCCAATTTTCGCTCACTTCGACGCGGCACAATCCAGGAACTCTAGTCAGGTAGACGAGCCGGATGCTCCAAACTCGAATCACACCTCCTCGCGAGATCGAATCTCCCACACAAGAATCGGCTTCGCTGGAGCAGACGATTTCTGCGGCGGTCGCGCTGATCGGCCGCCAGTACCCGGTGATGATCTTCGTGATGTGCCTGTGCATCGGCCTGGCCGGCGTCTATTTGATGACCGCACCGAAGCGATTCACCGGCACCGCCGTGCTGCTGATCGACAGCCGCAAGATGCAGGGCTTGCAGACCCAGCAAGCAACCAGCTCCGACAGTTCGATCGACTCGGCCATGGTCGACAGCCAGGTCGAAGTGCTGAAGTCCGAGACCATCGCGACGAACGTCATCAAGCAACTGCATTTGCTCGATTCGCCTGAGTTCACCGGCGAGGAAGCCGGGCTGCTCTCTAGCGTCTCGAACCTGTTTTCCTGGATGTTTCCGGAGCAACGCCCCTCCGAAGCCGCATTGATGCGGATCGCGATCGGCAAGGTGCTCGGCAATCTCTCGATCAAGCGCGTCGGCCTGAGCTACGTCATCGAGATTTCCTATCAGTCGCGTTCGCCCGACGAGGCCGCGCGGATCGCCAATGCTGTTGCCGAAGGCTACATCAACGATTCGCTGGAATCGAAGTATCAGGCGTCACGGCGCGCCGCGGTTTGGCTGCAGGATCGGCTGAAGGAGCTGCGAACGGAGGCTTCCACCGCAGAACGCGCGGTCGTGGACTTCAAGGCGAAGAACAATATCGTCGATGCCGGCGGGCGCCTTCTCACCGAGCAGCAACTGGCGGAGATCAACAGTTCGCTGACGCAGGCCCGCGCCCAGCGCGCCGAAGCGCAGGCCAAGCTCGAGCGGATCACAGCGATTCTGAACGCGGACGACAGCGATTCCAAGGTCATCCTGAATGATCTGGCGACAGTCACCGACACCATGAACAATCCGGTGATCACCAAGCTGCGGCAGACCTATCTCGACTATGCGGCGCGTGAGGCCGACTGGTCCAACCGATACGGACCGACCCACCTTGCGGTCGTCAACCTGCGCAACCAGATGCGCGAAATCAGGCATTCGATCACCGACGAGCTGCGGCGCACGGCGGAGGTCTACAAGAGCGACCTTGCGATCGCGAAAGCGCGCGAGGAATCCAGTCAAAAGAGCCTGAACGACACCATCGCGCTATCCAATGGCACCAACCAGGCACAGATCGCCCTGCGCGACCTGGAGAGCAATGCCCAGAGCGCGCGCGCGCTTTCGGACAACTTCCTGCAGCTCTATATGGTCTCGGTTCAGCAACAGTCGTTTCCGATCACCGAAGCACGCGTGATCACGCAAGCGTCCAATGCTCCCAACAAGACATCGCCCAAGACCACTCTCATCCTGCTGGCAACGCTTATCGGCGGGGCCATCCTGGCAGGGGGCGTTGCCGTTCTGCTCGACATGATGGATCGGGTGTTCAGGACGGTATCTCAGGTCGAGCAGTACCTGCACACCAACTGTCTTGCTTCGATCCCCGCGATCGGGAGCGAGCAGAACGTGCACCTGACGGGGCATACCCTGCTCTCCAGAGCGGGACGGCTGTTCAACAGACGACCGAAGAAGCCGCAGCCGCTGGCGCCAAAGTCCGTTCCCGCAGCAGCTTCAGGTTTGCCGATGGGCAAATCCGAGCTCGGGTTGAAATACCCGCAGCCGCATGGCGATCGTCTCCTGGCGGCCGACCAGAGCGTCGGAAGATACGTGATCAACTCGCCCTTCTCGCGCTTTGCCGAGGGCTTCCGCTCCATCAAGCTTGCATGCGACCTCAGCAGCTACGGATCGTCCAACAAGGTGGTGGGCATCACTTCCGGGCTCCCCAACGAGGGCAAATCCACGGTCAGCGAGGCATTGGCCCAGACCGTTGCACAAAGCGGCTCCCGCACGCTTCTGATCGACGGTGATATCCGTAATCCAAGTCTCACCGCGAGGCTTGCCCCCTCCGCGCAGGCCGGCTTGATCGATGTTGTGCTGGGCCGGGTCGATTGGACGGATGCGGTTTGGATCGATCCCCAGACCAATCTCCATTTCATGCCGTGCGTCGTGACCTCACGCTTCTCCAATTCCAGCGACGTGCTGGCCTCGCAACAAATGGAAAGGCTGTTCCAGCATTTGCGGGAGCACTACGATCGCATCGTCCTCGACCTTAGCCCGCTCGCACCGGTGATCGACGTTCGAGCCACCGGCGCGCTGGCGGATTCGTACATTCTGGTGGTCGAATGGGCCAAGGCCAAGGTCGATATTCTCGAGCGCGTGCTGGGCGAAGCTCCGGTTGTGCGCGAGCGCTTGCTCGGCGCAGTCCTCAACAAGGTGAACATGGCGGTGATGAGCCGCTACGACATCTACAGCGCCGGCTACTATCGCAACCGATATTACAAGAGATACGGTTACGTCGACTAGCGTCCGCCGAAGCGGGACGATCATCCGGTGCGCCAATGACAGCGGCGCCCGGTGGTTCCGGGACTATCGCATACGCCGCCTTTGGGCGGCTGCGCACGTACGCGGCCTCGTGGTTCGAGACGCGCCGCAAGCGGCGCTCCTCACCATGAGGGCCTGCCGTTGTGCTGTAAAACAAGGCCTCATCCTCTGAGAGGAGATGCAAAGCTCGGACAAATCATGTCGCGAGAACGCGGATGCACATCCTCTCTCAGTTGTCATGGCCCGCCACCGGGTCGCGCGAACGCGCGCCCGATGACAGGCTCCGGCGGGCCATCCAGTACGCCGCGGCCTGTCAGTTCAAGCACCAGCCTCACTGGAATACTGGATCACCCGCATGCGCGGGTGATGACACCGACTTGATCGCCTTGATCAGCGGCGTCGAGGCGGTGAATTCAGCTCGCCGCGCTGGGCACGCAATGTGGCCCAGCGCGGTTGGTCTCGCCTCACTGGCGCGAGTTGATCCGCAGGATCTGCGCGTTGTTCGCGGTGACGATGGTACTGTTGGCGGTGCCGACCACCGCCTGGACGAACGTCAGGAATTTGGTGGTGTCGACTGTGGCGGCGTTCGCAGCGAACAACACGTCCTTGTCCCGCATTTCAAACTTGCTGGCTAGGAAGAAGCCGGACGGATCGCGGAAGTCGGCGTTGTAAACCACCGGGACCAGCGGACCGGTGAACTTGGAGCAGTCGGCGCCCAGTCGTTCCGCCAGCTCGCGCGGCTCGCGTCGATAGACATAGACGCCCGCAGGCTCAGCCTGCGCATCAATCAGGCCGCCGGCCTTGGCCATTGCCTGCGCCATGGTGATCTTCCACATATCGAACGGGAATTGGGCCTGCCCGCCGAAGTTTCCGCCAATCGTGAACGCGCCGAAGGCGAGGAACACCTGCGGTTCGCGGTAGACGTAAATGGTGTCACCCGGGTGGATCCAGACGTTGTTGGCGGGCTGATACATCAAGGCTCCGAACGGAACCGTGGCGCGCTTGCCGCCGCGCTCCAGCGTCACCCAGCTCTCCCAGCCCGGTCCGGTGAGCCCACCAGCACGCGCGATCAAGTCGAGGATTCGCTCGCCGGCGGCATTGGCCGTCAAACGGGCCGGCGTTTTGACTTCACCGAGCACGCTGATCAGCGACGTGTTTTGCGTGATCAAGGATACGACCACCTGGGGCTCAATGGCGCGGTTTCCGATTGCCTTGACGATGTCCCGCTGGATCTCGACCGGGGTACGGCCGTTGGCCTTCACCTGCCCGGCATAGGGAACCGTAATGTTCCCGTTCAAATCGACGTTTTGGTTTGGCAACGCCACAAAGTTACCCGGCCGCACGCCAGCTTCTGCAGGGATGAACAAGCCCCCCGCGGCCGCTTCGAAGATCGACACGGCCACCGTGTCGCCGATGCCAAATCTAATGCCCGGTGGCGGCCGGTGATCAGGAAATGACCCTGCGATGGCGCCCGGGCCGTATTCCTTCAGAATATCGACAACGGTCGGTGTCAGCTTGATCAAGACGTAGTCCGGTCCCGACCGCGTGATCTCGCTCTTGATGACATGATCTTCCGGGCCGGACGACGGCATGATCGCGCACCCCGCGGAAGAAAGCAGAATGCCGAGCAACATTCCCCATACTAAAACGCTACGCCTCACAACGCGTCCCCCTACTCCAGGCTAACTTCGTCAAATTCCCCAAGCGGCGTCAACGAAGCCCTAGGAGATGGTGAGAATAAGGAGAGGATGTTGCAGCGCAGTTACAGGTAAGCGCGATTTTAAATGGGCAGGGACACTGTCTAATACAGAGGCATTGCCCAATATTCGTCACGTTGACGCACGAGTTCCAGGCAATCCACGGCGAATGTTCCAAGCAATCCACCGCGCATGTCTTGTGACGGAGGTTCCATCGCATGGACCAGATGTTCCAAGTCCACCCGGCCAAAATCAAACCAGCAGGGTCGAGAGCGCTGCGGCCGGTCGCTTGCCACAAAATTGAGCAACGTTACCGATCGTCCTTTGATACTGGTGCGGCGTTGTTGAGTGGAGCGTGCAGCACCAGCTCCAATAAGGATTCCGTTATCGTTGATAATGACACGCTTAACACTGCTGTGCGCCGTTCTGCTGATTGGAGCTCATGGTTCCGGCTGGGCCGAGACGCCACGTCCAGGTATGACGAATTGCGCAACCGGGGTCAGTCCCGAGCAGCGGCAACGCTGCGACGAGGAGGCGTTCAGGCAGGTCCAGTCCGGCAGCCAATCGACACAGCTCGACGGCGGATGGCGATTGGTACGAAGCAGAGATCCCGAAGGCGGTGCCGACGCTGTTTCAGCGATGCATGTTGCCGACAGCTCGAAATCGGACGGGCGCCTCGCGGGCTTGAGCTTGCAATGCGGACGCGACGGGATTGACGTTGCGCTGATCGTCCTCGAGCCCTTGTCGCGCTCGGTGCGACCGACCGTGGTCTTGACGAGCGGAGGAAAGCGCGCGGCGTTCGAAGCGTCCGTGGTCCAGGGCGGTGCAGCGTTACGGCTGCCCGCGGATGCATCGAAGCTTGCGGCCGGCGATTGGCAGAACGCCCCTGAGCTTTCGGTCGAAATCGCGACTGAACCGAACGCGATTCATGGCACTGTGCCGACCAGCGGACTACCGATGGCGCTCAGCTACTTGTCGCAAAATTGCCATGCTCGATAGCTGGTAGCGGGAACTTCCGCGGGTTCCTTGGTGACATGCACTCCGTCGGCAAATGCCGAGCGCAACTGTCTCGACAATCGATGATTGGCCTGCGCGTGTTGGCCTCGTGCGTTCGCATATGCGATAATTCGGCTGCCTAGTCGCAGTGACATCATTCCCGCCCCGATCCCAGCCCAGCTTCGAAGTCTCGCATTTTGTCGGTTGCCTCTTTCCTCCTCACCATATTGCTGGCCGCTGTTCCGACCCTGGTCGTCGCAAATGGCGCTTTCGCACAGCACGCGATCGCACTCGCCGCCGCCGTCTTGCTGGCCATGGCGGTCAGGGGCGCGGACGCTGAACTCACGTCCACCACACAGTTGCTGAAGCGTTTTTCGGTCGCGATCCTGGTCCCCGTTATCTGGATGGTGGTGCAAATCCTGCCATTGCCATTCGCGTCATTGGCAAACCCGATCTGGTCGGCGACGTCGATCGCGCTGAACCAACCGTCGCTACCAGGCCGCATCAGCGTTGATCCCGGCGCGACGCTGCAAAGCCTGCTTGTTTATCTGGTCTACGTGTCGTTGGTGGTGTCGACCGTCATCATCAGCAGGGATCGCCACAGGGCCGAAACGATCCTGTTCGTGTTGTGTGCCGTGACGACTTTCATGTCGCTCGAAGTCCTGCTCGGCCGGCTTCATTTCTTCGCCGCGATGACTCCGGCCACCGATGCGCCAACAAGCCCGTTTCCTGCGGTCGCCGCGCTCGCCGCGGTCACCAACACCGCACTGATTTCCCGGGCACTCGAGCGACACCTGCACCGGCGGGACATCCGCAATCTGGCCTCGGTCCGGCTCTGGCTCGGCGTACTTTCCGGTTCGTTCGGAATTGTCGCGGCGATCATCGCGATGGCGGTCCTCGTGCGAGGCACGCTGTTGGCAGCCGCCGGCTTTGGATTGATCACGATCGCTTTCGTCGCCGCGGTCCGCCGCCTCGGATTTCGCTCGTGGCCATCCGCGACCTTATTTACGGGTCTCGTCGTGATCGTCTGCGCACTCGCCGTGCCGCGCTTTCAGTCGGGCGGCGCGAACCTGGCTGGATTGGCGAGATTCGCTCCCGAAACCGTGGCACTGGCAGGGCGGATGCTCTCCGATGCTCCGTGGTTGGGGAACGGCGTCGGAACGTTTTCCGCAGCGTCGCGAGCCTATCAGAACGTGGACGCCACGGCCCCGGCAGTCCCGCCTTCCACCGCGGTGCTGGTCGCGATCGAGTCGGGACGGCTGGCGCTCGTGATCCTTGCGGGCTTCGCTGCCCAGCTTTTCTTCGTCCTGTTTCGCGGCGCCGTCCGGCGCGGACGCGATTCCTTTTTCGCATCGGCCGCGGCTGCCGGCGTTCTGGTCGTCTTCTTCGAAGGCTTTCTCGATTCAAGCCTCTTGAGCCCCGCGGTCAGGATCATCGTGGCCGTCATGGTCGGGTTGGGACTTGCACAGTCTGCCGGCCGGACAAGCGGCCTCAAACGCTAGGCGACGATGCCCTCGCAGCGTAGGATGGCCTCGCATTGAACCCCGGCCTGCCCTCTTCGTCGGACATCGCTTCCTTGAGCAGAATTCGTATCCTTCTGATGGCACTGGCGCTGACCATTGGATCCTATGTTGTCGTCTCGGCCGTCACGGCGATGACGGCGCTCGAACCCGTGCCATTTCCATCCGATGCCGCCAAGATCAGCTCGCCCTGGGTGGGAGACGTGCCATCCCTTTCGGCGATGCTCTCGCCGTTCGGATCGGAGCAGGAAAGCAATCATGCCCTGATCAGCGCGCTCCAGGCTATCGAGGCCAACCGGAAAAAGCAGACGACCGTGCAATCCGAGCAATATGCCGAGGCCATCGGCAGAGTGAGACGGACATTGTCGATCTCGCCTTACAATCCCGAACTGTGGCTCGCGCTCGCGTTGCTTCTGGCGCAACGCGACCCCCACGACCCGGTCGTGTTCGAGGCGCTGAAGATGACCTACTTCACTGCTCCAAGCGATACGCGGTTGATGCCGGTGTGGCTGGACGTCGCGGGCCGGTCCGACATGCTCGCCGATCCCGATATCAGGGATCTTGCACGGAGCGATGTTCGGCTGATCATGACCCGCCGGCCGGAGCTGAAGCCCGCGATCGTATCGGCCTTTCGACGGGCGTCGGAGCGTGGCAAGGCGTTCCTGCAAGATGCCGTTCAGTCGATCGATCCGGCATTCGCTCAAACGCTGCGCGGCTAACGTCGGGCGCGGCGCAATCGCGAATCCCGGGCAGGGCCACGCGCAGACGTACCCCATTGGCTCACCTTGGCCACACTTCATCCAATATTCGCCTGGCAGTATCGTTCCGGTTGCTCGTCCCGGCGCGAGCACATAAGGTCTGATCGCGATCAGGGGAGCGGAAGCGATGTCACGATCCTATGTCGGTCTTGTTGTATTCGCCTCGACGATGATCATTGCGGCCGCGCCGGCGTGCGCCGCCGACTATGCCGTGCATCCGCGAAAGGCGCGCATCGCGGCATCCGTGCTGCACGTCGACCGCGGGCCAAGCCCCTATTGCGGTCCCCGATGCGGCTGCTGTGCCCCGATCTACGTTCGACACCGCTCGCTCGAGCAGGCCTATCCCTACACCTTCGATCCGCGCACCAGGAGCGACGAGCCACACTATTATTATGGCCGTAACCGGACTTACGTCCGTTACGTGAATCCGCGCTATCCCGATCTGGTGTTTCAGTACTGAGGCCGGTCCGACGGCGCGAGACTCTGCCAGTGCGAGCGGCACTCATCGCCGGCGGCGGCCGTGGTCCACGTTGAGCTGGAGCGATTACTCGTTGATGGAGCGGCGCGTGGCGATGGCCTGCGGGCGCGATATTGAGATGACCCTCAAGCCTTACGCGGCTCCAATTCATCCGAACGCTGGCTCAGCGGTCGGCCGTTAGAGGGTGCGCGCCACGAATCCGGAAAGCTCGAACCGCTCTGCGAGGACATATAGCGTCCATACATCATGTGGTGCGCGCGACGCTTGCGCGAGCGCCGTTCGCGCGTCGCGTAGCCAAGGACGAATCCGAGCAGGAAAGACGCCACCAAGATCAAGGCTGGAAGCATGTTTTATGTCCCGTGCAGCAGAAGGATATTTTCATCTCTGGGCTATGACGTCATCACAATTCCCGCCCTGCACAATCGTTCGCCCCTCAATTTTTTGTGCAGAGCAACACCGCGCAAACAATCCGCTCGGGAGACGCGCCAGGTCGCAAACCCGCCAAATTACGCGCGGCCCGTCTAGGGCGGTGGCAGGCGACAAGCCCATTCGCTAACCGCTCCGGAATCCATCCTCCGCGCGCAGGCGACACCCCCAGCGCACCGGCATGACGCGAACCGCGGGACGCTTGCGCAGAATCCATAGTCAGACTATGCAGTTCATGATCCCCATGGAACCCAGACGCTTGGCGAGCTTAACGCAACAAGCTGACGATCGGAATCATGCCAAGCCGGGCTTGCTCCTCGACCTCTTCAACGGCGTCCTGTGCAGGCTCGACTGCGCCTACCAGCGCACGCGAGCAAAGCACCACGCGAGCAAGTCTCGGTATGTCCAATCCCCTGATGTCGCACCAGCACTGCCGCCGCGCCTACCTTTGCTCCCAGACAATCGCTTGCGAACCTTGAGTTGCGGGACCGCGCTCGCCGTTGGAGCGCACCAGAGCTAACATGTTCCGATCCTTTCGCGAGAAACCCCGCCGCCAGATGTTGTCACCGCGCCGATCTCACCCGTCGAGGCACAAGCCGAGGCTGCCGGACGGGGTACGTATCTATGCGATGAGCGACATTCACGGTTGCGCCCATTTGCTGAAGCAGATGCTCCGGGTGATCGACGCGGACGTCGCGCGAAGCCGTCCACGCTATGCCATCGAAGTGTATATGGGCGACTATGTCGACCGTGGGCCAGACTCACGCAGCACCCTCGATATCCTGATCAACCGTAGCCGGCGCGGCAACACGGTCTTCCTGAAAGGAAACCACGAGGCGTTTCTCGGCGACGTCTTGCGCAATCCGGCGCTGCTGCCCGAGTGGCTGCAGGTCGGCGGGCTGTACACGCTGATGTCCTATGGATTGGCGCCCTCCTCCGCTCCGGGCGAAGAAGAGCAGCAGACGTTGGTGCGGGATCTGACGCGTGCAATGCCGCCCCAACATCGGGAGTTTCTCGACAAGTTGCGGCCAACGTTTAGCTGTGGCGACTTCTTCTTCGTCCATGCCGGCGTCCGCCCCGGAGTGCCGCTTGCCGAGCAGCAGGAGGCGGATCTGCTCTGGATCCGCGAGGAATTTCTGCAAAGCAAGCAGAACTTCGGCAAATACGTTGTGCACGGTCACACGCCCGTGCACATGCCTGAATTGTTGGAAAACCGTGCCAATATCGACACCGGTGCGTTTGCGACCGGCAATCTCACCTTGCTGACGATCCAGGGCAACAGCATGCTCGCCGTCTAGTCGCCCCTGCGAACAGCATCGGCGATGGGAGGGCATTCCGGCCCTCGCCGACGCACAGCATCGCGACCAGCCTCAATAGGCCTCCTGGTACATCAACGCAGTCGCCGTGCGGATGAGGATCCGGATGTCGAGCCAGATGCTCCAGTTGCTCACATACCAGACGTCATACTCGACGCGCTTTTCCATCAGGTCGATGGTCGGGGTCTCGCCGCGAAAGCCGTTGACCTGGGCCCATCCGGTCAGGCCCGGCTTCATGTGGTGCCGATAGACGTATTTGCTAATGAGCTGGTCGTAATAGTTGTCGTGGGCCAGCGCGTGCGGGCGCGGACCGACCAGGGACATCTCACCGCGCAGCACGTTCCAGAGCTGCGGCAACTCGTCGATGCTGGTCTTGCGCAGGAAGCGGCCGACCCGAGTCACCCGCTTGTCCTGCTTGGTAACCTGGGTGACCGTGGAGCCGTTCTCGGCCACGGTCATGCTGCGGAATTTCCAGATCTGGAACGGCTTGCCGTTGAAGCCGCGGCGCGACTGCCGGAAGATGATCGGACCGGGCGTATCGAGCTTGACCAGCAGTGCCGCCGTCAGGATCAGCGGCGCCAGCATCAGCAGCGCGAAGGATGCGAGCCCGATGTCGAGGCAGCGCTTCTGGACCCGCTCGAACACGGACAGCGGCGGCCGCTGGATCTCGATCGCCACGGTCCCGCTGACCGGGAGGAACGGCCGCGACACCAGGTCGGCGATCGGAAAATCGGGCAAGAGGCGGATCGGCTGCGGAACCACTCGAAGATGCTGGCTCAGCTTCTGCAGCATCGGCAGCTCGTTCCAGTCGATCGCCACCAGATATTCGTCGACGTCAGCCGCGCGCGACTGACGGACCACATCAGCGATCTGCTGGCTCCAGGCCCCGTCGTCCTGGTCCGGGCCCACGCTGAGCACGAAATGGCGCACGACATCGAAGCCGTGCTTGCGGAGGTCCTTGAAACGGTTCGAGGTGAAATCAAGCGAGCGCAGACTGAGCAGGATGACCTTGCGGTCGATCAGCCGCTCCTTGGCGAAAGCCGACGACAGGCAGTAGCGCCAGATCACACGGTGCGCGACGAGCCCGAGCGCCCCAATCACCGTGAACAGGATGATCGTGCCGCGAGACAGGTTTGCCGTCGACTTCAAGAGGAACGCCGCGACCGCAAGCGTGGTCAGCGCGAACAACCAGGTGAACAGGACCTTGCGCGATTGCCAGAGCGTATTCAACAATCTGTGGTTGTCATAGGCCCCCTGAAAATAGGCGGCCGCGACGAACACCATGCCGACAATCAGCCCGGCGCCGAGCGAATTGTCCGGGTCGATCGGCGGATTCGTGAATTCGCGATAGAGCGCGCTCGCCGCCACGTAGCTGAGCAGGATGAGAAGGAAGTCGCCGGCGATGACGAAAAGCTGAAACGGTCTCTGCAACGAGGTCCCGCGGTTCGAGCTCAGTATGCGGAGTCCATCAGAGCCGTACGTTGTTGCAGACATCTCGAACCTCATCATCACTTCAACGGCCGCGCGTCGCGTGAAAAGAAAACGGACAAAGCCAACAAATGTCGGTGGGGACGACTCGAAACGATCTAACGAAAAAGCTTGCCTGGGAAGTTCGGGTTCGCGCGAACGCTGCCGGAAGTTGTTTAGTAAACGAAGCGATATTGTGGCGCCGCACTCGGAAAATCAATTTCGTTCTTCGCATTGCAAAATTGTGACGTTGGTCTCGATCACAGCATGATGCACAAGCAAGCAATTCGTGATGCGCAATTGCTCAACGCGCGCACGGAACTCGCGTCTCATGGGTACTGCGCAACGAGAAGCGACTGATTGCACGACTTGACGTCACGCTGTTGACACTTCCTTGAGCAGCGCTGCTCGCAGCAACTTGTGCATGAAGCAGAATCATTGACGCTTTCGGGCAACAGTTCGTTGCGCACACGCCTTTGATGTCACGACAATTCGACCGTGGCGCTTAAACCAATCTTAGCTCGCCGTCGTTAGGGAATATGGCGGTGAGGAGTAACGAGTGTGACCACATTGGCGATCTGCTGCACCTTGTTTGGCATGGCCTTGGGGGTCCGACTCAGGTTTTTCGTCCTCCTGCCAGTGCTGTTCCTGGGAACGTTGCTCATTGTCGTGCTCTCGTTCGCAGAGCAGCTTGGCTTCGGTCAGGCGCTGTCCAATATCGCCGTGTTCGCCGGCTGCCTGCAGCTCGGGTATTTGATCAGCGCACTGGTCAGGCACATGGCCGGTCCGGCGGTGGTGATCGAGCGAAAGGAACCGCTGGCGGTCCGCCGGTCCGTTGACCGCCGGGTGTGAGCCTTGCGACCGAAACGCGGCAAAACCGGCGCAATGTGGGCACAAGAGCGGTAGCAATCTGACGGCGACAGTCAGGAGTGCGCCGCCAACGCTCCTTGGCGAAGCTAGCCTGACGGCAAGAGCTCCGGGTGGAACCCGCCTCTCGGTTCCCCATGGCTCCGCGAGATACGGTCGTCCGGGAGAAGACGGGGGTTCTCGGGCCTGCTTCAGACGCGATAGTAGTCGCGATACCAGGCGACGAACGTCTCGATCCCCTGCTCGATCGCGACCTGCGGCCGAAAGCCGATCTCGCGCTCGAGCTCATCGACGTCGGCAAAAGTCTCGAGCACGTCGCCCGGCTGCATCGGCAACAGGTTCTTTTGCGCAACCCGACCGAATCCCTTCTCGAGGAGCGCAACCACGTGCATCAGGTCTTCCGGTTGGCTGTTGCCGACATTGTAGATGCGCCACGGCGCCTTGCTCCTGCTCGGCTCGGGCGTTGCACCAGACCAGTTGGGGTCGCCTTGCGGCACGCGATCGATGATCCGGATGATCGCCTCCACGACATCATCGATATGGGTGAAGTCGCGCCGCATGTTGCCGTGATTGAACAGGTTGATCGGCTGGCCGGTGGTGATCGCCCTGGCGAACAGATAGAGCGCCATGTCGGGCCGATACCACGGTCCATAGACCGTGAAGAACCGAAGGCCCGTCGTCGGGAGGCCATAGAGGTGACTGTAAGAATGGGCCAGCAACTCGTTGGCTTTCTTGGTTGCCGCGTACAGGCTCACGGGATGGTCGACATTGTCGTGCACCGAGAACGGCAGCTTGGTATTGGCGCCATAGACCGACGACGACGACGCGAACACGAGGTGCCGGCAGTCGTTCCGGCGGCATCCCTCCAGCACGTTGACGAAGCCTTCCAGATTGGAATCGGCGTAAGCGTGGGGATTCTGGAGCGAGTACCGTACGCCGGCCTGGGCGGCGAGATGCACCGCGGCCGGAAAGCGATGCTGCGCAAACAACGCCTGCATTCCCGCGCGATTTGTCAGATCGAGCTTCTGGAACGTGAAGTTGGGGTACGGCTTCAGGCGGTCGAGCCGCGCCAGCTTGAGCGACGGATCGTAGTATTCGTTGAGGTTGTCGACGCCGACAACCGCCCTCCCCTCGTCCAGCAGGCGCTGCGCAAGGTGAAATCCAATAAAGCCCGCACAACCTGTCACTAGCAACGTGGTCACAATCCGCGTCCTACCAATGCTGCCGGAGGGCGTCGTGCTCGGATGAAATCGCTTTAGATCAGGCGATCCACGCCCTCAAGAGCACGATTTTCGCCGGATTCGCTCCGGCTTTGTCCGAACGGGCGTCATTCCTAACGATATTGCGGGGAGGATCAAGCACCAACCGCGCCGGCCGGCAGCCGGAGTGTCGCGTCAGATGTGGACTGTGCGCCGTCGTGTCCGGGCCAGGCTAGCCGGCGACAGATGCCTTGTAGTTGGGAAAGCGGCTCAGCACCGCGGCCTTCATGAATTTGAAATGGGCGATCTCGGCGGACAACTCCTTCAGACGGCGCTGCCCGTTGGCGATCTCGGCGGCGAACAGGTTCTGGTGGTGATTGTCGAGTTCTTCGCGCTCGAGATACTCGTCGGTGCCGTTGCCGAACGTCACGGCGGCACGCGCCAGTACGTCGTCGACCCGCCGGCTCAGGCCGGATTGCTCGCTTTCGGCCGCGTGCAGAGCGGCGTCGATCGCGGTCATGATCGAATCGATCCGGGCCCGATCGGTCTCCGCATCGCGTTCCGGCGAGCGCGCCCTGAAGGCGTCGTCGCCCAGGCGGCCCTTGATGTAGTTTTGCGCTCGAGAGCGCAAGAACAGCTGAAACATCCGCGTTTGTCCGATTCAGGCGCGATCAGGCGACGATCGCACTCAAAATCGCCTCGCCTTAGTTAAGAAAAGGTAAATCCTTGCCTCGCGCCGCACGCGTATCCTCAATCCATTGCAACCACGCGCGATCGTGTTTGCGATAGAGTTCGAGCCAGCGCCGCGCCGGTCCGCTGGCCGGGCGGCTACCCGTGTCCCAAACCACATGCCCGGCATCGTGCAAGCTCGCCTGATGATCGAGCCGCTCGAACTCGAAGGTCTCCTCGTAGGTAAGGCCGATCAGAACGCGCCGACCGTTACCGTCGATGAAGTAGCGCCGCGGCGAATTATTCCCGAGGTCGGTCATGCTAGGTGGGCTCGTTTGCGATCGAGAAGCAGATCGGCCGCGAGGTGCTCTCGAGCAAGCCCCGACGAACGTGACAGCGGCCATCGCGGGCGCCGGCAGCACGATCAACCGGCACAATGCGCGCACGCCTCAACCAATCTGTCTTGATCACGCAAGGACCAGGCGATCGCAGCGACATGCGCTGTCGCCCGTGTCGAAGCCATACTCGCTCCCGGCTGGCACTACGCCAAACGCAAACCTGCGATGGCGCGATCATCACCATGGCTAGAACGCCCGGCGTGCATGACCGAATGTTGTGCAGGGTGGTCTCGATCTTTCGGGCGCCTGCTCTTGCAGGCGCCGCCTGTACGATCGCCATGCACACATTCCGCATCCGGCAGAGAAGCCGGCGAAGAACGTCATCAACAAGATCAGACTATCAGGCATGTCCGTCGTCCCAATTCACCCGCGGTGTATCTACAGTCCGAAGTTGTGACCACATCATGATTCAGCACGCCGAAAGATTGTTCATCCGCTGATTTTTTTGTGCAGCCTAACGATGCGGAACTGATCACACTCGCGCGCGAGATTCCGCCTCTCACGAAAAAAACCACAGCGCAAATTTCAAGAACATCGTGCTCAGCAGGTAGATCCATCCCGTCATCGCCAGCAGGACCAACCCGACGAAAACGCCGGAAAGACTTCTTTCTTTCAACTGCGTCAGCAGAGGAAATTTGAAACGATAAAGCATGTATCGAGCTCGCCCCGTAGTCGCAGACAGAGGTACTCGGCAAATTCGATAATCTCATGACGCAGCGTCGTGAGATCGCACGGCAGCGTGCACATCCGGAGCATCGCGCATTCACAATCGCGCGCTCGACTGATCGATCAAACGAGGTCCACATCGAGTCCGGTTCTGATTTGATCGACGCAATTTTCATATCGCGACATTTGCGGCGAGGTCGATGTCAGAGCGACCGCACCCGAACCGCGATGCGGTCGACGCGCGCGCTCGCCCCGGACCGAAGGAGACGTCTCCGCAAGTCCCTGCGCGGACGCGGCAAATTCGTCCAACGGACCCGTACCGCGGATAAAAATCTGTGCTAGAGCTTCGCTGGCAACCTCAGATGCGGCGGGGCGGAGGCGTGATGAAGGGGATAATTCTGGCGGGCGGAACCGGGACACGGCTTTATCCGGTGACGACCGTGGTCTCCAAGCAACTATTGCCGGTCTTCGACAAGCCGATGATCTACTATCCCTTGTCAACGCTGATGCTCGCGGGCGTCAAGGATATCCTGATCATCACGACGCCGGACGACCAGCACCTGTTCCGGCGGTTGCTCGGCGAGGGCAGCGAGATCGGCCTCAACTTCTCCTACGCGGTTCAGCAGCAACCACGAGGTCTGGCCGACGCCTTCCTGGTGGGTCGCGATTTCATCGGAGGCGACAACGTCGCGCTGATCCTCGGCGACAACATTTTCTACGGTCATGGCCTGGCCGACAAGTTGAAGCGAGCCGGCAGCCGGCCCAGGGGCGCGACGATCTTCGGCTATACGGTCGGGTCGCCGCAGAGCTATGGCGTCGTCGAGTTGGATGCTTGGAGCCGGCCGGTTTCGATCGAGGAAAAGCCGGCGCAGCCGAAATCGGATATCGCAGTAACCGGTCTCTATTTCTACGACAATACGGTGCTTGACATCGCGGCCTCGATGAAGCCCTCGGCGCGCGGCGAACTCGAGATCACCGATATCAATCGCGTCTACATGGAGCGCGGTGAACTTGCCGTCGAAATGCTCCACCGCGGCTTCGCCTGGCTCGATACCGGCACCCATTCGTCGCTGGTGGAGGCCAGCCATTTTGTCCAGATTCTCGAGCAGCGGCAGGGTCTGCGGATCGCCTGCATCGAGGAGATCGCTTTGCGGATGGGGAACATCACGCTCGACCAGTTTCACAGCCTCGCCCAGAGATCGGCCAAGAGCAGCTACGGCGAATATCTGCTTTCCGTCTATCACAGCTTCGCAAAGTCGCAGCGCTAGCCACCACATGTTTCAGGCATGAGCCAGGACCGATCAACGATCTTCGTGACGGGGGGAGCCGGCTTCATCGGCTCCGCCGTTATCAGGCATTTGCTCGACACCACCGATGTCTCGATCGTCAACATCGACAAGCTGACCTACGCGTCGAGCCTGGATTCGATTCCACAAGCCGCCGGGCAATCGGCCCGCTATGCGCTTGCCAGGGTCGACATCTGCGACGGCGAGGCGCTGCGCGCGCTGTTCGCGCAATATCAGCCGCTTGGCGTGATCCATCTCGCGGCCGAGAGCCATGTCGACCGCTCGATCGATGGTCCCCAGGATTTCATCAGGACCAACATCGCCGGCACATTCACGCTGCTGCAGGAGACCCTGCGCCACTGGCGCGCGTTGACGCCGCAGGCGCGCAAGGCGTTCCGGCTGCTGCATGTCTCGACCGACGAGGTGTTCGGCTCGCTCGGCCCGGACGGCGCCTTCACCGAGCAGAGCCCCTACGCGCCGAACTCGCCCTACTCCGCGAGCAAGGCCGCCTCGGATCATCTGGTTCGCGCCTGGTGCGAGACCTACGAACTGCCCTGCCTGATCTCGAACTGCTCGAACAACTACGGGCCGTACCAGTTTCCGGAGAAGCTGATCCCGCACATGATCATCAAGGCGCTCGCGGGGGAGTCCCTTCCGGTCTATGGCGACGGCCGCAATGTTCGCGACTGGCTCTATGTCGAAGACCACGCGCGCGCGCTGCACACCATCCTGCGGCATGGAAAAGTCGGCGAGACGTATAATGTCGGCGGCCGCAACGAACGAACCAATCTTGAGGTCGTCGAACGGCTCTGTCTGCTGCTCGATCGGCTGCAACCGTCAAATCACGGCGAGCGAACGCGGTTGATCTCGTTCGTGGCCGATCGCCCCGGCCACGATCGCCGCTACGCAATCGACGCATCGAAGCTGGAGCGCGAGCTTGGCTGGACGGCGCGGGAAAATTTCGACAGCGGGCTCGAGAAGACCGTCCGCTGGTATCTCGCGAACAAGCCATGGTGGCAGTCGATCCAGGATTCCGGCTATGACGCCAAGCGACTGGGGCTTGCCGCCCCAGCGTCGCGAGACGGCAAGCCCGCCCACTAGGCCCAACTGCCGCTTCCAGCCGACAGAGCAGGCATGGATGCTCGCCAAGCCCAATTTAGTCGCACTCGTGCATACACCATCGCGCAATCCTGGTCGCGATGCATGCAGACGTAGTTCCAAGATTCATATCACGGCATGAAGAAACCTTAACTTTGACACGTTCTTCGCATTCTTGCTGTCACGGGGCGTTTGACGATCGAGACGTTGGGCTTGGCTGAGGAGTCAACATGCGTCGGTTCGAGGAAGGCAGAACGCCCGGCAAGCTGGCGGCGCTCTCCACTCATCTCGATCAGGCGTAGCAATGTAGGGGACGTCATGCCTTACAATCTGGCCGAACGCATCTTGGTGACCGGCGGCTCGGGATTCCTTGGCTCGCACCTCTGCGAGCGCCTGCTTGCAAACGGCGCGGAAGTCTTGTGCGTCGATAATTTCTTCACCGGCACACGAGGCAACGTCGAGCATCTTCTCGATCATCACCGCTTCGAGCTGCTGCGCCACGACGTGACATTCCCGCTCTATGTCGAAGTCGACCAGATCTACAATCTCGCGTGCCCGGCTTCGCCGGTGCACTACCAGCATGATCCGGTCCAGACCACCAAGACCAGCGTGATCGGTGCCATCAACATGCTTGGGCTCGCCAAGCGGCTCAAGGTGAAGATCCTGCAGGCCTCGACCTCCGAAATCTACGGCGACCCCACGACTCATCCTCAAAGCGAAGAGTATTGGGGCAACGTCAATCCGATCGGGCCCCGCTCCTGCTACGATGAAGGAAAGCGTTGCGCCGAAACCCTGTTCTTCGACTATCGACGCCAACATGGGATCCCCATCAAGGTTGCGCGCATCTTCAATACCTATGGACCGCGCATGCATCCGAATGACGGTCGCGTGGTCTCGAATTTCATCGTCCAAGCGCTGCGTGGCCACGACATCACGATTTACGGCGACGGCTTGCAAAGCCGAGCGTTCTGCTACGTCGACGATCTGATCGACGGCCTCATGCGGCTGATGCAGTCACCCGACGATGTCACCGGGCCATTGAATCTCGGAAATCCCCACGAGATCACCATGCGCGAGCTTGCGGAATTGACGATCGAATTGACCGGCTCTCGCTCGAAGATCGTCCATCGCCCGCTCCCGCAAGACGATCCGCGGCAACGTCAGCCCGACATTTCGCGCGCCAACGCCATGCTCGGGTGGGCGCCCCGGACCCCGCTCCGCCAGGGTCTTGCGCGAACGATCACCTATTTTGAAGGAATGCTCACGGATTCCGCGGGCCGATACTCTCAGGTTTCCTCGACGAATCCGGCGGCGCGCGGTCTGGACCTTACGGTCCCGGCGTCCTGATATTTCCGGCGCCTGGATCAGGCGCGTCTGCCGAGGCCACCCCGCCCGGGCGCCGCAGGCATTACACGCGAAAGAACACGAACCAGACGACACCGAGGATCAAAACTGCAAGCCCCGTCGAGGCCGAAAGTAGCGCAAGAACCGACGGACCTGGCTCGCCCTGGCGCGCTTCAGTCGGGGTTTCAACGATCCGACCGTGTCGTTCTCTTGCCATGGCCACCTCTCTGCTTAAGTGCCTGTAATTCCCAGCGATTGTCTTCCCCTCTCACAGCCAACGCCTGGTGCTGAGCGATGTTCCGAAGCCATTGCCGAGGTGGGAGCCGACTGCACCGGCGTCAAACCGACGCAGGCCGAAACGACGGTTAACGCCGTTGCGAGATTCAGAGGGCGCGATGTTTCAAACCGGGGTTCCCGGTGTTATCCTTACTCATTCCGTCGGTTGCGTAATCGGAGTTTCCCATGGCCCCCCGCGCCAATTGGAAAGGCTTCTTGCGCCTTTCGCTCGTGACCTGTCCGGTTGCCCTGTACCCGGCGACGTCGGACACCGAAAAGGTCTCCTTCAACCAGATCAACCGCAAGACCGGCCATCGGATCAAATACGCGAAGGTCGACGCGGAAACCGGTGAGGAAGTGGCCTCCGAAGACATCATGAAGGGCTACAAGGTCGACACCGACACCTATATCGAGATCACCAAGGAAGAGCTCGACGACATCGCACTGGAGTCCACCCGCACCATCGAGATCGACGAGTTCGTGCCGCGCGCCGAGATCGACAGCCGCTATCTGATCCGCCCGTATTATCTCGTCCCCGACGGCAAGGTCGGCCACGACGCCTTCGCGGTGATCCGCGAAACCATTCGCAGCCTGAACAAGGTCGCAATCGGCCGCGTGGTGTTGACCAATCGCGAGCACATCATCGCGCTGGAGCCGCTCGACAACGGGCTGATGGGCACGCTGCTGCGCTATCCTTACGAGGTGCGCAGCGAGAAGGACTATTTCGACGACATCCAGGACGTGAAGATCACCAAGGACATGCTCGACCTCGCCAAGCATATCGTCGAGCAGAAGTCGGCGGACTTCGACCCGGAAGAGTTCGACGATCGCTACGAACAGGCGCTGATCGAACTGATCAACCAGAAGCGCAACGGCATCAAGGTCGCCAAGCCCGCCCCGAAGTCGGGCGGCAACGTCATCAACCTGATGGACGCACTCAAGAAGAGCCTTGCCAACGAGAAGCAGGCCACCCCGCCCGCCAAGGCGAAGGGCAAGAAATCGAAGAAGCGGATCGAGGGCCAACGCGAGATGCTGTTGCCGATCTCGGGCAGCGGCAAGCGCGAGCCCAAGGAGGTCGCCAAGCCGGAGAAAAAGGCGGAGAAGCCGGTGCGCGCGCAAGGCGCTGCGCGCTCGAAGAGGGCCGGCTGATCCGGCGTTCGCGGCGGCACTCAGATGATCCCGACCCGCCGCGCCTGACATGCCGTGGTCGACGCCTTTCGACGAGCCGATCGTACTGCGCCGCGGCAGCAGCCTGGTGACGCTGCAACAGGCGGCCGACTACATCATGAAGCTGCCGGAAAATGCCCAGCAGGAGCTGCGCTGGCAGATCGCGGTGGAGCACCTGATCAATGCGGCCGAGACCGGCGGCGGCTGGCTGATGTTCGCGCGGATTGCGATACTGCGCGCGCTGAACGGAGACGGCGGCACGTAAAGCCGCGTGCGATTACTTCAGCGATGTGCTCATCGCGGAGAAGCGGCCACTGAGGTTGGTGCCGATGCCTCCGACTGCAGCAAGGATCACGATGCTGAGCCCGCCCGCAATGATGGCGTATTCGATGGCTGTTGCTCCGGCCTCTTCACGCAGAAATCTCGCCAGCAACGCACGCATTGAAAAACTCCTGTCGGCATCAGCGGATCATCGCCCATGCCGTAAAAATGTACCAGCCAAGCTACGCCACATTGGTTGATGGCGCATTGACGGACAGGATGAACGATCGCTTAAAGGTTGGACCGGATTTGCGGCCGTTCCGGCCTGCATCGATCCGCCCCGCCCGGGACGTCGCGCCGCGCGAGACCGCCATCCTTGCCTGCAAACGCATATCAGCACTACGCGATCCGGGCGCGGGCGCGCTTTACCGCCCCACAGAATCCTGTTCCTTTAAGCCGTACGGGACGACAACGAGGCCGGATGAAACCGGCCGCATCCAGGGGAGAGACCGTCATGAAACTCGGCACCGCGATTGCGGAAATCATGAAGCGCGAGGGCATCGAGATCCTCACGGGCTATCCGGTCAACCACCTGATCGAATACGCCGCCGCGGCCGATATCCGCCCCGTGATGGTGCGCCAGGAGCGCATCGGCGTGCACATGGCGGACGCGATTTCCCGCGTTAGCTCGGGCGAGAGGATCGGCGCGTTCTGCATGCAACACGGTCCGGGCGCCGAGAACGCAATGGGCGGCGTGGCGCAGTGCTATGGCGAATCCGTGCCGGTGCTGGTGCTGCCGATGGGCTATGCACGCCGGCTCGCCAACATCGACCCGAACTTCAACTCCAGCCAGGCGATGAAGGCGTTCTCGAAATCGTCGGAGCCGATCAACATCGCATCCGAGGTCTGCAACATCTTCCGCCGCGCCTTCACCAGGCTCAAAAACGGCCGCGGCGGGCCCGTGATCGTCGAGATCCCGGCCGACATGTGGAACGAGGAGGTGCCGGAGCCGCTGAACTACACGCCGGTGCTGCGCACCCGCTACGGCGCCGATCCGGTGCATGTGAGGGAAGCCGCCGCCCTGCTCGTCAACGCCAAGCGGCCGGTGATCTATGCCGGCCAGGGCGTGCACTACGCCAAAGCCTGGCCGCAACTGAAGCGGTTGGCCGAGCGGCTCGCGATCCCCGTCACGTCAAGTCTCGGCGGCAAGTCCTCGTTCCCTGAGACGCATCCGCTGTCGCTCGGCTCCGGCGGCCTCGCCGTGCCGCGCGCGGTGCCGAAATTCTTGGGCGAGGCCGACGTCATCTTCGGCATCGGCTGCTCATTCACCGAGACATCGTTCGGCATCGCGATGCCGAAGGGCAAGACCATCATCCATTCGACGCTCGATCCGAACCACATCAACAAGGACGTCGAGGCCAAGGTCGGCCTGGTCGGCGACGCCGGCCTGGTGCTCGACGCGCTGCTTGAGGAGATCGGCAAGACCGTGACCTCCGATCGGGACGCCGGCGCCGTCGCCGAGGAGATCGCGGCAAGCCACAAGGAATGGCTCGCCAAGTGGATGCCGAAGCTGACCCACAACGACGCCCCGCTCAATCCCTACCGCGTGCTGTGGGACCTCCAACACACCGTCGACATCCACAACACCATCATCACCCATGATGCCGGCAGCCCGCGCGACCAGCTCTCGCCGTTCTGGAAGTCGGTCGAGCCCTTGTCCTACATCGGCTGGGGCAAGACCACGCAGCTCGGCTATGGTCTAGGGCTGGCGATGGGTGCCAAGCTCGCCAGGCCCGACAAGCTCTGCATCAATGTCTGGGGCGATGCCGCGATCGGCTTCACCGGGATGGACTTCGAGACCGCGGTGCGCGAGCGCATTCCGATCATGTCGATCCTGCTCAACAATTTCTCGATGGCGATCGAGTTGAAGGTGATGCCGATCTCGACCGAGAAGTATCGCTCGACCGATATCTCCGGCGATTACGCCGCGATGGCCCGCGCTTTCGGCGGCTATGGCGAGCGGGTCACCAAACCCGAAGACATCATCCCGGCGATCAAGCGCGGCATCCAGAAGACCAGGGAAGGCGTGCCGGTGCTGCTGGAATTCATCACCAGCAAGGAGACCGAGGTCTCGCGGCCGGGCACTTGAGGGCGGCGATCGTCCCCGCCTCCCTCATCCAGCCCTTGATTTGACCTCGCTTAGGCAGGCAAGCTTGTCCTGACGCAAGGTCGGAGGGAGAGATGGCGCGCATCCTGGTGCTGGGTGCCGGCTTTGCCGGGCTGTGGGCCGCGCTCGGCGCGGCACGCAAGCGCGACGAAATCGGCGCGCGGGCGGCGGACACCGACATTCTGGTGGTCGATCGCAACGCCTATCACAACATCCGGGTGCGCAATTACGAGGTCGATCTCGGCGATGTCGCGCTGCCGCTCAAGGACCTGCTCGATCCGGTCGGCGTCCGGCACGTGGTGGCGGAGGCCGAGGCAATCGATCCGGCGAGGCGACAGGTCATGGTCAGGACAGGCACGGGCGCCGAAGTTCTGAGCTATGACCGCCTGGTGCTGACGACCGGCAGCGAACTGGTCCGCCCGGCCATCCCCGGCCTTGCCGCCCATGGCTTCGATGTCGACACATACGACGCCGCGATGCGGCTCGACGCGCATCTTGCAGCGCTCGGCAAGCAGGCGGCCTCGGACGCACGTTCGACCGTGGTGATCGTCGGCGCCGGCTTCACCGGGATCGAGGTCGCGACCGAGATGCCGGCCAAGCTCGCGCAGGCCGGCATCACTGGCGACCGCCGCATCATCCTGATTGATCCCAATCCCGTGGTCGGCGCCACCTTCGGCGCGCACGGGCGCCCTGTCATCAACGAGGCGCTGTCCGCGCTCGGCGTCGAGACGCGGCTGAACGTCCGGGTCAGCGCCATCGACGCCGCCAGCATCACATTGAGCTCGGCTGAGGTCATTCCGGCGGCGACCGTGGTCTGGTGCGGCGGCATGCAGGCGAGCCCGCTCACCGCAACGCTGCCGGCGGCGCGCGACCGGCTGGGCCGGCTCGCCGTGGACCACTATATGCGCGCCGAGGGCCTTGCAGGCGTGTTCGCGGCCGGCGACGTCGCCACCTGCCTGATCGACGGCGCGCATCCGACCGTGATGTCCTGCCAGTTCGCCCGGCCGATGGGCCGGTTCGCCGGCCATAACGTGGTCGCCGACCTGTTCGGCGAGCCGATGCTGCCGCTCACCATCGACTGGTATGTGACGGTGCTCGATCTCGGCGCCTGGGGCGCGCTCTACACCACCGGCTGGGACCGCGAGGTGCACACCACCGGCGCCGCGGCCAAAGCCACCAAGCAGACCATCAACCGGCTGCGCATCTATCCGCCGCGCAACGGCGATCGCGCTGCGCTGCTGGCTGCCGCGGCACCCACAATCCAGGCGGCCCCTCCGACGCGATCATAAGAGCAGCGACGCTGTCATCGCTGTCGATTCATGTCGCGAGAATGCGGATGCACATCCTCTCTCAGTCGTCATGGCCCGCCACCGGGTCGCGCGAACGCGCGCTCGATGACAGGCTCCGGCGGGCCATCCAGTACGCCGCGGCCTCTCGGTTCAAGCACTAGCTTCCCTGGAATACTGGATCACCCACATGCGCGGGTGATGACACCGCCAACTTGGAACTGTCCTGTCACTGAAGTCGCCGACCTGGAACTCCCCACTTTGTTCTTAGGAGCCAATGGGTCGCAATGACGGCGAGTACATCTGCTATTGCGACAGCTTCACGAAGTCCGGAAACTTCAGCTTGCCTTCGGCGATCGCCTTCGGCCAGACTGTGATCTGCTTGCCGCCCTGCCACTGGAACACGAGGCCGGTCACCGCACCGGGACCGGACTTGATGCCGTGGGTAAACTCGTCGTTCTTGCCGTAGAACTGGATCTTGCCGATCGTGCCCTCGAAGTCGGTCTTCTCGAGCTCGGCGACCATCTTGTCCGGATCGGTCGAGCCGGCGCGCTGGATCGCTTCCGCGATGATGTAGACCTCGTCATAGGCGGTGTAGCCGGTATAGGCCGGCGGCGTGCCGAACTTGGCCTTGAAGGCCGCCGCGAACGGCTTGGTCTTCGGCGTTACCGCGACGTCGGGCGTCGCCACCGCGAGCGAGGGCACGCCCTCGGCGGCGCCATTGGTGTCGCCCCAGAACGTCGGACTCAGCGCCTGCGCGCTGATGCCGAACATCGGGATCGGCACCTGCTGGTTCTTCCACTGCACCGTCGGCTGCACGCCGACATGGGAGATGCCGGTGACGATCACGTCGGGCTTGGCGCTCTCCATCTTGTTGAAGATCGGCGTGAAGTCGGTGGTGTCGGGCGAGAAGCGGATGTGCTCGACCACCTTCAGCCCCGCCTTGGGCAGGCATGCCTCGTAGCCGGCGTCGAGCGGCTTGGTCCAGGCCGCATCCTCGCTCATGATCGCCGCCGACTTGAACTTGAGCTGGTCGACCAGAAGCTCCTTGGCGGCATCGCAGACGAGCTGCGCCTGCGCCGCCGACGTCAGGTAGCCGTGGAAGGTGTACTTGTTCTTCTCATAGTCGTTGTGAACAGCCTTGGTGATCTCGTTCGACGCCGCACCCGGCGTGATCAGCGGCATCTTCAGCCGCGCCGCCCACGGCTCGAGCGCCAGCACCACCTCGCTGATATAGCTCGCGATCACGGCGGAGACCTTGTCCTCGCTGACCGCGCGCTGGAAGGCGCGCACCGAATCCGCCGACGAGCTCTTGTTGTCGTAGGTGACGATCTCGATCTTGCGGCCCATCACGCCGCCCTTGGCGTTGATCTCGTCGGCGGCGATCTGCGCCCCGCCCGGCGTCGCCGCACCCGCGATCGACTGCACTTCGGCGATGACGCCGATCTTGATCGGATCCTTGGACTGCGCATAGGCGGGCGCCGCGAGGCAGAGCGCGAGCGCGGATGCGAGCGGCAACAGGCTTGCACGAGCAGCCGAATAACGTGACATCATGATCTCCCTTTCTTTGCTTATTGTTGTCAGCGAAGTTCTAGAGGAAGTCGGCACCAGCCTCCGCGGCGAACCGGGCGGGATCGCCCTCCCACACGATCCGCGCGTGCTCGAGCACATAGACGCGGTCGGCATGCGGCAGCGCGAAGGTCACGTTCTGCTCGCCGAGCAGCACCGTGATTTGCGTGGTCTGGCGCAATCGCTCCAGCGCCTTCGACAGTTGCTCGAGGATCACGGGCGCGAGCCCCAGCGTCGGCTCGTCCAGGATCAGGATCTGCGGCTGCATCATCAGCGCGCGGCCGATCGCCAGCATCTGCTGCTCACCGCCGGAGAGCGTCTGCGCCATCTGGCCCTGGCGCTCCTTGAGGATCGGGAACAGCTCGAACAGCCAGGCGAGCTGCCTCGCCCTCGCCTCGTCGGTGAGATGCTGGCCGCCGAGATCGAGATTCTCGCGCACCGTCATCTCGCCGAACAGCTCGCGGGATTCCGGACACTGCACGAGCCCGGAGCGCGCGATCTTCGCCGGCCCCATCCCGCGCAGCGTCTCGCCGCCGCGAATGATCTCGCCGCTATAGGGCAGGAAGCCCGAAAGCGTGTTGAACAGCGTGGTCTTGCCGGCGCCGTTGAGGCCGACGATCGAGACGAACTCGCCCTCGTGGACATGGATCGAGACATTCTCCAGCGCCTGCGCCTTGCCGTAATGCACGCTGACATTCTCGACCTGCAACAGCGGCGTCTTGTCCTTGAAGCTGGTCTCCGGCCGCGCATGGGTCTCGATCGCGCCGCCGAGATAGACCCGCCGCACGGTCTCGTTCTTCATCACGTCGTCGGCGCGGCCGGTCGTGATCTCTTCGCCGAGATACATCGCAAGCACGCGGTCGACCAACGCGGCGACGCTCTTGACGTTGTGGTCGACCAGCATCACCGCGCGTCCCTCGTCGCGGAAGCTGCGGATCAGTTGCGAGAAGCCGCCGACCTCGGCGCTGGTCAATCCGGCGAACGGCTCGTCGACCAGCACGACCTTCGGATCGCGCGCGATCGCCTTGGCGAGCTCGAGGCGGCGCAGATCGGCGAACGGCAGCGTCGGCGGACGGCGGTCCATCACCGCCCCCAAGCCGACGCGATCGGCGATCCACTTGGCGCGCTCGATCAACGCCCGGTCGGGAAACAGCATGAACAGGCTATCGGGCAACAGCGCAACCATGATGTTCTCGAGCACGGTCTGCCGGTTCAGCGGCCGCGAGTGCTGGAACACCATGCCGAAGCCCTTGCGCGCGATCTTGTGCGACGGCATGCCGGCGACGTTCTCGCCCTCGAAGATCACCTCGCCCGCGCTGGGGCGCTCGATGCCCATCACGCTCTTCATCGCCGTGGATTTTCCGGAGCCGTTCGGTCCGATCAGGCCGAGGATCTCGCCGGGGCGCAGATCGAAGCTCAGATTCTTCACGGCCGTCAGGCCGCCGAACCGCTTGGTCAGGCCGCGGACGGTGAGTGTGGGAGTGGTGGTCACAGTCTGATCCATTACGAGCGCGCCTCGCGTGACAGGGCTGCTCCGAGGAAACCGCCGGGGAAGAACAGGACGACAAGCAGGGCGACGGCCGAGACGATGAACGTCGCGAGCTCACCGGTCGGCCGCAGGAATTCGCCGGCCACGATCAGGAAGATTGCGCCGAGCGCAGCACCGAGCACGGTGCGACGGCCGCCGAGCACGGCCGAGACGATCACGTTCACGCCGACGGCGACATCGACCACGGTGCCGACCGAGGCGGTGCCGAAGTAGAACACCAGGAGTGCGCCTGACAGCCCTGAGAAGAACGCGCTGACGATGAAGGCGGCGAGCTTGTGCTTGACGATGTTGAAGCCGAGCGCGCCGGCCTGCACCGGGTCCTGCCCGCTCGCCTGCAGCACGAGCCCGATCGGCGATTGCGACAGGCCGTACAGGATGGCTGCGCTGATCGTCATGAAGCCGAGCGCGATCCAGTAATTGGCGCCGGCATTGATGGTGATGACGTCGGGAATGGTGAGCCCGATCTCACCGCCGGTGAGATCGGCAAACACCACAACGAAGTTCTGCAGCATCAGCACCGCGACCAGCGTGGTCAGGCCGAAATACGGCCCCCTCACCCGCAGCGCCGGCAGCGCCAGCACGAGGCCGGCGATCACCGAGGCCAGCGCACCGAGCAGGATGCAGAGATAGACCGACCAGCCGAACTGGTTGTTCAGGATGCCCGCGGTGTAGGCCCCGGTCCCGATCAGGAAGGTGGGACCGAAATTGACCTCGCCGGCGAAGCCGAACAGCAGGTCCCATGCCATCGCGAACACGCCGAAATAGAAGGCGACGGTCAACAGCCCGAGCACGTAGCCCGAGACGTAGAGCGGCAGCGTCGCGGCGACCACCACGCAGGCCAGCGAAATGAAGAACAGGCGCGACGTGAAGAAGTTGGCCATTTCAGCGCCTCCCCAACAGGCCTTGAGGCCGGATATACATCACGACGACGAGCAGCAGCAGCGCCGGAATGGTTCGGTATGCCGGCGAGAGCAGGTAAGCCGTCACGGTCTCGAGATATCCGACCACAAAGGCCGCGATCAGCGAGCCCGAGACGCTGCCGAGGCCGCCGAGCACCACGATCGAGAATGCGCTCGCGGTCAACGGCCCGACGCTGTAGGAGCTGACGCCCAAGAACATGCCGAGCAGCACGCCGGCGATGCCGGCCAGGATGCCGTAGATCGCCCACACCACGATGTAGATGCGGGTGAGCTCGAGCCCGAGCAGCGTGACGCCGCGCGGGTTCATCGAGGCCGCCAGCACCGCCTTGCCGGTCCGGGTGCGGTTCACCAGCAGCCAGAGCAGGCCGATCACGAGGCAGCAGACCAGCGCGGTGAAGATATTGTTGCGCGGCGTGCGGTTGCCGAAGATATCGACGACGCCCTCAACGATCGGCAACACCGTCTTGGCGTTGTTGGTGAAGAAATAGGCGATCAGTTCCTGGATCATGATTCCCCACAGCAAGGTGCCGGTGAGGACGAAGATTTCCTTCTCCTCATTGGGAATCCGCTTGGAATTCTGGATCGGCTTGACGACCACGAAATAAGTCGCGAACGACACGACCAGCGCCACGGCGACGCCGAGCAACGCGCCGGAATAGGTGTCGAGGTGCAGCAGGCTGGCTGCGGCCCAGGCCGCGACCGCAGCGGCCACCATGATGGCACCGTGGGAGAGATTGAGAACGCCCGAGACACCGAAGATCAGGGTGAAGCCGGTGGCGCCGAGTGCGTAGAGGGCACTGATGGCAAAGCCATCGATCAGGATTTGTAACGCAAGCATCTCAGACTGGCCGCGGCAGCAGGGCTGCCTGTTGTGGAGGACATCGCAACTGCAGAAAACCGCTCCCGGGAGAGGCCCGGGAGCGGTTTGTCGTCAGTTAGTTCGCAGTGACCTTGATGAAGCTCGGGAACTTCAGGTCGCTCTTGGCGACCTCTTTGGGCCAGACCGCGACCTGCTTGCCGCCCTGCCACTGCAGCATCAGCCCGGTGATCAGGCCCTTGCCGTACTTGATCGAGTGGGTGAACGGATCGTCCTTGCCATAAAACTGGACGCGCCCGATCGTGCCTTCCCAGTCGGTCTTCTCGAGCGCCGCGACCATCTTGTCCGCCTCGGTCGAACCGGCGCGCTTCACCGCGTCAGCGATGTAGTAGACCTCGTCATAGGCGGTGTAGCCCGCATACGACGGATAGTTGCCGTAGCGCTTCTTGAAGCCTTCCGCGAACGGCACCGACTTCGGCGTCACCGCGACGCCCGGCCCCGACACGCCCTGATACAGCACGCCTTCCGCCGCATCGTTGGTGTCCTTGCCGAAGGTCTCGTTGGTCGCCTGCGAGGAGATGCCGAACATCGGGATCGGCACCTGCTGGTTCTTCCATTGCACCGTCGGCTGCACGCCGACATGCGAGATGCCGGTGATGATCACGTCGGGCTTGGAGCCCTCGATCTTGTTGAAGATCGGCGTGAAGTCCGTGGTGTCGGGCGAGAAGCGGATATGGTCGACGACCTTGAGACCGATTTTCGGCAGGCACTCCTCGTAGCCGACGTCGAGCGGCTTGGTCCAGGCGGCATCCTCGCTCATGATGACCGCGGTCTTCATGTGCTTCTGATCGACCAGGAGATCCTTGGCGGCGTCGCAGACCGACAGCGCCAGCGCCGCCGAGGTGAGATAGCCGTGGAAGGTGTACTTGTTCTTTTCGTAGTCGGCGTGGACGCTCTTGCTGATCTCGTTGGAGGCAGCGCCCGGCGTGACGAACGGCGTCTTCAGGCGCGAGGCCCAAGGCTCGAGCGCCAGCACCACTTCGCTGATATAGCTCGAGATGACGACGTTGACTTTGTCCTCGTTCACCGCGCGCTGGAATGCGCGTACCGAGTCCGCCGAGGATGAATGGTTGTCGTAGCTGACGATCTCGATCTTGCGGCCGTCGATACCGCCCTTGGCGTTGATCTCGTCGGCGGCCATCTGAGCCGCCTGCGGGATCGATGCGCCGGCAATGGCCTGCGCCTCGGCGATCACGCCGATCTTGAGCACATCAGCGGCCAGCGCTCCGCTCGGCGCCAGCGCAACCAGTCCCAGGACCGCCGCTGCGGCGAGCTGCTGCATCGCGTAATGAGGCAATCGGGTTGATCTATGCATTTTGTTTCACTCCTCTTTTGTCAATTTTCTTCGGCTGCTTCGCGCTCTTGGGCCGCGACTATAGCCACGACAAATCGCGCAGCAAGCAAAACCGCGCGCAGATCGCCATGCGGGAACGGCAACTAAAGTAGTGGGTCGCAGCTCGCGAAATTGGCGACTGCACTCGCTCTAGGCATCCTGCACGCAAATTGCCCGAGGGAATTGCAAAGGGCTGGGAATGACGAAGAAATGAAGGAATAACCGCGTTCCCCCTTGGCACTGAGTTGCCCGACGGCGCAAGACCCTCGCGCAAAAATATTTCGGTTTTCAAGAAGCTCGGCTCAGTGGGAACGAGATGCAAAGCTCGGACAATTCATGTCGCGAGAACGCGGCTTTTTGCCCAAATGCCGACCACAACCGTCATTGCGAGCGAAGCGAAGCAATCCATCGTGCGACATACGCGGAAGCATGGATTGCTTCGTCGCTATCGCTCCTCGCAATGACGGTATTGAGACATCGAGGGAGAACTATCCCCATTGTCGTCCCGGCCGAGTGCGCAATTGCGCACGGGGGCCGGGACCCATTACCCCGAATGTCAGTTGTTGCGCGGCGTTCGGGCCGCGGCCGCGTTCACCAATCAAGCGCAGGAGTTATGGGTCCCGGCTTTCGCAGGGACGACAGCGGAGAACTTGGCACCGTCGCGAGGTCATCCCGGACTTTCGCCGGAATGACGGCCGCTAACGACGCGGCGGCCCTACTCCGCCATCTCGACGGCCGGCCGCGTGGCGGGGCCGGCGAGCGGGCGCTCTTCCATCGTGATCATGCAGATCGAGGCGGTGGTGAGCAGCACGGCGGCGGCACCGAACACGTAGCGGAAAGCGGTGATCATGTCGGCAACGGGAATTGCACTCACGACGCCCGCGCTCGCGGCGTGATGCTCGCCGGCGAGCGAAATATCGGGCCCCAGCGTGATCAACAGGATCGCCGCGAAAGCCGCGACCGTGAAGGAAGCCATCAATGCGCGGAAGAAATTCATCGCGCCGGTGACGGTTCCGACCTGCTCCCGCGCGACCGAATTCTGCAGCGACACCACACTGACCGGGAACGTGGTGCCGAGCCCGAGCGCGAACACGCCCATCAGAACCAGCAATCCCCACAGCGGCAAGGTCGTCACGGCCATCCCGACGGCGCAGATCGCGGCAACCGAGGTGCCGACGATCGCCACGCGCTTGTAGTGCTTGGCCTTCGCCATGGTTCGACCCGCGATCGCAGCCCCGCAGGTCGAGATCGCCGCGAGCGGGATCAAGGCAAGCCCGGCCTCGCTGGCGCTGAGGTGATAGACCACCTCGTAATAGAGCGGCAGGTGGACGGTCAGGCCGACGATGGCGCCGAGCGCGCAGCCGCCTGCACCCATCGCGAAGGGAACCACGGAGCCGCCGAGCAGCGACAGCGGCAGGAACGGCTCGTCGGCGCGCCGCGCGTGCCAGACGAACGCGCCGGCGAGCGCGATCGAGGCGCCGAGCATCGCGGTGATGGTGGGCGACAGCCAGGAATAGCGCGTGCCGCCCCAGGTCAGCACCAGCATGAATACGACGGCCGAGGCCATCAGCAGGATGCCGCCGAGCCAATCGACCTCGCGCTTACGGTGGAATACCGGGATCTTGCCCATCTTCGGCAGCAGCAGCGCGAGCGCAGCCGCCGCCAGCGGCAGGTTGATCCAGAAGATCATTGACCAGTGCAGATGCTCGGCGAACACGCCGCCGATCACGGGCCCGAGAATGCCGCCGGCCATCCAGACGCTGGAGAAATAGGCCTGGTAGCGGCCGCGCTCGCGCGGGGACACCACGTCGGAGATCACGGTCTGGACGACCGGCATGATGCCGCCGCCGCCAAGCCCCTGCAGCCCGCGGGCGAGGATCAGCGTGGTCATATCAGGCGCGATCGCGCAGAGCACCGAGCCGGCCACGAACAGGCTCAGCGAGGTGACGATCATGGCCCGGCGGCCGTAGATGTCGCTCAAGGTACCGAACACCGGCGCCACGGCGGTGGATGCCAGCAGATAGGATGTGATCACCCAGGACAGATTGGTGACGTCATGAAACTGGCGGCCGATGGTCGGCAGCGCAGTGGCCACTATGGTCTGGTCGAGCGCCGCAAGGAACATCGTCAGCATCAGGCTGATCACGATGGTGCGGACTTCGTCGTGGTTGAGCGCGGCCGGCGGCGCGATGGACGGCGCCTCGCTGAGCTCGATCACCTCGCTCGGAACACCGGACAGTTTCACGGCAATGTCGTCGGGCAATGTCTGTCGGTCGGCAGGAAAACGGCTCTGCCGTTCATACTTGTTCATTTCGGGCGTATAAGTGCTGCGCGGGCCGTGCCCGCGGTGGAATCATTCTGCAAGCCGCAATTTATGCAGCAATTCGTTACCCAGGCAGGCATCTGCGCGCATGGGTGCTTCCCGCCGCAGCATCCTCGCGATGACGTGATCGAAAGCTCCGCGGCCCCACGTCTTGCGACGTCACGCCTTGGTCAATTTCGGCCGTCTCTTCAATCTTGCCCGCTTCGGCAGCAGCGCCGGCCACCGCACGATGTGGTCCTCGAGGTCGGCGTCGTTGACGTCGAGCTCGGTGCCCTGCACCCGCCCCCGCACCGAAACCCCCGCTTCATGAACGGTGTTGGGATCGCCGGAGATCAGTGGATGCCACCAATAGAGGTCCCGCCCCTCTGCCACGAGCCGGTAGCCGCAGCTCGGCGGCAACCAGTTCAGGGTGCGGACATTCTCGGGCGTCAGGCGGACGCAATCCGGAACCTTGTCGGAACGGTTCGGATAGTCCTTGCAAGTGCAGAGGCCGGCATCGAGCAGTTTGCAGGAGATATGGGTGAAGTAGATCCTTCCCGTATCCTCGTCCTCGAGCTTCTCCAGGCAGCAACGTGCGCAGCCGTCGCACAGAGACTCCCATTCGGCGTTGGACATTTCTTCCAACGTCTTGGTTTTCCAGAAGAATCCCTCCTGGTCCGACGGGCGTTTGGGCGGTGCGGTCATGATTCCCTGAAAATGCTGATGGGGCTCTTCTTGGGATGCCGCCGGAGGCTGCGCAAGGGGGTGGTTTTGCGGGCTCGCAAAAGCCGGCGGGCGACATTAGCCCTCTCATTAAATTCACAAGCTGCGCCATTGGTTTATGGCTGCCGCTCGGATAGAACAAGCAGCGAGTCCCCAACGACGCAAAAGCGCCTTGGGCTTGCCGCAACCTCCAAGCAAGACGCTCGTTGGTGCCCGCGTGGGGCGCCTGCAGCGCTGTCGAACTGATCAAGGGCCACGGTGCGTCAGATCCTACCGCCGCATTGGAAGCAGAAGGTCCGGAATTTCTTCCTCGACCTCGATGCGCGCATCGACTCGACCTTATTCTCATCGGGCAAGGGGCTGCGCGAGCTCTACGAGCGCTATTCCACCTTCATGGATCGCTTCTATGTTGGCCGCTGGAAGCGCTGGGTGTTCATCGAGCCACTATCGGAGGCCGCGACCATCGGGCTCGCCGGCATGGTGCTGATGCTGACGCTCGCGATCCCCGCCTTCCGCGAGACCGCCGACGAGGACTGGCTGAAGAAATCCGACCTCGCCGTGACTTTCCTAGATCGCTACGGCAACCCGATCGGCAGCCGCGGTATCAAACATAATGACTCGATCCCGCTGGAGGACTTTCCGGACAACCTGATCAAGGCGACACTCGCGACCGAGGACCGCCGCTTCTACGATCACTTCGGCATCGACGTACCGGGCCTGGCGCGCGCGCTCGTCACCAACGCGCAGGCCGGCGGCGTTCGCCAGGGCGGTTCATCGATCACCCAGCAGCTCGCCAAGAACCTGTTCCTGAACAACGAGCGCACCATCGAACGCAAGGTGAAGGAAGCCTTCCTTGCGATCTGGCTGGAGACGCGTCTCAGCAAGAACGAGATCCTCAAGCTCTATCTCGATCGCGCCTACATGGGTGGCGGCACCTTCGGCGTCGACGGCGCGGCGCATTTCTACTTCAACAAATCGGTGCGCGACGTGAACCTCGCGGAAGCCGCGATGCTCGCCGGCCTGTTCAAGGCGCCGACCAAATACGCCCCGCACATCAACCTGCCGGCCGCGCGCGCCCGCGCCAATGTCGTGCTCGACAACCTCGTCGATGCCGGCTTCATGACCGAGGGCCAGGTGTTCGGCGCCCGCCGCAATCCGGCGGTGGCGGTCGACCGGCGCGACGAGAACTCGCCGAACTACTATCTCGACTACGCCTTCGACGAAATGCGCAAGCTCGTCGACACCTTCCCGAAATCCTACACCGAGCGCGTCTTCGTGGTGCGCACCGCCATCGATATGAACGTGCAGCACGCGGCCGAGGAAACCATCGAGAACGAGCTGCGCCAGTTCGGCCGCGATTATCACGCCACGCAGGCGGCGACCGTGGTGTCCGATCTCGACGGCGGCATCCGCGCCATGGTAGGCGGGCGCGACTACGGCGCGAGCCAGTTCAACCGCGCCGTCGACGCCTATCGGCAACCCGGCTCGTCGTTCAAGCCTTACGTCTACACCACGGCGCTGTTGAACGGCTTCACGCCGAACTCGAAGATCGTCGACGGCCCGGTCTGCATCGGCAACTGGTGCCCGCAGAACTATGGCCACTCCTATTCCGGCTCGGTGACGCTGACGCAGGCGATCACCCGCTCGATCAACGTCATCCCGGTCAAGCTCTCGATCCTGCTCGGCGGCAAGCAAGGGCCGAAGGCCGGCCGCGCCAAGATCGTCGAGGTCGCGCGCCGCTTCGGGCTGACGGCGCCGCTGCCCGACACGCCGTCGCTGCCGATCGGCTCCGACGAAGTCACCGTGCTCGAACACGCCGTCGCCTATGCGACCTTCCCGAACCGGGGCAAGGCCGTGACGCCGCATGCGGTTCTCGAGGTCCGCACCGGCGCCGGCGACCTGGTCTGGCGCTGGGACCGCGACGGCCCGAAGCCGCGCCAGGCGATTCCGCCGAACATCGCCGCCGACATGGCGGGGATGATGAGCCACGTGGTCAGCGAAGGCACCGCGCGCCGCGCTGCGCTCGACGGCATTCCGACCGCGGGCAAGACCGGCACCACCAACGCCTACCGCGATGCCTGGTTCGTCGGCTACACCGGCAACTTCACCTGCGCGGTCTGGTTCGGCAACGATGACTATTCGCCGACCAACCGCATGACCGGCGGCTCGCTGCCGGCACAGACCTGGCACGACATCATGGTCGCCGCGCATCAAGGTGTCGAAGTGAAAGAACTGATCGGCGTCGGCATGGGCCAGAAGCTGCCGCAACCGGCGAACGTCGCGGCGAATGCGGCTCCGAAAGTGCTGGAGACCAGGCCGGGCCCGCCGCCGGTGCTGACCAAGCGCGGCGCGGATGTCCTGGTCCGGGTCGAGAAGGAGCTCGATGAAGCCGCCAAGACCATTGGCAAGACCACGCTGAACGAGCCCTCCAACGGCACCGCCAAGCCGGGATCCTCCAGCGCGCTGGCCTTCCCCGAAAACTACGTCGCCACGGCCGGGCCGGACGGCACGACGGCGACCGTGCCAAGCAAGAATTGACGTGCGGCTGCTCTTCTCCACCTTGCTGGCGCTGTTGATCGCCACCGCCGTCGGGCTCGGCCTGACCTACATGACCGCGACCCGCGGCACCGATCTCGGCACCTTGAAAATCGGCGCCTGGACCGCGCGGCCGAAGAACGGCACGTCCGACGTCGACCCCTATTCGCGGGCGACGATCGCGCGCAGCGGCGAGCTGCCGGTCGGCACCGGTGACGGCATCGCGTTCACCGCCACCACCGACGACAAGAACAAGCCGCTCGACGGCCGCTGCGACGTCGTCGTCAGCGGCGTGACGCCGGCGGCGCGGTTCTGGACACTGACGCTGTTCGACCGCAAGGGCCATCTCGTCGCCAACGCGCTGCAGCGCTACGGCTTCACCAGCCAGGAGATCATCCGCGCCTCCGACGGCACGTTCGAGATCCACATCGCCTCGCGCGCGCGAGCCGGCAACTGGCTGCCGACCGGCGGCATCGAGCGCTACGCGCTGATGCTCCGCCTCTACGACACCCCGGTCGGGGTGGCGACCCGCACGCAGCGGGACGCGCCGCTGCCGGCGATCGCAACGACGGGCTGCCCATGATCCGCCTGCTGTTCACCATCATCGCGGGCGTGCTGCTGGGCGGCGTGGTGCATCTCGTCAGCGTGCTGGCGCTGCCGAGCATCGCCTCGCAGGACGCCTATTCGCGGTTGACGCCGATGACCAAGCTCAACGAGGTGACGCAGCTCCCGCTGGCCGATCCCGGCAATTCGCCGATGCCGTTGATGGACCCGGCCTTCGCGATGGCGATCTGCCGCTACGATCTGTCGACCGGACCGATCAAGCTCACCGTGCCGGTGAGCCAGGCCTATACGTCGGTGTCGTTCTACACCCGCCAGGAGATCGCCTATTACGCCATCAACGACCGCTCCGCCGGCAAGAAGGTGATCGAGCTCGACCTGATGACGGAAGCGCAGCACGAAGACCTGCCCGAGGACGAGGAGATCACCTCTGCCGACCGGCTGATCATCGACTCGCCGACCACCACCGGGCTGATCCTGCTGAAGGCGCTGGCGCCGGAGCCTGGCCTGATGCCGCAGGCGCAGGCCTCGCTGGCCGCCGCGAAGTGCAAGGTGCAATCCGAGCCGACGGCGGCAAAGCAGGACGCGCCAACGCCCGCTCCGTCCGCGCCGCCTCCGGCGCGCAAGCGCTAGGCAGCCGCCGCAGCGGCGTGCCGGCCGCAGCGGCAGGCCTCGTAGTCGACGGGATCGTGACTGTTGACGATGGTGACCATGTCGCCGTGGGCCGCCTTCAGCGCCCGCAGCCGCTCCTGGTTCTGGACGCGGGCGGCGCGATCCATATCGACGCGGCGCTGGAACATGCCGAGCACGAGCGGGATCCGCGGTCTCGGATCGAGCTGGGCATGATGGAAATAGGCATCGCCGGCGTGCAGCAGCCACCTGCCGCCGTCGCGCACCGCGATCGCGCAATGGCCGAGCGTGTGGCCTGGCAGCGGGATCATGAGGATGTCGGGCTCGCGGTCGCCGAGCGCGCGCACGCCGGCAAAGCCGAACCAGTTCTCGCCGCCGTCGTCATGGAGCGCCCAGTGCGGCCCGTGCCGCCACTGCGCTGGGACGTAGCGACCGGCCGGCGGCGCAATCTGCCGCGTCACCGCCATCTCGTATTCCCTGCGATGGACGTGAACCCTGGCCTTCGGAAAGTCCGCCACCCCGCCCGCATGATCGCGATCGAGATGCGTCAGCAAGAGATGCCGCACGTCATCAGGCGAAAAGCCGAGCGCCTTGACCTGCCGCACCGCAGTCTCCGCCGGATCGAGCCGCGGCGTGGTCTGCCGCACCCATTTGCGGCCGAGCCGCGAGGGGTCGGCGATGTCGTCGAGCCCGATGCCGGTATCGACCAGCACGAGACCGTGATTGCTCTCGACGAGCACGCAGTGACAGACCATTCGCCCGCGCTGGAACAGACCGCCGGTGCCGTTCACAAATCGCTGTCCGATCGGGCACATGGTGCCGGTGTTGAGATGATGGATCCGCATGATGAGCCCTCCGCTAGATGAGCGCACGGCTTGCCACGGGTTATGACATAGGTAAAATATTGTCTTCCGATCTAGTTGATAGGATTGGCCTATGGATATCCGCGAGCTGCGCTATTTCGCGGCGGTCTACCGCGAGCGCAACCTCACTGCCGCAGCGAAGCGCTGCTTCATCTCGCAGCCGTCGATCTCGGCGGCGATCACCAATCTGGAGGCCGAGCTCGGCACCACGCTGTTCATCCGGCACAAGAAGGGCATGGCGCCGACGGAATCCGCCGCGCAATTCCATGCCGTCGCCCGCAGGATCATCGATGAGACCGACGCTGCACGAAACCTGTTTCGCAAGCCCGCGACGCGGCAGGCACTGACGCTCGGATTGTTGCGCACGCTCGATCAGGCGCGCACGATTGCGCTCTTGAAGCCGTTGACCGGCAACGCCGACATCGCGCTGCGTCTGGTCGGCGCCAACGAGAAGGCCGACGCGCGAATCGTCTCGAAGAGCATGATCGGCGCCGGCGAGCACTTCATCCCGCTCTGGAGCGAGCGTTACGTCGCGGCGCTGCCGCCGTCGCATCCGCTCACCCTGAACGAGACGCTGCGGACCGCCGACCTCGCGGGCGTTCCGATGATCGATCGCTGCCACTGCGAGCAGCAGGGATTCTTCAAGCGCGCCTCGCCGCCGCGCGCCCCGGTGGCGATCGCGGAATCGGAGGATTGGGCGATGGCGCTGGTTGCCGCCGGCGTCGGCGTTGCGATCGTCCCTGAAGGGGTGGCGCGCGGCAATCCCGATGTCGCGGTGCGCGCGATCGAGATCGATGTGACGCGACAGGTCGGGCTCGCCTATTCCGCGGCCCGTCCGCCGTCGGACGCGCTGAAGGAATTCATTGCGACGCTGCCGCGGCAGCACGCGACCGGCGCCCGCGCAAAGTCGAAGGCGAGCAAGCCTAACCCTTCGACACCACGGCGCGGCCGATGACCGGCGGAGAGACGACCGGCGAAGTCGCCGCGAGCCGGGCGAGTTCGCCAATCTGGCGGTCGGCGTCCGCCGCCATGCCGTCGGGCGCCTGGATCACCAGCCGCTCCAGCGCCCAGCGATAGGACGAGATGCGCCGCTCGAGGCTCTGCTGGACCCACTGCACGATCAGCGCGTTCTCTTCCATCCGCGCGACGGCGTCGGCGCGCTCACGCGGCGACACGTCCGCGATCATGTTGAGGCTGGCGTTGCGCTTGCGGTCGAGGTCGATGACCTGGCCCGCGGTGGCGAAGAACGGCTCGAAGCGCGTGATGTCGTCGCGGACGTCATCGATCAGCAGCGAATAGCGCGATGCAAACGAGCGATGCGGCTCGTCGATCAGATTGCGCCCATAAGCCGTGCGGTCAAACACCACCCTCTGCCGCCATGGCGACGGCAGCCGCTGGTAGTCGCCAAACACGCTCTTCCAGGCCGGGCGCGACAGCGGCGCCTCGATGAACTGATAGGCGAGATCGCGGAGCTGGCGTTCGTTCTCGGTGAGCTGAAACTGGGAGGCCCGCATGCCGACGCTGCCGGTCGCCTCGGCGCCGAGCCAGCGGTGCATATCGTCGTTACGGAAGTCTGCGCGGGTGCGTCCGAAATCACCGCCACTGCAGCCGCAGAGGGCTGTGCCCGCCAACAGCACTATCAACGCCGGGAACGCCCGTCGGCCGCCAATCCGTTGCGCAAGCTCCGGCATCGCGCGATGTCCGCAATCAGGAACGCCGGCGGCGACGGCGGCCCGGTGCAGTCCCTTGTTCGGGTCCGCGATCGCCGCCGGTTTGCTCGGCGCCTCGCTCGATCCGAACGACGGGAAGGATCAGGACCTTTCCTACGCCTTCGCTTGCAGCGCCGTCCATCATGCTCGGCCGCCGCGTAGTCGCATCCGCCGGAAACTCAATGATGGTGCCCATGTTCCGTTCTCTCTGGCCCCCGCATGGACATGATTTGCCCTGCGCTCTGAATTAAGAGCACGCATGGTTAATGACATCTTAATCTGCGGATGCGGGCGGTTACGGATGTGGCGCTGTGCCTTATTCGACACGCGTAAATTGTAGCGTTCGCCTTCACGACTTATTTTCCTTAACTGCCTCTTAAAGCAGCCCGCGTAAGCTCGCCTGCACAAGGCTTTCCAAACCCGAACCGATACCGACGTCGCGTAACGCCCGAGATGAGCGCTGCTCCACTATTTCCCGGCTTTGATGGGCTGATGACGCTCTCCCGTCGCGAGGGTGTCGATATCCGCCCGACCTTGCTGCGCGTGCTGACTGACCTCTACGTGCAGGCAAGCGCCCACTCCGCCGACGAGGAGCAGCAATTCGTCGAGCTGACGTCGCGGCTGATCGATGAGGTCGACGACGCGACCCGCGCTGCCGTCCGCGCGCGCCTCGCGATCTATCCAGGAACGCCCGCCAGGATACTCGACAAGCTTGCGCTGCACCGTGCCGGTCCAGGCCAGCCAACGCCGGTCGCTTCTCCCATTCCCGCTCCCGCGCCTCCTGCGCCGACGGCCCGGATCCCAACGGAGGCAGAGCTGCGGATGGCGGCGAGCCTGTCGATGCGGCCGAACGATGCCGCCGAAATCTCGGACACATTCTTTGCCGCCAGCGCCAGCGAGCGCGCGCGGATCCTGCACAATCTGCAAGACACGCCGCTGAAGGCGGCCGCGCGGATTCCCGCCGCACGCGCCGCACGCGCGATCCATATCCTGGAGATGGCGGCATTCGCCGAGGACATCGACAACTTCACGCTTGAGCTCGGCGAGGCGTTGATCCTGCCGTCGCGGATCGCTGCGCAGGTGGTGAACGATCCCGGCGGCGAGCCGCTCGCCTGTGCGATGCGGGCGCTCGACGTGTCGAGCGCGGCGTTCCAGCGGATCCTGATGTTCCTCAACCCGGAAGCGGGCTCGTCGGTCAACTATGTCTATCGCCTGTCCCGGCTCTACGATCGCCTGAGCGAACGCTCCGCACTGGTGATGCTGGCGGCGTGGCGCGGTTCGACCATGGCGGTGCCGCGCGCCAAATATCGCTCCTCGCTCTACGACGATGAACTACATCGCACGCGCCCGGCGTCGTCGCTGACGCGGCCGGCCGTGCAGCCCGGCAGCGCGCCGGCCATTCGCAACCAGAAATCCAAAAGCTAGCTTCTCGCAAGATCGAGGAAGTGGCGTCCGGTCGGGTCCTCGGTCTCGACGATCCAGGCGTCAGGATCGAAGCGGACCTCCTTGACCAGCCGCTGCTCGACCGACGGCTCGGGCAACGGCTGCGGCGCGATCGGAACAAACAGACGCTCGACCGGGCGGCTGTCGTCATAGACCGTCTGCGGCGCCGGCGCATACAGCATCGCATTGCCATCCATCAGCGCCACCTTGACGAAGACGGCACCGGCCTCTTCGGCGCCCTTCTTGCGGATCGCGCCGAAGACGCCCTCGGTCTGGCAGCGGCGCAGATAGGCGGCCACCCAAATGCTGGTTTTCAATCGCATCAGCCGACCTATAGGCCAGCGGCGCGGCCCCGTGCAATCGTGATGTCAAGCAAGCCCGCGGGTTGACCGCTACGGGGAGCGTCCATATCCTTGTCGTTGCGGTGCAAGCCGCACCCGGGTCCACGGGAAGGGTTGAACCCACTTGCAGCTATCAAACGGCACATCGAGCCTTTGTGCAGCCGGTTTTGTGGACCATCGGCGATCCATGCACGGAGGTTTTCCATGGACCGATCGCCCGCGCGATTGAATCTCGAACATCTGAAGAAGCAGGCCAAGGAGCTGATGCGGCTCTACCGGCGACGGGCGCCGGAGGCTTACGCCCGCTTCCGGCACGCGCTTCCGGCGGCGGCCGGGCGCAGTGACGACGACATCGCCGCGCTCAACCTGCAGCTCCACGACGCGCAGTCCTGCGTGGCGCGCGATCTTGGTTTCGTTTCATGGATGGATTTACGGCGTTACGTCGAGGCACAATCGCCTCCCGGCAAGAGCAAACCCGATCGCGTGCTGCGCTGGCTCCAGCTCGTCTATGCGGGGGATGTCGACGGTACGACCAATCGCGCCAATCCGCGCGTCGCCGCAAGGATGATCTCCGAAGATCCCGATCTGGCCGCCGGTGATCCCTATCTGGCCTGCGCCATCGGCGACGAAGCTGCCGTGCGGCAGGCAACGACCAGCGATCCCGGTTGGGTCAACCGGCCGGGCGGACCGCTGAAGCTGCCGCCACTTGTCGCCGTCACGCATTCCAGCCTGCTGCAGATTCCGGACTTCCGCGCGCGCCTGCATCGCTGTGCACGCCTCCTGCTGCAGACCGGCGCCGATCCCGATCAGCACATCGCCAGTCGCTGGCCGCCGGCATCGCTCAGCGAGCCGGACGACCGCTTTCCCTTGTCGGCGTTATACGGTGCCGCCGGACGCAATCACGATCTGGCTCTGACGCGGATGCTGCTCGAGGCCGGCGCCGATCCGAACGACAACGAGTCGCTGTATCACTCGCTGGAAGGCTTCGTGACGACGGGCGCGCTGCTCGAGCATGGCGCGCAGATCGAGGGCACCAACGCGATGTACAAGGTCCTCGACGACGAGAACGTCGCCGCGCTCGAATTGCTGCTCCGGCACGGCGGCGATCCGAATGAGCCCGCGCGCAACGCGCCGCTGACCGATTACGGCTCGCCGCTGATGTGGGCGATCCGGCGGCGGCGCTCGCCCCGGTGCATCGCGATCTTGCTCGACGCCGGAGCCAATCCGCGGACCACAACCGCCGACGGTCTCGGCGCCTACAGGTTCGCGCTGCAATTCGGACTGACCGACGTCGCCGAACTTCTGCGAGAACGGATCGGCGCCGAACCGGTGCCCGATGACGAGCGGTTCGTCGCCGCGTGCGCCAGCGGCAACGAGAGCGAGGCACGGCGGATTCAGGCCGAACGCCCCGATCTTCCGCACTCACTCTCGGCGCAACAGTTGCGCCTGCTTCCCGAGCTCACCGCTGCTGGTGACGACGTTGGCGTGCGGTTGATGGTCGAGCTCGGCTGGCCCATCGCGGTGCGCGGCGGTGACTGGGATGCATCCGCGCTCAATCACGCGGTGTTCCGCGGCAATGCCGGCTTGACGCGGCTCCTGCTCGAGCACGGCGCACAATGGACAGAGCAGCACGGCTTCGGCGATAACGCGTCCGGCACGCTGTCCTGGGCGTCCTGCAACGGGCCGGTCGAAGGTGGCGATTGGGCCGGCTGCGCCCAGGCCCTGCTCGACCACGGCATGCCTCGTGCCGCTCCGGATGGTGACGATCCGGAATGGGTGTTGATCGGGGGCCGCAAGAAGCTGTTCTCCGACGAGGTCAGAGACGTCCTGCTCGGGGACATCGGCTGAGCGGCGGAATCATTCGATCGGGTGGCCGATCATCGCCGAGAGCTCATGCACCAATCGATCGGACATTTGTCCGGTCACCGGGAGCCTGCGCGCACGCTCGAATTTCGCGATCGCCGTCTGGGTGTCCGCGCCGATCGTGCCGGTCGGCTTGAGCTGGCCATAGCCATATTCGGTCAGCGTGCGCTGGACCGCTGCGATGCGCTTTCCGGCGGAGCTCAAGTGCGAGGTCGGGATCGGTGCCGGCGGTCGAATGACGTTGGACGGCGCGGCGGCCGGTGGCGCGGCGGTCGACTTCAGCACCAGACTGGTCATGGGGTCGGACGCCTTCGCTTCAACCGGCTTGGCTTCAGCAGGTTTTGGCTCGGCGGGTCTGGTTTCAGCGGGCCGCGTCTCCACCGGTTTCGCTTCGACCGGCTTGGACGGCTCCACGGCGGCGGGCTCGGCCGAGCGTGCGGCAGCTTCAGCCGGGCGCGGACGCGGCAGCGGGCTGGCCGCGGCGGCGACCGGCGCCGGCGGCGGAAGCGTCACGACCGAACCGCCAAACATCGGCGACGGATGACGACCGGCCTGCAGGAACAGGGCATTGATCAGGATCGCAACAATGACGGCCGTTGCCAGCACGCCCGCGACCATGTCCTTCGGACTGTGCAGCAGCATGCGCAGGACGAGGCCACGTTCCTCCTCGGCCTCGATCGCCACTGCCTTGGCACCGCGGCGACGGCGCGGCGCTTCATCATCGTCCAAAGTCTTTCTAGGCACTTTTCTTCACCTGATGGGCTTGCTCTTGTAGTCCGGATCGCAGCGCGGGCTTCAGGGGTGAAACATTGCTGGATGGTTCGGAGGCTGCAGCCGGCGTGAACGCGAGCGGCAGCACGATCGATACCGTGGTGCCCTCGCCGACCTTGCTCTCCACGCTCAGTGCGCCGTGATGCAGGCCGACCAATCCCTTGACGATCGAAAGGCCAAGACCCGTGCCCTCGTGCCGCCGCTGATAGGTCTTGCCGGCCTGGAAGAACGGATCGCCGATCCGCTTGAGGTCGTCGGCGGCAATGCCGACACCGGTGTCCGAGACACGCAGCAGCAGCCGCGCCCCCTCGACCGCAGCCGATACCGTCACCCTGCCGCCGCGCTCGGTGAATTTGATGGCATTGGAGACGAGGTTGAGCACGATCTGCTTGAACGCGCGCGGATCGCCGTTCATGACCGGCAAATCATCGGGGACGCGGGTCACGAGATCGACGCCGTTCTCGCGTGCCTTCAGCGCCACCAGGTTGCAGCAACTGACCAGCGCCGGCCGCGGGAGAAACGGCTCGGGAGAAATCTCGAAATTGCCGGACTCCATCTTCGACATGTCGAGGATGCCGTTGACGACCGACAACAAGTGCTGGCCGGAGTCGTGGATGAGTTGGGCGTATTCCTTGCGGCGTGGCGCGTCGAGCCCCAAGGCATCTTCCTGCGCGATCATCTCGGAGAAGCCGATGATGGCGTTGAGAGGCGTCCGCAGTTCGTGGCTCATGGTGGCAAGGAAGCGCGTCTTCGACGCGTCCGCCTGCTCGGCGGCGGTGCGTGCCAGCTCGAGGGCTTGCTCCTGCGCCTTGCGGTCGGTGATGTCGCGGATCACCGCGACGACCTCGGCCTCGCCCGAGCCTTGATCAAGCGGACGGCAACGCATCTCGACCCAGATGAAGTCGGCCGCGGCGGTCTGTCCTCCGGCGGCGTCGCGGCGCAACCGGAACTCGACGCTGCACGACGCGCCGCCGCGCGCGGCATCCGAAAGTGCCGTGAGATAGGCGGGACGATCCGCGACGTGAACGCGATCGAACAGACCATGGCCCAACAGCCGCGGCGCCGTCACGCCGAGCATGATTTCGGCCGCGGGCGAAATGAAGCGCACCGCACCGTTGCGGCTGTGCCGCGACAGCACGTCACTCATGTTGTGCGCCAGCAGCCGATAGCGCTCTTCCTCGACGTAGAGCAGCGACACACTGGTGCGCGCCAATGACTCCGCGCCAAAGGCAAGCCCGGCTGCGTAGAATATCGCCGATACGACACCGAACCCGCCCAGCATGCTGTTCGCGGCAATCGCGGGCTCGACAGCCGGCAGCATGTGAAAGTATCCGAGCGCGCTCAGCAGCGCCGCACAGGTCATCGCCAGCGCAAATGCAAAGGCGACCACGCGCCGCGACGCCGACAGCGCCGCCTCGATCGGAATGACGACGAGCCATACGGCCGCGAAGGACGCGATTCCGCCGGTGGTCGCCGCGATCATCATCACGAGACCGGCGAGCGCCAGCGACGACAGCACATGCGCGCCCTCGTAGCGCCCGGTGCGCGACAGGAACCACGAGAGCAGGATCGGCGCGATCAGCCAGGCGAACGCGGCGACCTCGATCGCGGTGGGTGCACCGCGCATCGCAAGGAAGGCTGGAAAGGACGCGAGCGCAGCCAGGCTGCCGAGCAGCCGCGGCGCCATGAAGGCGCGATGGCGCGCACGCGTCAGCGCATCATACTGCGCCGACGGATGCAGCAGTGCATCGAGGCAATCGCGAATCAGACTCACTACACTCACAGCACTCGCGCTTCGGCTCGATCGTCAGACAGACGCGCCGGAACGCCTCCTTGGTGATTGCAGGTCAACGTGTCAGAGCGAACTTAAGCGAACGCTAAGGCGAGGCGCCCCGCCACCAAACGCCGTGCATTCGCGAAGCTTTGCAGCGCTATTCACCGCGCATTTGTCAGGGATGGTGAACGGCAGGTTTCCGGACCTGACGATCTATGGTTTCGAAATGGTGGACGCGGCCGATGCCGTGCATCCGGTACCGCTGGACACCATCAATCGAAAATTTACGCCGAATCAAATCAGGGCGATTTTCGGCGAGTTTACCTCAATGCAAACACTTCCGATTTATCGAGCGATGCTACCTGTGAGCCAAATGCGGCATCGACCGCATGTGAAGTAAAAGACAAGACAGACGACCGGGGTCGCGCCATGTTTTTCCTGTTGCGCTTGGCATTCTGGCTCGGGCTGGTGCTCGTGCTCCTGCCGAGGGACAAAACACCTGAATCGGACAATGCGCCGCAGATCAGCGCATCGGACGCGGTATCGGCGGCGACTGCAACCATCAGCGACATGGGCCAGTTCTGCAAACGTCAACCCGCTGCTTGCGAGGTGGGCGGCCAGGCCGCGACCGCGATCGGCCAGCGCGCGACCGACGGAGCGCGCAAGCTCTACCAGATCATCACCGACAAGAAGCCTCCCGACCACACCGGCTCGATCGACCGGGACGATACGGACGGCGCCACGGCCGTCGCCGCATCCCGCGACACCCTGACGGCGGACGATCAGGCGATCGAATTCCACCAGCCGTCGGCGCCATAACCGCAAATTAACCGGGGAACCAGGTCCATTTCCGTCGCATTCGCGGCCCGCCTTCCTATATAACCGCCAAGAACGAAACGCGGGCCGTAATGACGACGATCGACGACATCAGGGACAATTTTTCGCTGCTCGACGAGTGGGACGACCGTTACCGCTACGTCATCGAGCTTGGCCGTGCACTCGAGCCCCTGCCCAAGGAAGAGTATTCGACCGCCAACAAGGTGCAGGGCTGTGTCAGCCAGGTCTGGTTGTCGAAGCGGGTGGACCGCGACGCCAACGGCGAGCCGCGGCTCATCTATCTCGGCGACAGCGACGCGCATATCGTGCGCGGCCTGGTCGCGATCGTGCTGATCCTGTTTTCCGGACATACTCCGAAAGAGATCCTGGCCACCGATGCGCTCGCACTGTTCGATGAGTTCGGCTTCCGCGACCACCTGACGCCGCAGCGTTCCAACGGCCTGCGGTCAATGGTCGAGCGTATCCGCAATGATGCGCGCGAGGCGCTGGCGTCCGCCGCGTAGGGGAACCGCGGTCCACGCTGCGTCGACGCGCCCTACTTTTTCTTCCGCGCCTGCTGGCCCAGTCCCATCTTCTTGGCGAGTTGCGAACGCGCCACTGCATAGTTCGGCGCGACCATCGGATAGTCGGCCGGCAGCCCCCATTTGTCGCGATACTGCTCCGGCGTCATGTTGTACTGCGTCCGCAAATGGCGCTTGAGCGATTTGAAGCGCTTGCCGTCTTCAAGGCACACCAGATATTCCGGCGTAATCGACCTCTTCATCGACACCGCCGGCTTGGCCGGCTCCAACGGTGTCTCGTTGCGGCCCGTCGCAACGCGCAGCAGCGCGGCGTGGACCTGGCTGATCAGGTTGGGAATATCCGAGGCGGGCGTCGGATTGTTGCTGAGATAGGCCGATACGATGTTCGCCGTCAGTTCGACCGGACTCTTGCCTGACGTATCCGACATGGCTCAACCTTTCCCTATGTCCTCGAAGGGCGCGGCACGGCGCGCCGACCGATCAGTATCCGGCCGCGGCAATACATGCGCAGAATCTCGTATTACTTTGCGAATATGAGCGAACGACCGGGAATCTGACAAGAATGGCGAGTCCTGGCTTCAAAGCCGGGCTTGTCGCAAGTATTGGCCTCAGCTCAAGGCCGCTGCTCCAGATGCGACCGGAGTTCGTCAATTGAGGCAAACCGCATCATGCCCTCTGGCATCTGCGCCTCAATTGAGCCGTCCGAGTAGAGCGAATAGGCCATGCCGTCCACGACACCGGACTTCAGCACCGTCACGGGGGGCTGCTCCTGGGGCGCCGGCGGGTGGCCGGGCGATGGCGGAGCAGCTTGCGCCTCGCCGAACGTCGACGGCGTGCGGGCCCCGCGCCGCGGAGCGACATCGACCGACCGCGGCCGTTCCGCCTTCGGCCAGGCATCTTCGAAGCTGGGTGAGGACTCGCCGGGTGCGGTGGGATTGGGGCGAAGCTCCGGCGACAACAGATCGGGAGGCAGCGGCTCCGCCGTCCGGCCTTGGGCACGCTCACGCTCCTTCCGTGAGGTCGAGGAAAACAACAAGTTGCGTCGCCTGGGCGGCGCGGAGGCGGCCTCCGGAGCGGCCCCGGCTGGCGCGGACGGCACCTCGCCTGGGGTGCCGCGGGACGCGATTTCTTCGGCCCAGGGTGGTGGCGAGGCCGCCGGAGCGGCAGGAGCCGCTGCTGGGGCCAGCGGCGGAGGCATCACGGCCTGCGGCTCGCGCTGGAACGGGATGTCCCCCGGAACGGGGCCACGCGGGAAGCTCGGGGTCTCCGGCAGCGGGAACTCGGACCGGGCACCTGCCGCAACGGCGCCCAGCCGCCGGGCGATATTCTGGAGCTCCCGGACGGCCACGGCGATCGCCAGCACGATGGCGCCGGTGCACACTCCGGTGACTCCAGCCATGATCAACGTGCTGCCGACGCTGAATTCCTTATTGGGAATTCCCAGGCCGATCGCCGCCAAGCCCGCCAGGACAAGGCCCGCGCCGACGACCAACAGAGCAACCATCATCGAACTAACCCCCGGGCGGCCCGCGTAAAAATCGGCGCAGCCACCAACGCCACGATACCGTCATATTGCCCACACCGCCAACCGCCAACTGTGGACAGAGTTCCCGAAAATCTCATTACCGCCGGCAGGATAGCGCGCCTGCCGGGATCGGCGCTGGTTCTCCCGGCAACGATTCCCGTAAATCTACTGTCTACGAAATACTGCTAATTTATTGCAACGCTTCCGGGAAATTACGCCACAATTACCAATTACTTGGAAATGGAACTGCGCTATATGGACGCCGGGGAATGAGGCCCTAAAGCGCCAACTGGGCCACAGGGACGCCGGTACCGCTAGCCATGTCATCCATTACGACGTCTGCCATCGATACGCCTGCGCGGCGCTCGGTGGAAAAGACTTGCGACGATCTCGCCATTCTCGTCCTTGGCGTGGTCGCCGTGATCGCTGGTCTTACCTTTCGCGATTACGGACTGGGATGGGACGACTACACCCACGCCGAATACGCCGACCTCCTGCTGCGCATGTACGGTTCCGGCTTCAAGGACACCGGCGCGCTATCCTTTGCCAACCTCTACATGTACGGCGGCGGCTTCGATATGGCGGCCGCCTTGCTGCACAAGATCGTTCCGCTGGAGCTGTTCGAGACGCGCCGGCTGGTCGGCGCCATCGTCGGCGTGATCGGGCTCGCGGTCACCTGGCGGCTGGCACGTCGGGTCGGCGGTCCGCTGGCCGGGCTGGCGGCGCTCCTGCTGCTGGCGCTGTGTCCGACCTTCTACGGTCATATGTTCATGAACCCGAAGGATGCGCCGTTTGCCGTGGCGATGGTGATCCTGATCATGGGCCTGGTCCGCTTGGCGGAAGAATATCCGGCTCCCTCGCCGCGCACGGTCCTGATCGTCGGCTTCGGCGCCGGCCTGTCGCTCGGATGCCGGGTGCTCGGCGGGCTCGCGCTGATCTATGCGGCCATCGGCTTCATCCCGCTCTGGATCGATGAGTGCCGCAATCAGGGCACGGGTGAGGCGCTGCGCCGCTTCGCGCATGTGGTCTACGTGCTGCTGCCGGGGCTCGTGTTCGGCTATCTCGTGATGGGCCTGATCTGGCCGTGGTCGATCATGGAGCCCGGCCATCCGCTGGAAGCGGTGACCTACTTCTCGCACTTCTTCGAGAAGCCGTGGAAGGAGATGTTCGACGGCGCGCTGGTGTCGGTGCCGGACATGCCCTGGTCCTATCTGCCGACCCTGTTCGCGCTGCAGCTTCCCGAGGTGCTGCTGGTGCTGCTGATCGCGGCCGTCGTCATTGCCTTGACCTCGCTGTCGCGCAAGGAGGTGCCGGCACGGCGCAAGACCGTGATGCTGATGCTGACGCTAGCGGCGATGCTGCCGCTCGTCATCGCGATGGTGAAGCGGCCCGCGCTCTACAACGGCATCCGTCATTTCATCTTCGTGATTCCGCCGATGACGGTGCTGGCCGGCGTCGCATTCGCGCGCGGCGTCGACTGGCTCGGCGAGAACCGCCGCGCCTGGCAGCCGGCCGCACTCGCGGTGTTCGCGTTCGGCCTGCTGCTGCCGCTCAGCGAAATGATCCGCCTGCACCCGTATCAGTACACGCACTTCAACCACATCGCCGGCACGGTGCGGACCGCCGACAACTACTTCATGCTGGACTATTGGGGCCTCGCGCTGAAGCAGGCTTCGGACGGGCTGCGCGAGCAGTTGGCCGAGCGGCAGGAAGTGCCGCCGCAGGACCGCAAATGGAAGGTCGCGGTCTGCGGTCCGCAGCGGCCGGCCCAGGTCGCGCTCGGCCCCGACTTCACGATCGGCTGGGACAGCACCGGCGCCGACTTCGCCATGACGCTCGGCGAGTTCTACTGCAAGGGTCTGGCCGCGCCCGTGCTGGTCGAGATCAAGCGCGACGACGTGGTGTTCGCCCGCGTCTATGATATCCGCGGTCGCAGCATCTCCAGCCTGCTCACGATCCCGGCTCCCTGAGCGCCGACGCCGGCACAGCAGATCCATCGCGCTCAGGCGCGGCGTCGGAGCATGATCGTTCCCGATCGCCGCAGCCGTCACACGACGGCATGACTGTCACGCCGGAGCGCGGCCTTGCTGGGGTCGGGCCGCAACGCTAGGCTTCCCTCGAACAGCCATCAACGGAGCAGATCGACCATGTCGCCAGCGGAAGCGCGCCTGAAGGAAGTGCCGTCGGATATGAGCGCAGCGGAGTGGGAGCAGCGGGTCAACCTCGCCGCCTGCTACCGCCTGGTTGCCCTCTATGGCTGGGACGATCTGGTCGACACCCACATCTCCGCCCGGGTGCCCGGACCGGACCATCACTTCCTGATCAACCCGTACGGCCTGATGTTCGACGAAATCACCGCATCGAGCCTGGTCAAGGTCGATCTCGACGGCAACCAGCTTTCCCAGAGCGAGTACAGCATCAATCCGGCCGGCTTCACCATCCACTCGGCGATCCACGAGGTGCGCGAGGATGCCGGCTGCGTGCTCCATCTGCACACGATCGACGGCACCGCGGTGTCGTCGAGCCCCGAGGGATTGCTGCCGTTGAACCAGACCGCGCAGCTCGTCACGCATGACCTCGCCTATCACGACTACGAAGGCATCGCGCTCGACCATGACGAGCGCCCGCGCCTGCAGCGCGACCTCGGCACCAAGAACCATATGCTGCTGCGCAATCACGGCACGCTGACGGTCGGCCGCTCGGTCGCCTCGGCGTTCGAGCGCATGTACCATCTGGAGCGGGCCTGCTCGATGCAGGTGGCGACCCGCGCGCTCGGGGCAAGCGCCTATCCGGTGGAACAGCAGGCGATCGACAAGAACACCGAGCTCTTGTCCAACCCCGACCGCGCCGAGTTGCGCTCGACCCAGCTCGTGTGGCCGCCGCTATTGCGCAAGCTCGACCGGGTCAATCCCGGCTATCGCAGTTGAATTTTCACAATCTTCGCATAGATTAGCAGCAACACCCTCTGCACTATCGGAATCAAACGCCGCCCAATTCCGGGCGGCGTTTTTGCGTTGGGCGGGTGCTTCGCCTATTTGGCGTCCGCGAAGGCCGCGAGAATTCGCGCCCACGAGCGGATGCCCTTGTGGAAGCTCTTGAGATCGTACTTCTCATTCGGCGAATGAATGTTGTCGTCGTCGAGGCCGAAGCCGACCAGAACGCTGTCGAGGCCGAGCGTGCGCTTGAAGTCGGCAACGATTGGAATCGAGGCGCCGGAGCCGATCAAGAGCGCCTCCTTGCCCCATTCGTCGGTCAACGCGCGCCGGGCGGCCGCGAGCGGCTTCATGTTCCAGTCGAGTGCGATCGCCGGTGCAACGGAGTGGTCGGTGAACTCCGCCTTGCAGTCCGCCGGCAGGCGCGCCCTGACGTAATCGCGGAACGCCTGCAGGATCTTCCCCGGGTCTTGTCCCTCGACGAGGCGGAACGAGATTTTCGCCGACGCCTCGGCCGGGATCACGGTCTTCGAGCCTTCGCCGGTGTAGCCGCCGATGATGCCGTTGATGTCGCAGGTCGGACGCGAGGACACCTGCTCGATCAGGAGCCTGTCCTTCTCCCCGGCCGGCACCGAGAGGCCGATCGGCTTGAGGAAGCTCTCCGGCGTCAGATTGAGCTTCTTCCACTGCGCCAGGATATCCGGTGGCAGATCCTTCACGCCGTCATAGAAGCCGGGGATGGTGATGTGGCCGTTCTCGTCGTGCAGACCACCGAGGATCCGCGTCAGCACGCGGATCGGATTCTGCGCGCCGCCGCCGAACACGCCGGAATGCAGGTCGCGATTGGCGGCCTTGATCTTGACCTCGTCATACACCAGTCCGCGCAACGCGGTCGTGATCGCCGGTGTGTTCGGATCCCACATGCCGGTGTCGCAGACCAGCGCGAAATCGGCCTTCAGCTCGGCCTTGTTCGCCTCCAGGAACGGCACGAAGTTCTTCGAGCCGACCTCCTCCTCGCCCTCGATGATGACGGTGATGTCGACCGGCAACGACCCCGTCACCGTCTTCCAGGCACGGCACGCCTCGACGAAGGTCATGAGTTGACCCTTGTCGTCCTCGGCGCCGCGCGCGACGATGATCTTGCGGCCGTCGGCGTGGTCGGTGACCACAGGCTCGAACGGCGGCCGATGCCAGAGGTTCAGTGGATCGACCGGCTGCACGTCGTAATGGCCGTAGAACAGCACATGCGGGCGCCCATCGGTGCTGCCGGTGAACTTGCCGACCACGGCCGGATGGCCCGCGGTCGATCGCACCTCGGCCTGGAAGCCGAGCGCTGCAAGATCCGCTGCGAGATGACTGGCGGCCGCCTTGCAGTCCTTGGCGAAGGCCGGGTCGGCCGAGATTGACTTGATCCTCAGGAGCGTGAACAGCCGCTCGAGGCTGTTGTCGAAATCGGCGTCGATGTGGTCGAGGACCGGCTGCAGCTTGGCGTTGGACATCGCGGACATCCTGTTGGTGAACGTAGCACCGGGTTGTAGCCCGGCGGCCGCCGCAGGCAAAGCGCCGGCCCGCATTCGTCGCGGGACCCGGCGCGGGACGCTATCGGCGCAGCAGTCCGCCCAGCGCACCGCGCACGATCGAGCGACCGATCGACCCGCCGATGGAGCCGCCGACCGACTTGCCGAGATCGGCAACCACGCCGCCGACCACCTTGTTCGTGACCGAGCGGGTGACATTGCGCGCGATCAACTGGCCGGTCGACAGCCGGCCACGCTTGACATTGGTCCCGAAGATCGCGCCGGCGATTGCGCCGATGTGACCGAGAATGCCCCCATCCTCCGTCCCTTCCGCCGGCGCCGCCGTTCCGGCAAGACGCTTCTGGATGATCTCGTAGGCGGATTCGGCGTCGATCGCGGTGTCGTATTTGCCTTTCACCGGGCTCGCATCCATGATCGCCTTGCGCTCCTCGGGCGTGATCGGTCCGATCCGTGCCGATGGCGGCCGAACCAGGATGCGCTCGACCATCGACGGCGTGCCGCCGCCCTCGAGGAACGATACCAGCGCCTCCCCTTTGCCGAGCTCCATGATCACGCGCGCGGTGTTGAGCTTCGGATTGGGCCGAAACGTTTCGGCGGCCGCTGCAACGGCCTTCTGGTCACGCGGCGTGAACGCGCGCAGCGCATGCTGCACGCGGTTGCCGAGCTGCGCCAGCACCTTGTCCGGCACGTCGATCGGATTTTGCGTGACGAAGTAGACGCCGACGCCCTTGGAGCGGATCAGCCGCACCACCTGCTCGATCTTGTCCATCAGCGCCTTTGGCGCATCGTTGAACAATAGATGCGCCTCGTCGAAGAAGAACACCAGCTTGGGCTTCGGCAGGTCGCCAGCCTCCGGCAATTCCTCGAACAACTCCGAGAGCATCCAGAGCAGGAACGTGGCGTAAAGCCGCGGGCTCTGCATCAGCTTGTCGGCCACGAGAATGTTGACCATGCCGCGGCCGTCGCGATCGGTTCGCATGAAATCCTTCAGCGACAGCGCCGGCTCGCCGAAGAATTTCGTGCCGCCCTGGTTCTCGAGCACCAGGAGCTGACGTTGAATGGTGCCAACCGTCGCCTTGGACACGTTGCCGTAGCTTTGTGCGGCCTTGCGCAGCGCCGCCAGCGCATCTTCCTCGTCGTCGGTCGCCTTCTTGCTGCCGTCGGGAGCGATCGCATCGAGCAGAGCGCGCAGGTCCTTCATGTCGATCAGTGCGAGGCCGTTCTCGTCGGCGACACGGAAGGCAACGTTGAGCACGCCTTCCTGCACGTCGTTCAGATCGAGCATGCGCGAAAGCAACAGTGGACCCATTTCGGTGACGGTGGCGCGCACCGGGTGTCCCTGCTCGCCGAACACGTCCCAGAAAACGGTCGAGAATTGATCCGGCTGGAAGGTCAGCCCCATTTCCTTGGCGCGCTTGACAATAAAGTCCTTGGCTTCGCCGACTTCGGAGATGCCGGAAAGATCGCCTTTGATATCGGCCGCGAAGACCGGGACACCGGCGCGCGCAAACCCTTCTGCCATGACTTGCAGCGAGACCGTCTTGCCTGTTCCTGTCGCGCCGGTCACAAGACCGTGCCGGTTGGCCAGCGCGAGCGTCAGCCAAGCTGTCTCGTCGCCCTTGCCGATAAAGATCTTCTCGTCGGTATCGGCCAGTTTGTTGTCGGAAGTCGCCATCGCTTCGTCTCTTCGCGCAGATTAGATCGGCTTCAGTTACCGAACCACAGCAATCATATTGCATCTTGCCGGTCGAATGAAACTGCCAGCGCGCGCTGACGTCTATTGTCGCCCTGGAGGTTCCTCATACTTTCTTCCCTATCGCGTGAAGAAAAGGATTGCGCATTGCGACAAGATGGCGTGAATCCGGCGCTCACTCTTGCATCGGTGCAACACTCACAATGCGATCGAAAAAGAAAGCGGATTGAAATGCGCGGATCGCTTGTATTTCGTGGCACAGGCGCTCAAGATGAATTGTTAAGAAGTATCCGGCAAGAACCGGATGAGGCGGGGCAAGATGGACGAACTGGTTGGACGGCTGGCCGCGAAGGCCGGCATCGATGGCGTTGTCGCTGAGAAAACCATCGGCATCGTCCTTGGTTTCCTCCGTAACGAGGGGCCTTCCGACAAAGTCCAGGCTCTCATCGACCAAATCCCCGGCGCCGAAGCGGCAATCGCCGCATCCAGCAACAGCGGTGGTCTATCGCGGTTGATGGGTGGCGGACTGATGGCCGTCGGCACCCGACTGATGGCGCTCGGCTTGAGCATGAGCGAAATTCAAAATGTCGCGCGTGAACTTTTCGTGTTCGGCCGCGACAAAATCGGAGCCGATCAAATGGGCGAGATCATCTCGGGGACGCCGGGCCTCAGCCAGTTTGCCTGAAGCACCTCTCACGCCTTGCCGATACGCTCCCTTCTACCTGCATACGAGTATCATGACATACCCCCTTTCCGAGATCGAAGGCCTGTCCCCCTATTGCGCAGCAAAACTGAAATCACAGGGTATCCGCACGACCGAAGCGCTGCTTGAAGCCGCCCGCACCGTCAAGGGACGTAAGGCGCTCGCGGCCAAGACCGGGATCAGCGAACAGCAATTGCTCGACTGGGCCAACATCTCCGACTACATGCGGATTCCCGGCATGGGCAGGGCGAAGGTCGGCCTGATGCGCGCCGCCGGTGTCACCACGGTGCGCGAGCTCGCGCACCGCAATCCGTCGCGGCTGGCGCAGAGCATGAAGGACGCCAATCTCAAGCGGAAGCTCGTCCGCGTCATGCCGTCCGAGAAGTCGGTCGAGCTGCTCATCGAGCAGGCACGCAAGCTGCCTCCCAAGATCACCTACTAGCCCGCCTGACGTCTCCAGGTCGCCACCCGGCGCCGGCCATGCCTTGACTTGCCGGCGCTGTCAGCGCAAAGCGACCGCATGATGGCGACCAAGCCCATAGCGTCAGCCGCGGCCGGCCCGACCGGACGCGCGCTGCTGCCGGCGTTGCTGTCCAAGCCCTATCCAGCCGTGATGGGCATCTTGAACGTGACGCCGGATTCATTCTCGGATGGCGGCCAGTTCATTGCACCCGAGCTGGCGCTGGCGCAGGCTCGCAAGCTGATTGCTGACGGCGCCGACATCATCGATATCGGCGCGGAGTCGACCCGCCCGTACGGCTCTCAACCGGTCTCGGCGGACGACGAGTTGAAGCGGCTCAAACCGGTGCTGCCCGACGTCGTCGCACTCGGCGCACCGGTCTCGATCGACAGCCTGAAGTCGGAGGTCGTGGCCTGGGCACTCGACCAGGGCGCCGCGATCGCCAATGACGTTTGGGGCCTGCAGCGCGATAGCGGCATGGCCCCTCTCGTCGCCGCGCGCGGCGTGCCCGTGATCATCATGCACAACCGCGAGCGCGCCGATCCGGCCATCGATATCATGCAGGACATCGCGGCGTTCTTTACCCGCTCGCTCGACATTGCGGCCAGGGCCGGCATATCGTCCGATCAGATCGTGCTCGATCCCGGCATCGGCTTCGGCAAGACCCAGGAGCAGAGCATGAGGGTGCTGGCGCGGCTCTCCGAGTTCGACACGTTCCACCTGCCGATGCTGGTCGGCGCGTCGCGCAAGCGCTTCATCAGCACGGTTGTGCCGTCGGAGCCGCAAGAGCGGATCGGCGGTTCGATCGCGGCGCATCTGATCGCCGCGCAGAAGGGCGCCCGCATCATCCGCGCGCATGATGTCGCGGAAACCGTTCAGGCGCTGCGGGTGGCTGCGGCAATCGAGGGACAGCAATGACTGATACGATCTTCATCACCGGGATCGTCATCCATGCCCGCCATGGCGTGATGGAACATGAGACGGAGGTTGGGCAGCGCTTCGTCATCGACCTCGAACTCTATACCGACCTCTCGGAGTCCTCGCGCACCGACCGCCTGTCCGACACCGTGTCCTATTCCAACGTGGTGGCGACCGCGACGTCGGCATTCAAGACCACCAACTACAAGCTCCTGGAGCGCGCCGCCGGCGCGGTGGCCGACGATATCCTCAGCGCATTCCCGCGCATCAGGGCCGTCAAGGTCACAGTCCACAAGCCGCACGCCCCAATCGCCGCGATCTTCGACGACGTCGGCGTGGTGCTGACGCGTTCACGGCATCCGCCGGCCCATGGCTAGCGTCCTGATCGCACTCGGCGGCAATGTCGGCGACGTCCGCGCGACGTTCCGCAAAGCCATCGCCAATATCTGCGGCATGGCGCAGGCCGCTCTGCTGGCGCGCTCGTCGGATTATTCGACGCCACCCTGGGGAGAGGAGCAGCAGCAGAGCTTCATCAACGCCTGCATCGAAATCGAGACCAGCCTCGATCCGCATGCGCTGCTGTTCACGCTGCACAAGATCGAGACCAGGTTCGGCCGCGACCGCGCCAACGAGCGGCGCTGGGGGCCGCGCACCCTCGACCTCGACATGATCGCCTACGACGACATCAAGCTGGACAAGCCAGAACTGACCCTGCCGCATCCGCGCCTGTTCGAGCGCGCCTTCGTGCTAGTGCCGCTGGCCGAAATCGTTCCCGACCGCTTGATCGCCGGACGCCGCGTCGCCGACGCGCTGGCCCAGGTTTCCACCGACGGTATTTTCCGCCTGCCGGACCTCGAATAGGGCTCAACATCCCCAAAACAACTGTTTGGCTTGGCCGCCCGCCCGTGGCAATTTCCGGCCAAATCAGGAGTCCCCGGCGCGGGGGCCGGCGAAGGACATTTTGGGCGGATGACGACCACGACTGACGATTTGCGGCTGGCAGCGGATTTTCCGCCAGCGACGTATGAGGACTGGCGCAAGCTGGTCGACGGCGTGCTGAAGGGCGCGCCGTTCGAGAAGCTGGTCGGCAAGACCTATGACGGCCTGAAGATCGATCCGATCTATCGCCGCGCCACCAATACCGGTCCGATCGCCGGCCGCGCCGCCGCGGCCCCCTGGCGGATCCTGCAACGGGTCGACCATCCCGATGCCCGACAGGCCAATGCGCAGGCGCTGCACGATCTTGAGAACGGGGCGACTGGCCTCGAATTCGAATTTGCAGGTGGCCCCGGCGCGCGCGGCTTCGGCCTCGCCGACGCCAGCAAGCAGACACTGGCCAAAGTTTGCGACGGCATCCATCTTGATGCCGGCGTCATGATCGCGCTGAACCCGGTGATCGGCCGCGAGAACGCCGGCGAGACGTTTGCCGACGTCGTGGAAGCCCGCAAGATCGATCCAGCCAAGCTCGACCTTCACTTCAACTATCAGGCGCTCAGCACGGTCGCGGTGCGGGGCGCCGCGGCTGCCGCCTGGGCTGACTACGAGAAGCCGTTCGGCAAGGTGGTCAGCGGGCTGATCAAGCGCGGCTTCAAGGGACCGTTCGTGCTTGCCGATGGCCGTCCCGTTCACGATGCCGGCGGCTCTGACGTGCAGGAGCTCGCCTTCACGCTGGCGGTGGCGCTCGCCTATCTGCGCATGCTGGAAGCCGCCGGCATCGACCTCGATGCGGCGCGCGCCGCGATCTCGTTTCGCCTCAGCGCCGACGCCGATCAGTTCCTGACGCTGGCGAAATTCCGCGCGCTGCGGCGGCTGTGGGCGCGGGTCGAGCAGGCGTGTGGGCTTGCACCGAAGCCGATCTTCGTCAACGCGCAGACCGCCTGGCGCATGCTGACCCAGCGCGACGCCAATGTGAACATGCTGCGCGCGACCATGGCAACGTTCGCGGCCGGCCTCGGCGGCGCCAATGCGATCACGGTGCTGCCGCATACGCTGGCGCTTGGTTTGCCCGACGAATTCGCCCGGCGCGTCGCGCGCAACACCCAGCTTGTCCTGCTCGAGGAATCCAACCTCGCAAAGGTCTCTGATCCCGCCGCGGGTTCCGGAGGTATCGAGACGCTGACGTCGCAGCTTTGTGAGGCGGCGTGGGCGCTGTTTCAGGAGATCGAGAAAGCCGGCGGCGTCTTCCCGGCCCTCCAGCAAGGCCTGATCCAGAACAAGGTCGCCGCAACCCGCGTGGCGCGCGAAGCCAACGTCGCGAAGCGCCGCGACGTGCTGACCGGTGCCAGCGAGTTCCCGAACCTGCACGAGGCCGACATCGCGGTGCTGGAGGTGAAACCTGCTGCGCCCGCGGTCCCGGCCGATGCGACGATCAAGTTCGACCCGCTGGCGCCGATACGCCTCGCCGAACCGTTCGAAGCCCTGCGCGACAGGTCGGATGCGGCGCTGAAGGCGAAGGGCGCGCGGCCAAGGATCTTCCTGGCTAATCTCGGCACGCCAGCGGAATTCACCGCACGCGCCAGCTTTGCCAGGAGCTTCTTCGAAACCGGCGGCATCGAGGCCATCGACAGCGAGGGCTTTGCCGACGCGGCGGCGCTGGCCAAGGCCTTCAAGGCCTCCGGCGCGGCCATGGCCTGTGTCTGCTCCTCGGACAAGGTCTATGCCGACCGCGCGGCCGACGCCGCCAGGGCCCTTCACGGCGCCGGAGCGAAGCATATCTATTTGGCTGGGCGGCCCGGCGACCAGGAAGCGGCGTTGCGGGCGGCCGGCATTGGTGAGTTCGTCTTCGCCGGCGGTGACGCGTTGGCGACGTTGCGCGACGCTTATCGGCGGATGGAGCAAGCATGACGGCTGAGACACCGGCGAAAACCGTTCTGACTGGCGGCTGCCAATGCGGCGCCGTCCGCTTTGCCGTATCGGCGGCGCCAACCCGGATCAGCATCTGCCATTGCCGGATGTGCCAAAAGGCCTCCGGTGCGCCGTTTGCGTCCTTCGCCGACATCGACAAGCAGGACTTCGCCTGGACCCGCGGCAAACCTGCCGCGTTCAAGTCGTCGTCGATCGCCGAGCGCGACTTCTGCGCGGCGTGCGGCACACCCTTGAGCTTCCGCCGCATCGACGGGCCGCGGATTGAGATCATGACCGGCGCCTTCGACCGGCCCGACCGGGTGGTGCCGACGCAGCAATTTGGAACCGAGTCCCGGCTCGGCTGGGTGGTCGGTATCGCCAATCTGCCGAGCCACACGACGATGGAGAATTACGGACCGGAGAAGATGGCGACCATCGTCAGCCACCAGCATCCGGATCATGATTGAGGGACGTCGCAAGATCGTCCGAGTGATATGATGGACAGCATGAGCCGCATACCAAATTTCGCCGATATCGCTTTTGAGAAGGTCGGCGGTGCAGCGCCCACCACAGCGAATGCCGAGCCGTGGCTGACGCCCGAGGGCATCCCGGTCAAATCGGTCTACAGCGAGGCCGATCTCGACGGCATCGACTTCCTCGAGACCTGGCCCGGGATCGCGCCCTATCTGCGCGGCCCCTACCCGACCATGTATGTCAACCAGCCCTGGACCATCCGCCAATATGCCGGCTTCTCCACGGCGGAGGATTCCAACGCCTTCTACCGCCGCAACCTCGCGGCCGGACAGAAGGGCCTGTCGGTGGCGTTCGATCTCGCCACCCACCGCGGCTACGACTCTGATCATCCGCGCGTCTCCGGCGACGTCGGCATGGCCGGTGTTGCGATCGATTCCATCTACGACATGCGCACGCTGTTCGCCGGAATTCCGCTCGACCAGATGAGCGTGTCGATGACCATGAACGGCGCCGTGCTGCCGATCCTCGCGCTGTTCGTGATCGCCGCCGAGGAACAGGGCGTGCCGCCGGAGAAGCTGTCAGGCACCATTCAGAACGACATTCTGAAAGAGTTCATGGTGCGCAACACCTATATCTATCCGCCTCTGCCTTCGATGCGGATCATCTCCGACATCTTCGCCTATACCTCGCAGCGGATGCCGAAGTTCAACTCGATCTCGATCTCCGGCTACCACATGCAGGAGGCCGGCGCGACGCAGGACCTCGAGCTCGCCTATACGCTCGCCGACGGCGTCGAATATCTGCGCGCGGGTCTCGCCGCGGGCCTCGACGTCGATCGCTTCGCGCCGCGGCTGTCGTTCTTCTGGGCGATCGGCATGAACTTCTTCATGGAAGTCGCCAAGATGCGCGCCGCGCGGCTGTTGTGGGCCAAGCTGCTCAAACCGTTCAACCCCAGGGATCCGCGCTCGCTGTCGCTGCGCACGCACTGCCAGACTTCGGGCTGGTCCCTGACCGCGCAGGACGTCTTCAACAACGTGATGCGCACCACGATCGAAGCGATGGCGGCGACCCAGGGCCACACCCAGTCGCTGCACACCAACGCGCTCGACGAAGCGCTGGCGCTGCCGACCGATTTCTCGGCGCGCATCGCCCGCAACACGCAGTTGTTCCTGCAGCAGGAGAGCGGCACCAACCGCATCATCGATCCCTGGGGCGGCTCCTATTACGTCGAACGGCTGACCCGCGATCTCGCCGCGAAGGCCTGGGGCCATATCCAGGAGGTCGAGGCGCTCGGCGGCATGGCCAAGGCGATCGAGGCGGGCGTGCCGAAGCTTCGCATTGAGGAGGCCTCCGCCAAGACGCAGGCGCGGATCGATGCCGGGCGCCAGGCGGTGATCGGCGTCAACAAGTACAAACCGGAGAACGAGAGGTCCATCGACGTGCTGAAGGTGGATAATTCCACCGTGCGGCGGCTGCAGATCGACAAGCTCGCCCGGCTCAAGAAGGAGCGCAACCAGAAGGACGTCGACGCGGCGCTTTCGGCGCTCACCCGCGCGGCTGGCGAAGGCAATGGCAACCTGCTGGCGCTGGCGATCGACGCGGCACGGGCGAAGGCGACCGTCGGCGAGATTTCAGACGCGATGGAGAAGGTGTTCGGCCGGCACCGCGCCGAGATCAAGTCGATCACCGGCGTCTACAAGCGAGAGGCAGCGACCATGTCCAACAAGGTCGAGAAGGTTCAGACGCTGATCGACGCCTTTGAGGAAGCCGAGGGCCGCCGCCCGCGTATCCTGGTGGCGAAGATCGGGCAGGACGGCCATGACCGCGGCCAGAAGGTGATCGCATCGGCCTTCGCCGATGTCGGCTTCGACGTCGATATCGGGCCGCTGTTTGCAACCGCCGACGAAGCCGCCCGCCAGGCGGTCGAGAACGACGTGCATATTCTCGGCGTCTCGTCGCTGGCGGCCGCGCACCTCACCGCGGTGCCGGAGCTGAAGGCCGCGCTGAAGAAGCACGGCCGCGACGACATCATGATCATCGTCGGCGGCGTAGTGCCGCCGCAGGATTACGATGCGCTGTACAAGGCCGGCGCCGAGGCGATCTACCCGCCCGGCACCGTGATCTCGGATGCCGCCGAGGAGCTGATCCGCAAGCTCAACGCCCGGCTCGGTCACAGCGAGGCGGCAGAGTAGCTCTGCGGCGCCATCCAGCTTGTCGAAATAATGATCCAGAGAAGCCAGCGTGACTCGAAAGAGTGCTGGGCTGCCTTCGACAAGCTAACAGCCGCTGTCTCAAGAGAATTTGGCCTGAGGCTTAGGTTTAAGAGGAAGCCGCAGGCGTTCTGAACTTCGTATCGTGGCTCTCCTCGGCGGGCTTGGCGTTCCAATCACCTGCTAGACTAGGCTTCATCAACAAGCCCTGCCGGTGCCGATCCGCCTTCCCATCGCCAATTCGTAGCCCGCATGAGCGAAGCGATATACGGGGCCGGCTTCCCCGGGTGTCGCTGCGCTCACCCGGGCTACGGGTTACAGCACGATTTCTGGATAATGGAAGAATGCCGCTGAGTTGCCCGACGTGTCAAGTTGCCTTGCCGAACGCCGGCTGCCGTCGGCTACTTTGCATGGGGTTGTTTTTCGATATTTTGGCAGTGCGCCCCTTCGCAGCCATTCAACCTCATCGCCTCATGCGCTAGGCGCCATCAACAAGTCGTGCCGGTGCCGGTCCGCGTTCCCCTCGCCTGCCATGGCCAGCCGTTGTAAAGCAGGACATGACCGCATCGAAGCCTGCCTCTCCCGACATCCACGCCCTCGCCAGCGACCTTCGCGCCGGCCGGCGCGCGGCGCTGGCGCGAGCGATCACATTGGTGGAGAGCCGCCGCAGCGATCACCAGGCCGCAGCGCGCGACCTGGTGCAGGCGCTGCTGCCCGACACCGGCAAGGCCGTGCGGGTCGGCATCACCGGCTCGCCCGGCGTCGGCAAGTCCACCACCATCGATGCCCTCGGCATGTTCCTGATCGAGCATGGTCACAAGGTCGCGGTGCTGGCGGTCGATCCTTCCTCGGCGCGCACCGGCGGCTCGATCCTCGGCGACAAGACGCGGATGGCGCGGCTCGCGGCCTCCGATCAGGCCTTTATTCGGCCCTCGCCTGCCTCGGGCACGCTCGGCGGCGTCGCGGCGAAAACGCGCGAGGCGATGCTGTTGTGCGAAGCGGCCGGCTTCGACGTGGTGCTGGTCGAAACCGTCGGCATCGGCCAGTCCGAGACCGCGGTCTGCGACATGACCGACTTCTTCCTGGCGCTGATGCTGCCGGGCGCTGGCGACGAATTACAGGGCATCAAGAAGGGCCTCGTCGAGCTCGCCGACATGATCGCGATCAACAAGGCCGACGGCGACAACATCAAGCGCGCCAACCTCGCTGCGGCCGAATATCGCAGCGCGCTGCACATCCTCGCCCCCCGCTCCGAGCATTGGCATCCGCCGGTTGAAACCTATTCGGCGCTGTCGGGCACCGGCCTCGACAAATTGTGGAGGAAGATCCTCGAGCATCGCACCGCGATGACGGCCTCCGGCGAGTTTGCCAGCCGGCGCCGCGAACAGCAGGTGAAGTGGATGTGGTCGATCTTCGAGACCCGGATGATGGCGCGGCTGCGCGCCGACGCCGCGATCCGCGCAAAGGTCAAGAAGACAGAGGGCGACGTCGCCGACGGCCGCATCGCTCCCGCAGTCGCGGCCGAACGGATCGCCGAGATGCTGAGGTGAGCGAGGGCTTGCGCATCCTTATCACCGGCTTCGGACCGTTTCCGGGTGCGCCGTTCAACCCGACCATGGCACTGGTGAAGCGGAACCGAGCTGCGCCGCCCCGCCTTCGACGACATCGCGCGGACGAGCCACGTCTTCGATGTCACCTATGCGACGGTCGATCGCGAATTGCCGGAGTTGCTCGCAACCCATCGCCCGCAGGCGCTGTTGATGTTCGGGCTTGCCGGCCGCACCGGCTATCTGCGGATCGAAACCCGCGTCTGCAACGCGGTGACCACGCGCTTTCCCGATGCCGGCCGCCAGCACGCGCGCAAGGGATCGATCGCCGACGGCGCCGATGCGCACATGTTCGGGCCGCATTCCGAGAAGCTGCTGCGCGCCGCGCGCGCGACCGGCATCGATGCGCGCCTATCACGCGATGCCGGCAGCTACCTCTGCAACTATCTGAGCTGGCGCGCGATCGAGGCCGTGGATCGCGACGATGGCCTCCGGCTGGCGCAATTCGTCCACGTTCCGCCGCTCGCCCGTGACGGAACAGCCGCGCGCGGCATCTCGACCATGACGCTCGAGCAGCTCGTCGATGCCGGCGAGGCCATGCTGATGGAGCTGGTGAAACTGACCCGGCAGGCCACCCTCACGGGCACGCATTGATCCTGCACCGGGGGTTAACCCTACCGCCAACAATCGGCCCGCTGCGTCGGCGTGTTCACCATGCGTCTCCGCATTTCGCGTTACCTATCGGACGCGAACATCACCGCTCGCGAACTCTTGCGAGGGCCACGCAGCATGGACGTCAACCGCCGTCATCTGATCGGAGCATCTGCCGTCGGCGTCGCCGGCGCGCTTGCGATGTCGCCGGACGCCGCGCGCGCGGCGCCGGCGATTGGCTCGCTCGGCCGCGATGTCACGCAATATGGCGTTCGCCCCGGCAGTCCCGACGATCAAACCCGAAGCCTGCAGCGCGCCATTGACGAAGCCGCACGCGCCCTGGTGCCGCTGGTGTTCCCGCCCGGCGTCTACCGCACCGGCCTCTTGCGACTTGCGCCCGGGAGCCAGTTGATCGGCGTGCGCGGCGCGAGCCGGCTCGCGTTCACTGGCGGCGCGTCGATGCTCTCCGGTGAAGGCGCCGACGGCGCCGGCCTCTCCGGTCTGGTCCTCGACGGCGGCAGCATTCCGCTGCCGACCCGACGCGGCCTGGTGCACTGCCTGGCGGGGCGCGACATCCGCATCAGGGATTGCGAGTTCAAGGGCAGCGGCGGCAATGGCATCTGGTTCGAGCAGGTCTCGGGTGACGTCAGCAACAACGTCTTCACCGACATCGCGACGACCGCGCTGGTCTCGTTCGATGCGCTGGGCCTGATCGTCGCGCGCAACACGATCAAGGGCGCCAACGACAACGGCATCGAGATCCTGCGCACCGCGATCGGCGATGACGGCACCATCGTCGCCGACAACCGCATCGAGGACGTCAAGGCCGGTCCCGGCGGCTCGGGCCAGTACGGCAACGCCATCAACGCCTTCCGCGCCGGCAACGTGATCGTGCGCGGCAACCGCATCAAGAATTGCGACTATTCGGCGGTGCGCGGCAATTCGGCTTCCAATATCCACATCACGGATAACAGCGTCAGCGATGTCCGCGAGGTCGCGCTCTACTCGGAGTTCTCCTTCGAGGCCGCCGTCATCGCCAACAACACCGTCGAGGGCGCCGCGGTCGGCGTCTCCGTGTGCAACTTCAACGAAGGCGGCCGCATCGCGGTGGTCCAGGGCAACGTCATCCGGAATCTGGTCCCGAAACGTCCGATCGGCACCGCGCCCGATGATGATGCCGGCATCGGCATTTATGTCGAGGCCGATACCTCCGTCACCGGCAACGTGGTCGAGAACGCCCCCTCGTTCGGGATCATCGCCGGCTGGGGCAAGTACCTGCGCGACGTCGCGATCACTGGCAACGTCATCCGCAACGCCTTCGTCGGTGTCGGCGTCTCCGTCGTGCCCGGCGCAGGCACCGCGCTGATCAACAACAACATGATCTCGGAAACGCCCCGCGGCGCGGTGGTCGGCCTCGATCACGCCCGCGCCGTGACGACGGACCTGTCGGCCGGCGGGGCCCAGCAATATGCGCAGCTAATGGTCGGCTCCAACGCCGTCCGGCGTTAGCATGATGGGATTAGGTTGACCTGAAACAGCGCCGGAGGTCACCTCTCCCTTGGGAGAGGTCGATTTGCGCAGCAAATCGGGTGAGGGGTTACGGTCTATCGAGAGCGCAAGGCCCTCACCCGGATTGCACCGGACGATGCTCCGCATCGCCGAGCGCAATCCGACCTCTCCCCGATGGGGAGAGGTGAACCGAACCTCCGCGAGTCGATGCAACCCGAACTCATCCTGCTTTGGCCGAGGCGCCGGCTTACAGCATGTTGCGGAGCAACGGGTAGCGCGCCTGGATCGCGTTGAGATCGAGCACCGGCGGCGCCGGCATCTCGAGCGGCGGCGCGTCGGTCACGGCGAGCGCCTCCTCCATCACCTCGGCGGCCGTCTCGAGCGCAGCCGTCATGGCTGTCATCGTGGAGTTCGCGAAGGTCAAGACCTCCGGCTCGCGTTCCGCCGGCAGGGTGAGGCGCGGCGGCAATTTCGGGCGTCCACGGCCGAGCCACGACAGATCGATCGGCGAGTTGTCGAGCGAGGCTTCGCGCGACAGGAGCTCGCGCCAGGTGTCGACCGCGGCCCTGGCTTCCCTGATGTTTTCGAGAAAGCCGTCCTCGGTGTGGTAGCGGCGCCAGCGCCCGGTCTCGAACAGCTCGGTGAGGTGTTCGAGCCGTTGCTCGGCAAGGTTGCACCAACGCGCAACGATCTCGTGACCTCTGGCCACGTCGGTCCGATGTGTCATTCAATTTGCCCGTAAGCAGAGAAAACGGACGCAGACGCAACCGAACCGAATCAACTTGAGGCGACCGAGATATTCTGTGGAAAAGGTAAATAAAGTCTAACTAAATTCTTAATTGGAGAACGCCGACGAGGGAAGTCCGCTGCACTACGGAGTTGCTTGCCTGTCCATGGTCGAGTCATGGGCTGGCATGATGCCGATGTGTCGCGCGTCTGCGATGCGTCGTGCTTCTGAAGAGAGTGCGGCTGGCCGATCAACCGGGGTGCCTCGTGATTGATGGCGATGCAATCGCCGCCTGCATCCGAGCCGTCATCGCATGGAGCACACCCCAAAAATGGAAGACCCGTCCGGGGGGACAACCGGACGGGTCAAAGCCATATGGGCGCTTGGGGTGGATGGGCGCTCGCGCCTGATATAGCCGGGGAGGGATAACCGCTCCCACAGAGATAAGTCGTGACAGGAACGTCGACGTTCAAACCCCCAGCGATCTTTTTTACTTTTCGGTCTCGAGGTTCCGTTGCATCAGCCGGTGCGTACAACGCCAAAATCCCCGCGAAGCAGCTTGATTTTGCGTCGTTTGCAGCGGAATCGTCGATGTCATCGACGGCGTTGCGACGTTCGGCGCGCGGACTCACGGAACTGTTATTGAAAGCTGCAAGACCATCGGCGGCTGCGACGGAATCGCACACACTGCCCTGCCCGTTGTTGTTGGGGATTGACGTGCGGCTCAATGCCGACGGCTACGGCGCTTCGGCCGCGGAGCTGACGATCTTTTCCTTCTGTAGCCTGGCGACCACTGCCGCGACGTCGCCCTGCGACATCGCACGGTTGCCGAACTGCAGACGAAATAGCCCACCCTTGACGCCGTCGACGATCGAGGCCTGATAGCTGTCGAGCAATGCGCTGATGTCGGCGATCTTGGCATCCGGCGTGAAACGCACCAGCACGCGCGACGAGGCTGCTGCCGGGGCAGCGGACAAATCGCGGGTCAAGGGCGCGCTGCGCTCGGCCATCTGCGGTGGCGCTGGCGCCGGGCTGGAGAGGTCACGGGTCACCTGCGCGCCACGCTCGCTCTCGTCGAGTGAGGCTGTCTGAAATGACGTCGGCTGGCTCCGCATCAGCACCGTGCCGATCACACCTGCCTGCAACAGCACCAGGATCGCACCGAGGGCGGACGACCAAGCCAATGTCCGCGGCGACAATTTCGCGAAGAACTCGGAGATGCCGGTCGACATGCGCGCCGTGATCGACGGCTTGCGCTTCGGCTCGGCATCGATCGCCGCAAACAGCTCCCGCATGGCGCGCATCGAGGGCGCGCCGAGGCTCTCGTTCAGGCGAATGGTCTCGGCATATTCCTCGCGGACCACGGCATATTGCCTGGCCAGTTCCGGATCACGGGCGAGCGCGTCCTCGACACGGCGCGCGTCGCGCGCGTTCAGCGTGCCGGCCGCGTGCCAGGGCAGGAGCAGCTCGATATCGCCCGGCTCCTGATCCAGCACCTTTCTGTTCGCTGCCATCATGGCCAACCTCGCTCGATGCCGGCTACCTTCAGCAACTCGGCAAGTTTCTTGCGTGCGTAGAACAAACGCGTCTTCACCGTGTTCTGCGGAATGCCGACGATTTCAGCGACGTCTTCCACGGATTTCTCGTGATAATAGACAAGATCGACGATCTCCCGGTGCTCCGCCGAAAGTGCCGTCAGGCACCTGCGCAACGCTTCACCGGTATCCTTCTTCTGCACCACCGTTTCCGGATCGTCGGACGTATCCTCGATCGCGTTCGCGGCCTCATCGTCCAGTTCGGCATCTTTCCTGCGCCGCAGCGCGGACAACGCCTTGAACCGGGTAATCGCCAGGAGCCAGGTTGAAACGGCGGATCGACCCTCGAACTTGCTGGCCTGACGCCACACGTCCAGGAACACCTCACCGATGAGGTCTTCCGCCACCTGTTCGTCCCGCACGAGCCGAAGCCCGAAACGATACACCCTCACATGGTGCCGTCCGTACAGCACCTGCATAGCGAGCCGGTCGCCTTGAGCGATCCTGGCGATCAGAAGCTCGTCCGAAGCCGCCTGTGTCGCGCTCAATGGCCGTCTCGCAAAGTTGGTCTGAGAGGGATGGCCCGCGGTTCGACGCGCAAGCCAAGATTCTTCACATTACGGCAATGCTCGAATTGCATGTGTGATCTACACCACTGACGAGCTTTCCGAGCGCAAAAAATTCATCGGAGGCAGCCGCGACACAATAGCGGTATCATAATAACGCCCTCAAGGCCGCGCTTGGGGGCCAGGGCCGCCTGCAACCTCATGCCGGCGCGCGCCGCCCGGCCGGGCGGCAAGGGGATTTCCCTTACAAAAACAAGGGCGAGACCGCATTCCAGTCCGCGCGGATTCGGTTCCAAAAGATACCAAACCTAAAGGCTTTCCCACATAGATTTTACCGGATTTCACCAATGGCGAGACCATGGCCGGCGCTGCGTCGTCATTTCTCGGCCCGATCGCGGGCGTACTGGACGGCGACCGTCCCAAGCTGACAGCCGAGCGTCTGGCGCTCCGGGCCAGGCAGCGACGCCAAATCCAGGCGATGATCGCCGGCTGCTATTTGCTCGATGCCGTCGTCCTGCTGATCTACGCCCATGCCGGTACCACCAGCGTCGGAGTGGCGGGTGGCTACGCGCTGACCGGTATGGCTTTGGTAGCGATTTACGTGCTGCTCTCCGAGCGCGGCTTCCACGAGCGCTTCCGAGACCACTATCTCGTCACCCCGCAATCGGCCATCAACATGGTGAACCTGCTGGTGTTCACCTACATCGCGCCGGAAGTCGGCGTGCTCTTTCTCTGCAACCTGTTCGTCGTGTTCGGCTTTGGCGCGCTGCGCATCTCGGCGCGGCAGACCGCCATCGTCTGGACCGTCATGGTGATGGGCCTGGCGGCGCTGTTCCTGGCAACCGACAAGCCGATCGGCATGCCGTCGGGCACCACGGTCGAGCGCCTTGCCACCATGCTGGTCTTCGCGCTGACCATCGGACGCTGCATGTGCCTCGGCATCTTCTCGAGCTCGATGCAGCAATCGCTGTATCAGAGCGGCTTGAAGCTCAAGGAGGCCTATCGTCGGATCGAGGAGCTCGCCGAGCTCGACGAACTCACCGGCGCGTTCAATCGCCGCAGCATCATGCGCATGCTCGATGAGGAAATCGCACGCTGTGGCCGTAACGGCAGCTCCTGTGCTGTCGCGCTAATCGATCTCGACCATTTCAAGCGGATCAACGACGTCTATGGCCATCCGATCGGCGACGAGGTGCTGCGAACCTTCGCCATCGGCATGTTCGCCAATCTGCGCAGCATCGATCGCTTTGGCCGCTATGGCGGCGAGGAATTCCTACTGGTGTTGCCCGATCTGTCCCAGGATCAGGCCATGCGCGCACTGCAGCGGCTGCGCATGATCATCGCCGATCTCGACTGGAGCGCATTCTCGCCGGGCATGCAGGTGACGATCTCCGCAGGCGTCACCGCGCTGCGGCCGCGCGAAAGTGCCGACACCCTGCTCGCCCGCGCCGACGGCGCGCTTTACACAGCCAAGGCCCAGGGACGCAACCGCATCGTAGGTGCCTGATCGCTCCCGTTCAGCAAACAGCGCCGGAGAAACCGTCGCCATCGCTCCAGGATAGAGTCATGAGTTCGAAGTCCGCGACCGCCCCCGCAAGCCTGCTCGACGAGCTGCAGGCGACGCTTGCCCACGGCACCGTTGCGCGCCGCGTCGAGACGTTGCGTCGCGTGACCGACCTCTTCATCAACGGCTCGGTGGACTATTCGGACGAGCAGATCGGCCTGTTCGACGACGTTTTCCAGTGCCTGCTCGAGCACATTGAAAGCTCAGCCAGAGCCCTGCTCGCTAGTCGGCTGGCCCCGATCGACACCGCGCCGCCGCGGACGATCCGCACGCTCGCCTTCGACGACTTGATCGAGGTCGCGGGCCCGGTGTTGGCGCAGTCGATGCGGCTCGACGACGACACCCTGATCGAGACGGCGCGCAGCAAGAGCCAGGCGCATCTGCTGGCGATCTCGACCAGAAAAGCGCTGAGCGGCGCCGTCACCGACGTGCTGGTGCTGCGCGGCAATGACGAGGTGATCCAGAGCACGGTGAACAATCCCGGCGCGGAATTCACCGAGCGTGGCTTTACCCGCCTGGTCAGCCGGGCCGAGGGCGACGACAATTTGTCGACCTGCGTCGGCCTACGCCCGAGCATTCCGCGGCACCTTTATCTCAGGCTGGTCGCGAAGGCCTCCGATACCGTGCGGCAGCGGCTCGAGGCCGCCAATCCGCAGCAGGCCCAGGAGATCCCAATCGCGGTGAAGGAAGCGACGCGACGCGCGCGCTCGGCCCCCGGTGCCGTCACCCGCGACACCGCCATCGCACATGCCCTGGTCAAATCGCTCTACCAGGACGGCCGGCTCGACGAATTCCAGCTCGCGGCGTTCGCCGAGGCCGGCAAGTTCGACGAGACCAACGCCTCGCTTGCCGCGCTCGCCAACGTCACGGTCGGCGTCGCCGAGAACATGATGATCGAAAGCCGCGCCGAGGGCGTGATGATACTTGCTAAGGTATCGGGCCTGTCGTGGTCGACGGTGCGCGCCATCTTCAATCTGCGCGACGACATCTCGGGCGGCGAACCGACCGACCTCCAGGCATGCAAGGACACCTACGAGCGGCTGCGGCCCTCGACCGCGCAGCAAGTGCTCCGTTTCCATCGCATGCAGCAGTCCGCGCCGGCCGCCTGATCACTGATGTGCCGTAGATAGGCAACGGGCCCTGGTCCCCCATTCTGCGATTTTCAATATCGCAGCACCCGCCGTCCCGCGAATGCGCCAACGGTGGCGACGATCGCGGTTGCGAGCGTGTACCAGGTCGCGACGAACAGCGGCGAGTCGTCGGTGCAGTGCGAGGCATAGATCGTCGCCGCCAATCCCGCCGACAGCATGCCGGCCACCGCGCCGGCCACCGCCGGCCGCGACGGCGCGCCCTGCCTCAACCCATATAGCGCGCCCGCGAGCAGCGGCAGCGACATCGCGGGGATCGCGGACATGCAGGCCGTCGAGTTCTTGCCGATCAGCCGCGTCATCATCGGCGCGCGTTGCGGCATCATCATCTCGCCGCTGATGGCGGCAACGAGAATGCCGGCAGGGACCAACAGCCACCAGCCGAAGCCGCGCAGCGAGGCTTCGGGCCGCGTCAGGTGCAGGCTGACCGCGATCGCGGAGGCTGCAAGCGCCAGCGTGACCGCGAACTTCAGGTCGAAGAATGGATTGTGCATCGCCGTCATCACGTCGGGGCGGACGCCAAGCTCGGCAAAGAAGATCAGGAGCGAGACCGGGGCCGCGGCGAGCAGCGCCAGCATCAGCGCAAGGCCGATCGGCCGCGGACGGTAAGCATTGTCGGCCGCCAGGGTTCGAATGAGTTGATCGGTATCCATGCTCATCGGTCCCGTAGTTTTGCAGTGAGGCTCGCCAGCCCGCGATGCAGCGCAACCCGCACCGCGCCCTCGCTCATCGAGAACTTTGCCGCTGTGTCCTTGATCGAGGCGCTGTCGACCGCGATCGATTGCAGCACATCGCGCTGCCGCGCGGGCAAGGTCTGCAATTGGGCCGCCACCTCGCTCGCCGACGCGGTCGGCTCGGGTGTTTCTCCGGGCAAAGTCTCGGCAAAGTCGTCGATGTTGACGAAGACGCGCTTGCCGCGGCGGCGCAGCGCATCGATCAGCTTGTTGCGCGCGATCGCGAACAGCCAGGGCGCAAATGGCGCGTTGCTATCCCACGTCTGCCGCTTCAAATGCACTGCTAGCAGGATGTCCTGCACGATGTCCTCGGACTGATCGACCGGTTGTCCCGCGCGCGCCAATCCCCGGCGCGCCGCGGCGCGGAGCACGGGCGTGATGGCCTTGAGCAGGCGATGATACGCAGCCTCATCGCCTGAAATGGCCGACCGCATCAGGCCGGTCCACTCGTCCTCACGTTCCCGCACGCCTGCTCCTGAGTTGCAATTCGGTCGATCTTTCAATTCGTTACGCGAGATCCGATTAAATCACGAATTCGTGATAAGAGGCCCCGGCAAGATGGCCGCGACGACCGGTTGGCAGAATCGCTCCGGCGGTTGTCCAAAGTTCTCGGCTCATAACACCGATCGGACCGACAAGCATCGGTGCGGCTTTCGATGATCAGACCGCGACGGCGGAATTGCCCAGCTTTCGCCCATGGAGGCCCGAAGATTCCCTTTTTCTGCCCCGGTGTGGACACGCAGCGGGGTCTCATTTCTCCCCCAAGGGCAGGCGAATGGGGAGATAATCAAATGAAAATCAAAGCCAGCGGGTGCTTGGCCTTGATGGCGGCGACAGGGTTCCTCGCGTGTGTCTCAGGCTCGATGCCGGTACGCGCGGCCGGTACGGACACCACAGCATCCAAATCTGCGAGCGCGACCGCTGACAAGCCGGTCCGTCAGACGGCGCGGCGCAGCAAGCACGATGCCGGCCGCAAGTCCGCCAAGACCACCGACACGTCCGACAGCAAGAAGGCGGCCAGCAGTGACGTCAGCAACGCCGGTAGCGTCACCTCAACAGGGATTCCCGCCTCCGTCGCCAACGCCAATGCAGAGCTAACGTCCGGCGGCGGCAATGGCAACGCCTCAGCCGCCAAGGCCGGTTCGACGCTCGTGGCGGCCGACAGGCCGGCCGACGCGCAGCAGCCTGCCGCCGATAGCAGCGTGGTCGCGTCCGATCAGCTCAACGAGGTGGATCGCGGCCTGCAGCAGGCGCAGCCGGCGGAACAGCAGCAGTCGGCCCAACAACAGGCAGCTCAGCCCGAACCTGCGCCGGCACAGCCGCAAACCGTGGCGATGGCTGCCTCCGGGGCAGCGCCGGTTCTGGCCAGCGACGAAAGCTCGGCCTGGGATCAAACGTCGCTGATTGGAAAGATATTCATCGGTTTCGGCGCCCTGCTCACGGTGGCCTCCGCTGCGCGCATGTTCATGGCGTAAGCCGGGCGCCGCCGCTTGTGCGGCACGGGTAGCGCCGCACCGCCTTTCGGCCACTTGAAGCGCATCCCGCCAGCGGGCACATTGCCGGGCAAATCACGCACGGGGTTTGCGTCCATGGCTACGTTCGAATTCATCATCGTCGAGAGCAAGGGACCGGTCGGCATCATCACGCTGAACCGGCCGAAGATGCTTAATGCTCTCTCTTTCGGCGTGTTCCGCGAGATCGCCGCAGCGGTCGACGATCTCGAGGCCGACGACAAGATCGGCTGTCTCCTGATCACCGGTAGCGAAAAGGCCTTTGCGGCTGGCGCCGATATCAAGGAGATGCAGCTGAAGGGCTTCATCGACATGTTCACCAGCGACTTCGCTGCGATCGGCGGCGATCGTGTCGCCAGATGCCGCAAGCCGACGATCGCGGCGGTGGCCGGCTACGCGCTTGGCGGCGGCTGCGAGCTTGCGATGATGTGCGACATCATCATCGCCGCCGACACCGCCAAGTTCGGCCAGCCGGAAATCACCCTCGGCACCATCCCCGGCATCGGCGGCACGCAGCGGCTGACGCGCGCGATCGGCAAGTCGAAGGCGATGGATCTCTGCCTCACCGGGCGGATGATGGACGCCGCCGAGGCCGAGCGCTCCGGCCTGGTGTCGCGGATCGTGCCCGCCGACAAGCTGATGGAAGAGGCGCTTGCCGCGGCCGAGAAGATCGCCTCGATGTCGCGCCCGGCGGCCGCAATGGCCAAGGAAGCCATCAACCGCGCCTTCGAGACGCCGCTGTCCGAAGGCATGAATGTCGAGCGCAATCTGTTCCACTCGACCTTCGCGCTGGAAGACCGCGCGGAGGGCATGGCCGCGTTCATCGAGAAACGCAAGCCGGTCAACAAGAACCGCTAGCGCGCCCGGCTTCGCGCAAGCGCCGCACTGACCAGCGCGCGATAGGCGCGTTCAACGGCGTGGCTCGGCTTGTCGAGCCCAAGCCGTGCCAGGCATTCGCGGTCGGCGGCATCGGGTGGATGCCGCATGCCCTGCCACAACAGGCCAAGCAGTTGCAGCGGCGTGCGCTGCGCCTGCTGCAGGATCTGCAAGGCCGGGATCAGCCGCTGCTCGACCTCGGTGAAATCGCTGCCGAACGGGAACGACGGCAACAGGCCGGCATCACGCGCGGGTTTCAGCGCGGCCCTGATGCGCTCGGGATAATTCTCGCGGTGGGCCGCAGGAATCTCGTAATTGCGTGGCAGCTTGCCGGCATCCTTGGCCTGCCGCATCAGCTCGCTCTGGAAGCGAGAATCCGCCACCTGCAGCATCGCCGCGACGACATCGGCATCCGATTTCCCGCGCACGTCGGCAACGCCATATTCGGTGACGAAGATGTCGCGCAGGTGCCGCGGAATAGACTCGTGTCCGTAGCTCCAGCGGATGTTCGATTGCGTGCGTCGTCCGGACGGGTGGGTCGCCTCCAGTGCCAGCACTGAACGTGCGCCCTCGAGTGCAAACGCCTGCGCCACGAAGTTGTATTGGCCGCCGACCCCGCTCACGACCTGGCCGTTCTCCAGACCGTCCGAGATCGCGGCGCCGAGCAGCGTCGCCATCATCGCGTTGTTGACGAAACGCGCGTCGACACGGGCGCGGCGCTTGCCATCCTCGTCGCCGAAGATCTCGTTGGTGAAGGACACCGGCATCATCTGGATCCGCGCCAACTGCTCCGCGGTCATCTCACGCAGCGCCCGATAGAACGATTGCGGGCCCAGGACGAAAGCGCCGTGCAGGATTACGCCGTCGACATCGCGCTTGAGGATGCCGGCGTCGATCAGCCCGACGAACGCCTCGAACAGCATCTCGCTGACGCCGTAGAGGCCCTTTTCGAACGGCCCGGTTTCGGCTGCGGCGAGTTGCCCGCTGCCCGGCGCCAGCCGCTTCATGATGCCGTGAAACTGCCCATTGTCGCGATGGCGAACCACGAGGCCCTGCGCGAGTGCGTCGCCGATCTGGCCGATGCCAATTTGCAGCGTGCCACCGTCGCGCACCAGACCCGCAGCATGCAATCCGATCGCATATTTGGTGTCGCTGATCGGCTCTGACGGCGGCGCGAACAGCGGAAAGTCGGTCGCGGGGCTGTCGAGCACAGCCGCGAACTCATCGGCCGGCAGATCGCCGGCGCCGGGCATGAACGGCAACTCGGAGTTGACTGCGCGATCAGCTTGAACGACGCGCGCCCGGCGCTGCGAGCGCGCAGGACGTCGAGCGTCGTATCGGTATTGCAGCTCAGGCTGTAACGGGTCTCGCCATCGACTGCACGTTTGGCGACGAGCTGGGTGACGACGTTCAGCCCGCGTGACAGCAAACAGGACGCCGCGTGGGTATAATTCGCCGAGATATAATGCTGTTGAGCGAACGGCTGATGAAGCCACTGCCCGGCGAGGAAAAAGAACTCGATCACCTTGATGTTGGGCGGCAGGGCACCGGCATGCAGCGCCTCTGCATAGGCGAGATCCGGATAGCCGCCGAACAGCCGATCGATCACCGGACCGATGAAGCGCTGCTCGAGCAGGCTCTTCGGCTTCGGCTTTTCCAGCGTCAGCGCCGAGAGCAACGTCAGATTGATGGAGCGGTCGGCGGCGGCGCGCGCGTACAGCGCATTGACGATGTGGTTGGCCTTGCCAAGCCCCAGCGGCAACCCAACCACGAGTTCGGTTCCGACATCACGGATGATGTGTTCGGCGATCGCCTCGGGGTCAGAAAAGATTTGCGGCATCACGGATGAACCCGGAGAGGCTGTGGACAACCGGCGTCCTGAATCGGCCGCCGGTGACCGAAATTTATACAGCATATGACATTGAGGTCCGCCTGTGACGAACCGGCAACAGACCACAATTGAATTGATGTGCAGATGTCGCGCGGTGGTTTGCCAGTGGCAACGCCTCCCCCTAAACAGGTAGATGTGTCGGACACGTCGGCGGGGGCGGCCTGCCGGGGTTGAGTTTGCGGGATCACATGGTTGAGCGTGCCGCCAGGTTTGGCGACGTCAAGAGACGCGTGCTGTTGTCGGGCAGTTGCGTTGGCGCGCTCGTATGCACGCTGCTGCTGGCGGTGCCAGCCCGCGCCGAGGGCCTGCCGCAGGCCCTGGTCAAGGCCTACCAGACCAACCCGCAGCTCAACGCCGAACGCGCGCGGCAGCGTGCGACCGACGAAAACGTGCCGCAGGCGCTGGCCGGCTACCGGCCCCAGATCGCGGCCAGCCTCTCGGCCGGCCTGCAGGCGGTGCGTGACCAATTGCCAGGCAATGTCATCCAGACCGCGACGCTGAAGCCCTGGCAGATCGGCCTGACGGTCACTCAGACCTTGTTCAACGGCTTCAAGACCGCCAACAGCGTGCGCGTCGCGGAATTGCAGGTGCAGTCCGGCCGCGAGGCGCTGCGCAATGTCGGCCAGGGCGTGCTGCTCGACGCCGTGACCGCCTACACCAATGTGCTGGCCAACCAGACGCTGGTCGAGGCGCAGCGCGCCAACGTCGCCTTCCTGAAGGAGACCCAGGCGATCACGCAGCGGCGCCTCAACGCCGGCGACGTCACGCCCACCGACACCGCGCAAGCCGAGGCACGGCTCAATCGCGGCCTCGCCGATCTCAATGCCGCGGAGGTCAACCTCGCGGTCAGCCAGGCCACCTACGCGCAGGTGATCGGCAACCCGCCGTCCCAGTTGCGTCCCGCCGAGCCCATCGATCGGCTGCTGCCGCGCAGCCGCGAGGAAGCGATCGCGTTTGCATTGCGCGAGCACCCGGCGGTGCTGGCGGCCGGATTCGACGTCGACGTCGCCTCGACCTCGATCCGGGTCGCGGAAGGCAGCTTGCTGCCGAACGTCACGGTGCAGGGCAGCGTCAGCAAGAGCCGCGACACCGACACCACGCTCGGCACCTTCGGGACCGATCAAGCCTCGGTGATCGGCCAGGTCACGCAACCGATCTATGACGGCGGTACGGCAGCATCGCAGACCCGGCAGGCCAAGGAAGTGGCGGCGCAGAGCCGGCTCGTGCTCGACCAGGTCCGCAACCAGGCCAAGACCGCCGTGGTGAGCGCGTGGGTCGCCAGCGAGGGCGCCAAGATCGCGGTCTCGGCCTCCGAATCCGAGATGAAGGCCGCGGAGGTTGCGCTGGCCGGCGTGCAGAAGGAGGCCGCCGGCGGCCAGCGGACCACGGTCGATGTGCTCAATGCGCAGCAGGATTTGATCTCGGCACGCGCCCGGTTGATCGGCGCGCAGCGCGATCGTGTGGTCGCCTCCTACACGCTGCTCAGCGCGATCGGACGCCTCGACGTCAAGACGCTCAATCTCAAGACGCCGGACTATCTGCCTGAGGTCCACTACCATCAGGTGCGCGACGCCTGGCAGGGCCTGCGCACGCCGTCCGGGCAATAGGCCTGGGCGCGGAACCGTTCGCATGGCGAACGCCGAGCCCTTTCCGCCCGCGTGATCCCCCGATAACCTCCCTCCCGCCGGCGACGGAGAACGCCGAGGCGCGGATGACGCGCATAACAGCCGAGCACGCAGGGAGACGTCCAATGCTGACGCGACGCAGTATGATGCTTGCTTCCATCGCGGCGGGAGTGAGCATGACCAGCAGCAACGCACTTTCCAAGGCCTCGCAGCCATCGACCCCGGTGAACTTCGACGTGCCGGCCGGAGCGTGCGACTGCCACACGCACATCCATGGAGACCCCGCCAAGTTCCCGTTCTTCGCCGGCCGCGTCTACACGCCGGAACAGGCCTCGCCCGAGGAGATGAGTGCCCTGCACAAGGCGCTGCACATCGAACGCGTGGTGATCGTGACCCCGAGTGTCTACGGCCCCGACAATTCGGCGACACTATTCGGCATCATGGCCCGCGGCCCCACCGCGCGCGGGGTGGCCGTGATCGATGACAAGACCAGCGAGAGCGACCTCGACGCCATGCACAAGGCCGGCTTCCGCGGCATCCGTCTCAACCTCGCGACCAGCGGCGTCAACGATCCCAATGTCGGCCGGCAGCGCTTCTCGGCCGCCGTGGAGCGGATGAAGGCGCGGGGCTGGCACATCCAGCTCTTCACCAACCTCACCGTGATCTCGGCAATCAAGGACCTCGTCGCCGCCGCCCCGGTGCCGGTGGTGTTCGACCACTTCGGCGGCGCGGAAGCTGCGCTCGGCACTGGTCAGCCGGGATTCGCCGACCTCGTCGAGCTCGTCAAATCCGGCAAGGCCTACGTCAAGATCTCCGGCGCCTACCGCGCCTCCAAGCTCGCGCCCGATTATCCGGACGTCGTGCCGCTGGCGCAGGCGCTGATCGCGGCGAATGCCGAGCGGATCGTCTGGGGCACCGACTGGCCGCATCCGGATTCGGTGACGCCTCCAGGCAAGAAGGTCACCGACGTGACGCCGCTGTACCAGATCGACGACGGCCGCCTCCTCAATCAATTGCCGGTCTGGGCGCCGGATGCCGCGGTCCGCAAGACGATCCTGGTCGACAATCCGGCGCGGCTATACGGCTTCACCTGATCGTTAGCGCTCCCTCGGCCGGCGCGAGAAATAGGAGATCAGCACCGGCAGCGTGACCAGGATTACCAGCGGCGCCAGCAACATGCCGGTGACGACGACGATGGCGAGCGGCTTCTGCACCTGGGAGCCGATGCCCTCCGACACCGCCGCCGGCAGCAGCCCGACGCCGGCGACGACGCAGGTCATCAGCACTGGACGAAGCTGCAGCTCGCCGGTGCGGATCACCGCGCGCATGCGCTCGTAGCCCTCGTCGATCAACTGGTTGAACTGCGACAGGATGATGATGCCGTCCATCACGGCGATGCCGAACAGCGCGATGAAGCCGATCGCCGCCGACACGCTGAACGGAATGCCCGAGATCAAAAGCCCGAGCACGCCGCCGAAGATCGCCATCGGGATCACGCTCATGGCGAGCAAGGTATCGACCATCGAGCCGAAGTTGAAGAACAGCAGCGCGGCGATCAGCGCGAGGCTGATCGGCACCACGATCGACAGCCGCTTGATCGCATCCTGCAGATTGCCGAACTCGCCGACCCATTCGAGATGCGAGCCGGGCGGCAACTGCACCTGTTCGTCGACCTTCTGCTGCGCCTCCAGGATCGCGCTGCCGAGGTCGCGATCGCGCACCGAGAACTTGATCGGCAGATAACGCTCCTGCTGCTCGCGGTAGATATAGGCGGCGCCGGAAACCAGCTTGATCGAGGCGACCTCGCTCAAGGGAATCTGGGTGATGCCGCCATTGCCGCTTGCCACGCCGATGCGCAGGTTCTGGATCGCCTCCGCGCTCTTGCGATATTCGGGTGCCAGCCGAACGATGATCGGGAAATGCCGGTCGCTGCCGGGCTCATAGAGGTCGCCGGCGCTGTCGCCGCCGATCGCGACCTTGATCGTCGCGTTGATGTCGCCCGGTGACAGGCCGTAGCGCGCCGCGCGCGCGCGATCGATATCGATCTGGATGGTGGGCTGGCCAAGCGAGGTGAACACCGCGAGGTCGGTGATGCCCTGCACGGTCGAGAGCACGGACTTGATCTTGTTGGCAGTGTCGGTCAGCGCCTGCAGGTCGTTGCCGTAGAGCTTGATGGAGTTCTCGCCCTTCACACCCGACACCGCCTCCGAGACGTTGTCCTGCAGGTATTGCGAGAAGTTGAATTCGACGCCGGGGAACTTGTCCTGCAATTGCGCGAGCAATTGCGCGGTCAACTCGTCCTTGTCGTGCGTGCCGGGCCATTCGCTGGCCGGCTTCAGCGGCGCGAAGAATTCGGCATTGAAGAATCCTGCGGCGTCGGTGCCGTCATCGGGCCTGCCGTGCTGCGACACCACCGACACCACCTCGGGCCGGCTGCGGATCAGCCGCCGCATCTCGTTGACATAGGTATTGCCTTCCTGCAGCGAGATCGTCGGCGGCAGCGTGGCGCGGATCCATAGATTGCCCTCTTCCAGCTTGGGCAGGAACTCGAGGCCCAGGAAGCGTGCGAAGATGATAGTCATGACCACGAGGCCGGCCGCGCCGGCCATCACGATCTTGCGGTTGCCGATCGCCCAGTTCAGGATCGGCAGATAGACCTGGTTGAGCTTCTTGACGATCCAGGTCTCGGTTTCCTGAATATGCGCCGGCAGGATGATCGCGCTCAGCGCCGGCGTGATCGTGAAGGTCGCCAGCAGGCCGCCCGCCAATGCATAGGCGTAGGTCCGTGCCATCGGCCCGAAGATGTTGCCCTCGACGCCGCCGAGCGTGAACAGCGGCAGGAAGGCGGCGACAATGATGGTGGCGGCAAAGAAGATCGAACGCGAGACGTCGGCCGCGGCCGACAGAATCGCGTGACTCTTGATGCCCATCATCGTGTCCTCGGAGATGTGGCTCTGCTCCGCCTCCGAGAGTGCGATGGTCTGCGACAGTCGCCGGAAGATCGCCTCGACCATGATGACGGTGGCGTCGACGATCAAGCCGAAGTCGATCGCGCCGACCGACAGCAGGTTGGCTGATTCGCCGCGCAGCACCAGGATGATCACGGCGAAGAACAGCGCGAACGGGATCGTCGCGCCGACGATCAGCGCGCTGCGGAGATCACCGAGGAAGATCCACTGCAACAGCACGATCAGGAGAATGCCGACCACCATGTTGTGCAGCACGGTGTGGGTGGTGAGCTCGATCAGGTCCTTGCGGTCATAGATGCGCTCGATCTTCACGCCGGGCGGCAGGATCGACGAATTGTTGATCTGGTTGACCAGTTGCTCGACACGGGCAATCGTCGGCGAGCTCTGCTCGCCGCGGCGCATCAGCACGATGCCTTGCACGATATCGTCGTCATTGTCGATGCCGGCAATGCCGAGCCGTGGCTTCTCGCCGACGGTGACGGAGCCGATATCCTTGATCAGGACGGGATTGCCGCCGGACTGCGAGATCATGGTGTTGGAGAGGTCGTCGATCGAGCGGATCAGGCCGACGCCGCGCACCACGGCCGATTGCGAGCCGATATTGACGGTGTTGCCGCCGACATTGATGTTGGCGTTGGAGACCGCCTGCAGCACCTGCGGCAATGTCAGGCCGTTGGCGACCAGCTTGTTGAAGTCGACCTGGATTTCATAGGTCTTGGTCTTGCCGCCCCAGCCGGTGACGTCGATCACGCCGGGCACCGCGCGGAAGCGGCGTTGCAGGACCCAGTCCTGCAACGTCTTGAGGTCGAGCACGCTGTAGTTCGGCGGGCCCTTGAGCCGGTAGCGGAAGATTTCGCCGATCGGGCTTGTCGGCGAAATGCCGGGCTGCACGTTGCCCGGCAACGGCGCGAGCTGCGACAGGCGGTTCAACACCTGCTGCAGCGCCTCGTCATAGGTGTAATCGAACGAGAACTGCAGCTTGACGTCGGAGAGGCCGTACAGCGAGATGGTGCGAATGGTGCGCAGGTTCTTGATGCCGGCGACCTGGGTCTCGATCGGGATCGTGATGTAACGCTCGATCTCCTCCGCCGAGAGGCCCGGGCTCTGCGTCACCACGTCGACCATCGGCGGGGTCGGATCGGGATAGGCCTCGATGTTGAGCTGCTTGAACGCGAGCAGGCCGCCGATGAGGACGGCCACAAACATGGCCACCATCAAGTAGCGGCGGTTGACGGCAAGGGCGACGAGGCGATCCATTCAGATCGGAGCTTTCAGGCTGGAAGGACTGCTTTGATTGAGCATGATCTTCGGAAGACCGATCCCGCTTTTCCGGATCATGCTGTCTTTAAGTGCCGGACGCGGCGCGGTCGATGAACAGGCTTCCCTTGGTCACGATCTGCTCGCCGGGCTTCAGATTGCTGGCGACCTCGACGAGGTCGCCATTGGTGAGGCCGGGCTTGATCTGGCGCAGCTCGATCGTCTTGTCGTCACGAACGACCCAGACCCGAACCTGGTCAGCCTCATAGATCAGCGCCTGCTTCGGCACACCGACTGCCGGGTGATCGCCGGCCGAGTACAGCGTCACATTGGCGAACATCTCCGGCTTCAGCCGGTTGTCCTTGTTGTCGATGGTGGCGCGGACCAGGAGCCGGCGTGAGGCCGGGTCGATCGCCGCGGCCACGTAGTTGATCCGGGCGTTCAGCACCTTGCCCGGCAGCGCCATCACGCTGAAGCTGACGTCCTGCCCGACCGCGACATTGTCGGCGTCGGATTCCCGGACATAGGCGATCAGCCAGACCGTGGAGAGATCGCCGATCACGTAAACCGGATCGCTGGCGCCGGTCGAGACATACTGCCCCGGGCCCGCCTTGCGCTGCACGATGGTGCCGCCGATCGGCGCAAACACTGTCGTCTCCGGATTGAGCCGGCCCTTCTGCTGCAGCGTCGCGATGGCGTCGTCGCCGAAGCCGAGGATATGCAGCTTGTTCTGCGCGGCTTCGAGTTGCGTCTGCGCGGAGCGGTTGTCGTTCTGCGCCTGCACCAGCGCCGTCTGCGCCTGCTGATAATCCTTCAGTGGGACCGCCTTGCCCTCGAACAGGTCCTTGGCGCGCTTCTCCTGGATCTGCGCGAGGTCGAGCGCCGATTGCGCCTTGTTGAGGCCGGTCATCGCCGCGACATAGTCGTTCTGCGCCTGCACGGTGTCGGCCGCTTCGATCACGAACAGCGGCTGTCCCTTGGTCACGCTCTCGCCCGGCCGCACCAGGAGCCGGGTCACGCGGCCGGTATAGGGCGAATAGACCGGGGTGGAGCGGTCTTCATCGATTCCGATCTTACCCTCGGTGACAAGCTCGGAGCGGAAGGTGTGTTCTGTCACCGTCTGGAAGGTCAGGCTTGCCCATTCGGCCGCGGTCGGAGTGTAGCGCGAGCCCGCCTTGCGCGACTGGCTCGAGACCTCCGACGGCGTCGGCTTCTCTGCACCAAGATGCGTGTAGCCATAGGCCGCGGCCCCGGCGAGCGCCAGCACTGCCACCGCCGTCACCAGCGAAGGGCGGCTAAAGCTCTGCATTCGTTTGGTAAAATCTTTAAGCATGCGGTCCGGGGGTCGATCGTTTCAGCTTCCGGCGGGACGGCCCCAGCGGTGCGCTAATAGTGCCGATTTGATGTTGCAAACAACCTAAAAATCGCGGTTCGGCAGCGGCCGCGGTTAAAGATTGGATAGCCTGAACAACGCCTGAATGCTTCATCCGGGAAACTCCGGGGAATGGCTGCCGAGCGGCATGGCTGGACGTGACCAGCGGGCCGGCGTTTTCGACAGCACAGCAGCGTGCCTCACCGAACTTAGCGTGCCAAAACCGGACGGAAGCTGCTCGATATAGGGTGTTACCGCATCGGCCTTCAGATCCTCAGTGGCGAGGCCATCAGCGACGCGGCCGAGATTCCACAGCCAGCGCCCGGTCTGCGCCAGCGACACCCGGACGTGCCAGCTCCCACCCTCTCGCGCTTGCCGAGCCTTCGCCATCATGGCGCCGAACGCCATGAAATATCCGGTGGCGTGGTCAAGCATCTGCGCCGGCAGCTCCTTCGGCCCGTCGATCCCGGCGGCCTGGCCTTCGGCATGATTGAAGCCGGTCGTAGTCTGCACCAATGAATCGAAGCCCCGGCGCTCCGCCCACGGACCGGCGTGGCCGTAGGCCGAGAGCGTCACGTAGACGATGCCGGGGTTGATCTGCGCAGCCTCCTCCGGCGAGAAACCAAGACGCGCAATCGCCTGCGGACGATAGCCCTGCGAGAAGATGTCGGCCTGCGCCACGAGACCGCGCATCACGCGCCGCCCCTGCTCGCTCCTCAATTCGACGAAGCTCGAAAGCTTGCCGCGGCCGGTATCAATGGTGAGCCACGGGATCGCCGGAAGATCTGGACCCGAGATCAGGAGCACGTCGGCGCCATGTGCGGCAAGGGTCCGCCCGGCGACCGGCCCCGCAATCACGCGCGAGAGATCGAGGACGCGGATGCCGGCCAGCGGCCGGTCGCCTGCGGGCCACGGCTTCGGCGCAGCGTCGCCGATCTTCTCGATCGAGATCAGCGGCAATGTCGCCAGCGCTTTCGCGTGCGGCGTCGCCGACCATTCGTCATGCGTGCGCATCAGCGCGACGACGCCACCGGCGGCGTAGGCCGCTGTCTCGAACGCCTCGCCGTCCCACTGCATCAGCGCGGCCTGGACATCGTCGCGTTCCGCGTTGCAGTTCAGCACCCGGCAGACGGCGTCGCGGTGATGGGGGAAATTGGTGTGGAGGCGGACGAAGCGGTTGTCCCCGACACGATAGACGCCGGCGATCTTGTCCCAGACTGGTGGCGGCGGCTTGCCGTCGACACGAAGGTAGCGTTCGCTGCGGCATTCGACCATTGCGTGGCGCATATCGACCGCGACATCCTGCGTCTCGCCGCTGCGCGCGCGCCAGATCTCGGCAGCCGCCAGGCCTGCCGCGGCGATCGAGGCCTGCGCGGCCGCGCCGACGCGGAACGACGACGGCAATTGCGGCTCCGCACCTGTCAGCTTCATGTAAGCTAACGCAGACGACACGCCGCCGGCCCTGGTCCAGATCTCGGCAACGATGTCGCTCACGTCCTGCATGCGCATCCCTCTTTCCGATCGATATATGCACGAGCATGATGACAGAAAGGCGGTGCCGGTTTGGCCCGTCTCGTTCGACTTTTCAAGGGGCTCCGCCCGACCGGAACAGGAGTTGCAATGGCTGCCATCGATCCCCTCACCGCCGGCGGCGTTTTTCTTGCGACCGCGGCCACCGACGCGGTCTATGTCATGTTCACCTCGGCGGTCGTTGCACGCAAACGTGTGCCGGCGGCGAGCTGGAGCAGCATCTGGTATCTGCTCTCCTCCTACGCCGTGATCAGCTACACCGAGAACTGGGTCTATGTCGCCTTTGCCGCGGCCGGCTCCTGGGTCGGCGCCTACGCATCGATCACTTTCCTGCATCGCCCGCCGGGCGGCCCACCGGTGGGGGCTGCGGTGGAGTAGCTGCTTCCTCGCCAATTGCGAGGAGCGATCGCGACGCGAAGCAAGTTGTCGGCGTCGTCACCCGCGAAGGTGGGTGACCCAGTATTCCAGAGCCGCCGATGCTTGAACCGAGAGGCCGCGGCTCGCTCCACCGCGTCGTCCCGGCCTAGTGCGCAATTGCGCACGGGGCCGGGACCCATACGCCGCGACTTGTGGTTTGAACGGGACTCGTCGTTCCAGCGGTGCATGACAACATGCATTCGGGGTTATGGGTCCCGGCCTTCGCCGGGACGACGGCGAGGATGTGGCGCCCGCTTGTGAGTCATACGTTCGCGTTCTCGCGACATGACGGCAAGCGAACGCAAGTTGCGAGCACGATGTCCTCATCGATCATCTCGCCCCCGGCCACCCCTCTCCCCAACCCTCCCCCGCATCCGCCTTCGCTAAGGCTTCGGCGGACATGAGGGGGAAGGGAGCCTGAAGAATGTGCTCACCTGACGCGCGAACTTTTTCACGCGTGGCAGGACATTGGTGGATCGGCTAATCCCACCTACGACTCCAGCAACTGCTTCAATGAAAATCGCGCGACGGCGGCAGAATGCGGACGTTGCGCGGATGGCGGATTTTTTGCGCTGGCGTATCGGCGTGATCGCGGCGATCGTCGTTGAGCGGCTCGACCAGCGCGGGTCCCGCAGGCACCGGGTGCTTGCGGCTGAGGGATTCGTTGGCGAGACCGATCAGATCGTGGGAGCGGTCGATCATGCGCTGCGCCACCAGATGGGTCACCCCTTCCGGGCTGCTCTGGATATAGCCCTCGACCAGGATCAGCCGCGCGCCCATCACCTCTTTCCGGTACTGCTCCATCACCTTCGGCCACACCACGATGTTGGCGATGCCGGTCTCGTCCTCCAGCGTCATGAACACGACGCCTTTGGCGCTGCCCGGCCGCTGCCGCACCAGCACCACGCCGGCGCAGCGGACGCGGCGGCGATCGTTGCTCTGGTTGATCGTATGACAGGCGACGACGCGCTCCTTCGTGAACATCTCGCGCAGGAACTCCATCGGATGGCCCTTCAGCGACAGGCGGATGGTCTGATAATCGGCGACCACCTGCTCGGGGCGCGGCATCTCCGGCAACGGCTTTGCGTTTTCATCCGGCTGCTCGCGCGCTGTGGCCGCTTCGAACAGCGGCAATGGCACGTCGTCGGGTAACCGTCGCACCGCCCACAACGCCGCGCGGCGATCGAGCCCGAGCGAGCGAAACGCATCGGCATCCGCCAGCAGGATCAGCGCCCGCTTCGGCAGGCCGGTGTCGCGGGCGAAGTCTTCCAGCGACGTGAAGGGCCGACGGTTGCGCGCGGCGACGATGCGATCGGCCCAGTCTGGCTCCACTTTGCTCAAGGCCGCACGGGAGGTGGACGGGTTCCCTCCCCCCTTGCGGGGTCCGAGGCGAGCGAAGCTCGCTCTCGAGGTTAGGGAGAGGGGTAAACCGCACGGGCGCTGGTCGTGGCTTACCCCTCTCTCCAACTCTCCCCCGCAAGGGGGGAGAGAGCCCATCCGTTCGTGCCTCCCTGACTCCTGCACATTTGCGCTGTGTTGGCGACGCAGCACCTGATCGCGCTTCAGCCTCTCCTCATCCTCATCCAGCCAATGAAAGCCGTCGATCTGGCGGAAGCCGAGCCGCACGGCGCAATGATCGCCAACTTTCTCCTCCAGCGTGTTCTGCGCAAAGCTGTAGGAGACGTCGACCTCGCGTACCGTGACGCCGTTCTTGCGGGCGTCGCCGACGATCTGCGCCGGCGCGTAAAAGCCCATCGGTTGCGAGTTGAGCAGGCCGCAGCAGAACGCGTCGGGATGATGGTGCTTCAGCCACGACGAGATGTAGACGAGCTGGGCGAAGCTCGCGGCGTGGCTTTCCGGGAAGCCGTAAGAGCCGAAGCCCTTGATCTGCTCGAAACAGTTCTTTGCAAATATAGGATCATAGCCTCGCCGTATCATGTTTCCGATCAGCTTTTCCTCGAAATTGCCGATGGTGCCGACATTACGGAATGTTGCCATCGCACGACGCAACCCATTGGCTTCCTCCGACGTGAATCCTGCGGCCTCGATCGCAATCCGCATGGCTTGTTCTTGAAACAGAGGAACGCCAAGCGTCTTGTAAAGAACATTGCGCAACTCATCCTTGTTGCCGCCTTTTGGATAAGGGTATTCAATATCTTCCGGACGCATTTTGCGACGACGCAAGTAGGGATGAACCATGTCTCCTTGAATCGGACCTGGACGAACGATTGCGACTTCAATGACAAGATCATAGAACGTTTTTGGCTTCAGCCGCGGCAGCATGTTCATCTGCGCGCGGCTCTCGACCTGGAACACGCCGAGCGATTCACCTCGCTGCAACATTTTGAAAACATCATCGTCATCGACGGCTTTGATATCCGCCAGTTCATACCGCCGCCCCTTGTGCTTCTCGATCAGGTCGAAGCATTTGCGGATGCAGGTCAGCATGCCCAGCGCCAGCACGTCGACCTTCATCATGCTGAGCGCATCGACATCGTCCTTGTCCCATTCGATGAAGGTGCGATCGTCCATCGCGGCGTTGCCGATCGGCACATAGGTGTCGAGCCGGTCCTGGGTCAGCACATACCCGCCGACATGCTGCGAGAGATGACGCGGAAACTCGATCAGCTCGGTGGCGAGCTCGACCGCGAGGTTGATCATCGCATTCTTCGGATCGAGCCCGGCCTGCCGCACCTGCATGTCGTTGAGGCCCTTGCCCCAGCTCCCCCACACGGTGTCGGCGAGCGCCGCGGTGACGTCCTCGGTCAGCCCGAGCGCCTTGCCGACATCGCGGATCGCGCTGCGCGGGCGATAATGAATGACGGTGGCGATGATTGCCGCGCGGTGGCGGCCGTAGCGGCGGTAGACATATTGCATCACCTCCTCGCGCCGCGAATGCTCGAAATCGACGTCGATGTCAGGCGGCTCCAGCCGCTCCTTGGAGATGAAGCGCTCGAACAAGAGATCGACCTTGGTCGGATCGACCGAGGTGATGCCAAGCACGTAGCAGACCGCCGAGTTCGCCGCTGAGCCCCGCCCCTGGCACAAGATGCCCTGGCTGCGCGCATAGTGCACGATGTCGTGCACGGTGAGGAAGTAATGCGCATATTTCAGCTCGGCGATCAGCGCGAGCTCCTTGTTCAGGGTGGCGCGGAGTTTGTCGTCGATCTCACCGCCAAAATATTTGTCGACGCCGGCCCAGGTCAGATCCTCCAGATGCTGCTGCGCGGTCTTGCCGGGCGGCACCGGCTCGTCCGGGTACTGGTACTTGAGCTGGTCGAGCGAGAAGGTGATGCGTTTCGCAAAGCGCATGGTTTCCGCGATCGCGTCGGGCAGATCGCGGAACAGCCGCACCATCTCATGCGCCGGCTTGAGATGGCGCTCGGCATTGGCTTCGAGCCGGCGGCCGACCGCCTCGATCGTGGTCTTCTCGCGGATGCAGGTCAGCACGTCCTGCAAGGGGCGACGCGCCGGATGATGATAAAGCACCTCGTTGGTCGCGAGCAGCGGCACATCGGCCTCAGTGGCAAGCCCATGCAGCCGCGCGAGGCGGCGCTTGTCGTCACCACGATAGAGCAGGCTTGCGGCGAGCCAGACGCCGTCGGCTGCGCTCTCCTTCAACCGTGCGAGCAGATCGAGCGCCTGCGCCGGATCGAAGCGATGCGGCAGTGCCAGCACCAGGAGCTGACCTTCCGCGAAGTCGAGCAGGTCGGACAGTTTCAGATGACACTCACCCTTCTCGATCCGCACGATTTCTTGTTTTGACGCGTTTTCTTCACGCGAACCGGTGTCCACTTCGCTTGAAAACGCTCTGTCGTCGTCGCCGCGCTTGCCGCGGGTCAAGAGCTGGCACAGCCGGCCGTAAGCGGCGCGATCGCGCGGATAGACCAGGATGTCGGGCGTGCCATCGATGAAGACGATGCGGGCGCCGATCAGAAGCTGGGGCGGATGCTTGACCTCGGCATTGTCGAGCTCCTTCCAGGCGCGCACCACGCCGGCCAGCGTGTTGTGATCGGCGATGCCGATCACGGGAATCCGCAAGTCGCTCGCCTGATGGACATAAGCGCGCGGATCGGAGCCACCACGCAGGAAGGAGAAATTGCTGGTGATGCCGATCTCGGCATAGTCGGGCACGGGCGCTTTCATGCGAACAGCCCGTGCACATACCAGGTGGCGGGAACAGGCTTGCCCTCTTCGTCCCTCAGCTCGCTCTCATAGAGGCCGTCGCGGAAGATCCAGAAGCGTTGGCCCTCGGCATCCTCGACGCGAAAGTAATCGCGGGTCAGCGACCCGCCGTCCTGCTTCCACCATTCCATCGCGATGCGCTCGGGACCTTCGACCCGCACCACCTCGTGCCGCGCGCGGCGCCAGGTGAATTGATGCGGAGGGCCGTCGGGTACGGTCGCGAACGGCACCTTGATCGGCTCGGGCCGCTCGAACAGCCGCAAGGGGCGCAGCGGCGGCTCGCCCGCGACGCGCTCCGGCCAGGCGGCCGCGCTCGCGGCGGCCAGATGATGCTGCGCCGGCACTGCGAGCGCTGATCGTTCGGGGATGTGGCTCTCCAGCGGCAGATGCACGACGACGCGTTTGCCGCCGATGCGAGCGGCGATGCGGTCGATCAGTGCGGAGACCTCGTCATTGTCGTGGACGGTGGCGTCGAGATCGCGCTGCTGCTGCACCACGAGCTCGGTGCGACCGGCGGCCAGACGAATGAGATCGAAGCCGAAGCCGGGATCAAGGGGATCGTTGAGCGCATCGAGCCGCTCGCGGAACAGGCGGTCGATCATCTCCGGCCGCGTCACCGGACGCCCGGTCTCGACCACGATCGAACGCACCGCGCCATCGGTGCGGAAGAAGCTCGCCTCCAATTGCCGCGCGCCCTTGCCCTGCTTGTCCATCGCCGCGACCAGCATCCGGGCGAGGTTTTGCAGCGTCAGCGTGATCACAGTGTCGGTTGCAACAGGCTCGGGGAAACGCTTTTCCACGATGTAATCCGGCAGCGGCTTGCGCGGGCTGATCGGGGCATCGCCCTGCCCCAGCGCATGACTTAGCAGCGTGGTGAACGCGGCGCCGAACCGCGCCGAGATTTCATGCGGCGCGCGCGCGGCGACATCGCCGATGGTCTTCAGGCCGGCGCGGCGCAGACCGGTCGTGATTGCGGCATCGGCGCCAAGCGCGGACACCGGCAATGGACCGACCGCCTCGGCCTCCTCGCCATCGGCTGTGATCCGTCCCGAGGCATGCCGCGTCAGCGTGCGCGCCGCGATCGAGGTGCCGGCGATGGCAGCGCTGACGGCAAAGCCGCGGCGGCTCAGCGCGTTGGTCGCGATCTGCAGCAGTGCGCGCTCGCCGCCGAACAGATGCGCGCAGCCGGTGATGTCGAGGAACAGACCGTAGGGCGGATCCAGCGCCACCAGCGGCGTGAAGCGGTCGCACCAGTCGGCGATGTCGTTCAGCGTCTTCAGATCGGCGGCGGGATCGGCGTCGTAGACGGTGAGCTCCGGACAGATCGCGCGGGCATTGGCGAGCGGCAGCCCGATCGACAGCCCCGCACGCACCGCAGCCTCGTCGATGGCATGGAGCAGGATCGCATTGTGATCCTTTGCGACCACGACGCTGGGGAGTTCCAGTAGAGAGCGAGATCCTTTCTTCGCCTCTCCCGCTTGCGGGGGAGGCCGGATCGCATCGTCAGATGCGATCCGGGTGGGGGCTCTCTCCCTACGAAGAGCGTCGCTCGTGGCAAGACCCCCACCCCAACCCTCCCCCGCAAGCGGGAGAGGGAGCCCGACCACCTCCCGAGCCTCAGCTTGCGAGACGCCGTGCTGCACGAGTTTCCGCTTGATGCGGTCGATGGGCAGGCGTGGCAGCCACAGGCTGAGGATACGCCGACGGTTCACTGAATTGGCACTCATCACATTTCCATTCCATGATCCATCGCCCGACCGGGCCATGACGATTGCGCACGAGTTCGGCCTCGAAGCGCGGCGCGCCCCAGGCGCTGGCGGCGGTGCCGGGCGGCGAATGCGCCGCGCGCACGATCCAGCGCGTCTCCGCGGTCGAGGGGATCGGGGTCGCCGCGATCCGCAGCACCAGCGCGGTGACGCCGGAGGCCTGCGCGGCCAAGGTCAATTTGCGGCTGGCGACGAGATCGAGCTGGCGCACATTGCCCCAGACCTCCAGCACGACCGCGCCCAGCGCATCGCAGGCGAGCGCGTCGGCCGTGGTGCGCAACGCGGCATCGACATCGGCGGCGCGCACCATGACAAGCAGGCGCGGATCGAGGCCGAGCTCGGCAAGCCCGCTCATCGACAGCGCGCCGCTTTCAAGATCGGAAAAATCCTGCCGCACCCAGACCAGCGGCTTGCGCGGTGACATCCGTCCGGCGAGCCCCGCGATGAAGCCGGTCGCGGCCCCGCCCTGATGGCCAGCCGCGAACACTTCATGCAGCGCTGCAGGCGCAAGTCCGCCGCGCAGCATCGCATCCGCGCTCGCATGGCCGAGCGCGATGCGGTTCGGTATCTGCACATCGTCAGGCGCCTCGATGCGCGCGATGCTGCCGCGCAGAGACGCAAGCGTGCTCATGCGTGCGCCGTTCATGGTGCGCCGCTCCTTCCAAGCAAAATTTGAAGCCGTCACTGGTCTGAACAGAGAACCAGGGTCTGGCTCATTTGTTCATGATATGTTCTAATATAAAGCTAACAGGGCCGGCGGAGTCAATCGGATTGGTGGGCTCCCCGATTCATGAGCGGAATCAAGGGGATTCAGAGGCATCGGCGCAACTGCGGCAGCCTCTCTCCGGTGTCACCGGACGCGCGGGCCCGAATGACAGTGAGACTGAAACGGAGCAGATCGCATGCACATCATCATGCTCGACAGCGACACCGATTTCGAAGGCTGGCGCAAGGCCGCGCGACGACTGGCACTGAATGACGTGAAGCCATCTGATGTCACGTGGACAGTGCGCGGCGAGGCCGAACTGTTTTCTCCATCTGGAGCGAACGACCTGCCCGATGCGCCGCATGCGACGTTCAACGTCCCCGCTACATTTGTCGAGCTGGCACGGGCCGCGATCCTGCATCAAAGCGGCGAACGCTTCGCCCTGCTCTATCGCCTGCTGTGGCGGCTGCGCGGCCACCACGATCTGGCTGATGACCCCGACATCGCCAAAGCCAATGCGATGGCCCGCGCGGTCTATCGCGAGATGGACAGGATGATCGCGCAGGTCCGCTTCCGCGAAATCGGCCGCGAGAAGGCGCATTACGTCGCCTGGTTCGAGCCGGAGCATCACATCGTCGAGCTCGCCGCGCCCTTCTTCGCCAGCCGCTTTTCCGACATGCCGTGGTCGATCCTGACCCCCGACGTCTGCGCGCATTGGGATGGGCATGCGATCTCGATCACGTCAGGCATCGACAAATCCGAAGTGCCGACGGAGGAGCGGCTCGAGGAGACCTGGCGGCGTCATTACAGCGGCCTCTTCAATCCGGCACGGTTGAAAGTGATGGAGGCGCCGCAGGCCTATTGGAGGAACCTGCCCGAGGACTCGATCATTAGACCATTGCTCGAAGACGCGATGCGAATGACGAGCGGCGCCTTCATCGCAAGCAAGGCGGCGAAGCCGCAGGCGCCGCAGAAACCGCAGGACACGCCGATGGCCCGCAAGCACGCCCACGACACCATCGCAACGCTACGCGCCGAGGCCGCCGATTGCCGCGCCTGCCCGCTGTGGAAGGATGCGACCCAGACCGTGTTCGGCCAGGGACCGCAAAGCGCAACCTTAATGTTGGTCGGCGAGCAGCCCGGCGACAAGGAAGATCTCGCCGGCAAGCCGTTCGTCGGTCCGGCCGGATTGATGCTCGATCGCGCGCTGGAAGAGGCCGGCATCGGCCGCACCAAGGTCTACATCACCAACGCGGTGAAGCATTTCAAATTCGTGCCGCGCGGCAAGATCCGCCTGCACCAGAAGCCGAGCACGCCGGAAATCCGCGCCTGCCGTCAATGGTACGAGCGTGAGCTGGCGGCCATCAAACCGGAGCTGGTGGTGGCGCTCGGCGCGACCGCCGCACAGGGCGTGCTCGGCAAGATCACGCCGATCAACAAGAACCGCGGCCGCCTGATCGACCATGATGGAACCAAGGTGCTGGTCACGGTGCACCCCTCCTATCTGCTGCGGCTGCCCGATGAGGAGGCCAAGGCGAAGGAATATCAACGCTTTGTCGACGATTTGAAAATCGCGGCCGGCTTGCTGCGCCGCGCGGCTCATGCGGCGTGATGCGGCCATGGAACAACTTCGTTCCCCGAAATTCACACTTTGCTGTGAAAAATCAGAAACAGGCCGAGAAAAAACTACAACCTTTAATTGATCCATGATAGCGTCACAGGCTCAACAGGCATTGGGCGTCATGTTCACGCCATGACGTACCCTGAGGCCAGCGCGCTGCGCGGTTCGACTAGCCCCAACCGCGCGGCGCGCGACCTCTACCCGGCAGTCCGCCGCCCGCCGCATTGGCTCGCCCCACGAGTTGCCTGATCCGTCCCGCGTGACCCCAGCGATTTGTTGTTCCGCAACGCGCAATCCGCGGCAGCGTCCGCAATCGGTGACGCTCGTAACTGAAGATTGCCGCACCTGAAATCTTCACGGCCCGTGTGACCTCGCCACGCGATTGCCGGCCCGCGGCCGGGCCGGATTTCAATTGCCTGTCATATGCATGGATCAAAATCGGCGGCATTGGGACAGGAGATTATCATGAGCGATATGGCGTTACCCGGTTCGATCGAACCCGCCCTGAAGAAAGGTCCGGATCTCGACAAGGGCTTTCATCCTCTGACCGGTGTCATTTATTTGGGCGTGGTTGCGGCTGCGCTGCTGTTCGTTGGCTACAGCATCTATGCCGACGTCGATGCCACCGGCACGCGCGTCACTTCGTTCCTGCCCTACATCCTGCTGTTCGTTGCGCTCCTGATCGCGCTCGGCTTCGAATTCGTCAACGGCTTCCACGACACCGCCAATGCGGTGGCGACCGTGATCTACACCCGTTCGCTGCCGGCGCATGTCGCCGTGGTGTGGTCGGGTCTGTTCAATCTGTTCGGCGTGCTGCTCTCCAGCGGCGCGGTTGCGTTCGGCATCGTCTCGCTGCTTCCGGTCGAGCTGATCCTCCAGGTCGGCAGCAGTGCGGGCTTTGCGATGGTGTTCGCGCTATTGATCGCCGCCATCATCTGGAACCTCGGCACCTGGTGGCTCGGCCTGCCGGCCTCGAGTTCGCACACCCTGATCGGATCGATCATGGGCGTCGGCATCACCAACGCGCTGCTGCGCGGCCGTGACGGCACTTCCGGCGTGGACTGGTCCCAGGCCGTCAACATCGCCAAGGCACTGCTGCTGTCGCCGCTGTTCGGCTTCGTGCTCGCGGCACTTCTGCTCTACGTCCTCAAGGCCGTGCTGCTGCGCGCGACGCCGAAGCTGTTCGGCGAGCCGGTCGGCGACCAGCCGCCGCCGTGGTGGATCCGCGGCATCCTGATCCTGACCTGCACGCTGGTCAGCTTCTTCCACGGGTCCAATGACGGCCAGAAGGGTATGGGCCTCATCATGCTGATCCTGATCGGCACGGTGCCGACCGCGTATGCGCTGAACCGCGCACTCCCGAGCAGCCAGATCGAGCAGTTCGCAGCGCATTCGGCTGCGGCGAGCAAGGTCATCGAGGGCAAGGCCGCCGGCTACAACGTGATCGGCAATCCGCGCCCGGCCGTGACCAATTACGTCTCGCAGCACCAGATCAACGAAGGCACCTTCCCCTCGCTCGCGGTGCTGGTGCGCGACATCGGCCAGCAGGTCGCCCAATACGGATCATTGGCGAAGTTTCCGGCTGACGTCGTCGGCAACACCCGTAACGACATGTATCTGGCCTCCGAGGCGATCCGCCTGCTGATGAAAGACAAGGAGGCCGAGCTCTCCGCCAGCGACATCGCTGTGCTGAATCAGTACAAGAGCTCGCTCGATGCCGCGACCAAGTTCATTCCAAGCTGGGTCAAGTTCGCCGTCGCCATCGCGCTCGGCCTCGGCACCATGGTCGGCTGGAAGCGCATTGTCGTCACCGTCGGCGAGAAGATCGGCAAGACCCATTTGACTTACGCTCAGGGCGCCTGCGCCGAGATCACAGCGGCTGCGACGATCGCCGCCGCCGACGGCTACGGCCTGCCGGTCTCGACCACGCACGTGCTGTCGTCGGGCATCGCCGGCACCATGGCGGCCAACGGCTCCGGCCTGCAATGGGCGACGATCCGCAACATCGCGATGGCCTGGGTGCTGACGCTGCCCGCCGCGATGATCCTCTCGGGCGTTCTGTACTACGTGTTCTATCACCTGTTCTGACCCCGGCGCGATGCCCCGCGTCGGACGACAAGGCCCGCACCACCGGTGCGGGCCTTGTGCATTTGGTGCGCATCGCGCAATGGCCGCCGCTCAGGCGTAGCCCTTGGCCACCTCGGCGAGCAGGCCGCGTGACCATTTGTGCAAGCCCGATTTGGCGGTCCTGGCGCTCCAGTACATGTCGATCGAGATCGGTACCCGGAATGGCAGCGCTGCGACATGCAGCCCGCCGCCCATCGTGCGCGCCAGATGATACGGGATGGTGGCGACGAGCCGGGTGCCGGCGATGATCCGCTCCAGACTGTCGTGGTTGGGAAGGGTCACCGCCGGCTCCAGCGCGATGTCCCTGGACTTGAGCACATCGAGATAGAGCGGCTGCCACTCGCCGCTATGGGTGACAAAGACATGCTGTGCCTTGGCATAGGCTGACAGCGCGACTCGGCCGCGCGCGAGCGGATTGTCCGGGTCCATAACGCAGACATAGTGATCGGTGAGAATATGGCGCCGATAGAAGCTCTCGCCGACGATCCCGACCGGACCGAGCACGATGTCGCACTGGTTCTGCTTGAGGTGGACGTTGCCATGGCCGGCGGCATCGAGCAGCACCAGCCGCACGAGCGGCGCGCTCGCGCGCAACCGGGCGCAGAAGTGCGGGATCAGCGTCTGGCGTTCGTGATAGTTGCAGGAGATCGTCACGCTGCCCTGCGCGATGGCCGGATCGAACTCCGCAGGCACGGCAAGCCCCTCCATCTCGCCGATCATGTCCCGCGCCCATGCGACCAGCGCCGCGCAACGCTCGGTCGCGCTGACGCCGTTGCCCTGGCGGACGAACAGCGGATCGCGCAGCACGCCGCGCAGCCGCTCGATCGCGTAGCTGATGGTGGACTGGTTGACGTCGAGCCGCTTCGCCGCAGCCGAGAACGACTGCAGATCGTACACCAGTACAAGCGTCCGCAAGCTCCCGATGTCGATCGGATCGATCGATGAGTTGGCCGCCACCCGTCGCCTCCCGCGTTGGCAGGTCGCCGCAGCCTATCACATATCATGCAGAATTTCGATGGCCTGAATTGGCTCTATCGAATTGAGCGATTACACGCCCGCGGCTAGCCTTTGCAAAAATCGCCCGCCGGGAGGACGAATGACCAGCACAGTGCCCGTCGTCACGGATATCTCGTATCAGGATCTGCTCGACGATCCCTATCCGATCTTCCGCCGCCTGCGCGAGACGGCGCCCGCCGTGTTCGTCGAGACGGCGAAGCTGACGCTGGTGACGCGCTTCGACGACATCACCAAAATAGAGCGCGATCCGGCAGCGTACTCGGCCGACAACCCCACCTCGCTCGTCAACAAGGTGATGGGGCCGACCTTCATGCGCAAGGACGGCGCCGAGCACACGATCGGCCGCAAGGCGATCGAACCTTCGTTCCGGCCCGCGACGATCAAGGAGCACTGGGCGCCGAGGTTCATCGCGATCTGCCAGAGGCTGATCGACGCGCTGGCCGACGCGGGCGCGGCCGATTTGTTCGGCGCGCTTGCCGCGCCGATGGCGTCCCTCAGCCTGATGGAGATGATCGGCTTCGAGCCGATGCCGTGGCAGACCCTTGCCGCATGGTCGCAAGCCCTGATCGACGGCGCGGGCAATTACGCCGGCGATGCCGAGATCGAGCGCACGGCGATGCAGGCCGGAGCCGCCGTCGACGCCGCGATCGAGGCGGTACTCGATCAACACCGCAGCCATCCCAATCCCTCGATCCTGTCCTCGATGGTCAATGCCGATCCGCCGATGTCGATCGAGGCCATCAGAGCCAACATCAAGGTGATCATCGGCGGCGGGCTGAACGAGCCGCGCGACGCGATCCTCACGCTCGTGCTCGGCCTTTTGCAAAATCCGGCGCAGAAGCGAATCGTGCTGGCGAGGCCGGAGCTGTGGCCGGCGGCGCTCGAGGAAGCGGTGCGCTGGATCTCGCCGATCGGCATGTATCCGCGGCGCGTGACCCGCAGCGTCGATCTCTCCGGCGTGACGCTGCCGCAGGATCTTCAGATCGGGCTCTGCGTCGGCGCGGCCAACCGCGACGGCAAGCGCTTTGCCGATCCTGACAGCTTCGACATCTCACGGCCGAAGCAATCGCATCTGGCATTCGGCGCCGGGCCGCATTTCTGCGCCGGCACTTGGGTGTCGCGGCTGACCGTCGGCAAGATCGTGGGACCGATGCTGTTTGAACGCCTGCGCAATCTGCGGCTCCGCGACGACGCCCCACCAATCGTCCGCGGCTGGGTGTTCCGCGGCCCGGTCTCGCTGCCGGTCAAATGGGACGCGTGAGGAACGCACAGCCCACGTCATTGCGAGCCAACGGGTCGCGCGAATGCGCGCCCGATGACAGGCTCCACGAAGCAATCCATACCTCCTCGGCGGAACGATGGATTGCTTCGTCGCTTCGCTCCTCGCAATGACGGGCGGAAGGACGACGCAGCGACCATTGAGAGGCTGCAGCCGGCAAGATCACGCCGCCAGCGCGTTCTCCACGATCTTCACAAAATACGACGTGCCGTAAACGATCGCCTCGTCGTTGAAATTGTAGGCGGGATGATGCAAGCCCGCGCTGTCGCCGTTGCCGCAGAAGATGAAGGCGCCGGGCCGCGATTCCAGCATGTAGGAGAAATCCTCGGCGCCCATCAGCGGCGGCATCTCGTGCACATTGGCGGCACCGGCGACGTCCTTGGCGATGCGGGTCGCGAATTCGGTCTGCGAACCGTGGTTCACCGTGACCGGATAACCGCGCTCATAGGTGAGATCGATCTTGGCGCCGGTCATCTTCGCGACGCCGTCGACGACTTCGCGCACGCGCTTCTCAATGAGGTCGCGCACCTCCTTGGTCAGGGTCCGCACGGTGCCGCGCAATTCCGCGGTCTGCGGGATCACGTTGCGGGCATTGCCGGCGTGGAATTCGCACATCGAGATCACGGCGGAGTCGAGCGGATCGACGGTGCGCGAAACGATCTGCTGCAACGCGGTGATGAGCTGCGCACCGACCAGCACGGAATCGATGCATTTGTGCGGCCGCGCGGCGTGACCGCCATACCCCTCGATCTTGATGTCGATCGCGTCGGTTGCGGCCATGATCGGGCCGGTGCGGATCGCGAACGAGCCGATCGGAATTCCCGGACCGTTGTGCATGCCGTAGACCTGCTCGATGCCGAAACGGTCCATCAGGCCGTCCTTGATCATGGCGGCGGCTCCGGCCCCGCCCTCTTCGGCCGGCTGGAAGATCACGACGGCATCGCCGGCGAAGTTGCGCGTCTCGGCGAGATAGCGCGCAGCGCCGAGCAGCATCGCGGTGTGACCGTCATGACCGCAGGCGTGCATCTTGCCGGGCGTCTTGGAGGCGTAAGGCAGATTGGTTTCCTCGTGGATCGGCAGCGCATCCATGTCGGCACGGAGCCCGATCACCTTGACGTCGCCCTTGGCAGGCCCCTTCTTGCCCTTGATGACCCCGACCACGCCGGTCTTGCCGAGGCCGGTCACGACCTCGTCGCATCCGAACTCCCTCAACCGGTCAGCTACGAATGACGCAGTGCGATGCACGTCATAGAGCAGTTCGGGGTTTTCGTGGATGTTGCGGCGCCAGGCCTGGATATCGGGTTGCAGATCGGCGACGCGGTTGACGATGGGCATGAGAATTCTGACCTCGAAGGTTGGACTGCAAGTATCCTCTCTAGCATGCAAGGACCGGTCCACCCAACAGATGTGGCATGCTCCAGACGGGTGCCGCAGCGCGGCAAAGTGCAGAGCCAGCCGACGGAAAGCCGTCGAAGGCGCCCTGCCGTGAGGACGTAGACATGACTCGCATGAGAGTTTCCGGCCTGCCGCAGCGCGACCGGGCATTCATGATCTTAGAATGAAACGGGATCGCTCAAACTTCCTTCCGGTTGAAATAACGCTCGCCCAACTCGCCGCCTGGTCGGACATACTGCCTGCCGGGAGCCGCGTCCTGGGAGCCAGTCTGTTCGCGGACGTATTCCTGGCGGATGCGGCGGGAGCCGTTCACATGCTGGACGTATCGGCCGGCTCGATCGCCAAGATTGCCGACTCTGAGGAAGCATTCCATCAACGTTGCGTTGATGATGAGGGTTGGCTGCTGCGCCCGTTGGTTGATCGGTGCCGCGCGGCAGGACTGATCCTTGGCCCTTCCCAGTGCTACGCCTTCACGACACACTGTTCGGAGGCGAATACACGGTCGACAATGTGTGGGTGTGCTCCTGGCAAGGCTGGATCAGCTTTACAGCAATGATTTACTCAGAGACCAAGGATTTGCCTGATGGGGCCAGGGTCAAGAATGTTATTACTGACTGACATATCTGGCTAGCCCGACATCAGCATCTGGCTGCGGATCTCCTGCGCGGTGCGGCGTAGCGGCAACAGGAACTTCTTGCGCGCGCCGGCTTCGCTCACAGTGCCGGAGATCGTATTGACGCTGAGCGCGGCGACCACTGAGCCTGCGGGGTCGCGCAACGGCACCGCGATGCCGCAGATCGCCGGATCGAGCTCGCCGTCGACCCAGGCATAACCCTCACCCTCGACGCGCGCGAGCAATTCGCCGAGCCGCGCCGGATCCGAGACGGTACGCGGCGTGACCTGCTTGAACTCACCTGCGGCGAGATAGGCCTCGCGATTCGCAGGCGGCAGCGCCGCGAGCAGCACGCGGCCGAGCGACACCAGATGCGCCGGCAGGCGGCTGCCGACGCCGAGATTGGCCGACAGGATACGGCGCGCCGGCAGGCGCAACGCATAAACGATTTCGTCCTCGTCGAGCACCGCCATGGCGCAGGACTCGCCGATCTCGTTGCGCAGGTTTTCCAGCGCGCGCTGCGCATGCGCCCAGTACGGCAGCGCGTTCAGATAGGACAGGCCGAGCCCGAGCGCACGCGGCCGCAAGCTGAAATAGCGTCCGTCGGAGGCGCAATATTTCAGCGCGACCAGCGTCGCCAGGATGCGGCGCGCCGTGGCGCGATTGAGACCGGCCGTATCCGCGGTTTCCGCCAGCGTGTGCCGTCCCGGCGGCTTGCCGAGCGCCTCGATGATCGAGAAGCCGCGCGCGATCGCGCGCACGAAGCCGTCGCTCTCTTTGCTCATGACGTCATTTCGTTGGCGGTATCGTTTGGCTCATGACATCGCAGCCCTGCATGGCCGCCTGCACGTCATGCGGCTCTCCGCGCTTGTCAGGGGCTCCCGACCGCGTTAGCGTCAGTTCACATAGCGAATGAATTGTTCGCCTGGCGAACTCGTAACAGGAGGATCAACGATGGCGCAAGCGGAAAGTTCTGCAGCCAGCACTTTCGAAACCGATTTCTGGAAGGACGCGAAGCTGCGCAAGGTCTGGGACGAGATCATTCCCGGCGAAGCGCGGAAGACACTGCCCTACAAGCTGACGCAAGAGGCGATCGCGCTGTATTGCCGCGCGGTCGGCGAGACCAATCCGCTGTATCTGGACGAGGCGGCCGCGAAGGCCGGCCCCTATGGCGGGCTGATCGCGCCGCCTTCGATCCACATCCTGCTGATGTTCGCCTGCACGCCGGCCGACGACTGGATGCGCTCGCCAGGCACCGTCAATGCGGGGCAGTCCTGGAGCTACAACATCCCTGCCCGCCCCGGCGACACCATCACGCTGCAGGCGCGTGCGCTCGACAAGTTCATCAAGCGCGAGCGGCTGTTCGTGGTGCACGACAACGTCTTCTTCAACCAGCATGGCGACGTGATCTGCTCGGGTCGCGGCCAGACCATCCGTCCGATGTAAGGAAGTCCAGGATGACCACAGTGAATTTCGACCAGCTCAAGGCCGGCGACACCATCGACGGTCCTGCGTTCGCGGTGTCGCGCGAATCCATCCGCCTGTTCTGCGATGCATCGCTCGACTACAACCCGCTGCATCTCGACGACGACTACATGAAGGGCAATTTCGGCAAGACGAATTTCGGCGGAATCATCATGCACGGCATGAACAATTTCGGCCTGATCTCGCGCATGCTGACCGACTGGGCGATGCCCGCGGGCGCGATCCATCGCCGTCTCGAGACGCGCTGGCTGAAGCCGGTGAAGCCGGGCGACACCATCCGCCCGTCCGGCACCATCAAGGCCAAGCAGGTCACAGCCAAGTCGCGCTGGGTGCTGGTCGATGTCGCCGTGCAGAACCAGCGCGGCGAAACGGTCGCTGCCGGCGAAGCGATGGTGGAATTCCCGGCGAGCGCGAAAGCGAGCTAGCGGCGCAATTTGAAATCGAACGACAGGTCCACTTCACCTCGCCCGCCTGCGGGGAGAGATGGGAATGCATCGTTCGATGCATTCCGGGTGAAGGAGACCCTCCGCGGGCGCAGCGATCACCATGGATGCGGACGCAGACCCCCACCCCAGCCCTCTCCCCGTAAGAACGGGGAGAGGGAGCAAAGTGCCGTCGCGTCACCATCCAGGCGGATTGCGTCCCGCGCGGACCAAACAATCAACAATCAGAAGAATCATTCGTGGAGGTTTTCGATGCAGGATGCGGCCAATTCCGCTCTCTATCGGCGGATCGCCTGGCGCCTGATCCCGTTTCTGCTGGCGTGCTACACGGTCGCGATCATCGATCGCTTCAACATCGGCTTTGCCAAGCTGCAATTTCTGCAGGACCTGAAGCTGAACGATGCCGTGTTCGGGTTTGCCGCGGGAATCTTCTCGGTCGGCTATGTCGCACTCGAGGTGCCGAGCAATCTGCTGCTGGTGAAGATCGGCGTTCGCAAGACCCTGCTGCGGATCATGGTGCTATGGGGCATCGTCACGGTGCTGCTCGCGCTGGTGCAGAACCAGTATCACCTCTACGTCCTGCGTTTCCTGCTCGGCGCCGCCGAGGGCGGTTTCTTTCCGGGCATCCTCTACTATTTGACGCTCTGGTTCCCGGACCGCCTGCGCGGCCGCATGACCAGCCTGTTCGTGATGGCGGTGCCGCTCGGTGGCATCATCGCAGGTCCCGTGTCCGGCCTGATCATGGATCACATGCAGGGCGCCCACGGCTTGCACGGATGGCAGTGGCTGTTCATCCTCGAAGGCGTCCCCGCGATGCTGCTCGGCATCCTCGCCTATCTCTGCCTCGCCGACGGGCCGCAGACCGCGGCCTGGCTGAACGCCGACGAGAAACGGCAGGTGGCAAGCGATCTCGCGCGCGATCGCGCAAGCGCCTCCGGCACCACGCGCAGCTTCGGCGCTGCCCTGCGCGAGCCCCGCGTCTATCTGCTGTCCTTCATCTATTTTGCGTTCTTCTGCTCGCTCAATACCATTCTGCTTTGGACGCCGACGCTGCTGAAGCGCGTCGGCGTGGCCACCGCCACCGAGATCGGCTGGCTGAGCGGCGCCATTTCGGTCGCGTCGGCGATCGGCATGGTCGCGATCGGCTACAGTTCCGACCGCACGAGGGAACGGCGATGGCATGTGGTCTCGTGCGGACTGATCGCTGCCGCCTGCTTCCTCGCGCTTCAGTTCGCGCAGGGCAGCGTGGTCCTTACCGTGACCTTGCTCGCGATCGCATCGATCGGCATCTTCGCAATCCTGTCGCTGTTCTGGACCATCCCGAACGCGACGCTGGAGGGCAGCGCCGCGGCCGGCGGCATCGCGCTGATCAGCGCGATCGGCTCGTTCGGCGGTGCGGTCTGCCCTGCGCTGATCGGCTGGATGAACGTCGTCACGGGAAGCATCTACACGCCGCTCGGCCTGGTCGGCGTCCTGCTGGCCGTCGGCATGCTGACGCTGATCGCCGGCGTTCCGAGACCCCGGCAAGACATCCCGCTGGCCGAACCCGGCCGTCCCTGAGCAGTCTCGCGCGCCCCGCTACCAACCTGAAGCTTTGGTAACCATTCGGAACTTTCGCGAATGACATAGGTTTTCATTGCAAACCGGAGGCCTCGCCATGCGCAGCATCCGCTGGCTCGCCGTTGCCCCGTACCTCGCCCTTATTGTGGGCCCGTTCTTCGTCAACCGGGTGACGCCGCTTGTCTTCGGCCTGCCGTTTCTGCTCGCCTGGATCGTGGTGTGGATTCTGCTCACCTCCCTCATCATGGCCGTGATCTACGCGGTCGATCCGGCCAATCGGGAGGGCGAGCCATGAACGGAGCGCTGCCCTTCATCGCTGCAGCCGCGCTGCTGGCGCTCGCCCTTGGCTTTCTCGCCCGACGCGGCAAGGACATGAATCTCGAGCAGTGGACGGTGGGCGGGCGCGGCTTCGGCGCGATCTTCGTATTCCTGCTGCTCGCAGGAGAGATCTACACCACCTTCACCTTCCTCGGCGGCAGCGGCTACGCCTACGGCAAGGGCGCGCCGGCCTATTATATTCTCGCCTATGGCACGCTTGCCTACGTGCTCTCCTACTTCATGCTGCCGCCGATCTGGCGCTACGCCAAGGAAAACCGGCTCTACTCCCAGTCGGATTTCTTCGTCCGCAAATACGACAGCCCGGCGCTCGGCGTGATTGTCGCGCTGGTCGACATCGCCGCGCTGATCCCCTACCTCGTGCTTCAGTTCAAGGGGCTCGGCATCATCGTCGAGGTCGCCGGCTACGGCGCGATCTCCTCGACGCTCGCGATCTGGATCGGCGCCGCCGTCGTCGCCGCCTACGTCATGGTGTCGGGCGTGCACGGCTCGGCATGGACCTCGGTCGCCAAGGATACCCTGATCCTCGGCATCGTTGTCTTCCTCGGCATCTATCTGCCCTATCATTATTACGGCGGGCTGGGCTCGATGTTCGCGGCGATCGAGCAAGCCAAGCCGGGATTCACCATGCTGCCGCCGCACGGCGAGAGCCTGTGGTGGTTCTCCTCGACCGTGCTGCTCACCGCCCTCGGCTTCTACATGTGGCCGCACACCTTCGGCTCGATCTACACCGCCAGGAGCGCCACCGTGATCCGCAAGAATGCGATCGTGTTGCCGCTCTACCAGCTCATCCTGCTGTTCGTGTTTTTCGTCGGCTTCGCGGCGACCCTGCAAGTTCCCGGGCTCACGGGCTCCGACATCGACCTCGCGCTGTTCAAGCTGTCGGTGAAAACGTTCGATCCCTGGTTCGTCGGGGTGATCGGCGCAACCGGCGTGCTTACCGCGCTGGTGCCGGGCTCGATGATCCTGATGACCGCCGCGACGTTGATCTCCAACAACCTCTACCGCGCCGTCAAGCCATCGGCCGATGACGAGCAGGTATCGCGGCTTGCAAAGCTCCTGGTGCCGCTGGTGGCGCTGGTTGCGGTGTTCTTCACCTTGAAGGGCGGGGAGACCATCGTGGCGCTCCTGTTGATGGGCTACAGCTTCGTCACGCAGCTCTTTCCCGCCCTGGTGCTCAGCCTCGCGCACCGCAATGTCGCCACCCGCGAGGGCGCGGCGGCGGGCATCATTGCCGGCGTCGCCACGGTCGCCGCTGTCAGCCTGACGGGCGTCAACTTTCACACGCTGTCGTGGCTGCCACCCCAGGTCCAGGACCTCAACATCGGCATCGTCGCGCTGGCGGTGAATTTCATTGTGCTGATCGTGGTCAGCATGACGATGCGGCTCGCCGCGGCGCCGGCGCGCGCGGCCGCGGAATAAGTTCGATAAAAACGAGGCGAGACCAGGCATCGCTGATGCTCTGAGAGCTGCCATTTGCCCCGGCTTTGGCGATTCGAAGTCTGTCTGGTAAGTGGGTAATCTCAGGCTTGACGCCGCAGATTTCGATTCAGACCGACGAGATATCGGTCTAATAGTCTCAGCAAAGATGACCGCCGGGAAACGAGGACATGCCGCGAAGGCTCGAGGGTGATTTCGACTACATTATCGTCGGCGCTGGCACCGCCGGCTGCATCATGGCCAACCGCCTGTCGGCCGATCCGAACAAGCGCGTGCTGCTGCTCGAGGCCGGCGGCAAGGACAACTGGATCTGGTTTCACATCCCGGTCGGCTATCTCTTCGCGATCGGCAATCCGCGCTCGGACTGGATGTTCAAAACCGAGGCCGAGCCCGGCCTGAATGGCCGCGCGCTGAGCTATCCGCGCGGCAAGGTGATCGGCGGCTCGTCGGCGATCAACGCGATGATCTCGATGCGCGGACAGGCCGCCGATTACGACCACTGGCGTCAGCTCGGGCTCACCGGCTGGAGCTACAGCGACGTGCTACCGGTGTTCAAGCGGCTCGAGGATCACTTCCTCGGCGAAAGCGAGCATCACGGTGTCGGCGGCGGCTGGCGCATCGAGGCGCCGCGGCTGTCGTGGCAGGTCCTCGATGCGGTCGGCGACGCCGCGGAAGAAATGGGCATCAAGCGCATTCCGGACTTCAACACCGGCGACAACGAAGGCACCAGCTACTTCCATGTCAACCAGAAGCGCGGCCGGCGCTGGTCGTCGGCGCGCGGCTTCCTCAAGCCTGTGCTCAATCGCCCCAATCTTCGGCTGGAGACGCATGTTCTGGTCGACCGGCTGATCGTCGAGAGCGGCCGCGCCGCCGGCGTGATGCTCCGCCAGGGCAACGATCTGGTGGAGGCGCGCGCGAAGGGCGAAGTGATCCTCTGCGCCGGTTCGATCGGCACGACGCAGGTACTGCACCGCTCCGGCATCGGCCCGTCCGAATGGCTGTCGCCGCTCGGCGTCGATATCGTGCTCGATGTGCAGGGCATCGGCCGCAACCTGCAGGACCATCTGCAGCAACGTGCGATCTACAAGGTCTCGGGTGTGCGCACGCTGAACGAGACCTATTACAACCTGGTCCGCCGCGGCCTGATGGGGCTCGACTACGCGGTCCGCCGCCGCGGTCCGCTGACCATGGCGCCATCGCAGCTCGGCATCTTCACGCGCTCCGATGCTACGAGGTCGCGCGCCAACATCCAGTTCCATGTGCAGCCGCTGTCGCTCGACAAGTTCGGCGATCCATTGCACCGCTTCCCCGCGATCACGGTCAGCGCCTGCAATCTGCAACCGACCTCGCGTGGCACCGTGCGCATCCGTTCGTCCGCGCCGGACGACAAGCCGTCGATCGCGCCGAACTACCTATCGACCGACGACGACCGCCAAGTTGCAGCCGATGCGATCCGCACCACGCGGCGGCTGATGAAGCAGAAGGCGCTCGAGAAGTACCACCCCGAGGAATTCCTGCCCGGTCCCTCCGTCGGCGACGACGACGCCGCGCTGGCGAAAGCCGCGGGCGATATCGGCACCACGATCTTCCATCCGGTCGGCACTGCCAAGATGGGAACGGCCAACGATCCCTTGGCTGTCGTCGACGAGCGCCTGCGCTTCTACGGCCTGCACGGTCTGCGCATCGCGGATGCGTCCGTGATGCCGACCATCACCTCGGGCAACACCAACACGCCGACTGCGATGATCGCCGAGAAGGCTGCGGGAATGATCCTGCAGGACGCGCGATAGTCGGCCGATGACGCAGCACCCGCATCGCTTCGTCGTAGGCGGCGACAGCGCGCCGATCGCGGTGGCGCAATGGGGCGAGCCTGGCAAGCTGCCCGCACTGCTGCTGCACGGCACCGGATTTGTCGCCGACGTCTGGACTGAGGTGGCGGCAGCCCTCGCGTCCGACCACACCGTCTATGCGCTCGACCGCCGCGGCCATGGTCTCAGCCACAAGCCGGCCGCCGATCACTATCACTTCCAGGATTTTGCCGAGGATGTCCGCATGGTGGTCGAGAGCCTCGACCTCCACGGCATCTTCGGCATCGGTCACAGTGCCGGCGCCACCGACCTGTTGCTCGCGGCGAAGCTGATGCCCACGCGCTTCGCGCGCCTGTTCGTGATGGAGCCGACGGTGATGGATCCGCGCACGCCGCGCACCGGCGGCCTGAGCGAATTGGCAATGGGATCTGTGCAAGGCGTGCTGCGCCGTCAGGCCGAGTTCGACAGTGCGGACGCCCTGTTCCAGCGGCTGCGCAAGGCACCGGCCTTCGCACCTTGGACCGAGCCTGCGCTCTGGGCCTATGTTCGTCAGGGCTTCGCCGAGCTCGACAGTGGCCGCATGCGGCTGCGCTGCACGCCCGAGATCGAATCCGCGCTGCTCAAGCCGATCTTCCAGGCGATGGAGCAGAGCTACACCGGCGATGTGCGCGGCAATCCCTTTTTCTGGCTGTCCGACATCGGCTGCCCGGTCCGCATCGCCACCGCCGAGCAATCGTGGCCGGTCTACAAGGAGATGGCCGATCGCGCCGCGGCGCTGATCCCGCATGCAACCCGATGGACGTTCGACGGCATCGGGCATTGCGTGGCGCAGGAGGCACCCGATCTGCTGCTCAATGCGCTCAGGACATTCGCCGCCGAAGTCGGCGAACGCTCGCGCAACGATCCGGCGCCATCGTCGTTGTAACGATGGATGGAACCAGCAGCCGGGCAGCCGCTCACTCGCTCGGGACATGACGACAATGGTGGCAGCGGATGCCCTCTTCGACGATTTCTGCCCTGGACGACAAGACCGGCTTCACTGGCGAGGCACACCATCGCGACAAGCAGGCACCGACCGCGACCAGCATCGTGCTCGCGCTCGGCATCGTCTATGGCGATCTCGGCACCAGCCCCCTCTACACGCTGCAGACCATCGTTCACCTGATGGGTGACAGCTTCACTCCGGACGCGGCGCTCGGCTCGCTCTCGCTGATCATCTGGGCCCTGATCATCACGATCTCGATCAAGTACTGCCTGTTCGTCATGCGCGCCGACAACCATGGCGAGGGCGGCATTCTGGCATTGATGGCGCTGACCGGCGCGCGATGGTCAGGGCGCGGCCGATGGCTGATCGCGATCGGACTGTTCGGCGCCGCATTGATCTACGGCGACGGCATCATCACGCCGGCGATCTCGGTGCTGAGTGCGGTCGAGGGCCTGAATGTCGCAACCGACGTGTTCAGGCCTTACACGATGCCGATCGCCGCCGGAATCCTGATCGGGTTGTTTGCGGTTCAGCGTCACGGCACCGCAACCGTCGGCAAGACGTTCGGCCCGGTGATGCTGCTGTGGTTCGTGACCATGGCGGTGCTCGGCATCAGCTCGGTCGCGCGGCATCCCGACGTGCTGCGCGCACTCAATCCGGAGCACGGCGTTCTGCTGCTGACTACGCACGGTCTGCTCGGCTTCACGCTGCTTGGCGGCGTGTTCTTGGCGCTCACCGGCGGCGAAGCGCTCTACGCCGATATGGGCCATGTCGGCCGCCGGCCGATCCGCCTCGCCTGGTACGGCATCGTGCTGCCAGCGCTCGTGCTCAACTACGCGGGGCAGGTCGGCAACTTCATCGCATCCCCTGATCCCTCCGCCAATCCGTTCTTCAAGCTCGCGCCGGTATGGGCGATCTATCCGCTGGTGACGCTCGCGACGCTGGCGACCATCATCGCAAGCCAGGCCATCATCACCGGCTCGTTCTCGATGACGCGGCAGGCCATGCAGCTCGGATGGTTTCCGGGCGTGCAGATCAACCAGACGTCGGCCGAGGAATATGGCCAAATCTACGTGCCCTTCGTGAACTGGACGATGATGTGCCTGACGGTTGCGCTCGCGGTCGGCTTCGGCAGCTCCGATCGGCTCGCGGGCGCCTATGGCGCCGCCGTGTCGACGACAATGGTGCTGACCACCGCGCTGCTCTACCAGGCGATGCGACGCACATGGCACTGGAGCGTGGTGCGGGCGTCGGCCCTCACGGGCGTGCTGCTCACCGTCGATCTTGCGTTCTTTCTCGCCAACCTCTTCAAGATCGAGGAAGGCGGCTGGATTCCCCTGCTGTTCGGCGCGCTGGTGTTTGCCATCATGACCACCTGGCATCGCGGCATCGACGCCCTGCATCGGCGAGGCATGGTGCGCGCTCAGCACGTCGATGCGTTTGTCGCCAACCTGCACGAGCAGCATATCGCGCGCGTGCCGGGGACCGCGATCTTCCTCACCCGGCTCGGCCACAGGATCCCGCCGATCATCGTCGACTATGTCAGGCAGGCGCATTCGCTGCACCGGACGGCGATCGCGCTAACCGCAAGCTTCGAAAGCGTTCCCCGGATCCGGCCCGCCGATCGCATTCGCTGCGAGCAGCTCTGCGAGGGCCTCTGGCACATCACCGTGCATTTCGGCTTCGTCGAAATCCCGGATCTGCCGACTGTGCTGGCGAATGCGAAGCAGATCGGGGTGCCGGTCCAGCACGACACGACCTACTACATCGAGCGCCACGATCCCGTCAGCCGGCCGCGCCGCAATCCCTTGGCCCGGTTCCAGATTGCGCTGTTCGCCTTCATGGCGCGGAATTCCGCGCACGCAATCGATCGCTTCCGGATTCCGAGCGGTTCGCTGATCGAGATCGGCAGCCGGATGGAAATCTAGAGCGACCACTACCGCTCGAGAGGCCAATTCCCCCTCACCGTAGGGCTATCGCATTTGGGGAGAAAAGCGCCCTGCGGCCATCCTTCGAGACGCCCGTCTTTGGCGGGCTCATCAGGATGAGGTCTTGTTTTGCGGCACAATAGTGGACCCTCATGGTGAGGAGCGCCGCCTGCGGCGCGTCTCGAACCGAGTATGTGCGCAGCCGTCCAAGGCGGCATATGCAATAGCCCTCCCCCTCGACCGGAGGACGCCGTCCCCTTGCGGGGGGACGGCGGACACCACTCACGCAGTACTGAAACGGATGAGTGCTCGGCGCGGGCCTACTGTGGCGAAGGAAGTTAGGGAATCCTAACGCAAGTGCGCTGACACTATGCTGACGGTTGCGCGACAGCTTTGTTGCGACCGCCAGGAGCGCACCGATCGTGCCGTTGGAGCCCCGCCTCGACAGCGGGCCTCTCACGAAATCGTCATCCCCCGGCCCGCCTGGAATGGCGGGAATAAACCCCGTCGCTCGCCGATCACCTTCCCGGAAACCCAATCCCTGGGCCCACGGGAGACTTTGCCATGAGCGATCACGATCATCACGATGAGGAAAACGGCGTCAGCCGACGCAAGGTGCTGGAATGCATGACCTGGGCCGGCACCGGCGTGCTCTGGACCATCACCGGCGGCGTGCCGCATTCGCTCGGCATCGTCGACGCGGCCGCGGCCGCCGAGGCGCCCGGCATGACGTTCATGCAGATCAGCGACAGCCATGTCGGCTTCGACAAGCCGGCCAATCCGAACGCTATCGGCACGCTGGAGGAGGCCATCAACAAGGTCAAGGCGATGCCGATGAAGCCATCCTTCATGATCCACACCGGCGACATCTCGCACCTGTCGAAGGCCTCCGAGTTCGACGACGCCGAGCGGATCATCTCGCAGGCCAAGCTCGACGTGCACTACGTGCCGGGCGAGCACGATTTCATTGACGAAGAGGTCAAGCTCTACAAGGAGCGTTACGGCCGCGGCACCAAAGGCGCCGGCTGGTATTCCTTCGACGCCGGCGGCGTCCATTTCATCGGCCTTGTCAATGTCGTCGACCTCAAGGGCGGCGGCCTCGGCAATCTCGGCCGCGAGCAGCTCGAATGGTTGGAGAACGACCTCAAGGGCCGCTCCAAATCGACGCCGATCGTGCTGTTCGCCCATATCCCGCTGTGGACCGTGTATCCGCAATGGGGCTGGGGCACCGAGGACGGCGGCCGCGCTCTTGAATATGTGAAGGGCTTCGGCTCCGTCACCGTGCTGAACGGTCACATCCACCAGGTGATGCAGAAGGTCGAGGGCAACGTCACCTTCCACACCGCGCGCTCCACCGCATTCCCGCAACCGGCGCCGGGCGCGGCCCCCTCGCCCGGTCCGATGAAGGTCGAGGATTCCAAGCTGCGCGGCATGCTCGGCGTCGCCAGCATCAACTTCAAGCAGGGCACGGAACGGCTCGCCATCATCGACACGCCGCTGCAGGGCTAAGGGAAGGACGACAAGGCCATGACTTCAATCAACCGCCGCGACTTCGGCATCGCCGTGGTCGCGACCATGCTGCTGCCTGTGTCCGCGGCCCGGGCAGACGACGTCGCTATCCACATCGACAACTTCGTGTTCGAGCCGGCCCAGCTCAACGTGAAGGTCGGCACCACCGTGACCTGGACCAACCGCGACGACATCCCCCACACCGTGGTGTGCGCGGGAAAATTCCGCTCGAAGCCGATGGACACCGACGGCACGTTCGCGTTCACCTTCACGGAAGCCGGCGAGTACAAGTACTTCTGTTCGCTGCATCCGCACATGACAGGCAGCATCAAGGTTGGGTAACGTGTCCAGTCAGGTCATCACAACCACGCCCGGCCGGTGGGCTTCGGCTCCCGGCCGGGCGCAAGCTCCTCCTGGAAACGCCGGGCAGAACACGATGGCGGTCAGAGCGTCGGACGACGATCCCGATAAAGCGCGGCGCTTCCGCGAGGCCGCACTACCCTATCTCGACGAGGCCTATACGCTGGCGCGCTACCTGCTGCGCGACGCCGCCGACGCCGAGGATGCCGTGCAGGAATGCTATCTGCGCGCCTACAAGCATTTCGACAGTTATCGCGGCCCGGCGATGAAGCCATGGCTGTTCGCAATCCTGCGCAATGTTTGCCGCGCCGAATATGCGCGGCGCAAGACCGCCCCCACCACCGTCGAGCAGATGCCCGAGAGCGCCGAGCAGGCGCCGCTGTGGCACGAAACCCCGGACACACCGGAACGGCAGATGCTGCGCCGCTTCGACGGCGACACCGTGCGTAAGCTGATCGCGGCGCTCGCCGAGCCGTTCCGCGAGACCTTCGTGCTCAGGGAAATCCAGAATCTTTCATACCGCGAGATCGCCGATGTCGCCGCCGTGCCGGTCGGCACCGTGATGTCCCGCCTCGCGCGTGCCCGCGCCATGCTGCGATCAGCCTGGATTGCGGAACAGGAGCAAGCGAAATGACCTGCGAGGAAGCTGAAGTGCTGCTTCACGCGCTGATCGACGGCGAGCTTGACGCCGGCCATGCGCGCGAGGTGGAGGCACATATCGAGAGCTGCGCGCACTGCGCAGCGTTGATGAAGGAGTATCAGGAGATCCGCCAGGCGATGGCCGAGACCGACCTGCGCTACAAGGCGCCGCTCGAGCTACGTCGCCGGATCGAGAAGGCGCTGCCGCAGCCGCAGGCCGCACCAAGCCGCCGGTCGGTGCTGCGCGGCTTCGCGATGGGCTCGGCGGTCTCGGCGATCGCCGCAACCGGCCTGTTCGCAGTCGTGCTGCGCAATGACGACGAGCAGCGCATCGAGGCCGAGGTCGTATCGGCGCATCTGCGTTCGCTGCAGGCCGGACACCTCACCGATGTGATCTCGACCGACCAGCACACGGTGAAGCCGTGGTTCAACGGCAAGCTCGACGTCTCGCCGCCCGTGATCGACCTCACCGCGCAGGGCTTCACGCTGATCGGCGGCCGGCTCGACTACGTCAACGCCCGGGAGATCGGTGCCGTGGTCTACAAGCGGCGCCAGCACGTGATCAATCTGTTCGTGGCGCAGACCGCGAACACCGAACGCCATCCGGCGACGATGACGACGCTGCAAGGCTTCAACATCCGCCGCTGGAGCGATCGCGGCCTGAAATACTGGGCGGTCAGCGATATCGGCGCCGACGAGCTGACGGAGTTCGGCGAGAAGTTCGAGACCGCAATGCAGGCGAACAAAGAGGGATAGCTTTGGGTGCCCCTGCCGAAGATCCTGTCATTGCGAGCAGCCCGCGACAAGATTGGAGGGCAATTTTGCGCTGAAGCGACTAAGCAATCCGTCGCTCCGCTTGCGGCACAATGGATTGCTTCGCTTCGCTCGCAATGACATCCAGGCGAGCTTCGGAGCCTGGATTGAGCTACGTAGCCCGGCGCAGCGCAATCCGGGTTGCTGTCGAACTTGGGGACCGTTCCCGGATTGCGCTTCGCTCCATCCGGGCCACAAAGTCTTTTGGGCTACGCCGACTTGCGCACCGCGTTGTCGACCAGCGTCTTGCCGAGCGACCAGATCGCGCCAGGCACCTTGTGGCTGCCGGCGATCACCTCGTCGAACGCTTTTTCGATCCAGGTGCAGTCCTCTTCGGTGATGACGAGCGGCGGCAGCAGCTTAATGGTGTGGCTGCCGTGGCCAGCAACCTGGGTCAGGATCTTGTGGTCCTTGAACAGCGGCACCGTGATGAGCTGACAGAACAGGCCCTTGTTGGCGGTCTCCAGCAGGTTCCACGACGCCTTCAGCCTCAGCGATTTCGGCGGACCGAACTCGACGCCGATCATCAGGCCCTTGCCGCGGACTTCCTTCATCAGTTCATAGCCGGGCACCATCCGCGTCAACGCGAGACGGAGCTCGGCGCCGCGCTTGGCGGCCTGCTCGACCAGCTTCTCGGCCTTGACGACCTCGAGCGTCGCGATGCCGGCAGCCATCGCCAGATCGTTCTTCCCGAAGGTCGAGCCATGCACGACCGCACGGTCCATCTGGTTGAAGATCTTGTCGAAGATGCTCTTGCGCGTCAGCAGCGCGCCGATCGGCACGTGACCGCCGGAAAGTGCCTTCGCTAGCAGCACCATGTCGGGCTCGATGCCCCAATGCTCGATCGCGAGAAATTTTCCGGTGCGGCCGATGCCGGTCTGAATCTCGTCGGCGATGAACAGGGTGCCGTATTTGCGGCAAAGCGCCAGCGCGCCGGGCAGGAACTCATCGGTGGGCATGTTGACGCCCTTGCCCTGGATCGGCTCGACGATGAACGCGCCGACCTGTCGCGACGACAGGGCCTTCTCGAGGGCCTCGAGGTCGTTGAACGGGATCGGCGTGCAGCCCGGCAGCAGCGGTTCGAAGCCGCCGCGAAAATTCGTGTCATCCGTCAGCGACAATGCGCCATAGGACAGGCCATGGAACGAATGCGTGCAGTGGACGATGCCAGGGCGACCGGTCGCGCCGCGCGCGAACTTGATCGCGGCCTCGACGGTTTCGGCGCCGGAATTGGCGAAAAACACCTTGTCCAGATATGGCACATGCTCCAGCAGCCGCTCCGCCAGCACCCCCGCGAGCGTGGAGACGTCGAGCTGCACCAGATTCGGCAAATCGGCGTCGAGAACGCTCTTTAGCGCCCTGCGCAATGCCGGATGATTGCGGCCGATCGCAAAAACGCCAAATCCGCTCAATAGATCGAGATAGCGGGCGCCCTGACGATCGAAGAGGTATTGACCTTGCCCCTTTTGGAAGCCGACATCGTAACCGATGGTCTTGAGAACGCGAACGAGCTGCTCATTGAGGTGCCGCGTATGCATGGCACCGCGCTGGCCCTCGCGCTCCACAAAAATCTCGGAAACGTCTAAATTGGAACTTACCATTCGTTACATACGTCGGTTGATGGCCATCTCGTCAACTTAAAACGCTCCATGGCGGCGTTTTGACCCCCGCTCTGATCGTCCAGTTAAGCACAGGTTTGGACCATGTTGCACTGCCCAAGAACTTTCGCGCGCACAATAGCCTTTTCAGGTTTATTTTTGGCCACCGTATTAACACCGGCCTTGGCCGCGGATCCCACAGGTGATTGGAGAGACGCGGACGGTTTCGCGAACATTCGCGTCGCCCAGTGTAATGGCAGCATGTGGGGTGCGGTTGTCTGGGAAAAAACCCCCGGCGGCAAGGACAAGAACAATCCCGATCCGGCAAAGCAGGCCCGGCCGACGCTCGGCATGCCGATCCTGATCGACATGAAGAAGAAACCCGGCGCCGATGCGTGGGAAGGCCAAGTCTACAACGCCAAGGACGGCCAACTCTACAGCGCGACCATCAAGCCCATTGGCACTGACGAGCTGGAAATCCAGGGCTGCGTGCTCGGCTTCCTCTGCGGCGGCCAGACCTGGACCCGTGTCGGTCCGCCGATTCCGATCAGCGCCGCGGGCAATCCGCCGAAAGGTGGGGCTCCCAAGTCGGTCGCACCGCCGAAGACGACGGGTTCGGTGGCGCATGGCGCCAAGCCGGGTCAGAAGCAGGCCGCCAACGCACCAAGTGAGACGGTCGGCGATATCTGCCTTCTCCCCGACATTGCGCGCCCGACGCAGTAGCACCGGCTGAACTCACTGCGTCCTAAATCTTGAGTCTCCTCATCCTCAGATGAGGTGAGCCTATACAGGTCCGCCATTGCGAGCGAAGCGAAGCAATCCATCGTCCCATTTTGCGGAGCTATGGATTGCTTCGCTTCGCTCGCAATGACGGGATAGAATTGCGTGCACCGTCACCTTGAGAAGACTGCGAACCGGGCGTCTCGAACGATGGAGGCCACAGCTTGGGCCTCATCATTCGCTGGCGGTGCTGGGCACCGTCCAGAGACGCGTCCCGCACTCCTCATCGTGAGGGCTAACGAGGTCCATGACGCGCACGACCAAGTCACGATGCGACAAGATTGAATCGCATCATGACCTCATGTCCTCGTTGAAGCATATCTCTCGGCAAACACGTTCCGCGTTTGGCGCGAGGAAACCGGCTTTCATTTTTCCGGATCATGCTCCGGCGCGTCAGGTGACGTCGTTGCCGATATCCGAGTCCCTGCCGACCTCGCGCGGCTTGCCCATCAGCGCAGGCTGGAACAACAACACGGCTGCGAGCGTGGTGACCAGCGACAGCGCCAGCAGCTTGCCCATGCTCGCGGTGCCGGGATGGCTGGACAGCCAGAGGCTGCCGAACGCGGTCGCCGTGGTCAGCGCGCTGAAAAAGATCGCGCGCGTCAGGCTCGACTGCAGCAGCTTGGTCCGGCCCTGGCGCCAGGCGGTGACATAGTAGATCTTGAAGGCGACGCCGACCCCGAGCAGCAGCGGCAAGGCGACGATGTTGGCGAAGTTCAGCGGCAGGCCGATCAGCACGCAGATTTCCAGCGTCACGACGCCAGCAAGCAGCAGCGGCACCAGCGTCAGCAGCACGTCCGTCACGCGTCGTAGCGTCAGCCACAGCAGCAGGCTGATCACCACCAGCGCCCAGATGCCGGCGTGGATGAACGCCTTCACGACGACGTCGCCGGATTTCAGGATCGAGACCGGTCCGCCGATCGCGGTCGGCTCGGCGGCGAGCACGGCATCGGCGAAGCGGCGCAGATTGTCGTTGTCGTTCGGATCACCCTTCGGCTCCGCCTCGACGCGCATCAGACCATCCTTGGTCTTCCAGCCCTCAACCAGCGCCGGCGGCAGATTCTGCAGCGTGACGGTCTGGGCCTGCAACGTGTTCCTGAGTTGATCGAACACGACCTTCATCGGCGCGACGAAGATCTCCTGCGCCTTGTCGCGGGTCGCCTCGTTCGAATCGGCGAGCTTCTGCAAAGCGTCGGCCAGGCGGCGCGCGGCGACAGCGCCCGGCCCCTTGTTGTCACCCGCGGTCTTGCGCAGGCTGTCGACCGAACTCTTCAACGACTCGACGTTTTCCTGGTCGGAGGGCGCCGGGTCGACCGATTCAGGGTTCAGCGCCGGACCCAGCACCTTCGCGGCCTGCGCGATCAGTTGCAGCTTGGCCGGCTGGTCATCCGGCACGAAGCTGTCGAGCGACATCACGCGCGCCACCTCGGGCAGCTTCTCGAGCTTCGCCTCGATCTTCCTGGCGTCGGCTTCCGAATTCGTCATCACGTTGATGGCGTTGGCGCCCGTGTTCGGATCCTTCCTGAGATCGAGGAAGGTCGCGATCGATTCCACCTTGGAACTGCGCAGATTGATCGGATTGAAGTCGAACTTCATGTAGTGGAGCAGCGGCATGCCTGCGATCGCGACCAGCAACGTCCCGACGATGATCGGGATGCGATGCTTCTCGAGGAAATCGTCGACCGGGGCGAGGAACGCGTAGCCGACCGGCTCCTTCTCGCCCGGCGGATTGAGCAGATCGAGCAGCGCCGGCAGCACCGTGATGCTGGTGATGAACGCCACCAGCATGCCGGCGCCGGCGATCTTTCCGAGCTCGGAGATGCCCTTGTAGTCGGTCGGCAGGAAGCAGAGGAATCCGGCAGCAGTCGCCATCGCCGCAAGCGACAGCGGCACCGCCGAACGGCGCGCCGCATTCTCCAGCGCCAGCGTCAGATTGTCGTTCTTGAAGCGCTCGGAACGGTAACGAACGCTGAACTGGATGCCGAAGTCGACGCCGAGACCGACAAATAGCACCGCGAAGGCGACCGAGAGCAGGTTCAGCGACCCCACCATCATCAGACCAACCGCCGTGGTGATGGCGAGGCCGATGAACAGGTTCAGGAACACGGCAAAGATGATCTTGCCCGAATGCAGCGCCAGCCAAAGGATGACCAGCACAATCAGCACGGTGCCGAGGCCGTTGACGATCGCGCCGTCCTGAACGGTGGCATATTCCTCGTTGGCGATCGGCACCGGTCCGGTCAGGCGGACGCGCGCGTGATATTCGGTCGGGAATTTCAGGTCGGCTGCCGCCTGCCGGATCGCATCGGTCGCCGCCTTGCCGGGCTCCAGTGCCGAGTAATCGATGATCGGCTTGATCTCGATGAACGCACGTTTGTCGGAATCGGTCAGCGGCTTGTCGCTGGTGAGCTCGCGCCAAGAGAAGGTGGCGTCGCCCTTGGCGAGGATGGTCTCGACGGTCTCCGAGATCAGGTTGAACGGACGTGCGGCGTTGTCGAGCTTGACCTGGCCGCGCTTGACGCCGGCAAGGCCGGTCTCGAGCGCGCCGGTCAGGCCACGGATCGAGGGATCACCGGCCATGATCTCGATCAGGGGGGCCGCCTGCTCGAGCTGGCCGGTCGTCTTGCCGACCTCCTCGGTCGGCAGGAACAAGAGCCCGTTCTTCTCGAAGAACTCGCCGGAGCCGAGCGGCGTCACCGCCTCGAAGTTCTTCTTGTCCGCACTCAGCTTGTCAGCGAGCGCCTTCGCCGCCGAGCTGGTCAGCTCAGGTGTCGCGCCCTCGACAACGGCGAGGATCAGCCTCTCGCGGTCGAAGGCTTCCTCGAACTGGTTGTCGCGCTTGCGCCAGTCCAGATCGGGCGAGATCAGCTTGTTGATGTCGGTGTTGATCGAGAAATTCCGGGCCGTGTAGTAGCCGCCACCGACCGACAGCAGCAGTGCGAAAATGACAACAGGAAGGGCAAAACGCGTACACGTCCTAACAACCGAGACGACAATATTTGTCAGCACTTCGTATCTTTCTAATCTCAGGGAAGCATGGCCGGAAACGCCCGCTGTCTAGCGGAGTTCCCGGGGCCGATCTAATGTTGTTTTGGTCATCATCCTCGACGCAACAGCGAGCAGATGCCGAGCAACACCCCGGCTACGAATGGCCGGTATAAACCGCCCCGATGGGCGATAAAGTGACGAACAAGTGAGGGCACTGGCGATCACAGGGATCATTATCATTACCATAATACCTTTTAAGTGACATTCCTCACACATGGCGCCTCTTTTCGGGGCGCTTCCTTTTTGACACAAAGCTCCATACTTCCATGTGCTTGACACGTGGATTAAGTCCAGGAACCGCGCTGGTTCGGATGTTGCAACTCGCGTTGCCAATGTCCGGCCGGGTGGAGTGCTGCGTCGAAAATGCCGCACGGCCGTTGAATCAGACGGGTGCAATTTGCGTGACGGACGTTCTATGGAAGTTTTTCTTGCCCAACCGCGCGGCTTCTGCGCCGGCGTCGTGCGTGCCATCGACATCGTGGAGCGTGCGTTGGAGAAGTATGGCCCGCCGGTCTATGTCCGCCACGAGATCGTTCATAACAAATACGTGGTCGAAAGCCTGAAAAAGAAGGGCGCGATCTTCGTCGAGGACCTCTCGGAAGTGCCGCCCGGCTCGGTAACCGTGTTCAGCGCCCATGGCGTGGCGAAGAGCGTGGAGGAAGAGGCCGAGGCCCGCGAACTGCCCGTGCTCAACGCCACCTGCCCGCTCGTCACCAAGGTCCACAATCAGGGCAAACGCTACATTGCCAAGGGCCGCACCTTGATTCTGATCGGCCACGCCGGTCACCCCGAGGTCGACGGAACTATGGGGCAGGTTCCCGGACCGGTGTTCCTGGTCCAGAGCGTCGAGGACGTGGCGGAATTGGCCCTGCCCGCCGGTATTCCGGTAGCGTACATTACGCAAACTACGCTGTCCGTGGACGACACCAAGGACATTATCACGGCTCTTCAGGCAAAATTTACAGACATTCAAGGCCCAGATATCCGGGATATCTGCTATGCGACACAGAACCGCCAATCCGCGGTAAGGGAACTGAGCAAACTCGTCGACATCATATTGGTGGTGGGGGCTGCCAATAGTTCCAATTCAAACAGGCTTCGTGAAATCGGCACCGAGGTCGGCGTCGCGAGTTACCTCATTGCCGATGGAAGCGAGCTCAACCCGGATTGGTTGAAGGATGCAAAGGCCGTCGGCATTACGGCGGGCGCCTCGGCGCCCGAAGTTTTGGTCGACGACGTGATCGAGGCCCTGAGGCGAATCGGACCGGTTACGGTCTCGGTGCTCCCGGGCCGGGAAGAGAACATCGAATTCCGGCTGCCAGCCGAACTGACTGCAGGCTGATCGAAACACACCAAGTCCAGAAAGAAAACCGTGTAATGGCTATACCGTTCTTCAAGGAAATCCGTATCGGCGGCTACCTGATGAAGCAGAAGCTGCTTGGCCGCAAGCGCTATCCGCTTGTGCTGATGCTGGAGCCGCTGTTCCGCTGCAACCTCGCCTGCGTCGGCTGCGGCAAGATCGATTATCCGGATGCGATCCTCAATCGCCGCATGACCGCACAGGAATGCTGGGACGCCGCCGACGAATGCGGCGCACCGATGGTGGCAATTCCCGGCGGCGAACCGCTGATCCACAAGGAAATCGGCGAGATCGTGCGCGGCCTTGTCGCGCGCAAGAAGTTCGTCTCGCTGTGCACCAACGCACTGCTGCTCGAGAAGAAGCTCGATCTGTTCGAGCCGTCGCCCTACCTGTTCTTCTCCGTGCATCTCGACGGCCTGAAGGACCATCACGATAAAGCGGTTTCGCAGAAGGGCGTGTTCGATCGCGCCGTGTCCGCCATCAAGGCGGCGAAGGCCCGCGGCTTCACCGTCAACGTCAACGCCACGATCTTCGACGGCCACCCGGCCGAGGAGATCGCCAAATTCCTCGACTTCACCACCGAGCTCGGCGTCGGCGTCTCGATGTCGCCCGGCTATGCCTACGAGCGTGCGCCGGACCAGGAGCACTTCCTGAACCGCACCAAGACCAAGAAGCTGTTCCGCGACGTCTTTGCGCTCGGCAAGGGCAAGAAGTGGAACTTCATGCATTCCGGCCTGTTCCTCGACTTCCTCGCCGGGAACCAGTCCTACGAGTGCACACCCTGGGGAATGCCCGCGCGCAACATCTTTGGCTGGCAGAAGCCCTGCTATCTGCTCGGCGAAGGCTACGCCAAGACCTTCAAGGAGCTGATGGAGACCACCGACTGGGATTCCTACGGCACCGGCAAGTACGAGAAGTGTGCCGACTGCATGGCGCATTGCGGCTACGAGCCGACCGCCGCGACCGCGGCGCTGAACAACCCGCTGAAGGCGATGTGGGTGGCGCTGCGCGGCGTCAAGACGACCGGTCCGATGGCGCCCGAGATCAATCTCTCCAAGCAGCGTCCGGCCCAATACATCTTCTCTGAGCAGGTTCAGAAGAAGCTCTCGGAGATCCGCCGCGACGAGGCGCTCGCCGCCCAGCAAAAGGCCGCGGCTGCCGCTCAGAAGGCCTCCACGGCCGCGTAAACAGCGTGCCGAGGCGACAAATCAAGAAAGGCCCGATCCGCTGCGATCGGGCCTTTTCTTTGCGCCAGCCTGACGTCTTCTTGATCGTCGGCGTGCCAGGGTCGCGCTATGCTCGGGCGCAGAACCGCACCTGGAGTGTGCGTCATGGACGTCATCACCGTGATTGCGTTTGTCGCCTTCATCTATCTGGCTGGCCGCATCGCCGAGCATCGCGGGCGCAGCGTGAAGGCTTGGGCGTGGATTGCCGCGTTCGTTGGACCTCTGGCGCTTCCGCTGATCTTCATGGTCCCGAACCTGCACCGCAGAAACGGTGATCAAGCCTAGCTAGGCGCTGGCGCTTACCGCGGCGGCCGCGCCGCAAGACACGAAAGCAAAAGGCCCGATCGCAGCGCGATCGGGCCTTTTGCTTTCGGCTTGAATCGGTGCAGTCGATCAGGCCGCCTTCGCGGTCACCAGAACGTCCTCGACCGGGGCCAGCACGTCGTTTCCGAGCAGGAACCCGCGGCAGCCGCGCAGCGAGCGCAACGCACGGTTGAAATCGATACCGGTCGACACCAGCGCGCGCAACGTCCGCGGGTTGCGCACAACGCCGCGAAGCACCTTGCGCAGATCGATGTCGCCATTCGGCTTGACCGCGGACTTGGCGAGTTCGGGCAGCGCCCGGTGAGCCGGATCGCTGATCACGCGCAGAGCGGCAAACGGAATGCGAGCCTTCTCGGCATAGGCCGCCGCGATGTGGCTCTCCATATCGACCGCGGCAGCCCCCGTGGTCGAGCGTAGCGCGGCCTTGCAGGCCCGTGCCACAACGAGCTGCTCCACGCCGGCAAGCCCGCCGCGCACGATCCTGCGGCGCTTCAGCGTGGCGCTGGCGATCATTTCCTCATTCAGCGCGGACGCCGCCAGGAAACGGGTATCGCCGGCCAGAACCTCGGTCGCGACCACGACGTCGCCCGATTTGAGCGACGGATCGAGGCCGCCGGCCACGCCGAACGAAATCACGCCACGGAATGTCGCTGGATCCAGCGTTGCCAGCAACGCGCGCAATTGCTGCGGATCGCTGGAACTGCAAATCACGATCATGCCGGGACCCGCCGCAATGCGGGCCTCCTGCACCAATCCAGTCACGATCAATACCGGCCGAGGATCAATTCTGCTGCCCACGGTTCCGGCGGCCCCCGCCCCCAAAATCACATTCCGACCCCTACCACCCTGCTATTGGTGCTTCTCAAATTCCGATACCGCGCCATTGCCCAGAGCGGAAAGAATTTCGAGTAGCCATGATATCGCAAGTAAAATACCCGCGGAAACCCCGTAGCTGTGTATCGCTGCTCGTCCCAGAGTCCTTTTTCCGTCTGTGTTGCCTTTAGGTACTCAATCCCCCGGGCAACGGCCGGATTTTCGACCTCTCCGGCCGCCATCAATCCAAGCAAGGCCCATGCCGTTTGCGAGGATGTGGACGGGGCGACCTCATAGCCCTTGTAATCCAGCCGGTAGCTGACGGCGTCTTCGCCCCAGCCGCCGTCCTGATTCTGCACGGACACCAGCCAGTCGACCGCCTTCCGAATCATCGGATCGTTGCGATCGATGCCTGCGACATTTAGCGCAGAGAGTACCGACCAGGTACCGTAGATGTAGTTTAATCCCCAGCGGCCATACCAGGACCCCTCCGCAAGCTGGGTCCGGCGCAGATAGGCGACGCCGTCGGCCATCGCCTTGTTGGTCTCGACGGTCTCGCCGAGTTGCCCCAGCATCGAGATGCAGCGCGCGGTGACATCCTCGGTCGGTGGATCGAGCAACGCGCCGTGATCGGAGAACGGGATGTTGTTGAGGTAGTATTCGAGGTTGTTGACGTCGAAGGCGGCCCACCCGCCGTCCCGGCTCTGCAGCCCCTCGATCCATTCACGGCCGCGCGCGATCGCGGCGTCATATTCCTTGGTGCCGGTGTGGCGCCGCGCCCGATCCATCGCCATCACCACCACGGCGGTGTCGTCGAGATCGGGATAGTGGTCATTGTTGTACTGGAACGCCCAGCCGCCCGGACGGACATCCGGCGCCTTCACCGCCCAATCGCCCTTCAGCTCGAGCACCTGGCGCGGCTTCAGCCAGTCGAGGCCCTGCTTCAGCTTGGCGAAGGTATCGTCCCCGCCCGTCTCCGCCAGCGCATGGCACGTGAGCGCGGTGTCCCACACCGGCGAGACGCAAGGTTGGCAATAGGCTTCATGGTCCTTGACCACCAGCAGCTTGTCGATGCCGCGACGCGTGGTCGCGCGCGGCGGATAATTCTCATCCTTGCCGAGCGCGTCGTACATCATGACGATGTTGGCCATCGGCGGATAGATCGCGCCCATGCCGTCCTCACCGTTCAGCCGCTCTTCGGTGAAAGCGAGTGCGGCATCGATCGCGCGCTGGCGCAGGCTTTTCGGGAACATCGGCTCGACCACGCGCAGCACCGCGTCGAGCGACCGGAACAGATAGAACCAGCTCGCGCTCTGGTGCGGAGCCTTCGGCGCCATCCGGACCGATTTCGGATCTTCGAGGAACAACTCGTCGATACCGACGCCCTTCGGATTCCTGGCCCGCGGCTTCAGTGCGGCGAGCACCATCAGCGGCACCATCGTGGTGCGCGCCCAATAGGAGATCTTGTTGATGTGGAACGGCGACCACATCGGCAGCAACATGATCTCGATCGGCAACACCGGCGTTGCGCGCCAGGTCACGACGCCGAACAGCGCGAGCAGGAAGCGCGTAAAGACGTTGCTGCCCGACGCACCACCGCGCGTACGAATTGCCTCGCGCGCCCGCACCATATGCGGCGCGTCGACGGAATCGCCGATCATCTTCAGCGCGAAGTACGACTTCACGCTGGCGCTCATGTCGAACGGGCCGTCATGCACCAGCGGCCAGCCGCCGTGGGCACCCTGCACGCGGCGCAAATAGTTGGCGATCTTGGCTTCGAGGTCGGCGTCGACGGGTTCACCGAGATAGTGGCGGAGCAGAACGTATTCAGCCGGAATCGTGCTGTCGGCCTCCAGCTCGAACACCCAGTGTCCGTCCGACTGGCGGTGGCCGAGCAGCGCCTCCGTCGCCCTGGAAATACTGTTCTGCAGCGCGACCGGGTCGACTGTTACGCTGTGATCTCTCGAAAGCATTTCGCTCGATATCCTCTTCATCGCGGGCCGGCTCACGAAGAGCCGAAAGCCGCTACAACAGGTCAAATCTAGCGCCTGGCAAGAACCAGATCGGCGGCGCGATCACCCGACCGCACCGATCCCTCGATGGTTGCTGGCAACCCGGTAGCAGTCCAGTCGCCTGCAAGAAACAGGTTTTTTTGCGCAGTCGCAGGCCCCGGACGCAGGGCATTCTGCTCCGGCGTCGCCTCAAATGTGGCACGGCGCTCGCGCACGATCTGCCAGGGCGGCAACTCGCCGGAAACGCCGGATGCCTTGCAGATGTCCCGCCAGATCGCCTGCGCCAGTTCCTCGCGCGGCATGTCGACCAGGTGGTAGCCGTTGCTGATCGTGACCGACAGCCGCTGCGGGAATGCGAACAGCCATTCGACGAGCCCGCCGACGACACCGAGAATGGGCGCAGCGTCGCGCGGCGGATCGACGCGGAAATGCGCGTTCACGATGGCGCGGAATTTCGACGGTGTCTTGAGGCCGGGCAGCAGCGCGGCCGCGGCGCGCGGCGGCACCGCCAGCACGACGGCATCGTCGGCCGCCAGCGCGACCTTGTCGCCGCCGCCGAAGTCGAGCTCGCCGACGCGATCGCCGGACATGCCGAGCGCGCGCAGCTCGTGGCTGAACTGCACGCTGTTGCCCCTGTCCTGCAGCAGCTTGACGGCCGGCTCGATCAGCACCGAGCTGAGACCATCACGCGCGATCAGAGGACGGCAGGCCTGTCCGCCCGCCAGCAGCGTCTCACGCACGATGGCGCCGGCAAGACCGGCCGAACCTTCCGGGGGATCGACGTTCAGCGCGGCCAGCAGCAACGGCTGCACCAGGCGATCGTATAGCGTGCCCTTGCAGGGAATGGTCTTGCCGACGAGCGCTTCGGTGCCTGCCCAGACCAGCGGCGCCAGTGCGAGATAATCGCGCAGGCTCGTGTCAGGGACGCGGCGCGCCTGGTCGAACACCCAGAGCGGCAGCCGGGACTCGCCGAGATCGAGCTGCCAGCGCCGGCCGGTCGCGAGATCGACGAACGGAAACTGCGCGCGTTTCGGCCCGACCAGCCCGGCCTCGGTGCCGATCGAGCGCGCGTAACTCAGCGCATGACGGTTGCCCGACAGCAGGAGGTGGTTGCCATTGTCGATGGTGAGGTTGGTGGCCGCGTCGAAATAGGAGCGGCAGCGGCCGCCGGCCTGCTGCGTCGCTTCATGAACAGCCACCCTGTAGCCGGCGTTGGCGAGCCGCACGGCTGCTGACAGGCCGGAGATACCGGCGCCGATGATATGAACGGTCTTTTGCATCAGATGATCGCGTAACGAAGAAGGATGCCGATCTTGGCGGCCTTGGACACACGCACCGGCGCGCGCGGGGCGGCAAAGCCGCGCGCGATCAGCAGATCGAGAATTGCGCGATAGTATTTCGACATGATCCGCGGCGCCCGCACGGCGCGGCGTGAATTGCGCTTCATGATCTCGTCTGCCTTCTGGAAATGCATCTTGGCGCGCTCGGCGAGCGGCACGCACACTTTCGGCAGCGCCCGGTCGGCAGTGACGCGGGCGGGATCGTCGTTGGTGATGCCGGCGTGCCAGAGCCATTCGCGCGGCAGGTAGAGGCGGCCGAGGCCGGCATCCTCGTCGATGTCGCGCAGGATGTTGGTGAGCTGCAGCGCGCGGCCGAGATGATGCGCGAGCTCGACGCCGTCGTCTTCGGGCAGGCCAAAGACGCGCACCGACAGCCGGCCGACGGCGCTGGCGACGCGGTCGCAATAGAGATCGAGCGTCGCAAGGTCGGGCGCGCGGATATCCTGCGGAACGTCCATTTCCATGCCGTCGACAATCGCGAGAAAATCCTCGCGCTTCAGTCCAAAGGTCTTCACCGAGGCGACGTAGTCGGCAAGCCGCGCCGGCGGGTTGCCGGCATAGAGCGCGTCGATGTCGTCGCGCCATTGCTGGAGCGCGGCCAAACGCTCCGGCCGCGGGCCGTCGGAATCGGCGATGTCGTCGACCTGCCGGCAGAAGCTGTAGATCTGGAACATCGCCTCGCGCTGTGCGCGCGGCAGGATGCGCATCGCGGCGTAGAACGAGCTGCCGGATGCGGTGCTCCCGTAATTTGCGTTGGCCGCCGCCTCCGCACTCATGCGCCGGCCGCCGACTTGGAGACCGTTCGCCGCCCGGTTGCGCGGCGGGCTGTCTCGCTCGCCGCGCCGCCGAGGCTATGCAGCAACAGCTCGATCGGACTCAAATGGACCCGCTCGCTGAGCGGATCGCGCACCTTCAGCATGTTGACGATCTTGTCCGCAAAAGCCTGGATCACCCCGATCTCGAGTCCGAGCCTGAAATCTTTCACTTCACCGGCAAGCGACTTGCTCTCATCGAGCAGCGCCGCAGTACGCACCGCGAGCGCCTGAAGGCACGTCAGCAACGGCGGCGGGGACTTGGCCTCGCCGAGCATCTCGACGGTCGCGCCCGATGCGGCCAGCGCATCGCGCGGCAAGTAGACGCGGTTCAAATTCTTGTAGTCCTTGGCGCAGTCCTGCAGGTGGTTGTTGATCTGCAGCCCCGCGCATAGCGCATCCGATGCTGTCCAGGTCGACGTACTCTCGCCGTGCACGTCGAGCATGAAGCGGCCGACCGGCATGGCCGAATACCGGCAATAGTCGATCACATCGTCCCAGGTCTCATAGCGCAGCTTGGTGACATCCATGCGGAACGCCACCAGCACGTCGAGCGCATGCCGCGGCGGCATCCCGCGCTCGGCGAGAGCGCTGCGCAGATTGACCGCTTCCTTCTGGCTGTCGCCGCTCCCGAGCAGCTCGGCCTCCAGGAGGTCGAGATAGCGCAGCTTCTCCTCGGCGGGCAGCGTAGCGTGATCGGCGATATCGTCGGCGGTGCGGACGAAATTATAGAAAGCCAGGATCAGGGCGCGATGCCGCGGATGAATGATCCATGACGCGACCGGGAAATTCTCGTCGCGGTGGGTCTTTCCTGATCGCAGGTCGCTCGCGGTGGTCATTGGAATTTTGGGCTACACTGGTCATGGCGCAGGCGCGAATTGTCAGGCGCGTGCGAGGGATTGCGAGCCCCATATAGGGGAATACGCCGCCAAAACCAATGCCATCTGTGACCGCCAGCATATACGGCCCGCGGCCGGCACCGGTGCCGACCGTGGGCTTCGCGACGATCTTTTGAGGCCTGAACGCGGCCTTATTGACCGTGGTTCTTCAGGACCTGGTCGCAGGCGGCGCTGATCTTGGTGCGGTTCTGCTGCAGGCAGGCGAGAATGGTGAAATCGCCCTGATCGATCACGGCGCGGCAGTGACGCTGCACGTCGCGCGAACAGGCCTTCTGCTCCTCAGGCGTACCGCTGCGCTGCGGCTGCTGCTGGGCGAAGGCGTTCGATGAAAGGGGGAGCGACAACACGGCAAGAGCCAGGAGAAATTTACGCATCGTATTCCTTCATTTCCGACAGCAAAAAATCTGTCCCCGAAAGCGCTTCGGCATGGCCGGGACGGATTTGTGAGGGGATTGTACACACCGCGTAACGCAGCAACGAGCCGACGACAAGCACCGCTAAATGCGGCTAAATTTGCGGCGCTGTAAACCCTTCTATAAGCCGTTGATTTTCAATGTGTATTTTGTTCTCACCGCGGGCGATTGCGAAGTGGGCCCGCGCAAACTAGATGCGATGGCACTGTCCACGGTTTTTGATTCTGCTCGGCGGCTGACGTCGCGCGACTGGTCCTGCCGTTTTGAACCTAACATACCGCGGTGACACTAAATCTTCGGTGCGGAGCGACGTTTTCTTTCACGAGAGGCGTTGATTTGATGGGATTATTCACGATGAAAACGTCTGGTTCAGGCCTGTTCGGTCAGACTCTGAAGGCTGTCGGCGTCGGCGCCGCACTCTTGCTATCGGTCTCCGCGAGCCACGCCCAATCCAACGGACCATTCGCCGGCTTTGCCGGCTCGTGGGCGGGCTCGGGCACGGTTGCGCTGTCCAATGGCACCACCGAACGGATTCGCTGCAAGGCGGACTATAAGGTTGCCGCATCCGGCATGGCCTTGAAACAGAGCCTGCATTGCGCGAGCGACAGCTATAAGTTCGATCTCTCGAGCGACGTGACGAGCCAGGGCGATCGCATCTCGGGCAACTGGAGTGAAGCGAGCCGCAACATCTTCGGCAACCTGCAGGGCACTGCGGGTGGGGGGCAGATCGACGTATTCGTCGAGGCGTCCGGCTTTGCCGCGAACCTGAACCTGAGAACCAACGGCTCCAAGCAGATTGTGCAGATCGATTCCAAGGGCGAGATCCGCGGCGTCACGATCACGATGACGAAGAGCTGAACTGCAGCCTTTTCGCCTGCCAACAAACAGCCCGGATCCAAACGAGCGGATCCGGGCTTTTTTGTCAGGCTTCCTCGATCGGGGCCGGCCGCCCGCCCTTGCCGCGAAGTTTTTGCGACAGGTTGATCAGGAACATCGAGGTCGGCCGCAGAATGAACAGGTCTGCGACCAGTGCTGCGACCATCGAGAACGCGCTGAGCCAGCCGAACAGGCGCAGCGACGGCAGATCGGAGAACACGGTGACGACGAGGCCGCAGGCCAGCACCACCGTGGTCAAGATCAGCGCCGGACCGACCAGGACCGTGGCGCGCTCGACCGCGAGCTCCGACGTCACCCCGGGCTTGGTTTCGAGCCGCAGGCGGTTGAGGAAGTGAATGGTGGCGCTGAGGCCGAGGCCGAACGACACCGTCAGCGCCACGACGCTGGCGAATTGCAGCCCCTCCCCCATGAGCCACAGCACGGTGCCCGACAGCACCACGGGGAAGATACCGGGCAGGATGCAGGAGAACATCACCACGATCGAGCGGAATGCCAGTCCAATGAAGATCGCGACCAGCGCGAACTCCACGGTAAGACCCCGATTGAGCTTCTCGATCATGCTGGCGCTGTTGCGCGCGGCGATCGCCGAGAGACCGGTGACTGCGATCTCGTAGCCGGGATGCTCGGCGCGCACCTTGTCGAGCTCGTGATCGAGCTTGTTGACCACCGGCAGGATCTGGCTGGAGTCAAGGTCGGGCACGCGGCCCGACACCACGACCGCGTCCTGGTTCTTGTCGATGAAGCGACGCACCAGATGTTCGGGGATCAGGTCGACATATTCCTTCAACGTATTGACGTCAGTCGCGCCGGCCTTCTCTGCAAGCCAGCGGCGCAGGGTTTCCAGCGACCACACGTTGCCGACGCCGGCGGTCTTCTCGACCATCGCGTGGACATCGGCGATCGTCTTCAGCGTCTCCGGCGCGTAAAGCGAGGCGCCTTGTGGGAATTGGATCAGCACGTCGATCGGGTTGGCACCGGTCAGCTTGGCATCGAGGCGATTCGACGCCGCCACCGCCTGCCGCTTGTCCGGCACCTGATCGGCCAGCCGGTAGCGCGGCTGCAGGTTCGCGTAGACGACGCCGAGGCTGCCGACGACGAGCAGCGCGATCAGGCTGAACAGGCCGGGACGGCCGACCATGCGCACGGCGATCCAGTAGCAGAAATTGCGCAGCGCCTGCACGCCGGCGTCGGCGCTCTGGAACTTGACCGCGAAGATCCGCTCGTTGCGCACGAACAGCACGCCGAACACCGGCACCAGGCTGAGCACCGCGATCAACGCAATGATGGTGGCCGCAAGGCCTGCCTCGCCGAATTTGCGGATCAGATCGGAATCCGAGAACTGCAGCGCGATGAACGAGATGCCCGCGGTGCCGTGAGTCAGCACGCAGGCGGGCCCCACCACCAGCACCGCGTTCTTGAACGCGGTGAACTTGTCCTGGCCTGCGATCAGCCGGTCGCGCGCCGCAAAGGTGAGCTGCATCGAATCGGAGAAGCTGATCACCATGATGAGCGGCGTCATCACGTTGAGGAACATATTGAGATTGAAATTGGCCCAGCCTAGGCCGCCGAGTGCAAGCAGGATTGCGATCATCGGCGGAAACGCCGCGGCGACCATGAAGGAAATCTTGCGGAAGAAGATGATGGCGATGATACAGCCGGCGAGGATGCCAAGGATGTTGTAGGTCAGTCCGTCGCGCTCGACCGCGTTGCGGATCTCGAGCTGCATGACCGGCACGCCGGAGAGCTGGGCATTGAGCCCGCTGCCGCCGAGATCCTCGCCCATGATCTTTCTGATGTCGCCGACCACGTCACCGAGCTTGTTGCTGCTGACCACCTTGGGCTCGAGCGACATCACGATCAGTGCGAGTGTACCGTCCTCCGACAAAAGCTTGCCGCGGATGATCTCGTTGCTTTTGACGGTCTCGATGAACTTGTCGTAGGCTTCCCCTTCCGGCAGTTCATTCGGGAACAATGCCGCCGGCAGCTTGCCGGGCGCCGGCGCCTGTCGCGCCGAGAACAGCGAAACGAGGCCGCGGACCCCATCGACGAGCTGAAGGTCGGTGACCATGTCGCGCAGCTTCTCGAGATTGTCGCGCTCGAGCAGCGTCTTGCCTTCGACGACGACGAGGACGTCGAATTCGGTCGAGGGGAAGCGTTTGGTGACTGCCTCGTACTGCTTGAAGTCCTTGGAGTTGGACCTGAACAACTGCGACAATGAGTCGTCGATCTTGATCCGATGGACGCCGAACACGGCGCCGATCAGCAAGAGCACGAGAACGATGCAGGACAGGATCGGCGCTCGCATCGGAATCAGGCCAAGGCGCTCGATCCCGAATGCGATGCTCGGCCCGGATCGAGGTTCTTCGATCTTCTCGACGTGGACCTGACTTTCGGAATTCTTTTCGAGCATGCCCTGTCCAGTTCTGAAAACGGCTCAATCTGTCTAGCTTGGGTGTTGGGTCCTCAGGCGCGAATGAGGCTCACGAGCGCAACTGATGGGCGCTAGTCCTTGAAAACACGCGAATATTGACCGGCGCCGGTTTTACAGGCCCACCCCCGTGCTCGCAAGCGCGAGCGTCGAATCGAATCGGCGGGGAACCGCCGAAAACCGTCATTAAGTAGCTGATTTGTCACACCCCGGTAACGCATTCTGCGACGATCCACCGCCACTTTCATCTTTCAGTGCGACTCCCGTGATCTGGCGTGCCAGGCCCTCGCGGACAAGCCAGGAAATCCTGAATGCGGCCTCCTCGTAGCTGAGCCCGGCACCGTGAATATTGGAGACGCAATTGCGCTCGGCGTCAGTCAGGCCGATCCGCGGCGCGAAGGTGAGATAGGCGCCAAGGCTGTCCGGGGCCGAAAGGCCGGGCCGTTCGCCGATCAGCATGACGAGCATGCGCGCACCGACGAGGTCGCCGATCTCATCACCAAGCGCAACCCGTGCACCGGAGGCGACAATCACCGCACCAACCTCGATCTGGTCCGCGCCAAGTCGCGGCACGAGAGACCGGAGCAGTTCGACGGCATGGACGTTGACCGCGGTCGGAGACAGTCCATCCCCGATCACGATGGCGCAACGGCACGCGGCGATACCCCTCTCCTTCAGGCTGGGCACCGATGCGGGATCGAGCACGCGCCCGAGATCGGGACGGCGCAGATAATCGCGCCGGCTGCGCGCCTGGCTCGAGACCTCGACCGGTGCTAAGCCGAGGCCGGTAAGACCTGCGGTGATGCCGGCAACGTCGAAGGGCGCGTGAACGGCATCGCGGGCGCGCGCATGATCCATCGTGAAGGAGAGCAGCGCATCGGTCGGCAGGCTGGCGCCGGATCGACCGAGACCGACGCGCGCCGGCGTCAGATCACGCAGATCGGCAAGAGAACGCGAGGGTGGCGCTGGGGCTTTCATGTCTCATTCGGCGGGGACCGACGCCTCGCGCAGCCGGATCGAATAGTTCGACGCATTCTGCCTTCCGCTGGAGGCTGCACGCGCGAAGGTGATCAGATGATGCGCGACCAGCGTCGCCGAGATCAGTCCCTCGATGTCGCCGCGTTTCAGCCGTCCCAGCGCAAACTTCCAGAACACGCGCTTGTAGTCGCCGAGCACGCCGACCTTCCAGAAGATGTTGCGCAGCATGACCAGGCCGCGCCGGATGTTGGCCCAGCTCTTCATCTCCGGGCTGACCGGCACCTTGATGCGGTTGGCGTAGGTATATTCACACTGATACAGGTAGCGCGCGAACAGCTTCTCGGGCTCGTAAGCGGCCTCCATGCATTTGCGCCAGGACCGGACCACGTCGTCGTAGGGCAGCAGGAACTGCACGTTGGAATCACGGCTGTCGTCGTGGACTAGCCGCCCGGCCTTTTCGAGGCGATCCCACAGCGGCGTCTTCGGCAAGGCCTGCAGCAGATTGATGGTCAGGAGCGGGATGCGGGACTCGTCGACAAAGGAGAGCAGCGCATCGCCGGTTTCGGGCTTGTCGGTGTCGAGCCCCATGATGATCCCGGACACCACCTCCATCCCGTAGGAATTGATGGTCCGCACTCCCTCCAGGATCGGGACCATCATGTTCTGGTCCTTGTGCATCGCCTTCAGCGCGTCGGGATCGGGCGTCTCGATGCCGACGAAGATCGTGACGAAGTAGGCCTCGCGCATCTTCTCCAGAATCTCGGGCCGCTTGGCGATGTTGAGCGTGGCCTCGCAGGCAAGCCGGGTGATGTAGCCGGTCCGCTTCTGCCACTCGATTAAATGCGGCAGCAGCTCGACCGCCGCCTTGCGGTTGCCGATGAAATTGTCATCGACGAAGTAGACGGTATCGGTCATGCCGCAGGCGCGCAGCTTGTCGAGTTCGGCGATGATCTGCTGCGGCGTCTTCAGTCGCGGATTGCGGCCATAGAGGCCGGGGATATCGCAGAACTCGCACTGATAGGGACAGCCCGAGGAAAACTGGATGCTGCCGAGGAAGTACTTCTTCGTCTCGGCGAGCTCATAGGCCGGCAGAGGAAAGTCCGTCATCGGCAGCCGGTCCACGGTCTTCAACACCACCTGCGCGTCCGGGCGGCTGGTGTCCTGCGCCAGGCGACGGATCAGCTCATCGGTGGCGTCGCCGAGCTCGCCGACATGGAGGTAGTCGAACGACGGATAATAGTCGGGACAGGCGCTGACCGAGGGACCGCCGATCGCGACCGGCAGGTCATGGTCATGTGCGCGGTGGCAGATGTCGTTCATCTGCTGGCGCTGGATGTGCATACCGCTGACAAAGACGGCGTCCGCCCACGCGAAATCGTCATCCGACGCCGGACGCAGATTCTCGTCGATGAAGCGGACCGACCAGTTCGCCGGCAGATAGGCCGCGATCAGCAACAGCCCCTGCGGCGGCATGAACGCCTTGACGCCGTCGGTGAGCGGATAGGAATACTCAAAGGTACCAAAGGCCGACGTATAGCGCGGAAAGACGCAGAGGATACGCCGCACCGTCCCAATGCCTTCAGCTCTCATCAAACTTCCTCAAGCGAAGCACCAACAAATCTAACCACGTCGTTGAACGGTGGGCTAGAAATTCTTCAACATTGTGGCACCTGCTAACGTCACAACGTCGGGATGGTTGCTACGAAGGGACTCAGATTCCCGCGTCAGGCCAGCAGCCTGGAAGCAAATTCGTGGAGCTGCGCCGCATCGCCAACAAGGCGAAAGTCCTGCCCCGCGAGGCCTGCGCGAATCAGCCAATCGTCGAACTCGGGTGCCCGCTTCAGGCCAAAGAGGTCGCGGATGTAGAGGGCGTCGTGAAACGAGGTCGACTGGTAGTTCAGCATGACGTCGTCGGCGCCCGGAACGCCCATGATGAATGTGACACCGGCGGCCGCCAGCAACGTCAGGAGGTTGTCCATGTCGTTCTGATCGGCCTCGGCGTGATTGGTGTAGCAGACGTCGACACCGAGCGGCAGGCCGAGCAGCTTGCCGCAGAAGTGATCCTCAAGCCCGGCGCGGATGATTTCCTTGCCGTCGTAGAGGTATTCGGGACCGATGAAGCCGACCACGCTGTTGACCAGCAGCGGATCGAACGCGCGCGCCACTGCATAGGCCCGCGCCTCGCAGGTCTGCTGGTCGACCCGGTGGTGGGCGTTGGCCGACAACGCCGACCCCTGCCCGGTCTCGAAATACATGACGTTGTCGCCGACCGTGCCGCGGTGCAGCGACAGGGCCGCCTCACGCGCTTCCCGCAGGATCGAGAGATCGGCGCCGAAGCTGCGATTGGCAGCTTCGGTGCCGGCGATCGACTGAAAGACGAGATCGACCGGCAGCCCCTGCCCGATCAATCCGAGCGTGGTCGTGACATGCGTGAGCACGCAACTTTGCGTCGGGATCTCCAGCCGTGTGATGATGTTGTCGAGCAGTCGGAGCAGGCCTGCGATGACGTTGGGATCGTCGCTCGCCGGGTTGATGCCGATGCAGGCATCGCCAGATCCGAGCAAAAGTCCGTCGAGGATCGAGGCAGTGATGCCCCGGGTGTCGTCGAACGGATGGTTGGGCTGCAACCTCACGCTCATCCGCCCGCGCAGGCCGATGGTATTGCGGAAGCGCGTGGTCACCTCGCACTTCCGTGCGACCAGGATCAGGTCCTGGTTGCGCATCAGCTTCGACACCGCAGCCACCATCTCCGGCGTGACGCCGCGCGAGATCTTCTTCAAGGCGTCAGAGGTCGCGTCGTCCGAGAGCAGCCAGTCGCGGAAGCCGCCGACGGTGAGCGATGACATCGGCACAAATCCCGCGACGTCATGGCTGTCGAGGATCAGGCGAGTGACCTCGTCGTCCTCGTAGGGAATGACCGGTTCGTTGAGAAACTGCCTCAGCGGAACGTCGGCCAGCGCGAGACGCGCGGCGATCATCTCCTCGGCGCTGTCGGCCGCGATGCCGGCCAGCCGGTCGCCGGAACGCGGCGGCGTCGCCTTGGCGAGCAATTCACGCAGGTCATTGAAGACGTATGAGGTCGCAAAGACGGTGTGACGGTAGACCATGGCATTTCGGGTCTGGCGGGGAGGCGGGCTCCTGCAGCGTAGCAGCTCTTTGCTAACAGCTCCCTCGACGCGTTGATGACGACTGGCAGATGCCCGCAAGGTTTCGGCAACGCTATCCAGGCACGCCCAGCGGAACTCGCGGCAATAGAGTAAACAACTGGTATTACTCGTCAAATTTCCACGGTTGCGACCGCGAAAAGCTCGCGCATTAAGGAATCATCCATGAAAATTCAGCATAATTTTTAATCGGCCGAAGGGGCTCGCCGACCATCCGGAGTGCCCTCGATGCCCACCTCGAACGGCTTCCGACCTCCTCGTTCCGGCGTCCCATGGCATCCCGATTCTCGCTCGCAGCCAAGCTGTACTCGATCTTCGCCCTGATCGCGGCGCTGACCGCGGCCATCGCTTTCCTTTCCGACTACAACACGCGGCGGAACGCGGAACTGACCGAGGCCGTCGACCTCGCGAGCCGCGCCGCGCTCAACGTCGAGCGGGTCAACTCGTTGGTCTATGCCGTGGTGATGGAATCCCGCGGCATCTACATGTCGACTGAGCCGGCGACAGTGAAGAAATACGGCGCTGGCCTGTTGAAGTTCAACGAGCAGATCATCGCCGTCGTCAGGAACTGGGAAGCGCTGGTGCAGGCCGATGACGCCGAGCAGTTCGCGACCTTCAAGAAGCGGATCGAGCAATTCGTCGACTTCCGCAAGGAGCTGGTCCGCCGCGGCGTCGAGATCGGCGCCGCCGCCGGACGCGAGTGGGGTGACAACGACGCCAACCGCGAGGTGCGCTCCGCCCTCAACAAGGATCTCGAGGCGCTGTCCAGGGTCTATGCTGAGCGCAGCAAGAAGCTGGCGCGGCAGGCCGCCGTCAACCGCGACATGGCCCTCATCCTGACTTGCCTCGGCGCCGTGGCACTGATCGTGGTCGTGGTCGGCGTGCTCATCATCGCCCGCTCGGTTGCCCGTCCGCTGTCGCAGATCACCGCGACCATCAAGCGGGTGGCCGAGGGCGCTGAGCAGGCCGACGTTCCGCATATCGGGCGCAGCGACGAGATCGGCGCGCTGGCGCGCGCCATCAAGGTTTTCCAGGAGGCGATGCAACGCAACCGCAGCCTCAATGCGCAGGTCGTGCAGGACTCCGAGGCGCGCGACGCCCGCAGCCGCCACATCGAGACCTCGGTGGAGGCGTTCCGCGGCGCGATCGGCTCGGTGCTTCGCGCGGTGCACGACAATGCGGCGACGATGCGCGACACCGCGCAGACCATCGCGAGCGTCGCCGCGAACGCGAGCGGCCGTGCCGTTGCCGCGGCAGGAGCGACCGAACAGGCTTCAAGCAATGTCTCGGCGGTTGCCGGCGCCGCCGAGGAACTCTCCACCTCGGTCCAGGAGATCGGCCGGCAGGTGAAGCAGTCCTCCAGTGCGGTCGAGCAGGCGGGCGCACGCACCGACAAATCGATCAGCGAGATCGAGGGCCTTGCCGCCACCACCCAGCGCATCGACGGCGTGCTCAACCTGATCCAGGCGATCGCCGAGCAGACCAACCTGCTCGCCCTCAACGCCACCATCGAGGCAGCCCGCGCCGGCGATGCCGGCCGCGGCTTTGCGGTCGTCGCGCACGAGGTCAAGGCACTGGCCGGACAGACCGCGAAGGCGACCGCCGAAATCAGCGAGAATGTCAGCCTGATCCAGGCCTCGACCCGCAACTCGGTCGGCGCCGTCCGTGAGATCGGTCACGCGGTGCGCGAGATCAGCGATGTCACCTCGACGATCGCCGCCGCCGTCGGCCAGCAGGATGCGGCCACGCGCGAAATCTCGGTCAACGCGCAGATGGCAGCGCAAGGCAACGAAACGCTGGTCGCAAACATCGGCTCATTGCGCGATGATATCGGCCAGACCAACAAGGCGGCGGAATCGGTGCTTGCGGCATCGAACGACCTGACCACGACCGCCGAGATGCTGTCGCGCGAGGTGGAGCAGTTCTTCCGCAATCTGCGTACCGATGCGGCCGACGGAATGCGACGTACTGGGACCTGAGCGCAGGGTCGGCGCGAGCCGCTTGCGCTCCGCTGCGTTAGGTCAAGTAACCGCACAACGACGGGCACGCGGTGGAGGCGGGCGAATTGCGAGCAGCGAATGGACTTCCCTACTCGCCACTTCCTATGAGCAATGCCCCTCTCACATCGTCGCGCCGAGCACCCACGGCGCGAATTCGGCGCCGCCGAAATCAAAGCTCTCGCTCTTGGTCGGCTGGCCCGATGCGGTCTTGAGGATGAGGTCGAAGATGCGCTGGCCGCATTCCTGCACACTCTCCTCGCCGTCGAGGATGGTGCCGCAATTGACGTCCATGTCGTCTTCCATCCGCTTGTACATCGGCGTGTTGGTGGCGAGCTTGATCGACGGCGCGGGCTTGCAGCCGAACACGCTGCCGCGGCCGGTGGTGAAGCAGACGAGATTGGCGCCGCCCGCCACCTGCCCGGTCGCCGCGACCGGGTCGTAGCCGGGCGTATCCATGAACACGAAGCCCTTCTTGGTCACCGGCTCGGCATAGTGCAGGACGTCAACGAGGTTGGTGCTGCCGGCCTTCGCCATCGCGCCAAGCGACTTCTCCAGGATGGTGGTGAGACCGCCGGCCTTGTTGCCGGGGCTCGGATTGGCGTTCATCTCGGCGCCTTCGCGGCTCGTATATTCCTCCCACCAGCGCATCAGGCCGACGAGCTTCTCGCCGACCTCGCGGCTGACGGCGCGGCGGGTCAACAGATGCTCGGCCCCATAGGTCTCCGGCGTCTCCGAGAGGATCACGGTGCCGCCGTGACGCACCAACAGATCGCTTGCAGCGCCGAGCGCGGGATTGGCCGACACGCCGGAATAGCCGTCGGAGCCGCCGCATTGCAGCGCCACCGTTAGCTCACTCGCTGCGACCTTCTCACGCTTGACCTTGTTGGCGTCGGCGAGCGCTTCCTTCACGAAGGCAACGCCGGCTTCCACCGTCTTGCGGGTGCCGCCGACTTCCTGAATGTCCATCGCGCGCAGCCGGCCGGCAAGCTTCTGCTCCTGCATCAGGCCGCCGATCTGGTTCACCTCGCAGCCGAGACCGAGCACAATGACGTTCGAGAAATTCACGTGCCGCGCATAGCCGCCGAGGGTGCGGCGGAGCAATGCCAGCGGCTCGTCCTGGGTCATGCCACAGCCGGTCTTGTGGGTCAGCGCGACAACGCCGTCGACGTTCGGAAAGTCGGCCAGCGGATTGTCGCCGGTGAACGGATTCTTCTTGAAGACGTCGGCGACGAGGCCGGCGACATGGGCGCTGCAATTCACCGAGGTGAGAATGCCGATATAGTTGCGCGTCGCGACGCGCCCATCGGGACGGCGGATGCCGTCGAACGTCGCCGGCAGATCGAAATTCGGCACCGGCTTGACGTCGACGCCAAAGGCATAATCCTTGGCGAAATCGCCCATGCCGCAGTTCTGGGTGTGCACGTGCTGGCCCGGCGCGATCGCCTGCGTCGCGAAGCCGATGATCTGGCCATAGCGCTTGATCGGCTCGCCCTGCGCGATTGGCTTGATCGCGATCTTATGGCCGGCCGGTATACGGTCGACCGTGGTGACGCCCTCAGCGACCACCAGCCCCGGCGGCAGGCTAGCGCGCGCGATCAGGACGCTGTCGTCGGGATGCAGGCGGATTACTTGTGCCGGGGCCATCTGAGTTCTCCTTTAGGGACGAATAGCGAATGGCGAGTAGCGAATAGCACGCTACGCGAACCGCCAATCCCTATTCGCCGCTCATCACTCGCTATTCGCGGTTCTACGCCTTGCCGCCGGACTTCTCGCGGGTCTGGTTGACCGACATCTTGGCATAGGTCTGCATCAGACCGACCTCGTTCGACAGCGTGACCAGTTTGAAGCCCATGTTGATCGCACGCACCGCGCCGTCGGCGCCGGAACAGTGGATGCCCGGGTTGAGGCCGCGCTTGCCGCACTCCTTGACGATCTTCTCGTAGATTCTCAGGATCTCCGGCTCGTCGCGGTCGAGCTTCGGCACCAGGCCGTAGGAGAATCCGAGGTCGGACGGACCGATATAGACGCCGTCGATGCCCTCGACGTCGAGGATCGCTTCCATGTTCTCGACAGCCGTCTTGGTCTCCATCATCGGCAACAGCACGATCTCGTCATTCGCGGTCTGCTGATAGGTGCCGGCCGAGCCGTACATGCCGGCGCGGATCGGGCCGTTGGAGCGCACGCCCTTCGGCGGATATTTGGAATAGGAAACGAGGTTCCGGGCTTCCTCCGGCGTGTTGACCATGGGGCAGATCACGCCATAGGCACCGCCGTCGAGCACCTTGCCGATGATGCCGGGCTCGTTCCAGGGCACGCGGACCATCGGGGTGACCGGATGGGCGTGCATTGCCTGGAAGCACTGCACCATCGACAGATAATCCTGCACGCCATGCTGCATATCGACGGTGACGCTGTCGAAGCCGCACTGCGCGATCACCTCGGCTGAAAATCCCGACGGGATCGCGAGCCACGCGTTCACCACCGCCTTGCCCGATGCCCAGACCTGTTTGACCTTGTTTGCCACTTTGTTCTTCCTTCCCTGTTCCAAACTTGTCGTCATTGCGAGCGAAGCGAAGCAATCCATTTCTCTGTCTGTAGAGGCATGGATGGCTTGGTCGCCTGAGCGCAAAATTGCTTTGCAATTTTGTCGCGAGCTGCTCGCAATGACGGGTGCATTATTCCGTCGCCCGCTGGATAGAGGTTTCGCTGACGCCGACGTCGCGCGCAGTGTTCACTATCGCCGCCCAGGTGTCGTCAGGCAAGGGGATGCCGTTCCTGGTGCGCTCGGCGCGGGTTTTCCGCTCGGGATCGCCCGGAACCAGCACAGACTCCGTACCCGCAATCGGCTTGGTGGCGCGGATGAAATCGGTGTAGCGGGTGATTTCGCCGTCGAAGAAATTGCTGGTGTCGACCACCCTGGGGTCGATGTAGAACGCCATCATGCCGTTGGCGAACCGCCGGTCCGACGATGTCGCACCGGTGCCGGTCAGCGCGCCGCCGAGCAGCTCGCAGATAAACGCAAGGCCCGAGCCCTTGTGATCGCCGAAGGCGCGGATCGCGCCGGTGCCCTTGGTGTGATCGCGCGGACCGTCGGGCGTGTACGGGCCATACAGCACGTGCGGATCCTCGCTCAGCGTGCCGTCGGCATCGACGAGCGCGCCGGCCGGCAGCTTCTTGCCACCACGGCTTGCCACCAGGCACTTGCCCTCAGCGACGACGGAGGTGGCGAAATCGAGCACGATCGGATCCTGGCCCTGGCGCGGAATGCCGACGCAATACGGCGCGGTGGACAGGCGCTTCTCGACGCCGCCGTAAGGCGCAACCAATAGCGAGCCTGCCGCGGTCACGAAATGGATCGAGACGAGACCTTCCGCGGCCGCCATTTCGGCCCAGTCGCCGACACGGCCGAGATGGCCGGAGTTGCGCAGAGCGACCGCGGCGAGCCCTGCCTTCTTGCACTTCTCGATGCCGATCCTGACCGCGACCGGTGTCACGGTCTGGCCGTAGCCGAACTTGCCATCGACCACGGCGAGCGACGGCGTGTCGACCACGACCTCCGGAGTCTGGTTCGGCACGATCGAGCCCATCTTCTTCCACCTGACATACACGGGCACGCGGATCACGCCGTGGCTGTCATGGCCGGTGAGGTTCGCGGTCGTCAGGTAGGTCGCGATGCGCCGCGCCTCGTCCGGAGAGGACTCCGAATGCGAAAAGACCTCGGAAACGAAGTTGATGAGGTTTTCAACCTTGATGGTGACCATGAAAGACTAGCTCACTCAGTTGTTGGCGCGTGATCTGATCGAAAACCCGGGCTCCACTTTTCCGATCATGCAGCTTCAGGCAGGGGCCTTGGCGTGACCGCCGAGATAAGCCGCAGCAATGGCTTCGTTGCCCCACAATTCGTCCGGTTTGCCGCCCAGCACGATCCGCCCGGTTTCCAGCACGAAGCCGTGATCGGCGACCGAAAGTCCCATGCGCGCATTTTGCTCGACGAGCAAGACCGTGGTGTCCTTCCTGATCTGCGAAATGATGCGGAAGACGGCCTGGACAATCACTGGCGCCAACCCAAGCGAGGGTTCGTCGAGCAGCAAAAGCCGGGGCCTGGCCATCAGGCCGCGCGCGACCGCAACCATCTGCAACTGACCGCCCGACAGCGTCCAGCCGAGTGCATTGGAGAACGTCCGGATCTCCGGGAAGAGATCGAACATCGCATCCGCTTCACGCGAGATCTGCGACGCCGATACCTTACGGTTCGACGCGCCGAGCATGATGTTCTCTTTCACGGTGAGGCCCGGAAACACGCGGCGCCCCTCCGGCACATGCGAGATGCCGAGCCGGACGATCGCCTCCGGACCGAGACCCGCGATCGATTGACCGTCGAACAGGATGTCGCCGGAAGCGGGTTTCTCGAGGCCGGAGATCGCGCGCAGCGTCGTCGACTTGCCGGCGCCATTGGCCCCGAGCAGCGTCACCACCTGCCCCTGCTCCACGGCGATGGTGATGCCGCGCAGCGCTTCGATCTCGCCGTAGCGGACCACGAGATTGCGGATTTCGAGCAGCGGCATCATTCGCTCCCGAGATAAGCGGAGACGACGTCGGGATGGCGCAGCACCGTCATGGATTCGCCGTCCGCGATGCGGCGACCGAAGTTCAGCACCGTGATGTGCTGGGCGGCTTCCGAGACCAGCGTCATGTCGTGATCGATGATCAGGATGGTGAGGCCCTGCGCTGCGATGCGCTTGAGCAGCTCGTGCAGTTCGAGCTTTTCGGTCGAGTTGAGACCGGCTGCCGGCTCGTCGAGCAGCAACAGCGTCGGATTGGACGCCAGCGCGCGGGCGATCTCGATCAGCCGCTGGTGGCCATAGGAGAAGCTCGAGATCAGCTCGTTGGCGCGGTTGCCGAGGCCGACGAAGGTCAAGGCCTCCATCGCCCGCTCGGTCAGCGCGTCCTCGCCCTTCCCGATCATGGTGTTGCCGGGACGCTCCGCACCGATCTCGACGTTCTCGAGCGCCGTCATCGAGCGGAACAGGCGGATGTTCTGGAACGTGCGTCCCAGGCCCGCTGCCGTGCGCTGATGCGGCGCCATGTCGGTGATGTCAGTGCCATCGAGCACGATTCGGCCCGCGGTCGCCCTGTAGAGGCCGGACAGCACGTTCAACGTGGTCGTCTTGCCCGAGCCGTTGGGGCCGATCAGCGCATGGACGCTGCCGCGTTTCACCGCGATGTCGACGCCGTCAACGGCCTTGAGACCCCCGAAGTGCTTCGACAACCCGGTCACCTCGAGCACGATATCGCCGCCCGCGGTGGCGGGCTTGAGCTGCAGCGCGGCGGCAGCCGGCGGCGCCTTGGTGTGCGCGCGCCAGCGCGTGAAGGCATCGGAGACGAAGCCCCAAATGCCGTCGGGCATGAAGCGGATGATCAGAATCACGAACAGGCCGTAGATCGCGAGATAGAGTCCCGGGACGCTCTTGAGGAAGCGCAGCCATTCCGGGATCAGAATCAGAAGCCCCGTACCGATCGCCGCGCCGATCGGCGAGGCCACACCGCCGAGCAGCGACATGGTCAGGAACCCGATCGATTCCGCGAACGAGAACTGGTCCGGGCTGACATAGGCGAAGCCGCCCGCGAACAGGCCGCCGGCCAGACCGCCGAGCAGTGCGCAGATGCCGAAGGCGTAGACCTTGGTGCGGAATACGTCGATGCCGTTGACGCCGGCCGCGAGCTCATTGTCGCGTACCGCGCGCATGGCGCGGCCGAGCCTGGTGTCCGGAAGGTGCCAGACGAGGTAGCCAACGATCGCGAGCACCGCGACGCAGAATGCGAGATAGCTCTGCGAGGACTGGAACAGCTCGGGCCGCTTGATGTTGGCGACACCGTCCGGCCCATGGGTCAGGCCGATGGCATTGATCATCACCAGGGTCACGATCTGCTGGAACGAGATCGTCACCATGGCCAGGTAATGCCCGCCGAGCCGCAGCGTCGACATGCCGAGGAACGCGCCGGCAATCAGCGCGACCACGCAGCCGGCAACCAGGCAGGGCCAGAAGCTCATGTGCAGATCGGTGGTGCCAAGACCGACCGCGTAGGCGCCGAAGCCGAAGAATGTCGCCTGCGCCAGGTTGATCTGGCCGCAGAGGCCAAGCACGACCGACAACCCGAACACCGCGATCGAGAAGGTCGTCGCCTGCAACAGGATATTGAGGACGTAGCCGTCGAACCCCATGCTGGCGGCAAGCGCAACCAGCACGGCGGCGCCGATGAAATACGGCGCATGACGAATGACCAGCGGCTTCGAGCGTACCGCCGGAGCCGGGATCTGAATGTTCTCGCTGGCGCTCATGCTTTCTCCGCGACACGTTCGCCGAAGATGCCCTGCGGCCGGAAGATCAGGAAGGCGATCAGCACCAGGAACGCGAAGCCATCCTTGTACGGCACCGAGATATAGGCGGCGCCGAACGTCTCGATCACGCCAAGCGCAAGGCCGCCGATGATGGCGCCGGCGACGTCGCCAAAGCCGCCGATGATGGTTGCGGCAAAGGCCTTCAGTGCGATCGTCGAGCCCATCTGGATCGACACGAACAGCACGGGCGCCACCAGGATGCCGGCGAGTCCGCCGAGCACGGCCGAATAGATGAAGGTGATCATGATCATGGTGGAGACGGAAATGCCGAGCAGCGAGGCCATTTCCTTGTCCTGCGAGGTCGCCTGCAGCTTCTTGCCGAGCAGCGTCTTCTCGAAGAACCAGAAATTGAACAGCACCAGCAGGATCGTGACGCCGATGATCAGCAAATACTGGCTGTCGAGATAGACCGGGCCGAGCTGGATGCCGGGCGTATCGAACCAGCCCTGCAAGACCTGCGGTTGCGGGCCGTAGATCGCAAGCACGGAATTGGAGAGCAGAATCGAGGCGCCGATGGTCGCGATGATCACGGGCAGATAGGTGCGGTGGCGCAACGGGTAGTAGACGCCGAGATTGAAGATCACGCCGAGCAGCGCCATGCCGGCGAGCGCGATCAGGAACGACAGCCAATAGGGCCAGCCGAGATCGACGGCGAACACCACCATCAGATAGGCCGCGACCATGGAGAATTCGCCTTGCGCGAAGTTCACCACGTTGGTGGCGCGGAAGATCAGCACGAAGCCGAGCGCGACCAGCGCGTAGACGGCGCCGATGCCGATGCCCGTGAACAGGAGTTGAAGGACCAGATCCATGACAAGCGTTCGGTTGAAGGAGAACTCGTTTCAACGGCCGGCCGGCGCGGCCTCCCCGGCTATTGCCGGAGAGGCCTCCGCCCGCATCAGTCGTTGGATTCGATGTGCTTGTCGAAGACGATCTTGCCCTTGTCGTTCTTCACGATGTTGTAGCCGTGAAGTCCGTCGCCATTCTGGTCGAAATTGTATTCGCCCTCGGCACCCGGGAATTTCTTGATCGCCAGGATCGCCTCGCGCACCTTCTCGGGCTCGGTCGAGCCGGCCTTGTTGATCGCCGTGGCCAGCACGGTGACGGCGTCATAGGTCCAGGCGCTCTGGTTGTCGGGCGCGACCTTGACCGCATCACGATAGAGCTTGCCGAACGCCTTCGAGGCGTCGCTGGAATCCTCCGCGTAGTCGGCAACACCATAGGTGTTGTAGAGCGCAGGACCGGCGAGCTTGAGCGCGGTGATGTTGACGATCGAGGGCGAGCCAACCCACGGAATATTCACGCCGAGCTGGCGTAGCTGGCGGGCGAAGATGCCGAGATCATTCTCAAAGGTGAAATAGGAACCGAGGATATCCGCGCCCGACTGCTTGATCGCGAGCACGACCGGCGTGAAGTCCTGGCTCTGGTTGGCATAGCCCTGGTCGAGTACGGGCGGCGCGCCGAGCTTCTGCAGCGCTTCAGTCAGCGCCTTGCCGCCGGCGGTGCCGAACGCGTCGGTCGAGTGCAGCACGGCCCATTTCTTCTTGCCGAGCGTGTTGACGCCGTATTCGGCGATCACGCGGCCCGAATAGCTGTCGTTCGGCCGGAAGCGGAACAGCCACTTGTTGCCCATATGGGTGAGGTTCGGATCGGTGCCGCCGATCATCACGGGCTTGCCGAGCTTCAGCACATCGGGCGCCATCGCATGGACCTGGGTCGAACGAATCGAGCCGAGGAAGCCGACGATGTCGGACTGGGCCGCGAGCTTGGAAAACGCCAGCACGATGCCGGGGTTGGTGGTCTGATCATCCTCGATGATCAACTCGCCCTGCTTGCCAAGGATGCCGCCGGCCTTGTTGACGGCCTCGAGCGCCAGCTTGGCGCCCTTGATGGCATAACCGCCGGATTCGGCCGCGGGACCGGTGACAGGCGCGCACATGCCGATCTTGATGGTCGCACCTTGCGCATGCGCGCTCCGCAGCAGCGCAGGAGCAGCGAGACCTGCCGCCAAACCGGCGGAAAACTCACGTCTCGTCAGTTTCATTCAATCCTCCCTGGATAACGCCGAGCTTGCATGTCGGCTGCGTTGAGACGAGCTAGACGCGTAGACTTGTTGCCTCACCCATGGCCATCACGCAGCGCGACAAGCAAACATTTGCGCCGCTGCAGCGCACCGGACGTGCAACGGCGATAACCAATCTAAGCGTATGGACATGGAGCTAATCATGATTGCACATTGCACGCAATAGTCAAAAGCTCGCGTCGGGCGGTGCGTAAATGCCTGCAGCGGGCGACCTCGATGCAATCACGTGATAGTCTGGCCGGCGGGCAGTCATCCATGTCGATTCCAAGAGCGAAATCGCAGACCAGACGAAAACAGCCGGCCTATGCGCTGATCAAGAACGCATTGGCAAAGCACATCCGATCCGGTGGCGTTCCAGCCGGAACCGTTCTTTCCGAATCGGCGATCGCAACTTTGTTCGGCTCCAGCCGCTCCCCCGTGCGACAGGCGTTCGAGCAGTTGGAGCACGTCGGCCTGGTGCGCCGATTCGATGGCCGCGGCGTCATCGCTGGCAAGCGCAAGGTCGAACCTCGGCGCGTCCCGATCACACCGGACATGCTGGGGCTGACCAACGGACCCGTCGAGGCGGTGCGAATCGATGCCTGGGACGCGCTGTATTACAAGCTCGAACGCGAGATCATCTACCGCTCGCTGTTCGGACGCTTCCGCGTCAGTGAACTCGCGCTGGCGCGGCATTTCCGAGTGGGACGCACGGTTGCCCGCAACCTATTGCTCCGTGCGCAGGCGATCGGAATTCTGGAGAAAGGCGCCAAAGCCCATTGGTATGTGGTGCCGCTCGACGAGGATCGCGTCCGCGACATCTTCGAGGTGCGGGCAACGCTTGAGCCGCTCCTGCTGAAATCCGCTGCTGCGCGGATTCCGCCCTCAGTGCTGGACCAGATGGCGGAGCGGCTCCGCGAAGGGATCCGATTCCGCGACCGAATCGGCGTCGCCGAGCTCGACGAGATCGAAGGCGATCTTCATATCCGGTGCCTGAGTTACGGCGTCAATCGCGAGATGATCGAGGCCCTCAAGCGCACCCACTGCGCTTTCGTGATCGGCAAGCACATTCAGGTCGCCCTGACCGCGCCGCAGATCGATACCTTCATGGACGAGCATCTGCTGATCATGGAAGCCTTGCGCGCGCGCGACGGCGACGCGGCGGCCACGACTTTGCGTCGCCATATCGAGTGGTCCCATTCGAAAGTTGCGGGCTGGATTGCCGAATTCCGCGCCATCAACGTGATTTCGCGCGTGCCCTACATGGCCTGACCGGCATTGCCGCACGTCATCGCATGAAGTCTCGGCTAGGCGTCGGCCTCGACCTCGCCATCATCGGCAGATGTCATTCCCGCCAGGCTCGCTTCCAGCGTGCCCAGCATGTCCTGGAGCTCCGCAAGCCTGCGCGCGCCGTAGCGCTTGGTGATCGCGGCGTAGATAGCTTCCGATGTCGGCGCCACCGCCTCGATCAGCTTCAGCCCCTTTGCCGAGATCGAGACGACCGCGCGCCGCAGGTCGTTCTCCGCGGCCTTGCGCTCGATCAACTGACGACCCTCAAGGTCGCGCAGGATTCGCGACAGGCTCGGCCCGAGCAGAAATGCCACATGCGCGAGCTCGGTGACCTCGATCTCATCGACGGAGGTGAGCGCACGCAGGATCCGCCATTGCTGCTCGGTCAGCCCGTGATTGCGCAGCGACGGGCGGAACTGCCGCATCACGGCTTCACGCGCGCGGAGCAGCGACATCGGCAGCGAGCGCGAAAACTCGCGCATCGGCGCGCGACGCGGTGACCCGGCCTCGGCCGGCGCTGATCGGACGTCGTTTGACGATTTCTTGCGCGCCATCGCTCAATCCACCGCCACGATTTTTTGCATCGCAGCATACCCCGATTCAATTTGCGGGAATTCACTTAACATGTTAATCATCTTCCCGACATCCAGATTTGTGTATCACGCATGGCCCTCTCCCAGGACGATATCCACGCCGCCGCCGGAAGGCTCGACCAGGCGGAAAAGACCCGCAAGCAAATCCGCCAGCTTTCGCTGCAGTACCCTGGCATTACCATTGAAGATGCCTACGCGATTCAGAAGGCCTGGGTCGAGATGAAGGTAGCGCAGGGCCGCGTCGTCAAGGGCCACAAGATCGGCCTGACCTCGAAAGCGATGCAGAGCGCGCTCAACATCGACGAGCCCGACTCCGGCATTCTGCTCGACGATATGTTCTTTGCCGATGGTGGGCTGGTGCCGAGCGATCGCTTCATCGGGACCCGGGTCGAAGCCGAGCTTGCCTTCGTGATGAAGCACCGTCTGGCGGGTCCCAACTGCACATTATTCGACGTGCTCAACGCCACCGACTTCGTGGTGCCGGCGCTCGAAATCCTGGACACACGCATCGAACGCGTCGACCCCGAGACCAAGGCGACACGCAAGATCTTCGACACCATCGCCGATAATGCCGCCAATGCCGGCATTGTGCTCGGCGGCCGGCCGATCCGTCCGCTGGACGCCGATCTGCGCTGGATCGGGGCGCTGTGCTTCCGCAACGGCCAGCTCGAGGAGACTGGGCTCGCCGCCGGCGTGCTGAACCATCCGGCGACCGCGGTGGCGTGGCTCGCCAATAAGATCGCGCCTAACGGGCTCGCGCTCGAAGCCGGCCAGGTGGTGCTGGCGGGCTCCTTCATCCGCCCGATCGAGACCTGCAAAGGCGACACGATCCAGGCCGACTACGGAGCTTACGGTTCCGTGAGTTGCCACTTCGCTTGACGCATTCGCCAGGAGGCCGTTCATGCCGCACTTCACGCTTGAATATTCCGCCAATCTCGACAACCTGATCGACATGGCCGAGACTGTCGAACTGGTCCGCAAGGCTGCGGTCGAGACCGGCATTTTCCCACTCGGCGGCATCCGCGTCCGCGCGATCAGATGTGAGCACTACGCGATCGCCGACGGGCGCCAGACCTATGGCTTCCTCGACATGGTGCTGCGGCTCGGCGAAGGCCGTGATCTCGCCATCCGCAAGAAGGCCGGCGAGCATATCTTCAAGGCACTGTCGGCCCACCTCGACCCGGTCTTCGCCAAAGCCAAGTTCGCTCTGTCGTTCGATATGCAGATCAACGACAAGGAGACGAGCTGGAAACGCAACAACATCCACGATGCGCTGAAAGTGGAGACGATCAATGGATAAGGCCACTCCGAAATCCGCAGACAAGTTCCAGGTCAACCGCGACCGCGCGGGTCCCCTGCTCGCCAAGCTGAAAGCCGAAGGCATCGGCCACCTGATCGACGGCAAGATCGTGGCCTCGGTGACAGGCCAGACCTTCGAGACGAGGTCGCCGATCGACGGCTCGGTGCTGGCGTCGGTCGCAAAAGGCAATGCTGAGGATATCGATCGCGCCGCGACGGCCGCCGCGCGCGCGTTCAAGACCTGGCGCGACGTGCCGGCGGCGCAGCGGCGCAAGCTGCTGCATCGCGTGGCCGACGCGATCGAGGAGCGCGCCGACGACATCGCCGTGCTCGAATGCATCGACACCGGCCAGGCGCACCGCTTCATGGCCAAGGCCGCGATCCGCGCCGCCGAGAACTTCCGCTTCTTCGCCGATAAGTGCGCAGAGGCGCGCGACGGCCTGAACACGCCGAGCGAAGAGCACTGGAACATCTCGACCCGCGTGCCGATCGGCCCGGTCGGCGTAATCACTCCGTGGAACACGCCGTTCATGCTCTCGACCTGGAAGATCGCACCTGCGCTCGCCGCTGGCTGCACGGTGGTGCACAAGCCGGCCGAGTGGTCGCCGGTCACTGCGGACCTGCTGGTCAAGCTGGCGCAACAAGCGGGTATTCCCGATGGCGTATTCAACACCGTGCATGGCTTCGGCGAGGATGCCGGCAAGGCGCTGACGGAACATCCCGCCATCAAGGCGATCGGGTTCGTCGGCGAAAGCGCAACCGGTTCGGCGATCATGGCGCAGGGCGCGCCGACCCTGAAGCGGGTGCATTTCGAGCTCGGCGGCAAGAACCCGGTGATCGTGTTCGACGATGCCGATCTCGACCGCGCGCTCGATGCCGTTGTCTTCATGATCTACTCGCTCAACGGCGAGCGCTGCACGTCGTCCAGCCGCCTGCTGGTGCAGCAGGGTATCGCCGATAAGTTCATCGAGAAGCTCACCGCGCGGGTGAAGGCGCTGAAGGTCGGCCATCCGCTCGATCCCGCAACCGAGATCGGGCCGCTGATCCATGAGCGGCATCTTGCCAAGGTCTGCAGCTATTTCGACATCGCGAGGAGCGACGGTGCCACCATCGCCGTCGGCGGCAAGCCGCATGACGGTCCCGGCGGCGGGCATTACGTGCAGCCGACGCTGGTAACCGGCGCCAATGCCACGATGCGCGTCGCCCAGCAGGAGGTGTTCGGGCCGTTCCTGACCGTGATCCCCTTCCGCGACGAGGCTGATGCCATCGAAATCGCGAACGGCGTACAATACGGCCTCGCCGGCTATGTGTGGGCTGGCGACGTCGGCCGTGCGCTGCGCGTGGCCGATGCGCTCGAAGCCGGCATGATCTGGCTCAACTCGGAAAACGTCCGCCATCTGCCGACGCCATTCGGCGGCATGAAGGCCTCGGGTATCGGCCGCGACGGCGGCGACTACTCGTTCGATTTCTACATGGAAACCAAGCACGTCTCGCTCGCGCGCGGGACGCACAAGATTCAAAGACTGGGAATTTAGCCGTCGTTCCGGGGCGCGCAGCGAACCCGGAACCTCGAGATTCCGGATTCGGTCCCGAGGACCGCCCCGGAATGACGATCCAGAGGGGAAACATCAATGCCCGTTCCGCAGCACATCTTCGATCCGCCGTTCAACATCATCCGTTGCAGCCACGCCATTCTCGACGTCACTGACCTCGACGCCAGTGCCGCGTTCTACGAGAAGACCATCGGCCTGCATATCGAGGACCGCGACGACAAGGCGGTCTATCTGCGCGCCTGCGAGGAGCACCAGCATCACTCGGTGGTGCTGCGCAAGGCGCCGAAGGCGACCTGCAACCGGGTCGGATTCAAGGTCGGCAATGATCGCGACCTCGACAAGGCAGCGGCCTTCTGCTCGGAGAATGGCATCGAGCATACCTTCGTCGACCAGCCGTTTCAGGGCCGCACGCTGCAATTCACCGATCCGTTCGGCTTCCAGATCGAGCTTTACGCCACGATGGAGAAGCGCCCGCATTTGCTCCGGCGCTACGATCTCTATAAGGGCTGCCATCCGCAGCGGCTCGACCATTTCAACGTGTTCGCGGCCGAGGTGCAGGACACCGTCGACTTCTACGCGCGGCTCGGCTTCCGCCTCACCGAATATGCAGAGGAAGACGGCACCAACGGCCGCATCGCCGCGGCTTGGATGCACCGCAAGGGCAATGTGCACGACTTCGCCATCACCAATGGCAAGGGCCCGCGCCTGCACCACATCGCCTATTGGGTGCCGACGGCGATGAACATCGTCCATCTCTGCGACGTGATGGCCTCCTCGGGCTTCCTCAAGAACATCGAGCGCGGCCCCGGCCGGCACGGCATCTCCAACGCCTTCTTCCTGTACGTCCGCGACCCCGACGGCCATCGCATCGAGCTCTATACCAGCGACTATTTCACCGGCGATCACGACCACGAGCCGCTGCGCTGGTCGCTGCGCGATCCGCGCCGCCAGACATTGTGGGGCGCGCCGGCACCACGCTCGTGGTTCGAGGAGGGCTCGCCGTTCGCCGGACAAGCCGTGCGCGAGCCACGCTTCGTGGCCGACGTGCTGGTTGCGGACTGACGGGACCTTGCAATGACCACTCCCCGCCTCGCCAGTTATTCCGTCAACGGCGCCATGAAATATGGCGCCGTCACCGACACCGGCATCGTCGATCTCTCTGCGCGTTTCGCCAAGGACTATCCGAGCTTGCGCGAAGCCATCGCCGCCGGCGCGCTGATGAAGCTTGCGGATGCCGCCGGGCGCTCGCCCGATCACGCACTCAACGCAGTGGCCTTGCAGCCGCCGATTCCGTCGCCGGAAAAGATCATCTGCATCGGCGTCAACTATCCGGACCGCAACGCCGAGTACAAGGACGGCTCGGACGCGCCGAAATATCCGAGCATGTTCCTGCGCGTGCCGCGCTCCTTCGTCGGCCACAACACGCCGCTGGTACGTCCGCGCGCCTCGCCGCAACTCGACTATGAGGGCGAGCTCGTGCTGGTCGTCGGCAAGGCCGGCCGGCACATCCCGGAAAGCGCTGCGCTCGATCACATCGCGGCGGTTTCGCTGTGCAATGAAGGCACCATCCGCGATTGGGTGCGCCATGCCAAATTCAATGTCACCCAGGGCAAGAACTTCGATTCCACCGGCAGCCTCGGCCCGTGGATCGTGCCCTACACCACTGAAGCGCAGATCGCCGACATCCGCCTGACCACACGGGTGAACGGCGAGACGCGGCAGGACGACCGCACCTCACGCTTGATCTTCGGCTTCCGCTACCTCATCAACTACATCTCGACCTTTACGACATTGGTTCCCGGCGACACCATCGTCACGGGCACACCCGCCGGTGCCGGTGCGCGGTTCGATCCGCCGCGCTATCTGAAGCCGGGCGATGTCATCGAGGTCGAGGCCGAAGGTGTCGGAGTCTTGCGCAACGGCGTCGTCGACGAAGCCAACTAGCAAACGAACGGACAGTGCCATGACCTCAACATCCGGCGGCGAAGCGATCGTCAATGGTCTCGTCGCCCACGGCGTCGACACCGTGTTCGGCCTGCCTGGCGCGCAGATCTATGGCCTGTTCGACGCGTTCCACCAGGCGCAGCTCAAGGTGATCGGCGCGCGGCACGAGCAAGCCTGCGGCTATATGGCGTTCGGCTATGCCCGCTCCAGCGGACGGGCAGGCGTGTTCAGCGTGGTGCCCGGCCCCGGCGTGCTGAATGCCTCGGCGGCGCTGCTCACCGCGTTCGGCTGCAACGAGCCGGTGCTGTGCCTCACCGGACAGGTGCCGACGCAATTCCTCGGCAAAGGCCGCGGCCATCTGCACGAGATGCCGGACCAGCTCGCGACACTACGCACCGTCGTGAAATGGGCCGACCGCATCGAATATCCCGACAATGCACCGGCGATGGTGTCGCGCGCGTTCCAGGAGATGCTGTCCGGCCGGCGCGGGCCGGCCTCGCTGGAAATGCCGTGGGACGTGTTCACTCAGCGCGCTCAGGTCGCGACCGTCAAGCCGTTCGACCCGCTGCCGGCGCCGCAGGCCGACCCTGACCGCATCAGGGCCGCCGCTGACCTGATCGCCGGTAGCAAGGCGCCGATGATCTTCGTCGGCAGCGGCGCGATCGACGCGCGCGAGGAGATCCTCGAGCTCGCCGAGATGATCGACGCGCCGGTCGTCGCCTTCCGCAGCGGCCGCGGCATCGTCTCGAACGCGCACGAGCTCGGGCTCACGATGGCGGCGGCCTACAAGCTGTGGCCGAAGACCGACCTGATGATCGGCATTGGCACCCGCATGGAATTACCGACGATGTCGCGCTGGCCTTATCGGCCGGACGGGCTGAAATGCGTGCGCATCGATATCGATCCCGTCGAGATGCGCCGATGGCCGCCCGATGCCGCCGTGATCGCGGACGCCAAGGCTGCGACCGCCGATCTCGTCGCTGCCGTGCGCCGGGCCGGTTACAGCAAAACCAGCGGCCGGCGCGCCACGATCCGCGAGGCCACCGCTGCGGCCGAGCATGAGATCCAGCGCATCCAGCCGCAAATGGCTTACTTGAAGATTTTGCGTGAGGTGCTGCCGGCGAATGCCATCGTCACCGACGAACTGTCGCAGGTGGGCTTCGCCTCCTGGTACGGCTTCCCGATCTACGAGCCGCGCACCTTCGTCACGTCGGGCTATCAGGGCACGCTCGGCTCGGGCTTTCCGACTGCGCTCGGCGCCAAGGTCGCGAACCCGAGCAAGCCGGTGGTCGCGATCACCGGCGACGGCGGCTTCATGTTCGGCGTGCAGGAGCTCGCCACCGCCGTGCAATTCAAGATCGGCGTGGTGACGCTGGTCTTCAACAACAACGCCTATGGCAATGTCCGCCGCGACCAGCACGAACGTTTCGACGGCCGCATCGTCGCCTCTGACCTGGTCAATCCGGATTTCGTCAAGCTCGCCGAATCCTTCGGCGTGGGGGCGGCGCGCGTCACCTCGCCCGATCATTTCCGCAAGGCGCTGGAGAAGGCACTGGCCGACGACGGCCCCTACGTGATCTCGATCGAAGTGCCAACGGGCTCGGAAGTCTCGCCCTGGGCGTTCATCCACCCTGCAAAGAACATCTAGCGCCGTGTACAACAGCCGCCGGCTTAACGGCCGGCAGCGCCTGGGCGCACCTTGCGAAAGGTCAGGTTGATGCGCTGGCGGCCGAGCAGGCCGTGCTCGCCGTCGGCGAGCGGCGCGACGCCGTGAAAGACGAGCCGCGACGGCCCGCCCCACACCACGACGTCACCATGCTCCAGGCGGTAGCGCCGCGTCGGATCACTACGCTTCAGGCCGCCGAACAGGAAGATCGCCGGCAACCCGAGCGACACCGAGACGATGGGGGCTGCGAAATCCAGCTCGTCCTTGTCCTGATGCAGCGACAGCTTGGCGCCGGGAACATAGCGGTTGATCAGGCAGGCCTCCGCTGTGAAGCCGGTGTAGCCACCCTCGGCCGCCGCGCCGGCGGCGAGCCTGCATAGTACCGACGGCATCGGCGGCCACGGCGCGCCCGAATTCGGATCGATGCCGTCATAACGATAGCCGCTGGGGTCGGAAACCCAACCGAGGCTACCGCAATTGGTCATCGCGACCGACATCCGGTGGCCGCCCGGCGTGATCAAATGGCGGAACGGCGCCTGCTTGACGATTTCGCGCAGAGCCGGGATCAGCTCGGCCTCGAACGGCTTGGCGAAGCCGCGCAGCACGACAGCGCCCTCCGCCATCGTCTCGCGCCGGGGCCGTGTATCACCAACGGTCTCGAACAGATCAGAAGTCACGCCTAATAGCACTCACGTCGCATCGTGGAAGATCACGCCAACGGTGTGGCGGTGGCCGGAGCGAATACGGCTGACGCCGTGACGCAGGTTAACGCGGTAGGGCCCGCGTGTCCCCTGCACCGGGCGATGATGCACGGCAAATGCCACCGCATCTCCTTGCGTGAGCGGCACGACCTCGGGACGTGATTGCATCCGCGGCCGCTGCTCCGTCAGCACGAATTCGCCGCCGGTGAAATCGCGCCCCGGCTGCGACAGCAGGATCGCGACCTGGATCGGGAACACATGCTCGCCATAGAGATCCTGGTGCAGACAGTTGTAGTCGCCTTCGCCATATTGCAGCAAAAGCGGCGTCGGCCGCGTCTGTCCGGCATCATGGCAGCGCTTGATGAATGCCGCATGCGATGCAGGATAGCGAATGTCGATCCCCATCGTCTGGTTCCAGCGGTTGGCCGTGGCGGTGAGCTGCGCGTAAAGCGCCGGCCGCAGTTCCGCGATCAGGTCCGGCAGCGGATAGGAGAAGTATTTGTACTCGCCGCGCCCGAAGCCGTGACGGCCCATCACGACCTTGCTGCGGAACAGGCCGTCGTCAAGATAAAGCCCGGCGATCCCTTCACACTCCGGCGCGGTCAGCAGGCCCGGAAGGACGGCACAGCCCTGTCCGTCGAGCTCGGCCGCGATCTGGCCCCAGTCCAGCGCATCGACGCGGGCGGGGATGTCTGGTGGTGCCGCATGCGCGGCGGTTTTGGCTGTTGCTTTCATGGACCAGAGTCTCGCGCAGGATCGCGTCCGGTGCCACCCGATTTCCGGCAGGAATGTGCCATGGACAGCAACCACAGGCATCACGGTCGTCCCTGCGAAAGCAGGGCCCCATAGCCACCGTCATCTACTGTTTGAGAGAGCTGGGGCCACAGCGTGGCAACTGCAAGGTCCTGGGGTTATGGATCCCTGCTTTCGCAGGGACGACCCGTGGAGGGAAGCGTCACCCCATCCTTCACTGAGCGACGCGTCCGCGCAATCAACCCCTTACCGGCAGCGTGATCACGTCGTAGCCGTGCCGGATCGTCCGCTTCAGCACCGGATCTTCCATCTCGAACTCGAAGCGGCTCGCCGGGCGGATGCCGCCTTTGGCCGCGAAGGTGCCGCCGAACATCGCGCAGCCGTCGGGCAGCCCGCCTCCGCCGAAACCTCGGTTGATGAGGTCTTGCACCGGCAGCATGTGATCGAGCGTGCCTTCCTGGTAGAGCACGCGCTGGCCACCAATCACGGCCCAGGAGCGCAGGATCAGTTGGTCCCAGTGGCCGATGACGTCCTCGAGCTCCCACAGCTCGGATGCGATCGGCTTGTCGCACATCTGCTTCGAGACGGTGACGTTGTAGCTCTCGACCTTGCGGTCGGTATGGTCAGAGCCGCAGCCGACGAAGATACGGCCCTGCCAGCCGATCAGCACGAACTCGACCTCGCCGCTCGACTCTTCGCCACAGACCTCGATCGCGTCGGCGAGCGTCAGCCGTCGCGCCGAGCAGCGATAGTAGATCGGCGTCGTCGCCGGCCGCGCGATGCCGAGCGCCTCGAGCTCGGCGATATGCTTGTCGCGCGCGACGGGATCGCGGCCGGTCCAGCCGGCGATCACCGCCTGCCTGATCTCGAGCGTGAGCGGCGTCGCGACGCCCTTGTCGTCGATGTTGAAGGTGAGATCAAACACGAATCAGGGCCTCCATCCCGGCCGCAAGTTCGAAAATGCGGCGATCCGAGCCTCCGGCCGCGGCGAGCATCAGGCCGACCGGCGCCTCGCCCTCGCGATGCGCCGGCAGCGAGATCGCGCAGCCGTCGAGCACATTGATCAGCGAGGGATTTCGCAGAGCGCGCAAATTCTGCGTGGCAAACGCCTTGTCGTCGGCGAGATCGGCGATGGCCGGCGGCAGGTTCGCGGTGGTCGGCAGCACCATCGCGTCATAGGGCGCGATGCGCTTCTCGGTGCGGGCGATGAACGACCGCCGCGCATTGATGAGATCGATGTAGTCGGCGGCCAGGAAACCTTCGCCGCGCTGGATGCGGACCGCTACACGGGGGTCGTAGATATCGCCCTTGCTGGCGATCAGGAAGCGATGCCAGGCGTAGCTTTCGGCCGCGGAGAAGCCGCCGTTTGCGTTCATCACGCCGACGTCGAGCAATTCAGGCACCTCGATCCGCTCGATCAGTGCGCCGGCACGCGACAACGCGGCCAGCGCACGCTCGAAGGTTTTGGCCACCGCATCGTCGAGATCATCGAGCACAACGGTGGTCGGCACCGCGAGCCGCACGCCCTTCACCGGACGCGGGGTGAGCGGTTCGACCTTCTCGTCGGCGAGCACCGCATCGAGCGTCGCGCAGCAGGCCACCGAATTGGCCAGCGGCCCGTAGCTGTCGAGCGTGAACGACAGCGGCACGCCGCCATCGAGCGGAATGCGGCGCTGCGTCGGCTTGTAGCCGACGATGCCGTTGAACGCCGCCGGAATCCGGCAGGAGCCGCCGGTGTCGGTGCCGAGCGCGCCAAACGCCATGCCGTCGGCGATGGAGACCGCGGCGCCGGACGACGAGCCGCCGGGGACATGGCCGACGCTGCGATTCCAGGCACTCTTCGGAGTGCCATAATGCGGATTGATGCCGATGCCGGAATAGGCGAACTCGGTCATGTTGGTGCGGCCGATCACGATGAAGCCGGCGCGCCGCAACCGCGCCACCACGGGCGCATCCGCCTCCGCCGGCGCGGAATCCTCCAGCGCCCGCGAGCCGGCCCGCGTCACCTGCCCCCTGATGTCGAACAGATCCTTGATCGAGACCGGGATGCCGGCAAAGGGGGACGGCGCGGCGTTCGCCTTGCGCAGCCGGTCCATGGCGTCGGCGGCCGCGAGGGCAGCGTCCTTGTCGACGTGGATGAAGGTGCGCTGACCCTCGCCCGCGGGATCGGCGATTTTCGCGATGCACTGCTCGACGAGCTTGCGGGCAGTGGTGGCGCCGCTCGCGAGATCGGCGGCAAGGGAGGCGAGTGTCGGGTTGTTCGGCATGGCTTTCACTTCATGGCTGGCGGCTGATTGTCGCGCGAACCGGCGCCGATTTCCAGATCATGTACGCCGGCCCCCAGACCTTCTTTTTTGACGCGTTTTCTTCACGCGAACCGATGTCCACTTCGCTCGAAAACGCTTCTGCCGGCATCACTTCAGCCCGAAATAAGCGCGGTGCAGCTCCTCATTGCCGCTCATTTCGGCAACCGTGCCGGAGAAGCGGATGCGTCCGCCTTCCAGCACGAACACGCGGGTGGCGACGTCAAGGAAACTGATATTCTGCTCGGCAATCAAGAGCGCCAATCCCCGCCCCTGCAAGCTCGTGAGGGCGCGGATCACCTCCTTGACGAACAGCGGCGACAATCCGGCCGAGGGCTCATCCATCACCAGCAGCTTCGGCTCGGCGGACAGCGCCTTGGCGATACCGAGCATCTTGCGCTGGCCGCCCGAAAGGCTGGAAGCCGGATCGCGGCGCTTGTCGCGCAACACCGGGAATAGCCCGTACAGCTCGTCGACCCGTGCCCCCGGATTGGCATGCCCCAGCGCCTGGGCGCCGACGCGGATGTTCTCCTCGATCGACAGATCGGGAAACACCGCGAGCTCCGACATGTAGGTCATGCCGCGCTTCATGCGGTCCGACGAGCGCATCCGCGTGACGTCCTCGCCGCCCAGCCTGATATGGCCGCTGCGCGTCTCGATCAGGCCGACCAGCGATTTCAGGAAGGTGGTCTTGCCCGCGCCATTGGCGCCGAGCAGCAGCACGGTCTCGCCCGCGCGGACGTCGAGATCGACGCCCCACAGCACCTGCATGGTGCCATAGCCTGCATCGACACCCTTGGCGTCCAGAAGCGGCGCCGCGTCAGTGGGCATGCTCGCCTCCCAGGAATACTTCGATCACCTGGGGCTCGCGCACCGCAGTCGCCAGCGTGCCCTCAAAGATCTCCTTGCCTGCATTGAGCACGATGACGCGGTCGGTGATCTGCTCGATGAAGCCCATGAGGTGCTCGACCACGATGATCGCCATCCCGGTCGCGGCCAGCGCCTTGATGCGTCCGGCGATCCAGTCGAGCTCGGCCGGATTGAGGCCGGCGGCGAGTTCGTCGAGCAGCAACAGCCGCGGGCGGGTCGCAAGCGCGCGGGTGAGATCCAGCATCTTCTGCTGTGCGCTGTTGAGATCGGCCGCAGGGCGATCGGCGACCTCCCTCAGCCGGTATTCGTCGAGCAAGTCCGCCATCGACGGCGGCGCGGCCCCGGCATGGCCGGCGGCGTGGCCGTAGGACAGCGCCACCTGGATGTTCTCGCGCACCGACAGCGACAGGAACGGCTTCGGTACCTGGAAGGTGCGATTGATGCCGCGGTGAACCAGCTTGTGGGAGGCGACGCCGCCGGCGGCAGCGCCGTCGAACACCACTTCGCCGCCATCGGGCGCATAGAGGCCGGAGATCACGTTGATCGCGGTGGTCTTGCCGGAGCCGTTGGGACCGACGAGCCCGAGGATTTCGCCGGGCACGACGTGAAAGCTCAGGCCATCGAGCGCGTAGAAGCCGCCGAAGCGCTTGACCAGCTTGGAGACCTTGAGAAGGGGCGTTCGCTCAGGGGACATACCACCCCCTGCGCGTTGCCAGCGACACCAGTCCTGCGGGCAGGAACAGCACCAATCCCATGATCAGGAGACCATAGATCAACTGGAAATACTGCGGCGTGGTGAAGCCGATCAGGTTGTAGATGCCGTAGAGAATGATGACGCCGACGATCGGTCCGGTGATGGTGGCGACGCCGCCGAACAGCGCGAACACGATCGCGAAGATGCTGAACTCGCCTGAGAACACGTTGTCGGGATAGAACACCGAAACGTACCAGGCGTAGATGCCGCCCGCGAGGCCAGCGACCAGCGCGGAGGCGAGCCAGGCAATCACCCGCATCTTGACGATGTTGACGCCGGCCATCGAGGCCGAGACCCCGTCCTCGCGCACCGCCTGCAAGGCGAGACCGAAGGCCGAGTTCCGGAGATAGACGACCCCGCCGACCGTCAGTGCCATCACGGCGACAGCCGCGTAGTAGGCGTGCGTCGGGTTGAACGTGCCGGTCAGCGATACGCCGTAGGGGCCCTTGGTGATGCCCTCCAGCGCCGGATTGGCGACGAAGTGCAACACCGCAAGCGAGGCCGCCAGATTGGCGATCGCGAAATATGCTCCCGACAGCCGCAGCAGCGGCGTCAGCAGCAGGCCGAGCGCAACTGCGAGCAGACCGCCGACCAGCACAGCGAGGACCGCCGGCGTCTGCAGATGCATCACCATGATGGCAAAGCCATAGGCGCCGGCGCCGAAGAAGCCGACATAGCCGAACGGCAGATAGCCGGTGAATCCATAGATGATGTTCACGCCTTGCGCGAGGATCAGGAAGATCACGAAGTTGAACAGCAACAGATGGTTCTGATAGACGCCGGGCAGCAGTGCGAACACCACCACCAACGGCGCCAGGATGAACAGCAGGTGTTTCGATGCGTTAGGCAACGCGCACCCGCCTTCCGAGCAGACCGCTCGGGCGCAACAACAGGATCACGATCAACAACACATAGGGCAGCAAGTCGGCCCAGGAACTGAGATAGGTCTGCACCAGCATGTAGCAGACGCCGTAGACGACGCCGCCGAGCGCGGTGCCGAGCGGATTGCCGAGCGAGCCCAGCACCACGATCGCAAAGGACGTCACCGTCGCATCCGCGCCGAAGGCCGGCGTCACCGAGCCGAACATGAAGGGCGCGAATACCCCGGCGATAGCCGCCAGGCCCAAGCCGATGCCGAACGCCGCCGCCGACACGCGGTCGACGTCGATGCCGGTCGCCAGCGCCTCGTCGCGACGTGACATCACCGCGCGGGTCAGTGTGCCGAGCCGCGTGTGGTAGAGATAGAGATAGACGAACGCGATCACGATCAGGCTGGTCACGGCCGCGATCACCCAGGGCGCGGGAAAGCCCTGGCCGAAGATCTGGATCGGTCCTGCCCCGGCCTTGCCGCCAAACAACTTGACCTTGATGGTCGTGAACACGGTTCCCAGCAGCCGGCTCTGGATCGACCGTTCGCTGGTGCCGGCGAAGATCGTGGTGATCGCTTCGATCACCTGCGACAGGCCGAAGAACAGGATGATCGACAGCATCTCCGGATTGGCCGAGCCCTGCAGCCGCGGCACCAGCACCCAGTACAGCAGCAGGCCCGCGAGCACGAAAACGACGAACGCCAGCGGCACCGCGAACAGCGGATCAAGGCCGGCGATGCCGACCACGCCCACCGCGATGAAGGCGCCGAGCATCAGGATGTCGCCATGCGCAAGGTTGACGATGCGCATGACGCCGAACACGAGATTGAGACCGATGCCGACGAGGCTGAAATACAGCCCGAACAGCACGCCGGCGACGAGCGCGTAGGTCATGCTACCGCCCGCCCCCGATGATCTCGATTGACGCCGATGACCGCATTACGGCGCCGGATAGACCGGCTTGCCGGTCGCGGTCTCGTGCGGATAGATCGAGACGAACTTGATGTGATCGTGCTCGTCGACCGTGAGCTGGCCGAGCGGCGTCAGTTCGCCGATCTGCCCGCCGGTGTCGTCGAGCGCGAAGGTGCCGTCGAGCGTCTTGAGCTTGCCGTTGAGCGAGAACACCGCGCGGCGCAACTCCATCTGGTCAAGGCTGGTGGCTTCCGACAGCGTCTTTTCGATGACCAGCGCCGTGGTGTAGCCGGCCACCGCGTTAAAGCCGAACTCCATCTTGCCGTCGCTGTACTTCTTCTCCCAGGCTGCGCGGAAATCCTTCATGTTCATCCCGAAATTGACGGGATAATCCAGCTCGGACGGCGGCACATAGGTCCAGACATGCTCGAGACCCTTGGCGCCGACATTCTTTTCGAGCAGCTCGGTCTCGAGGCCGGCATAGATCGAGAACAGCATCTTGAACTTGATGCCGACGTCCTGGACGTTGCGCAGGAAGGCGATGTCGTTCGGCGCGTAGCCGAAATGGATCACCGCGTCGGGATTGGCGTTGTTGATGTTGTTGATGATGACGTTGTAGTTCGTGGTCTCGGTCGGAACGCCCTGGTCGTAGACGATCTCGATCGGCGCGCCCGAATCCTTGACGAACTTGCGGAAGGCGTTGGCCTGCGTTCCCGTGAACTCGTTGGTCGCGTAGAGGATCGCGATCTTCTTGATGCCGAGGCCCGGACCGTCATGACTGATGAAGTCCGCCACCGGCTTCGGCCAGACGGTCGACACCGGGTCAGCCATCAGCGCGATATAGGGATTGTCCTTGGAGAAGAAGCTCGCGCCGGTGCCGGTCTGATCGAACAGGAACATCTTGTGGTCGCGCGCGATCGCAACTGCCGGCGCCGTCAGCACCGATCCGGAATCCGCCACGAGCAGGTCGACCTTATCCTGGGTGATGAGCTGGTTATAAAGAGTAGCGGCCGTCGCCGTGTTGCTCTGGTCGTCGTAAGAGACGAGCTTGATCGGGATCTTCTTGTCGAACGCCTTCACAAAGACGCCGCCCTCGGCGTTCTTCTGCTCGACCCAGAATTTCAGCGAGCTGTACACCGGCATCGAGATCGAGGCATAGCGCCCCGAGGACGCATAGAGCGTGCCGATCTTGATTTCCGACGGCGCGTCCGCAGCCATGGCGTGTGTGGCAAATGCGAGGCTGGCAGCAAGTGCCGCGCCGGTCATCCTCAGCATGATCTCATTCCTCCCGGATGCTTGATACCGGGGCCCTTCTACGCGCGGGACTGGAGGGACACAAGCAGGCCGGCCTTATCAATTGTGCGAGGGGCGGAATATGCGGCATGCGCGTGGCACAGGCCGCTGCGCGCGACACGTATAGACCGTTGACGGGGCTCGGTTCGATGTCGCATCAAGATTGGAACGATTTCGGGAGGATTTTCAGACATGGCCGAGCCCGCGCGCGCGAAACCAAAACCGACACCTGAGACCCAGCATTTCTGGGACGGCACGAAGGCGGGCGAATTGCTCCTGCAGCGCTGCGATGCCTGCGCCAACGTCTACTTTCCACCGCGGCCGTTCTGCCCCTCCTGCGCATCGCGCAAGGTCTCGGTCTTCAAAGCCAGCGGCAAGGGCAAGCTCTATAGCTATGTCATCAATCATCGTCCCGCCGCGCCCGGCTTCACGCCGCCTTATGCGATCGCGGTGGTCGAGCTCGACGAAGGCCCACGCATGATGAGCAACATCATCGATTGTCCGCAGACGCCGGAGGCGCTCGAGCTCGACATGCCGCTCGAGGTCGCCTTCCAGCAGCTCGACGACAAGATCACCCTTCCCGTATTCCGTCCGGCAAAGGGGTAACGACAATGCGCAGGAATCAGGTTGCCGTCGTCGGCGCGGCCGAAACCACCGAGCTTGGTGTCATCCCCAACATGTCGCAGATCCAGCTCCACGCGGATGCGGCGTTGAACGCGATCGCGGATGCCGGGCTCAAACTGTCAGACATCGACGGCTTCGCCACCGCGGTCGAGACGCCACAGCAGGTCGCGCACTATCTCGGCATCACGCCGACCTGGGTCGACGGTACGTCGGTCGGCGGCTGTTCCTTCATGCTGCACGTCCGCCACGCCGCCGCTGCGATCGAAGCCGGCCTGTGCAAGACCGTGCTGATCACCCACGCCGAGAGCGGCAAGTCGATGATCGGCAAGCAGCCGCGCTTCACGCCACCCGACAGCCTCAACGGCCAGTTCGAGGCGCCGTTCGGCGTCTATGGCCCGCCGAGCATGTTCCCGATTCCCGTGCTGCGCTTCATGAAGACCCACGGCATCACCCACGAACAGCTCGCCATGGTGGCGGTCGTGCAGCGCGAATGGGCAGCGAAGAACACGCGCGCAACCATGAAGGATCCGATCACGGTCGCCGACGTGCTGAATTCGCGGATGATCGCCTATCCGTTCCGCCTGCTGCAATGCTGCCTCGTCACCGACGGCGGCGGTGCGCTGATTCTGACCTCGGCCGACCGCGCCAAGGATTTCCCCAAGAAGCCGGTCTACATCCTCGGCACCGGCGAGAGCGTGGAAACGCCGATGGTCAGCCAGATGAAGACCTTTGACAGTTCGCGCGCCTTCAAGGTTGCGGGCCCCCTGGCCTTCAAGGAAGCCGGTATCACGCACAAGGATGTCGATCACCTGATGATCTACGACGCCTTCGCGCATCTGCCGCTCTACGGCCTCGGCGATCTCGGTTTCATGCCCTATGAGGAAACCGGCAAGTTCATCGCCGACGGCAACACCCGTCCCGGCGGCAAGCTGCCGCTCAACACCAACGGCGGCGGCTTAAGCTACATGCACTCCGGCATGTACGGCATGTACGCACTGCAGGAGAGCGTGCGGCAGATGCGCGGTATCGCGCCGGCACAGGTGCCGAATGCGAAGATCTCGGTCTGCCACGGCGTCGGCGGCATGTTCGGGGCGAGCGGCACGATCATCTTCACGAACCAACGGTAACAATGGCTGGCGCGAGCGCAGCACTCAATCCGTCATTGCCGGGCTTGACCCGGCAATCCATCCTCTGAAGAACGAATGGATGCGCGGGTCAAGCCCGCGCATGACGAATGGAGCTCTGCATCGGCCCGCGAATACAGAACAGGAGAACCACATGGCAAAATCACTGCAGGATAAAGTCATCATCGTCACCGGCGCAGGCCGCGGCATCGGTCGCGAGATCGCGCTGCTCTGCGCGGCCGAGGGCGCCAAGGTCGTCGTCAACGATCCCGGCGGCGCTGCCGACGGCGCCGGCTCGAGCGCGGCGCCCGCCGAGGAGGTGGTCGAGGAGATCAAGAAGCGCGGTGGCACCGCGGTCGCGAACTTCGAGTCGGTGGCGGAAGCGATTCCGGCCAGCAAGATCGTGAAGACCGCGACCGATCATTTCGGCCGGCTCGACGGCGTCGTCAACAACGCCGGCATCCTGCGCGACATGATCTTCCACAAGATGAGCGTGGAAGCCTTCGAGGCCGTCATCAAGGTGCACCTGATGGGCTCGTTCTACGTCTCGCACGCCGCGGCGCGCATCTACCGCGAGCAGGAGAGCGGCTCCTTCGTGCACTTCACCTCGACCTCGGGCCTGATCGGCAATTTCGGCCAAGCCAACTATGCCGCCGCCAAGCTCGGCATCGTCGGCCTCTCGAAGTCGATCGCGCTCGACATGGGCCGTTTCAACGTGCGCTCGAACTGCGTGTCGCCGTTCGCCTGGACCCGGATGATCGGCACCATTCCGACCGAGACCGAGGCCCAGAGGGCGCGGGTCGAGAAGATCAAGCAGATGGGGCCGGAGAAGATCGCGCCGGTCTGCGCCTATCTGCTCTCGGACGCCGCCAAGGATGTCACCGGCCAGATCTTCGCCGTGCGCATGAACGAGATCTTCCTGATGAGCCAGTCGCGTCCGATCCGTTCAGTGCATCGCAGCGAAGGCTGGACGCCGGAGACGATCGCCGAACACGGCATGCCGGCCCTGCAGGGGTCGTTCTATAAGCTCGACCGCTCGGCCGACATCTTCCCCTGGGATCCGGTCTGACAGTTTTATGAAAAGTCGCCTCGGCCCACTCCGTGCGCAACCGCACACGGGACCGGGGCGGCACACTCTTTGGTTGTTTCACATGGCGCGCCCGCTTTGTGCCAGAATTGCGGGCGCATGATTGTCCTCCCCATAACAACAATGCCTGGGAGGACTTCGTGACAAATTCAAGCAACACAGAGAAACACGAGGGCGACGGCGCGAAGGCGTTCGACCGTCGAACGATTTTGCGCGGCGCAACCGCACTTGCCGCAACTGCGATGGCCGCGTCCGATGCGACCGCGCGCGACTTCGGCCGCAACGCGGAGCCGCAGCGCTATCCCGACCCTGATATCGTCGTGATCGACGACAAGCGCTTTAAGGCCAAGGTCGGCAACACCGCGATCAAGCGGCTCTACACCGGATGCCTCTGGGCCGAGGGCCCGGCCTGGAATGCCCAGGGCCAGTATCTGGTCTGGAGCGACATCCCGGCCAACCGGCAGCTCCGCTATCTCGACGATGACGGCCACATTTCCGAGCAGTTCCACAAGCCGTCGAACGAGGCGAACGGCTCGACGTTCGATTTCGAGGGACGGCAGATCACGGCCGAACGCACGCGGCTGGTCCGCTACGAGCACGACGGGACCATCACGTCCCTGGCAGAACAGGCCAACGGCAAACCGATCAACGGACCGAACGACATGGTCGTGCATCCCAACGACAAGTCGATCTGGTTCACCGATCCCGGCTACGGCGCGATCTCGATCTATGAAGGCCAGCGCGCCAACACCGGCTCAAACCAGCCCTACCAGAAGGAGGCGGTCTATCGGATCGACGCCGCGACGGGCCAGATCGCCAAGGTCGCCGACGAGCCGTTCAAGCCGAATGGCATCGCCTTCAGCCACGACTACAAGAAGGTGTATGTCTGCGACACCGGCATCACGCACTATCCGAATGCCAAGAACATCGTCTGGCAGTACGACCTCAACGGCGACAAGCTTTCCAACCCCCGCACCTTGATCGACATGACGCTGGACGGCAAGTCAGGCTTCCCGGACGGCATGCGCGTCGACATCGACGGCAACATCTGGGTCGGCGCCGGCTGGGTCGGTCCCGGCTATGACGGCGTGCAGGTGTTCGCGCCCGACGGCCAGCGCATCGGCCAGATCCTGCTGCCGGAGACCTGCGCCAACCTCACCTTCGGCGGCAAGAAGCGCAACCGCCTGTTCATGACGGCAAGCCAATCGCTCTATGCGGTCTACGTGGAGACCAAGGGCGCCCATAATTGCTGAGAGACTTGTCACACGTCGTCATTGCGAGGAGCAAAGCGACGAAGCAATCCATCTTACCGCTTGCGGCTCAATGGATTGCTTCGCTGCGCTCGCAATGACGGCGTATCATCACGGACTAGCCACTATTTCTCAGTCCCGCGGAAATCCCGTTGATCGTGATCTGAATCCCGCGCAGCACCTGCTCGTCCGGATTCTGCGCGCGATGTTCCTTCAACAGCTCAACTTGCACATGGTTGAGCGGGTCGAGATAGGGGAAACGGTTGCGGATCGAGCGCTCCAGCAGCGGGTTGCCCTGCAGCAGACGATCGTGGCCCATGATGTCGAGCAGCGTCTCGATCGAGAGATGCCATTCCTTGCGGATACGGCCAAAGATCTTGTCGCGTAGCGCGACGTCAGGGACGAGTTCCGCATAGCGCGAGGCGATCGCGATCGAGCTCTTTGCCAGCACCATGTCCATATTCGACAGCAACGTGCGGAAAAACGGCCACTCTCTATAGAGCTCCTGCAGGAACGGCATGCCCTGCTCCGGATGCTCGGCGATCCACGTCTCGACCGCGCTGCCAAAGCCGTACCAGCCCGGCAGCATCAGCCGGCATTGCGCCCAGGAGAACACCCAGGGGATGGCACGAAGGTCCTCGATCTCACGGGTCTTCTTGCGCGACGCCGGACGGCTGCCGATGTTCAGCGTCGCGATCTCGTTGATGACGGTCGAGCCCCAGAAGTAATCGGCAAAGCCTTCGGTCTCGTAGACAAGACCGCGATAGGCCTTGAAGGCAAGCGCCGAGATCTGCTCCATCGCCTTGAGATATTCGGGGCGCGGCGCGCTCCGCCGTGGCTGCAGCAGGCTGGTCTCGAGCGTCGCGGCGGCGAGGATCTCGAGATTGCTGCGGCCGACCTCGGAATTGGAATATTTCGACGAGATGATCTCGCCCTGCTCGGTGATGCGGATCTGGCCGTTCACCGCGCCGCCGGGCTGCGCGATGATCGCGTCATAGCTCGGGCCACCGCCCCGCCCGACCGAGCCGCCGCGGCCGTGGAACAGGCGCAGGCGTACCCCGTGACGCTCGAACACCTCGACGAGGCCGATCTCCGCCTTGTAGAGCTCCCAGCCGGAGGTAACGAAGCCGCCGTCCTTGTTGCTGTCGGAATAGCCGAGCATCACCTCCTGCACGCCGCCGAGGCTGTCGACCAGCCTGCGATAGTCGTGCAGCGCCAGCATGCGGTCCATGATGCCGCTGGAGCCTTGCAAGTCCTCGATCGTCTCGAACAGCGGCACAATGTTGACGGCGCTGCGGCCGGACGGATTGACGAGGCCGACCTCCTTCAGGAGCACCGCGACCTCGAGCATGTCGGACATGCCCTTGCACATCGAGATGATGCATTGGGAGATCACCTCGGAGCCGAATTTGGCGTGCGCCTCGGCCGCCGCCCGGAACACGGCGAGCTCGCTCTGGGTCTCCTCAGAATATTTCACGAAGGGCGACGCGAGCGGCCGCGCGTTGCGCAGCTCACTCAGCAGCAGGTTGACGCGGGCGTCCTCGCTGAGCGCCAGATAGGACATGCCGGGATTGGCGATATCGAACAACTCGGAGACGGTGCGCTCGTGCACCGCCGAATTCTGGCGGATGTCGAGCCGCGCCAGATGGAAGCCGAAGCAATCCACCGCACGCCGCAGCAGCCGCAGGCGGCCGCGGGCGATCACGCCGGAATTGTTCGCGATCAGCGAGCGGTTCAGCACATCGAGATCAGCCTGCAATTCATCGGCTCTGGCATACGGCTCGGCCTTGCCGACCGGCGGCCGCCTGGTCTCGACCTCGAGCCTCGCGGCGGTCGCAGCAAGCCGCGCATAGATGCCCGACACCGCAAGCCGGTAAGGCTCACCGCTCCGGTGCGGCGAAGTATCGGGCGAGCGCTCAGCAAGCGTACGCAGCTCCTCCGACACATCGGCGAGATGCGCTGCCAGCGACAGCTCGGCGCCGAGCGCATGCAATTCCTCGAGATAGAAGTTGAGTGCGCAGCTCGATTGCAGCCGCAGCGTGCCACGCATCACCTCCGCGGTGACGAAGGGATTGCCGTCGCGGTCGCCGCCGATCCAGCTCCCGATCTTGAGGAACGAGGCGAGATCGCCCCGCTCGCCGCCTTCCTTGTTCAGGCGGTCCTCCAGCGCGCAATGCAGCCGCGGCACTTCCTGCAGGAAGGTGTAGTCGTAGAAGGACAGGCCGTTGGCGACCTCGTCGAGCACGGTGAGCTTGGTGCGGCGCAGGAGGTTGGTCTGCCACAGCGTCACCACCGCGCGGCGGAGCTGCTCGTCGGTGGCCTCGCTCTCGTCCGGCGTCATCTTCAATCGTTCGCTGCGGTCGAGCAGCTTCGCGACCTCCATCTCGCGATCCATCGTGCTCTTGCGGCGGACCTCGGTCGGGTGCGCCGTCAGCACCGGGCTGACCAGCGCGCCCTTGAAAAAGCTGCGGAGGTCGGCCGGGCTGATGCCGGCGTCCCGGGCGTGCTTGAGCGTTTGCTCCAGCAGGCTCGACCTCGGCGCCCCGCCCGGGCCACCCGTGCGCATCTGGCGGATGTTGTTCTGGTCCTCGGCGATGTTGGCAAGATGCGAGAAGTAGCTGAAGGCGCGCACGATCCGCAGCGTCTCGGCAATCGACATGCCGTCGAGGATGGCCTCCAGCTCCCGCCGCGCCAGCTTGTCCTCGTCGCGATGGAACCGGACCGAGGTCTGGCGAATGCGCTCGACCAGGTCGAAGGTGTCGGCCCCCTCCTGGTCCCGCACAGTATCGCCGAGAACGCGGCCCAGCAGGCGGATGTCGTTCCGAAGCCGCGCGTCTTCCTCCTGAGCCGCTTTCTCAAGCAGCCTGGCTTCTTCGGCGCGCTTGACGCGGACTTCGGTTTCGGAAGGCACGGTCTGGGGAGGCATGGCTGGCTACTCCAGAGGCTGCCCGGCAATGCCCATGAGTGTGCAACTTTTTTGCCGCAGCGCAAGACGAACTTGCGCGGCGCACACACAGCTGTCGTCCCTGCGAAAGCAGGGACCCATAACCACTGGGCTTTGTTACTGATCAAGGCGGAGGCCCAAGCTCGCTTCATCCCCACGTCCTGTGGTTATGGGTCCCGGGTCGCGCTTCGCTTGCCCGGGACGACAGCGAGTTTGTAGCGCTAGATCCTCCGCCCTGCCCGTTCCCAATAGGGATCGCGCAGGCGACGTTTGAAGATCTTGCCCGAGTCCTCCCGCGGTAGATTGGTCTGGATCTCGACGTGCTTGGGCACCTTGTAGTCGGCCAGCGCGGTCTTGAGTTGGGTCCGGATTGCCGTGGTGTCGAGCGTCACCCCGGACTGCGGCTCGATCACCGCCATCAGCGCCTCTCCGAATTCCGCGTCGGGAATGCCGAACACCGCGCAATCGTGCACGCCGGGAACCGCATGCAGCACCGCCTCGATCTCGGCCGGATAAATGTTGACACCGCCCGAGATCACCATGTCGCGCTTGCGATCGCAGATGAAGACATAGCCGTCCTCATCGATGTAACCGACGTCGCCCGAGGTAATGAATCCCTCGCGGTCGATCTCGGCGCGCTTCTCCGGCTTGTTGTGATAGGTGAAATCAGGGTTGCCCGCGATCCGCGAATAGATCTCACCGATCTGCCCCTGCGGTACCTCCTTGCCGTCATCGCCGATGAAGCGCAGCTCGGCGCCAGGCGAGATCTTGCCGACCGTTCCGGGCTTCTTCAGTGCGTCCTCGGAATTGGCGAAGGTGACCGCGCCCGATTCCGTCGAGCCGTAGAATTCGTAGATCACCGGGCCCCACCACTCGATCATCGCGCGCTTCACGTCGGGTGGACACGGCGCGGCGGCGTGGATGATGTGGCGCAGCGACGACATGTCGTATTTCCTGCGCACCTCCTCCGGCAGCTTCATCAGGCGAATGAACATGGTCGGCACCATGAAGATGGTGTCGATCTTCTCGCGCTCGATCAGCGCCAGGAATTCCTCGGCATCAAACCGCGGCATCAACACCAGCACACCGCCAAGCCGTCCGGAGCGCAGCCCGAAGGAATTCGGCGCGGAGTGATAGAGCGGGCCCGGCAGGATCGCGCGCGCCCCCGGCTTCAGGCCGTAGATCATCGCCCGCATCGCTTCGGCATTCGCCGTCTGCGCCGGCGTCGGCGCGAAGCGGCGCACGCCCTTCGGATGGCCCGTGGTGCCCGAGGTATAGATCATGTTCTGCGGCTGCGGCACCGCCGGCCCGTCGTAGCGCGGGTGCTCCGCCAGCCAGGACTCGAAATCGGTCGCGAAGTCCGGCGTCGGGAGATGATCGGGATCAATCTTGTAGTTCGCCAGGATCTCCGGCGGAGTCGGCACGCTCAGCACGGTGACACCTGATGGAATGGCGCCGCGCAACGCGTGCAGCATGTCGGCGTGCGCGATCAGGACGCGCGTGCCGGAGTCGGTGAGCACATAATTGATCTCCTCCGGCTTGAAGTGCCAGTTGATCGGCACGCCATAGGCACCGAGCCGCATTGCCGCATAGGCGGCCTCGATGAAGGCGATATCGTTGCGCATCAGCATGCAGACGCTGTCGCCCGGCTTGACGCCGAGCCTGTGCAAGCCGCTCGCGATGCGGTCGGTGCGCTCGGCGACTGCCGCGTGATCACGCTTGCGGTCGCCGCTGATGATGCCGTGGAAGAGTTGGGACGTTTCGCTCATTGTTTCTTCTTTTTTGGTCAACTCGAACAACTACCCTCGTGGTGAGGAGGCGCATCGCGCGTCTCGAACCATGAGGCCCGCGGCCCATCCCTCGAGACGCCGCCTGCGCGGCTCCTCGGGATGAGGTCGGAAAGTCGCTCACTCATCCGTAAATCGCGGCGCACGCTTCTCGAGATTGGCGCGGACGGCTTCGGTCTGGTTCGGGCTGCCCAGCAGCTTCTGCTGCTCGACGGATTCCGCGAGCAGCGCCGCAGCCGGATCGACCGAGAGATTGTTCAGCATCCGCTTCGCCGCGCGGATCGCATCCGGGCTCTTGCCGGCGATTTCGCGCGCGACTTCGAGCGCCGCGGCGCGGGGATCGTCACAAACACGGGTGGCGAGGCCGTAGCTCTGGGCCTCCTGCGCCGAGAAGATCCGCCCGGTGTAGGTGAGCTCGCGCAGGATGTCGTCGCGAACGAGACTTGCCAGGATCGGCGTGCCGGCCATGTCAGGTACCAGGCCCCATTTGATCTCCATGATCGACATCCGCGCATCCTGTGAGAGGAAGCGCATGTCGGCGCCGAGCGCGAGCTGGAAGCCGCCGCCGAAGGCGACGCCGTGGACCGCGGCGATGACGGGCACCGGAAGCTGGCGCCACCCCCACACCGCCTGCTGCGGGAAATTGGCCTTGCCATGGGTGCGGACGGTGAGATCGCGCTTTTCGCCGCCCGGCACCCCGTTACCGCCCTTCTCCTTCATCGCTGCAAAGCGGCCCATATCGAGGCCGGCGCAGAAGGCCCGGCCCTCGCCGGACAACACCACCACGCGCAGCCCTTTTTCCTTGGAAAGTCGGTCGGTTGCGGCGACCAGCGCCTCGAACATCGCCGCATCGAGCGCGTTCATCTTATCCGCCCGCACCAGCCGGACATCGGCGATACCGTCCGAAATCGATATCGAAACGCGATCTTCCATTGAAATCTCCTCCGCTGTCCTCGTTGGCGCTTTACAGAAAGGCCGTTGTTCGGTTTTAGTCAATCGACCAATTAACTGACAACCCCCGTGGGTGGAAACGATGTTCAGCGATCAGCTTCTCGTCGGGCGGCGCATCCTGGTAACCGGAGGTGGCACCGGCCTCGGCAAGTCCATGGCCTCGCGGTTCCTGCAGCTCGGAGCCGAGGTCCACATCTGCGGACGCCGCAAGAGCGTCTGCGACGAGACCGCCACCGAGTTGATGGCGGAGCATGGCGGACGCGTCGTCAGCCATGGCGTCGACATCCGCAACGCCCAGGCGGTCGACGAGATGATCGACGCGATCTGGACCACCAGCGGTCCCCTCACCGATCTCGTCAACAACGCCGCCGGCAATTTCATCTCGCGCTCGGAAGAGCTGTCGCCCCGCGGCTTCGACGCGGTCGCCAACATCGTGATGCACGGCACTTTCTACGTGACCCACGCGGTCGGCCGCCGCTGGATCGCCGGCAAGCACCACGGCAACGTGGTGTCGATCACGGTGACCTGGGTGCGCAACGGCTCGCCTTATGTGGTCCCGTCGGCGATGAGCAAGTCGGCGATCCACGCCATGACGATGTCGCTCGCGGTCGAGTGGGGCAAATACGGCATCCGCCTCAACACCATCGCGCCCGGTGAAATCCCGACCGAGGGCATGAGCAAGCGCATCAAGCCCGGCGACGAAGCCGGCGCGCGGACCAAGGCGGTGAACCCGATGGGTCGCGTCGGCACCATGGAGGAATTGCAGAATCTCGCCGTATTCCTGATCTCCGGCGGCTGCGACTGGATCAACGGCGAGACCATCGCGATGGACGGCGCTCAGGCGCTCGCGATGGGCGGCAACTTCTATCAGCTCCGCGACTGGAGCGACGACGACTGGACCAAGGCGCGCGAGTCGATCAAGGCGCAGAACGAGAAGGACCGCGCGGCGCGGGGCTGAGGCAACCGCTCGCATTTCGATCGCCGCTGTCGTCCGTGCGAAAGCAGGGACCCATAACCACCGCTGCCTGCAATTGTGTAGGCTGTGGCTCCAGCGGCGCGCCTCACGCACATTCGTGGTTATGGGTCCCGGCTCGAGGCCGGGACGACGGTGTGGATGCATCGTGCACAACACCCCATATTGTCTTTCGCGCGAGATGCCGCCACACTCCGCGCAAGCAAAACAAAATACCACGGGGGAAACATGTCCGTTGCACAGCCACCGGCGAACCTTGCCGATATGGTGCGCGACCGCGCCAAGAGCCGCGGCGATGCGCTGGCCTATGAGTTCGAGGGACGCCAGACCACCTTCGCCGAATTCGACATCAAGACCAACCGCGTCGCCAATGCATTGATCGCGATGGGCGTGAAGAAAGGCGAGCGGATCGCCTATCTCGGCAAGAACAGCGACTTCTATTTCGAGCTCTTGATGGGCGCGATGAAGGCCGGCGTGGTGATGGCGCCAGTGAACTGGCGGCTTGCAGGCCCCGAGATCGCCTTTATCGTCGACTGCAAGGCTCCGGTGCTGTTCGTCGGTCCCGAATTCATCACGCAGGTTCGCAACATCCGGGACAAGCTGCCGAGCGTGCGCGTGATCATCACGACGGAGGGTGGCGCGCCGGAATGGCCCGACTATCTCGCCTGGCGCGACGCACAGAGCAGCGACGACCCGAAAATCCCGATCGCACCGAAGGACATCGCAATCCAGCTCTACACCTCGGGCACAACAGGCAAGCCGAAGGGCGCGATGCTGTCGCATGCCAACTTCCTCAACCTGGTGCAGACCGGTAACGAGGCCGACAAGCCGGACTGGAACAAGTGGACCACCGACGACGTCTCGCTGGTCGCAATGCCGATCTTCCATATCGGCGGCTCCGGCTGGGGTGTCATGGGGCTCTATCACGGCGCCCGCGGCGTGATAGCCCGCGAGTTCGATCCGACCAAGGTGCTCGACTTCTTCGAGCAGTCCGGCATCACCAAGCTGTTCATGGTGCCGGCTGCAATGCAGTTCGTGGTGCGGCAGCCGCGGGCGCGGCAGGTCGACTTCTCCCGCCTGAAATACATGCTCTACGGCGCTTCGCCGATTCCGGCGGCGCTGCTGAAGGAGTGCATCGAGGTCTTCAAGTGCGGCTTCGTGCAGATGTACGGCATGACCGAGACCACGGGCACCATCGTCGCGCTGCCGCCCGAGGACCATGTCGAGGGGCTCGACCGGATGCGCTCCGCGGGCAAGGCCCTGCCGGGCATCGAGCTTGCGATCCTCGACGCCGAAGGCAACCGCCTGCCGCCCGGTGAAGTCGGCGAGATCGCGACCCGCTCCGGCTCCAACATGACCGGCTACTGGAATCTGCCCGAGGCGACTGCGAAGACCATCGACAAGGATGGCTGGCTGCGCACCGGCGATGCCGGCTACATGGACAAGGACGGTTACCTCTACATCCACGACCGCATCAAGGACATGATCATCTCCGGCGGCGAGAATATCTATCCGGCCGAGGTCGAGAGCGCGCTCTGCGACCACCCCGACATCGCGGAGGCTGCGGTGATCGGCATTCCCGACGAAAAGTGGGGCGAGGCGGTGAAGGCGGTGGTGGTGATGAAGCCGGGCAAGACGGCGACCGCGACCGACATCATCAACTTCACCCGCGAGCGCATCGCCGGCTACAAGACGCCGAAGTCGGTCGACTTCATCGCCGCGCTGCCGCGCAACCCGTCGGGCAAGATCTTGCGGCGGAACTTGCGCGATCCATACTGGGCGGGAAAGGATCGGCAGGTGAATTAACCCCTGGTCGTCCCGGCCAAGCGAAGCGCGAGCCGGGACCTATAACCACCCCTTTTCATAGTGGAGCGGCGCCGCGACCACATCTGTCATCCATAACAGCCGACGGTGGTTCTGGGTCCCTGCTTTCGCATGCTTTCGCAGGGACGACGATGGAGCGATTGCCGCGCATCACGTCTTCTTCATCTTCTCCCGCATGATCCGCCGCCGCTCCTTCGCCTCCTCCGACCACACTGCGTTGATGTCGTAGAACTCGGCGAAGGCTTTCGCGCCCGGCGGCAGCATCACCCAGGGCTGCTTGGTCGAGGTGAAGATGTGGACGTCGGGCGGGCACTGGCTCGGATCATCCATCGTGCCGACGCGAACGAAGCGCACTGTCGGCCCCGACCCCGGATAGTTGCTCCACACCGCGACCTTGCAGATCGGACAGCGCGCGATCTTCTGACCCTTGCCGCTCGCCGAAGGCATGTCGATGATATCAGGTTCGGCTGCGAGGTGCTCGACCCGCTCGGCCTCGTACATCGCGTTAACCGCATGCACGGTGCCGGTCTCGCGCTGGCACCAGGTGCAGTGGCAGGCGTGCACGATCAAAGGCCTGCCGGTGAGACGGTAGCGCACGTGTCTGCAGGTACATCCGCCTTCCATACTCATGCCGCCTCCTCCGTAGCGTGGCTCAGTGCTTGCCGGCTCCCATGTAGCCGAACAGGAAGCCCGCTACCTTGCGCTTCTGGATCTCCTCGCTGCCCTCGGTGATGCGGTAGCGGCGATGGTGGCGATAGATGTGCTCGAACGGCTTGTGGCGCGAATAGCCCATGCCGCCATGCACCTGCATCGCACGATCGGCGGCCTCGCAGCACAGCCGGTTTGCCCAATAGTTGCACATCGAGACTTTGTCCGACAGCGTATGCTCGACCTGCGCCTGGGTGAGTTGGTCCATCTCCCAGGCGGTCTTCCGGATCAACAGCCGCAGCATCTCGGCCTGGGTTGCAAGCTCGACCAGCGGCCACTGGATCGCCTGGTTCTCGGCCAGCGCCTTGCCGAACGGCTTGCGTTCGCGCGCATATTTGACGCTCTCGTTGATGCAATAGACCGCAGCCCCCAGCGAGCTTGCCGCCTGGCGAATGCGATTCTCATGGACAAAGCATTGCGCGAGCGACAGGCCACGGCCGACCTCGCCGAACTGCGCATCCTCAGGCACGAACACGTCAGTGAAGCTGACGCGCGGGTGATCGGTCGGCATGTTGAAGGTCCACATATACTGCTCGACCTTCACGCCCGGCGACTTCGCCGGCACCAGGAAGCAGGTGATCCCGCGGGCATCGCCGTCATTGCCGGACGTGCGGGCAAACAGCGCGCAATGCGTGGCGACATGCATGCCGGTCGTCCACATCTTCTCGCCGTTGATGATCCAGCCCTTGACGTTGTCGCGGGTCGCCTGCACCGCCCTGGCTTCCATATGCGTGGCGTCGGAGCCGTGGTCGGGCTCGGTCAGCCCAAAGGTGATGCGATATTTCCCAGTGATCGAACCGTCGATCATCGCCTTCTGTTCGTCGGTCCCGTAGCGGTCGAGCATCGTCACGACGGGAAAGTTGCCGACGATCGAATGCTCGTTCTGCAAGTCGTTGTGCAGGCCTAGCCCCTTGGAGGCGAAGTGCTCGCGGATCACGGCCATCCAGAGGTTGGAGCCGTCCTTGCCGCCATAGCGCTTCGAGATCGCGAAGCGCAAATGACCAGCAGCATCCGCGCGGTCCTTGGCCTTGCGCAGCAGCGCCTCCCATTCGTGGCGCGGCAGGCCGCCATTGTCGAAATCGGTGCGCGCCCATTCGCGGCGATGGTCGAAGAAGCGGATGTTGTCGTCGGCCTCTTCAAGCGGCTTGATCTCGCGTTCGATGAAGCGATCGAGCTCGCCGAGATAGGCTGTCAGGTCAGCCGGCAGATTGAAATCCAAGGCAGTCTCTCCTGGAAATATCGTTGTTTTTGAGCTTGTGTTTAGACGCTATCGCGCCTCTCGCGTTCGGATCGATTAAGGTGAGAAGCCCGCGTCCAAGTCAAGCAGGCGGATGAGGCTTGCATGCGCGGTCGCCTTGCGTAATTGGATGGCACGGAACGGCGCGCACGCGCTAGGATGCCGCGCATATTCTTCGCTGCAGAAAATCGACGGGAGCAGACATGGACCTCAAATTCTCCAAGGTGACGCGCAAGGGCCCCATCACCATCGTGACGCTGTCGCGCCCCGAGGTTTACAACGCGCTGCATATCGACGCGCATTTCGAGCTCAATAAGGTGTTCGACGACTTCTCCGCCGATCCCGATCAATGGGTCGCGATCGTCACCGGCGCCGGTGACAAGGCGTTCTGCGCCGGCAACGATTTGAAATGGCAGGCCGCGGGCGGCAAGCGCGGCTGGGACAAGGGCGGCTTCGCCGGGCTGACCACCCGCTTCGACTGCGACAAGCCGATCATCGCGGCCGTCAACGGCGTCGCGATGGGTGGCGGTTTCGAGATTGCGCTCGCCTGCGACCTGATCATCGCCTCCGAGAATGCGACCTTTGCGCTGCCCGAGCCGCGCGTCGGTCTCGCAGCGCTGGCCGGCGGCCTGCACCGGCTGCCGCGGCAGATCGGGCTGAAGCGCGCCATGGGCATGATCCTAACCGCGCGCCACGTCAGCGCCAAGGAGGGTTTTGAGCTCGGCTTCGTCAACGAGGTAGTGCCGCAGGGCGAAGCGCTGGCTGCCGCGGAGCGTTGGGCCGAGACGATTGCCAAGAACTCGCCGATGTCGATCCGCGCTTCCAAGCAGACCATCCAGCGCGGCCTCGAAGTCTCGCTCGAGCAGGCGATCACCGAGCAGCGCGACTATCCGGCGGTGAAGTCAATGGTCGCCTCGCAGGATTACATCGAGGGCCCGAAGGCGTTTTCGGAGAAGCGCCCGCCGAAGTGGCTGGGGCGGTAGCCGCTCCTCCGTCATTGCCGCACCATCCCTGTAGGATGGGTAGAGCGGAGCGAAACCCGTCGGCCGTTGCCGCAGTCGTGATGGGTTTCGCTCCGCTCTACCCGTCCTACTTGTCGAGCTCCCTTTTGTACGACGCGTAATTCGGTTGATCGACGGCGAGCTTGTCCATCGTGGACTGCCAGAGGTGCTCCGACAGTCCCGGCGTAGTTAGATCCACCTCGCCGTTTGCGATCTTGTCCGACAATGCGCGGTTGAGCTCCATCAGCGACCCATCGACACCGAGCAACTGCTTCAGCCGCGCGGCCTCGGCCGTATCGCTCATCTCGGCAAGCGCGAGCTGTCGCGTCACCAAATCGAGCGCGTTGATGCCGACGCGCAGCTTGAAGGCATTGTGGCCCTTGATGGCTGGCGTGATCTCCCTGCGCAGGAAATCGGCGACGGCCTTGATCAGTTCCGTGGGTGTCGGTTCGTCCTGCATGTCATTGGCCTCGCGGAGCAAGTAGCCGCAACAGATCGATCTCGGTTTCCGACGCACGCCGTCCGATCATCGCGCGCTCCATCGAATGATCAGGGCCGGCGCGGAAGCGCTGCATCATGCCGCAGCACATCACGCCCCAGCGCAGCGTGCCCATCACTTCCCAGAACATCACGCGCGCCGGGTCGGCCTTGCGGCCGGCCTCCTCGTAGCCCGCAAACAGCTCCTCGCGCGAGCCGAAGCCGCCGACCGGCTTGTCGATCTCGCCGAAGCGCCAGGAGTTGACGCAGATCCACCCCAGGTCCTCCATCGGATCGCCGAAATGCGCGAGCTCCCAGTCGAGCACCGCGCGCACGCCGTCGGCGCCGATGATCAGATTGCCGTGCCGGAAGTCGCCATGCACCAGCGTCACCTCGGACGACGGGCCGGGATCGTGATCGAGCAGCCAGCGCAACGCCAGCTCGAACACGGGCCGCGGCCAATTGAAGCTGCGATACTCGCGCTCGAGATCCTCGATCTCCTTGGTCGCGGTCATGCTGCGGAGCTGCGGCAGCTTGGCCCGCGGCAGGCCGTGAATGCCGGCGATGACGCGGCCGAGCTGGCGCGCCAGGATCGGCCGCGCGCTGGCAAATTCCTCGTCGCGCAAAATCTTGCGCGCGATGGTCTCGCCCTCGACGCGTGCCATGATGAAACCGCGGCCGAGGCCGTCCTCCGGCGTCAGCACATGCATCACCTTCGGCGACGGCAGCCCGGCGTCATGCGCGAGTTGCATCAGCGTGGCTTCGGCCTCAAGCCCCGCCGCGCGCGAGGGCGAGGCGCCGTAGCCCGGCGGCGCGCGGCGCAGGATCGCGCCGACATTGCCGCTCGGGTGGACGATGTCGAAGCTCCAGGTCTCCTGACTGGCGCCGCCGGAGAGCTTTGCGGCACCAGCGACGCCGGTCGCGCCTGGAAGGAACGACGCGACGCAGCGCCCGAGTTCAGCCTCGATCATTTGCCCCGAAACTTCGCCGGCCGCTTCTCGAGGAATGCGGTGACGCCTTCCTTGAAATCCTCCGCGCTGCCGGCGATCCGCTGCGACTCGAATTCGAGGTTGAGCTGCTCTTCGAACGAATTCTCCGGGCTGTCCCAATAGAGCTTCCTGATCAGCGACAGCGCAATCGTCGGACCGTTGGCAAGCTCGTGGGCGAGTTTCATCGCCTCCTCCATCAGCGCGCCGTCGTCATAGACGCGGTTGACGAGGCCCCATTCCAGCGCCTTCTCGGCCGGCAGCCGCTCGCCGAGCAGCGACAGTTCGACCGAACGCGCCTTGCCGATCAGCCGCGGCAGCAGCCATGTCGAGCCGCAATCCGGCACCAGGCCGATGCGGCGGAACGCCTGCAGGAAGTAGGACGAGCGCGCGCACAGAATGAGATCACCCATCAGTGCGAAGCTCATTCCGGCGCCGGCCGCCGGGCCGTTCACCGCCGCGACGATCGGACAGTGCAGCTTACGCAGTCGGCGCAGGAACGGATGGAACGCGGTCTCGAGTGCCGCGCCGGCGTTGCTCTTGCCGGGCTTCTGCTGGTTGCGGCCCTGCAGATTGGCGCCGGTGCAGAACGCCCTGCCCGCGCCCGTGATCACGAGGCAGCGCACCTCATCGCGCTTGTCGTCGATCACGTCCAGCGCCTCGGCAAGGCCGCCGAGCATGTCGATCGACACCGCGTTCATGACCTCCTGATGGTCGAGCTTGAGGATCGCGACCGATCCGTCGAAGTCGAGCGTGACGTGCTTGAACTGCATTGTTTCCTCTATCCGTTGTCCCGCATGGATGGTGCGGTAGGTCGAACGCGTTGTCTCGACCCATATTTGATTTTTGCGCCGGGCTTGTCCATGGTGGCCGCAAGCCTATCCTCGAACGCGTGATTAGCGCGCGGCAAAACAAATGGAAACCCCAATGAGTGGCATGTTCGATCTCACCGGCCGCGTCGCGGTCATCACCGGCGGCAATGGCGGCATCGGCCTTGGCATCGCGCAGGCGCTTAATTCCGCAGGATGCAACGTCTCGATCTGGGGCCGCAATGCGGACAAGAATGCCGGCGCGGCCGCGTCCATGGCAAAGGGGCCGGGCAAGGTCGCAACGCAAATCTGTGACGTCAGCGATCCCGCTTCCGTCAAGGCGGCGATGAAGGCGACGCTCGACACCTTCGGCCGCGTAGACGGCTGTTTCGCCAACGCCGGCATCGGCGGCGGCGGACGGCGCGCCTTCATCGACCGCACCGAGGAGGAATGGCGCAGGATGTTCGCGACCAATCTCGACGGCGTCTTCCACGTGTTCCAAGTCGCTGCGCGCCACATGACCGAGCGCGCCGAAGCCGGCGACAAGTTCGGCCGGCTGGTCGCGACCTCGAGCCTCGCTTCGCTGTTCGGCACCGCGCGCAACGAGCATTATGCCGGCACCAAGGCGGCGCTGAATGCGTTGTGCCGCGCGCTCGGCGTCGAGCTCGCGCGCTACGGTGTCACCGCGAATGCGATCCTGCCCGGCTGGATCAAGAGCGACATGACCGCAGGCATCATGTCCAACGACAAGTTCGTCGCCAACGTGATGCCGCGCATCCCGGTTCGCCGCTTCGGCGAGCCCAGCGATTTCGGCGGCATCGCCGTCTACATCATGAGCAAGGCATCGTCCTATCATACGGCAGACTGTTTCGTAATCGACGGCGGGTATACTGCGTTCTAGCGATCGCTCCGTCCCACGCACCGGTGTCGTCCCTGCGAAAGCAAGGGACCGATACGCCGCGGCGAACGCTGTGAACGGGACGCGCCATTCCAAGCATCGTTCAACAAAAACCCATTCGTGGTTATGGGTCCCTGCTTTCGCACTATGGCATCTACACGTTTGCGGTGCCGTATACGAGGATTTGGAAGCGAGCCATCCCGATGTGGAAGGTGATTGGTCCAGGTGGGCGATGCGAGGCGTAGCCGGTCCATCCGCCGAGCTTTGCG
>Ga0209589_1000015_pt1 | contig 225913 bp, 197 predicted proteins | sample CowpeawhiteBW_FD_187525 | JGI IMG/M metagenome (GOLD analysis project Ga0209589, IMG submission 187525) | Root nodule microbial communities of legume samples collected from California USA - Cow pea white BW (SPAdes) (version 2) | ecosystem: Host-associated > Plants > Roots > Nodule | place...
TGCAGGCGCCGCATCCGCCGATCGGGGTTGCCGGCCTGTCGAAGAACTCCGACACGCTGAAGCTCGCCGGCGAGCGCGGCTTCATCCCGATGAGCCTCAACCTCAACCCCGCCTATGTCGGCAGCCACTGGGAGTCGGTCGAGGCCGGCGCGGCCAAGACCGGCCGCAAGCCGAGCCGCAAGGACTGGCGGATGGTGCGCGAGGTGTTCGTCGCCGACACCGACGAGGAGGCCTGGAAGCTCTCGGTCGGCGACATGATGGGCCGGATGATGAGCGAATACTTCCTGCCGCTGCTCGGTCATTTCGGCTTCAAGGACTATCTGAAGCACGCGCCCGACGTGCCGGACAGCGACGTTACGGTTGAATATTGCGCGCGCCGGAATTGGATCGTCGGCTCGCCGGCGACCGTTACCGAGAAGATCGAGAAGATCTATCAGGAGGTCGGCGGCTTCGGCGTGCTGTTGGTGTTCGGCTTCGACTACAAGCACAAGCCGGAGGCCTGGCGGCGCTCGCTGGAATTGCTCAAGAACGAGGTGATGCCGCGCCTGAAGCATCTCGGCGCCGAGTTCGAGAAGGCTGCATGACTGGTGCGCAGGGTGCGGGGCTTGCCTCGCACCCTGCGTCGCATATCTTGATGCGAGGTATTTTCGACACCGGGGTTCGCGGCATGACCGTCGATGCACAGAGTTTCAAGCAGGCCATGCGCCATTGCGCCGGCGCCGTCGCGCTGGTGACGGTCGGCTCTGAGCCCGGACGGCGCACCGGCCTGACCGTGACCTCGGCCTGCTCGCTCTCGGACAATCCGCCCTCGGTCCTGGTCTGCGTGAACCGCAATGCCAGCGCGCATGAACGTATCCGCGAGGAGCGGCACTTCGTCGTGAATTTCCTGAACGAGGAGCACGCACTGCTGGCGCTGACCTTCTCCGGCCAGAAAGGCGTCAACGGCGATGACCGGTTTGCGTTTGGGCGCTGGACCATCGGCGCCACCGGAGCCCCCGTGCTGGAAGATGCGGTCGCCGCCTTCGACTGCGTGCTGACGCAGGAGCTCGAGACCAAGACCCATTCGGTCTTCATCGGCGAGGTCCAGCATGTCCGCGCCGCGACCACGGTCGATCCGCTGGTCTATCTGCGCAGCGGCTTCCACAGCGTCCGCGACATCCGCGATCCCGTCACGCTCGGCGACCTCGACGCGCGCCGCGTGAGCTGGAACGAGTTTTCCTGAAGGTGATATCCCGGCAGCGGCTGACGCTTTCGGTACCCGAGCATACTGGCCGGGACGCACCCGTCAGTCTACGCGACGGCAAAAGCTTCAGCAAGCGTAGCTCCGGATGAGCCAACGGGTCGATCAAATACACGCCCGATGACTGGTTCCGCGACGTCAGAGCCGCCCGTCGCATGCTATGGTGTGATTGCGTGCGAGGGATCGACGAGACCGTACGAGGTCACCAATCCTTCCGGCACGACACCTCGCCACCGACAAGGAGCATCACCCATGAAGATCGTTGTGATCGGCGGTACCGGACTGATCGGCTCGAAGACCACAGCCATTCTGCGTCAGCGCGGCCACGAGGTCGTCGCTGCTTCTCCCAAGAACGGCATCAACGCCATCACCGGCGAGGGGCTCAAGGAAGCCATGGCCGGCGCGGCAGTCGTGATCGATCTGGCAAATTCGCCCTCCTTCGAGGACAAGGCGGTGATGGCGTTCTTCGAAACCTCCGGCCGCAACCTGCTTGCGGCGGAGTCGGCGGCTGGCGTCGGGCATCATGTCGCGCTTTCGATCGTCGGCACCGACCGCACGCCTGACAATGGCTACTTCCGTGCCAAGGTGGCGCAGGAGAAACTGATCGTGGCTTCCGGCATTCCCTACACCATCATCCGCGCGACGCAGTTCATGGAATTCATTGGCGCCATTGCGGATGCGAGTGCGGATGGAAATACAATCAAGCTCTCGCCGGGCCTGTTCCAACCCATCGCGGCCGAAGACGTTTCCGCCTTCGTTGCCGATGTAGCGCTCGAGCCGCCGCACAACGGCATCGTCGAGATCGCCGGCCCGGAACGCGCGCCGTTCAACGAATTCATATCCCGCTACCTGAAGGCAACCGGGGACCCGCGTGACGTCGTGAGAGACCCTGAGGCCCTCTATTGGGGCGGCCGGGTCGAGGAGCATTCGCTGGTGCCGCTGGGCGAGGCGCGCCTCGGCCGCATCGATCTGAACGAATGGCTGCGGCGCTCACGGGCTTGAGCCTGAACTGGTGACCTCAGCCGTCCAGGCCGATCTTCAGCGTCTTGATCTTCCGGTACAGCGTCGCGCGGCTCAGCTTCAACGCTTTCGCCGCCTCTGTCACGCGGCCGCCGCTCGCGCGCAACGCCTCGACGATCGTCGCGCGCTCGCGCGCCGCATGATCGGTCTCCGCGACCCGCGCGCCAAGCGGTGGCAGATCGAGATCGGCCTCGGCGATGACGCCGTTCTCGGCGATGCAGCCGGCGAGCCGCAGCACGTGGCGGAGCTGGCGCATGTTGCCGGGGAAGGGATAGGACATCAGCCGCGCCCAGGCGGGTTGTGAGATGCGGCAGTTCGGCGCTTCCTCAGCCGCGATCTGTGCGATCACCTCCTGCTTGTCGGCCCGCTCGCGCAGAGCAGGCAACCGCACCTCCATGCCGCGCAGCCGGTAATAGAGGTCGGAGCGGAAGCTGCCGTCCTCCGCCATCTGCGCGAGGTCGCGATGGGTGGCGCTGATCAGGCGGATGTCGACCGGCACCGGCTTGAGCGCGCCGAGCGGCCAGACCTCGCGGTTCTCCAGCACGCGCAGCAGCCGCGTCTGCAGCGCCAGCGGCATGTCGCCGATCTCGTCGAGGAACAGCGTGCCGCCGCTTGCCTGCACGATCAGCCCCCTCGATCCGTCGCGGCGCGCGCCGGTGAAGGCGCCGGCCTCGTAGCCGAACAGCTCGGCGTCGATCAGGCTCTCCGGCATCGCCGCGCAGTTCAGCGCGACGTAATTGTTGCGGGCACGATTGCTTGCCGCATGGATCGCGCGTGCGAACACGTCCTTGCCGGCGCCGGTCTCGCCGTGCAGCAGGATCGGCAGGTCGAGATTGCCGACTGTCATCAGCCGCTTCACGCCCTTCAGCAGCACGGGATCGCCCCCTGCCAGCCGATACAGGCCGTTGAATGGTCCCCCCGACGTGTCGCGCGGCGGCGCAGGTGCCGGGCGCGGCGAGCGCGTGCGAAGCGGCGGCGCGACGCGGCCATGTCCCCACGGCGTGCCGTCGGCGCGGCGCAGCGCGACGGCCTCCTCGGCGGTCCGCGCCGCGCGATCGTCGAGCTGGATCAGATGCGACAGGTCGATGCCGTCGGATATCATCGCATCAGTCAATCCGAACGCGGCGCGGGCGTGGCGGCAAGCGCCGACGACGCGGCGGTCATCGTCATAGGCGAGCATGCCGTGCCCGTCGCCGGGCAGGGTTGCGATCCAGGAGGCGCGATAGCGCCGGCGAAAGAACGCGCGCTCGATCCGCCGCGTCGCATCCGTGGTCACGGCGAGCGCCAGCTCGTGGGCGCCGCGGCCGAGATCGCTGCGGCACGAGGTGATGTTGACAGCGCCGGCGAGCCGCCCGGCATGATCGAACAGCGGCGACACTGCGCAGGTGAACATGTGCCACTGCTCGCGGAAATGCTCGTCGCCATGCACGAGGATCGGCCGCTGCTCGGCGAGCGCGGTACCGAGCCCGTTGGTGCCCTCGAAGGTCTCGGCGAAGTTCGAGCCGGTGTAGATCTTCCATTCCAGGAACATCCGCGCGTAGTCGCCCTCGGGCAGGCGGCTCACCAGCATGGTGGCGTTGGGGTCGGCGAGATTGACGCAGTAGCCGGAGTCGCGCAGCACGCGCGCGAGGTCTTCCAGTTCCGGGATCGCGACCTGGATCAGGTCTTCCATGGGCTCGGCGATGTGCCGGACCTCGGCTTCGGTCAGGGTCTGCGGCGGGCCGCGGCGCGCTGGATCGAGCTTGTGATTGACCAGGCAGCGCCGCCAGGACGTCGCAATGCGCGATTCAGTGTCGACGCCGGCCCCTTGATTGGCCGTCGACAAAACACGGGCGACATGATTCGAGGCCGCAAGATTGGCCATCCGGAGGTCTCCACCCTGTATTTTCGCCGAAGTCTGGCAGCCAGCCCGCGAATGTCAATTGGCGGGCAGGGTCGCAGGGGAGGGGACCTTGGGAGTGAGGCGAGCCTGAGCGACGTGCACGGCTCCAACCTCGCTTTGAAAAGGGGAGGTCGCTTTGCTCGCCAGAGCAAAGCGGGTGGGGATCTGCTCTCTCCGCATGCAGCGTCGCTCGCGGCTGACCCCCCATCCCGACCTTTGCCCTTTCAGGGGGAAGAAGAGAGACCTGTAGCGTGGATGGAGCCAATGGGTCGCGTGAACGCGCGCCCGATGACAGGCTCCGCGAATCCAGGACCGCACGATCAATTGGCAATCGCCCTCGGATTGCGCTTCGCTCATCCGGGCGACATGACTACTTCGCCTCACCCGCCGTGAAGAGCACGAACGAACGTCCGGCAGCCCTGTACGTGCTGTCGAACGCAAACTGTGCGCCCGCCGGTTGCTCCGGCGTGTTGGTGTCCAGCAGCAGCGACCAGTGCGGGCCGGCCGAGGTCTGCGGCAGTTTGAAATCGACTTCGCCCCCGTAGCTGTTGAGCACCATCAGCACGGTATCGTCCTCACCCTGGCGCGCGATCGCGGTCTTGCGCGCGCGTCCGTCCAGCACCGCGCCGAAACACCTGATCCAGCCGGTGGTCCAGTCGGATTGAGTCATCTCCGCGCCCGAGGCGTTGATCCAGACCACGTCGCGGACGTCGAGTTGGGCGTCGCGGTCGCCGCTGAGGAAGCGACTGCGGCGCAGGATCGGATAGTCGCGTCTGAGCTTGATCATGCGCTTGGTGAACGCCAACAGCTTCTCGCGGTCGCCGGTAACGTTCCAGTCGAGCCAGGAGATGTCGTTGTCCTGGCAATAGGCGTTGTTGTTGCCGCGCTGGGTGCGGCCGAACTCGTCGCCGCCGAGCAGCATCGGCGTGCCCTGCGCGGCCAGCAAGGTCGCCAGCATGTTGCGCTTCTGCCGTTCGCGCAGCGCGATGATGTCGGGATTGTCGGTCGGGCCTTCGGCGCCGCAATTCCAGGAGTGATTGTCGGACGAGCCGTCGTTGTTGTTCTCGCCGTTGGCCTCGTTGTGCTTGTTGTCGTAGCTCGCCCAGTCGTTCAGCGTGAAGCCGTCATGGGCGGTGATGAAGTTGATGCTGGCCCAGGTGCGCCGGCCCTCGCGGTTGAATACGTCGTGCGACCCGAGCAGGCGCGGCGCCAGCGCTGCGGGTGAGGCCTCGGCGCGCCAGAAGTCGCGCACCGTGTTGCGGAACTTGTCGTTCCACTCGGCCCAGCCTGCGGGGAAGCCGCCGACCTGGTAGCCACCGGGCCCGCAATCCCATGGCTCGGCGATCAGCTTGACGGTTGCGAGCAGCGGGTCCTGGTTCATGGCCTTCAGGAAGCCGGACTGCTCGTCGAAGCCATAGACCTCGCGCGCCAGGATGGTGCCGAGGTCGAACCGGAAGCCGTCGACATGCATGTGGCCGGTCCAGTAGCGCAGGCTGTCCATCACCATCTGGATCACCCGGGGATGCGACAGGTTCACGGTGTTGCCGGTGCCGGTGTCGTTGATGTAGTAGCGCCGCTTGTCCGGCAGCAGCCGGTAGTAGCTCGCATTGTCGATGCCCCTGAACGACAGCGTCGGGCCGCGCTCGTTGCCCTCGGCGGTGTGGTTGTAGACGACGTCGAGGATCACCTCGAGACCGGCGCCATGCAGCCGCGACACCATCTCCTTGAACTCGCGCAAGCTGTTCGGCACATCGGAAGCGTAGCGCGGGTCAGGCGCGAAGAAGCCGATCGTGTTGTAGCCCCAGTAGTTGGTGAGGTGCTTCGCCAGCAGGCTGCTGTCGTTGATGAAGGAATGCACCGGCAGCAGCTCCACCGAGGTGATGCCGAGCGCCGTGAGATGGTCGATCGCCGGCTGCGCGCCGAAGCCGGCATAGGTGCCGCGCAGGTGTTCGGGAATGCCGGGATGCTGTTTGGTGAATCCCTTGACGTGGGTCTCGTAGACGACGGTCTCGTCCCAGTGCACGTTTTGTCGCTGCGCCTCCTGGGTCCAGTCGAAGCCGGGATCGACCACCACGCATTTCGGCATGAACGGCGCGCTGTCGCGCTCGTCGAAGGTCAGGTCGTCGCCGGTCTCCATCTTGTAGCCGAACACGGCCGGATTCCAGATGAGATCGCCGGCGTGCGCGCAGGCGTAGGGGTCGAGCAGCAGCTTATTCGGATTGAACCGGTGGCCGCCGTCGGGCTGGTAGGGGCCGTAGACGCGGTAGCCGTAGAATGTCCCGGGCTGCACGCCGTTGATGAAGCCGTGAAACACCTGGTCGGTATATTCGGGCAGCTCGAAGCGGTGGGTCTCGCGCTCGCCATCGAACAGGCAAACCTCGACCTTAGTGGCGTTGGCGGAAAACACCGCGAAATTGGTGCCGTGGCCGCTCCAATGGGCGCCGAGCGGATAAGGCAGCCCTTCTTCGACGAGGTAATCGGACATCGCGTCCCTCTGCCATCAGGTCAACCTGCAACAAACGCCGCTGCGCGGCAAACGTTGCATTGCCTATTCTAGGTGCGGCGTCCGATGGGCCGTATGACGTGGCCGTGCCATTCTTTCAGCCGTCATTCCGGTGGGCCGTGCCCCCGAGGCCTGCGAAGCGCGGCCCGACAGCTTCCGCATGCACAGTTGCAAGGCCCTCGTGCGGATTGCCCGTCGCCTCGCCCCTCGCAATGACGGTGTTCAGACATCGAGTGAGAACCATCCCCAACGTCGTCCCGGCGAAAGCCGGGACCCATTACCCCAAATGTTAGTGGTTGCGTGACGCTGGGGCCACGATCCCGTCTACAATCAAATGGGGCGGTCATGGGTCCCGGCCTGCGCCGGGACGACGGCGGTGGATGCGGCTCCGGCTTTCGACAGGACAACTGAGGGTCTCGCCTACGATCTGCCGCCGCGGAGTATGGGGCTGTGACCGCTACCTGCAATCGCCCGCCGCGGGTTACGGACCGGCGAACGCCGAGCTATGTCCGGAACTGCCGGCGATAGAGTCCGGGTTCGCGCGGAATCTTCTTGGTCAGCTCGCGCACCCGTTCCGTTTCCCCCGCCGTCATCGGCGCGGTCCGGGCCACCCACTTGTCCCGCTTCACCGGAATGCACTGCGCGACCGGCGTGCCCCTGGGCAGGACGCCGCTGAAGTTGGTGTCGTGCCAGCGCGCCGGGAAATGAATCCAGCTATCATGGAAGAGATCGCAGTCGACGAGGCCGGTCAGCGTGGTGAACGGCAGGTCGAACCGGTTGACGGGATGCGTGAAGAGCACGGAATAGCCTTCCGGCGCCTCGATGGTCCACAGATTGTGAAACTTGATCACATAGCGATCGGGTTCGAACAACGGCGTGCCTGTCACCTGGCTCTCGTCGTGAAAGCCGATCGGCGATCGCGGGAATTCGAGCACGCCGGACGGAAGGTCATTGTCCCAGGTGATGGCGCCGTTCTCGACCTTGAGATCGCAGATCAGCGGCAGCAGGAATCCGCTGGTCATGGCGTCGACGAACGGCGGACAGCGCTTGATCGTATCCTCGTCACGCATGTTGGCCGTGTTGAAGGCCTGCGTCGGCATCGTCTTGAGCCAGCCCGGAAGGCCCAGGGTCGCCGGGACCGGCGGCGGAATCTTGCCCTCGAGCTCCGCCGGGCAGCGGAAGGTGAGGGTCATCGGCTCGTTGGAGTTGGTCACCGCTTTCGCCTTGCTTTGTCGTGCGTCGGCGCAGCCTCGCTGCCCGTCGATCGCTGATCTAGCACGCGCGGAGGCGTCCGGGAAAGCCGCTGGGCGGACGTGCCGCCGGCTGGAACAATAAGCTCTTGTTATCAGGATGAATAAGACCATGTCCCGATGACGGAATCCTGATCGCGCAATTCATCGTATCCTCGTGTCACGGTCGCCGTTCGGTGCAAGATTTTGGCGATTGGCATTGGCTTTCGACCACCGCCGGGCGCATCATGTTTGGTGTCGGCAGCGACAGAGCTTCAAGGTGCAGGGAGGGAGCAATGACCGAATCCAAGGTTGAGACCGCCAACGCGGCAGGCGCCGCATTGCCACAAGGCGAGAGCGGCGGCCGTAGCGAGCTCGCGGTCGCGACCGTCCGCACCGTGCCGATCGATAAAGCGAAGGCGCAGTCGCGCACCGAGCACGACCTGCTCGGCGAGGACGATGTGCCGGCCAACGCACTATGGGGCATTCACACCAAGCGCGCGGTGATGAATTTTCCGATCACCGGCGTGCCGGTCGGCCACTTCCCGGAGTTCGTCCGCGCCCTGGCGCTGGTCAAGCAGGCGGCGGCGCGCGCCAACAGGCGGCTCGGCTATCTCTCGGCCGAGAAGGCCGACGCGATCGAGGCGGCCTGCACGCAGATCGCAACCGACAAGACCTATGCGGAATCCTTCGTCGTCGATGCGATCCAGGGCGGTGCCGGCACCTCGACCAACATGAACGCCAACGAGGTGATCGCCAATGTCGCGTTGCGGCTGATGGGCCGCAAGCCCGGCGACTACCACGCGCTGCATCCGAACGACGACGTCAACATGGCGCAGTCGACCAATGACGCCTATCCGACCGCGTTGCGGCTCGGCGTGATCTTCGCGACCCAGCCGCTGGTGCGCGCGCTGAGCGATCTCGCCTACGCGCTCAAGGGCAAGGCGGTGGAGTTTGCCGACGTCCTGAAGATGGGCCGCACCCAGCTTCAGGATGCCGTGCCGATGACGCTCGGCCAGGAGTTCGACGCCTTCCACGTCACCGTGAAGGAAGACGTCGCGCGGCTGAACGAGATCGTCAGCCTGTTCCGCGAGGTCAATCTCGGCGCGACCGCGATCGGCACCGGCATCAACGCCGACCCGCGCTACGCCGCGCTCGCGGTCGAGGAGTTGTCGCGGTTGTCGGGCCAGCCGATGGTGCTCGCCTCCAACCTGATCGAGGCGACCTCGGATCTCGGTGCCTTCGTGTTGTTCTCCGGCGTGCTCAAGCGCGTCGCGGTCAAGCTGTCGAAGATCTGCAACGACCTGCGGCTGTTGTCGTCGGGGCCGCGCACCGGCATCGGCGAGATCCGCCTGCCTGCGGTGCAGGCCGGCTCATCCATCATGCCCGGCAAGGTCAACCCGGTGATTCCGGAGGTGGTCAACCAGGTCGCCTTCCTGGTGATCGGGCATGATCTCACCGTGACGATGTGCGCCGAAGGCGGCCAGCTCCAGCTCAACGCCTTCGAGCCGACCATCGGCTATTGCGTATTGAGCTCGCTGCGGATGCTGACCGCCGCAATCGACACGCTGACCAAGCGCTGCGTCGAGGGCATCGAGGCCGACCGCGAGCGTTGCCGCAGTCTGGTGCAGGGCTCGATCGGCCTGATCACGGCGCTGGCGCCGACGCTGGGCTATGAAGCAAGCTCGCGCGTCGCACGCCGTGCGCTGAAGGAGAATCGCTCGGTCGCCGACATCGTGCTGGAGGAGAAGCTGCTGACGGAAGCAGAGCTCAACCAGCTCCTCGAGCTCGAGGCGATGACGCGTCCGGCGCGCAGGCAGGGCCCGGCGCCGAAGTCGTGAGGGCGCCACGGCGGAATTGCGCTCCCTCTCCCGCTTGCGAGGGAGGGCTATCGCATATGCCGCCTTGGTGGCTGCGCACATACTCGGCCTCGTGGTTCGAGACGCGCCGCAAGCGGCGCTCCTCACCATGAGGGTCTACTATTGTGCCCGCAAAACGAGACCTCACCCTTACGGATCCCGCCAAAGGCGGGCGTCTCGAAGGATGGCCGCAGGGCGCTTTTCTCTCGAATGCAATTGTCCCTACCCGCCAGCGGGAGGGGTGCAGTCGCTCGCCCGATCTCAAAGTGTCTTGATGAACTCGATCAGCGCGCGCCGCTCGTCTTCCTTCAGCTCCGGCCCGATCACGCCCGGGCGCTTCTCGTTGGAGAATTCGTGTCCGGCATTGGAATTGCCGCGCTTGGAGGTATCGAGCAGGAAGCCGTTCTTGATCTGGTCCTTCCAGACATAGCCGAGGTCCTTGGCATCATACTCCCGGCTACCAAGCCAGAAGGTCTTCGGGCGATCCTTCACCGGCGACAGCAGCGCGTAGATCGTCGGCACTGAGCCGTTGTGCAAGTAGGGCGGCGTCGCCCAGATGCCGTTGAGCGGGCGGACCTTATAGGCCAGCGGCGCCTGGATCTTGTTGGGCCGATAGCCATTGATGCGTTGCTGATCCGCAGGCGAGGTCTTGTTCTGATCGTACCAATAATCAACGGTCTTCTCGACCAGCTCGCCCAGCGCCGGACCGAACGCGCTGTCCTTGATGTTCAGATTGGCCGGCGTCTCGACGGTGCGCGTCGCAAGACCTTCGGCTTGCGCAGGATCGGTGCCGATATGGCTGATCGATACCAGCTCGACGTCGAGCAGCGGCTGGCCGGCATCGTTCTTGGTCCACCACGCCTTGTTCTTGAACAGCGCAAAGGCTTCGCTCGCCGGCAGCGCCTTGCTGTCGATCGCCGGGCGATGGCACTCCTGGCAATGCGTCTTGTAGAGCTCGGCGCCTCTCTTCGCGAGGTCCATGTTGATGGGCGGCAGCACGTTCTCCGGCCATTTCGGCGAGGCCAGGCCGCCAAAGCCCTTGTCCTCGCTCGGCGGGTCGCCGGCGAGCATGCGCTCCATCTCGTGCAGCACGTCGATCCGGGCGCTCGACTTGAACAGGCCCCTGGACTCGTCGAGCAAATTGAGGTCGGCGCTGACGCCGAGCGCCTCGCCGGCGTTGCGCACCATCGGCTGCATGATCGAGCCGTCATACTGCACCCAGCTAAACCACGGCGCGTTCCAGATCCGCGGGAAATGCACCGGCGCCGAATGCGAGGCATAGTTGCTCGGATTCTTCAGGTCGAGCGCGAACACCTGATTGCCGATCCGGTTCAGCGCGTCGAGCCGCGCGTAGCCTTCCTCGACGCTGTTGGCGGCAACCTTGGTCTCGAGCGCGTTGATCTCGGCATATTGCTTGAGCACCAGGTCGAGCTGGCCGCGCAGCGCCATGCGTTCGTCGAGGCTCGCGTCCTTGCCGAGAATCTCGTCGGCGAAGCGGGCGAAACGCCCCGGCCAGAACCGCGTGAGCAGCAGCGACAGCCCGACGCTCTTCTGGAATTCGAACAAGTTGGTATTGGCCGGGCCGCCGTCGACCACGACCTCGGTGCCGCGATAGGTGAAGCTGCCGGTGTGGCAGGCGGCGCAGGTCAGGCCGATTCCGGTCATGTCGGCCTTGCTGTGCGGATTGCGCCACGGTGCGCCGTTCGCATCCAGCATCGGGCCGCCTTGCGCGAAGCCGATCGGCAGCGGATCGGGTTTGCCCGGAATCACCGTATCCGGGATGAAGCCGAACCGGCCGAGATAGTCGGTGTCGCTGAGGCGCGGTGCGGCGGTGAACGGTGGCCAGACCGTCGGCTGCTCCAGCGCCATGAACCATTCATGGGGAATGCCGAAGGTCCGGGTGCCCTGATCAGCGTGGTAGAACCAGCGCAGCCGCTCGGTGCTGACATTCTGGTCCAGCCACACCGTCTTTGCCGCCGGCTGGTAGTCGACAGCCTTGACGTGGAAGCTGCTTACCAGCGTCTCGATATCGTCCTTGAAGTAGAACACGCCCGCGACAATCAACAGGCCGATGAGAACGATCGTCTTGCGAGGCATGCCCCGTCCCCCAATTCGCGGTCGCCGCGTGATATTCATCAGATGTTAAAATTCGCCGAAAACCGGTTCGCGTCTGGCGTGTGTCAAGTAACGCGCGATCCTATAATCGCGGCGCTCGGTCTAACAACGGAAATGTGGATCGGCTGTGAGCCAGTTCACTTTCGGCGGCGGGATGCGGCGGCATTTGCGCGCATCGCGGTGGAAAGCTAGAAACGACGGATCAATTTGTCTGGAGGCAACGCGTGAACGCGGCCGGCGCGCAACAGCTCACCATCGCAGTGTCCGACGGCCACGCGGTGTCCGCGCTGCTGCTGCGGCCGCCGCGGGCGCGCGCGGCTTACGTGTTCGCGCACGGCGCGGGCGCGGGCATGAGGCATCCGTCGATGGAAGCCGTTGCGACGGGTCTTGCCGAGCGCGGCATCGCGACGCTGCGTTATCAGTTTCCCTACATGGAGAAGGGCAGCAAGCGGCCCGATCCGCCCGCGCTCGCTCAAGCCACGGTGCGAGCGGCGGTGGCGGAGGCCGCGCGCCATTGCGGCGATCTGCCGCTGTTCGCGGGCGGCAAATCGTTCGGCGGACGCATGACCTCGCAGGCCCAGGCGAAGGCGCCGCTCGCAAGCGTGCGCGGGCTGGTGTTCCTCGGCTTTCCCTTCCATGCCGCGGGCAAGCCGTCGAGCGAGCGGGCCAAGCATCTGGCCGACGTGAAGATTCCGATGCTGTTCCTGCAGGGGACGCGCGATGCGCTGGCCGAGCTCGGTCTGCTGGAGCCCATGGTAAAGGGCTTGGGTGGGCGCGCGACGCTGCATCTGGTGCAGGAGGCCGATCACTCCTTCCATGTGCTCAAGCGCTCGGGCCGCAACGATGCCGAGGTGATGGCCGAGGTGCTCGATGCATTCGCGGCATGGGTCGAGGAGCATTCGTAGCCCGGCAGCGCAATCCGGGTGTCATTCTCCGCTTGTGACACCGTCCCGGATTTCGCTGCGCTCCATCCGGGCTCCGCGGAGTCAGCTCGAAGCTGCACCATAGATCCGATCGCGCAGGCGCCGCATGCCGGCGAGCCAGCGGTCGCGATCGGCCGCTTTGCGCTGCATGTATTGCTGCACCTGCGGATGCGACAGGATCATGAAGCGCTCCTCCGCCATCGCCTCGATCACCATGCGCGCGACCTCGGCCGGCTGCAGCACGCCGTCGACCCGGGCAGCGCTCGGGCCCGGCGTCGTCATGCCGGTTTGCACCGACTGCGGGCAGAGCACGGAGACGCGGATGCCGCGATCGCCATACTGGATGGCGAGATGCTCGGCGAGCGCGACCGCGGCGTTCTTGGTGACGCCATAAGGCATCGAGTTCAGCGACGCCAGCAGTCCCGCGGCCGACGCGGTGTTGAGCAGGTAGCCCGAGCCGCGCGCCAGCATGCCGGGCACGAGCGCGCGGGCTGCGAACACATGGCTCATCACATGCACGCGCCAGCTCACGTCCCAATCGGCATCGGAGGCTGTCTCCTGTCCCTTGCGCGACAGGCCGGCGTTGGAGAAAAACACGTCGACCGGGCCGTATTTGTCCTCGGCGGCGGCGATCAGCGCCTTGACGTCCTCTTCCAGCCCGACATCGGCGGTTACTGCGAGTCCGTCGATCGCGCCGGCGACGCTGGCAAGCCGGTCGCGCGAGGTCTTGAGGTCGGCGACCACGACGCCGCGTGCGCCGGCCTCGGCATACGCCCGTGCCACCGCTTCGCCGATGCCGCTGGCGCCGCCGGTGACGACGCAGACCTTGTCCCTGACTTGCATGATTCGATGTTCCTGCTTGTTGTCGGCCCCGCCCGGATTGTCAGCCCGGATACAGCGCCTTGTCACGCGCCTTCTGGATCGCGAGCGCGGCCATCAGATCCAGCATCGGCGTGGAAAGGCCCGCGGCGCGGGCAAACGCCGCCGGCGCGCGGACTAGCACGTCGATCTCCATGGCGCGGCCGAGCTCGTAGTCCTGCAGGATCGAGGGCTTGTGGTCCGGCGCGGGACCCGAGCGGGTGACGCGCTTGACCTCGGGGATAAAGCGGGTCGCTACCGCATTGGCCTCGTCGAGCAGGCGCGGGATCACGTCTCGCATCGACGGGTCGTCGCGCACCGCGCGCGCGGTCAGGCCGGTCAGCAGACAGAGCACCGACAATAACATGTTGGTCAGCAGCTTCGACCAGATCGCCTCGCGGATTTGCGTCACCTCGGGCGAGTCGATCGCCGCGTCGCTTAGCGCATTGCGCAGCCGCGTGATGCGTTCGCTCTGGCGGTCGTCGCACTCTCCGATCAACAGGCGATTGCGGTCCGGCGAGAGATTCGCCACGACACCGGGCGCGATCACCTCGTTGGAGGAGAAGATCACGCCGCCGACGATGCGCTCCTTCGGTATGGCAGCGCGCAACTTCCCGCCGGGGTCGAGGAAGCCGAGATCGGGAATTCTGGGGTGATCGGCCGGCAGGCCGAGGTCGTACCACCAGGGAATGCCATTCTGCGCGAACACGACCGCGGTGTCGTCTTTGAGCAGCGGCGCCAGTCCGGTGGCGAGTGCGCCGATGCCGGTCGCCTTCAAGGTGCTGATCACGACGTCCTGTGGCCCCAGCTCGGCCGGATCGGAGGAGGCCTTCACCCGCGCGGTGACGTTGGTGTCTCCAACCTTCAGCGTCAGACCGCCTGTCTTGACCGCGTCGAGATGCGGCCCGCGCATCACGCAGGCTACGTCGTGGCCAGCGCGCGCCAACCGGACCGCAAAATGGCTACCAACGGCGCCCGCGCCGAAAATGCAAATGCGCATGAATGGAACACGTCCCTTGAGTGTCACGCAAGTTTCCATGAGCACGCGACTTCGCGCAACCGGTCATGCGCGTGGCGCGGCCGCAAAGTGATGGATCAACGTTGGCGCCCGTCATAGTGTGCGCGTCACGAGATGCCGATGAAGGAGAACGTCCATGGCCGCCAGCCCAGTCCTGTGGAGCCTCGATGCGCGCGGGGTCGCGACTGTCACGCTGAATCGTCCCGAGGTCAACAACGCCTATGACGGCGCGCTGATCCAGGGGGTGCTCGCGGCAATGGACGATCTTTCCACGAAGCCGGTGCGCGTCGTCGTGCTCAAGGGCAACGGCAAGCACTTCCAGGCCGGTGCCGACCTGAAATGGATCAACGGCGTGCGGCCGAAGTCATTCGAGGAGAATGAGGCGGCGTCGCGCGCGACCTTCGAGGCGGTGCAACGGCTCAATACGCTGCCGGTTCCGACGGTGGCGCTGGTGCAAGGCGGCTGTTTCGGCGGCGGCACCGGCGTGATCGCGGCGTGCGATATCGTGGTCGCGGCCGACAACGCGTTGTTCTCGATCACCGAGGTGCGTTGGGGCCTCACGGCCGCGATCATCATCCCGCAGCTTTGCGACGCTATCGGCGTCCGCCAGGTGCGCCGCTACGCGCTGACCGGTGAACGTTTCGGCGCCGAAGACGCGCGCCGCATCGGCCTCGTCCATGAGGTGGTGCCGCTCGCCGAGCTCGAGAGCGCCGGCGCCAAGTTCGTGGAGCAATTGCTGGCCAATGCGCCGGACGCGCTGACGGAAACCAAGCAACTGGCGATGGAAAGCTCGTTCGGCGGCATGGCGGTTGACGATGAAGCCTACAAGCGCCTCGTTCGCCTGCACTCGGCCAAGCGGCAAACCGAGGAGGCCGCTGAGGGCCTTGCGTCCTTCGCCGAGAAGCGCGCAGGCCGTTGGCGTGCCGGCAAGGCGTAGCAGCAAGGCAGCATCACATCACAGCGATTGCGACAGCGACGTCTTCAGCGTCTTCAACAGCGCCTGCACAGCGGCCGCGTCGATGCGGCGCTCGGGAACGGCGGCTTTCACCCACAGTTCGGGAATCGGAAACTCCGTAAGCACCGGCTGCAGCAAACCATCGCGCAGCCCATCCTCGACGAGATAGTGCGAGATCAGCGTGATGCCGTTGCCGGCGATTGCACTCTGCTTCAGCACGCGGCCTTCGTTCGAGTTGAGACACGGCCGCACCTGGACATCGATCCGTCCGCGCGGTCCCTCGAACGGCCATTCCGGTCCGGTCGGCAAAAAGCTGAGGCAGCGGTGGTCGACCAGGTCGCGCGGATGTTTGGGTGTGCCATGTTTGCGAAGATATGCCGGCGAGGCGCACACCAGCCGCGGCAGCCGGCACAGCGGCTCATCGACGACGCCGCCGAAGGAATGCGGAAAGGCGCCGATCGCGATGTCGAACCCTTCGGTCACCGGATCGACTGGGCGATCGATCATCACGATCTCGAGCCTGACGCTCGGGTTCTGGGTCTGGAACGCGGTAAAGGCATGGGCGAGCCGCGCGACGGTGAGCGATGTCGGCGCCTTGATGCGAAGATGATCGGTGAGGTCGCGATGCTTCTCGCCCATCCGCGACAGGAGATCGCCGACATCGGCGACCACGCCGCGGGCGCGGTGGACGTATTGCTGTCCGGCTTCGGTGAGACGCAATTGGCGGGTCGAGCGGTGAAACAGCGCGGCGCCGATCCGGTCCTCGAGCTGGGTGACGCGCTTGGCCACCACAGACGTCGCGACATTGAGCTTGCGCGCGGCGGCGGAGAAGCCGCCGGTATCGGCGGTGGCGAGGAAGGCTTCCAGGTTGACCAGCGTATCCATTGGCCTTTCTCGATTCGAGAAAACTGATTACATAATTTGATGGATTGTAGTCCAATTCGCATCAATTCATAGTCGGAGCAATCAACTTGTTCAGGGCGGAAATGATGCGGGCAAACGCCATCGAGGAACCTGCGCGACAGGTCCCGGTCTACGGCGAATATGATGTGGTGGTGCTCGGCGGCGGACCGGCCGGCATCACGGCCGCGGTCGCCGCGGCGCGCGCCGGGCGGCGGACACTGCTGATCGAGCGCTACGGCTTTCTCGGCGGCATGGGGACCGCGGCCGGGGTGACGAATTTCTGCGGGTTGCACGCCAATGTCTTCGGCGAGATGCATCGGGTGGTGCAGGGCATCGCCACCGACCTGCTGGCGCGGATCGACCGGCTCGGCGGGCTCAATGCGCCGCATCTGATCCTCGGCAAGATTCTCGCGCAGGCCTACGACACCGCAGCCTATAAGATCGCGGCCGACGATCTGCTCGCGCATCACAAGGTCGACATCTTGTTCCACGCGCTCGGCGCCGGCGTCGTGATGGAGGGTCCCCGGATCCGCGCGCTGATGGTGGAGACCAAGGCAGGCCGGCAGGCGGTGCTGGCCGGCATCTTCATCGATTGCTCCGGCGACGGCGATCTCGCGGTGTGGGCCGGTGCGCCTTACGAAGTCGGCGACAATGCCGGCAGCATGCTCTACCCCTCGATGATGTTCCGCCTCAACGGCATCGACCCCGCCAAAGCGGGCGATGCGTGGCGGACCATTCCAGAGCGGATGGCACAGGCGGAAGCAGCCGGCACGCACAAATTCCCGCGCAAGGCCGCGATCGTGCGGCCGCAGAAATCGCAGATCGAGTGGCGGGTCAATTTCACCCAGCTCGCACGCCGCGACGGCAGCGCGATCTCCGGCATCGATCCTGATGACATGACCCGCGGCGAGATCGAGGGCCGCCGCCAGGCGGTCGAGGCGTTCGCGTTCCTGCGCACACTGCCCGGCTTCGAAAATTCCTACATCGTCGACCTGCCGCCGCAGCTTGGCATCCGCGAGACGCGGCGCGTGGTCGGCGGCTACATGCTCTCCGGCGAGGACGTGCTCGGCTGTGCTTCGTTCGAGGATTCGATCGGCGTCAACGGCTGGCCGAAGGAATCCCACGTTCCCGGCGATGTCGTGTTCGAGTTTCCGCCGATCCCGGAGTCGCGCGGCTACAACGAATTGCCCTATCGCATGCTGGTGCCCGAGGGCGTCGATAACCTGCTGATGGCCGGCCGTTGCGCCTCGATGACCCATGAGGGGCAATCGGCCGCGCGCGTCTCCGGGGCCTGCTTCGTGATGGGTGAGGCGGCGGGAACCGCGGCGGCGCTAGCTCTCTCGGGTAATACGATTCCACGCGACATTTCGGTCGAAAAGTTGCAACAACAGCTCACGACGCAGGGCGCCTTCATCGGCCGCGATCAGGCGGTCCCTGCGGGGCTTTAATTTTAATATTCGCACATCCGTGGCTTGCGGACGGCGCCGAGGCGGAGGGACGGGAATGAAAGTGTGGGCGCGGCTCGCGGTGGCGGGGGTGCTGGCGTTAGCCGCAAGCGGGATCGCGCGAGCCGATGATCTCCTGAAGGCCAAGATCGGCGTACTGCGCCTGTCGTCTTCGGCGCCGGTCTTCATCGCGCAGGACAAGGGCTATTTCCGCGACGCCGGTCTCGACGTCGAGCTGAAATTCTTCGATGCGGCGCAGCCGATCGCGGTCGCGACCACATCCGGCGATGTCGATGTCGGCATCACCGCGTTCACCGCGGGGCTCTACAATCTCGCCGGTAAGGGCACGCTGAAGGTGATCGGCGGCATGAGCCGCGAGAAGGCCGGCTATCCGTTGATCGGCTATTTCGCCAGCAACAACGCCTATGCCGCCGGCCTCAAGTCGCCGAAGGATCTGGCCGGCAAGCGAGTGGCGGTGACCCAGGTCGGCTCCAGCTTCCACTATTCGCTCGGCCTGCTCGCCGACAAATACGGCTTCAAGCTGTCCGATGTGAAGATTGTGCCGTTACAGTCGCTGTCGAATGCGGCGGCGGCGCTGAAGGGCGAGACGGTCGACGCTGCATTGCTGCCGGTCTCGACGGCGCGGACGCTGATGGATTCCAACGGCGCGAAGTTCCTCGGCTGGGTCGGCGACGAGACGCCGTGGCAGCTCGGGGCGGTGTTCGCCTCGCCGAAGACGCTCGCCAATACGCCGCTGGTGACCAAGCTGCTCGCCGCACTCGTTCGGGCCGATCACGAATATCACGACGCGATCCTGACCTCGATCAAGGACGAGGTTGTTCCGATCAACGACAAGACAAAACCGCTGCTCGAGATCATCGCCAAATATACCAACCTGCCGGTCGCGCAGGTGGTCGGCAATTGCGCCTATATCGATCCGGACGGCAAGCTCGACGTGAAGAACGTCGACAACCAGATCAAGTGGCTGCAGGAGCAGGGCTTCGTCGACAAGGGCTTCGATGCTAATGCGATCATCGCCAAGGATTATGTGAAGGCGGATTGATGCTACCTCCAGCGCGCCACTCCTTCCCCGTCATCCTGAGGAGCCGCGCAGCGGCGTCTCGAAGGATCGACGGCCCGGCTATAGCTCGGCCGTTCATCCTTCGAGGCTCGCCCAGCGGCGCAAATGCGCCGCAAGGCTCGCACCTCAGGATGACGGGTCGCATACCGAGCTTCTGACATGGACCTGATCGCCGACCATATCAGCCATCGCTTCGGCGCGCTCGACGTGCTCGACGATGTCTCCTTCACGGTTCGCTCCGGCGAGGTGGTTGCGATCGTCGGCCCGTCCGGTTGCGGCAAGAGCACGCTGTTGTCGATCCTCGGCGGCCTGCTACGGCCAGCTAAGGGTGCGGCCGAGCTGCGCGGCGCGCCACCGGCCGACAGCCTCAATCCGCTGACCTTCGTATTCCAGGATTTCGCGTTGCTGCCGTGGAATACCGTGGAGGAAAACGTCGCGTTTCCGCTGCTGCATGCCGGCTTGAGCGCCGGTGATCGCCGCGCCGTGATCGACGGTGCGCTGCGTCGTACGGGGCTATCTGATTTCCGCACGACCTATCCGAAGCAGCTTTCCGGCGGCATGCGCCAGCGCGTCGGCATCGCGCGGGCGCTCGCGGTGCGGCCCGCGATCCTGTTGATGGACGAGCCGCTGTCGGCGCTGGATTCGCAGACCCGTGAGCTGCTGATGGAAGATTTCGTCCGTCTGCTCGCCGATGGCGCGATGGGCGCGGTCTATGTCACGCACAATCTCGAGGAAGCGGTGCGGCTCGCCGACCGCGTCGTGGTGCTGTCACGCCGGCCCGGCCGCATCCGGGAGATCGTGACTATTACAATGACGCGCGCCGAGCGCGGCCTTGCGGATGCACGGGGTCGGTTGGCGGCGCTGCAGGGCGATCTGTGGTCGCTGATCCGGAAAGAGGCGATCGATGCCGAGCGCGAGGTCCAGCATGCTTGATCGCGCGACGACGGAGACTGCGCAATCCACGGAGGCGTCGCGGCCGGTCACGTTTCGCGGCGCCGGCTTCACCCCGTCGGGCAGCCGTCATGCCGGGTGGGTTGCGCTCGCGATCGTGATCGCAGTCTGGCAGCTCGCCGGCAGCGCCGGTTGGGTCAATCCGCTGTTTCTGCCGGCACCATCGGCGATCGCGGTTGCGATCTACAAGCTCGCGACCTCAGGCGCGCTGTGGCAGCATCTCTCCTGGTCGATCATGCGGATCGGCACCGGCTGGATCATCGGCACGGTCGCCGGCGTCATCGTCGGCTTTGCGATCGGGCTGTCGACCATGGCGCGTGGGGTCGGCATCACCTTCATCTCCGCGCTGTTTCCGATTCCGAAGATCGCGCTGTTGCCGCTCTTGATCCTGTGGCTCGGGATCGGCGAGGAGCCGAAGATCGCAACCATTGCGCTCGGTGTATTCTTCTCGACCGCGATCTCGGTCTATAGCGGCGTCGATGCGGTGCCGCGCAACCTGATCCGGATGGCGCAGAGCTTCAACGTGCCGTTCCATGCCATTGTCCGCCGCGTGATCTGGCCGGGTGCGCTGCCCTCGATCCTCGCCGGCTTCCGCATCACCGCATCGATCGCGCTACTGCTCGTGGTCAGCGCGGAGATGATCGGCGCGCAATACGGCATCGGCGCCTTCGTGCTGCAGGCCGGCAATCTGATGCAGACCGATCAACTGCTCGCCGGCGTCGTGATCCTGTCGCTGTTCGGGCTTGCGGTGGGAAAGTTGATCAATTGGATGGAAGCGCGTTTGCTGCACTGGCGGTGAATGCGCGCTGCTTACCACAAAAGCGCGCTGTCGTCCCGGCCTTGAGCCGGGACCCATAACCACAGCGTTTGGTTATTGGAAACGGCTGCGGCCCTTGCGCCTCTAGCAACCAAGGCCGGTGGTTATGGGTCCCGGGTCGCGCGAAGCCTGTCATCGGGCGCGCGTTCGCGCGACCCGTTGGCTTGCCCGGGACAACAATACCTACGCGTTCCCCCGATCCTCGCGGAACAGATCGAGCTTCTGCTGCACCGGCCGATCGGAGAACGAGAACAGCACCGAGTCGGTGTCGGCCTCATGCGTAACCCAGTGCCAGCTCGGCACCACGAACAGATCGCGCGGTCCCCATTCGAAGGTCTGGTCGCCGACCCTGGTGCGGCCCTTGCCTTCGATCGCCGCGAACACGGTGGCGTCGGTTGCGCGATAGCGCGCGGTTTTGAAGCCCTTGGGCAAGAGCTGGATGAAGGTGCCGATGGTCGGCATTGCGTAGTCGCCGGTTTCGGGGTTGGAGAATTTCAGCTTGAGGCCGTGGCAGGCGTCCCATTCGTCGCGGGCCCTGGCCTTTTCCAGCGTCTCGCGGGTGTATTCATAGGGGTAGTTGAAGATCGGCGAGGTCTTCGACGCCCGCCTCTGATCGACCGGCAGCAGGTTGCGGCCGTAGCGCGCGAAGCTGTCGCCGGCGGGTTTTGAGATCTTCTGCTGATCTTCCTTGGCGCCCTCCGCGAACGAGCAATCGAAGAACTGCACCATCGGGATGTCGAGCCCGTCGAGCCAGAACATCGGCTCATTGGTCTCGTTGGAATGATCGTGCCAGGTCATCGACGGCGTGATGACGAAGTCGCCCGGCGCCATCGCCGTGCGCTCGCCATCGACGGCGGTATAGGCGCCCTTGCCCTCGAGCACGAAGCGCAGCGCCGACTGGGTGTGGCGATGGGCGGGCGCGATGTCGCCCGGCACTACCATCTGCACGCCGGCGAACAGCGAGGTCGTGATCCTGGACTGGCCGCGCAGGCCGGGATTCTCCAGCACCAGCACGCGGCGCTCGGCTTCCTTGGCGGTGATCAGCTTGCCGGCCTCGTTCATGTAGTCGCGGATATGGTCGAACTTCCATAGATGCGGCCGGCACGCGCTCCGCGGTTCCGATGTGACCAGATCGCCCAGCACGTTCCACAGCGCCGAGAGGTTTTCGCCGTCGATCTTCTTGTAGAACGCCTCGCGCTCAGGGGTCTTCTGCACGGCTTCCATGGAGGGCCTCCCGTGATTATCGTTGAGATTGACAGCATACTGACAATATGGATAGCGTCAACGTCACGCACGAAATCGAACGAGAAAATTGCAGGGAGGTTCCGATGAAGCTGCATGGCTATTTCCGCAGCAGCGCGTCCTACCGGGTCCGGATCGCGCTTAATCTGAAGGGCCTGACGCCCGAGCACCTGCCGCATCACCTTCGCAAGGGCGAACAATGCGCGCCGAATTATCTCGCGATCAACCCGCAGGGGCTGGTGCCGACTCTGGAGAATGACGCCGGCGCGATCCTCACCCAGTCGCTAGCGATCATCGAATGGCTGGACGAGACCCATCCCAATCCGCCGCTATTGCCGCAGGATTCGCTGCGACGCGCCAAGGTGCGCGCGTTCGCGCAGGCGATCGCCTGCGACACCCATCCGGTGCAGAACCTGAAGGTGTTGGCGCGGCTGCGACAGCTTGGCCTAGCCGAGGAGAAGGTGACGGAGTGGGCGGCCTGGGCCAATCGCGAGGGACTGTCGGCCTGCGAGATCCTGATCGCAGAGGAGGCCGGGCCGTTCTGCTTTGGTGATACACCGACGCTCGCCGATCTCTGCCTGGTGCCGCAGCTCGCCAACGCACGACGCTTCGGCGTCGACGTCGCGGCCTATCCGCGCCTGCTCAAGGCCGAGGCCGCGGCCAGGCAGGTGAAGGCCTTCGCCGATGCCGCCCCGGACAAGCAGCCCGATGCCGAATAACAAGTCATCACCGGTCACGATGGACGCGGTCTACACCGCGCCCGGTTACCTGTTCCGGCGCATGCAACAGATCGCGGTCGCGCTGTTCGTCGAGGAGTGCAAGGCATTCGACCTGACGCCGGTGCAATATGCAGCGCTGATCGCGATCTCGACCCATCCCGGCATCGACGCCACCCGGCTCTCCGCCGTGATCGCGTTCGACCGCTCCACGCTCGGCAGCGTGATCGAGCGGCTGGAGGCCAAGGACTTCATCGAGCGCAAGCCGGCGCCCGAGGACAAGCGCGTCAAGCTGCTCTATCTGACGCGCTCGGGCGCGGCGGTGCTGCGCGACATCATGCCCTCGGTCGACAAGGCGCAGGCGCGGATGTTGCAGCCGTTGAAGCCGGCCGACCGCAAGACGCTGCTGGCGCTGCTAACCCAGCTCGTCGATCTCAACAACGAGGCCTCGCGCGTGCCGCTGCGCGCCGAGGACGCGCTCGAGCATCTCGGAAAGCAGGGTTGATGGCGGAGACGAAACCAGTCCTGATCGCGGGTGGCGGCATCGGCGGCCTCGCGGTGGCGCTCGGGTTGGCGCAGAAAGGCATCCGCTCGATCCTGTTGGAAAAGGCCGCCGCGCTCGGCGAGATCGGCGCCGGCATCCAGCTCGGGCCGAACGCGTTCCACGCCTTCGACTATCTCGGTGTCGGCGAGGCCGCGCGCAACATGGCGGTCTATATCGATCAGCTCCGGCTGATGGATGCGCTCACCGCCGACGAGATCACCCACATCGATCTCGGCGATGCCTTCCGCGCCCGGTTCGGCAATCCCTATGCCGTGGTGCATCGTGGCGACCTGCACGGTGTGTTCCTGCGCGCCTGCCAGGCCCACGCGCTGATCGAGCTGCGCGTCTCTAGCGAGGTGGTTGGCTATGAGCAGGATGGTTCATCGGTGACCGCGCAGCTCGCTGGTGGCGAGCGCGTCACCGGACGGCTCCTGATCGGCGCCGACGGGCTGTGGTCGAACATCCGCAAGCAGGTGGCTGCGGACGGTCCGCCGCGGGTCTCCGGCCACACCACCTACCGCTCGGTGATCCCGACCGAGCAGATGCCGGAGGATCTGCGCTGGAATGCGGCGACGCTGTGGGCCGGCCCGAAATGCCACATCGTGCATTATCCGCTGTCAGGCTGGAAGGTGTTCAACCTGGTCGTCACCTATCACAACGACGCCCCGGAGCCGGTCGCAGGAAAGCCGGTGTCGGAACAGGAGGTGATGAAGGGCTTCGTCCACGTCCACGAGCGCGCCCAGAACATCATCCGCCACGGCACCAACTGGAAGCTCTGGGTGCTGTGCGACCGCGATCCCACCGAGCGCTGGATCGACGGCCGCGTCGCGCTGCTCGGCGATGCCGCGCATCCGATGCTGCAATATTTCGCGCAAGGCGCCTGCCAGGCGATGGAGGATGCCGTCTGTCTGTCGCACATGCTGGCCAACCACGACGATGAGGCCGCCGCGCTCGAGGCGTACCGTATCAGGCGTTTCGCGCGCACCGCGCGCGTGCAGTTGATGTCGCGCGCGATCGGCGAGCACATCTATCACCCCGCCGGCGACCATGCCCGCATCCGCAACGCGATCATGAGCGCGAAGTCGCAGGAGGAGTGGTGCGACGATATCTCATGGTTGTATGGCGGGACGGGGCTGGGCGAGTAGCTGCGAATAGCTGTGGCGAAAGTGGAGTCGCAGCATGCCCCGAACACGTCGATGTTGAGAGAGCAGGTCGTGCGGCACCCCTAACCCTCCCCCGCAAGGGGGGAGGGAACCCTACCGCCCGTGCGTCCCTAACATTCGCTGTGACATCAGTCGCAAGAGCAAACGGCGCGCTGATTGCCATGAACCAGTCATCCGTGAAGCACCAACAAGACGTGAGGTGAGCACGCCAGAAAGGCTCCCTCCCCCCTTGCGGGGGAGGGTTGGGGAGAGGGGTGAGCCCCGGGCGAGATGATTGTAATCGTACGAGGCGTGCGCAGTGTTGACGCCCTACATCCGCATCACCGCTTGCCGGTCGATCTTGCCCGTTCCCGTCTTTGGCAATTCGTCGATGAACTTCACCTCGCGCGGATATTTGTAGGGCAGGAGCTTCGTCTTGACGTAATCCTGCAGCATCCGCGTCGCCTGATCGGCGTCGAAGCCGGACCGGTTCATCACCACCACCGCTTTCAGCGTCATGCGGCGGTCCGGCAGTTCAGCGGCGTACACCGCGCACTCACGGACATCCGGATGGTCGGCGAGGCAGAGCTCGACCTCGAGCGGATAGACCCACTGGCCGGAGATCTTCACCAGGTCGTCGGCCCGGCCGCGGAAGAAGTGGAAGCCGTCGCTGTCGCGCATGAAGCGGTCGCCGGTGTAGATCCAGCCCTCTTCGCGCACGGTCTCGGCGGTCTTGTCCGGCCGGTTCCAGTACAAGGGCGTCGCGGAATCGCCGCGCACCCAGAGGATGCCTTCCTCGTTGTCGCCGACTGCGCGGCCGTCATTGTCGCGCAGCATGATCTCGTAGCCGGGCACGCGCAGACCGGCGGCGCCGAGCTTTTTCTTGTCCGCGCGGTTGCAGAGATAGATGTGCAGCACCTCGGTGGAGCCCAGCCCCTCGATGATCTCGAGCCCGGTGAGCCGCTTCCAGCCGTTGAAGACATCGGCCGACAGCACCTCCGCAGCCGAGATCGCCATCCGGAGCGAGGAGAAATCGGTTCGCTCCGCACCCTCGGCCTTGGTCAGGGAGATGTAGAGCGTCGGCAGGCCGAAGAACACGGTCGGGCGATAGCTTTCGATCGCCGCAAAGATCGCCGCCGGCTTCGGCTGCCCCGGCAGCAGCAGCGTGGCGGCGCCGACCGAGAACGGGAAGGTAATCGAATTGCCGAAGCCATAGGCGAAGAAGATCTTCGGCACCGAGAAGCAGATGTCGTCGGGCAACAGCTTCAGCACGCTGCGCGAGAAGGCGCGTTCGCTATAGGCCATGTCGTGTTGCAGATGCACGATGCCCTTGGGGCGGCCGGTCGAGCCCGACGAGTACATCCAGAACGCCATCTCGTTGCGATGGGTGTCGGCTTCCTCGAGCTCGCCGGGAAATCCCGGCAGCCATTCGTCGGCGTTGCGCGCATCCGCCACCGCGTGATCGCCGGCGACGCCATTGACCACGATCAGCGTGCGCAGCGGCGTGTCCTTGCAGGCTTCGCCGTTGAAGCGCGCGCAGAACTCGGCATCGGTGACGGCGACCTGCGCGCCGGCGTCGGACAGATAGAATTGCAGCAGCTCCGGCGTCGTCAGCGTATTGATCAGGAGCGGCACGAAGCCCGCCCGCACCGCGCCGAAGAACGCGGCCGGATAGGCCGGCGTGTCGTCGAGAAACAGCAGGATACGATCGCCGCGCTGCAGCCCCAGCGACAAGAACGCATGCCCCCAGCGCGCGGCGTCAGCGCAGAGCTCGCAATAGCTGCGCGTGCCGGCCGGGCCGGTCAGCGCCATGCGCTCGGCATTGCCGTTCGCGAGATTGTCGAACAGGATGCGGCTCGCATTGTAGCGCTCGGGAACCGCGAAGCCGATTTCGCGCGCGCCGGGATTCTCCACAGGAACCTGGTCGGCGATCTCGGTCATGTCTGTCCTTTCGCGGCTTCGTAGCGCGCCATGAAGGCCGGCGACATCGCGCGCAGCCGCGCGTCGTCGATCCGGCCGGAGCGGGTGATGTAGCTAAAGGCGAAATCCATCAGATCGAGCTTCATGTGCTCGGGGAAATGCTCATACCAGTCGGCGCTGGTGCGTGCGGCGGTCACGAGCTTCTTCACGATCGGCTTGCGCTCGCTCTCGTAGCGTGTCAGCGCGGCGGCGATGCCGCTCTCTGCTTCCAGCGCCTTGGTCAGCGCGATCGCATCCTCGATCGCAAGCCGCGTGCCCGAACCGATCGAGAAGTGCGCAGAATGCAGCGCGTCACCGATCAGCACCATATTGCCGTGCGACCAGCGCTCGTTCCAGATCCACGGGAAATTGCGCCATACCGACTTGTTCGAGATCAGCCGGTGGCTGTCCAGCGTCGCAGCGAAGACCTGTTCGCAGATCGCCTGCGATTCTTCGATCGACTTGTCGGCGAAGCCGTAAGCCGCCCAGGTCGCCGCGTCGCACTCGACCAGGAAGGTGCTCATGTCCTTGGCGTAGCGATAGTGATGGGCGTTGAATGTGCCGCGCTCGGTCTCGACGAAGGTCTGTGACAGCGTCGCGAAGGGCTTCGTTGTGCCATACCAGGCGAACTTGTTGGTCGAATGCGAGACGGACGCGCCGAACGCGCTCTCGAAGCTGCGGCGGACCAGCGAGTTCAGTCCGTCGGCGGCGACGATCAGGTCGTAGCCTTCGAGCTGGTCGACCGATTCGACTGCAGTATCGAAGCGCGGCGCGACGCCGACGCTGCGCACCCGCTGCTGCAGGATCGTCAAAAGCGCCAGCCGGCCGATCGAGGAGAAGCCGACGCCGTCGATCTCGACGCTTTCGCCGCGCAGATTGAGCGTGATGTTCTTCCAGCTCTCCATCCGCGGCGCGATCACGTCGACCGTGTCGGGGTCGTCGGCGCGCAGAAAGTCCAGCGCCTGCTCGGAGAACACCACGCCGAAGCCCCAGGTCGCATCGGCGGCGTTCTGTTCGAACAGGTCGATCTCGGCGTCCGGATGACGCTTCTTCCAGAGATAGGCGAAGTAAAGCCCGCCTGGCCCTCCGCCGATCACGGCGATCCGCAACGTCTGCCTCCCAGATTGACAGTGTACTTACTATTTGGAGCAAACTAGCCGCCCTCCGGCGGGAACGCCAGAGGGAAAATTGTCATCCCTCACGGCGGACAGCCTGCGGACCCGCGCAGGCAGGGACCGATGACAGCGATCAAACCATGCGGCTCTGTCCGCCCGCCTACGTCCTTCGAGATGCCTGCTTGGCGCGCTTCGCAGGACGAGGACCCAGATCGGTCATGGCATCGTGGCCGTGCTTGGCGTCGCTCAACGTGCCGCAAACGGCGCCAGGACGTCCCGGCAGGCCGGCGAGAGCGATCCGGCGTTGGCTGCGAGGCATCTTGCAATCCGTCCGCCGCCGGGCCCGACGCCGCCGCAGATCGAACGGACGTCGGCCCCGCACGCCGAGCGCAGCACGAACAGTTCCTCGCGTGGCCGCAGTGGCCGGAGCGCCATCGCGGTCGGGGCGGCCGCAGGCGCCGCGGCCGGTGCGGCGGCTTCGGTCGGCGCGGCACCGGCCGGCGTCGCGCCACCGCCGCCTGCGGCAGCAACCGCCTTGCCGCAAGCCGGCGAAAGCCTCGCCTGGTTCTTCATCAGGCACTGCAGCGCCGGGGCCCCGCCGGTCGGCACACCCGCGCAGACCTTGGCATAATCGGAGCGGCATGCGGTGCGGATCGCGGAGGTCTGCGCGCCGCTCGGCTTCTTGGCCGTCACCGTCGGCGGCGTGGCTGCCGCCGTGGCGGGCTTGGCCGTCGCGGCGGCCGGCGCCGTGTCCGGCTTCGCTGCGGCGGGAGCAGGTTCAGCCTCCGCCTTTGGCGCTGCCGCCGCCTCGACGGCACGCACCGCGGTTGCGCAGCCCGGGGCCAAGCTCGCCATGTTCTTCTGCAGGCATTGCAGCGACGCTTCGCCTCCGGGCGGGACGCTGGAGCAGTGCGCAATATAATCGTTGCGGCATTGCGCCTTCACGGCATCGCGTTGGGCCTGGGTGGGTGCCTGCGACAAGGCCGGCCCGACGCTCAGGAAAGTGGCCAGCGCGAACAACGTCGAAAGCATTGCCGCGCGTGTCAGCGTGGTGCTCATTGGACCAAATCCTCTTGTTGACGCCCGAAGTCGCGTTCAACCGAAATGACGACAGAATAAATCTTCCAATAACAATCTTGGCGAGCGCCATCATTGGCGCTTTCGCGTTTCGTCGCAAGTGGATTGTTACTCTGTGCGTACCAAGCTAATCTTCCCGAGACGTCGCCTTCTTCGAATGCATTTTGAGATCGAGGTTCGGACATGACGCATGCACGCACTGCACACTCCAGGTCGAGCAACGCAGTGCGGCTGCGAACCTCGACAGTGGCCCGGATCGCCTTCGCCGTGGCGGCCTTGGGCGGCTTAACGGCCTGCGAACAAAACAGCTTCGTTCAGCCGCCCCCGCCGAAGGTCGATGTGGCGTTGCCGGTGCAGCGTGCCGTCACGCGCTACCTGGAAGTCACTGGAAACACTGCACCGATCAAGAGCGTCGACCTGGTTGCTCGTGTGCAGGGCTTCCTGCAATCGATCGATTATACGGACGGCGCCTTCGTCAAGCAGGGTACCACGCTGTTCACGATCGAGCCCGAGACCTACAAGTTGAAGCTCGAGCAGGCGCAAGCCGCCGAAGTCGGCGCCCAGGCGACGCTCAAGCAGGCCGAAACCGACTACAAGCGTCAGGTCGATCTGGTGCAACGGCAGGCCGTATCGCAGGCGACCCTCGATACATCTACCGCCAATCGCGACAACGCACAGGCCAATCTGCAGCAGGCGCAAGCCAATACCAGCATCGCACAGGTCAATTACGGCTACACCAACGTCACCGCGCCGTTCGACGGTATCGTCAGCAACCATCTCGTTTCCATCGGCGAACTCGTCGGCGTGGCCTCGCCGACACAGCTTGCGACGATCGTGGCGCTCGATCCGATTTACGTGAATTTCAACGTCAACGAACAGGACGTGCAGCGGATCCGCGACGAGGCGCGCAGGCGCGGCCTGACCTCGAACGATCTCAAGCAATTGCCGGTCGAGGTGGGCCTGCAGACCGAGACCGGCTATCCACACAAGGGCAAGCTGGACTACGCGTCTCCGACCATGAACCAGTCGACCGGAACGCTGGCGGTGCGCGGCATATTGCCAAACCCCGACCGGATCCTGCTGCCGGGCTTTTACGTCCGCGTGCGCGTGCCCTTCGACAAACAGCAGGATGCGCTGCTCGTTCCGGACGTCACGCTCGGCAGCGACCAGGCCGGACGCTATGTCCTGGTGGTCAACGCCGAGAACGTGGTCGAGCAGCGCAAGGTGACGACAGGACCTCTTGATGGCGATTTGCGGGTCATCGAAACCGGGCTGAAGCCGGACGATCGCATCGTCACCGCCGGCCTGTTGCGCGCAATTCCCGGACAGAAGGTCGATCCGCAACTGCACAAGAGCGAAGCGGCAGCGACACCGGCGAAGTAGGGGCGCGCCATGATCTCAAAATTCTTCATCGAGCGTCCGGTCCTCTCCAACGTCATCGCGATCCTGATGATCCTGCTCGGCGGCGTGGCGCTGTTCAATCTCGCAGTCGCGCAATATCCCGACGTGGTGCCGCCGACTGTCCAGGTGACGACGCGTTATCCGGGCGCATCCGCAAAGACCGTGGTCGACACTGTGGCCCTGCCGATCGAGCAGCAGGTCAACGGTGTCGAGGACATGCTCTACATGCAGTCCTACAGCGGCGCCGACGGCACCTACACACTGACGGTGACGTTCAAGATCGGTACCGACCTCAACTTCGCGCAGGTTCTGGTGCAGAACCGCGTCTCGAGCGCGCTGTCACAGTTGCCGAGCGCGGTGCAGAACCAGGGCGTCACGGTGCAGAAGCGTTCGACTTCGATCCTGCTGTTCGTGACGCTGACCTCGCCGAACAAAACCTACGACAGCCTGTTCCTGGCGAACTACGCCACCATCAACATCCGGGATGAGCTGTCGCGCCTGCCGGGTGTCGGTAACGTCACGGTATTCGGGGCCGGGCAATATTCGATGCGGGTCTGGCTCGATCCGAACAAGCTGCAAGCGCGCGGGCTGATGCCACAGGACGTCATCCAGGCGATCCAGCAGCAAAGCCAGCAGGTCACCGCCGGCCAGGTCGGCGCGCCGCCGACTCCGCCGGGACAGGCATTCCAATACACACTGAACGTCAACGGCCGCCTCGATGACGCCAGCCAGTTCGAGAACATCGTCGTCAAGTCAGGCAACGTCGGCGACGTGACGCGGGTGCGCGACGTCGGCCGGGTGGAACTGGGCGCGCAGACCTACAGCCAAGTGTTCTCGCTGAACCACAGGCCGGCCACCGGCATCGGCGTGTTCCTGTCGCCCGGCGCCAACGCGCTGCAAGTCGAGAAGGCGGTCGAGAGCAAGGTAGCCGAGCTCGCTAAGCAGTTTCCGCAGGATATCAAGTACGACACGCCGTTCGATACCACCAAGTTCGTGCAGGCCTCGATCGACGAGGTCTACAAGACCCTGATCGAGGCCGGCGTGCTGGTGCTGGTCGTGATCCTGGTGTTCCTGCAGGACTGGCGGGCGATGCTGGTGCCGGCGACGACGGTGCCGGTCACCATCATCGGCGCCTTCGCTGCGATGGCCGCGCTCGGCTTCACCATCAACCTCTCGACGCTGTTTGCGATCGTGCTGGCGATCGGCATCGTGGTCGATGACGCCATTGTCGTAGTCGAAGGCGCGGCGCACAACATCGAACGGGGCATGTCCGGCCATGACGCCGCGATCAAGGCGATGGACGAGCTGTTCGCACCGATCGTCGGCATCACGCTGGTGCTGATCTCGGTGTTCCTGCCCGCAGCCTTCCTGCCCGGGCTGACCGGGCGGATGTACGCGCAATTCGCGCTTGTCATCGCGGCGACCGCGCTGCTCAGCGCCGTCAATGCCGCGACCCTGAAACCGACGCAGTGCGCGCTGTGGCTGCGCCGTCCGGTGCCCCCCGAGCAGCGCAACTTCTTCTACCGCGGCTTCAACGCGGTCTATGACCGGATCGAGCACGGCTATGCGCGGCTGATCGGTGGCATCGCGGGCCACGCCAAGATCTCGGCCGTCATCGCCCTGATCCTGATCGGGCTTGCCGGGTATGGACTGTCGCGGATACCGACCGGTTTCATTCCGATCGAAGACCAAGGCTACCTGCTGGCGGCCGTGCAGCTACCCGACGGCGCCGCCATCGACCGTACCCAGCGCGTGCTCGACCAAGTCACCGAGATCGCCAGCAAGACACCGGGCGTCGACCAGGTGGTGTCCATCGCCGGCATTTCCGCGCTGGACAATTCGTCGAGCCTCGCCAATGCCGGTGTCGCCTATCTGGTGCTGAAGGACTGGAATTCGCGCGGGCCGGGCGAGGATCTGCGCTCGCTGGTCTACGGCCTCAACGACAAGTTTGCGGTGATTCCGGAAGCGCGCATCCTGGTCATTCCGCCGCCACCGATTCAGGGCATCGGCAACGCTGCCGGTTTCGCCATGCAGGTCGAAATGCGCGACGGCAACGCCGACTACAACAAGCTGCAAGCAGTCACCGGTGCGATTGTGGCCAATGCGCAGACCCAGAGTGCGCTGCAACGCGTCCAGTCGTCGTTCCGTTCGATGGTGCCGCAGTTCGACGTCGAGGTCGACCGCATCAAGACGCAGACCCTGCACGTCACGCCCGACCAGATCTTCTCGACGCTGTCGTCCTATCTGGGCGCGAGCTACGTCAACCAGTTCAACAAGTTCGGCCGCGTGTTCCAGGTCTACACCCAGGCCGACGCGCCGTACCGACTGACCCTGCGCGATATTGAGAACCTGATGGTGCGCAACAGCAATGGCGACATGATCCCGCTCGGCACGGTGGCGAAGATCACGCCGTCGGTCGGGCCGTCGCTGATCAGCCTCTATAATCTCTACCCATCCGCCTCAATCATCGGTCTGCCAGCCCAAGGCTATTCATCCGGCCAGTCGATGTCGCTGATGGAACAGATCGCCGCGAAAACGCTGCCGCCCGGCTCTGGCTATGAATGGACCGCGATGTCGTACCAGGAGAAGGCGGTCGGCGGTCAAATCTACTACGTGTTCGCACTGGCGCTGTTGCTGGTCTACCTCGTGCTCGCCGGGCAATATGAGAGCTGGTATGCGCCGATCTCGGTGATCCTGGCGGTGCCGCTGTCACTGCTCGGTCCGACACTGGTGCTGACGTCGTTGCGGATCGAGAACAATCTCTACACCCAGATCGGGATCATCCTCTTGATCGCGCTATCGGCCAAGAACGCGATCCTGATTGTCGAGGTCGCGCTCGAGCGACATTTGCGCGACGGCCGCTCGGTGCTGGAGTCCGCGATCGATGCCGCGCGCGCCCGGTTCCGGCCGATCCTGATGACGTCGTTCGCATTCATCCTCGGCGTAGTGCCGCTGGTGATCGCGACCGGCGCCGGCGCCAACGCTCGCAAGTCAATCGGCATCACCGTGTTCTCCGGCATGATCGCCTCGACCTGCCTCGCCGTTCTGTTCGTGCCGGCGTTCTTTGTCGTCGTGCAGAACTTCGAGAACTGGCGCAAGGCGAGGCAGGGAAAGGCGGCAAAATCGAAGCCGGCACCGCAGGCATCAGGCACGGCGCATTAAGCCCGCACACTCCCAATCTATTCCCGTCACTCTGAGGAGGCCGCGACGCGGCCGTCTCAAAGGGCGAACGGCCCAGCTTTCTCCGCGGCCACCAGCCGGGCCCTGCATCCTTCGAGGCTCGCTTCGCGAGCGCCTCAGGATGACGAGATCGATAGCGCCTTGACGCTACACCTTCACCATGCGCTTGCCGCGGTTCTCGCCGGCAAGCAGCCCGATCAGCGCCTGCGGGGTGTTCTCGAGGCCGTCGATCACGTCCTCCTGCACCTTCAGCCTGCCTGAGGCGACCCAGGATTGCAGATCGGCGAGTGCGGCGTCGCGCTGGTCCTTGTAGTCCATCACGATGAAGCCCTGCATGACCAGCCGCTTCACCACGATCAGGCCGGGCACGCCGCGCGGGCCGTGCGCGGAGGGGACCCCGTCGTATTGCGAGATCGCGCCGCAGCAGGCGATCCGGCCGCGATTGTTCATCTGCGCCAGACAGGCTTCCAGGATGTCGCCGCCGACATTGTCGAAATAGACATCGATGCCTTTCGGCGCCGCGGCGCGCAGCGCCTTGTAGGTGGCGCCGTCCTTGTAATCGACCGCGGCATCGAAGCCGAGCTCGCTGGTCAGCCAGTGGCATTTGTCCTTGCCGCCGGCGATGCCGACGACCCGGCAGCCCTTGATCTTGGCGATCTGGCCGACCATCGAGCCGACCGATCCGGCGGCCGCGGACACCACCACCGTCTCGCCTTCCCGCGGCTTGCCGACATGGAGCAGGCCGAAATAGGCGGTCAGCCCGGCAATGCCAAAGACGCTGAGCAGATGCGTCATCGGCTCCAGCTTCGGCATCTTCGACAGATGCTTGGCGGGCACCGCGGCATAATCCTGCCAGCCGGTGTCGCCGAACACGATATCGCCCGGCTTCAGGCTCGGGTCCTTCGACGACACCACCTCTGCAATGCTGCCGCCGGCCATCACGGTGTTGGCTTCGACCGCGGCGCGGTAGGTGGCGCCGTGCATCCAGGCGCGGTTGGCGGCATCGAGCGAGATGTAGCGCGTGCGCACCAGCGCCTCGCCGTCCTTCGGCGCGGGGATCTCGCCCTTGGTCAGACGAAAATGCTCGGCACCAAGTTTGCCGGTCGGCTTTTCGACCAGCAGGATCTGGCGATTGATGGCGTCGGTCATGGCGATGTCTCCCCTCGGTTTGATCGTTCGTCAGGCAACTGACTGCGCCGTAGGCGCGTCGTTGCACGGATTGTGCGCTGCGTGAACGCTAGTCCGCGTGCTGGCATTCCACAACGGGAACATTCCGGCAAAGTCCCGCCCAACGCGAAGCGTGTTGCAAGGGTGCGTAAATCTGCCACACTCGCCGTAGCCGGAAACCGACGGGGGTAGAAAATGTCCAACAGGTTTACGCAGTACATCCTGTTTGCGATGGTCCTTGGCATCGCGATGGGGACCATCGTCTTCAATTATTTTCCCGACAGCCGAGCCGAGATCGCCGCTGACGTCAATCTGATCGCGATGCTGTTCCTGAGGCTGATCAAGATGATCATCGCGCCGCTGGTGTTCGCGACCCTCGTCGGCGGCATTGCCCATATGGGAAGCGGCGCGCGGCTCGGACGCATCTTCGCCAAGACCATGGGCTGGTTCGTCTCCGCCTCGTTCGTCTCGCTGCTGCTCGGCCTCGTTATGGTCAACCTGCTGCAGCCCGGCGCCAACTTCCCGGGCACGCTGCCCGACAAGGCGCAGTCGACCGGCCTGCCGGTGTCGGCCTTCTCGCTCGAAAAATTCCTGATCCATCTCGTGCCGACCTCGATCGCGGACGCAATGGCGCAGAACGAGATTCTGCAGATCGTGGTGTTTGCAGTGTTCTTTGCGGTCGCGCTCGGCGCCATGCCTGAACGGGCGAAGCCGATCATGAGCCTGATCGACGATCTCGCCCACATCATGCTGAAGGTCACGAGCTACGTGATGTTCTTCGCTCCGCTTGCGGTGTGGGCGGCGATCATGGCCACCGTCTCGAAGAACGGCCTCGGCGTGCTCTGGAAGCTGATCGTCTTCATGGGCGGCTTCTATCTGTCGCTGATGATTCTGTGGGGCATCCTGGTCATGGTCGGCTTCATCGCGATCGGGCCGCGCTACAGCCATCTGCTGCGGCTGATCCGCGAGCCGCTGATGATCGCGTTCTCGACCGCCTCCTCGGAAGCGGCCTATCCGAAGACGCTGGAGGGGCTGAACAGGTTCGGCGCCTCGTCGCGGATCTCGGCTTTCGTGCTGCCGCTCGGCTACTCGTTCAATCTCGACGGCACGATGATGTACTGCACCTTCGCAAGCATCTTCATCGCGCAGTCCTATCACATCGAGATGTCGCTCGGGACGCAGTTCGCGATGCTGGCGACGCTGATGATCACCTCGAAGGGCGTCGCCGGCGTGCCGCGCGCCTCCCTCGTCGTGATCGCCTCGACGCTCAGCCAGTTCAACATCCCCGAGGCGGGCCTGTTGATGGTGATGGGCATCGACACCTTCCTCGACATGGGCCGCAGCGCCACCAACGTGATCGGAAACTCGTTGGCGACCGCCGTGGTCGCGAAGTGGGAGGGCGAGCTGAAGGCCGAGCATGGGCTCGGCCCCGACGACGCCGTGCCGTCGGATGCGGTGCCCGGCGCCGTGATGGCAAGCCATTGACGGGAGGGATGCATGCATCGCGCCCGATGGCGGCCGACACGGGCTGAGCGCCCGGCGCTGTCGGCCTGTCTGCTGATGGCAAATCTGCTGACGGCTGGTCTGCTGGCAACGCCGGCCGCTGCGCAGACGGCCGGCGAGGGGCTCAGCCCCACGCTTGCCAATATCAAGACCACCCACACCGTGCGGCTCGGTTATCGCGAGAGCTCGCCGCCGTTCTCGTTCCTCGATCACTCCAACCGGCCGATCGGCTATAGCCTCGAACTCTGCGATGCCATTGTCGACGAGATCGGCTTCGAGGTCGACGACGCCAACCTCAAGGTCGCGTACGTCAAGGTGACCTCCGACGATCGCATTCCCGCGGTGGTCGACAAGTCAATCGATCTGGAATGCGGATCGACCACGGCGAATGCCGAGCGCAGCAAGCTCGTCGCGTTCTCGCCGCTGATGTTCGTAGCCGGCACCAAGCTGATGGTGCCGAAGGGCTCCGGCGTCACGCAGGTCGCCGACCTCAAGGGCAAGACCGTGGTGGTCACCAAAGGCACCACCAACGAGCAGGCGATGCACAATGTCGACGCCAAGCAGTCTCTCGGGCTGAAGATCGTCACCGCCGAGGACCACGAGCAGTCCTACCAGATGCTGGCGGACGGCAAGGCGGATGCGTTCGCGACCGACGACATCCTGCTCTACGGCCTGATCGCGCGGCACAAGTCGCAGGACAAGTTCCGCGTCACCGGCGATTACCTGTCCTATGATCCCTACGGCATCATGTATCGCAAGGGCGAGCCGCAGATGAAGGACGTAGTCGAGCGCGCATTCCGCAAGCTCGCCACCAACCACGACATCATCCCGCTTTACAACAAGTGGTTCACCGCCCGCCTGCCGACCGGCGAGAAGCTCAACATCGCGCTCTCGCCGCAGCTCGAAGAGGCTTTCAAGGTGCTCGACGAGAACCAGTAGGGCGGCCCCGCCCTCCACCGTCGTCCCGGCGAAGGCCGGGACCCATACGCCGCGGCCTCTCGAGTGAGGTGGTGGGAGTAACCTTCCGCAACAATAAACCTTTGTGGTTATGGGGCCCGGCCTTCGCCGGGACGACGAGATTGTGCAAACACCTCGTCCAGCGCCGCCGCATACGCGGCCTCGACCAGCTTCGGATGCCGCTGGCCCAGCGCTTCCATCTTCACCCCGGAATTCACCTCGAGGATCTGCCACGCGCCGTCGGCGTGCACGACGTCGATCGAGGCGAAGCGGATGCGCAGCGCCTGCGCGGCTTTGACCGCGAGGGCGATGCAGGTCTCGCGCGTCGCGCCGTCCGTAAGCAGCACAGGTGTGGCACCGGAATCGAGATTGTGCCGCCAGTTGACGATGCGCCGCTCGCCTGCGGCCGGGACGGCGTCGAGCTCGACGGCATCGAAATCGTCGGCGATGGCCTTGAGCTGCTCGGCGGTCAGAGCGCTGCGCACCAGCTCGCGCAGCGAATGGACGCCGTCGCCCGTCACCTGCGGGCGCATCTTGCCGTAGACGATCAGCGCGCGCTCATCGAGCAACACGACGCGAACCTCGTCGTCGATCTCGACATAGGGCGAGATCGCGACGCTCGGGTGCGCGGCCAGAATACGCGCGACCGCCTGCTCGAGTTGCGCTTTGGTCGCGACGCGGACGACCAGCTCGCCCGACGTGCCCTCATTGGGCTTGACCACGAGGCCGCGCGGATGGGCGTCGAGCAGCCGAAGCATCGCCTCCGTCGATCCCGATCCCGGGATATGCGGGCTCAGCCTCGCGCCGAGAAACAGGGTGTGCGGGACCGCGGCGACGCCGGCCGATGCCAGCACCTCGGCGCAGGCCGCCTTGTCGTTGGCGACCTGATGCGCAACCGCGCTGTTCAGGCCGATGTCGTAGCCGATCACGAGCCGCCGCTCCGCAGCTCGTTGCATGATCACCAGCCAGCCGCCAGACCTGATCTCGATCGCGATATTGTGCGCGAGACAATATTTTTTGATGGTTTCCAAAAAAAGACGCTGGCTGATGAGGAGCACTAAATCATTTTCCCTTCGCCGCGGTTCTCGTAGCAATTATTTGCCAGATCGGCGGCAATCGCAGCAAGTAAATTGCGTGCATCACGGCGTGTTAACGCTGTCGTGGCTGAACCTATCCGCGAAATCGAGCGACTGCCATTCTGAGATCGCAATTGCACGCCACGTGATCTTGACTATCTGATGCATCGGCGCGATGGAAACGCGAGATCTTCAATGATTTCGGTCACTTCCGCGCCGTCGCGGGCAGCCTAAAAATCAAACCATTCTAAATCTGGTCAATCGAGAAAACGAAAACACATGAGCGCGTTCTATCGAGAGAAGGTTCTTTCCGTTCGCCATTGGACCGATACGCTTTTCAGCTTCCGAGCCACCCGCGATTCCGGTTTCCGCTTCCAGAATGGCCAGTTCGCCATGATCGGCCTCGAGGTCGACGGCCGGCCGCTGCTGCGCGCCTATTCGATGGCGAGCGCCAATCACGAGGAAGAGCTCGAGTTCTTCTCGATCAAGGTGCAGGACGGCCCGCTCACCTCGAAGCTGCAGAAAATCCGCGAGGGCGACATCATCCTGGTCGGCCGCAAGGCGACCGGCACGCTGATCACCGACAATCTGATCCCCGGCAAGCGGCTGATGCTGCTGTCGACCGGCACCGGCCTTGCGCCGTTCGCGAGCCTGATCAAGGACCCCGAGGTCTACGATCGCTACGACTCGATCGTGCTGGTGCACGGCTGCCGCCAGGTCTCCGAGCTCGCCTATGGCGAGGAGCTGGTCGCCAAGCTGCGCGAAGACGAGCTGTTCGGGCCGATGCTGTCGGAGAAGCTGCTCTATTACCCGACCGTGACGCGCGAGCCGTTCCGCAACCGCGGCCGCATCACCGACCTCATCACCTCCAATCAGCTCTTCACCGACTTGCATCAGGGCCCGCTCGACATCGAGACCGACCGCATCATGATGTGCGGCAGCCCGGCGATGCTGGAAGACCTGAAGCAGTTGTTCGAGACCCGCGGCTTCAAGGAAGGCAGCGGCAACACGCCCGGCCACTTCGTGATCGAGAAGGCGTTCGTCGAGCGCTGACGCTGTCGTCCTGGCGAAGCCAGGACCCATTACTACCGTTCTTGCTTTTAAGGCTGGTGCCGCATCGGGCACCAGCCTTTTGCATTTCGCGCCATGTGATACGCCGCCTTGGGCGGCTGCGCACGTACTCGGCCTCGTGGTTCGAGACGCGCCGCAAGCGGCGCTCCTCACCATGAGGGTCTACTATTGTGCCGCAAAACAGGGCCTCATCCTGAGGAGCCCGCCAGAGGCGGGCGTCTCGAAGGATAGCCGCAGGGCGCTTTTCTCCCATATGCGATTGCCCTACGCTCGCGGGGAGGGAACGCAGGTTGATCCCGGTCGCCGCGTAAGCCCTAAGGCCTCATCGCGCGCCTTCGTTGCATTGCAAAAACGCGAGCTCAATTTAAGCGATTACGACAGCGATACCGCCCATTCGGGCGGTTGTCATATCTGTGACTGTTCGGCGCTATAACCATGTGGGACTTGATCCGCGAGTTGGATTAGGCTCGCGGTCGACAAGATGGCCTTGCGCATTGGCTGAGGGGTTCCATGGAAACGCTGCTGCTGCCGTTCTCGCCGCGCTTCATCGTGCTGACGACCTGCGCCGTGGTGACGGCGCTGCTGCTGGCGATCGGGGTCTTCGATCACAATCCGAAAATCTGGAATGTGGTCATGGTGCCGCTGCTGATCTTCGGCGCGCTGACACTGCTCGGCATCCGCGACCTCGTGCAGAAGAACCACGCGGTACTGCGCAACTATCCGATCTCGGCGCATGTGCGCTTCCTGCTCGAGGAAATCCGTCCGGAGATGCGACAGTATTTCTTCGAGAGCGAGAAGGACGGCATGCCGTTCTCCCGCGACACCCGCGCGGTGGTCTATCAGCGCGCCAAGGCGGTGCTCGACAAGCGGCCGTTCGGCACCCAGGAGGACGTCTATCGCGAGGGCTATGAGTGGATGCACCACTCGGTGGCGCCGAAACCGCGAGCTGATGAGAAGTTCCGTATCACCATCGGCGGCCCCGATTGCACGAAGCCGTATTCGGCCTCGGTGTTCAACATCTCGGCGATGAGCTTCGGCGCGCTGAGCCCGAACGCGGTGCGGGCGTTGAATGCGGGCGCCAGGAAGGGCGGTTTCGCGCACGACACCGGCGAGGGCGGCGTCAGCCCCTATCACCGCGAGATGGGCGGCGACATCATCTGGGAGATCGGCTCCGGCTATTTCGGCTGCCGCAACCGCGACGGCACCTTCAACCCGGACGAATTCGCCCGCGTCGCGGGCGAAGACCAGATCAAGATGGTCGAGCTCAAGATCAGCCAGGGCGCCAAGCCCGGCCATGGCGGCGTGCTGCCGGCCGCAAAGGTCTCCGAGGAGATTTCCAAGATCCGCGGCGTGCCGCTCGGCGAGGACTGCATCTCGCCGGCCTATCACAAGGCCTTCTCGACGCCGCTGCAGATGATGGAGTTCATCGCGAAGATGCGACAATTGTCCGGCGGCAAACCGGCCGGCTTCAAGATGTGCATCGGCCATCCCTGGGAGTTCCTGGCGATCTGCAAGGCGATGAAGGAGAGCGGGCTCTACCCGGACTTCATCGTGGTCGACGGCAATGAGGGTGGCACCGGCGCCGCGCCGCTCGAGTTCATGGACCATCTCGGCATGCCGATGCGCGAGGGCGTCAATTTCGTGCACAACGCGCTGGTCGGCATCAACGCGCGCGACCGCATCAAGATCGGCGCCTCCGGCAAGATCGCGACCGCCTTCGACATGGCGCGCGCGATGGCGATCGGGGCCGACTGGTGCAATTCGGCGCGCGGTTTCATGTTCGCGCTCGGCTGCATCCAGTCCTTGAGCTGCCATACCGACCGCTGCCCGACCGGCGTCACCTCGCAGGATCCGATCCGCAACCGCGCGCTCTATGTGCCGGACAAGATCGAGCGGGTGTACAATTATCACCACTCGACCCTGCACGCGCTGACCGAGCTGCTCGCCGCCGCCGGGCTCGAGCATACCCAGGAGCTGCGGCCGATCCACTTCTCGCAGCGGAGCTCGACCACCGAGGTCTGCTCCTTTGCCGAGCTCTATCCGGCGCTGCGGCCCGGCGAATTGCTGGAAGGCACGCAGGACCGCCGCTTCCGCGACGCCTGGGCGATGGCGCGCGCGGATTCGTTTCAGCCGGCGGGCTAGATACATAGAGGGCAATGAGATTAGGTGGAGTTGCCGCCGCAAAGGCGCTGCACTCCCTCTCCCGCTTGCGGGGGAGGGCTGGGGTGGGGGCTCTCTCCGCGAGTCATATTGTGGAGAGAGCCCCCACCCGCCGCGCTCCGCGCGACGACCTCCCCCGCAAGCGGGAGAGGTGAAGCGAACTTGCGGACCGGCCGACTCGACCAAGACCATCGCGCCTTAGCTCCGCTATGCTGCGACAGGCGCGCCGAACCATCTGGTCAGCGCGGCCGTGAGTCCCGGCTCGGCGGCCCGTCCCGCCCATGCCACATATCCGTCGGGCCTGATCAGCACCGCGCCGGGAGCAGGGACCGTGCCGAGCACCGGCAATTCCCACGCGCCGTTGTATCTTGCATCGATCAACTGAACGCGGCCCGCCCATGGCGTGACCTCGATGCCGCCGGGCTCGCCGAGATTGAGCAGCAGCGGCCGGGCATCGTGCAGCAAGGTGAAGACCCGCATCAGCCCGCCAGCCGTGACGAGATCGAGATCGGGTATGCGGCGTCCGAGGAGCGGGTGTCCGTCACCGATGTCGTAGTGAACGTCGAGGCCGGAGATCATGCCGGCCACGCGTTTGCGCGGCTCGTCGATGTCGAGCAGCTCGGACACGATCTCACCCAGGGCCTTGGTGCGATCGTCGTTACGACGAAGCGCGACCTGCGCCATCGTGTTGCGCAGCACCCGCGCCGCCACCGGATGACGTTCGGCATGGTAGGTGTCCAGCAGGCTTTCCGGCGACATGCCCTTGATCACCTGGGCGAGCTTCCATCCGAGATTCACCGCGTCCTGCACGCCGATATTGAGACCTTGTCCACCCATCGGAGGATGGATATGCGCGGCATCGCCGGCCAGCAGGATGCGTCGCTCGCGGTAGGCTGCGGCTTGACGCGTCATGTCGGTGAACCGGGAAATCCAGGTCGGACTGTGGACGCCAAAGTCGGTTCCATAGACGGCGACGAGGGCCTCGCTCACGTCGCGCAAGGTCGGTTCGCTTCCCCCTCCGAGCTGCCGCTCGGTCAGCACGATCCGCGCCCGCCCGTCGTCGATCCTGCCGATCCCATGGATGCCGGTGGCGTCGTGACGAAAGCCCCATTCCGCCTCCTCGGACATCCGGGCTTCGGCGATCAGCCAACTCGTCGTTGCATCCCAGCCGGGAAAATCGATGCCGGCGACCTTGCGGACCAGGCTGCGTCCGCCGTCGCAACCGACGAGATATTGCGCGTGGACCATTTGTCCGTCGGACAGCGCGACGTTGACGCCGGCGTCGTCCTGCGTGAAATCAGTGACGTCGCGAGCGCGATAGATCGGCACCGCGAGTTCATGGACCCATCCGGCCAGAATGCGCTCAATGTGGTTCTGCCACAGCGCAAGCACGTAGTTGTGCCGGGTGGGGAAGTCGCTGATGTCGAGAGCTATCCGGTGGAAATGCAGAACCTTGTGCAACTGTCCCTGTGAGACGAACCGGTCGGCGATGCCGCGCTGATCGAGCACCTCAATGGAGCGTGCGTGCAACCCACCCGCACGCGAACCGGCTAAATCCTGACTCGCGCGCCGTTCGACGATGGCAACGTCGATGCCCGCCAGCTTCAGTTCGCCCGTCAGCATTAGCCCCGTCGGACCTCCGCCGGCAATCACCACCGCATGTCCACGCATCCCGTACGCCCTCCATTTGATCGATTGGGCGCGCGTTCTACGCGATGACCCGGGACTTGCCGCAAGCCCGGGGGGGCTCCATATATCTAAGTGGGGAGAGGGGCTAAGCTGTTAGCTTGCCACAGAAGTTCATCCAGGCGACACGTTTTCAGCCCGTTGTTGCGAGGAGCCAACGGGTCGCGCGAATGCGGGCCCGATGACAGGCTCCGCGACGAAGCAATCCATATTTGCTCGCAATGACGTCAAAAAAGCTCAGAGCTTGCTGGAGTTTGGTAGCCTTGATGGAGCGAAGCGCAATCCGGGATTCACTTGTGCACGGATAGAGCGGTCCCGGATTTCGCTGCGCTTCATCCGGGCTACGCTTCTCGATCCGACGACGTCTTCGAGACTAAAACTCTCCGTGCACCCGGCCGGAGAAAATATGCACCGGGCCGCGGTCGGCGTTGTAGGCGGGATTGGCGATGAACTGGTAGTCCGCGGTCATCGTCAGGTGCTTGTTCACCGAGTAGGCGTAGTAGCTCTCGAAGATGCCTTCGTTGCGGTAGTTGAGCGCGCCGTCGCCGATCAGCAGGCCGAGGCCGCCGGCGGCGAGGAAGTCGCGATGCGAGGCGGAGAGTCCGTTGATCGCGCCGCCGATACCGATCGTGTCGTCCGGCCGTCCCCAGGTGCTGCCCTTCAACGACACGCCGCCCGAGAGGCTGCGGTCGACGTCGGTGAACGAGAGGATCTCGTTCCGGCCGTCGTTCCAGCTCAGGCGGCCGAACAGGCCGACGTCCTTGGCGATCTGCTGCTCGGCATTGACGTAGAATCCGTACTTCAGATTGTCCTTGCGAATGCTGTGCATCACGCTGTTGATGTCGAGTGAAGGGTCGGTGCCTTCGATCGCCAGCGCCTGGCTGTAATTGCCGGTGTTGCCGCGATTGGCGAATACGCCGACGCGCAGCTTGCCGGGCTGGTCGAAGATCGAATAGCGACCCTCGAATTCGACGACGGCGCCGCCAGTCTTGAAGGTCAGGATGTCGCTGTTCGGCGCATCCGGCACCTGGAACAGACCGGCGCGCACCGCCCAATCCTTGCGGTTGAGGTCGATCACGGCACCACGCGTATAGCCGGGGAGATCGGCGGGGAAATCGTAGGCGGCGGATGCCCACATCGCCCAGTTCATGAAATCAGCGCGCGGATCCTTCGCATAGGAATTGCCGTCGAAGAAATCGCCGACCGCGAAACGACCGACAACCACCGTCAGGCGATCGATGTCACGCTTGCCGGCCACCTGGTTGGGGCCATCGGAGACGTCTTCCTGCTCGCCGCCGAAGCCGAATGTCTGCTTGAAGTAGTAGCGTTGCGGCCGGATCCTCGGATATGCAGCGCCGGCCTTCTGGGCTTCACCGTTCGAGAAACCGGCAAGGCCGAGCGTGCCGTTGAGGCCGAAGCCCTGCGCGGTCTCCGGGTTGAAGTAGAACTCGCCGCCCTCCCACAGCCGCACGCCGAGGAACGCGGTCGTGGTCCAGGTCTGTTGCACCTGACCGCCAGGCGGCAGGCTGTTGGTGCCGCTATAGGCGGCGCGAAATGACGGGTAGCCTTGTCCGATCAGCGTCGTCTGCGCATGGACCGACCAATTGTCCGATTCCGGCAATTGCGGCTTGGTTGGCGTTGCCGACCATGGCGAATCGCCCAACTGGTAGTTCAGGCCGAATTTCAGGAGATGCAGGCGCGGCTCGATGGTGACGCCAGGCATGCCGAAGTCGGCAAGGCCGAAGGTCCGCCGCGACAGGTCGATGTAGTCGTATTCGATCTTGGCGGTCCAGTTGCCACTCAATGCAAACTCGGCGCCGGCGCCGACGGTCCAGCCGGGCTGGTACTGGCCCGGCTCGGACACGACCTCGCCTGCCGCGTCGTTCACCCTGACCTGCGTACGTCCCCAGGCAAAGCCGCCGGTGACATAAGGCATCCAGCCGCCGAACGCATAGCCGGCCCGGCCGCGGACGGTGCCGACATAGTCGATCGAGCTGTTGAACGGGCCCGGCGTCCTCCGCACCTGGTCGATGGGACTGACGAAGGTTGCGTCAGCCTCGATGCCGAGCACGAAGCGATTGGCGAACTCGCGATTGTATCCGACCTGGAAGCCGCCGATCCCACCCGTGATGGTGTGCGGAAAGAACACGCCCTGCAGCGGAAGCGGATTGGTGCCGGGCCCAAGACTGCCGTCGCCGTAACCGACATGTCCGCCGACGTAAAAGCCGGTCCAGTTGTAAATCGTGCTCATGGCGGGCGATTTGACCGCCATGTCGGCTGCGGCCGCCGGCGCGCCGAAAGCGGCGGCACCGAGCGCCGCCGCACCGGCGGCGATCTGCACCCGGAAGAGGCGGAGGCAGGTCATGACGTGGCGTTGCCCCGCGAGCGGTTGGAGGTATTGCCTGCCATCACTGCAGATTTGGCAGCCACTCGCCACCCCCAGATTTGAAGTCATCGCCCGCCGTCCCCGGTTCCGATCTGTGTTGGTTCAACAGAGCCAGATCGGCAGCCTGACACCAGCCTTATTGCAAATGGTTCGCAATTGCAACTGAAGGCCGCCACCTACCCCTCCGATTTGCACGTCGCGATGACAGCCATGCAACAGCGGGCGGGGCGACCAGGTCCTTCGTCCGTGTCGGCCGCCTAAGCCGGCAACCGCAGCTTCGATGCGGCACGCGCCGCGGTGGCGTGCGGGCAGGAAGGTGAGCCTGCACGCCATCGACGATCGAGATCGCCACTGGTGTCCTCGAGGGTCCACCGGCATTCCAGGTGAGCGTCGATCAGGATCCAATGACAAGCCGGCGCCGGGGTTGGACGGCGGCGCCGGCCTTCAGGGCGGCGAAAACCCGGAACGTTGTCGTTGGCATAGGGAGTCGTCCACGGTGTCATCTGCCGCGGCGCGAACGGCCGAAATTTTGCGAGCTTTTCGAACATCGCTCACCTCCACATCCGCTGGTCGTGCGGCAGGCCGGTGAGGAGCGGACGATCAGCTAAGGCGCGACCATCCATCCACGCAGCGGGAGCCTGCGCGATCAGTCTTGCTGTCGTGCGGCGGCAGGTGTCCCGTCATCGTCGGGGTACTGTCGCCTGAGTTGCTACTGCCCATTTGCCTTCTATGTTGGCTCGTGGTCGGGGCGGTTGCCCCCGTGCGGAACGGATGTTCCGACGATCGGCCACTACGCCCCGTGCAGTGGGCTGTCAAGCCGATTTCCCTATCCCCCCGGGAGGATCGTGCTTATCCTGCCGGGAGGATAGGAGAACCGAATGCCCGACGATCACCCCCACGCCGCCATTGCCCGGCGCCTGAAGCGCGCCAATGGCCATCTCGAGACCATCGTCGAGATGATCGAGCACGGCCGCCCGTGCGCGCAGATCGCCCAGCAATTGCAGGCCGTGGAGGGCGCGATCGAGAGCGCCAAGAAGGCCCTGATCCACGACCATATCGGCCACAGCCTGGAGGATACGCTGAAGGCCGCGGGCCCGAAGGGCCGCGCCGTGCTGAAGGATTTCAGGCTGGTCGCGAAATATCTCTGACCGGCCGCCTGCGGCCGCCGGCTCCCGCCGATCGCGCTATGGGGCCGGCCAGCGCGGCGTCGCTGCCAGCGCGCTCATGTCGAATTTGTCGACGTCTTCCAGCAGCTCGCAGAATGCGCGCGCGCCGTGGTCGAGCAGCGCCTCACCCTTCTCGGCGGAGGCCTTGGTGGCGTCGCCGATCGCGCCGCTCGGGTGCAGGTCCTGCGCCTGCCAGGCGAACGGTGCCGGCCGTTGTGTCGAGAGATGGCGGTGGTGTTTTTCAATTTGCACACTCGCAGGGCGGAAATCCGCGATCGCGCCCTTGCGCACGGCTTGCGGATATTTCGCCAGCATGATCGATGTCTCGACCGCCCCGCCATGGATGCCGTGACGCAGTTCGGCTGCCTCGAACAATCCGTCCGGTACGCCGAAGCGTGACCAGCTCGTGGTGACCGCGAGCATCCCGTGGCGCGCGCGCAGGTCTTGCGCCACCAGCGACATCGCGGCGGAATTGCCGCCATGGCTTGTCACCATCACGAGCTTTTTCGCGCCGGCGCGCGCCACGCACTCGCCGAGCGCGGTCCAGGTGTTGAGCGCGACCTCATTCGACAAGGTCAGCGTGCCCGGAAAATCGATGTGCTCGGTGGAGATGCCGACCGGCTGTAGCGGCAGAAACGTCACCGGTGCGGCCGCCGGCAGCAGCTCGCGCACCCGCGCCAGGTAGGCTTCGCCGATCATAACGTCGGTTCCAACAGGCAGGTGCGGCCCGTGCTGTTCGGTCGCGGCCAGCGGTAGCACCGCGATCCAACGCGAGGACGCTGATTTGGCGATGTCGGGCCAGTGGATGGCGGTCCAGTCGCGGGGCGGAAGCTGAGAAGTCATCAAGCGAAGCGTTTCATTGGATGAATTTGCAGGTTAGTTTGTCGATCTTTCGCGGGGATGTGAATCATGCCTCCGGGCGATCCACGCGCCTGGGGCGCGGCTCGGTCCCCGGGGCGCGGTCCACGTCCTCCACCCCTCCATCATGGGCCAGAATGAGCGACGGAGTCCAACCATGAACCCGGCCTTTTTGCCGCGAGCGTTAACCATAGGCCTGCTTGCCGTCCTCACGGTGCTGACCCCGGCGCGCGCACAGACCCTGGACAAGGTTTCGTTCGGCACCAACTGGGTCGCCGAGGGCGAGCATGGCGGGTTCTTCCAGGCGGTGGCCGACGGCACCTACAAACAATATGGCCTCGACGTCACCATCGTGCCCGGCGGTCCCAACGAGAACAACCGCATGCTCCTGATCGCGGGCAAGCTCGACTTCTTCATGAGTGCGAACTCGCTGCAGACCTTCGACGCCGTCACCAACAAGGTGCCGCTGGTCGCGGTCGCCGCCATCTTCCAGAAGGATCCGCAGGTGTTCCTGACCCATCCCGAGGCCAAGGTCAGCAAGATCGAGGACCTCAAGCCGCTGACGCTGCTGGTCTCGAAGGAGGGCATCGCAAGCTACTTCCAATGGATGAAATCCAAATACGGCTTCAGCGAAAGCAAGGTGAAGCCCTATACCTCCAACGCACAACCCTTCCTCGTCAACAAGCAGGTCGCGATGGAAGGCTACGTCACCTCGGAGCCCTACGCGGTGGAGAAGACCGCCGGCTTCAAGCCGAATGTCCTCTTGATCGCCGACTACGGCTTTAGCGCCTATTCGACCCTGATCGAGACCCGCCGCGACCTCGTCGACAAGAAGCCGGACCTGGTGCAGCGCTTCGTCGATGCCTCTATTGTCGGCTGGTATCATTATCTCTACGGGGATAATTCAGCCGGCAATGCGATGATCAAGAAGCTCAACCCGGACATGACCGACGAGCTGTTGGCCTATTCGGTTGCCCAGATGAAGGAGCACGGCATCGTCGATTCCGGCGATACCTTGAAGAACGGGATCGGCGCCATGACCGACGAGCGGATGGCGAGCTTCTTCGAGGCGATGGCCGCCGCCGGTGTGGTCAAGAGCACGATCGACTATCGCCAGGGCTACACGCTGCGTTTCGTCAACAAGGCGGTCGGGCTCGAGCTCAGGCCGAAGAACTGAGCGGCCCGGAACACGAGTGGTGCGATTGGCTCGAGATATCGCCGCATCGGCGGCCCACCTCTCCCCACCGGGGAGAGGTCGCGCCGGAGGCGCGGGTGAGGGGGCACGGGTCCCACGAGAGGGCGTAACCCCTCACCCGGATCGCATCGTGCGATGCGATCCGACCTCTTCCACAAGGGAAGAGGTAGTGCTCGCGGCACGGCCGCGCGCATCAATGCCGAATTGCGGACGGTAGACGGCATGGCCGCGCCAGAACCGCATGCTGCCAGCCCTGCTGTTCGCCTGCGCGGCGTCACTAAGGTCTATGACAGCGGCGTGACGGCGCTCGGGCCGCTCGATCTCGATGTCGGGCGTGGCGAGTTCGTCTCGCTGCTTGGGCCCTCGGGCTGCGGCAAGTCCACCGCGCTGCGCCTGATCGCGGGGCTATCGGCACCGAGCGCGGGCACGGTCGAGCTGTCGCACCATGACGCGGTCCGGCGCGGCAGCCACCCGATCGGCTTCGTGTTCCAGGAGCCGACGCTGATGCCCTGGGCCACCGTGCGCGACAATGTCCGCCTGCCGCTGAAGCTTGCGCATGCGCCGAGCGCCGAGGCCGAGGGGCGGGTCGACCAGGCGCTCGCGCAGGTCGGGCTTGCGGAATTCACTGAAGCCTATCCGCGCGAATTGTCCGGCGGCATGAAGATGCGGGTGTCGCTGGCGCGTGCGCTGGTCACCGATCCCGATATCCTGTTGATGGACGAGCCGTTCGCCGCGCTCGACGAGATCACGCGCTTTCGCCTCAACAACGATCTGCTGTCGCTGTGGCGCAACCTGCACAAGACCGTCATCTTCGTGACGCATTCGGTGTTCGAGTCGGTCTATCTGTCGCAGCGCGTGATCGTGATGACGGCGCGGCCCGGCCGCATCGGCGCCGAGTTTCGTATCGCTGCGGCGGAGCCGCGCGGCGAGGAGTTCCGCACCTCGGCCGAATATGCCGGCTTCTGTCGCGAAGTCTCGAACGCGCTGGCGCCGTCTTATGCAGGGCAGGCCGGCGTATGAAATCTGCGCAACAGATCGTCCGCTTCCTGCTGCCGGCCGTGGTGTTCGCCGGCGGCCTTGTCCTCTGGGAGGTGATCGTCGATGTCAACGATATCCAGCCCTATGTGTTGCCGAGCCCCCTGTTGGTGTTGAAGACGCTGGTGCACGACTGGCCGATCCTGTCGCAATCGCTCGGCGTCACGCTGCTCACGACGCTCGAAGGTTTCGTTGCGGCCGCAATCGGCGGCGTCGCGCTGGCGCTGCTGTTCAACCAGTCGAAATGGCTGGAATACTCGCTGTTTCCCTATGCGGTCATCTTGCAGGTCACGCCTGTGATTGCGATCGCGCCGCTGCTGCTGATCTATTTGCAGCAGCAGACGGCGGTGATCGTCTGCGCCTGGATCGTCGCATTCTTCCCGGTGCTATCCAACACCACGCTCGGCCTCAACTCGGTCGATCGCAACCTTGCGGGTCTGTTTCAGCTCTATGGTGCCTCGCGACTACAGAAGCTGATGTTGCTGCAATTGCCCGCTGCATTGCCCTACATCCTCGGCGGCTTGCGCATCGCCGGCGGGCTGTCGTTGATCGGCGCCGTCGTCGCCGAGATCGCGGCGGGCAGCGCGGGCGCCGGCTCGGGCCTCGCGTTCCGCATCGCTGAATCAGGTTATCGCCTGAATATTCCCCGCATGTTCGCAGCGCTGTTGCTGCTGTCATTGGCCGGGATTGTCATCTATGGGTTGCTGGCGCTAATTTCATACCTCTTGCTGCGACGCTGGCACGAAAGTGCGCTTGGAAAGGAAAGCTGATGGCCCCGATGTCTTCCGAAAAGATCGATCTGCTGGTTTACGGACCGATCCGGCCAATCCTCGAGAACGGCTTTCCCGATCAATATGTGCTGCACCGCGCGGAAAGCCGCGGCGATCTCGAGCGGCTGACACCTGAGGTCGCGGGCAAGATCCGCGGCATCGCCGTCACCTATCACACGATGGCGACCGACAAGACCGCGATGGCGCGCTTTCCCAAGCTCGAGATCGTGGCGAGCTTCGGCGTCGGCTACGATCACGTCGATTCCGCCTATGCGCGCGATCACGATATCGTGGTCACCAATACGCCCGACGTGCTGACCGAGGAAGTCGCCGACGTTGCGATGGGGCTGTTGATTGCGACCTTGCGCGAATTCGTCAAGGCCGACCGCTATGTGCGCTCCGGCCTGTGGCAGACGCAGAACTATCCGCTCAGCGTCGGCTCGCTGCGCGACCGCAAGGTCGGCATCGTCGGCATGGGCCGAATCGGCCAGGCGGTCGCGCGCCGCCTCGATGCCTCGCGCGTGCCGGTGTGCTATCACTCGCGCAAGCCCGCCGCCGATGTCTCCCACCCGCATTACCCTGATCTGATCGAGATGGCGAAGGCGGTCGATACGCTGATCGTGATCGTGCCCGGCGGCGCCGCGACGGCGAAGATGATCAATGCCGACGTGCTGAAGGCGCTCGGGCCCAAGGGCGTGCTGATCAATGTCGCGCGCGGCTCCGTGGTCGATGAGCCGGCGCTGGTCGCCGCGCTGAAATCGGGCACCATCCTCGCCGCCGGCCTCGACGTGTTCGCGGCCGAGCCGAACGTGCCGGACGAGCTGAAGGCGATGCAGAACGTCGTGCTGCTGCCGCATATCGGCTCGGCCTCCGTGGTCACGCGCAACGCGATGGATCAGCTCGTGGTCGACAACATCAGGAACTGGTTCGCGGGCAAGCCGCCGCTGACGCCGGTGGCCGAGACTCCGGTGAAGGGCCGCTGATGTCGCCGGTCCGCTTCAGCGCCGTGGTCGTTTTGCTGCTCGCCGGCGTGCTGCCGGCGCGGGCGCAGGACGTCACGACGTTGAAGAAGGACATGATCGGGCAGTGGGAGCTTGCCACCACCGACCGCAGCAAGACCTGCGTCGTGACGTTGAAGAGCGATACGACGCCGCAAGGCTTCAAACTCGAGCTCGAGCCGTCCTGCCCCGCCGCGCTGCCCTTCACCAAGGACATCGTCGGCTGGAGCATCAAGGGGCTGGGCGACATCGTGCGGCTGCAAAACGCAGCCGGCGAGGCCGTGATCGATTTCTCCGAGGTCGAGACCGGCATCTTCGAGGGGCTGCGCACCAATGAAGGCGTCTACATCCTGCAGAACCTCGCCGCCGCCCGCTCGCTCGCCAAGTCGATGGACCAGATGATCGGCGACTGGTCGATGGTCCGCGGCAACGGCCAGGCGATCTGCGGCCTGACGCTGACCAACAACGATGCCGGCAATGACAATTTCCAGGTTTTCCTGAAGCCGAAATGCGACCCCGCGGTCGCGGCCCTCAACCCGACGCAGTGGCGGCTCGACCACGGCCAGATGATCCTGATGTCGGCCAAGGGCGAGACCTGGCAGTTCGAAGCCGACGACAACGCGCAGTGGCGCCGGGTTCCCGACAGCGCCGATCCGCTGATCATGCTGCGCGAGCAGTAGGTCCTCCACACGGCTGCCCACCGCTCCCGCTTGCGGGGGAGGTCGTATCGCATTGAAGATGCGATACGCGTTTGCGGTGATACCCCCACCCCAACCCTCCCCCGCAAGCGGGAGAGGGGGCCGTACTGGGCCGCGGCCGCATTTGGAGGCTCCTCAACACAAAAATTTCCCCGCTCCATGTCGATCCGGCGCGTCGCGGATCGTCGTCCCTGTAGCGAGCCGGTCTTGCGGCGATCATCGCCGCGTCTCGCCCAACAGGAGTTTTCCGATGCGGTTCATGTATATCGTCACCTCCCCGCAACCCCCGCGGCCGCCGACTCCGGCCTTGATGGAGGCGATGGGCAAGCTTGCCGAGCGGGAAATCAAGGCGGGCCGCATGATCGACAACGGCGGCCTGCTGCCGGTTACGATGGGCGCCCAGGTCCGCATCACGGACGGCAAGCTCAACGTCATCGACGGGCCTTTCGTCGAGACCAAGGAGATGATCGGCGGCTACGCGATCTTCGAGCTCCGCAACAAGGAGGAGGCCGTCGCCGCCGCCGTGGAGTTCATGCAACTCCACAAGGAGCATATGCCCGGCTGGGATGGAACCTGCGAGGTCCGTCAATTTGCGACCATGGGTGTCGACGGCGCCTGTCAGATCGATGTTTCCGCCGGCGCTTGACGCGCCGCGCGATGATCTCGGGTCGGCGGCGATGACGGCCGCCGACATCCAGGCCACCATCCTCGCCGTGTGGCGCATCGAGCAACCGCGGCTGATCACCAGCCTGTCGCGGATGCTGCGCGACGTGCCGCTCGCCGAGGACCTGACCCAGGACGCGTTGGTCGCGGCGCTCGAGCACTGGCCGGCCAGCGGCGTGCCGGAAAAGCCGGGCGCCTGGCTGATGGCGACCGCAAAGCGGCGCGCGCTCGATCATCTGCGCCGCATCAGCGTGCTCACCCGGACGCACGGCATGCTGGCGCATGATCTGGCGCGAGAGCAGGAGACCATGCCCGATTTCGACGCTGCGCTCGACGACGACATCGGCGACGAGCTATTGCGGCTGATCTTCACCGCCTGCCACCCGCTGCTGTCGCGCGAGGCGCGCGCAGCGCTGGCACTCAAGATGATCTGCGGCCTCACCACCGAGGAGATCGCACGCGCCTTCCTGCAAGCCGAGGCGACCATCGCCCAGCGCATCGTGCGCGCCAAGCGCACGCTGTCGGAGTCCGGCCTCGGCTACGAGACGCCGCGCGGCGAGGCGCTGTCCGAGCGGCTCGCCTCCGTGCTCGAGGTGGTCTACCTCATCTTCAACGAGGGCTATACCGCCGCGCGCGGCGAGGAATGGCTGCGGCCGCAGCTCTGCAACGAGGCGCTGCGCATGGGCCGCGTGTTGGCCGCGATCGCGCCGCGGGAGCCGGAGGCACATGGGCTGCTCGCGCTGATGGAACTCAACGCCTCGCGGATGGCGGCGCGCACCGATGCGGCCGGCGATCCCATCCTGCTGATGGAGCAGAATCGCACGCTGTGGGATCGCCTGCAGATCCGCCGTGGGCAATTGGCGCTGGCGCGCGCCCGCGAGCTCGGCGGCGCCGGCGGCTTCTATACGTTGCAAGCCGCGATCGTTGCCTGTCATGTCGAAGCCGATACCCCGGATGCGACGGATTGGCCGCGGATCGCTTCGCTCTACGGCGATCTTGCCGCATTGGTGCAGTCGCCGGTGATCGAGCTCAACCGCGCGGTCGCGATCGGCATGGCGGAAGGACCGCAGGCCGCGCTTGCGATCGTCGACGGCCTCGCCCACGAGCCCGCATTGAAATCCTATCATTTGCTGCCGGGCGTGCGCGGCGACCTCTTGCAGAAGCTCGGCCGCCACGGCGAGGCGCGCGCGGCGTTCGAAGCAGCCGCCAAGCTTGCCGGCAACACCCGCGAGCGCGACCTTATGCAGCGCCGCGCGGCAGCGGCGCGTGCGGCGCTGGATCGCGATTGACGCGCTCGTGATTTCGACTCAAATGGGCGGCATGCTCAATCGACGCTGATTGAGCCGGGAGTGTGATCATGACGAAGCCATCCGTGCTGGCGATCGGCCTCGATCCTGCCTTCGTCGATCTCTCCGCCTTTCCGCAATACACTCCGGAGATCATGCGCGGCTACATCGAGTCCCAGCTCGAAGGTTTGCGCACGCTCGGCTATGAGGTGGAGAGCTGTCTCACCGATCTCGGTGAAACGGCTGAGGCGGTGGCGACGGCGGCACTGACGGCGAAGCGCTACGATTGTGTCATGATCGGCGCGGGCCTGCGCGAGCCGCCGGAGCGGCTGCTGTTGTTCGAGAAAATCCTCAATCTGGTGCACCGGCTCGCCCCGGATGCTTGCATCTGCTTCAACACCAGCCCAGCCGACAGCGCTGCCGCCGTGCAACGCTGGCTCACGCCTGCGGACACGAACCGATAAGGGCCGAGTGTCGTGACTGAGCTGCGACCATCATTGCGAACGAGATCATGAGAGCATCCCTGGCGGGATGAGTTTGGGTTGAATCGGCCCGCGGCGGCTTCGATCACCTCTCCCAAAGGGAGAGGTGACCTCAGGCGTCAATCTCATCCCGTCGTTGTGCGCTCGCCGCGACCGACCAGATGCGCGGCGGATCGCCACGCATGATGCGACAGTGCGTTGAGGCTCCGGACCGTCTCGACGCGAACCAGCGCCGCGTCGGCGGTGAGCGTTCCATTGGCCGCCGCGCCGAGCGTTGCGCTGCGGTGGATGGGCAGCATGGCGTCGAGTTGGGTCACGCAGCGCTCGAGTTCGGCGATCGCTTCGTCGGCCGGGATCGCGCGCGGACCGGCCAGGGCGTCGGCGCCCTGCGAGGCCGGAATCACCAGCGACGAGCCGGTGTCGCGCGCCGGCGCCGCCACACCGCGCGCGATCGCGGCCGCGCTCCGCATCGCCTCCGCACAGAGCTCCGCGGCGCGAATGTCCTCCGGTCCGCCTCCCGGCGCATTGAGGCTGATGTCTCCATTCGCCATTTCGGCCAGCCGGGACGCGTGATCGAGTGCGTGCAGCGTGCTTGTCAGGCGCTGCTGCCCGTCTTCGCTGTCAGGCGGTCCGGCCACGTCCGACAGGAACGTCTGGGTCCGGCGCAGGGCATCTGCCGCCTCGGGCACCGATACGGCGTCCTTGCCGAGGCGGATCGCGGTCGCACGGCCGGCCAGTGCCGTCTCGATGGAACAGCATAGGGTTGCGAGCGCGCGCGCAATCGTCCGCCGCGCGGCTTCCACCGCCACGATCGGGGTCGCGAGCGCGGAGGGATCGAGGCAGCGGGTGAGCGGCGAGCCGCGTTCGGGCAGAATGCGCTCGACCAGTCGCGCGAACGGGTTGATCAAAGGCAGCAAGACTGCGACGCCGACGACATTGTAGGCGGTGTGATACGCGGCCAGCAAGGTGACGCCGTCGACGGTGTTGGAAGCATGCACGAGCGAAGGGACGACGAAGGGAAACAACACGATCGCAATCAGGGCGGCGATCAGCTTGAACAGGACGTAGGCGATCGCCAGTCGCTTGGCGGTGATGCTCGCCCCGATCGCAGCCAGGGCGGAGCTGGTCGCTGTTCCAATGTTCTGGCCGATGATCAGAGCACAGGCCTGATCGAGCCCGAACGCACCGGCGAAGTAGCCGGACAAGGTGACCGCGATGGCGGCCGTCGACGACTGCATCAGCGTCGTCATCGCCAATCCGACCACGACGAGGGCCAGCACGCCGAACAGCGCCGACCACCACCGTATATCCGCACCGACGAGAACGGCGGGCAGATCCGCCGGGTGTAATCGCTCGGCCAGTCCGCCCATGCCTTGCTGCAGGGTGGTCAGCCCGAACAGCACCAGTCCGAACCCGGCAAGCGCAGCGCCGGCTCCCGAGACGCGCCCGCTTGCGATAAGTTTGGTCAACGCACCGACAAAGATCATCGGTAGCGCCGCGGCCGTGAGCGAGACGCGGACGCCGATTAGCGCAACCAGCCAGCCGGTGCCCGTGGTGCCGACATTGGCGCCGAACACAAGCCCCAGCCCTTGCTGGAACGTCAACAGGCCGGCGCTGACCAGACCGATCGTGGTCATCGTCGTCGCGCTGGACGACTGCACCAGCAACGTGACGATGGCGCCCCAGAACGAGCCGTGCAGTGGCGTTGCGGCCGCCTTGCCGAGCACGCCGCGCAGGGCGGAACCTGCCAGCGCCTTCAGGCCCTCCGTCATCACGGTCATGCCCAGCAGGAAGAGGCCGACGCCGCCCAGCGCTGAGATTGCCACCGACATACGGGCTCCTGACGTGAACGACGATCAAGCGAGCTCCGGCACTGTAGCGGAGTTGCGGCGTGGCCGCGAGCGTTGGCCGCGCCACGCGAGGCGTTCGCCGTGCGGCAGATTATCCTTGGCTGCCGACGCGATCGGCCCTATGTCTGCCCGACGCGGTTGGGTGATGCCGTCTCGCAGCGCCGCCTTGTTCGGTGCGCTGTTCGGCGGCATCTTTCAGTTTGGACCAGTGACGGGGCATGAACCGAAAAGAACGACGTGCGGCCAGCAAGCGACGCGACGAGCCTGCAAGCAGAGCAGGCGCGCCGACTTCGGCAAGCCTCAGCATTGCTGACCTCGCCGCTGAGGCCCGCCGCTTCTACGGGATGGGCCGCGTCAACGAAGCCGGGGAGATTTGCCGTCAGGTTCTCGTGCGCGAGCCGGCACATGTGCAGAGCCTGAATCTGCTCGGCCTGATGGCGCAGGCAACCGGCGATCACCGGGCTGCCGTGAAGATGTTCGCGAAAGCGCTCGATTCGGATGACGTGAATGCCGCGTGTCATTACAATGCCGGCAATTCGTATCAAGCGCTGGGTCAGCGCACCAAGGCCGTCGCCCATTTCGGCAAGGCGCTTGCGCTCGGCATGGACGCGAAAGCCGTCGCCTTCATCCTGCAGAGCCCTGTCATCGCCACCTATGGCGCGCGGATCGCCAGCAAGTGGCCGCTGGCGGTCACGAACGCCGAATTGTTCGGTGCTGAAAGTGTCGCCCCGCTCGCAAACGACCTCTTCCTCCGCACGGCGATGGAAGCGACGACGCTGGCAAGCATGCCACTCGAGGCCTTGCTGGGACACGCCCGCGCCGAGCTGCTGCGGCTTGCGGGCGAAGCCGATGCCGAGATCGATGACGATATCGTCGGCTTCGCCTGCGCACTCGCCCGGCAGTGCTTCATCAATGAATATGTCTATGAACAGGCCGACGCGGAGAGCAAGCTTGCGAGCGCCCTGCGCGATCGATTGCTGCACGCCCTGGCATCAGGGGCGGCGATCCCTCCGCTGATGCTGGCGGTCGTTGCGGCCTATGTCCCGCTTCATGTCCTGCCGGCGGCGGACGCGCTGCTGCGTCGGGATTGGCCGGCGGCCGCGGCCGACCTGCTCCGGGTGCAGCTCCGCGAGCCGCTCGAGGAAGCAGGCGAGCGCAGCGCCATTGCCGCGCTCACGCCCGTCAAGGACAGCGTATCACTCGAGGTGATGCGTCAGTACGAGGAAAATCCCTATCCGCGCTGGACCATCAACCCGCTGCACGCGTTTGCGGCCGATCAGGCGCGGGGCAGGATCGTCCCGACCGCGGAACGGCAAGCCGAACTCGACATACTGATCGCGGGGTGCGGGACCGGCTCGCACGCGATTCAGATCGCGCAGGTCTATCCGAACGCCCGTTTGCTCGCGATTGACGTCAGCCTGCCCAGTCTCGCCTATGCGCGCCGAAAGACGCGGGAGCTGGGCCTACGCAACATCGAATATGCGCAGGCGGATATTCTGGAGCTCGGTGCGATCGGCAGGACGTTCGATCACATCGAATCGGTCGGTGTGCTGCATCATCTGGCTGAGCCTGCGGCCGGGTGGCGCGTGCTGGTCTCGCTGCTGCGGTCGGGCGGCAGGATGCGCATCGGGTTGTACAGCGATCTGGCGCGCCGCGTCATCGTCGAGGCCCGCGCTCGCATCGCGGCGCGCGGCTACCGCGCTACGTCGGACGACATCAGGCGGTGTCGCCAGGAGATATTCCGCGAGGCGGACGACTGGAAGCCGCTGCTCGGCGCGAAGGATTTCTACAGCATGAGCGGCTGCCGCGACCTGCTGTTCAATGTCATGGAGCATCGCTTCACGATTCCCGAGATCGCAGCATTTCTGAACGACAACGGCCTGTCTTTCCTGGGCTTCGAACCCTTCGATGATCCAACCGTGCTCGAACAATTTCATAAGCAGTCTCCGGGCGCGGCCGATGAATCCAATCTGGATCAGTGGCACCGCTTCGAAGTCGATCATCCGGAGACGTTCTGGGACATGTACGTCTTCATGGCGGCCAAGAGCGCGCAGTGAGGCAACGGCGCCTGCTTCTGGCGCAAGGAAGACTAACGCATCGAGCGGTCCACAACATCCGCCTCCGACGCGGCCATTCGAACCACGATAGCGATCCTCATCCGCGGTCTCAGCTCTAAAGCCATGCGGAAGACGCAGCCGGCCGCGCGGACACGAACTGTCTCGCGCGGTTGCCATGGGTCGCTCCCGGGCCGATGATACGCAAAACAGATCAGAACCAATCGCGAGGAAACCAATGCGTGGGCGTCGTGTGCTGATGGAATCGTTCGTGGCGCACGGCGTGCGTCATATCTTCGGCAATCCCGGCACGACAGAAACGCCGCTGCTCGACAGCTTGCCGGCGTTTCCGCAACTTGAATACATCATGGCCCTGCATGAAGGTGTCGCTGTCAGCGCCGCCAGCTTCTACGCGCAGGCCTCGGGACGCGTCACCGTTGCCAACCTGCACGTCGCTCCCGGCCTTGGCAATGGCATCGGTTCGCTCTACGGCGCGCTGAAAGCAGGTTCGCCCGTGGTTGTGACGGCCGGCCAGCAGGACACGCGAATGCGGCTCAAGAATCCGCTGCTCGGCCACGACCTCGTTGCGATGGCAGCACCGGTGACCAAGTGGAGCATGCAGATCGAGCGCGCCGACGAGATCGCACCGATCATGCGGCGCGCGTTCAAGATGGCGACCGATGCGCCGCAGGGACCGGTGTTCGTGTCGCTGCCGATCGACGTCATGGAGCAGGAGACCGCGGTTGAAGCGTCGGCGCCGGATCATTTGTGGCGATCGACGCGCCCCGACCCGGCAGGCATCGAAGCGCTGGCCGCGCTGCTCCTGAAGTCGAACAATCCGGCCATCATCGCCGGCGACGAGGTGGCGAGATCGGGCGCCGAACAGGCGCTGGTGGCACTCACGGAAGCGATCGGTGCCACGGTGTGGTTCGAAGGGCTGCGGCATCACGCGCCCTTCCCGACCAACCATCCGAGCTATCGTCAGTCGCTCCCCGGCGACGCCAGGCAGGTGCGTAAGGCGCTCGGGGACACCGATCTCGTGCTGCTCGTCGGCGGCCCGTTCTTTGAGGACGTCTGGTTTGCGCCGGGCGGCCACATTCCGGACGGCGCGTCCGTGCTCCAGATCGAAGCCTCGGCCGAGCGTCTCGCGCTCAACAACCGGCTCGATGCCGGCATCGTCGGCGACATCGCCGTCGGCCTCGGCGCATTGACGGACGCGGTACACGCAAAGGCGGGGGCGGACTTCAGGCAGGCCGTGCAAAGCCGCAATACCCGGCTTTCCGATTTGCAGGCGAAGGAGAAGGACGCCTATCGGGCGCGCCTCGATAAAAGCTGGAACCGCGAGCCGAGCTCGATGCCGCGGGTCACCGCCGAGCTTCGTAGAGGTCTGCCCGACAACGTCGTCATCGTCGATGAAAGCATCACGGCGAGCCTCGATCTCGCACGCGCCTTCGATTATCGCGGATTCGGCGACTATTTCGGCGGTCGTGGCGGTGGCATCGGCCAAGGTCTTGCCGGCGCGATCGGTGTCAAGGTGGCAATGCCGGACCGTCCGGTTGTCGCCATCTCCGGCGACGGCTCGGCGATGTATGCGATCCAGGCGCTCTGGACCGCCGCGCACCACAAGCTTGCGATCGTATTCGTGGTGCTTGCGAACCGCGAGTACCGCATCCTCAAGCACAACGTGGATGTCTGGCGTCAGAATTTCGAAGCCGGCACCCAGCATCCCTATCAAAACATGGATATCACCGGCCCGGCGCTCGACTTCGTGCATCTCGCAGCCGGCATGGGCGTCGAAGCCGTCAGAGTCGAGAAGGCCGACGACATCGCCGCCGCGGTCGCGAAGGCTGTCGCGGCCTACCGGCCGTACCTCGTCGAGATCGCAATCGAAGGAAAACGCTGACCACGCAGGAGGAGCGTCTCATGGCAGGCATTCTGGACGGCAAGGCTGCATTGGTGACGGGCGGCGGCTCCGGCATTGGCCGGGCAACGGCGATCGCCATGGCGCGCGAAGGCGCGCGCGTGGCGGTGTCGGACCTTTCAAAGGATGGAATCGAAGAGACCGTCGCTCTCATCAACGCCGCCAGCGGTCAGTCGATCGCGATACAAGGCGATGTCACCGACGAGGCTGATGTCGCGAACATGGTGGCGCGGACGGTGTCGGCGTTTGGCCGGATCGATTGTGCGTTCAACAACGCCGGTGTTGCCGGGCGCTCCGTCGGCCCGCCCGGCCAACGCATTCATGAACTGACGCAGCCCACCGTGGCGAAGATGTTTTCGGTGAACCTGATGGGCGTATTCCTGTGTCTGAAATACGAGATCGCACAAATGTTGAAGCAAGGAGACGGCGGCGCGATCGTCAACACCGCCTCGATTGCCGGGCTGGTTGGCCTCGCCACGTCGGGCCACTATGTCGCGACCAAGCACGGCGTCGTCGGGCTGACCAAGACCGCGGCGATTGAATATGCCCAGGACGGCATCCGCGTGAACTGCGTCAATCCCGGATACATCAAGACGCCGATGACCAAGGAGACGATGGACGAACGTTATGACGAGATCATCGCCAAGGTGCCCGTTCGTCGCTTGGGTGTGCCCGAGGAGATCGCGGAAGCCGTGGTTTGGATGTGCTCGGACAAGGCGTCCTTCATGACCGGCGCATCGCATGTGATCGACGGCGGCTACAGCGCCGCCTGATCTGATCGGATCGATCGCTGCTCTCGCCTTGGTTGATGATTGCCCGTGGCGCAGCGACGCAAGAGAGGGCGGAATGAGCGGCAAAAGCTCGGACAGATCGTGTCGCGAGAACGTAAAGCCATATCTCTCCAGGCCTGTCATCGCCCGCGAAGGCGGGCGATCCAGTATTCCAGAGACAGTCGTGATTGATCCGAGAGGCCGCGGCGTACTGGATCCCCCGCATGTGCGGGCCATGACGGCGGAGCGATCGCCGCGGTGCCGTCGCGGCAAGGAGCCCGGCACGCGCAACCCGCCCGCCGTTCAGCGGAACAAGGGAAATTGTTCCGTATACAACTAAAGGTTTAGACGCCACGCCGCGCCCGAGGCGGCTGGGCTAGTCCCGCACCCTCGGTGCCGCGGCGCCGATGTCGAGACCAAGCTGGCGCGCGCGGTCGCGGCGCTCCTCGGTCAACAGCCTCAGTTCACGTTCCAGCGACCGCGCGACCTCGTCCTGCGATGTCTTGGAGGCGGCGCGTTGGCCACGCTTGGCGTTTTCAGGCTGAGCGGTCACAGGGGAACCCTTGTCATCGTACTGTCACGGCGATTCTTCGCACGGCTTGATTCCGCCCGACAATCAAAAAGAATTCAGGATCAAAGTTTTGGAAACCTCACGCGCCGTTGACTTGAAACTAGGCAGAAGATTCTCCAGCGTGCCCGCGGCACGGATCAAATTGTGCCGCATCTGCGGAAAATACAGTCAGTGCCGGCCATCAGACCTATTTCGCATTGCTGCGAAATCATTTCTGCATTCCGATGAACCCGTCCCGAAACGGACACGCTCTAGCGTTACATGATTCGCGGATGGCCAGCCGTGCGGGTGGGCCGATTGTCCTGAGGATGACGTTACCGATGAAGCCGCCAAAAGCCATGCCGTATATGTGGGCGGCCGCACTGATCGCGGTTGCGATCTGGGGTGCGGTCGGATCGCCGCAGATGGCACATACCTTGGCCAGGCAGCACTACGCCGGCACCCGCTAGCCGATTCGGTACCGGCCGGCGATGACGCCGATGTGGACGGTCATGGCAGGCCGAGGAATTTGAAAGGCGTGGTGTCCCGGGACGCTGCGATGGCCCCGAACGCATCCGGTCCTGATCACAACCTGATCGCGCTTTATGCCCGTCAGCGTGCCTATCAATTGCGCTAAAGCCGCGGCCGCAGCGGGCGCTGCGCGTCCATGGTCCAAGCGTCGCAGTTCGATGCGATACCTGCGAAGGGTTAGGGGCATCCGCGCGTGGCGTGATAGGGACGTTGCACAAGCTGCGATCGGCCACAGGATACGCCATGCCCACTTTCCCTACCTCGACCACAGTTCTCGATTCCGTGCTGTTCCGCGATGCCTTCGGCACGCGTGAGATGCGCGAGGTGTTTTCCGACCTGCGGCTGCTGCAGCGCTATGCGGAGGTCGAGGTCGCGCTGGCGAAGGCCGAAGCCCGCTGCGGCGTGATCCCGGCGGAGGCGGCTGAAGAGATCGCGCGGCGCACGGATGTCGCGGCGCTCGATTTCGACCTGCTGCGACAGGAGACCGACATTGTCGGCTACCCGATCCTGCCGCTGGTGCACCAGATGGCGAAGCAGTGCGGCGAGGCCGGTCGTTACGTCCATTGGGGCGCGACCACGCAGGACATCATGGATACCGCCGTGGTGTTGCAGGTTCGCGACGGGCTCAAGATCGTCGAGGACGAGATCGCCGCGCTGCGCGGCGTCCTCGCCGGTCTGTCGAAGCGCTATCGCGACACCCCGATGGCGGGGCGGACCCACCTGCAGCAAGCGTTGCCGGTGACCTTCGGCTACAAGACCGCGATCTGGCTGGCGGCGTTCGACCGCCATGCTGAGCGGCTGGCGCAACTGAAGCCGCGCGTGCTGGTCGGCCAGTTCGCCGGTGCCGCCGGCACGCTGGCATCGCTCGGCGACAAGGGGTTCGATGTGCAGCAGGCGCTGTGCGAGGAACTCGGTCTCGGCGTCCCGGTCTCGACCTGGCACGTGGCGCGCGACGGGCTGGCGGAGGCGGTGAACTTCCTCGCGCTGGTGACGGGAACGCTCGGCAAGATCGCACTCGACATCATGATCATGGCGTCCACCGAGTTCGCCGAAGTCTATGAGCCGTTCGTGAAGGGACGCGGGGCCTCCTCGACCATGCCGCAGAAGCGCAACCCGATCTCGTCTGAACTGATGCTGGCTGCGGCAAAGGCGGTGCGTCAGCATGCCGGCTTGATGATGGACGCGATGGTGCAGGATTTCGAGCGCGCCACCGGTCCGTGGCACGCCGAGTGGATGGCGATCCCGGAGAGCTTCGTGCTGACTGCAGGCGCGCTGCATCAGGCGAAGTTCGCGCTCGGGGGCCTGATCGTCGATGAGAAAAGAATGGCCGACAACCTCAACCTCAGCCGCGGGCTGATCGTTGCCGAAGCTGTGATGATGGGGCTGGCGCCCGCGATCGGCCGGCAGGAGGCGCACGACGTCGTTTACGACGCCTGCCGCGTCGCCAATGATAAGGGCTTGTCGTTGGCCGACGCGCTGGCGGCGGATCCGCGCGTGGCAAGCCGCATCGACCGCGCCACGATCGAGCGCCTCACCGCGCCGAAGAATTATCTCGGGCTTGCGCCCGAGATGGTCGATCGGGTGCTGGCATCGGCGAACCGGTAAGAGTTCGGCGCATGCGCTCGCCGTCGCGTGAACGGCGGCGGTGGAACCTTGCGGATACGGATCGAATTGGACTACGAATCGGTAAAATCTCAACAGGACACTGCCGGACGCTTCATGACTGCACATCAACGCAACCTTTCCGCCTCGATCGATCCCGTGAAACTCGATCGGCTCGCCGAAGTCGCGGTGAAGGTCGGCCTGCACCTGCAGCCGGGACAGGACCTTCTGCTGACGGCGCCAGCGGCTGCGATGCCGCTGGTGCGGCGGATTGCCGAGCATGCCTACAAGGCCGGCGCCGGCCTGGTCACCCCGTTCTTCTCGGATGAAGAGCTTACGCTCGCCCGTTACCGCTACGCCAATGACGCGAGCTTCGACCGGGCCGCGAACTGGCTCTACGAGGGCATGGCCAAGGCCTTTGGCGCCAACACCGCGCGACTTGCGATCGTCGGCGACAATCCGATGCTGCTGTCGGGCGAAGACCCGACCAAGGTCGCGCGCGCCAGCAAGGCAAATTCGATGGCCTACCAGCCGGCGCTGGAGAAAATCGTCAATTTCGACACCAACTGGAACATCATCGCCTATCCCAGCGCATCCTGGGCGAAGCAGGTGTTTCCCGACGTTGCCGAGGATGTCGCGGTGGCCAAGCTCGCCGACGCGATCTTCTCCGCATCGCGGGTCGATCAGGACGGCGCCGTCGCCGCCTGGGAGAAGCACAATGCCAAGCTGCGCGAGCGCACCGAATGGCTGAACGGCCAGCGCTTCCACGCCTTGAAATATTCCGGTCCCGGAATGGACCTGACGATCGGGCTGGCCGACGGCCACGAATGGGAGGGCGGCGCCTCGACAGCCAAGAACGGGATCGTCTGCAATGCCAACATCCCGACCGAGGAGGTCTTCACCACGCCGCATTGCCGGCGTGTCAGCGGCCATGTCGTCAGCTCCAAGCCGCTGTCCTACCAGGGCACGCTAATCGACAACATCGCGGTGAAGTTCGAGGACGGCCGCATCGTCGAGGCCAAGGCCTCGCGCGGTGAGGAGGTGCTGAAGAAGGTGCTCGACACCGACGAGGGCGCGCGCCGGCTGGGCGAGGTGGCGCTGGTGCCGCACTCCTCGCCGATCTCCAAGAGCGGGCTATTGTTCTTCAACACGCTGTTCGACGAGAACGCCGCCTCGCACATCGCGCTCGGCCAGTGCTACTCGAAATGCTTCGTCAACGGCGACAAGCTGACACCGCAGCAGATCGCCGAGCAGGGCGGCAACAAGAGCCTGATCCATATCGACTGGATGATCGGCTCCGCCCATACCGACATCGACGGCGTCCACGCCGATGGCCGCACCGTGCCGGTATTTCGGCAAGGCGAGTGGGCGTAAGGCGCCGTTAGTGGAACCGGCGCTCACGCGAGGCGATCAATTCGCCTCGCGTGGCGCTGAAACGGCAGGTTTCGTACTGCGGCCGGAAGCCGAGGCGGCGATAGATCTTCAGCGCGGCGGCATTCCGGCTTGAGACATTCAGCCAGCAGGGATGCTCGACCGAGACCTCGTGGGCGGTGAGCACATGATAGACCAGGAGCTGGCCGAGCCCGCGGCTCTGGCGCGCCGGGTCGACGGCTACCGACTCGATCCACATCGAGTTCTGCTCCGGCTCTGTCAGGCAGAAGCCCGACATCTGTCCGTCTTCCGACGCTACCCAGACTTCGCTCTCTGTCAGCACCTGCGCCATCTCCTCCGGAGAGTACAGGCGGAACGCCGCATCCGAGGCGTAGGCGGTGTTGTGGATGCGCGCGACCTCGGCGGCGCAGGCAGTCACGTCGCTGGCGCGCTCGATGGCGGCGCGCGCAGCCGCCAGGGTGCGGGCCGGCTGCAGCGGCTCGACGCATTTCATCCCGATCTCGGAGCCGACATGAACGAAGCCGAATGCGGATACGAACGCCATTCCCGCCGGCCAATCGCGACTCACCAGCGTTTGCACAGTGAGGTTTGCGTCGGCATCGATCGCGAGCACGTCATCGAACAGAGCGAGGCCGATCCGGCGGCGCCGCACCTCGGGCGCCACAACGATCTTGAGGAACCGGGAATGGTGTGAGCCCTGGTCGCGCAAGGACGATTCGGCGAGCCCGACCAGGCGACCGTCCCGCTCGGCTATACGAAAGTCGCGCCCGCCACGATTCTGCGGCAGCTTCAGGAACTGGTCCCATTGCGGCAGCGTAACCGGGCCGAGCCGCGGTTCCACCGCCGCGGCCTTGCTGTAGAGTGCGACCACCGCTTCCGCATCAGCCTCTCGGAGCGGCCGGATGGTGATGCCGTCATCCATGAGTCGCAAGCTTACCCGATGTCGAGGCGATAAACATCCTTTGCCGTCTTAAAGAACAACGCGGTCTTCTCGACTTCGCTATATTGTGAAGCCAGTCGTTTGAACGCGTTGAAGATCACCTGATAGCTGCATTGACCCTTATCAGGTGGGAAGTTGCTTTCGAACATGCAACGGCTTGGACCGAAGGCCTCAATGCAGGTTTCTATATAAGGCCGCCAAGCTGCGGCAAGTTCCTCCGACGATGGCGGCTTTGGCCGCAAGTGGAAGTCGTAGCCGAGCAGGCACATCGCCAGCCCGCCGAGCTTGACGACGACGTTGTGACACTTGGCGATCTCCTGGATCGACGCCCGCCAGACCGGGAAGGTCTCGCTGCGCTTGCCGGCGAAGCGGCCGATCCCGACCGGACCGCCGCAATGATCGAGCATGATCCGGGTCTCGGGGAAGGCGCGGGCGAGGTCGGTCAGCTCGCCGATCTGCGGATGAAACAGCCAGGCATCGAAGCTGAGACCGAGCGGCGCGAGGCAGGCGAAGCCTCTGCGGAAGCTGGTGTCCAGCAACAGGCCCTTCGGCCGGTTCGCGTACATGTGAGCGACGTCGGGGTCCTCGTCCCAGGCCGAGGAGTGACGGATGCCGCGGAACCGGCCATTTCCGGCGGCAATTTCGGCCTCCAGCACCGCCTTGGCCTGATCGCCGATCAGAAGATTAACGTGGCTGACGATGCCGGCGCAGATCGCGGCCTTGCCGTAGCCGCCGCTCGCCGACATCGCGGCGACGCCATTGGCGAACTCGACCTCGCCGACGGGGCGGAATGCTTCGGGACCATTGGCGCGATACATCGAGCGGCAATCGACATAGACGGTGGCGACGATGTTGTGGCCGGAGGCGATGTCGTCACGCATCTCCTCGATCAGATAGCGCAATCCGCCGCGGTCCCAGAGATGATGATGCGGGTCGATGATCGGCCTGTCAGGGTCGATGATCCCCTCGGTATACTGTGCGAGCCAGTCTTCGCGTGGATTGGCATAGAGCCCGCTCGCGGAGGCGGGCAAAGTGCTGGCCATGGATGATGCTCCCTGTTCTTGCTCTTGTCGGCCGCCGATACGATGTCGGCTTCGGGGAGGATAACGAGGCGAGCGGGCAGGTCAAATCGGTGCGTGCAGCGTCCTTTCGCGCGTCACCATCCACGCTACAGCGGCGCCCGCGAATTGAACGAGGCTGCCCGCAATCATTGCCAACACCAGCCCGCGCTCGCCCCCGCCGGCCCCGGCATAGCATGCGCCCAGCACGGCGACCCCGATGGTTGCACCGCTGATGCGGGCGACGTTGATGAGTGCGGCTGCGGTGCCGGCGCGCGTGGCGGTGACGTGGCCGACGGCCATCGCCGAAAGTGGTCCCGCTGCGAGGCCGAGTCCAAGGCCGGTCATCGCCAATCCGAATTCGGCGGGAAGGATATCCGGCTGCAGGCCGCCGACGCCGATCAACAGGAGGCCGAGGCCCATCAACGCCACGCCGCCGGACGTGACCGTGCGAATGCCAAGCTGCTCGGACAGCGCGCCGGAGAGCGGCGAGGCTACAATAAAGACGAGCGACATCGGCAGCAGGGCCGCGGCACTCGCGGTGGCGTCGAACCGCTCGCTCGACTGCCATGCCAGGGGCAGCACGAACACCATCCCATACCCGCCAAACGTCATGCCCATTGTGGCGATCATCGCGGCCTGGAACTGGCGGATAGTGAAGATCTCGGGCGACAGCAGCGCGCCGGAGCCCTTCCTCCTTTCGGTCGCGATGAACAGCACCGCCGACAGCGCGGTCACGATCAGGGCCGCGACCATTGTGCGGGGGGCCGATTGCGTGCTGATGGCGGCAAAGGTCAGGCCGCCAAGCGCCAGCCCGCCAAAGACTTGCGCCGTGGCGTCGAAGGGCCGCCGTCGTGGGTCCGAGGATTCCGGGATCGTGTAGCCGGCCATGATCAGCGCCAACAGGCCGAACGGCACCACGACCAGGAAGATGCTGCGCCAGCCGAACCAGGGCATCAGCATCCCGCCGAGGCTCGGCCCCAGCGCCATGGCGACGCCGTTGCATGCGGCCCAGACGCCGAGTGCACGAGCGCGCTCACCGGAATTATCCCAGACCACCCGTATGATCGCAAGCGAGGCGGGAATCATCAGCGCGCCGCCGGTGCCGGAGAGCGCGCGTCCCAGAATCAGCATGCGAGCCGATGGCGCGGCGGCGCACAGCAGCGATGCGAGGGTAAAGATCAACGCGCCCGATATCAGGATCCGGCGCCGGCCGTAGAAGTCGGCGAGCATTCCGCCTGTCAGCAGGCTGACGGCATAGACCAGATTGTAGCTGTCCACGATCCATTGCAATTCATCGACACCCGCGGCGAAATGATCGCCGATGGCGCGTGCGCCGAGATTGACGATGAACGTGTCGATATGCGCGATCGTGACGGCCAGGCAAAGCGTGAGCAGCGTGAGCCGCTGCGATGCGCGCATGGCAAAGGGTTTACGCAGAAGCGTATCGGTCATCGCGTGTCCTGTTCTCTGATGTTAGAGTAAGACGAGTTAGGATCGAATCGGTTCGGCCGCGGTTCACCTCTCCCCAGTGGGGAGAGGTCGATTTGCGAAGCAAATCGGGTTGAGGGCCGTGGCTCTAACGAGGGACCGTAACCCCTCACCCGGCGCTATGCGCCGACCTCTCCCGAGGGAGAGATGAACCTCCGTTGCCGCTCCAGCTCAACCTCATCTCATCGCGCTTTGGGTGGTCGGTCAGGCCTCGGTTGCAGACCGCTTGGCGCGGGCGCGCTGCTGCGGCGAAACCTTGGGTCGCGTGCCGGCGGCGACCCATTCGTCGTAGAACTCGATCTTGGCATCGACCAGCGCGAGCGCCTCGGTCCATTTGGCTATCATGGCCTGGACGCGGAGTTGGTGCTCGGCGAGCAGCGCGCGGCGCTTGCGCAAGCTCGCGCTACCCTGCTTCACCAGCGTGGTGTATTCGCGAAGCTGCCGGATCGACATGCCGGTCAGGCGCAGCCGCTCCATCAGGTCGAGCCAGCCGACATGGTAGACGCGGCGGCGGCCGCGATCCCTGGTCACGCCGGGCATCAGGCCCTGCGCTTCATACCAGCGGATCGTATGCACGCTGCGTCCGGAACGCCGCGCGATGTCACCGATATAGAGCGCGGTCGGCGCAGCCTGCGGATGCGGCGTTCGCGCGTCCATCACAGATACACCGCTTTCATCGCGCCAGCCGGATAGCGCTCGCCCGCCACGGCTCCGGGCGGGATCGCCGCGGACATCCGCGCAATCTCGTCCGGTGAAAGCCTAACGTCGAGCGCGCCGATATTCTCGTTGAGCCGCGCGCGCTGCTTGGTGCCGGGAATCGGCACGATGTCTCGGCCCTGGGCCAACAGCCAGGCGAGCACGAGCTGCGACGGCGTACAGCCCTTGTCACGCGCGATCGCGACGATGCCGCCGACGAGATCGCGGTTGCGGACGAAGTTGTCGCCGGCGAAGCGCGGATGGTCGCCGCGGCGATCGCCTGCGATGTCGGCCTGCGACTGAATCTGCCCGGTCAGGAAGCCGCGGCCGAGCGGCGAATAGGCAACGAAGGAGATGCCAAGCGCGCGCGTGGTCTGCAGCGTCTCCTCGGCCTCGCTGCGATAGAGCAGGGAGTATTCGGTTTGCACCGCGGCCAGCGGATGAACCTTGTGAGCACGGCGAATGGTCTCGGGGCGGGCCTCACACAGCCCGAGATGTCGGACTTTGCCTTGCTCGACGAGACGCGCCATTGCGCCGACGGTGTCCTCGATCGGGACGGTGGGATCGATGCGGTGCTGGTAATAGAGGTCGATGGTCTCGATGCCGAGCCGCTTCAGGCTCGCCTCGCAGGCCTGCTGCACATAAGCCGGGCGACCGTCGACGCCCTGGCCGGTCGCGGTCTTGACCTGGCCGAACTTGGTCGCGATCACGACCTTGTCGCGCAGGCCTTTCAGCGCGCGGCCCAGCAGTTCCTCATTGTGACCCCAGCCATAGAGGTCGGCGCTGTCGAGGAAATCGATCCCCTGGTCGATGGCGTGTCGGACCAGGTCGGGCGCCGCCGCGTCGTCGCTGGCGCCATAGACGCCGGAGAGCGACATGCAGCCGAGCCCGATGGCGGAAACCTGCGGGCCGTCATGGCCGAGCTTGCGGTGCGGGAGCTTGCTGGAGGTTGTCATATCGTTGGTCCTCATAGCCGGAGCGTTGCCGGACGATCCCGAGTGAACACGCTAGAGCATACTCTAGGTCAAGCACGAAAAATGCCTCGCTAACGCAATCGTGTCAGGCCAAGCGCTTCAAGATGACGCTCGTCATTGCTGTCGGCTCGTCGCTATCGCCCCTCGCAATGACGGGGCTGGATAGAGTCACAGGCCCTCAGACGCCGTCGAGGATGATCACGGTCGGCGTGGCCGGCAGCGTATCCCGCGAAATCCTCAAGGTGCGCTCGCCGCCGCGTCGGTCGATCTCGAACTGCCGGCCGATCAATTGCATGAATTCGTCGAGCGGGGTCGCGAAGCGGTGCATCGGCAGCACCACGGAGGCGCGCAGCCGCCTGGTGATCTCGGAGATGCCGTCGAGCGACATCGTATAAGTGCCGTCGATCGGCACCATCACGATGTCGAGCCGGCCGATCGCTGCGAACTGGCTGTCGTCGAGCTTGACGTGGAGGTGGCCGAGATGGCCGATGCACAGGCCTGCAACCTCGAAAATGAAGATCGAGTTGCCGTCCTTGATCATCTCGCCGCCAGGGTCTTCGCCCCAGTAGCGGCGAATGTCGGTGGTGACGTTGCGGATATAGACGTCGCCGATCCGCATCGCGTAGTGCACGGCCTCGCCGTTCTCGCCCCAGCCATGCAGCACGTGGGGAATCCGTGGATCGGGAAATAACGTATAATGCGTCGAATGCGCCCGGTTCATGGTGACGACGTCGGGCAACCGTCCGGTCTGGTAGACGCCGCTGTAGTCGGTCGCGATGCGGATGCCGCCGGGCGTGTCGATGTAGTAGGTGGAATGGCCGGCATAGGTGATCGCGACCTCGTCGGCCTTTGCTGCCACGCGCCGGAGGCTGACCGGCGTCGCCCGCGGCGGCCCATTCGCGATCGCCAGGCACTCGCTGCGCTGGGGCTCCTGGGCTTCGGCGCCAGCGGCGAAGGCTCCGAACAGCACGAGCATCGCGAGCAGTCTGAGCATGACGCGTGTTCCGTCTGTAACGACGTCCGGGGCGCGACAGTATCGCCGAATTGATCTCCCGTCATGATGGTGCCGACGCATCGCTCCTTGGCGCACGCTGCAACACGATTCCTGCGATAAAATCCGGCCGGCGGCGTTACCATAATGCCGATATCGCCTTGCTTCGGGAGCGAGCCGTGACCGACCAATCCTCCGTGCCGCGCGCACCCTCGACCAAGCGGCTGGAACCGCTGCGTCACGTCGATGCCGGCGTGCTCAACATCGCTTATTACGAGGCCGGCCCTGCCGACGGCCCGGCCGTGATGCTGATGCACGGCTTTCCCTATGACATCCACTCCTACGTGGATGTCGCGCCGATGCTGGCGGCACAGGGCTGCCGCGTCATCGTGCCCTACCTGCGCGGCTATGGGCCGACGACATTTCGCGATAAGGCGACCCCGCGCTCGGGCGAGCAGGCCGCGGTCGGCGCCGATCTCATCGCGCTGATGAACGCACTCGGCATCAAGCGTGCAGTGTTCGCTGGCTATGATTGGGGCGGCCGTGCGGCTTCGGTCGGGGCAGCGCTCTGGCCGGAACGCTGCATCGGGTTGGTCTGCACCAACGGCTATATGATCCAGGACATCGCCAATGCGATGGTGCCGGCACGGCCGGAGCGCGAGGTGCCGCTCTGGTATCAGTACTACTTCCAGCTCGAGCGCGGCCGCGCGGGGCTCGTCGCCAACCGGAGCGGCATCGCCAAAATATTATGGTCGCAATGGTCGCCGAGCTGGCAATTCGATGACGCCTGCTTCGAGCGCACCGCGCTTGCGTTCGACAACCCAGATTATGTCGACGTCGTGATCCACAGTTACCGCCACCGGTTCGGTCTTGCGGATGGTGATGCGCAATATGCCGAGCTGCAGCGCAGGCTCGCCGCATTGCCGGTGATTACGGTTCCGACAATAACGCTCGATGGGGCTGACGATGGCGTCACGCCAGCCCGCGACGGCAGCGCCAGCGCGGCGAAATACACCGCCCGTCGAGCCTATCGCGTGATCCCGCGCGCCGGCCACAATCTGCCGCAGGAGGCGCCGGAGGAATTTGCCGCCGCGGTGATGGACGTCATGAAAGGATAAGGTGTTACGCCCGCTTCGGGCTGATCCTCCAGACGATGACGAGTGTCGCCAGCGTCAGCACGCCGCTGACGACCGCGGCCGCTGGAATCGTCAACGCCAGCGCCGCGGTTGCGGCCCAGCCGATCGAGCAGAAGGCTTCCGCGAAGGTTGCGACGCGCGACGAGGTCTGACGCCGGCGGAACTGGCTGCGCCTGGCTTGTGCGCGGAACCAGAGCTGGACCGCGGCGGCTGATCCGGTTGCCATGATGACCGCAAGGGCGGTCACCGCAGCCTGCCATGGCGAAACAAATGCAAGCGCTCCGAGCAGCGGTACGAAGATGACGGCGATCGCGATCAGCACCACCTCGATCTTGGCGCGGACCACGCGCGACGGCGGCAGCGGCGCGGTCGTCACCAGGTCGGCGGCGTCCTCGCCCGATATCGTCAGCCAGGCGAGACCGCCGGCGAGTTGGCCCGCAGCCATCACCACGACGGGCGTGATCAGCACGATCGCGGTCGACGAGTCCGAGAAGCTCCGCCACAGCATCAGCGCCGGCGGCACCAGATAGAGCATCTGCATCAGGCTCTGCGACAAGAGCCACGGATCGCGACGCAGCAGTAGGAACTCCTTGCGGCGCAGCGCCTGCTGCCGCGAGCCGACCCGGAACGAGCGATCGCGGCTGCGCGTGACTGCCGCGGGATTGGCCGCCACGCTGGTGATCGTGTCGGCAAACCGCGGCGCGAACACCGCCATGACAATGCCGAGCATCACGAGAGCGCCGGCGATCAGCAGCATTACTTCAAGGTCGCCCAATGCGGCGCGCGCCGGCCACCAGACGATACTGTCCGGGCCGGGCGCGATGCGCGCCGCGGTGCCGGAGGTCAGTACGGCAAAGCGCGACAGCGTGCCGTAGGACAAGATCGCCACGATCTGCAGTGCGATCACGAAGCCCGCACCGATGATGGCGGACACGATCTGCGCGACCAGCCGGGTTCGGCTCGGTCCGATCAGGCGGAACAGCAGCACCGCTGTGGCGATCGCGGCCGCCGCCGCCGACAGGCCGATCGCGACGACGACGCCGAAGCCGGCAAGCCAGCGCGCGCCGCCAAGGATGGCCAGCACGTCGACGAATGGAGCCGATAGCAGCAGCGCCATGCCGGTCACCGACATCCCGATCGCGGCAATACGGACGGAGAAGATATTGGTGAGTTTTGCCGGCGACGACATGATCAGGTCGAGATCGGCGCGCGCATAGAATACGCGCGTCACCGATTCGATCGCCTGCGACAGCATCAGCGCCCAGGACAGCAAGATCGTCGCGGTCAGCACGATCAGCGACGAGGGATCGAGCGGAAACTGCATATCGGCAAAGCGGCCGACCACCGCGTAGGCCGGCAGATGCAGGATCGCGGCGACGATCAGCAGCCCGATCACGGCGCGGTTGCGGCGGCGCCGGCCGCCGGTCATCATCGCCAGCCATTCGCGCCAGGCGAGGCGGAATTCGTGGCGGGCGAACCAGGAGAGGTGGGCGGTCGAGCTCACGCGGCCGCCGCTTCAGTGTCGACCAGCGCGATGAACATGTCTTCCAGGCTGGTGTCGTTGCGGCCGTTCTGCTGGCGCAGTTCGGCGAGCGTGCCTTCGGCGATCAATTTGCCGGCCGCGATCACGCCGATCCGGTCGGCCATGCGCTCGGCGACCTCGAGAATGTGGGTCGTCATAATCACGGTGCAGCCGGTGCGCACCCGCGCCTGCAGCAACCCCTTCACATGACGCGCCGACAGCGCATCGAGGCCGGTCAAGGGCTCGTCGAGAATGATCAAGCGGGGATCGTGGACCAGCGCGCCGGCGAGCGCCACCTTCTGGCGCATGCCCTTGGAGAAACCCTCGCAGCGTTGGTGCAGATGCGGCTCGAGCCCGAGTGAGACCAAGAGATCGCGCGCCGAGGTCTCGGATTGCCGGGGATCGACGCCCCACAGGCCGGCGACGAATTCGAGGTACTCCAGCGGGGTCAGCTTGTCGTAGATCATCGGCTCGTCCGACACCCAGGCCATCACCTGCTTGGCGGCGACCGGATCCGACAGCGCATCGATGCCGAGCACCGACACCCAGCCGGCATCGGGGCGCAGCAGCCCGGCCACCATACGCAGCGTCGTGGTCTTGCCGGCGCCGTTCGGCCCGAGCAGCGCATAGAACTCACCGGCACGCACAGTGAGATCGAGCGCATCGACCGCCGGGCGGTCAAAACGCTTCGTTAACCCTCGCACCTCGAGTGCGGATAGTCCTGCCGTCATGATGTGTGGCGATCCCGAAGTTCGCTCTTCGGTTGCGCACCTTGGGCAAAAACCGTTTCGGCGCGGTGAATCGTCTCAGGCAAATCGAGCGCGTTATGAACAAAACTCCACGCGGCGGCATATCTCGGCAATTGTGATGACACCCGGCCACCGCGCCTTTGTTGACAGGGGTCGGGGCTTTTGGCTCAATTGGGGTGGGACATAGGCAGCCTTCAGCGCTCGCGACACGGGGCGCGAAGGCGGGATGCACCAAGGCGATCGGCACGAATCGCCAGTGCATCGGGGAGGGAACGATGCTGGACTTTGTTCAGCAGCTCGTCAGCGGCATTGCGCTTGGCTGCGTTTACGGCCTGATCGCGCTTGGCTTCGTGCTGGTCTACAAGGCAACCGAGGTCGTCAATTTCGCGCAAGGCGATTTGATGATGCTGGGCGGCTTCTTCGCCTTCACCTTCATCGGCATGCTCGGGCTGAACTACTGGGTTGGCTTCGCCGGCGCGGTGATCTGCATGGCGCTGTTCGGCATGCTGGCCGAGCGGCTGGTGGTGCGGCCGATCCTGGGCTACCCGCAATTCTCCATCATCATGGCGACGATCGGGCTCGGCTATTTCCTGCGCTCGGTCGCAGGGATGATCTGGGGCACCGACGACTTCAAGATCGACACGCCGTTCAGCCAGGGCGTGCTGCGGATCGGCAGCCTGGTGCTCGCCTATGACAAGCTCTCGGTGATCGCGGCGACCATCATCCTGTGCGCGCTGCTCTACCTGTTCTTCAACCGTACCACGCTCGGCACCGCGATGCGCGCGAGTTCCGAGAATATGCTGGCTGCCTATTACATGGGCATTCCGGTCAAGCGCGTGGTGTCGATCGTCTGGGCGATCTCGGCGGCGGTCGCGACCTGCGCCGGCGTGCTGCTGGCGCCGATTACGTTCATCCATTCCAACGTGGGACTGGTGCTCGGGCTGAAGGCGTTTCCGGCCGCGGTGCTCGGCGGCTTTGGCTCGATCCCCGGCGCCGTGGTCGGCGGCGTCCTGATCGGGGTGATCGAGAGCATGGCCGGCTTCTACCTGCCGCAAGGCTGGAAGGACGTCGCGCCCTACATCGTGCTGCTGGCGGTGCTGCTGCTCAAGCCCGAGGGCTTGTTCGGCGTCCACGCCCGCAAGAAGGTCTAGAGTATGATCCAGAAAAGTGGAAACCGGCTTTCCCTCGCGACAAACGCGGAACGCGTTTGCGCGGAGATCATGCTCAAACGAGGAGACGAGATCGTGATGCGATCAAGTCGCGTCATGATCTAGGGAGCAACGCATGCGCTTTCTCTTCAAGACCGACTACGAGGACGACATCAAGCTGTTCCCGCATTCGGGCTATGTCTATTCCTATGGCCTGCTGCTGGCGGCTCTGCTGATCGCGCCCTACGTGCTCTCGAGCTATCTGATGAGCCAGCTCGTCTTCGTCTGTATCTATGCGACCGTCGGCGTCGGGCTCATGATCCTGACCGGCTTCACCGGACAGGCCTCGCTCGGCCACGCCGCCTTCCTCGCCATCGGTGCCTATACCGCGGCCTATCTGCAGCAGTTCAATGTGCCGTTCCCCGTCTACTTCCTGGCGGCGGGGCTGTTGACCGGCGTGGTCGGCGCGCTGGTCGGGTTTCCGGCGCTGCGGCTGCAGGGCATCTATCTCGTGATTGCGACGATCTCCTTTGCCTTCATCGTCGAGGAGATCATGGCGCGCTGGGAGAGCGTGACCAATGGCAACGAGGGCATGCGGGTCAAGACCATCCAGTTGCTCGGCACCACGGTGTCGCGCGACGGCCCCACCTTCTATTATCTCTGCCTTGCAGTGCTGGTGCTGACCATCGTCGGCACGCTCAACCTGTTGCGGTCGCCGACCGGACGCGCCTTTGTCGCGATCCGCGACAGCGAGACCGCGGCGCGCAGCATGGGCATCAACGTCTCGCTCTACAAGGTGAAGTCGTTCGCGATCTCTGCCGCGATCACCGGCTTTGCCGGCGTGCTGTTCGCGCACAAGCTCTCTTTCATCTCGCCGGAGATGTTCACGCTCCAGCTTTCGATCGAGTTCATCATCGTGATTTTGATCGGCGGCATCTTCAGCCTGCACGGCGCGGTGCTGGGGGCGATCTTCCTCGTCATGATCGATCCGTTCCTGACTTATCTGAAGGACGACGTGCCGGGTGTGATCGCCGGCGTCGCGGCGACGCTTGGCGCGGGACCCGAGCGTGCAGGCCATATCCAGGATGCGGTCTCCGCCATTGCGTCCGCCAATGGGCTGAAGGGCGCGATCTACGGCATCATCATCGTGGTGTTCGTGCTGTTCGAGCCGCTCGGGCTCTACGGCCGCTGGCTGAAGATCAAATTATTCTTCCAGCTCTTCCCGCTCTACAAGCGTGCGACGTTCAAGCGGCAGAAGATCTACGTGAAATCGGAGCGGAACCGATGAGCTATTTCCGCGCCGAGAATCTGTCCCTGCACTTCGGCGGCCTGAAAGCCGTCGACGCCGTCAGCTTCGCGGTCGAGAAGGGCGAGATCCTCTCGATCATCGGGCCGAACGGCGCCGGCAAAAGCTCGATCTTCAACCTGATCTCGCGCATCTATCCGCCGACTTCGGGCCGGATCTTCTTCGAGGAGCAGGACATCACGCAGCAGCCGGCCTACGATATCGCCGGGCTCGGCATCGCGCGCACCTTCCAGAACATCGAACTGTTCGAGAACGCCACCGTGCTGAGCAATCTCCTGGTCGGACGCCATCGCCATTCCACTACGCGGCTCTGGCAGGAATTGCTGTTCCTGCCGAGCGTGCGCGCCAACGAGAAGATGCATCGGCGCCGGGTCGAGCAAGTGATTGAATTCCTCGATCTGGAGCCGTACCGCGACAAGCTGATCTCGGGATTGCCCTACGGCGTGCGCAAGGTGATCGAGCTGGCGCGGGCGCTGTGCTCGGAGCCGAAGCTGATCCTGCTCGACGAGCCATCCTCGGGCCTCAATGTCGAGGAGACCGACGACATGTCGTTCTGGATTCGCGACATGAAGAGCGAACTCGGCATCACCGTGCTGATGGTCGAGCACGACATGACGTTGGTCAACCGCGTCTCGGACCGCGTCGTCGCGCTGAACTACGGCCGCGTGCTGGCGATGGGATCGCCATCGGAGGTGCAGCACCATCCCGACGTCGTCGCGGCCTATCTCGGTGCATGAGGATGATGTGATGAACTCACCCGACATCATCCTGAAGCTCAGCAACATCGAAAGCTACTATGGGCCGATCATGGCGATCAGAGGCATCAGCCTCGAGGTACCGCGCGGCCGGATCGTCACGCTGCTCGGCGCCAATGGCGCCGGCAAGACCACGGTACTGAAGACCATTTCCGGCATCCTCGATCCGCAGAAGGGCACGATCGAGTTCCTGGGCAAGCCGATTCAGCGCATGGAGGCCGACAAGATCGTGCGGCTCGGCTTGAGCCACGTGCCAGAGGGACGCGAGGTGTTTCCGTTCCTGTCGGTGCGGGAGAACCTGATGATGGGCGCCTATCCGCGCCACGATCGCGACGGCGTGGCGAAGGATCTCGAGCGCGTCTACGGCTATTTTCCACGGCTGAAGGAACGGCTCGATCAACCGGCCGGGCAGCTCTCCGGCGGCGAGCAGCAGATGCTGGCGATCGGGCGGGCGCTGATGAACCGGCCGACGCTGTTGCTGCTCGACGAGCCGTCGCTGGGTCTGTCGCCGATCCTGGTGAAGGAGATCTTCACCATCATCCGCCGCGTCAACGAGGAGCAGGGCATGTCGATCCTGCTGGTCGAGCAGAATGCCAAGATCGCGCTGGAGACGGCGCACTACGGCTACGTGCTGGAGACCGGCCGCGTCGTCATGAACGATAGCTGCGACCGGCTGATGAATTCACCCGACATCCAGGAGTTCTATCTCGGCGCCAAGGAGGCCGGCGCGCGGGGCGAGCGGCGCTGGAAAAAGAAGAAGACGTGGCGTTGAGCGGTAGTTGGAGCTAGATTTCAGGCCTGTTCACAAGACCGGCGATCGATCCGGCGCGCGGGGCAGGCGACAGAGGAGGAAACGCGCATGGCCGGACCGGCGGTGCTGACGGTCGCCGACACGATTGCGAGGAGCTTTCTGCTCGCGGTGGAGACGCGTGGTGACAGGCCCGCGATCCGCGAGAAGGTGTTCGGCATCTGGCAGCCGACGAGCTGGCGGGAATGGCTGCGGATCTCGAAGGACATCGCCTACGCTCTGCATGCGACCGGCTTCCGCCCCGGCAACGTCGCCTCGATCATCGCCAATGCGGTGCCGGAATGGGTTTATGCCGACATGGGCATCCTGTGCGCCGGCGGCGTGTCGTCCGGGATCTACCCGACGGACTCGCCGGCGCAGGTCGAATATCTGATCAACGACTCCCGCACCAGGATCGTGTTCGTCGAAGACGAGGAGCAACTCGACAAGGTGCTGGCGTGCCGCGTGCGCTGCCCGGCGCTGGAGAAGGTTGTCGTCTTCGACATGGAGGGCCTGAGCGGCTTCTCCGACCCGATGGTGCTGTCGCTCGCCGAATTCATGGCGCTTGGCCAGAACCATGCACAGGGCAACGAGGGCTTGTGGGAGGAGATGACAGGCAGCCGCACCGCCTCCGATCTCGCGATCCTGGTCTACACCTCGGGCACGACCGGCCCGCCCAAGGGCGCCATGCATTCCAACCGCAGCGTCACGCACCAGATGCGCCACGCCAATGATCTGTTTCCCTCGACCGACAGCGAGGAGCGGCTGGTGTTCCTGCCGCTCTGCCACGTCGCCGAGCGGGTCGGCGGCTATTACAACTCGATCGCGCTGGGCTCGGTGATGAATTTTGCCGAGAGTCCTGAGACGGTGCCGGACAATCTGCGCGAGGTGCAGCCGACCGCGTTCCTCGCGGTGCCCCGGATCTGGGAGAAGTTCTATTCGGGCATCACCATCGCGCTGAAGGACGCGACCCCGTTCCAGAACTGGATGTATGCCCGCGCGCTCGCGATCGGTCATCGCATGGCCACGTGCCGCCTCGAGGGCGAGACGCCACCGCTGTCGCTCAAACTCTTGAACCGCGCGGCCTACTGGCTCGTGTTCCGCAATATCCGCCGCATGCTCGGGCTCGACCGCTGCCGGATTGCGCTCACCGGCGCGGCGCCGATCTCGCCGGACCTGATCCGCTGGTATCTCGCGCTCGGCATCGACATGCGCGAGGTCTACGGCCAGACCGAGAATTGCGGTGTCGCCACCATGATGCCGGCGGATCGCATCAAGCTCGGCTCGGTCGGCAAGGCTGCGCCGTGGGGCGAGGTGATGATCTGCCCGAAGGGCGAGATCCTGATCAGGGGCGACTTCCTGTTCATGGGCTATCTCAATCAGCCGGAGAAGACTGCGGAGACGATCGACGCCAAGGGCTGGCTGCACACCGGCGACGTCGGCACGATCGACAACGAAGGCTACGTGAAGATCACCGACCGGATGAAGGACATCATCATCACCTCGGGCGGCAAGAACGTCACACCCTCGGAGATCGAGAACCAGCTCAAATTCTCGCCCTATGTCTCGGACGCGGTCGTGATCGGCGACAAACGGCCGTATCTGACCTGCCTGATCATGATCGACCAGGAGAACGTCGAGAAATACGCCCAGGATCACGACATCCCCTTCACCAATTACGCGAGCTTGTGTCGCGCCCGCGAGATCCAGGACCTGGTCCAGCGCGAGGTCGAGACGGTGAATGCCGGCTTCGCGCGCGTCGAGACCATCAAGAAATTCCATCTGATCGAGCGCCAGCTCACGCCGGAAGACGAGGAACTGACGCCGACCATGAAGCTGAAACGAAGTTTTGTGAACAAGCGCTACGCGGCCGAGATCGACGCGATGTACGGCGAGCGCGCGGTCGCGCAATCCGTCATGCGCGAGCAAATGGCGAAGGCGTGAGTAAGGCCCGGCCCTTCGCTCAACACGGGCCATCGAAGGAGGAGACTGCAATGTCGAAATCGCTGAAAGCGCTGGGCCTTGCGGTGAGCGCCCTGGCGCTGACCTGCCTGCCGGCCGCGGCCCAGACCAAGGTCACCAACGAGGGCATCTCGCCGACCGAGATCGTGATCGGGACGCATCAGGACCTCTCGGGCCCGATCAAGGTCTGGGGCGTTCCGGTGTCCAACGGCATGAAGATGGCGGTGGAGGAGATCAATGCGAGCGGCGGCATCAACGGCCGCAAGCTCAAGATGATCCTGGAAGACAACGGCTATGATCCGAAGAAGGCCGTGCTGGCCTCGCAGAAGATGGTCGAGCGTGACAAGATCTTCGCCATGATCGGGCCGATGGGCTCCCCGACCGTGCTTGCCGCGCAGGATATCCTGTTCGACGCCGGTGTGCTGCAACTGTTCCCGCTGACCGCAGCCGAGTTCACCTTCAAGTTCGATCCGAGCAAGCCGCAGGAGCGGCTCAAGTTCAACAACCTGCTGCCCTACGTCGAGAGCACGCGCGCGGCGCTCAAATACATGATGGACTGGAAGAGCTTCAAGAAGCCCTGCATCATGCATCAGGACGACGAGTACGGTAAAAACGTGCTCGACGGCTTCAACCAGCAGCTCGCGGCGATGAAGGTGCAGCCCGCCTCGATCACGAGCTACAAGCGCGGCGCTTCCGACTTCTCCGCGCAAGTCGCCAAGATGAAGGCCGATGGCTGTGATCTCGTCGTGCTCGGCACGGTGATCCGCGAGACCATCGGCGCGATGAGCGAGGCCAGGAAGCTCGGTTGGGATGTGACGTTCCTCGGCGCCACGCCGACCAACGTGCTCGAAGTGCCGACGCTGGGCAAGGAGGCGGTGGAAGGGCTCTATGCGGCCTCGGGCTTCGAAATTCCCTATGAGGACACTGCCAAGGGCAAGGTGAAGGACTGGCTCGCCAACTACAAGAAGATGTTCGGCACCGAGGCCAATACGCAGGCGATCATCGGCTATAATGCCGTGATGACCTTTGCCTTCTACGCGCAGAAGGCCGGCAAGGACCTCACCGGGCAGAAGATGCTGGACTCCCTCGAGTCGGGTGACAAGTTCCTCGACATCTTCAACTCGCCGCCGACCAAGTTCTCCAAGACCGATCACCTCGCCAACACCATTACTCAGGTGCAGCAGGTCAAGAACGGCCGTTGGGTCCTAGTGAAGGACAATCTGATGTTCTGAGCGGTCGGCTCGGATCGAGTTACGGTGTCATTGCGAGGAGCCAAGCGGCCCGGCGTTCGGCCGGACCGCGGCCTCGATGACGGGAGCAGCGCCGACATATTCGCTGACGCCGTGCTGGTCGATCACGAAGGTCGGCCGAAAATTTCTGATGCCGGAATCCTCGATCATCGCCATGCGGCGGTTGTCGAGCATGAGCCAGCGGCCGTCGAGCCGCGCCGCGACGACGGCGTGATCCTCGCCGCCAAGTCGGTCGTGCAGGATGACAATCCGCAAATCTTCAGGTGCAACGCCGGCCTCTCGCAGCGCCACGAATTTCGCGATGGCATAGTCCTCGCAGTCGCCTGCGCCCTTGGCCAAGGTGGCGAGCGGCGCGGTCCATACGTCGATCTCGCCGTAAAGCGCGAGGTCACTGCCTGGGCGGATCGCAAGATTGACGGCGCGATTGATCTCGCCCAGCCTGGCGCGGCCCTCGCGCGCCCGGCCGGCATCGATGATCGCAAGGAAGCGCAGCGCTTCCGGCGATCGGCAGCTTTCGCGATCATCGTCGCAGAGCGCCAAGCGCACAAGTTCGTCGGCAAGCTGGCCCCGTACACCGAGCCATTTGTCGTGCAGCCCGCCGTTGGTGAGCAGGGTGGTCGGCAACCCGAACGGCTCGGTTGATTTTCCGATCAACTCCGCCGGACCGGGTGTCAGCAGCGACGCGGCGTTGAGCTCGGCAGCCGGCGTGAGCCAGATCAGGCTGCAGACGAGCACGACGCCGCGCAGCGCGCGGGAACGAAGCGAGACCGGCATGTGACACCCCTGTCCGGGCATCGGCGAGGTGATTTAAACCCTGACGTGACTGGATCGTTCGCGCCGTCACGATGGAACACGATGTTTTGAATCTGCTTAAAAGCGATCGAATCGCGCAAAGGACGCTAAAGGCGGCCTCGTCGGTGTCCCGAAAACTTTATCGGTTTTGTGAACCCGTCCGGCGAACCTTTTACCGCCTGCCGGCGCCTTATCCTTGCTTTCTGGTTAATCCGGCGAAGCCGCATGGAATTGTACGATTTTGTAAGCCAATTCACAGCTTTAGCCGGAAACTTGGGCTCAAATCTCTTGTCGGATTTGAGAGAAAATAGAGGCAAGTAGAAATATGCCGGTCAATACCACGAATACGTGGCTCAATACTTATCTCAGCTCAGATCTCACCTCAAATTACCCGAAATCGAGCTCAAAATACACGGGATTTAGGGGCGGGAGCGGGATCGAAACTGCGGCCAGATCGCTATTGAGCAAAGACGGGATGGTTTCGCCAGATTCCGTCAGATGATATGCAAGCATAGTCGTTTGCATATTCTATAAATATTTCCCTTACATGCGGTGATCCGCGGTGAACTTTGTCGATAAATTCGACGGCTTCTTGCCGAGCCTGGACGCTCACACCCGGGGGCAAGTCCATGTCGACAGCATTTCGGGACATGCGCCGCTCGGCGCGATCGTCGTTGACGACGCGCAACTGCTGTTCACCGGCGCCTTCAAACGGTCCGGCCTCGATCTGGTCCTGTCGAAGGACGATCGCGAGCTGGTCCTGCACGACTACTTCAGGGGTGAAAAACGCGCGCCCTTGGCCTCGCCCGACGGCGCGCATCTCACCGGGGATATCGTCAACGCGCTCACCGGCTACACGCAATTTGCCCAGGCCGGCGGTGCTGTCGAACCACCGAAAGTCATCGGTCACGTCAGCAAGCTTGTCGGCAGTGCCACCGTAGTTCGCAACGGCGTCGCGGTCGTGCTGAACCAGGGCGATAACGTCTACAAGGGCGACGTGGTCCAGTCCGGAGCCAGCTCGACGCTCGGCATCACCTTCATCGACGGCACCGTGTTCGGTCTCGGGCCGAACGCGAAGATGGTGCTGAACGAAATGCTCTACGACCCGAACGGGTCGAACAATTCTTCGCTGCTGAGCCTGGTGCAGGGCACGATCTCGTTCGTCGCCGGCGCAACCGCCAAGCACGGCGACATGAAGGTGGATACGCCGGTCGCGACCATGGGCATTCGCGGCACGGCGGTGCTGGTCGAAATCGACTTCGATGTGCAGGGAACGGGCGGTGTACCGCCGGCCAAATTCCAGGTGCTGGTCGAGCCGGACGGTTCAACCGGCTCCTACATCCTGTTCGACAAGACGACGCTCAATCCGATCGCGACCGTCGATCAGGCCGGCACGCAAACCATCGTCAATGGTGCGGGCAGCGTCAGCTTCCTGTCCTCGGCGCAACTGTCGACCGATGCGCAGAAGCTCATCTCCGACGTCTTCGCGCTGAAGTTCACCGACAACACCAACCCCAACACCAAGCTTACATCGAACTTCACCGATTCGATCGTCCCGACCACGACCGGGTTTAAGCTCGTTGGGGGCGATATCGTGGTGCCGACGATCTTGTTGCTGACCTTTGTCAACGGCCCGGCGCAGGATGTCGCACCCAACGGCAACAACCATGTCGCCGGGGCGCCCGAGACCGTGACATCCAATGCCGCGTTCACGGAGCGGCCGGGGCTGACCCACAGCGCGTCGGCCGACACAGCGTCGAACGTGATCAGATGGATTGATGTCAATCTCGGCGATATACCGAGTGCAACGGTGAGCTTTACGTCGTTCACCTACCAGGACGCGGATCACAACGATGTCACCGCGTCGCTGACGGCCCAGCAACTCGCGGCCATCAAGGCGGTCGAGATCCCGCTGCTCGTTGAGCAGACTCCGCGCAACACCAACATCGGTTCCGCGACCTGGACCTATAGCCTGCCGGACAGCGCTTTCGATTTCCTGGCGGCTGGCGAGACATTGACGCTGACCTACACGGCGCGTGTCGATAACAATTACGCGCTTCTTAACGAGACCGCGTTCAAGACCTTCACCATCACGATTACCGGCGCCAACGACGTGCCGATCGTGACATCGCTGGCGCAGGCGGCCACGATCACCGAGACTCCATGGACGACCAATTCCGCCGCGGCGGATACGGCGCATGGGACGGTTACCGTCACCGATCCGGACCTGACGGACACTCACACGGTCACCATCACCGGCGTCACCGACTCCGGCGTCACCACCGGTCTCGCCGACCACGCAACGGTGCTGAGTTGGCTGTCGCTCGGGACACTCACCGATTCGACCGATGGCGTGACGGGATCGAGTTCCTGGACGTTCTCGGCCGCCGACAAAAGCTTCGACTACCTCGCGGCCGGCGAGACCCTCACGCTCACCTACACGGTTGAGATTGATGACCATCACGGCGGTGTGGTCACGTTGCCCGTCACGATCACGATCGTCGGCACCGATGACAAGCCGGTGATCACGTCGCCAACCCAGGCTGCGGCGATCACCGAAGCCCCCGGGGTGACCGGCTCGCTGCAGCCCGACGCCGCATCCGGCACGGTGACCTTCACCGACGTCGATCTCAGCGACACCCATAGCGTGACTGTCGCCGATGTGACCGAGTCCGGTGTCACCACGGGACTTGCCGATCGGGCGACCGTGCTGAGTTGGCTGTCGCTGGGGGCGCTCACCGATTCGACCAATGGCGTGACCGGGTCGCGCTCCTGGACGTTCTCGGCCGTCGACAAGAATTTCGACTACCTTGCTGCCGGCGAGACGTTGACGCTCGTCTACAGCATTCAGGTCGACGACCATCACGGCGGCGTCGCTACCGAGCCCGTCACCATCACCATCACCGGCACCAACGACCTGCCCGTCATCACGTCGGCTCCGCAGACGGCTGCGATCACGGAGATGCTGGATGCGACTGGTTCGCTGACGCCCGATGTGGCTTCTGGCGCGGTGACCTTCACCGACGTCGACCTCAGCGACAGCCACATTGTGAGCATCACTGGCCTGGCCAAGTCCGGGGTCACCACGGGCCTTGCCGACCAGGAGACGGTGCTGAGCTGGTTGTCGCTGGGCCCGCTGGCGGATTCGACCAATGGCGCAACGGGATCGAGCGCCTGGACCTTCTCGGCCGCGGACAACAATTTCGACTATCTCGCCGCCGGCGAGACGTTGACCCTCACTTACACGGTCGAGGTCAACGACCATCACGGCGGGGTGGTGACCCAGCCCGTCACCATCACCGTCACCGGCACCAACGACGCGCCCATTGTCACGTCGGCACCGCAGACTGCTGCTATCACCGAAATGCCGGACGGGAGCGGTTCATCCACGCCTGACACCGCTGAAGGCACGATCACCTTCACCGATCCCGATCTTAGCGACACGCACACCGTGTCCGTCGCCAGCGTAACCGAGACCGGGTCAACCTCCGGCCTTCCGGAGCAAAGCGTCGTGATGAGCTGGTTGTCGCTCGGCAACTGGAGCGATTCCACCGGCGGCGTGACGGGATCACGCGGCTGGACGTTCTCGGCTGCGGACAAGAATTTCGACTATCTTGCTGCCGGGGAGACCCTGACGCTTACCTACATGATCCAGATCGCGGACGATCATGGCGGCATGACCACCCAACCTGTCACGATTACGATTGACGGGTCCAACGACGCGCCGACACTTGCCGACCTTGGGACGGTCCTCGCTCCCGCGGCCGACGGCAGCTTCGGCGAGCTCGCTGGCACGCTCCACGGGTCGGATGTCGACGACGGCGAGACCGCAACGCTGGTCTATGGTGCGCTCGATGCATCGCATCAGGCGACGAACACGGCGATTCAGGGCCTTTACGGATCGCTGACGGTGAATGCCGACGGCACCTATACGTATGTTCCCGACGCCGCCGCAATCAAGGCGCTCCCCGCGGGCGCCTACACCGACACGTTCGGCATTGAGACCACCGACGTTCACGGCGCCATGGGTACGAGCACGCTGACGATCGATATTCTCGGCGCCGGCGCCGTTCCGGTGCTCAACGTCGACAATCTCACCGTGACGCACGATGCCGTCAATGGCACCGACACGATTTCAGGTCTGACAGTCACGGATGCAGGAGCCAGCGCCAACGAGACCTTCACCCTGATGGCCGCGACGGCCAGCTCAGGCAGCAGCGTCGATCCTGCGTCCGACACAGGGAATCTGTCCCACGTCAACGCCACGCTGGCATCCGGCCTCACCTATCACGAAGGCGGCGATGCTCCGACCGACACTGTTACGATCTCGGTGGCCGACAGCCACGGCACAGATACAGTTAATCTGATTTTCAATGTCCAGCAGAGCCCGACTGCGCCGGTGACGTTGACGAGCACGACCGACAAGGATGTGCTGTTCGGCACACCGGGTCATCAGGATCAGTTCGTGTTCGCGCCGAACTTCAATCACGATGCGATCATGAATTTCACGCCCGGCCAGGACCATATCGATCTGTCCGCAGTCGTATCGACCGCCGACGCGGCCACCTGGTTCAACCAGCACGTTGCGGTCTCTTCGACGAATTCCGCGGACACGCTGATCACCATCGACGCCGCGGACACGATTACGCTGCACGGGGTCGCCAAGGCGAGCCTGTCGCAGAACGACTTCATTCTTCATATCGCCTGACCCGGCGTGCAGCGCCCTGCTATCGGCCCCGACCGCAAGCTCATCCCGCGGTGCACGCCTCGCGCCCGATTGGAACAAGCCCTCGCGCATGATATCCAGATCGGATGAAACGGCTGTGGGCGATACGGAGATGGTTCGCGCGGCGGTTCGGCTATGCCCGGCTGGCGTGCCTTGCGCTATTGGTCGGCAGCGCCGCGCTCCGCGTCTGGGATCCCGCCCCCGTTCAGGAGCTGCGGGTCAGGACATTCGATACCTTCCAGTTGCTCGAACCCCGGATCAAGACGGCGCGTCCCGTCACCATCGTCGATATCGACGAGAGGAGCCTCGCGGATCCCAAGCTCGGGCAATGGCCGTGGCCGCGGACGCGGATCGCCGACATCGTCACCAACCTGACTAGGCTCGGCGCGGTCGTGATCGCGTTCGATGCCGTGTTTTCTGAGCCGGACCGCCTCAATCCGGAAATCGCAGCCGATACGCTCGGCAATCTCGACGAGGAAATGCGCGCCAGGCTGCGGCAGTTGCCGAGCAATGACAGCATTCTTGCCGATGCCATCAAGAACTCCCGCGTGGTGCTCGGCGAGTCCGGTGGTCCTGACGTCCGCGCCGATCTCAACGAGAAGCTTCCCGTCACCGGCCTCGCCATGCTCGGCGAGGAGCCGCAGCGTTTCATGTTCCAGTTTCCCGGGCTGCTGCGCAACGTGCCGGTGCTGGAGGACGCGGCGGCCGGACGCGGCCTGTTCACGATCAGGCCCGAGCGTGACGGCATCGTTAGGCGGGTGCCGATGATCATGCTTGCGCAAGGCGTTACCATGCCGTCGCTGAGCTTCGAAATGCTGCGCGTCGCGAGCGGCTCGGACACCATCTTGATCAAGGCCGACGAGGCTGGCATCCAGAGCATCGGTGTCAGGGGATTTTCGATTCCGACCGATCGCAACGGCCAGCTCTGGGTGCACTATGCGAAGCGCGATCCTTCGATCTATGTCTCGGCCATCGACGTGCTGGAAGGGCGCGTCGCGCCGGACAGGATCGCGGGCAAGCTCGTGTTGATCGGCACCTCGTCGATCGGACTGAACGACATCAAGACGACGCCGGTGGTGCCGGCGATGCCCGGCGTCGAGGTTCACGCCCAGGTGCTGGAGAGCGCGCTGACCGGCGACGTGGTTTCGCAGCCGGGTTACGGCATCGGCGTCGAGTTCTTTGCCGCGCTGATCATGGGTCTCCTGGTCATCGCCTTCGCGCCGAAATTCGGACCGGTGACGCTGGTCGCAGTCGGCGGGTTGTTCGCATCGGTGCTGGTCGGCATATCCTGGTACTTCTACTCACAACACCGGCTGCTGATCGATTTCACCTATCCGCTGATGTCGACCACGGCGATCTATCTCACGCTGATCTTCTCCGCTTTCGTGCGCGAGCAGCGACAGCGCCGGCAGATCCGGTCGCAATTCGTGCAGTACATGTCGCCCGCGCTGGTCGAGCAGCTCGCGCAGTCGCCGGAGAAGCTGGTGCTTGGCGGTGAGGAGCGCGAGATGACCATCATGTTTTCCGACATGCGCGGCTTCACATCGATCTCGGAGACCTACAAGCGCGATCCGCAAGGCCTCACGGCACTGATGAACCGGTTTCTCACGCCGCTCTCGAATGCAATTCTTGCGCGAAAGGGCACGATCGACAAATATATGGGCGACGCCATCATGGCGTTCTGGAACGCACCGCTCGACGACAAGGACCACCAGATCAACGCCTGCGAAGCCGCGCTCGACATGCTGGAAAGCGTCGACGAGCTGAATCAGGTCCGCGAGCAGGAGGCGCGTGAAGGCGGTCACGTCTACGTGCCGCTCAACATCGGCGTCGGCCTCAACACCGGCACCTGCGTCGTCGGCAACATGGGCTCCGATGTGCGGTTCGACTATTCGGTCTTCGGCGACAGCGTCAATCTGGCATCGCGCCTGGAAGGGCAATCCAAGGAGTACGGCTTTCCCATCATCGTGGGATCGAAGACCGCGCTCGCCGTGAAGGACAAGTTCGCGATCCTCGAGCTCGACTTCATCATGGTGAAGGGCAAGAAGGAGCCCGAGGTGATCTATGCGATCGCCGGCCGCGAGGATGTGGCGAATTCCGGCCGCTTCCAGCGGCTGCGCAACCTGACCATCGAAATGCTCGCCTGCTACCGCACCCGCGACTGGGACGGCGCGCTCGCCGCGATCGAGCGCGGCCGCAAGACCGACGATGCGCGGGCGCTGCAACAACTCTACAGCCTTTATGAGGCGCGCATCATTGCCTTCCGGAAGGCGCCGCCGCCGGACGACTGGAATGGCGCGTTTGCGTTGCTGACGAAGTAGACGACGCAAACTCGCTGTCGTCCCGGCGAAAGCCGGGACCCATACGCCGCGGCTGAGGAAATAGGCACGCGGCCAGACGGCTTTCCAACAACACCCATTCGTGGTTATGGGTCCCGGCTTTCGCCGGGACGACGGTAGAGAGTTTTATTCCAGTCCGATCTGTGTCAGGTCCTGGAACCAGTGTTGCGCCTGGACGAACGTCTTCACCTTCGGCGACAGCGCGTGCGGATTGGTGTCGTGCACCACCCAGACCAGCGCCGCATCGTCGACGATCAGCGCGTGCGCCTGCGCCAACAGCTCATCTTGCTTGGCGGTGTCAAAAGTCTGCCTGGCCTCGTCGATCAGCGCGTCGACCTTCGGGTTCTTGTAGCCGCCCCAGTTCACCCCGACCGGCGCGACCTGGCCGGAATGGAAGAACCGCACGATGGCGTAAAGCGGATCCGACGTCACATAGGCGATGTTGTTGGCGGTGATGCCGGCGTTCATCTCGTCGGCCGCGCCCTTGCGCCAGTGCGTATATAATGTCTCGAGCTCGACCACCTTGAACTCGACGTCGATGCCGATCTCCTTGAAGCTCTGCTGCAGAAATTCGTTCATCGGCAGCGACAGCATCTGCCCGGTGCCGCCCTGCGCGATGATGAAGGTGGTCTTCAGCGGCTTGTCCTTCGAATAACCGGCTTCCTCCACCAGCTTCTTCGCGGTCGCGAGATCATATTTCAGATCGAAGGTCGGTTTGCCGAACCATGGGCTCGACGGATCGACCTGTCCCTTGGCTGGCTTCGCCAGACCATTCATCAAGCCGACCACGGCGTCGCGGTCGATCGCAAGGTTGAGTGCCTTGCGCAGGCGGATGTCGGCCCAGGGCGAGCCCGGCAGCACGCTCAGGTGATAATTCCAGACATGCGGTGTGACGTTGTCGACAATCTTCATGCCGGCGGCCTTGAGCTGCGGCACGGCGTCGGGTGCCGGCGTCTCGATCAGATCGACCTGGCCGGCCAGCAGCGCGTTGGTGCGCGTCAGCGCTTCCGGCATCGGGATCAGGATCATCTTGTCGACCTTCGGAATGCGCTTCTTGTCCCAATAGTCGGGGTTCTTGGTCAGCTCGGCGAGCTCGCGCGGCACCAGCTTGGTCAGTTTGAACGGGCCGGTGCCGGACGGCTGGCTCGCGAACTTGTCCCAGTCCCTGCCGAGCTTGTCGTACTGCGCCGGGCTGGAGATCAGGAACCAGAGCATCTGATACGGAAAGAAGGAGTCGACGGTTTTGGTCGTGATCTCGATGGTCGAGTCGTCGATCTTGCGGTAGCCCGCAACCGAGGGCAGGCGGGTCTTCACCTGCGCGCTCTGCCGCTTGTCGAACTGCGGTGCCTTGTCATTCAGCACCTTATCGAGATTCCAGATCACAGCGTTGGCGTTGAAGTCGCTGCCGTCATGGAATTTGACGCCCTTGCGCAGCGTGAAGCGCCACTTGGTCTTATCGTTGTCATCGACCTTCCATTCGGTCGCGAGTCCCGGCACCAGCCTGCCCGGCCGGTCGGCAACGTCCATCTCCCAGGCGACAAGCGCATCGTAGATCGTGTAGGCGGTGAACTGATAGGCCCCGGCGCCACGGTCGGGCTGGCCGGTCGTGAGCGGGATGTCGGCCATCGAAATGCCGTAGCGCACAATGGATTCGGCGCGCGCTGGCGTCGCCGGCCAGCCAGCGGCCATGCCAAGCACCATTGCCGACACAAGGATCGAACTGCGCCCACGCATATGAATGGCTCCGCTCATTGAAAGTTGGAGCCAAGCCTGCAAGCATGGTGCCAGATTAGGCACCATCACCCTGTCTTGCCGCCAAGGTGGGAAGAAATGACGCGCCCAGCGGTTCTATGCCGCAGATTTATTCCCTTTGGCACAGGCATTGCATACGCTTGCCCAAGAAATAATCACGTGAAGTCGAGAAGGGATTGCTCACATGCGTAAGAAGACCAACGCGACAGCGGCGGCGATGGTGCTGGCGCTTGCATTCGCGGCAGGCGTGCCGGCGATTGCAAGTGGCGAGACTGTGCTGCGAATTGGCATGACGGCTGCCGATATCCCGCGCACGCTCGGCCAGCCCGACCAGGGCTTCGAGGGCAATCGCTTCACCGGGCTGACGATGTACGACGGGCTGACGATGTGGGACCTGTCGTCGTCGGACAAGGCGAGCGTGATGATCCCCGGCCTCGCCACCGAGTGGAAGGTCGACGACGCCGACAAGACAAAATGGATTTTCAAGCTGCGGCCGGGCGTGAAATTCCATGATGGCAGCGACTTCAATGCCGATGCCGTGGTCTGGAACGTCGACAAGGTGCTGAAGCAGGATGCGCCGCAGTTCGACCCGAGTCAGGTCGGCGTCACGGCCTCGCGCATGCCGACGCTGGTTTCGGCGCGCAAGATCGATGACATGACGGTCGAGTTGACCACCAAGGAGCCGGACAGCTTCCTGCCGATCAACCTCACCAACCTGTTCATGGCGAGCCCGACGAAGTGGCGGCAATTCTACGACAAGGCCGAAGGCGCCGACGCCAAGGCGAAGTCGCAAGCAGCCTGGGCCGCGTTCGCCAGGGATGCCTCAGGCACCGGTCCCTGGAAGATGTCGAGCTTCACCCCGCGCGAGCGGCTCGAATTGGTGAAGAACGAGAATTACTGGGACAAGGCGCGCGTGCCGAAGGTCGACAAGATGGTGCTCTTGCCGATGCCGGAGGCCAATGCGCGCACCGCGGCACTGCTGTCGGGGCAGGTCAACTGGATCGAGGCGCCGGCACCGGATGCGGTGCCCGAGATCAAGCAACGCGGCTTCAATATCTACTCCAACGAGGAGCCGCATGTCTGGCCGTGGCAGTTCTCGCGTGTCGAGGGCTCGCCGTGGAACGATATTCGTGTCCGCAAGGCCGCCAATCTCTGCGTCGATCGCGAAGGGCTGAGTGAAGGTCTGCTTGCGGGTCTGATGGTGCCGGCCACCGGCACGTTCGAGCCCGGCCATCCCTGGCGCGGCAAGCCGACCTTCCAGATCAAGTATGATAAGCCCGCCGCGCAGAAGCTGATGCAGGAGGCGGGCTACGGTCCGAACAAGAAGCTGACGGTCAAGATCCAGACCTCGGCGTCGGGGTCAGGGCAGATGCTGCCGTTGCCGATGAACGAATATCTGCAGCAGGCTTTGGCCGAATGCTACTTTGATGTGCAGCTCGACGTCATCGAATGGAACACGCTGTTCACCAACTGGCGGCGCGGCGCCAAGGATCCGTCGGCCAACGGCGCCAATGCGATCAACGTCACCTATGCGGCGATGGATCCCTTCTTCGCGCTGGTGCGCTTCCTGCAGTCGGGCATGGCGCCGCCGGTGTCGAACAATTGGGGCTTCGTCAACGATCCGAAGTTCGATGCGCTGGTGAAGAAAGCCCGCGAAACCTTCGATCCGGTTGCGCGCGACGCGGCACTCGCCGAGCTGCATGCGGCCGAGGTCGACGATGCGGCGTTCCTCTTTGTTGCCCACGACGTCGCGCCGCGTGCGATGAGCCCAAAGATCAAGGGTTTTGTGCAGCCGAAGAGCTGGTTCGTCGACTTCTCGCCGGTCACGATCGTGCCGTGAGGCTGGCGGCATAAATCGATGTCCCCTCTCCCCTTGTGGGAGAGGGGAGCTTCGCGAAGCGAAGCCGGGTGAGGGGTTGTCTCCGCGGGTCGGACCTCTCATTTCCCGAATTCACGCTCCGCGGGGACAACCCCTCATCCGGCGCGCATGTCATGCGCGCCACCTTCTCCCACAAGGGGAGAAGGGAAGAAGCGAGTAACTCGTGTTCGCCTACACCGCCAGACGAATCGTCTACGTCATTCCGATCGTGCTCAGCGTTGCGCTGGTGTGCTTCCTGCTCGTGCACATCACACCGGGCGATCCGCTGGTCGCCGTGCTGCCCGCTGACGCATCCCAGGAGCTCGCCGCACAACTGCGCTCGGCCTACGGCTTCGACCGCCCGCTGCCGGTGCAGTTCGGGCTGTGGCTGTGGCGCGCGCTCCATGGCGATCTCGGCAATTCGATCGCAACCGGCCGGCCGGTGCTGACCGAGGTGGTGCGCGCGGTCGGCAACACCGTGATGCTGGCGATCGCGGCGGCGATCATCGGCTTCACGCTCGGCCTGCTGTTCGGCCTGATCGCCGGCTATTTCCGCGATACCTGGGTCGACAAGGTTGCGACCTCGGTTGCGATCGCCGGCGTGTCGCTGCCGCATTACTGGCTCGGCATGCTGCTGGTCATCATCTTCTCGGTGCAGCTCAACTGGCTGCCGGCGGTCGGTGCCGGCCCCGGCGGCTCCGGTGCCTGGGCATGGGATTGGGAGCATCTGCGCTATCTCGTGTTGCCGGCGATCACGACCGCGGTGATTCCAATGGGCATCATCACCCGCACCGTGCGCGCGCTGACCGGCGATATCCTAAGCCAGGATTTCGTCGAGGCTCTGCGCGCCAAGGGGCTGCGCGAGACCGAGGTGTTCCGCCATGTCGTCAAGAACGCCGCGCCGACCGCGCTCGCCGTGATGGGCCTGCAACTCGGCTACATGCTCGGTGGCTCGATCCTGATCGAGACGGTGTTCTCATGGCCCGGCTCGGGCCTGTTGCTGAATTCCGCGATCTTCCAGCGCGATCTGCCGCTGCTGCAGGGCACGATCCTGGTGCTGGCCTTGTTCTTCGTGCTGCTCAATCTCCTGGTCGACATCGCGCAGGCCGCGATCGACCCGCGCATCAAGCGGAGCTAGGCGATGAGTGCGATGACCGATGCCGCACTGCAGGCCGCGCCCGCGACGAAAGCGCGCGGCTATTGGTCGACCGTCGCGCGCCGCATCACCCGCGACAAGGTCAGCATGGCCTGCGCCATCGTCCTGGTGCTGATTTTTGCATCAGCGCTGCTCGCGCCCTGGCTTCATCTCGCCGATCCCTACCAGGGATCGATGATCCGCCGTCTTCGCCATATCGGCGCGCCCGGCTACCCGCTCGGCACCGACGAGCTCGGTCGCGACATGCTGGCGCGGCTGATCTATGGCGGACGGCTGTCACTGATCGTCGGCATCCTGCCTGTGATCCTCGCCTTCGTGATCGGCACCTCGCTCGGCCTCGTCGCCGGATATGTCGGCGGCAAGCTCAACACCGCGATCATGCGCACGGTCGACGTGTTCTACGCCTTCCCCTCGGTGCTGCTGGCGATCGCTATTTCAGGCGCGCTCGGCGCCGGCATTGTCAACTCGATCGTGTCGCTCACCGTCGTGTTCGTGCCGCAGATCACGCGCGTGGCGGAGAGCGTCACGACCGGCGTGCGCAACATGGATTTCGTTGAGGCCGCGCGCGCGTCGGGAGCGGGACCATTCACCATCATGCGCGTGCACATGCTCGGCAATGTGCTCGGCCCGATCTTCGTCTACGCCACCGGACTGATCTCGGTGTCGATGATCCTCGCTGCCGGTCTCTCCTTCCTCGGGCTCGGGACGAAGCCGCCGGAACCGGAATGGGGCCTGATGCTCAACACCCTGCGCACCGCGATCTACGTCAATCCGTGGGTCGCGGCGCTGCCGGGTGCAATGATCTTCGCGGTCTCGATCTGCTTCAACCTGTTGAGCGACGGCATGCGCAGCGCGATGGATATCAGGAACTAGAGCGATGAGCGACGCCAATCTTTCAGCCGACATGCTGGAGCCGGTCGCCGACATCGGCGGCGCCGCGCAGCCGCTGTTGCAGGTCAAGGGACTGACCAAGCACTTTCCGGTGCGCGGCGGGCTATTCAGCCCGCGCAAGACCGTGCGTGCTGTCGACGACGTCTCCTTCGCGGTCATGAAGGGCGAGACCGTCGGCATCGTCGGCGAATCCGGCTGCGGCAAGTCGACCACCGCACGGCTCTTGATGCATCTGATGATGCGCGATGCCGGCGATATCGTCTATGATGGGATGCAGGTCGGCCGCGCGCTCAGTCTGCGCGAGCTGCGCCGCGGCATGCAGATGGTGTTCCAGGACAGTTACGCATCGCTCAATCCGCGTCTCACCATCGAGCAATCGATCGCCTTTGGGCCGAAGGTCCACGGCATGGCCGATGGCGCGGCGCGCACGCTGGCGCGGGAGCTGCTCGGCAAGGTCGGTTTGCGGCCGGAGACCTTCGCCAACCGCTATCCGCACGAGATTTCCGGCGGCCAGCGTCAGCGGGTCAACATCGCCCGCGCGCTCGCGCTGTCGCCGCGGCTCGTGATCCTCGATGAAGCGGTCTCTGCGCTCGACAAGTCGGTCGAGGCGCAGGTGCTCAATCTGCTGGCGGACCTCAAGCGCGAGTTCGGGCTCACCTATCTCTTCATCAGCCACGATCTCAACGTGGTCCGCTACATCTCCGACCGCGTGCTGGTGATGTATCTCGGCGAGGTCGTCGAGCTCGGCCCGGTCGATGCGGTCTGGGATGCGCCGGCGCATCCCTATACCCGGGCGCTGCTCGCAGCGATGCCGTCGTCCGATCCCGACCGGCGTACCGAGGTGCCGCCGATCTCCGGCGATCCACCCAATCCGATCGATCCGCCACCGGGTTGCCGGTTTCACACCCGCTGTCCGTTTGCGGAGCCGCTTTGCGCAAACGCAACGCCAAAGCTCGGCGATCTCGATACAATGGGCCACCAAGCGGCGTGCTACATGGCCATTCCGGGCTCAGGGCACAGCCGCGCGCCGGCAAAAGCAAACGGAGAAAACGGGGCATGACCAGACCCACACCCAAGGACGTCAAGGTGATCGCGCACGTCACCGACGTGCCCGCCGATGATGAGGTGGCCAACCGTATCGCCAATTCGATCGGACCCGCATTCGACGGCTTCGCGCCGATCTCCGGCACGCTGCCGTTCGATCTCGAACCTGCGAGCTTCCTGCTGGCGCAGGTCGCGCAGAAGATCGAGAAGGTGTCGAAATGAGCACCGAACCCGCCTTGATGACCCTGACCGCAGTCGCGAAGGCGATTGCCGAGAAGAAGGTCTCGTCGCACGAGGTAACGCGCGCCGTGCTGCACCGGATCGCGGAGTGGCAGCCTCGTCTCAACGCCTATATGGCGATCGAATCAGAAGAGGCGCTTGCCGCCGCCACCGAGGCCGATGCCGAGCTTGCGAAAGGCAGCAGCCGCGGCGTGCTGCATGGCGTGCCGATGGCGCACAAGGACATGTACTACGACGCCGGCAAGGTGGTGACCTGCGGCTCGCTGATCCGCCGCGATTTCGTGCCGAAGACGACCGCGACCGCGCTGCAGCGCCTGAAGGATGCCGGACAGATCCGGCTCGGCTCGTTGCAGATGGTCGAGTTCGCCTACGGCCCCACAGGCCACAATGTGCACTACGGCCCGGTGCACAATCCCTGGAACGTCGATCACATCACTGGCGGCTCGTCGTCGGGCTCCGGCGCGGCGGTCGCGGCGCGCCTGACCTTTGCGGCTCTCGGCTCCGACACCGGCGGCTCGGTGCGCATGCCCGCGCATTTCTGCGGCGTCACCGGCCTGAAGACCACGGTCGGACGCGTCAGCCGCGCCGGTGCGATGCCGCTGTCGCAGTCGCTCGACACCGTCGGTCCGCTGGCGCAGACCGCGGAGGATTGCGCGCTGCTGCTTGGCCTGATGGCCGGCGCGGATACCGAGGATCTCACCGCCTCGAACCAGCCGGTGCCGGATTACATGGCCGCGACCAGGGAGTCGTTGAAAAGCCTGAAGATCGGCGTGCCCACGGCGTTCTACGTCGACGATCTCGATCCCGAGGTGGCGCGCATCCTCGACGAGACCATTGCGACGCTGAAGAGCGAAGGCGCCGAGATCGTCAAGGTCGAGCTGCCGGATCAGCGCCAGCTCAGCTCGGCCTCGCAACTGGTGCTCGCGGTCGAGGCGGCGGCCTTCCACAAGCGCTGGATGATCGAGCGGCCACAGGATTACGGCGCGCAGGTGCTGATGCGTTTGCAGAATGGCCTGACGATTCCGGCGGTCACCTATCTCGAGGCGATGCGCTGGCGCGGGCCGGCGCTCGCTGCGCACAATGCCGCGGTCAGCGGCGTCGATGCGGTGATCGCGCCGTCGTCCCCGGTGCCGGCGCCGACGATTGCCGAGAGCGATGTCGGCAACGGTCCGGGGGCGGACGCGGTGATCCAGCGGCTGACGCGGTTCACCCGCCCGGTCAACTATCTCGGCCTGCCGTCGCTCTCCATCCCCTCCGGCTTCACGAAGGCGGGCCTGCCGGTCGGCATGCAACTGATCGGCCGCTCCTTCGAGGAGGCCGCGCTGCTCCGGATCGGTGCCGCCTTCCAGCGCGCTACCGATTATCACGCACAGGTGCCGAAACTCGCATGACCAACCTCGTCGAGATCAACAACCTCAACATTCGTTTCACCGGCGATCGGACGGTCCATGCCGTGAACGACCTCAGCCTGTCGCTCGGCGAGGGCGAGGTGTTGGGGCTGCTCGGCGAGTCCGGCTCCGGGAAGAGCGTGACGCTGCGTGCGCTGATGCGGCTGCTGCCGAAGAAGCGCACGCAGATGTCCGGCAGCGTCAAGGTGCTGGGCCGGGAGGTGCTGACGATGGACGACGAGGCGCTGTCCGCGTTCCGCGGCCAGATCGTCTCGATGATCTTCCAGGAGCCGGCGCTCGCGCTCGATCCGGTCTATACCATCGGGCGGCAGATCGCCGAAACCGTGATGCGGCACGAAGGCAAGAGTGAGCGCGAAGCGATGGCGCGTGCACTCGAGATGCTGGAGGTGGTGCGGATTCCGTCCGCCAAGCGGCGGCTGGAATCCTATCCGCACGAGATGTCGGGCGGCATGCGGCAGCGCGCGATGATCGCGCTGGCGCTCGCGTGCAAGCCGAAGATCCTGCTCGCGGACGAGCCGACCACGGCGCTCGACGCCACCGTGCAGATCCAGATCCTGCTGTTGCTGCGCGAGCTGCAGCGCGAGTTCGGCATGTCCGTCATCTTCGTCACTCACGACATCGGCGTTGCCATCGAGATCTGCGACCGCGTCGCCGTGATGTATGCCGGTCAGATCGTCGAGCAGGGCGCGTTGCGCGAGATTGTGCGCAGGCCGGTCCATCCCTACGCCAAGGGGCTGCTGGCCTCGACCATCCATGGCGCGAAGCGCGGCGAGCGGCTGGAGACCATTCCGGGCACGCCGCCTTCGCTCGATCGCGCGCCGACCGGCTGCTGCTTCGCGCCGCGCTGCGGCCTCGCCCAGTCGCGCTGCAGCGAAAGCCTGCCGACCAACGTGCAGATAGCACCCGGGCATGTCGCGCGCTGCGTGCTGGCCGAGCCGGCGGTCGCAGCGGTTTAGCCTGCGCGAGGCGACCGGCGGATTGCGGCTGCGCGACGGGAAGCTAGCGCCCGGTTCCGATTGCAGCACCGGGCGATTGCAGGCCTCGGCCCGCTGTTGCGGATCCCTGGTTCCGTCGACTGGACCCACGGCATTGGGTCCCAACGCCGTGGCAGGCCCCCCGAACCTGACAGTCCACTTGTTCCGGCAACCACGGGATGAGTAGATCGGGTCCGGGCCAAGGCCGGCTGCCTGGAGCCCGGGTTTGGCGTCCGGCTGCGGCGCGTTGCTCCATGGCGAGATCGGCCGGGTCTCGATGGCGGCCGTTCTCGTGCCTTTTCCAAAAACACGGCCCGGTTCGGCGACAAACTAGCCATCATTCCTTCAATTCCCCGTGCCATCACCAACTTGCGGTCGCGAACCGGTCTCTCGGTTAACGCGACTTAAATGGTGGATGGTCACACAAAAATGGACGATGGCCACAAACGTCGGTACAACGTGGCTTTCACATAACCCTTTGGCAGAGACTGGACTTTATGGCAGCCGTTCCCGCCGTCCGGCGTTCCGAACTGGGAGACGCGCTGCGCGCGTGCCGCAGTGCCTTCATTGGCGTTGGTTTCATGAGTTGCATGATCAACCTGTTGTACCTGACAGGTTCGATGTTCATGCTGCAGGTCTACGACAGGGTGCTGCCGAGCCGCAGCGTTCCGACGCTGGTCGGCCTCGTGGTCATCGCCGCCGGCCTTTACATTGCCCAGGGAGTGCTCGATCTGCTGCGCGGCCGGATTCTCGGCCGCATCGGAACCTCGCTCGACGAAGCGCTCAACGCGCGGGTGTTCGACACCATCATCCGGCTGCCCCTGATGGCCGGCAATCGCAGTGAGGGCCTGCAGCCGCTGCGCGACCTCGACAATGTGCGCTCCTTCCTCGGCAGCATGGGGCCTGGTGCATTCTTCGATCTGCCCTGGCTGCCGTTCTACATGGCGATCTGCTTCGCGTTCCATTGGCTGCTCGGCGTCACCGCGCTGGTTGGCGCCATCATTCTGGTGGCGCTGACCTTGATCACCGAATACCTATCGCGGGCGCCTGCCAAGGATGCGCTGACGCTTGCAGCGCGTCGCAACGATATCGCGGCGTCCAGCCGCCGCAATGCCGAGGTGCTCGTAGCGATGGGCATGGCCGGGCGAATGAATAAGCGCTGGAACGATGCCAACGAGGACTACCTGGCCGGCAACCAGCGCGCGAGCGACGTCGCCGGCGGGTTGGGTGCGGTCGCCAAGGTGCTGCGCATGATGCTGCAGTCGTCCGTGCTTGCGGTCGGCGCCTATCTGGTGATCCACCAGGAAGCCACCGGTGGCATCATCATCGCCGGCTCGATCCTGAGCGCCCGGGCGCTGGCGCCGGTCGATCTGGCGATCGCGCACTGGAAGGGTTTCGTCGCTGCGCGCCAGAGTTGGCACCGGCTCAACCGGCTGCTGCAGCAGATGCCGGCGCGGCCTGAGCAAACCCTGTTGCAGCCGCCGGCGAAGAGGCTGTCGATCGAGGGTGTGACCATGGTCGCGCCGGGCGATCAGCGCGTGATCGTGCAGGATGTTAGCTTTACGGTCGAAGCCGGCAGCGGCGTCGGCGTGATCGGTCCGAGCGGTTCCGGCAAGTCGTCGTTGATCCGGGCGTTGGTCGGCGTCTGGACGCCGGTCCGCGGCAAGGTGCGGCTCGACGGCGCCGCGCTCGACCAATGGTCGTCGGACGTGCTCGGACGCCATGTCGGGTATCTGCCGCAGGACGTCGAACTGTTCGGCGGCACGATCGCGCAGAACATCTCCCGCTTCGATCCCGACGCCAAGTCCGATGCCATCATCGCGGCGGCCAAGGAGGCCGGCGTCCACGAGATGATCATCAAGATGCGCGAGGGCTATGACACCCAGGTCGGCGAGCAGGGCAGTGCGCTCTCGGCCGGCCAGGCGCAGCGCGTCGCGCTGGCGCGCGCGCTTTACGGCAAACCGTTCCTGGTCGTGCTCGACGAGCCGAATTCCAATCTCGACAGTGAGGGTGACGAGGCGCTGACCCGCGCGGTGCGCTCGGCGCGGGAGCGTGGCGCGATTGTCGTCGTGGTCGCGCATCGCCCGATCGGCATCGAAGGCGTGGATCAGCTCCTGGTGCTGAAGGACGGCCGCATGCAGACCTTCGGACCCAAGGATGTCGTGCTCGGCCAGGTGCTGCAGCGTGTCGCGCCGCCCGCGCCGGTCAGGATCGTTGCCGATGCGGGAGCAGCCAAGTCATGACCGATCTCCCGCGCAACGCACATCAATCGATCAGGAAACATCTGATCGTAGGGCTTGCCATGGTGCTGGTTCTGGCCGGCGGCGTCGGCGGCTGGGCCTCGACGGTGCCGATCTCGGGCGCATTGATCGCGCCGGGCTCCGTGGTCGTCGATACCAACGTCAAGAAGGTGCAGCATCCGACCGGCGGCGTGGTCGGCGAGATCCTGGCGCGTGACGGCGATACGGTGAAAGCCGGCGACGTCGTGGTGCGTCTCGACGAGACGGTCGTGAAGGCAAGCCTTGCGATCGTGGTCAAGACCTTGAACGGTCTTTACGCGCGCGCCGCGCGGCTGGAGGCCGAGCAGCAGGGCCGCGACAAGATCGTCTTTCCACCGCAGCTCGCCGAGCATGCCAACGATCCCGACGTTCGCGATGTCATGGCGAGCGAAACCAAGCTGTTCGAGGTCCGGGTGAATGGCCGCACCGGCCAGAAGGCGCAGCTCCGCGAGCGTGTCGTCCAGCTCAACGAAGAGATCGCGGGGCTCCAGGCCCAGGAGCAGGCCAAGGACAAGGAGATCGCGCTGGTTCAGCAGGAGCTGGTCGGCGTCCGCCAGCTCTATGAGCAGCATCTGGTGCAGCTCACCCGGCTGACCACGCTGGAGCGCGACGCGGCCCGGCTCGCCGGCGAGCGTGCGCAGTACATCGCTCAGCGCGCGCAGGCCAAGGGCAAGATCACCGAGACCGAGCTGCAGATCATCCAGGTCGACAAGGATATGCTTGCCGAGGTTTCCAAGGATCTGCGCGAGACCAACGACAAGATCGGCGAGTATGTCGAGCGCAAGGTTACCGCGGAAGACCAGCTCCGCCGCATCGACATCCGCGCACCGCAGGACGGCGTCGTGCTGCAGTCGACCGTGCATACGGTCGGCGGCGTCATCACCGCGGGCGACGCGATCATGATGATCGTGCCGAAGGCCGACGCGCTGTCGGTCGAAGCCAAGGTCAATCCGCAGGACATCGACAAACTGCAGATCGGTCAGAAAACGTTGCTGCGGCTCTCCGCCTTCAACCAGCGCACCACACCTGAGCTCAACGGCGTCGTCACCCGCGTCTCCGCCGACACCACGACGGATCAGCGCACCGGGCAGTCCTACTACACCATCCGCGTCTCGATGCCGCCGGAGGAAGTCGCCCGCCTCGGCAGCGAGGTCAAGATCATCCCGGGCATGCCGGTGGAAGCCTTCGTGCAGACCGGCGATCGCACCATGCTGTCCTATCTGATGAAGCCGCTGAGCGACCAATTCATGCGCTCGTTCCGCGAGAAGTGAGTATCGGGCGCGAGCTCATTGGCCCGTCATCCTGAGGTGCGAGCGGAGCGAGCCTCGAAGGATGCACGGCCCCGCCGGTGGCCGTCGATCCTTCGAAACGCGCTTCGCGCTCCTCAGGATGACGGGGAGAAATCGAGCCCGTAGGCGAATATCCGACGTCGTCGAGCGTAGCGCGGCGTGAGGCGATCACCGCGACAGATTCTTCAGCAGCAACTCCAGCGCCGCCTTGGCGAACGCCTGCATGTTGGCCTGCCGGTCGCTGCCGCCGGTCTCGAGCGTGATTACCTGCTGTTGTGGTCCGGCGACCGCCATGCAGCTATGGCCGGCGGCGTCACCATAGCGGTTGCCGGTCGGTCCGGCTGCGCCGGTTTCCGACAATCCCCAATCGGTCGAGAGGCGCTCGCGGATCTGCCGCGCGAGCAGTTGCGCGTAGGGCTCCGACGCCGAGCGGATGCCCCGCATGGCATCGTCCGGAATGTCCATCAGCGCGCGCCGGGCGTCGCGGGTGTAGATCACTCCGCCGCCGATGAAATAGGCCGACGCCCCGGGCACCGCGAGCAGCGATGCCGAGATCAATCCCCCGGTCGAGGATTCTGCGACGGCGATCGTCTGCTTGCTCGCGATCAGTTTTTTGGCGATCTGCTCGGCGATGGATACGAGCTCGGTCATCGGCAGCCTTTCTGTTGTGCCATGAAAATTATCCGGGGCGTCCTGCCGTCCTAGCACACCACATCGCCCTCTGCCGAGTTGCCCGCCACCGGCAGGCCTGCTTGAATGCCGTGCAAACAAGTTGGCGTCGCCACGGGCGCGCCGATCAGAGGAAACATCATGACGTCGCCGATCGCGGGCGGCGTGGATTGCGATCTGCATCCCGCCGTGCCTCATCTCACCAGCCTGCTGCCCTACTTGAACGACTACTGGCGCGACCAGGTGACGACGCGTGGCATGACGGACCTGATCTCGCAATCCTATCCGCTCAATTCGCCGATTTCGTCGCGGCCGGATTGGCGGCCGGCGCAGGGCAAGCCGGGCTCTGATATCGCCGACATGCAGCACCAGGCGCTCGACAAGTTCGGCACAGCCTACGGCATCTGCAATCCGCTCTACGGCGTGCAGATGGTGTTTTCCGAGGACATGGCGAATGCATTCTGCCGCGCGCTGAACGACTGGCTGGTAAAGGAATGGCTCGACAAGGATGATCGCCTGCGCGGCTCGATCGTGATCCCAGTGCAAAGCATCGAGAAGGCGGTCGCGGAGATCGAGCGTTGCGCGCAGGATAAGCGCTTCGTGCAGGTGCTCATGCTGGTCATGGGCGACATGCCGCTCGGCAAGCGCCATTATTGGCCGATCTACGCGGCGGCCGAGCGCCTCGGGCTACCGATCGGCATCCATGCCGGCAGCGCCTATCACAATCCGCCGACCTCGGTCGGCTGGGGCTCCTATCACATCGAGGATTATGTCGCGCAGGCGCAGGCATTCCAGACCCAGCTCACCAGCCTGATCGTCGAGGGGGTGTTCGCGCGCCATCCGAACCTGAAGATGGTGATGCTGGAATCGGGTTTCACCTGGCTGCCGCCGTTCCTGTGGCGGCTGCACAAGTTCTGGCGCGGTGTGCGCATGGAAACGCCGTGGGTCGACCGTGCGCCGCTGGAGATTGTGCGCAGCAACATCCGTTTCTCGCTGCAACCGGTCGACGCGCCGCCGGAACCCGATACGCTGAATCGGCTGTTCGACCATATGCAGTCGGACGAATTGCTCCTATTCTCGACCGACTATCCGCATTGGCAGTTCGACGGCGATGACGTGCTGCCGGAGGGATTATCGCCGGATCTCGTGCGCAAGATCATGGTCGACAATCCACACGCGACTTATACGCGCTTGAAAGTCAAGGAGACGACGCCATGAACGTCCAGCTTCGCGAACCTCCGCAAGCCGCATCGTCCACCGCCATCAAGACCGCGATTGCCGATTGCGACATCCATCCGGCGCGCGCGACGGCGGACGAGCTGTATCCGTTCCTGGCAAAGCGGTGGCACGCGCATCTCGAAACCTTCGGCGTCCATGCCTATCAGGGCATGATGGGCGGACCGCCCTATCCGAAGGCGCAGCCCAACGCCTCGCGCCGCGACGCCTATCCGCCGGAGGGCGGCCCGCAGGGTTCTTCGCTGTCCTTCATGCAGAAGCAGCTTCTCGATCCTAATAATGTCGCGCTCGGGGTGCTCAATCCGCTCAACACCGGCCAGGGCATTCGTAATCAGGATCTCGCCGGCGCGATCTGCTCGGCGGTCAACGACTGGCAGATCGAGAAATGGACCAGCAAGGATTCGCGGCTGAAGGGCTCGATCGTCGTCGCCAATGAGGACGGCGTCTCGGCCGCCGCCGAAATCCGCAAGCGCGCAGGCGACAAGAACTTCGTCCAGGTTCTCTTGCTCAGCCGCAACGTCGAGCCGCTCGGTCAGCGCCGCTATTGGCCGATCTACCAGGTCGCGGAAGAGGCTGGCCTTCCGATCGGCGTGCATGCCTTCGGCTTCGGCGGCAATCCGATCACCGCATCGGGCTGGCCGAGCTATTACATCGAGGAGATGGTCGGCCATTCGCAGTGCCAGCAGACCGCGCTGGCGAGCCTCGTGCTCGAAGGCGTGTTCGAGCGCTTCCCGAAATTGAAGATGGTGATGGTCGAAGCCGGCTTCGGTTGGGCGCCGTCGCTGGCTTGGCGGCTGGACAAGGTGTTCGCGCGGCTGCACGCCGAGGTGCCGCATCTGAAACGCAAGCCGTCGGACTATATCCGCGACCACATCTGGTGGACGACACAGCCGATGGAGGATCCGGAAAACCGTGATCACCTGTTCCAGACCATCGAATGGATCGGCTGGGACAAGCTGTTGTTCGCGACCGACTATCCGCACTGGGATTACGACGACCCGTCGCGCGTGTTGCCGGCCGGCGTCAGCGACGCCAACAAGCAGGCGTTCTATCTCGATAACGCGAAGAAGCTCTACGGTATCGCATAAATGGCGCGTCATGTGGTTGCCCCGGTGGATGAACTGCCGCCGGGTTCGCGAAAGTCCATCGAGATCGATGGACGACCGATCGTGGTCTTCAACGTCAAGGGCGAGTTCTTCGGTCTCTTGAATCGCTGTCCGCATCAGGGCGCGGCGCTGTGCGAGGGCCCGCTGATCGGTCTGGCGTCGTCGTCCGATCCCGGCGAAATCGAATACACCAAGCTCGGTGAGATCCTGCGCTGCCCGTGGCACGGCTGGGAGTTCGACATCCGCACCGGCCAGTCCTATTGCGATCCCCGCCGGTTCCGCGTGCGCGCTTACCCGGTCAATGTTGAAGCGGGCACGAACCTCGTGAAGGGGCCCTATGTCGCCGAGACCATCAAGGTTGCGGTCGAGAGCAACTACGTGGTGGTCGACCTGTAGCCGCGATCTTCCCCGGTATTCGCGTTCACGGGATCCGGTATCGATGAGCGTTTCGCGAAACCTCCTGATGCGTGCGTTTGGCCGCCCTCAAGGCCTGCTCGGGAGGTTGGGCGGCACCATCATGGCGCGCATGAATGCGGATTGCGGGGCTTGGGTGGTGGAGCTTCTCGAGGTCGAAGCTGACGACAGCGTGCTTGAGGTCGGGTTCGGTCCCGGCGCCGTCATGCAGCGCCTGTCCGGTCTCGTTTCAGCCGGGAGCGTTGTGGGCGTCGATCCGTCGGCCGAGATGGTGGAGCAGGCGCGGAGCCGGAACGCGGCGGCCGTCCGGAGTGGGCATATCGACCTGCGGCTCGGCTCTGTGGAGCGCCTGCCGTTCGGCGACAACAGCTTTGACAAGGCGCTCGCGATCAACTCGATGCAGGTCTGGCCGGATGCGATCGCAGGTTTGCGCGAGATCCGGCGGGTGCTGAAGCCGGGCGGCAGGATCGCGCTTGGCTTCACCGCCTATTCCGGCCAGCCGAACGAAGGGCTTGCGGAAAAGCTGACCGCCGCCGGCTTTGCGGGGGCAAGCCTGGTGAAAACGGACAAGTGGTTCTGTGCCCTGGCCACAAAGCCATGAGGCCAGATGACGCGCGCTATTGCGGCCCGCCGCTCGTCATGGCCTGCCGCTCGCGCGCGTAACGCACCAGCGCGACGAAGCGATAGATGCCGTGCACGAACTTGCCGTAGGGCATCGTGATGAACAGCGCGAACACCACGCCGAGATGCAGCGCCAACAGCGGGCCCATCGCGCCGGTGTCGCGCCAGAATAGCAGCGCAAGTCCGGTGATACTGGTCAGGAACAGCATCGCGATGAACGCGGTGTCCATCCCCATGCGCTGCTCGTCGACCAGCACGCGGTCGCGCTTCCATTTCTCAGTGAGCAGGCCGATCGGGCCGATCACGAGGCCGATGCCGCCGAGTGTTCCGAGCACGACCGGCAGATCCCACCACGCATACGGCGCCTCGCGCGCCAGCAGATAATGATAGAGCGTGCCGACACAGGTCGCGGCGAAGCACAGGGCGAAGCCGTAGAAGGTGAAATGGTGATACAGCTTGCGGCGATCGGTCGGGCGGTCGTCCTCGTTGAAGCAGCCGACCCCGCCGCCGTCGAGATAGCGCAGCTCGCCGGCGTCGCGGATCGCTTGCAGCAGCGCCTTGCTGTCGGTCCTCATGCCGACCGGCTCGCCGATGTCGCGCCAGAACGCGCGCACGCCCATGACCAGCGCAAGAATCGCATAGAGGATGGCCAGGCCGAACAGCAGCGCCATCGCGTTGTGCGGCATCAACCGATAGAACGCGCCGGGGCCTGTGTGGATGCCATAGAGCACGGCGCGGTCGTTGGCCGCGGCGAAGCCGAAGATGAAAGCGGCGACGCTCAACGCCGCGATCAGGCTGATGACGAGGCCGTTGCGCGCAAACGCGCCGGCAAGCGCGCGCGGCCAGGCATAGGCGGCGTAGGATTCGGCGCGGGCGATCGCGAGGGTCTGCGGCACATTGACGTTGAATTCGTGCGGCGGCGAGAACTGGCAGTCGGTGTAGCAGGCGCCGCAAGCATGGCAGAGATTGGCGAGGTAGTTGAGATCGCCATCGGTGAAGGCGCGGCGCATCTCCATCGCGGGGAACACCGCGCACAGGCCCTCGCAATAGCGGCAGGAGTTGCACACCGTCATCAGACGGTCGGCTTCCTGCAAGATCCTGGTCCCGTGCATCGCTTCGTTCGCCTCGCTACTTCCGGGTCAGCCCCTTGCCTTCCAGCCATGCCTGGATCAGGCCGGCGACTTCGGCGTTGTTCTTGTCCATCATCATCATGTGCGAATTGCCCTTGATGCCGACCTTCGGCAGGTCGACGACGTCGACGCTGCCGCCGGCGGCCTTGATGGCGTCGGCAAAGGCGACGCCGGTGGCGCGGATCTTCGGCCAGCGCGAATCGCGCTCGATGTAGTCGCCATAGACGATCAGCGTCGGGATGTCCTTCAGCGCATCGACCTTGGCGGGATCGCCGACGCCGGCCGGCTCGATCGCGATCAGCGCCTTCACCTTGTCGGGCCGTGCCTGCGCGACCTTGAAGCCGAAGGTGCCGGCCTGGCTATGGAACAGGATGATGCAGCGCCCGACGCGATCGATCTCAGCGATATAGGCCGCGATCGTCGCGTCATCGGTGGTGGTCCAGCGCGGCACGTTCTGCTTGACGAAGTTCTCATAGCCTTCGTTCGGGAATTGGCTTCCCGGCATCAGCCTCCGCTTGGCGGGATCTGGATCGTATGAACCCGGACCGTCGCCGATGCGAAAGCGCTCGAACGGATTGGCGGTGGTGAGAAACACCGGGTCGCCCTTGAAGATATCGGGATATTGCGCCCAGCCGGCGCGGCCACGCTCGACAGCGTCTGAATTGTAGACGCTCCAGCCCTTGCGCAGGAAGTAGTTCAGCCAGCCCTCGCGGCCGTCCGGGGTGGTCTCGTAGGTGACGCCGGTCAGTCCGCCGCCGTGCCACAGCAGCAATGGATAGGCGCCCGTCTCGTGCTGCGGCAGGAAGTACTGCACGTACATCTGCTCGACCTGGTAGGTGCCGTTCGGATCGACTTTTGCCGGCACGCCACCCGGCGTGAAGGTGACCTCCTTCACCGGCTTGCCTTTGATCTCGACGAGGCGGCCGCCGACATGGAACGAGCCCATGTCACGCAGCGCGATCGGCTCGGCGGCGTGCGTGACGGTCGACGCCATCAGGATGGCGGCAGCGGAGACAAGTGCAAATCGCGACATCGGTGCTCCCGCTTTCTGCTCCGTCTTCCCGCTCTTCGCGGGGTCGAGACGAGCGAAGCTCGCTCTTAGAGGGTCGGGGTGATTGGCTCTTTCCATGCACCGAGCTCGCGGAGCGTCCCCCTCACCCGGATTGCTTCGCAATCTGACCTCTCCCCGCAGGCGGAGCGAGGTGAGCAGGACGCGGCGCTCAGTTCCGCGCATGCTTCGCCGCTTCCCGGCCGGCGACGCGGCCGAACACGCTGCCGATGGTCATGCCGATGCCGGCGGCATATCCCTTGCCCAGCACGTTGCCGGCCATGATCTCGCCGGCGGCGAACATGTTGGCGGAGGGCTTGCCATCCTTCATCAGGATCCGCGCCGCTTTGTTCACGCGGGTGCCGAGATAGGTGAAGGTGATGCCAGGTCGTACCGGATAGGCGAGGTAGGGCGGCGTCTCGATCTTGCGCGCCCAATGCGTCTTTGGCGGCGTGATACCCTCGGTGCGGCAGTCATCGAGGATGGTGTGGTCGAAGGTGCCCGATAGCACCGCGGCGTTGAATTCGGTGATGGTCTTCTCCAGCGCGCTCGGATCGAGCTCGAGCTTGCCGGCGAGTTCGGCAATCGTCGCGCCCGCGATCGGCGGAAACAGCGTCGGCATGAAGCTGGTGACCACAGTCGAATCGAAGATGATGTAGGCAATCTGGTCCGGCTGCGCCGCGACCAGTCGGCCCCAGATCGCATAGCGCTTCGGCCAGATGTCCTCGCCCTCGTCGTAGAAGCGTTCGGCGTGCTTGTTGACGACGATGCCGAACACCACAGAGTCGTGCCGCGTGATGATGCCACCGTCGAATTTCGGCGCGCGCGCGTCGATCGCCACCGCGTGACATTGCGTGGGATCGCCGATCTCCTGCACGCCCTTGGCGAGCAGCATCTTCAGGATTGAGCCACGGTTATAGGGCGTGCCGCGGATCAGGAAATTGTCGGCGGCCTCGCCCCAATGTTCCTTCAGCCATTCGATATTGGCCTCGAAGCCACCGGCCGCCGCCACCAGCGTCGAGGCGCGCACCTCGGTCTTGCCGTTCACCGGCTGCTTCAACTGAGCCGAAAGGAACATGCCGTCCTCGATCCTGAGATCGATCGCCTCGGCGTCATAGAGGATGTCGACGCCGATCTCCTCGGCGGTGCGATAGAGCGCGTTGAGCATGGCGCGGCCGCCGCCGAGAAAGAATGAATTGGTGCGTCCAAGGCTCAGCGTGCCGCCGAGCGAGGGTTGCCAGCGCACGCCCTGTTCGACGATCCAGTTCAGGATGTCCTTGGACTCGTGGATCATGAAGCGGGCCAGTTCCTCGTCGGTCTGGCCGCCGGTCACCAGCAGCAAATCCTTCCAGAATTCCTCCTCGGTGTAGGGGCCGGTGAGAATCTCGGTCGCCGCGTCGTGGGCGCAGCGCATGTTGCGGGTGTGTCGGGTGTTGCCGCCGCGGTAGAACTTCGGCGCGCCTTCCAGCACCAGCACGGAAGCGCCCGCCCGTCTGGCGCTGATCGCAGCGCAGAGGGCGGCATTGCCGCCCCCGATCACCAGCACGTCGAACCTGCGCGTCAAGTCAACCATGCGCTCTTGTTATCGTTGCTGGCATGGAAAGCAACACGGCCGGGCGGATACCTGATCCGCCCGGCCGTGATGTGGAATATCAGGCCACCACCGTCTCGCGCTGCGCGGCGGTCTGGCCGCCGCGATAGACGATCAGTGCGGCAGTGATGCCGAGCGCTGCGGCGCACATCAGCCAGAAGCCCGGCGAGGCCTTGTCGCCGGTATGCTGGATCAGCCAGGTCGAGGCGAACGGCGTGAAGGTGCCGAACAGCCCCGCCGCCAGCGCGAATGCCAGCGAGAAGCAGGTGGTGCGGACATGCGCCGGCACGATTTCGACCAGGCAGCCCAGCATGGTGCCGCTGTAGACGCCGAAATAGAACGAGAACATCATCTCGACCGCCAGCATCTTGCCGAAGGTGGGATCGGTGACGAGCCAGTGCAGCGCCGGATAGGCGGTCACGAAGGACAGGCCCGCGATCGCCAGCAGCACCGGCTTGCGGCCGAGCCGGTCGGAGACCGCGCCGCCGACCGGATTCCAGATGAAGTTGGTCACCGCGACCAGCAGCGTGACCAGGAGCGCATCGCGGGTCGTCAACTTCAGCACGCTCTTGCCGAAGGTCGGCGTGTAGACCGTGACGAAGTAGAAGGTCGTGGTAGTCAGCACCGCGATCATCATGCCCAGAATGACGATGCGCCAGTTCGCCATCGCCGATGCGAACACCTCGCTTGCGGTCGGGTGCTTCTTCATCGCCAGGAACGCCGGGGTTTCCTCCAGCGTCCGGCGCAGGAAGAAGATCACGGGAATGATCAGGCAGCCGACGAAGAACGGGATGCGCCAGCCCCAGGCCGCGACAGTGTCGGCCGGCATGCTCTCGTGGAGCACGTAGCCGAGAATCGAGGCGACGAAGATCGCGACCTGCTGGCTCGCCGACTGGAACGAGGTATAGAAGCCGCGATTGCCGGGCGTGGCAATCTCCGCGAGATAGACCGAGACGCCGCCGAGTTCGACGCCGGCGGAGAAGCCCTGCAGCAGACGGGCGATCAGGACGATGACCGGCGCGGCAATGCCGATCGTCGCATAGCTCGGGCAGAACGCGATCACCACGGTGCCGATCGCCATGATCGAGAGCGTCACGATCAGGCCCTGGCGGCGGCCGATCTTGTCGATATAGGCGCCAAGCACGACCGCGCCGACCGGGCGCATCAGGGCGCCGAGCCAGAACACGCCGAATGCATTGAGCAGCGCCGCGGTCTCGTTCTGGGAAGGGAAGAAGGCTTTTGCAATCGCCTGGGCGTAGAAGCCGAACAGGAAGAAGTCGAATTGCTCGAGGAAATTGCCGCTGGTCGCACGCAGAATGGCTCCGATGCGCGACTTGATCTGCGGGACTTGCGGTGGATTCGACTGCGACATAACGCCCTTTCCTCTTGGTGGCAGACGGACCGACGAAAATTGTCCCGCCAGCCAAGGCAGTTAGCTGCCCGTGCGGCAATTTGGCACGCCTGTCCGGCGCGACCAACCCGAAAAACGCGCTCAGACCATCGGAAAATAGCCGTAGGGAAGAAAGCCCCGTCACGGCCTGCGCGACATCAGGCCGTGGCGCGCGCGGTTGTGCTGAGCCAGTTCCGGAACGCCGCGAGCTTGGGTGTATCCGCCCGTCCCTGCGGGGAGACCAGGTAGAAGCCCGCGTCCGCCGGCAGCGTGATCTTGAAGGGAACCACGAGGCGGCCTTTGGCGATGTCGTCCTTCACATAAGAGGTTCGGCCCATCGCAACGCCGATCCCGTCGATCGCAGCCTGGACCGTGACGAAAGTGAGGTCGAAGGTGATGCCCGGCTGCCTGGAGATATCGTTCGGCAGTCCGGCCGCGGTCAGCCACAGCCGCCAGTCGTCGCTGTTGGTGTTGCTGGTGTGCAGCAGCACGTGGTCGCGGAGGTCCTCGGGACATTTCAGCGGCTTGTTTCCCTGCAGCAAGGATGGGCTGCACACCGGAAACAGTTCGTCGGCCATCAGCCACTCCGCGCGCAGGCCGGACCATTGGCCGCGGCCATAGCGGATCGCGGCATCGACCTTGTCGCGCTGGAAATCGACCAGGCTGGTCGACGTGGTGATGCGGACGTCGATGCCGGGATGCGCCTCCTGGAATGCCGAGAGCCGCGGCAGCAGCCATTTGGCGGCCAGCGAGGCGAGGGTGGAGACGGTCAGGACGCGGCCATCGTCTCTGCGCAGCAGGCGATCAGTCGCATGCCGCAGATCGTTGAACGCGGCGCGGATGCCGGGAAGGTATTCGGCAGCTTCCGGTGTCAGGCCGAGTGAACGGTTCTGCCGGACGAACAGGCGGACGCCGAGCTCTTCCTCGAGCCGACGGATCTGATGGCTGATCGCGGTCTGCGTCACGTTCAACTCAGAGGCCGCCAGCGTGAAGCTCATGTGCCGCGCGGCAGCCTCGAAGGCGCGCAGTCCGTTCAGCGAGGGCAGTCGGCCGGTCATTCCGAATAGCTCCAACCATGACTTTAATTCATGCGAAACGGTACAAAGTGTCGTTTGTGAAAAGCCTCGGCTCCACAGATATTATCGCCAATAGGTTACCGATAGGAGCCGGAAATGTCCATTTTCAGTCATCAGTCGATGACAAATCATCATGGCGATGGCGTTTTGAGCCAGGTCGGCGAGACCCTCCATACCTGGTGGGACCGCTACGAGCGCCGGCGCGAGCTGGCGCAGTGGTCGGACCGCGACCTTCACGACATCGGCGTATCGCGGAGCGACGTGGCTTTCGAAACCGAAAAGCCGTTCTGGCGGGCCTGAGCAGGCCGTCAACGCCGGCGCCGCCTCGGTGGAGGGGCGTCGGCGAATTTCTTTGCCCGAGGAGCGTGTCATGGCTGCGCTGCGTTTCGATGATCTCAAGCAATATTCCGACGTGCTGCGTGCGAAGGACGGCCGCGAGATCAAGGTGCGCTTCGTCGAGCCACGCGATCGCGAGGAACTGCAGCACTACATCCGCTCGCTCTCCGCGGGGTCACGCTACAACCGCTTTCTGGGCGCGATCAGCGAGCTGCCGAAGCTGGAGCTCGAGCGTTTCATTCACATCGGCGAGGCCGACCGGTTCACGGTGGTCGCGACGATCGTGGTCGACGGCTTCGAGACTATCGTCGGCGAAGCCCGCTACGCCTTCCATGTTGACACGTCGAGCGTCGAGTTCGGCTTGTCGATCGACGACCGGTGGCAGGGCCACGGCATCGGCAAGGCGCTCTTGAAAAATCTTGAATGCCGCGCGGCGTCCTTCGGAGCCGGGCGCATCTTCGGCGACACGCTTCGCTCCAACGCGACCATGATCGGGCTTGCCCGCAAGTCCGGTTACGCCTTCACGAACAGTCCCGGCGACTGGAAGCTGGTGCGCGTCGAGAAGGAGATCCACGTCAAACCGCAAGAAAGTCCCTGTGCTAGCTGGCGGTCGCCGCCGCTTCCCGCATGGCCGCGACGTCCTCGCTTGCGGTTTGATCCACTGCGCCCGGTTCTGGCCCCTCCAGAACCGGGCGTTTTTTTTCTGGCTAAGTTCTTCAACCGGCGCGGCCGTCTTACCTCCCTTTGAAAAGGGGAGGTCGCTTTGCTCGCCAGAGCAAAGCGGGTGGAGATCAGCTCTCTCCTTGAGCGACGGTGCGTGCGGCTGGACCCCCATCCCGACCTTCCCACTTTCAGAGGGAAGGAGAAGAGACCGCGCGGGCGCGCCTAATTGCCCCGAAACACCGGCTTGCGCTTGTCGATGAAGGCCTGCACAGCTTCCTTGTGATCGGCCGTCGCGGTGAGCCGGATCAGCCGCTCGGCCTCGTGGTCCCGCGCAGTGGCGAAGTCGAACAGCAGCGCTTCATCCAGATTGTCCTTCATGTAGCGTAGCGCCAGGGTCGGGCCGTCGGCCATCGACTTGGCGAGCGCGAAGGCCGCGTCCTGCAGCGTCTCGTCCGGCACCACGCGGTTGACGAGACCGATCTGCTCGCATCGCGTGGCGTCGACCTTCTCGGCTGTGAACATCAGCTCGCGGGCGCGCGCAGTGCCGACCAGGCGCGTCAGCAGCCAGGCGATGCCGTAGTCGCCGCTCAGCGCCACGCGCAGATAGCCGGTCGACACAAAGGCCGATTGCGCGGCGATGCGCAGGTCGCAGGCCATCGCGAGCGCGAGCCCGGCGCCGACCGCGGGGCCGGGCAGCGCGGCAATGGTCGGCTTGCGCACCGAGGCGAGCGCGCCGGTGAGCAGGCGCTGGCGTTCCTGCAGATCGGCGACCTTGTCCTCATAGGACATGTCGAGCTTCTTCTTGTCGCGATGCGCGCCCATGCCCTTGACGTTACCGCCGGCGCAGAACGCCTGGCCGGCGCCGGTGAGCAGCAGCACGCCGACCTCGGGATTCTCGCCGCAGGTCCGGATCATCGTGCGCAGCGCCGGCGTCAGCGTGTCCGACATCGCGTTGCGTACTTCGGGCCGGTTCAGCGTGATGATGGCGACGCGGTCGCGGATCACGCAGAGCAGTTCGTCGGTGCCAGTCTCGATCTTGATTTCGCCGGTCATGTTTCCTCCCGAGGTCGATTTTGCCGGTCGTTGCGAGCGGAGCGAAGCAATCCATGTCGCCGCGGGTGGACAAATGGATTGCTTCGTCGCTTCGCGCCCCGCAATGACGAATGCGGCGCTGGTTGGCTCCAGCCTACGCCGCTTACATGATCTTCGTCATCTCAAAACTTCTCGACCCAGGGCCGTAATTCGAGCTCCCAGCTCCAGGCGCTGCGCGGCTGCTGCAGCACATTCCAATAGCTCAAGGCGATCGCGTCGGGATCGAGCATCGAATCCGGGCGGTCGGCGGGCTCGGTGCGAACGGCGCTGCGGATGCCGCCATCGATCACGAAATGCGCGACATGGATACCTTGCGGCGATAATTCGCGCGCCATGCTCTGCGCGAGGCCACGCAACGCGAACTTGCCCATCGCGAACGGCGCCGATTGCGCGTAGCCCTTCACGCTGGCGGATGCACCGGTGAACAGGATGGCGCCGCTCTTGTTCGGCAGCATGCGTTTCGCCGCCTGCTGCGCCACGAGGAAGCCGCCGAACGCGGAAACCGCGATCGCCCGCTCGACCTCTGCTGGCACCAGCTCGACGAACGGTCCGCGCATGCGGCCGGAGGCGTTGTACACGACAAGGTCGGGCATCCCGATCTCGCGCTCGACGAGGCCGAACAGTCGCTCCACGTCCTCGGCTTTGGTGGCGTCGCAGGCATAGGCGCGGGCGCCGGTCTCGGTGCAGAGCGCACCGAGCTTTTCGATGGTGCGGGCGGCCAGTGCCACGCGAATTCCCTCCCGCGAAAATAGCCGCGCGAGCGAGGCGCTGAGCCCCTCGCCGGCGCCGACGATCAGAGCGATCTTGTACTTTGGCGTGTCCATTGGGCTTTCCTTTGCGCTGCCGGAGGAGGATAGTCTGTCTGAAGAGATGAGTAACGAAGCCGGGAATTCAATGCAGCCGCTCAAGCAGGACCTTAAGCCGTCATCCGTCAGCCAGCCGGGCTTGCTAGCCCCCGACACGACCGGGATGAATTTCTACCGGGCCGATCCGGCGCTGACTGATCTGTTGAAACTGCATTTGCCGGACGCGTTGTTACGCCACATCGAACCGCATCTCGACCGGCTCGGCGAACTCGCCGGCGGCTATCTCGATGAATGCGCGCGGCTCGCCGACACGCACACGCCGGTCCTGCACCAGCGCGACAAATTCGGCCGCGACGTGCAACATATCGAATATCACCCCGCCTATCGCGAGATCGAGAAGGTCGCCTTCGGTGAGTTCGGCATTCACGCGCTGTCGATCCGCAAGGGCATCATGGGCTGGCCGGACAAATATCCCGTCGTGGCCAAGCACGCCTTCACCTTCCTGTTCAACCAGACCGAATTCGGCATGGGCTGCCCGATCAACGTCACCGACGGTTGTGCCAAGCTGTTGGCGAACTTCGGCAGCGAGGCGTTGAAGGCGAAATATCTCGACGGCCTGACGCAAACCGACATGAGCAAGCTGACGCAAGGCGGCCAGTTCATGACGGAGAAGGAGGGCGGCTCCGACGTCGGCACGCTGACCACGCGGGCGGTGCAGGAGGGCGACCACTGGCGGCTCTATGGCGAGAAGTGGTTCTGCTCGAACGCCGATGCCAAGGTGGTGATGCTGCTGGCGCGCCCCGAGGGCGCAGGACCGGGCACGCGCGGTGTCGGCCTGTTCCTGATGCCGCGTTTCCTCGACGACGGCTCGCAGAACCACTACCGGATCGTACGCCTGAAGGACAAGCTCGGCACCCGCTCGATGGCCTCCGGCGAGATCAAGCTCGATGGCGCGATCGCTTACGCCGTCGGCAAGCTCGATCGCGGCTTCGTGCAGATGGCCGAGATGGTGAACTCGTCGCGGCTGTCCAACGGCGTCAAGTCCACGGCGCTGATGCGCCGCGCCTGGCACGATGCGATCACGGTGGCGAGGGGGCGCGTGGTGTTCGGCCAGCGCATCATCGATCTGCCGCTGGCGCGGCGGCAGTTGATGAAGATCATGCTGCCGACCGAGCAGGCGCTGTCGATGAGCTTCCTGACGGCGGATGCGCTCGACCGCGCCGAGGCTGGCAGCCAGGATGCCGCGGCGCTGCTTCGCATCCTGACGCCGACCCTGAAATTCCGTGCCACGCGCGATGCAAGGAAGGTCTGTGGCGACGCGATGGAGATGCGCGGCGGCATCGGCTACATCGAGGAATTCGTCACGCCGCGGCTGTTGCGCGACGCGCATCTCGGATCGATCTGGGAAGGCACCGGCAACATCGTCGCGATCGACGCGCTCAAGCGCGCGGTCGGCCGTCATGGTGCAGATAGTGCGCTGGCTGCCGATTTGCACGCGCGGATCGATGACAGCCCGAATGTGCCGCAGGCCTGGCGTAACCGGCTGCGCGATCTCAGCGACCGCGCGGTGGCGTTTGCGCGCGAGGTCGCCAGCCGCATCGACAATGAAGGTGATGCGCGACGCGCCACCAGCCTGCTGTACCATGTCGCAAGCGCGGTGGCGCTGGCGTGGGAGGGCGGACGCATCCACGAGATGCGCGGCGATGCGCGCCGGTTGTTGCTGTCGCGGATGGTGATCGATCACCGCGTGATGCCGGGCGATCCGTTCCGGCTAACGGAAAATTCCGTTCAGCGCAGGATGACCGAGCATCTGCTCGGCGATCGCGCCGTCGGCATGGCCGAGGTTGGCGAACTGCTCGCCGCAGCGTAGGCTCGTTCGTAGCCGCTTGCGCAGTCTCACCTCTCCCGTCGGGAGAGGTCGGATCGCGCCGGCGATCCGGGTGAGGGGCATCGCTCTATCGATAGATATCAACCCCTCACCCGGACCGCATCTTCGATGCGCTCTGCCCTTGGGAGAGGTGGAGAGCGTACGCAACGATAAACATGAGAGGAAATTCCGATGAAGGCCGCCGTCCTGCATGAAGTCAACAAGCCGCTGGTGATCGAGGACGTCAGCGTGCCCAATCCGGGGCCGCGCGAGGTGCTGATCCGCACCGCGGTCGCGGGCCTCTGTCACTCCGACCTGCATTTCATGGAAGGGCTTTACCCGCATCCATTGCCGGCCGTGCTCGGCCATGAATCGGCCGGTGTGGTCGAGAAGGTCGGTTCCGACGTCAACTACGTGAAGCCCGGCGATCACGTCGTCACCTGCCTGTCGGTGTTCTGCGGCACCTGCGACAACTGCACCACCGGCCGCACCGTGCTGTGCACCGATACCACGGTGAAGATGCTGCCCGGCGCGTCCAACCGCCTGCAGTGGAACAGGAAGGAAAAGCTCAACCAGTTCCTCAATCTCTCCTCCTTCGCCGAGCAGATGCTGGTGCACGAGAACGCCATCGTGAAGATCAAGAAGGAGATGCCGCTCGATCTCGCAGCCCTGATCGGCTGCGGCGTCATCACCGGCTATGGCGCCGTGGTGAACACCGCGAAAGTGACCGCCGGCGAGACCGTGGCGGTGATCGGCTGCGGCGGCGTCGGCATGGCCGCGATCAACGGCGCACAGATCGCGGGTGCCGGCCGCATCATCGCGATCGACACCAATCCGGCGAAGCTGCAACTCGCCACCAAGCTTGGCGCCACCGATATCGTCGATCCCGCGAACGGCGACGTCGTGCAGCAGGTGCGCGAGTTGACCGGCGGCGGCGTGCAGCACTCGTTCGAAGTGCTCGGGCGCAAGGACACCGCCGAGCAAGCGTTCGGCATGCTGGCGCCCGGCGGCGCCGCGACCATCGTCGGCATGATCCCGTTCGGCCAGAAGATCGAGCTGCACGGCTTCGACTTCCTGCGCGAGCGCCGGATTCAGGGCTCGTCGATGGGCTCCAACCACTTCCGCGTCGACATGCCACGCCTCGTCGATTTCTACATGCGCGGCAAGCTGCATCTGGAAGACTGGATCTCCGCCAAGCTGAAGCTCTCGGAAATCAACGAAGGCTTCGCCAACATGAAAGCCGGAAAGACGCTGCGCAGCGTGATCATGTTCGATAGCTAACCGGCTCGCCGCTCGTCATGCCCGGGCTTGACCCGGGCATCCATCCTTAAATGAATTTTGCAACGGCGATGGATTGCCGGGGGCAAGCCCAGCAATGACGTCTTGGATTAACCGTCACATCTTCTACTCCAATATTTCGACAGATATCGTATTGTGACGTGAGCCGTGTTATGAGTGTCCGGGATCCGTCGCCCACGCATCATCGACATGGCCATCCATGACCGCCGTCATCGACATCTTCTACGATTTCAGATCGCCCTACGCCTATTTCGCTTCGCATCGTCTCCGCCGCGACGCGATCACGCAACGCGGGCATGACTGGCGATGGTGCCCCGTTTCCATCGATGTTCTGCTGAATCTGCAGGCTGGACGCGAGCCGGGGGAAGCCTATGTCGATCCGTTGCCGAGGCCAAAGCGAGCGCATCTGATCGCGGACGTCCGGCGTCTTGCGGCGTATCACCACCTGCCGTTGCGTGCGCCGAAGCCGCCGCGACCGAATCCGGTTCCGGCATTGTGTCTAGCGCGTCTGCTCGGCGAAAAGGAGCGGCAGGCCTTCAGTTACGCTGTGTTCGATGCGCTGTGGCAGGAGCAACAGGACATCTCGACGCCGGAGGTGCTTCAGAGCTGTCTGGCGCAAGCGGGCGTGGAGACGCGCGAGCTCGATGCCGCATTCGACGATGCGGCGCGCGCCAATCTGGCCGAGGTCACCCGGCAGGCCTATGCACGCGGCGTGTTCGGCGTGCCCAGTTTTGTCGTCGGTGACGAGGTCTTCTTCGGCAGTGACAGGCTGGACTTGCTGCTCTGGCGGATCGAGAGGCCCTGACACCTCTCGTTATGCGACTGGGCGACCCAGTACGCCGCGGCGGAAGTTGTGTAAAACAACTGCTGCCGCCGAGTACTGGATGCCCCGCATGAAGCGGGCATGACAGTGGAGGGTGACGGGGTGAACGTTGCCTTCACCGCGCCACGTGCGCTGATACCGCGAGCCACTTGCCGTTCTGCCTCGCCCAGCAGTCGGTGTAACGGCCATGTGCGGGCTGGCCGTCTGCGCCGATGTAACTCGTTTGCGCGTGGATGATGGCGAAATCGCCGAGGATGCGGATCTTGACGTCCTCGGCCTTCAGGCCCTTGATCTTCGCCGGGATCGCGGTCTGCTTCAGGAACGCGGCACGATCGACAAGGCTCTTGTCGGGATTGGTGCAGTAGAAATCCTCTGCCAGGATTTCATCGAACCGCTTGACGTCGCAATTCTGAACGGAATCGACATAATCCTTGTTGAGCTTTGTCAGCTCCTCGAGGTCTGTGCCCATTGTTATCCTCCCGTTTTCTCGCGGCCGAGCGAAGCGAAGCAATCCATCGTTCCGCATGCGTGGAAGGATGGACTGCTTCGTCGCTTCGCTCCTCGTAATGACGTTCGTTCCTCGGAACCTAATCATCAAACATCTTCGGCGGCGCGAAGCCGCCGAATTCGCGTTCGATCAGTTCGGCGAGCTTCAGCGGCGTGCGGTCTTCCAGCCACGGGCCGACGATTTGCACGCCGATCGGCAAGCCGTCGGGCGCGAAGCCGGTCGGGATTGCAGTCGAGGGCAGACCGGGCAGGGTTGCGATCCCGGGCCAGGCGAGTTGGTCGGTGTAGACGCGCGGTTCGCCGTCGATCATGATCTGCCGCTGTTCCTGGTCGGGCGCGTGATCGTGCGGATAGGCCGGCGTCGGCATGATCGGGCAGATCACCGCGTCGAACGACTTGAACAGCTCGCGCCATTGCGCGCGCAGCCGCGAGCGGCCGGTCGTCGCCTGCACCCAATCGCGATGGCTGAGCGCGATGCCGCGCAGCCGCTCGGCCTGCAGGCTGGTATCGCTCGCCGCCAGTGCCGCCGCCGCCGCGCAAGCGCCGGCATAAACGTCCGGCGGGAAGGTCGCGGCGAGGAACGACAGCAGCATCCGCATGTAGAGCCGCGAGGACGCCGCGAAATCGGGCAGCAGCGGGCTCGATCGCGAGACCTTGGCGCCGGCCTTGTCGAGGTTGCTGGCGAGCTTGTCGATCATGCCGCGGATCGTCCGATCGGTCGGCAACACCGGATCGGTGTCGATCACGAGAATACGAAAATCCTTCAGCGACGAATGCCGTGCCGCCGGCAATTCGAGGCGATAGGCCTTGCCGGCATCGAGCGGATCGGGGCCGGCCATCACGTCGAGCAGCAGCGACAGGTCGGCCGCGCCGCGCGCCATCGGGCCGATCACCGCAAGGTCGCGCTCATAGATGATGGGCGGCGCCGGCGGCGCGGTGTGCCCGCGCGACGGCAGCAAATTGAAGGTCGGCTTGTGCGCATAGATGCCGCAGTGAAACGCCGGCACCCGAAGCGAGCCGCCGATGTCCGAGCCGAGCGACAGCGCGCCATAGCCCGCGGCCAGCGCCGCCGACGATCCGCCGGAGGAACCGCCCGGCGTGCGGCCGAGATCGTAGGGGTTGTTGGTGGTGCCGTAGACGTCGTTGTAGCTCTGCCAGTCGGCGAGGTTGAGCGGCACGTTGGTCTTGCCGAGGATCACGCCGCCGGCATCTTTCACCCGCGTGATCGAGAGCGCGTCTTCGGCCGGCGTGAAATCCTTCTGGGCGGGGTTGCCCCAGGTTGTCGGCAATCCCGCGACGTTGAAGGATTCCTTCACCGTCATCGGAATGCCGAGCAGCGGCCGGTGCTCGCCACGCGCGATCGCGGCGTCGGCGGCGCGGGCTGCGGCAAGGCCACGCTCGAAATCGCGCACGCAAATCGCGTTGATCTTGCCGTCGTGGCGTTCGATGCGGCCGATCACATCCTCGGCCAGTTCGACGGCTGACACTTGCTTTGCCTGCAGCGCCGCCGACAATTCGACGGCGGTCTTGAAACTCCATTGCGATTTGGCCACGGTGCGCTCCATTGTTCGGGCGTGATCATGCTCAGAATGGAGCAGCCGGGCAAGGCCGGCTTGATCGCAATTGCGCGGCCGGCCCGGGGGCATGCACTCATAAAGGTACAGATGCAAGGTACAAATTCGCCTTTTGGAGGCTGTCCGTCTGTGGCGCTTAGGTGCCCCTTTCCCAGCTCCAACGTCAACTTTGCGCCAGCGGCCGCCGCGTCTCGCAAGGTCGCGTTGCGATCCAACAATGCACGCTCAGCAACGTGCTAGGGTGCCGCAGTTGGGCCCTCGCTAAGCGCTTCCGGACCGCTTCACCTCAGATGCAAAGGCCGAGCAACCTGATGTGGCAGCCGTTGGATTTCGGTCGGCCTGAGGGAGCGGCCTCGCGTTTCACAGCGACAAGAGGCTCCTTGTCTTTCTTGCCCTTGCTCTTGCCTTTGCCCGGCTTCGGCTCGTAATCGCCTGCGATCACCATGGCCCAATAGGTGCGCTTGCCGCTGGCATCCTTGGCGCTCGCGACCCCGACGCGGGAGGCGTTGTGCAACAGAAGGTTCTTGCGGTGCCCGGACGAGTCGATCCACTGGCCGAGCGTTTTCTCAAAACTCTCGTAGCCGTAGGCAATGTTCTCGGCAGCGCGCCCCGCTCGCGCAGGTGCGATCCGTCTGGCGAACGGACCGAGCACGTCATGACTGAGATCGTCCTTCGCCGCCATGGCGTGCGCCTGCTCGAGCGCAATGCGATCGAGAGTTGCATCACGCACGACGCGGACCTCGCCATGCTTAAGGCGGAAGCTGGAGATCAGTTCGGCCGGGGACTCGGTTGCCATTGCAGGCGCGGCTAGCAGCAGCAGAATGCCTGCGGTCACTCTCCCAACTGCACGACGTGTCATGGTCCCCCAGCCGTCCGTTGCTCACCAGCCAACGCGATACCCTGCCGCTTCTCCATCCGCAATATGGACGCTTCAAGGCGCGGCCCCCTTCTCGCGGCTGGCAAGGGCCTGGCAGACCCTGATCCGCCGTGCCCCCGATTGATTTGTGAGGAAACGCTCTAATTCGGGAGCATGCGCTGCATGATGCGATCGCGGTAGATCAGGAGATGCGCCAGCGCCGCAGCGATGTGGAGGCCGATCAGAACCAGCAGGGACCATTCCGCCACCTGGTGCAGGCCGTCGATCGCCTTGCCGGCCGCGGCATTGTCCGAGGCGAGCATCGGCAGCGGCACGATGTAGAACAACGACACTGACCAGCCCCGGAACGACGCGAACAGCCAGCCGGTGACGGTCGTTGCCAGCACCAGCAGATAAAGCATCCAATGTGCGACCTGCGCACCGATCCGCTGCCACGGCGGTAGCAACGGCTCGGCCGGGACCGGGTGGGTCAGCCGCCAGATCAGTCGCAGTACGATGAGAATAAGGATCATTATGCCGAACGAGATGTGGAACGTCATCGCGGCACCTGGAGACTGGCCGCGATGAATATCCGGCATCAGCCAGCCGATCGGATACTGCACGGCCAACAGGCCCACGATCACCCAGTGGAAGAGTTTTGCGATGCTATCGTAAGGCGAGCGGGTCATGGGTATTCCCGGAAGCGTGAACGGATCGACGCCGATCCTACGCCGCCCCGATCAATATGCCGACGGCGAGCACGATCGCGCCGCCCAGCACGATCTGGAACACGGCCTGCAGGAACGGCGTGTCCATGTAGCGTGCGCGGATGAAGGCGATCGCCCACAGTTCGAAGAACACGACGATGCCGGCGATCACAGTCGCGATCCAGAATGCGTTCGGCCAGGAATCGGGGACCAGATACGGAATCGTGTGGCCCAAGCCGCCGAGCGTCGTCATCAATCCGCAAGTCAGCCCGCGCAGCCAGGGCGATCCGCGCCCGGTGAGCGAGCCGTCATCCGACAGCGCCTCCGCAAAGCCCATGCTGATGCCGGCGCCGATCGAGGCGGCAAGACCGACCAGGAAGGTCTGGAAGTTGTGATGCGTGGCGAAGGCGGCGGCGAACAGCGGCGCCAATGTCGAGACCGAGCCGTCCATCAATCCGGCGAGACCCGGCTGCACATATTGCAGCACGAACATACGCCGCCGTGTGCGATCCTCCTCGGCGCGCACCTCGGGCTTGAGGATGTCGCCGGTGAGCTTGACCGCGAGCTTCTCGTGGCTCCTTTCTTCCTCGGCGAGATCGCCGAGCAGGCGGCGCACCCCGACATCTTCGGCCTTTTCGGCGGCCTTGGCGTAGAAGCGCTCGGCCTCCAGCTCCATGGTCTCCACCTCCTTGCGGATGGTGTCGAGCGGCAGGTTCTTGGTGAGCCAGATCGGGCGGCGGCGCAGGAATCCCTTGACGTCCTCGCGCCGGATCGGCGGCAGATGCGGGCCGAAGCGTTGCTCGTAGATTTCCAGCAATCGGTGACGATGGCCGCGCTCCTCCTCAGCCATCTCCTCGAAAATCTTCGCGGTATCGGGATATCGCTTGGCCAGGTCCTCGGCGAATGTCATGTAGATGCGGCTGTCCTCCTCCTCGGAGGCAATCGCGACCGCCAGCACCTCGCGCTCGGTCAGATCGGCGAAATTCTTCACGGCAACGCTCTGTCCAGCAGTTTAGAATTAGAATAGTTCTAATCTATAAGAGGCTGTCACCACGGGGTCAAATGAGGGCGGTCGCCGCGGCTGAGCAGGTCCGCGACGGATGCGAGCCAGGAACACATGTCCGGACAATGAGATAAGCCGGCAGGCGCGGTTATCGTGCGGCGCCGGCTTCTCGCAGGAATGTGAGCAGCAGCCGGCTCACCTCCTCGGATTGCTCCTGCTGCACCCAATGGCCGGCGCCGTCGACCAGATGGCAGCCGATCATGTTCGTGCAGGCTTTGGCCTGCATCGCCTCGAAGACGCCGGGCCGCTGATAGGTGCCCCAATCCTGCTTGCCTGAGATGAAGGCGGAGGGTTGGTCGATGGTGCGTCCGCTCCAGGTCTGCAATTCCGGCACGAACGCGACCGGCGTGCCGCAGCGATACCATTGCAGCCCGCCCTGGAAGCCGGTGCGCTGATATTCGGCGCTGTAGTAGGCGAGCTCATGGTCCGGCAGCCAGGTGTTGGCGGCGATCGCTTCACGCGAGGGCATCTCCTCGGCGACGGTCGCCGCCATGTCCTTGGCGAGATCCATCACGTAGTAGGTCGGCAGCTTGGCGAGCTCACCCGCCGACCAAGATTGCAGCGGAGTGGGTTGGTTGCCGGTCCAGTCTGCGCTCTTGTGGTGGTAATAAGCGCGCAGAAAATCATGCACACCCTGCGGTGCGCGATGCATGTCGGCATTGGCCGCGCGCGTCGAGTAATACCATTGATAGTGCTTGCGCGGCCGCGGCAGCGCCGCGAGCTCGCGATGCACGGGATCCTCGCCTGACGGCTGCGACGGCGCATTCGCGATGTTGAACGGCAGTGACGGCGGCCCGGCGAACGGCGCGCTCATCATCACGACTGCGCGGAACACATCGGGCCGGATCAGCGCGCACCATGCCGCGACCGACGAGCCGAAATCGTGCCCGATTACCGCATCGACCTGCGTGTGGCCGAAGGCCGCGACCAGCCCCAGCGCATCGCGCACCAGATTGGGCAAGCGGAACGGGGCGAGATCACCGTCATAATCGGGATTCCATCCTGTCGTGCGGCCATAGCCGCGCTGATCTGGCGCAATCACGTGATAGCCGGCCGCGGCGAGCGTCGGCATCACCTTGCGCCAGGAGAAGGCGAGTTCGGGAAAACCGTGCAGCAGCAACAGGCACGGCCGGCCCGGCGTCTCGAAGCCGGCCTCCAGCACGTGCATGCGAAGGCCGTTGATCCCGTCGACATAACGCGAGCGGATGGTGGAGGGCAGCGGGACGTCGGGAAGATCGGTTGTCGTGTTCATTGCGCGCACACTCACCACGTCGTCCCGGCGAAGGCCGGGACCCAACCACTGATGTCTATGTCATGCAAACCAGGGGCCGCAATCCCATTCGTCTCGGGCAGCGGTGGTCATGGTTCCCGACTTTCGCCGGGACGACAATGGATGGATTTACGCCTTCGGCTTTGGCCAATAGCGATCGCGCAGATGCCGCTTCACCAATTTTCCGGTCGGCGTTCTCGGCAACTCGGCCTCGAAGTCGATGCTCTTCGGGCACTTGAGCGGCGACAGATGCGTGCGGCAGAACGCGATCAGCTCGGCCTCCAGCGCCTTGCCGGCTTGCGCCATGTCGTGCGGCTGCACCACGGCCTTGACCTCTTCGCCCATCTCCTCGTTGGGCACGCCGAACACCGCAACATCGGAGACGGCGGGGTGCGTGATCAGCACGTCCTCGGTCTCCTGCGGATAGATGTTCACGCCGCCGGAGATGATCATGTAGCTCTTGCGGTCGGTGAGATAGAGGAAGCCCTCCTCATCCAGGTAGCCGACGTCGCCGAGCGTCGACCAGCCCTTGGCGTTGTAGGCCTTCTTCGTCTTCTCGGGATCATTGTGATAGGAGAACGCCGGCGCGTCGGCGAAATAGACCTGACCGATCTGGCCGGTCGGCGCCTCCTCGTCGTTCTCGTCCAAGATCTTGACCTTGCCGACCACGGCGCGGCCGACCGTGCCGCGATGCTTCAGCCATTGCTGCGAGGTCGAGACCGTGACGCCGTTGCCTTCGGAGCCGGCGTAATACTCGATCAGGATCGGTCCCCACCATTCGATCATCTTCGCCTTGACGTCGACCGGGCAGGGTGCAGCCGCATGGATCGCGCCTTTCAGCGACGAGACGTTGTAGCGCGCGCGCACCTCGTCAGGCAGCTTCAGCATGCGCACGAACATCGTCGGCACGAGCTGCGACTGCGTGACCTTGTACTTCTCGACCAGCTTCAGGAATTCCTCGGCGTCAAAATGCTCCATGATCACGGAGGTGCCGCCGAGCACGATCGCCATCATGTTGAAGCGCAAGGGAGCGGCATGATAGAGCGGCGCCGGCGACAGATAGATGCTGTCCGCATTCATGCCGCACATGTCGGCGGTGAGGATGCGCAGGAACGGGTTCGGTACGTCGATCCGATTGCCCTCGAACTCCTTCTTGATGCCCTTCGGCCGCCCGGTGGTGCCGGACGAATAGAGCATGTCGTAGCCCGCGACCTCGTCCGCGATCGGTGTGGTCGGCTGCGCGGCCGCCTCCTTGTCGTAGGGGCGGAAACCCGGGGCCGGCTCGTCCATCATGTAGAACAGCGGTTCGCCCGGCTCGCCTTTGATCAGGCCCTTGACCTTGTCGGCGCATTGCGGCGTGGTGATGAAGACCTTGGCGCCGCAATCCTTGATGATGTAGGCGATCTCCTCCTCGGTCAGGTAGCGGCTGATCGCGGTGTAATAGAGCCCGCTCCGCTGCGCTGCCCAGCATAGCTCCATGAAGGCGAGGCGGTTTTCCATCAACAGCGCGATGTGGTCGCCAGCCTTCAGGCCGAGCGAGCGGAACAGATGCGCGCCCTGGTTCGAGAGCTCGTCGAGCTCGCGATAGGTGATCGCCTTTCCCGTCGCCGCCATCTGGTAGGCGATCTTGTCGGGCGTGGTGCGTGCGTGGACGGACGGATGTGTCACAGACGTTTCCTCAAGCAAGATGGTCGTCCCGGCGAAGGCCGGGACCCATAACCACTGATCTTTGTTGTTGGACTGGGCTGTGGCCCCAGCCGGGCCTAACCACAAACGGCTGTGGTTATGGGTCCCGGCCTGCGCCGGGACCACACTATTGTCGTGGCCGTCGACGCGGTCTTCTTACAGCCGTTCGACGATCGTGACGTTCGCCATGCCGCCGCCCTCGCACATGGTCTGCAGGCCGTAGCGCTTGTTGCGCTGCTTGAGGGCATGCAGCAGCGTCGTCATCAGCTTGGTGCCGCTGCCGCCGAGCGGGTGGCCGAGCGCGATCGCGCCGCCATTGACGTTGAGCCGGGCCGGATCGGCGCCTGTGGTCTTCAGCCAGGCGGTCGGCACCGAGGCGAACGCCTCATTGACCTCGAACAGGTCGATGTCGTCGATCTTCATGCCGGCCTTCTTCAGCGCGCGTTCGGTCGCCGGCAGCGGCGCTTCCAGCATGATCACGGGATCGCCGCCGATCATGGTCATGTGGTGGATGCGCGCCATCGGCTTGACGCCGAGCGCCTTCAGGCCCGTCTCGTTGACGACCATCACGCCGGAGGCGCCGTCGCAGATCTGGCTGGCGCTTGCCGCGGTCAGCTTGCCGTTTTCGGCGATCAGCTTGACGCCCTTGATGCCCTCGAGGCTGGCGTCGAAGCGGATGCCTTCGTCAATATAGTGAGTGTCGGTCGAGCCGTCGGCGCGGGTGATCTTGACCGGTACGATCTCGTCCTTGAAGTGGCCGGCCTGGGTCGCCGCGATCGCGCGTTGATGGCTGCCAAAGGAGTATTCATCGAGCTCATCCTTCGACAGGCCGTACTTCTCCGCCATCATTTCCGCGCCGGTAAACTGGCTGAACACGATGTTCGGATACTTCGCCTCGATCCCCGGGCTCTTGTAGTGGCCGAAGCCGTTCTTGGCCGGCAGCGAGGAGGCGAGCCCCATCGGCACGCGGGTCATCGATTCCACGCCCGCGGCGATCACACAGTCCATGGTGCCAGACATCACCGCCTGCGCCGCGAAGTGCAGCGCCTGCTGCGAGGAGCCGCACTGGCGATCGATCGAGGTCGCGGGCACGCTCTCCGGCAGCTTCGAGGCCATCACCGCATTGCGCGCGATGTTGTTGGACTGCTCGCCGGCCTGCATCACGCAGCCCATGATCACATCCTCGATCTGCGCCGGATCGGCGCCGCTGCGCTCGACCAGCGCGTCGAGCACGGTCGCGGCCAGGTCGGCCGGATGCCAGCCGGCAAGGCGCCCTCCCTTGCGGCCGCCGGCGGTTCGGGCGGCGGCGACGATATATGCCTCGGCCATGTCTGATCTCCCTAGTGTTCTGAATTGGATGTGCCTTCAAGGTTGGGCCGGATTTAAGGGGCGGCCCGGCATTTAGTCAATCAATCAATTAACTCTTGAGTGCGGCCCCGCCATGGGCTTATGTGCGGTCCCGACGTTCCGACCAGCTTCAGGACCAGAGTGCCGTTGAATACCAGCGTACCGACGAAACTGCCGGCCGGCAAAAATGCCACCGCCGACAAGCTATTGGTCGCAGCCAGCGAGCTGATGATCGAGCGCGCCTCGATCGAGGTCTCGCTGTCCGACATTGCGCAGAAGTCGGGCGTCAATGCTGCGCTCGTCAAATATCATTTCGGCAACAAGGATGGGCTGTTGCTGGCGCTGCTGGCGCGTGACGCCGCGACCGAAATGTCCCAGCTTGAATACCTGCTGGCGCAGCCGATCACTCCGACCGCGAAGCTCCGCCTGCATATCGGCGGCATCATCCGCGCCTATCACCAGTTCCCCTATATGAACCGGCTGATCCATTATTTGCTGCACGAAAGCACGGCGCAGGCCGCCGACGAGGTGTCGAAGTTCTTCGTCGCGCCGCTGCTCGAATTTCACCGCCGCTTGCTTGCCGAGGGCATCAAGGCCGGCGAATTCCGCAAGATCGATCCGGTGCTGTTCTACACCAGCCTGATCGGCGCCTGCGATCATCTGTTCTTTGGCCGCCACGCGATGTCGCGCGCGGTCGGCGTCGGTCCGGTCACCGACGAAGTCTGCCGCGACTACATCAAGCACATGGAAGCCTTGATCTTCGGCGGCGTGCTGGAACGGAAGGAAACGCGAATGGCGAGTGGCGAGTAGCGAATCGTTACGAACGGGCCAATGTCCCGTTCCCAATTCGCCACTCCCTATTCGCCATTCGCAAGTCTAGAGAAGAAACGCTCAAGGAAAGGTCGTTCTCATGCAGTTGAAAGACGTTGCTGTTCTCATCACCGGCGGCGGCTCCGGCCTCGGCGCCGCGACCGCCCGCGCCATGGCCGCCAAGGGCGCCAAGATCGGCGTGCTCGATCAGAACAAGGAGAATGCCGAGAAGGTCGCCGCCGAAGTGAAGGGCGTTGCGCTTCATGCCGACGTCACCAGCGAAGAGCAGATGAAGGCCGCGATCGCCAAGGCGGAGGCCGCCCACGGCGTTGCGCGTGTGCTGATGAACTGCGCCGGTATCGGCGGCTCGCAGCGCACCGTCGGCAAGGATGGCGTCTATCCGCTGGACAAGTTCACCCGCATCATCAACGTCAACTTGATCGGCACCTTCAACGCGCTGCGTCTGTTCGCGGAGCGTGCGGCCACCGTCGAGACCATCGGCGAGGAACGCGGTGTCATCATCAACACCGCCTCGGTCGCAGCCTATGAGGGCCAGATCGGCCAGATCGCCTATTCCGCCTCGAAGGGCGGCATCGTCGGCCTCACGCTGCCGGCCGCGCGCGATCTCGCCAGCCTGAAGATCCGCGTCAACACCATCGCGCCCGGCATCTTCTTCACCCCGCTGCTGATGGGTCTCAACGAGGAAGCCCGCAAGAGTCTCGGCGCCCAGGTGCCGCATCCGGCCCGCCTCGGCGAACCCGCCGAATACGGCGCGCTCGCCGTCCACATCGTCGAGAACCCGATGCTCAACGGCGAAACCATCCGCCTCGACGGCGCCATCCGCATGGCACCGCGGTAACAATCGGTTGTCGTCCCCGCGAAAGCGGGGACCATAACCACAACTTTCTCCGTTGAAGCGCGATGGGGCCCCAGCCCACTGCGACAACTCTCGCCAGTGGTTATGGGCCCCGGCTCGCGCTTCGCTTGGCCGGGACGACGGTGAGGAGAGTCGCGTGACTCAACCGCTGCTGATCGAACACCATGACGGAACAGATTGGGTCACGCTCAATCGTCCCGACAGCCTGAACGCGCTCGATCCCTCGCTGATCGACGCGCTCAATACTTACTTCCAGGGCCTGCAGCGCAACCGCGATACGCGCGTCGTCGTGCTGAAGGGGGCCGGCGCCAATTTTTGCGCAGGGCTCGACCTCAAGCATGCGATGGCCCGCCACGGTGGACAGACAGAGCCGCCCGGCGTCACAGAATCCCTGGACTCGCAGCGCCGCATTGCCGACATCGTGATGCTGATGCGGCGTTGCCCGCAGCCGATCATTGCGCTGGTGCAGGGCGCGGCGGCTGGCGGCGGCTTTGCGCTGGCGCTCGCCGCCGACATCCGCATCGCGGCCAAAAACGCGCGGATGAACTGCGCCTTCATCAAGCTCGGCTTAGGGGGCTGCGACATCGGCACCAGCTATTTCTTGCCGCGTCTGGTTGGCGTCTCCGTTGCCTCAGAGCTGATCCTCACCGGACGCTTCATCCACGCCGATCGCGCACTCGCGGTCGGTCTTGTGTCTGAAGTTGTCGAGGCCGGTGATCTCGACGCCGCCGCCAATCCCTACATCGATGCGATGATGACGGCCTCTCCGGTGGGCCTGCGGTTGTCGAAGGAATGCCTGAACATGAGCGTCGATGCCGGCTCGATCGAGGCCGTCATCGCGATGGAGGATCGCAACCAGGTGCTGTGCAGCCGCTCGGAAGATTTCCAGGAGGGCATCAGGGCCTTTCTCGAGAAACGAAAGCCTGTCTATATCAGGCGCTGAGAACAGATCCTTCAAAGGACAAGAATTCCGGGAGACGCAAAATGGATGGGAGTGCAGCGGCGATGCTGACGAAGCCCGCCTTTCGCAAGGTGAACTGGCTGGCGCGAGACATCGCGGTCGAGCGACGCGACGACGGCACCGTCGTCCTGAAGTCGCGCATTCCGCTTCAGGCCTATGAAACGCATATTCCGGCCTATCTCGCCAAATGGGCGCAGCAGGCGCCGGAGCGGATCTGGCTCGCGCAACGCGGCGGTCCCGACAGGCAGTGGCGCAAGGTGTCCTACGGCGAGGCCAAGCGCACCGTCGATGCGCTGACGCAAGGGCTGCTCGATCTCGGTCTCGATGAAGGTCGCCCGGTCGCGATCCTCTCAGGCAATTCGATCGAGCACGCGTTGATGACGCAGGCCGCGATGCAGGCGCGGCTACCGGCGGCGCCGGTCTCGCCGGCCTATTCGCTGATGAGCCAGGATCATCTCAAGCTCAAATATCTGTTCAACCTGATCAAGCCCGCCGTCGTGATGGTGCAGGACGGTCCAGCCTTCGAGAAGGCGCTGAGAGCGATCGATCGCACCGGCATCACGGTGATCCACGTGCTGCGTCCCTGCGACGGCATCAGGAGCGTCGCCTTTGCCGATCTCGCCGCGAAGCCGGTGACGGCTGATGTCGCGCGGTCGATTGCGAAGATCACGCCTCAGACCGTCGGCAAATTGCTGTTCACCTCGGGCTCGACAGGCATGCCCAAGGCTGTCATCAACACGCAGCAGATGATGTGCGCCAATGCGGCGATGATGATGCAGGTCCGTCCGCGCGAAGCCGATGGTCCGATTCCGACCATGCTCGACTGGATGCCGTGGAATCACACCATGGGCGGCAATGCCGCGTTCCATCCCATCCTCGTCGACGGCGGCACGCTCTATATCGACGACGGCCGGCCGATGCCCGGCCAGTTCGAGGAAACGCTCAGAAACCTGCGCGAGGTGTCACCGACCTACTACGCCAATGTGCCGGCCGGCTATGCCGCGTTAGCGGCGGCGATGGAGAAGGACGACGCGTTGTGCCGCAGCTTCTTCAAGAACCTCTCGATCATGGCCTATGGCGGCGCGCGGCTGCCCGACGATCTCTACGACCGCATGCAGGCGCTCGCGGTGAAGACATCGGGCGAGCGCATCGTGTTCTACACCGGCTGGGGATCGACCGAGACTGCGCCGACCTCGACCGGCACCTATTGGGACACCGAGCGCGTCGGCCTGATCGGCCTGCCGTTCCCCGGCGTCGAGCTGAAGATGGTGCCGTGCGGTTCGAAGTATGAATTGCGGCTGCGCGGCGTCAACGTCACACCGGGCTACTTCGGTCAGCCTGAGCTCACGAAGAAGATGTTCGACGACGAGGGCTTCTACTGCATCGGGGATGCCGGCATGTTCGTCGATCCCAATGATCCATTGCAGGGCATCATCTTCGCCGGCCGCGTGGTCGAGGATTTCAAGCTCACGACCGGCACCTTCGTCCATGTCGGGTCGCTCCGCACCGACGCGATCGCGGCGGCGACGCCGGTGGTGCATGACGCGCTGGTCACCGGCCAGGATCGTCCGTTCATCGGCCTGCTGTGCTGGCCGAACCTGCACGCATGCCGCCAGATCGTCGGCAATGCGGATGCGACGTTCGAGGATGTGGTCCGGCATCCCGAGGTGATCGCGCGGCTCAGGGCAGGCCTGGAGGCGCATAATTCCTCGACCACCGGCAGCAGCATGCGCATCGCACGCGCGATGCTGATGGTCGAACCGCCGTCGATCGACGGCAATGAACTCACCGACAAGGGATACATCAACCAGCGCGCCGGCCTCGAGCGCCGCGCCGCGCTGGTGGAGAAGCTTTATGCCGACAAGCCCGGCGACGAGGTGATCATTTTGAACTGACCGTAGGATGGGTAGAGCGCAGCGAAACCCATCATCTCCAACAAAGAAATTGATGGGTATCGCTTCGCTCCACCCATCCTACGAAGCCAAGTAACAACAGCAACGCGGGTAAGCGCCATGAATTTCGATTTCTCCGACGAACAGAAGCAGATGCGCGACGAGGCGCGGAAGTTCCTTTCCGAACAGTGCCCGCCCAAGGCCGTTCGCGAAGTGCTCGACGGCAAGGCTCCTTACGACAAGGCGCTGTGGAAGGGGCTCGCCGAGATGGGCTTCCTCGGGGTCGCGATCCCGGAAAAATTCGGCGGCGCGGGTGCCGGCCATCTCGAGCTCTGCGTCATCGCCGAGGAAATGGGCCGTGCGCTGGCGCCGGTGCCGTTCTCGTCGACCGTTTATCTTGCGGCCGAAGCGATCCTGATCGCCGGCTCGGATGCGCAGAAGCAGAAGTGGCTGCCGAAGATCGCGAGCGGTGAGGCGATCGGCACGCTGGCGCTGTTCGAGGGCAAGGGCAATCCGTCGCCGAAGGCGATCAAGCTTACTGCCGGCGGCGGTGCGCTCAATGGCGTCAAGAAGCCGGTGCCCGACGGCGCAATCGCCGACTTCGCCGTGGTCGCCGCGCGCACCGGATCGAGCGGCCGCGACTCCGATATCTCGCTGTTCATCGTCGATCTCAAGGCCGGCGGCGTCGAGGTCAAGCCGCTGACCAATATCGATCTGACGCGCGGACAGGCCGAGATCACCTTCAAGGATGCCAAGGCCGAGCCGCTCGGTGCTGCCGGCGAGGGCTGGGGCGTCGTCACCCAGGTGCTCGATCGCGCTGCGGTGCTGATGGCATTCGAGCAAGTCGGCGGCGCCGACCGCGCGCTGGAGATGGGCCGCGACTACGCGCTCGACCGTATCGCCTTCGGCCGCCCGATCGGCTCGTTCCAGGCGGTCAAGCACATGCTCGCCGACATGTATGTCTCGGCGACGCTGGCGCGTTCCAACTGCTACTACGGCGCGTGGGCGCTCTCGACCAATGCCGGCGAGTTGCCGGAAGCCGCGGCCGCCGCGCGCATCAGCGCGACGCAGGCGTTCCAGCACTGCGCCAGGAACAACATCCAGGTCCATGGCGGCATGGGCTTCACCTGGGAGTTCGACTGCCACATGTACTATCGCCGCGCCAACGCGGTGGCGCTCGGCCTCGGCAGCCTGTCCTATTGGGAAGACGCGCTGATCGATCGCATGCGGAAGAAGAACGCGGCGTAACACTTGGTGATGTGTAAGGTGGGTAGAGCGCAGCGAAACCCATCATGACGCGGGTGGTCCAAGAGATGGGTTTCGCTTCGCTCGACCCATCCTACGACGCCGGCGAAGGATGAGAGACCATGAATTTCGACGACACCCCCCAGGAGGCCGCGTTCCGCGCCGAGGCGAAAGCCTGGATCGCGGCCAATGCGCCGAAGCAATATGAAGACGAGTTGCGCAAGGCTTCGCTCGGCCGCGTCCAGCTCAAGGGCGCCAACATCCTCGAGGTCGCCAAGGCCTGGCAGAAGAAGAAGGCGGATGCCGGCTGGGCCTGCCTGCATTGGCCCAAGGAATATGGCGGCCGTGGGGCCTCGCCGATCGAGCGCGTGATCTGGCAGCAGGAGGAGGGCCCATTCGGTCGCCTCAGCGCGATGTTCATCATCGGCCACGGCATGTGCGGCCCGACCATGATGGCGTTCGCCGGCGAGGAGCAGAAGCGCAAATATCTGCCGCCACTCGCCTCCGGCGAGAAGATTTGGTGCCAGCTCTTCTCCGAGCCCGCCGGCGGCTCCGATGTCGCGGGCCTGCGCACCCGCGCCGAGAAGCAGGGCGATGAGTGGGTGATCAACGGCCAGAAGATCTGGACCTCGGGCGCACATTATTCCGACTACGGCATCCTGCTCACCCGCACCGATCCGACGGTGCCGAAGCACAAGGGCCTCACGATGTTCTTCCTGGACATGAAGAGTCCGGGTGTCGAGGTCAGGCCGATCAAGCAGGCGAGCGGGGCGTCGGACTTTAACGAGGTCTATTTCACCGACGTTCGCATTCCCGACTCGCAGCGGCTCGGCAATGTCAATGACGGCTGGAACGTGTCGCTGACCACGCTGATGAACGAGCGCATGTCGATTGGCGCCGGTGTCGCGACCGGCTTCCCCGAGCTGTTCGACTTCTGCAGCAGCCTGATGCTGGAGGATGGTCCGGCGATCGAGAACCGCGCGGTGCGCTCCAAGCTCGCGAACTGGGCAGTCAAAGCCACCGGGTTGAAATACACCAGCATGCGCGCGATCTCCGCGCTGTCGCGCGGCGAGCGTCCGGGACCGGAGAACTCGATCGGCAAGCTGGTCGCCGGCTCGATGATCCAGGATGTGGCGGCTTACGCGCTCGACCTGCAGGGCGCCGCTGGCGCGCTGAACGGGCCAGAGGATGCCGAGGTCGCCGGCAAATTCCAGGCGATGCTGCTGCGTGCGCCCGGTACCCGGGTCGAGGGCGGCACCGACGAGATCATGCGCAACATCATCGCCGAGCGCGTGCTGGGCCTGCCCGGCGACATCAGGGTCGACAAGGACGTTCCCTTCAACAAGATCCCGACCAAGGGGAGAGCCTAGAGACCCTCATCCTGAGGAGCCGCGAAGCGGCGTCTCGAAGGACGAGGCCACAGTCGGGCCGCATGGTTGGAGACGCGGCAAGCGCCTCCTCACCATGAGGGGAGAGAGCGACACAAGGATTGAAAGCAAGAGGTTCGCCATGAATTTCGATGACACGCCGCAGGAAGCCGAATTCCGCAAGCTCGCCCGCAACTGGATCGCCGCCAACGCGCCGAAGGAGTTCGAGGAGGAGCTCTCGAAGTCGTCGCTCGGTCGCATCAAGCTCGCCAAGCACGACATGGTCGAGGTCGGCAAGGCCTGGCAGAAGAAGAAGTCCGAAGGCGGCTGGGCCTGCCTGCACTGGCCGAAGGAATATGGCGGCCGTGGCGCCACCCCGATCGAGCGCGTGATCTGGCAGCAGGAAGAGGGCGTCTACGGCAAGCTGACGCAGCCGTTCCAGATCGGCGAGGGGATGTGCGGCCCGACCGTGATGGCCTGGGGCTCTGAGGAGGCCAAGCACCGCTACCTGCCGAAGCTCGCTTCCGGCGAAGAAATCTGGTGCCAACTGTTCTCCGAGCCGTCGGCCGGCTCCGATGTTGCCGGCCTGCGCACCCGCGCCGAGAAGAAGGGCGACAACTGGGTCGTCAACGGCCAGAAGATCTGGACCTCGGGCGCGCATTATTCCGACTACGGCCTGTTGATCGCGCGCACCGATCCGAACGTGCCCAAGCACAAGGGGCTCACGATGTTCTTCCTCGACATGAGGAGCCCGGGCGTCGAGGTCAGGCCGATCAAGCAGGCCAACGGCATGCAGGAGTTCAACGAGGTCTATTTCACCGACGTGGTGATCCCGGATGGCCAGCGGTTGGGGGCGGTCGGCGAAGGCTGGAGCGTCTCGCTGACCACGCTGATGAACGAGCGCATGTCGATCGGCGCGCGGCTTGCGACCGGCGTGCCTGAAATGTTCGAGTTCTGCTCCAACCTGATGCTGGAAGATGGCCTCGCGATCGACGATCCGGCGGTGCGCTCCAAGCTCGCAAGCTGGGCGGTGAAGGCGAGCGGGCTGAAATACACCAGCTACCGCGCGATCTCGGCGCTCTCGAAGGGCGAGCGGCCGGGACCGGAAAACTCCATCGGCAAGCTCGTCTCCGGCATGATGCTGCAGGATATCGCGACCTACGCGATGGATCTGGAAGGCGCGGCCGGCAGCCTCACCGGCGACAGCGAGGAAGTGGCGCGCGGCCAGTTCCAGCAGATGCTGCTGTCGTCGCCCTCGATGCGCATCGCCGGCGGCACCGACGAGATCCTGCGCAACATCATCGCCGAACGCGTGCTGGGCCTGCCCGGCGACATCCGCGTCGACAAGGACGTGCCCTACAACAAGATCCCGACCAAGGGGCGCTGAGCATGGACGCCGCGACGAAGCCGCGCGACGCGACCGAAGACCGCATCGGCGCGCTCGAGGAGCTGCTCAACGAGCGTTACTCGGTGCGCGCCTTCCTGCCGCGCGAGGTGCCGCGGGACACGATCGAGCATGTGCTCAACGTGGCGCAGCGCACCGCCTCCTGGTGCAACAGCCAGCCCTGGCAGGTGCTGATCGTCTCCGGCGAGGCCAAGGAGCGCTTCCGCAAGGCGATCTATGCGGAGGCGTCACGCGGCCTCGGCGAGGATTACGACTTCACGCCGCCGCGCGAATATGTCGGGGTCTATCTGGAGCGCCGCCGCGAGAGTGGCTTCCAGCTCTACAACACGCTCGGCATCGCGCGCGGCGACAAGGCGGCCTATGCCAGGCAGGCGCTGGAGAATTACAATTTCTTCGGCGCGCCGCATGTCGCAGTGATCCACAGCAACGAGCCGCTCGGCATCTATGGTGCGATCGACTGCGGCGGCTATGTCGCGAACTTCATGCTGGCGGCACAAGCGCTCGGGCTCGGCACCATCCCGCAGGCGGCGCTGGCCCGTCACTCCGGCCTGATCCGCCGCCATTTCGGCCTGCAGGACGATCGCCGGGTGGTGTGCGGCATTTCGTTCGGCTATGCCGATCATGCCCACAAGGTGAATAGTTATCGCACCTCGCGGGCCGCTGTGGCCGACAGCGCGACGTTCGTGGACGAATAAGACGTTCAGGCTCGCCGCGCCGCGGCCACCCGGCGCTTCGGCGCCGGTGCGTAGCGCGCGGCCATCGCACCCGTCATCTCCGCCATCTTCTCGCGCAACTCTGCCGGCTCGATCACCTCGGCCTCGGCGCCGAGCCGCAACAGTTCAGTCGCGGCGTGCCACAGCGTCTTGCCGACCGGCATGGTAGCGGTCCGCCAACCGTCCGCGTCGGCGGTTTCCGCAATCTGCATCCGCGCCTTCACGTAAGGATGGGCCAGCGCATCGAACAGCTCCAGCCCGAACGGCGACAGCCGCACCGTGGCCCGGTTCGGATGCAACTCGGCCTCGAGCCGCTCGGTCGAGGCGCGCCAATAGCCGGCGAGGTCGAAGTCCGCCGGCCGCGTGAACCGCGCGTCGAGCACCAGGCAATCCAGCACGCGCGCGACGCGATAGGTGCGCACATGGCCGTCGATGAGGCCGGCGAGATACCAGCTCCCGCCCTTCAGAACGAGCCCGAGCGGCGCCACGCGCCGGCGCTTCTCGGCCTTCCAGCTCTGGTAGCGGATCTCGATCGGGTTTTCGCCCAGCACCGCGCCGGCGATGGCGCGCAGATGCGTCGGCTCCTCGGTCTCGCCGAACCAGCCGGGCGCGTCGAGATGGAAGCGCTGCTGCATTCCCCTGGCATTGGGGCGCAGATGCTCCGGCAGCGCCGCCATCAGCTTGGCCTGCGCCGCCATCATCGCCGGCTCAAGGCCGAGCGCGGCGGCGGGCCCGGGCAGTCCCGCCATGAACAGCGCCTCGGCCTCGCCCCGCAACAGGCCGTTGACCCGCACGCGATAGCCGTCGAGCAGCCGGTAGCCGCCCTCGGCGCCGCGATCGGCATAGACCGGGACGCCGGCGGCGGCGAGCGCATCGATGTCGCGATAGATGGTGCGCACCGAGACCTCGCAAGCCTCGGCCAGCTCGGGCGCGGTGACCTGGCCCCGCGCCTGCAGGGTGGTGAGGATGGAAAACAGCCGGCTCGCGCGCATGGGTGGATCATACCTGACATAGGATGTCAGGTATAGGCGCGCATAACGGATCCCGCCATCCGAACGGCAAGGAGACCCGTCCATGACCACCACCGACCGCATCACGCTGTATTATTCGCCGCAGAGCCGCGCCACCGGAGCAAGGGTGCTGCTGGAAGAACTGGGCGCGCCGTACGACCTGCACGTCCTCAACATGAAGGCGGGCGAGCAGCGCCAGGCCGCCTATCTCGCCGTCAATCCGCTCGGCAAGGTGCCGGCGATCCGCCATGGCGACGCGCTGGTGACCGAGCAGGTCGCGATCTTCATCTACCTCGCCGACCTGTTCCCGCAGGCCGGCCTGACGCCCGCGCTCAACGACCCGCGCCGCGGCCCTTACTTGCGCTGGATCGCCTATTACGGCTCGTCGTTCGAGCCGGCCTTGATCGACAAATTCATGAAGCGCGAGCCCGCGCCGGTCTCGCAGTCGCCATATGCCGATTTCGACACGATGCTGGGCGCGCTGGAAGCCCAGCTTGCCAAAGGACCCTATCTGTTCGGCGAAGAGATCACGGCAGCCGACATCCTCTGGGGCATCGCCTTCAACTGGACCATGACGTTCGGCCTCGTGCCGAAAAAGGACGTCTTCGCCCGCTACGCCGAGCGCGTCACCGCGCGTCCCGCCTACCAGCGGATCACGAAGGCCGATGTCGAGATGGCGGCGCAGCATGCGGCGGCCGCCGGCCTGTGATACGAGCTTGCCGATGCCGAAGCTGTACACCACCAATTGCGTCAACACCTTCATCAGCGTCGCGGAGGACTGTCCGGCGCGCACCGGCGAGGAGCCGCGCCGGCGCGGCGGCGGTCCGACCGTCGCCACGCTGCAATATCAGATGATTGCAGCCGCGCCGTACAAATACACGTCCGATGACGTGGTGTTCGCGACCTCGGCGGCCGGCCGCGCGCTCGACGCGAAGGCGACGAAGCAGGAGCGGAGCCGCGCCTGCGAGATGTTCTTCTCCAGGGGGCAGGCCTGCATGCGGGCCTCGCCACTCGGCAAGCGGTTCGGCTGGGGCGTCCATGCCGATGCCGAGGGCCGGATCGCGATCTACGCCGTCGACAGCAAGCGCTACGAGGCGCTCGCGGGTGATCCCAAGCTCACCCAGGTCCGCGCGATGCGGTCGAAGCGGGCGTGAGACGGGAGGCGTTTTTGGGCCGTCATTGCAAGGAGCGATAGCGACGAAGCAATCCATGTCACCGCGCATGTGGTGCGGTGGATTGCTTCGCTTCGCTCGCAATGACGGCGGAGCGGTTGCACGTCTGCTTAATCCGTCATCCCCGCGCAAAGGCTTCGCCTTTGTCGCCTGAGGTGCGAGCTCTTGCGAGCCTCGAAGGATGCTCGGCCACCAGCCGGGCCGTCGACCCTTCGAGACGGCCGCTTTGCGGCCTCCTCAGGGTGACGGTACTGGCAGCACGGCGCACCGAACTAAAACCTTGGTGCCCGCTTCTCCGCGAAAGCCTTGATGCCTTCCTTGATCTCGGACCCGCGCATGCTGTCGCGGTGGCGGGCGTTGGCGGCGGCTTCGTCGAGCTCGCCGCGGGCGAACTCGTTGATGGCGCGCTTCATGCCGGCCATCGCCTCGGGTGCGTTGCCGGCCAGCATCGCCGCGAGTTTGTCGACTTCCTCGTCCAGCAGGTCGACCGGCACCATGGCGGTGAGATAGCCGATCCGCAGCATCTCGGGTGCGGTGATCTTCTGCGCGGTCAGAAACAGCATCTTGGCATTGTCGACGCCGAGCCGGGTCACGTAGCGTTTGATGCCGCTCGGATAGTAGTGCAGCCCGAGCCGCGCCGCCGGCATGAACATCTCCGCGGTGTCGATGCCGATGCGGAAGTCGCAGGCAAGCGCCAAGTCGGTCGAGCCGCCGTAGACGCCGCCATTGAGCCGGCAGATCGTCGGCACGGACAGGTCTTCCAGCCGGTTGACCACGACCTCGAACGCCGAACCCGCGCTCTGCTGCTCGTTCGCGCTCACCGCGCGCTCGGCCACCGAGTTGAGGTCGTAGCCGGCGGAGAAGGCGCGTCCCGTGCCGGTCAGCACCAGCACGCGGACCGCCGGATCGGCCTCGATTCGGTCGAACAGATTGAGAAGCTCGCCGAGATCCTCGGCCTGCAGGCGGTTGAGATGCCGCGGCCGGTTGAGGCGGATCGTTGCGCGCGCGCCCGAGATCTCGAGCACGGGTGAGCTGCCAGTCTCGGCGGCATCAGGCATGGTTGTCTCCATCATTATTGGTTCTCGAGTTCGCGCCGCTTCGCCTCGGCGTCGATGGTCGCGGCGAGATCGGGATGCCTTGCCATCAACAGGCGGAAATCGACGAGGTCAAGCACCAGCAGCCGGGAGACCTTGGTGGTCGTGACATCGGCGCCGCGCATGGTGTTGCCGAGCAGCGCCATCTCGCCGAAGAACGCGCCTTCGCCGAGCCTCACCTCGCGGCCGGGCAGATCGACCGCCACCTCGCCGGCGGCGACGAAATACATGCAGTCGCCGCTGGTGCCCTTGCGGATGATCGTGGCGCGCGGCGGCAGGTCGATGGTGCGCAGCATCTGGGTGACGTCGGCGATCGCGGCGGGGCCGAGATGCGTGAAGAACGGCACCTTGCCGACCGTCTCCCAGGTTTTCAGAAAATTGTCGCGGCGGGTTTCCGCGGCGAAACCGGTCGCGAGAATGCCGGTCCACAGCCCGAACACGCCGAGGCCCGCGATCATGACGAGGGCCGCGACTATGCGGCCGAGCGGGGTGATCGGCACCACGTCGCCATAGCCGGTGGTGGTCAGCGTCACCACCGCCCACCACAGCGCCGCCGGCACGCTGCCGAAGGTCTGCGGCTGCACGTCGCGCTCCAGCCAATATTCCGCGACGGAAGCGAGGAACACCACCATCAGGAAGATCACCAGCACGCTGATCAGCGGTCCGGATTCCTGCACCAGCACGCGCCGGAGCTGCCGCAGGCCGGGGATGCCCGGCACCACCTTCAGCGTCCACAGGATCGCGAGCAGCCATGCCGTCTTCGGCTCGATACCGGCGAGCAGGGCGGCCGGCACGGCCAGCGCGCCGATCGCGTCGACCACTCCGGCGCCGGACAACGCATAGAACCAGAACCGGCCCTGCCGTCCCATATGGCGCAGCCGCACCAGCCACTCGAAGATGAAGTAGGCGAGGCAGCCCCACAAGAGCGAGTCGACCCAGCGCGCGCTTGCGTCATAGGCCGGCTCCACCGTCAGCAGCGTCATCATCGCGACGCCGATGGTCACCGCGACGTAGGCCACCGTAGTCATGTTGCGGCCGGCGGTGGCAGACACGAACTGTGTCAAAACCGGAAAGGCGAGCCGCTTGAACATCGGACGTACGTTGCCTGTCGACGAATGGCGTGAAACGGGGTCCTGCCGGAAAGCGAGGACCAAGGCCACAACCTGCCCCGTCCCGGGTCAGGCCGTCAACGCGTGCGGGTCGGCGCGCTGCGGCGGCCGAACTCCCGCCTGTTCGACGAACGTCCGGCTATACTGTCCTGATTTTGCTTCCACAAATGTGAGAATCCCGACAAAACGTCGCGTTTTCCCCGTATACCAAGGGAGCGGTTCGGACATGCGACCTTCACCGCACTGCAGCGACTAATAGGGTGAATGTATTCACTTCTTGAGAATTGGTTGGTTTCCGATGGATACCTCGCATCTCGTGGAGCACGCCGGCGCCGCCGGCAGTTTCTTCGCATCGATCTTCGTGGTCGCCACGCTGTCGATGCGGACCATGATTCCGCTGCGCGTCTTCGCCATCCTGACCAACATCATCCTGATCGCGACCGCGATCCCCACCCACAATTATGCGACGCTGATCCTGCATTCCGTGCTGCTGCCGCTGAACACCTACCGCCTGCACCAGATGCTGCAATTGGTCCGCAGCGTGAAGAAATCCGTCAACAGCGATCTGTCGATGGATTGGCTGAGACCGTTCACGACCGAGCGCAAATGCGCCGCCGGAGAGGTGCTGTTCTACAAGGACGAGAGGGCCGACAGCATGTTTTACATCGTCAGCGGGCGCTTTCGTCTGGTCGAGTCGGGCATCGAGCTGCCGGTCGGCGCGATCGTCGGCGAGTTCGGCATGCTGTCGCCGTCGAACACGCGGACGCAGACGCTGGAATGCGTGGAGAGCGGCATGGTGCTCTCGGTGACCTACGACCAGGTCGAGCAGCTCTACGTCCAGAATCCTGCGTTCGGTTTCTACTTCCTGCGGCTCGCCAGCGCCCGCCTGTTCCAGAACATCGCGACGCTCGAGCAGCAGCTGGCGCAGCACGCCACCCCCCAGGTTGCGGAGCCAAAACCCGCTTGAGCCCGCCGTGACGAGTTCTGGAGACGCCGTAGTGCCGGACGACGACAGTCTGCTGGCTTCGCTCCGTTACCTGTTCGCCGATATCATCGGTGACGAGGACGATGGACCGCTCGTGCCGCCGGATGCCTGCTCCGCGCAGCTCAGCCCGGTCGTCAGCGACGCCATTCATTTGCTGACCGAGTATCAGAGCGCCGGCTACGCCAGGCTCTATATCGAGCGGCTCGGACGCTTCGTCGGCCGGCGCGGGGTCGACGACGCCATGCTCGCCGACATCGCGCGGCTGATGGGCCAGCGCATGGCCTATGAGGATCCGATCCGGATCGCGCAGCTCAAGCTGCGCGAGGTCAACGCGGCGGGCGGCCTTGCGCCGCGCTCGGTCGACGATGTCAAGATCTTCCGTATCGATGAACTGATCGACGCCTTGCCGGTGGTGGTCGGCGACCCCGTGCTCGGTGTACTCGAACGCTTCGGCTGGCGCCGCCGAAGGATCTCGATCCGCTTCAGCGGCCACACCCGTTTCAGCGTTCGCCGGCTTCGGATCGAGGCGGGGCTGAAGCGGTGGCGGCTGTTCTCGGCGCGCTATGCCAAGGAGCGCGTCTGGGTCGAACGCTGGCTGCATATGATCGACCGCAGCCTGACCAAGCAGCCGAGCGCGACGGTCGCGGTCATCCAGACCGCGACCATGATCCGCGGCTACGGCGATCCGTATCGCCAGGGCCTCGCGGACTGGCACGCGATCATCGACGGGCTCGCCAAGCCCGTCTTTGACGGCACGCTTGCGCTCGCCGATCTCGCCAGCGCAATCGCAGAGGCACGCGCCGCCATCATGCCCGATCCGCGCCAGGCATCCTTGAAGCGCAAAATCGCGGAGATCCGCGCACGGATGCCGGCGGCCGCGTCATCGCGTTGAGATTCTACCACCGTCACCCTGAGGAGGCCGCGCAGGGGCCGTCTCGAAGGGCGGCGGCGCAGCCGGTGGCCGTGCACCCTTCGAGACGCGCGCAAGAGCGCGCTCCTCAGGGTGACGGGCTATATCTCGACCGGTGATGGCGAGCCCACGCGCCCTATCGCTTGATATGCGGTGGTTCATCGTAGCCGTGGCGGCTCGAATAGAACAACAGGCCCATCAGGCCGACGCCGACGACGACCAGGACGACGGCTCCGACGGCGAATGCGACGACACCATAGGTCGGCACCGGTGCATCGGATACCATCAAGCCTTCATAGGCGTAGGCGCCGACCGCGACCAAGAAGGCCAGCAGGCCGATGCTGATTGCGACGCGCATGCGTATCTGCCTCTGTTCAAGGCCGGGAGCAGCAGGCGCTCATGATGGCGGCTATCCCGCCGCAGCGGCAACCTTGACCAGCGCCTGGTGTCCGGCTTCGGTCAACTCTGTAAGGGTTGTCCTGCCGCTCTTGGCGCATTTGATGATGTATCTGGCAACGCGCTTGCGGGTGGCGTGTTCCTCGCCGCGAAGAGCATCGGCGCAGACGTGGTCGAGCGCTGCGTTCATGATGGCGAGCGTGCGTGAATCAAACTTCTCCTCGATCATTCGGAGCCCTCCCTGTAGGCCCGTTCGGGCGCGGTTATTTGCGGAGAATCAGCAGGTCACTGACCTCCATCACCGCCTCGGTCTGCCTGGCTTTCCTCATCAGCATTTCACGTTCCCGTCCCGCAGGCATCTTGCGAGCCGCGATACGGGCGTCGTCGGCGAATTTCTGGAGACGATGCTCGAACGATCCAATCGGACGCGATCTGCTGCGTTTCTTCTTCATGCCCGCCTCCGAGGTGGGAACAAGATGCTAGGCAGGTTCCTGCGGACCGTCGTTAACCTATGACATCGGGCCGATCGAAAAAACGCGCCCGGGATCGCAGGAACGATCTTACCGGCCGCGCGTAACACCCGTGCGTTCGCTGCTTTGCTCCCCGAGAGCAGTGGACCACTCCGGTGACGGGCTCCGGCGAATTTCGTCGCCGGGGCCCGCATGCGTCAGGGGGCATGCGCTGCAGCAATTGTCGCGGGAACGATGACCGTGCGCGGTCGTTGACGAGGCCGGACACTCAGGGAGAACTGGCAATGAGAGGTGAGAGGGAAAGCGGGAATCTCATCGGCAGCGACAAGGTGGAGGGCACCGCCGTTTACGGCGCTGATGACCGCAAGATCGGTTCAATCGAGCGTGTCATGATCGACAAGAAGAGCGGGCGCGTTTCCTATGCAGTGCTTGGTTTCGGCGGTATTCTCGGGCTCGGCAACGACCATTATCCGCTGCCCTGGGAATCCCTGAAGTACGATACGCGGCTGGGTGGCTATGTCACCGGTATCACCGAAGACCAGCTTCGCGAGGCTCCGAGATACGGCCGCGAGCGGGACTGGAATTGGGATGATGTCGGCGCCACGCGGGCGGTCAACGACTACTACGGTGTGCCGTTCGTGTGAGCGGTGCTGACAGCCCGCGCGGTCTCGGTGGTGCACTGCGAGACGAACCGAGGCGAGGTTGTCGAAGGAGAGCTGTCGAAGAAGTCGCGCCTCTAGAGCAGAGCATGATCCGGAAAGTCTGAAGCGGCTTTCGAAAAGATCATGCGCGAACCAAGAGCCAAAGCGCGATGACGGTTCATCGCGACTACATTCGCCAATACTTGTGCAATGTAATATACGTGATTGAAATCAGCCCGGCGGTTACCCGATGAACGTGCGGGGAGACCAATGTCGTCGGCATCGTTAGTTCGAAAGCTTGAGCAATTCGTACGGCTTTCGCCGGTGGATCATGCCATTCTCAATCGGGCAGCGTCCGAGCGTGTGCGCCGGTTCGGGGCGCGCGTCGATATCGTGCGCGAGGGCGACAGGCCAAAGGATGTGCATCTGATTCTGTCCGGCTGGGCCTGCCGCTACAAGCAGCTCGAGGATGGTCGGCGGCAGGTGGTGTCGTTTTTCCTGCCCGGCGACATTTGCGACGTGAACATCTTCATCCTGCGCGAGATGGATCATTCGATCGGCACCATCACGCCGGTGTCGATCGCCGATCTCTCGCGCGAATTCTTCGATGACATCGCCGTGCGACATCCGCGCATCGTGACGGCGTTCTGGTGGGAGACCCTGGTCAACGCCGCCATCCAGCGCGAATGGACGATGAATCTCGGCCAGCGCACCGCCTTGGAGCGTACCGCCCATTTGCTCTGCGAAGTCTGGCTGCGCCTGCGCCTGGCCGGGCTGACCAAGGGAGACAGTTGCGACTTTCCGCTGACCCAGGCCGATCTCGCCGACGCCACCGGCCTGTCCAAAGTCCATGTCAACCGCACGCTGCAGGAGCTGCGCGCCGAGGGGCTGGTCGTCCTCAAGGGCAAAACCTTGTCCGTTCCCGACCTCGACCGCCTGATGCGCGCAGGCCTGTTCAACTCGAACTACCTGCACATGGATCACGAGGGTCAACAGCTCGATGCCGCGGTGACCGACGCGGCGGCTGGATAAGGTGATTGGCCTCTCCGACGTGCGCCGGGTGGCTTCGTCGTCACGCGCGTGCTGCACGTCCAAACAGGAGGAAGCAGTGATATCGTTCACGCGCCGGGGCGTTCTCAAATCTGGTCTCGCAATTGGTGCGTTGGGCTCAGGTTTGAAGTCTGTACTTGCGCAGTCCGCGACTGATCCCGGTCCCGACCGCATCGTGTTGCTCGGGACGCGGGGCGGCCCGTTCATCGGAGGTTACTCGCCCAGCCCCTCGGCTAATCTGCTCATTTATAGGGGCGTTCCGTACGTAATCGATGCCGGCTACGGCGTGACCTTCAAGTTGGTCGATGCGGGATTGCGGTTGCCGCTGCTGCGGTACATTTTGATCACGCACCATCATTCCGATCACAACCTTGAGCTTGGCCCACTGCTATACAATGCCTGGGCCGCCGGATTGCGAACGCCAGTCGACGTTTATGCACCCGTGGGCCTTAACGCTATGCTCTCAGCTTATTGGGAGTCTAATCGTTTCGACATTGAGACGCGGATCGCTGATGAAGGCAGGCCCGATCCGCGCAAATTGGTTGCCGCGCATGAGATCAAGGAAGGTCTGGTACTCTCGCATGCCGATGTCCGGGTCACGGCGCTGCGGGTAGTTCACCCACCGGTGACAGAAAGCTACGCCTTTAAATTCGAACTGGCCGACAAAATGGTTGTCTTCTCAGGCGACACGGCGTTCTTTCCGCCGCTGGCCGACTTCGCAAGGGGAGCCGATTATCTGGTGCATGAGGTCTTGTACGCACCCGCTCTGGATGCTCTGGTGAAGCGCCGGCCGAATGCTGAGAGGCTGAAGGCCAGCATCCTGAGCCACCATACCCGGGCCGAGGACGTGGGCCGCATTGCAGCGATGGCGAATGTGAAAACTCTTGTTCTCAATCATTTCGTGCCTCCCGATGATAAGACGCTCACCCCCGAGATATGGACTGACGCTGTTCACACGACATTCGGGGGAAACATCGTTGTTGGGAGAGATCTGCTTCAGCTCCCCTTGTGAGTAGTCTCGGGTCCGATCTGCCAAAGCCGCAGCGGCTTCACTGAGGATCAATGGTGCCGCTATACGCCCGAGAGCACGAAAGTGCACGTCAGCGGAGCCCGAGTCGCGTCATTTGCGTCTTTTTTGCTCTGTTTGCCGGAAGCCTGCCTATCCCTTGGCAGCAGCGGAATTGCAGACGTTCCCCAATCGCTGCTTGCGCGCAGTGGAAGTCGTGAAGTGCTCGCACTGGATGATGGTTCGATCGAACAGCGTCTTCACTCGAGGCGGGAAGCCTTCACGATGTCCTGCACGCAATTGATGAATGACTCCACGGCGGGGCTAAGCGTCCGGTTTTTCACAAAGACGATCTCAGCGGAAACTCGCGGACCTACCGATTTGATTGGCAGCACCCGCAGGGAGGCCTGAGCGGCTTTCAGCCTCGCGACGGATATCGGAAGAATTCCGACAAATTCGCCGCTCGCCACCAACGACGTCGTCAGCTCGATCGAGATCGTCTTGACGACGGCCTTGGGCGGCTGAAAGCTTGCGGCCCTGAAGACGCCCTCGATAAGTGCGCCGGGCGCGCTGTCGGGGGCCGGCAAGACCCATTTGCAGCCGATGATGTCGTCCAAGGAGACCCGGCGCTTGCGACCAAATTCGCTTTCTGCGCCGACGACGAACACAAAGGGCTCGTCGAACAGCACTTCCGAATGCAGATCTTCGGCGGCGGACTGGCGCGTCGCGCGCGTGATCAGGAGATCAATCCTGCGCTCCCTCAATTCACGGAGCTGATGTTCGCCCGGATTGGCGAGCTTCACATCAATCTGCACACCGGGATATTTCGCAGAGAATTTCCGCAACACGGCCGAGGCCAGACTGTGCAAGATGATCTCCGTGCAGCCAAGCCTGACCTCTCCCCCGTTCGGATCAGACAGATGTTCGAGGGAACGATAACCCTGCTGTAGTTCGTCGAAGATGTTGATACCGCATCTAAGGAGTACCTCGCCCGAAGGCGTCAGCTCGGCACCCTGCGGCGAGCGATCCAGCAGCCGCGCCCCGATGGCGCCCTCCAATTCGGAGATCGTCTTGGAAACGGCTGGATGGGAAATCCCCAGCTTCGCCGCCGCCTTGGCCATGCTGCCGGTATCGGCAACCGCCATCAGGACGCGCAGATCGCGAAGATTGATGCGGCGGAGGCGGTCCGACAACTCCATGGGACTTAACCGGGAGGTTACAGCGGTGCCACGATTTTGGCTCTACCAGATAATGGCCGCTCCGACCAGAGTGAGAGCGCTTCGACAAAACGTCGGTATCGGAGGCTGACATGATCGCCAAACGTCAGTTGCTGTCGCTGGCCTGCGCGGGTGGCCTCGCGTTGATCATGCCCGGCGGGGCTCGGTCTCAATTGAGGAACACCCCTGTGCACCTGACGGTGGGCTTTGGTGCCGGTGGCACCATCGACGTGATCGCGAGAATGCTGGCCGACGAGATGAAGGGCTATGCGTCCTTCGTCGTCGAGAATCGAGCCGGAGCGGGCGGCCGATTGGTGCTGGGGGCGCTGAAGAATAGTCCGGCCGACGGCAGCGCCATTGTGTTGACGCCTGCGTCAATGCTCGTCGTCTTCCCGCATGTCTACAAGGCGCTCGGCTACGACGCGCTCAGTGATTTCGCTCCGGTCACGCGGGTTTGCTCGTTTCCATTCCTGATCACGGTCGGGCCGATGGTGCCGCCCAACGTCGCAACGCTTGCCGATTTCGTGAAGTGGTGCGCCGCTAATCCAAGACAGTCGACGTACGGCACAGCCGCCGCGGGATCCATGCTGCATTTTACCGGAACGATTCTGGCTAAGGCGGGCGGATTTGAGTTCGCACACGTGCCCTATGGGGGACCGAACGGCATACAGGATCTGATCGGCGGCCGGATCGCGGCAACGATCTATCCCGTCGGCACTGCGCTTCCCTACGTGCAGTCCGGAAACATTCGCGCGCTGGCCATTACCAGTTCCGAGCGAAGCCGGCAGCTTCCGGCGGTGGCAACGGTACGCGAAGCCGGATTTCCGGCACTGGAAGTCGAGGAGTGGTTCGGCGTTGTGGTGCCAGTGAAGACGCCGGCCAAAACCATCGAGCATCTCAATGCGGCGATCCGCGCGGCCGTGAGCAGCGATCGTTTCATTGGCGACGTCTCCAAGCTCGCGGTAACAGCAGTCAGCGATTCACCGGAGCAATTCGCGCAATTGATCAAATCGGATTTCGATCGATGGGGACCGATCGTCCAGGGCTCCGGCTTTTCATCCGAAGACTAGCGGATGCGCGCAAGCAACAACCGTCGTCGAACGCCGGATCAAATCCTGGGTCCTTTTTTTCCGGTGCGGTGCCGGGCTTTCGCCAGCAACGACCTGACCAGGGTCGAAAGAGGCACGGGCCTGGCGCAAGGCGAAGTCGTCGAGGTCAGGGGACGCGTTCTCAATCTCGACGGCGAGCCGGTCCGTGGCGCAAGGCTCACGATCTGGCAGGCCAACAGCCTTGGCCGCTACCGGCATGCCAACGATTCCAACCCGGCGCCGCTCGATCCAAATTTTTTAGGCTGCACCCGACTCCGATCGAGCGACGACGGCAGCTACATGATCAAAACGATCAAACCTGGGGCCTACCCGGCGAGCCCGGAATGGACACGACCACCTCATATCCATTTCGAGGTACTGGGACGGTTTGAACGGCTCGTGACCCAGATGTATTTCCCCGGCGAGCCGCTCAATGGCCGCGACCGGTTGCTCGCCGCGGTGCTGCGCCCGGAGCTACTTGTCGCTACCGAGGCCACGCCGCAGCAACCGTCGGGGCGCCTCTTGAACTTCGACATCGTGCTCGTGAAGGGATGAGGTAGACCCTTTCCGAACCTGAGGGAGGTTTGGTTAAGGGCCACAAACAGAAATGAAACACGGCGCAGAATAGAATTGCCGATTGGGTGGGCTGGACGGCAAATTCGTTGCCTATGTCGCCCAAACTACATGACGAAATTGTCCGTTGAGCAGCCTAAAGTTGCTGGGATCGCTCAGGTGGGCAGGTGATGAACGGCATCCGAACGGGATTTTTGGACTCCATCGGCAATACACCATTGATCAGGCTGCGAATGGCGTCAGAGGCCACCGGCTGCGAGATCTACGGCAAGGCCGAATTTCTCAATCCTGGTGGGTCGATCAAGGATCGCGCGGCCCTGGCCATCATCACTGATGCCGAGCGAAGCGGCAAGCTCGAGCCTGGGGGTATCATCGTCGAGGGCACGGCGGGAAATGTCGGCATCGGCATTGCCCTCGTCGCGAATGCACGCGGCTATCGAAGCGTAATCGTGATGCCTGACACCCAAAGTCAGGAGAAGAGGGACATGTTGCGGCTGTGTGGTGCGGACCTGCGACTGGTCCCCGCCGTTCCGTATGCGAATCCCGGTCATTATGCTCGCTATTCCGGTCAGCTCGCCGAAGAACTCGGTGCATTCTGGGCTAACCAGTTCGACAACGTTGCCAATCGCGAGGGCCATTACCGCACGACTGGGCCGGAGATTTGGGAACAAACTGGCGGAAAAGTTGATGGCTTTACCTGTGCTGTCGGCAGTGGCGGGACATTGGGTGGGGTGGCGCGAGCTCTCAAGGAGCGCAATCCAGCGGTCAGAATTGCGCTCAGCGATCCCATGGGCGCCGCTCTCTATAACTGGTTCACCAAGGGAGAGCTGACGACCGAAGGAGACTCGATCACTGAAGGGATAGGACAAGTGCGCGTGACCAGGAACCTCGAAGGGACGCCAATTGATGCAGCGTATCAGATCACGGATGAGGAAGCGTTGCCCATTCTCTTCGATCTGATCGAGCATGAGGGGCTGGTGCTCGGTGGATCGAGCGCCATCAATATTGTTGGAGCTATGCGACTTGCGCGCGACTTTGGTCCGGGCAAGACCATCGTGACCATCCTTGCGGATGGCGGACAGCGCTATCAATCCAAGCTGTTCAACCCGGAATTTCTGCGCAAGAAAAATCTGCCCACCCCACATTGGATGGGATAGCAACCCGTCATCTGAGCTGGTTGCACCCCGACGCGGCGGCCGGATGACGGCCGATAGCGATAGATCGCGCGGCTTCAGCGACCGCAAGTCTTGACCCTCCATGGCAAGGGTGCGCTATGCTGCGCCGCAGCCGGCGATGCGGGTTTCACCGATGTCGAGACGTTCTGCCGGACGCTGCAATGCAGAGGCGGATGGACGACTTCGTACGATCGGTAAGCGCAGCCCTGTCCTTGATCGGTGATGCGGATCCCGAACTGCTGGGGATCGTCGCGCTGTCACTGCGGGTCAGCCTGACCGCGAGCATTCTCGCCTTGATGATCGGGGCCCCGATCGGCGGCTGGCTGGCGATTGTCCGTTTTCGAGGCCAGCACGTCATCATCGTACTGACCAATGCCCTGCTCGGGCTCCCGCCAGTCGTCGTTGGCCTCGCGCTCTATCTGCTGCTGTCGCGATCGGGGCCCCTCGGGCCTGCCGGACTGTTGTTCACGCCGACCGCCATGGTGATCGCCCAGACGCTGCTTGCGACCCCGATCGTGGTCGCGCTAGTGCATCGGCCGTCATCGCTGCTGTGGATGGAGTACGGTGATCTTGCGCGCACCGACGGCCTGTCGCGCCTGCGCAGCATTGCCTTGCTGTTCGCGTTGGGCCGGGCATCGTTGTTGACCGCCTTTCTCGCCGCCTTCGGCCGGGCCATTGCCGAGGTCGGGGCCATCCTCATCGTGGGCGGCAATATTCGCGGCTATACGCGGACGATGACGACGGCGATTGCGCTCGAGACCAGCAAGGGCGACCTGCCGCTGGCGCTCGGGCTCGGGCTGATCCTGCTGGCCCTGAGCGTCGCGGTCTCGACGGTCGCGTTTCTGCTAGTGGGACGCATTGGGGAAAAATAGCTGCTCGCCGCCGACCCTGTAGCCGGCGATCGCTGTCTGCCCGGCCGGCGAAATCAGCCAGTCGATGAAGGCCTGGCCGTCCTGGGCCTTCACGTTCGGATGCTTCGCCGGGTTGACCAGCATCACGCCGTACTGGTTGAACAGCCGCCGGTCCCCTTCGGTCAGGATGGCGAGATCGCCCCGGTTCTTGAACGACAACCACGTGCCGCGGTCCGACAGCACATAAGCATCGGATGACGCCGCCATGTTGAGCGCCGGTCCCATTCCCTGACCGATCTCGCGGTACCAACTGCCCTTTGCCGCGGCAAGGTCGATGCCGGCCTCCTTCCAGAGCCGCAGCTCGGCCTCGTAGGTGCCGGATCGATCGCCGCGCGAGATGAAGGGAGCCTTTGCCGCAGCGATCTTTCTCAGGGCATCGGCGACGTCCTTGTCGCCGGCAATGTGAGCCGGATCCGCCTTCGGACCGACGATGACAAAGTCGTTATACATGACGTCGAAGCGTTTCACGCCCTGTCCCTCGGACATGAACTTGTCCTCGGCGGGCCGGTCGTGCACGAACACCACATCGGCATCACCGCGTCTGCCGATGTCCAGCGCCTGACCCGTGCCGACGGCGACGACCTTCACGCTAATGCCCGAAGTTTTGGTGAACTGGGGGAGCAGATAGCCGAACAGGCCGGACTGTTCGGTCGACGTCGTTGAAGCAACGGTGATGGCATGGTCTTGCGCCATTGCGGACGAGCCCCAGCCCAGGATGGCCGCGAGCGCAATGAAGAGTTGCCGCATTTCGTCTCCTTGTCGTTTCCCTGGATGCCGGCGCGAATTTGCCGGCTGTCGGGGACCTCGCGTACCTTCTGCGATATGATCGTCGGCGAACATCCAACCATCGCAGGGTTTCCAATGACGCGCTTCCGGTGGCAAGGTCAATGACGGACCTCAGGCAGCCCGCGGGCAGCGCAGCCGAGGTTTTCGCCGCATTCCTGAAACTAGGCTTGAGCTCGTTCGGCGGGCCGATCGCCCATATCGGCTACTTCCGGCATGAATTCGTCGAGCGCCGCAAATGGCTCGACGAGCAGGCGTATGCTGATCTCGTGGCGCTGTGTCAGTTCCTGCCTGGGCCGGCAAGCAGTCAGGTCGGCTTCTCGCTCGGTCTGATGCGCGCGGGCTATCCCGGTGCGCTGGCGGCGTGGACCGGATTCACGCTGCCGTCGGCCATCGTGCTGGTGCTGTTTGCCTATGGCGCCAATACGCTGAGTGGACCTGCCGGCAGCGGCCTGGTGCACGGGCTGAAGCTTGTCGCGGTCGCCATCGTCGCGCAGGCGGTGTGGGGCATGGCGCGGACGCTGTGTCCCGACCGGGCGCGCGCGTCGATCGCCGTGGTCGCGGCGCTGCTCATCCTGTTCAGCGCCTCGTCGATCGCCCAGATCGGCGCCATCCTGTTGGGCGGCCTTGCCGGCCTTGTACTGTGCCGAAACGAGCAGACCAACGGCGGCGGTCACTTCGCCATGCCGGTGTCGCGCCGGATGGGGTTGGTCGCGCTGGCGGCGTTCTTGCTCCTGCTGATTGGTCTGCCGGCGCTGGCGCGATTGGCGCCGGGCTCCGGCCTTGCGCTGTTCGAGGCCTTCTTCCGCTCCGGCGCCCTGGTGTTCGGCGGCGGCCACGTCGTCCTTCCACTGCTGCGCGAGGCCGTCGTCGTGCCTGGCTGGGTCAGCGACGACGCGTTCCTGACCGGCTATGGCGCCGCGCAAGCCGTGCCGGGCCCGCTCTTCACCTTCGCGGCCTATCTTGGCGCCGTGGTCAACATCGAGCCGCATGGCGTCGCTGGCGCGATCGTCGGACTGCTTGGCATTTTCCTGCCTGGCGTCCTGATCCTACTCGCTGCGCTGCCGTTCTGGGAGACGTTTCGGAAGCGATCCGACGCGCAGGCGATGATGCGTGGCGTCAACGCGGCGGTCGTCGGCATCCTCGGCGCGGCGCTGTATCATCCGGTGTGGACGAGCACGGTCGTTGCACCCCGCGATTTCGGCATCGCGTTGGTCGGGTTCGTGCTGCTCACGGTCTGGCGCGCTCCGCCGCTTGTGGTTGTTGTCTTCAGCGCGCTCGCCGGAATGGCGACGGCGCTGTGAGCTCCGATGGACGGATTTCCTGTCCTCTTGGCGTGCGCGCAGAGGCTAATTTCATTAATATTTTCAATGTGATTTGGGCTGTCCAGTCCTCATGCGAAAAATAATCCGCTTCCCTCGTCGGGCAACTCAGTGGCACGAATCCGCCCGTCTCACCCGCCTGAGGGGCACTTCGCGATCGTCACGAGTGCTGGGTGAGATGCGGTGGACGCCGCTTGCGCAACTGACGAGGGCGCATGAGGGCGGACGGCGAAGTCGTGCAGGCCTGACGCCCTAGTGGCAGGTGTCCTGTTGCAAGACGCTATTGCGTCTTGCAACGGCGGTGACAACCAAGCCCAGTCTCGCCGGGGCGAGCACGCATAAGCCGTAACCCATCGCGCAGGGAAAGCCGGGATTGCTCCGGTTACACCTGTGGTCCTACCCCCGAGCTTTCTACCATTGCTCGGGGCCCATGGGAGCGATCGGCACCCGGCTTTCCCTGCGCCCTCTGCTCGAAGAGGGCGAAACGAGATGCAAAGCTCGGACAATTCATGTCGCGAGAACGACAAGCCATATCTCAACGGCTGTCATCGCCCGCGAAGGCGGGCGATCCAGTATCCCGGAGGCAGCAGTGATTGGTCCGAGAGGCCGCAGCGTACTGGATCCCCCGCATGCGCGGGGGACGACGGCGGAGAGATGGGTGCGTCGCGGAGCCTGTTATCGGGCGCGCGTTCGCCCGACCCGTTGGCTCCTCGCAATGACGGTGTTGAGACAGCGCGTGAGAACTAACCCCAGCGTCGTCCCGGCCGAGTGCGCAATTGCGCACGGGGGCCGGGACCCATTCCCCTAAATGTCAGTTGTCGCGCGATGTTGGAATGACCCAGCAGGACCTATAACCTCCGCAGCGGCCTCTCATTTCAACCGCTGGTGCCGCTGGAATGTTGGCCTATCTCGCTCTGCGCCCCGATGCCGCATGACGATCGCCACTGTCGCGGGAGGGACGCCCATGTGATTTTCAGACGCCGCAGGTGCATTTCACCGCCGGAGATGTCATAAATGCGACACGCCTTGTTTTGCGGAATTGTGCTGACGGTCTGATCCGGATTTTCTTGCAATTGCATTCATCGCAGTAAGGGGCGTCAGCTTGTTGTTTCCTTCCATGTCATCGTCGGTTGCGGTTGGCGCCCTGGTCGGATGGATGTTGCTTCTCACCGCGAAGCACATCATCGCCGACTTCGTGCTGCAGAATGCCTGGATGGCGATCGGCAAGGACCAGAAGACCGGCTGGGCAATGCCGCTGCTGGCACATTGCCTCGTCCACCTCGCCGTGGCGCTGGTGCTGATCCTGGCCGTCGCGCCGCGCTTCTGGTACGTCGCCTTCGTGGATTTCGTCATCCACATCACCGTCGATCGCGCCAAGGGATACTGCGCCTCGCATTACGGCGTGACACTGGAATCGGGACATCCTTGGTTCTGGACCCTGATCGGCATCGACCAGGCCCTGCACCACCTCACCGGCTTTGCGCTGTCGATCTACATGGCCGCGAACTGAGCGGCCCGCACCACCCATCCTCCCTAGTCTCTCGGAACGTGAACCCACCGCTTTGCGGCGCGGATGTGATTCGCGTGCAACGGGCAAGCACCCCCGGAAACGACCGGAAGCCGTGGTTAACCTTTCGTTAGAGAATTGCGCGGCATCTTCGCGATCGAGGGGGATTTGCAAATGTTTTCAAGCCGCGACGCCTTCGAGAACGATGCCTGCCCGGTTGCCGACGACCTGCTCGGCCAGATGTACCGCGCCAATCCCAATGGCCTGTCGCTCCTGGTCGCCAACGTGTCGCCGGACGTCCGGGCGAGGCTGGCGCTGTTCTGTTATCGCCGCAGCCATCTGCACGCGCTGGCGCTGGCAATTGCTTCGAGCTGCACCGAGCGTGAGCTGATCCATTTCGGCGGCCGCGTCGGCTCGACCCTGTACGCGCTGTCGCGTCAACCCGCGCGCGCCGCTGCGGCCTCGCATGGCGGACGCAAGCCGATCACGCTGTCGACCAAGCCACTCTCGACCTTTGCGCCGTTGGTCGATGAAGAGCTCGATGAGGAAGAAGACGTCACCCAGACGGTGACGGCCTGAGGCAAGCCCAGCCTCAGATCGCCGGCAGTCCGTGGCGCCGCCGCGCCATTGCGCATTCCGCGTCGCCGGGCATGCAGGTCCGGCACACCTCCGGCCGCACCGCATACACCTCGCAGCGCGTCGCCACCCCGATCTGACCCGATAGCGCCGCGCAGCGGTCACCCACGCAGCGCATGCCGGACAGCCGCGCATTGACGAATTGCTCCGGGATCAGGTCGAGCTGGTCATCGTCCTCGACGGTGAAGCGCGGCCAGTTCTCCGAATAGCCGCAGCAGGCGCCGCAGGACTGGCAGGGGCTGCGCTCCGCCGCCTTGATATCGTTCGCGGCCATCATGTGTCCTTCGGTGCTTCCCAGACGAGGCTGCGCCGCCAGCGCGCCCTGAGCAGGTCGCGCCGCTCCGGATATTTCTCGTCGTGATAGATCGCGGCCACCACGCGATCGGTGCGGAAGCTGCGGAAATCCCTGCGCAGCTCGCACCAGGCGGCGAGCAGCCGCACCGCTTCGTGATAGCCGACCGCGATCGGCCAGATCGTGCGCTCGCTGTCGCGGCCGTGTTCGTCGCGATAGTTCAGCGTGATCTTCTTGCCCTCGTGAATCTGGCTGCGTGTCTTGACCATATCGATGCGGTCCGGCTCCCGGTTCCAGGCCGACCGCGCTCGGCTTGCCGGTTCGAGCACGAACGGCCGTAGCCGGTCGGGCACCGTCTCGGCGATCTTGGCCATCAGGTCTTCGGCGGCGCGCGCCAAGGCCGGATCGGCGTGGCCGACCACCCATTGCGCGCCGAGCACGCAGGCCTCGATCTCGTCGGGTGTCAGCATCAAGGGCGGCAGGTCGAAACCCTTCTCCAGGATGTAGCCCATACCGGCCTCGCCGCGGATCGGCACCCGCTGCTCGATCAGGGTCGCGATGTCGCGATAGATCGTGCGCTTGGATGTCTCGAGCTCCGCCGCAATCGCATCTGCGGTCAAAGGCTTTCGGGTGCGGCGGAGCACCTGGATGATCTGAAACAGCCGGTCGGCGCGTCTCATGGCAAGTCTCTTCGCAAGTCTCTCGTTCGCGGTCGGCGGATCCCGGGCCTCGCGGCCCGTCGCCTTTTTGCACCCCGGTGTCACTGCTGCTGACAGAATGTTGGCAGCAGGTGGGGGCTATACCAGGACAACAGCTCAAGTGAAGGGAATTTGTCCATGGCAAATCTAGACGAACTCGGTTTCCGGCACGCGCAGACGTTCGCGCTGGAACAGCTTGTCACAGTCTACTCCACCTCCGGCGATCTGCGCTGGGCCCTGGTTGCGCTGATCGCGCAGTCGGTCGTTGCCGCCTGGTCATACGGGCGGGCGCGGGTGGTCAAACGGGTTCGCGAGGCGGTTCGCCGCCTCGCTCCGGTTGGTCCGCTCGACAGTGAATGCCACTGCTGCTGACACCATGGTGGCAGCAGGGGGGCATTAGCCTCCACCCACGATCAGGCAATCGGGAGCTTCAGATGATTACGCTTTTTGGCTTCGGCACGGGGTTCGGCTTGCCGGAAATCAGCCCGTTCGTGACCAAGACCGAGGTCCAGCTCAAGATGGCCGGGCTCGACTACCGCAAGGAGAAGGCGGTGCCGCCGGCGTCTCCGAAGGGGCAGTTGCCGTTCATCTCGGATGACGGCGAGACGATTGCCGATTCGACCTTCATCCGCGCCCATATCGAGGGCAAATACGGCTTCGACTTCGATGCGCCGCTGAGCCTGCAGGCGCGCGCGCAGGCCTGGGCCTTCGAACGCATGATCGAGCATCACGTCTACTGGGCGCTGGTCGGCGCACGCTGGGTCGACGATACCAATTTCGCCAAGGGACCGGCGCATTTCTTCGACGGCGCGCCCGATCACATGCGCGACAAGATGCGCGAGGATGCACAGTTCCGCGTCGCCGAGAATTATCTGCTGAGCGGACTTGGCCGACACGCCCCCGAGGAGGATATCGATCTCGCGATGCGTTCGTTGTTCGCACTGTCGGTGCAGCTCGGCGACAAGCCTTATTTGATGGGCGAGACGCCTTGCGGCAGCGATGCTACGGCATTCGGCGCGCTTGCCGGAATCCTGACGCCGTTCTTCGAATCACCGTTGCGCGAACGCACTGAGAAGTTCGAGAATCTCACCGCCTATGTCGACCGGATGATGCTGCAATATTATCCCGAGTTCGCTTGGGCGCCGTTGCAGCAGGCGGCTTAGCCGGCGCCGGCCGGAGCGGGCTGGCCCTTCAATGCGGCCAGCTCAGCCTCGAGTTCAGCGATGCGTTCGTCACGCGAGGCCAGCGCCGCGGCGACATCGGTCGCGTCGGACTTCTGCGGAATGTGTTGCGGACAGTTGGTATCCCACGCCGCGATCTTGAACAGGATCACCTGTTCGGGCCGCGCCCGGTAGCCTTGCGGCATCAGCGCCTCCGTCAGCGCCGGATCGTCCTCCACCACGCGCGCCTCGCCCCAGAGCTTGACGCGGCGGCGATGCGCGTAGTCCATCACGAAGATATACGCCTTGGCATTCTCCGACAGATTGCCCTGCGTGATGTATTGCCGGTTGCCGCCGAAGTCGGCGAACGCGAGCGTGCGCTTGTCGAGAGCCTTGATGAAGCCCTTCGGCCCGCCGCGGTGCTGGATATAGGGCTGGCCGTCGGCCGAGGCGGTGGCAAAATAGAAGCTGTTGGCATTGGCGAGGAACGCGGCGAGGTTCTCGTCGATCTCGGTGCGAAAGCCGCCGCGCTGCTCCCGCTCGGCGTAGGCCTCGCGCGAGCCCTTGCGGGTCTGGATCGCCTTCACGGCTGGGCTGAATGCAACATCGCTGGAATAGGGGTGAACGTCTGACATCTGAGCCTCCCGTCACGGGCGCCGAAGCGGTCGTCCTTGTTGGGAAAGATGGTCGTTTCTGCGACGTAAGCAATCTTGTGAATTGACACTTCACTGTTGCGGAATATGCAATATTGGCATGGATCGTCTCGACGCCATGCAGGCCTTCGTCGCCGTGGCCGACCTCGAAGGGTTCGCGCCTGCCGCTCGCAAGCTCGGCCTGTCGCCGTCAGCGGTGACGCGGCTGATTGCGGCGCTGGAGGAACGGCTCGGTGCGCGGCTGTTGCAGCGGACCACCCGGCAGGTGACATTGACCGACGCCGGCTCGCGCTACCTGGAGCGGGCGCGGCGGATTCTCGCCGACGTCGAGGAGGCCGAGGATGCGGTGGAGGGCGAGCGCACGCGCCCGGAGGGCCGGTTGGTGATCTCGGCCCCTGTCGGCTTCGGGCGGCTGCATGTCAGCCCGATCGTGACCGCCTACCTCAAGCGCTATCCCGACGTCGGCGTCGACCTGCGTCTGACCGATCGTGTCGTCAACCTCGTCGAGGATGGCGTCGATGCCGCGGTCAGGATCGGCCATCTGCCCGACTCGACGCTGGTGGCGCGGCATGTCGGCGAGATGCGACGCATCGTGGTGGCCTCGCCGGGCTATCTCCGGGCACGCGGCGAGCCGAAGCGGCCCGCGGACATCGCGGCGCATGACATGATCCAGTTCGGCGCCATGACCGCGGCGCCCGACTGGCGCTTCGTGGAGAACGGTCGCGAGATCAGGATCGCGAGCTCGCCGCGCTTTGCCAGCAACAGCTCCGATGCCGCGATCCAATATGCTGAACAGGACGGCGGCCTGACGCGGGTGCTGGCCTATCAGGCGGCCGCGTCGCTGAAGGCCGGGCGGCTCAGAATCGTGCTTGCGGAGTTCGAGCAGCCGGCGCTGCCGATCCACATCGTCTACCCGACCTCCCGGCTATTGTCGGCCAAAGTGCGCACCTTCATCGATCTCGTCGCCGAGATCGATGACTGGCATTTCGGCTAGGAGTGTCATTCCGGAGCGATGCGCGGCGTCGAACTATGGTCTCGAGGTTCCCCGATGCGCAATTGCGCGTCTGAGGTTCGTTCGTTTCACGCGCGCCCTGGAACGACATTCTCCTTCTTCGGTACCACGCGGAAGGTGCCGTTGGCACGTGCGATCGTCACGTCGTCGGCCCTGATCAGGCTTTGCGCGAAGCAGATCGTGCTGCCGGTCTTGATCACCTCGCTCTCGACCGCGAGCCATTGCCCGATATTGGCGGTGCCGACGAAATCGACCGCCAGCGAGATCGTGACAAACGTGGTGATCCAGCCCGTCGCCTGCCCGCAGCTATAGCCCATCGCGTTGTCGGCGAGTGCGGCGATCAGTCCGCCGTGGATCAGTCCGCGCGCATTGGTGTGCGGCTTGGCCAGCCGCAGGCCGATGATGACGGCTCTTTCGGTCCTCTTGGCGTAAAGCGGCTCCCAGGGATCGGTGAGCGGGCTCTTGCGGAAATGCGGCTCGAAGCCGGCAGGGATGTCGAGGATCGGCGTATCGGTGCTCATCTGACGCTCGCGCATTGGCGTTTCGTTTGTGCCATTGAACGCGATGTCGATGACAGTTTCACCGCCTACAAAGTTTTAAACGGGATTCGCGGGCGTGTTTGAAAAGCGCGCGCCAACCTTGACCTTGTTGGGACGGCATAGCCCATCACCGTCACCCTGAGGAGCGCGCACTTGCGCGCGTCTCGAAGGGTCGACGGCCCGGCTGGCGGCCGTGCATCCGTCGAGGCTCGCTCCGCTCGCACCTCAGGATGACGGGTCGGGAGCTGTAGGGTGGGCAAAGGCGCGTCAGCGCCGTGCCCACCATTCCTGGCGTGCTCTCGAAGGTGGGCACGGCGCAAGCGCGCCTTTGCCCACCCTACGGCTGCGGCTCCTGCGCTTTGCCCACTCTAGGGATCCCGCTAAAACGGCAGCCCGACATAATTCTCCGACAGCGACGTCGATGCCGCCTTCGAGCTCACGAGATAATCCAGTTCGGCGATCTGGATCCGCGCGGCGAATTCGCCGTCGTCGGGGAACTTGTGCAGCATCGAGGTCATCCACCATGAGAAGCGCACCGCCTTCCAGACCCGCGCCAGCGCTCTAGCAGAGTAACCGTCGATGCCGGCCGAGGATTTCCCATCGTAATACTCGCGCAACGCCTGCGACAGGTAATGCACGTCGCTGGCGGCGAGGTTCAGGCCTTTGGCCCCGGTCGGCGGCACGATATGCGAGGCGTCGCCCGCAAGGAACATCCGGCCGAACCGCATCGGCTCGGCGACGAAACTGCGCAATGGCGCGATGCTCTTCTCGATCGAGGGGCCGGTGACCAGCTCGTCGGCGGCCTTCTGGTCGACGCGGCGCTTCAGCTCGTCCCAGAACCGCTCGTCCGACCACTGATCGACATGATCGTCGAGGGGACATTGTACGTAATAGCGGCTCCGATGAGTCGAACGCATGGTGCAGAGCGCGAAGCCGCGCTCGTGGTTGTTATAGATCAGCTCCGGCGACACCGGCGGCGTTTCCGAGAGGATGCCGAGCCAGCCGAACGGATACACACGCTCATAGCTCGTGATCGCCGACGCCGGCACACTGGCACGGCTGACACCGTGGAAACCGTCGCAGCCGGCGATGAAGTCGCAAGTGATTTCATAGCTGACGCCGTCCTTCACATAGGTGACGCGCGGATGCTCGGTGTCGAAATCATGCGGCTTGACGTCGCTGGCCGAATAGATGGAGGTCAGCCCGGCGGCCTTGCGGGCGTTCATCAGGTCGAGCGTGACCTCGGTCTGGCCGTAGATCGTTACGGTCTTGCCGGTCAGGCCATGCATGTCGATGCGGTGCCGTGCACCGCCGAACGCCAATTCGACGCCGTGATGGACCAGACCCTCGCGATGCAGACGGTCGGCGGCCCCGACCTTCTCGAGCAGGGACACCGTGCCTTCTTCGAGCAGGCCGGCGCGAATACGCCCGAGCACATATTCCGGGGTCTGGCGCTCAAGGATCACGTTATCTACGCCAAAAGTATGAAGTAGTTGCCCAAGCAACAGTCCGGCCGGACCTGCGCCTATGATTGCTACTTTTGTCCGCAATACCCGCTCCTCCCGATAAGGTAGGCTTGATCATCGCCCGTGCGTCGCGGGCTGCCGTCGCCGGCTTGCCATGGTGATTATATCATATAACAGTCTTCGCAAAGCGCGTTTGATCAGCGAAGGGACTTCGCCGCAATGCAAGAGACCGATTCGGCCGGATGACCTCCGGTGCGGCGCGGTGTCCGCCCGGCGCATTTCGTCTTGAACAAACGCGCGAATTATATAACATGTTAAGTAATGAGACCGGGCGCGAAGCCCGCCGTCATGGAGAGGGAGGATATTCGATGAGGAAGGCGTTGTTGGCGCTGCTCGTGGCTGCGGGCGTCACGCCGGCTGTTGCCCCTGCCTTGGCGCAGGACAAGACCGTCAATCTCAAAGTATCGCTGTGGGTGCCGCCGGCGCATCCGCTGGTCCCGGCGACGCAGGCCTGGGCCGCTGACATCGACAAGGCCTCGGGCGGCACCATCAAGGTGACCGTGTTCCCGTCCGAGCAGCTCGGCAAGGCGTTCGATCACTATGACATGGCGCGCGACGGCATCGCCGACGTCACCTACGTCAATCCCGGCTATCAGCCCGGCCGTTTTCCGATCGCGGCCGCAGGCCAGCTTCCGTTCGTGTTTGCCGATGGCAAGAAGGGCACGCTGGCGCTGAACGAGTGGTACCACAAATACGCGCCGACCGAGATGAAGGACACCAAGCTCTGCTTCGCCTTCATCCATGATCCGGGCGCGTTGCACGGCAAGAAGAAGATCCTGCTGCCGAGCGACCTCAACGGCGTGAAGGTGCGCCCGGCCCAGAGCACGATCGGCGAGATGGTCAAGATGTTCGGCGGCACCAATGTGCAAGCGTCCGCGCCGGAATCGCGCGATGCCATCGAGCGCGGCGTGGCCGACGAGATCACCTTCCCCTGGGGCTCGATCTTCCTGTTCGGTATCGACAAGGTGGTGAAGTACCACATGGACGTGCCGCTCTATACGACCGTGTTCACCTACAACATCAACCTTGCCAAATATAACGCGATGTCGGCTGCCCAGAAGAAGGTGATCGACGATCACTGCACTCCGGAATGGGCGTCCAAGGTCACCGATCCCTGGACCGAGTTCGAGGCCAATGGCCGCACCAAGATGAAGGCGCTATCCGGGCACGAGGTCTATCAATTGACCCCGGACCAGCTCGCCGAGTGGAAGAAGGCGGTCAAGCCGCTGCACGACAGTTGGGCCGAGGCGGTGAAGAAGGCCGGCGGCGATCCTGAAAAGATCGCCGGCGATCTGCAGGCGACGCTGAAGAAGTACGACGCCGGATTGTAATTTCGTCATTCCGGGGCGCGTGTCAGCGCGACCCCGGAATCTCGTGCCACGATCTCCAGATTCCGGGTTCGCTCGCGCTGCGAGCGCCCCGGAATGACACCCCGGCTGACAGCGATAGTCCGACATCATGGCTGCCAATCCTGAAGTGACCCAAGACGGCGTCATCACCGGTCCGCCCGAGCCGGTCCGCAAGAATTTCATGGACCGCTTCATCGATTCGATCGAATGGGTCGCTGCGTTCTTCGTCGGCGTCGTCGCGCTTAACACCTTCACCGCGGTGTTCATGCGCAAATTCTTCTCGGTGACGATCCCCGACTACTACAATTTCGGGCAGTTCCTGCTCGGCATCCTGATCTTCTGGGGCATCGCGGCGACCAGCTATCGCGGCACCCACATCACCGTGGACCTGGTGTGGGCCAATGCCTCGCCGCGCTACCAGCGCTGGATCGACATCTTCGCGACGCTGGTGCTGCTGTTCGTCGTCACGGTCCAGACCTACACATTGGTCGACAAGGTGATCGACACCAGGAACAGCCACATCGTCACCATGGATCTCGGCGTGCCGGTCTGGCCGTTCTTTCTGGTGTCGTGGATCGGCGACGTCTCCGCGGTGCTGCTGATTGCGATCCGCACCTACCGGCTGATCTTCCATCCGGAAGACATCCACGATGCCAAGATCAAGACCGCGGAGTAGCCGGCGATGAGCAGCGAGACCGTAGCCGTCATCGGCTTTGTCAGCCTGTTCGTGCTGATGCTGCTGCGCGTGCCCGTCGGCATGGCGATGGGCCTCGTCGGCATCACCGGCTTTGGCTACCTCACCGGCTTCGAGCCGGCGCTGAAGCTGGTCGGCCAGACCACGATGCGCACGGTGACCGATTATTCGTTCGGCGTGATCCCGATGTTCCTGCTGATGGGCGCCTTCGTGTCCGTCTCCGGCATCAGCCGCGAGCTGTTCCGCGCCGCCAACACCTTCGTCGGTCACTGGAAGGGCGGGCTCGGCATCGCCACCATCGCCGCCTGCGGCGGCTTTGCCGCGATCTCCGGCTCGTCGGTCGCGACCGCCGCGACATTCTCCGCGGTGGCCTATCCCGAGATGCGCCGCTTCGGCTATCCGCAATCGTTCTCGACCGGTGTGATCGCGGTCGGCGGCACGCTGGGGGCGATGCTGCCGCCGTCCACCGTGCTTGCGGTCTACGGCATCATCACGCAGCAGGATATCGGCAAGCTGTTCATCGCCGGCGTTGTCCCGGGTCTGCTCGCGATCCTCATGCACATGATCACGATCGGCATCATCGGCGTGAGCCGGCCAGGATTCCTGCCGGCGGGGCCGAAGGCCAAATGGCCGGAGCGCATCCTGGCGCTGCGCGATGTCTGGGCGCCGTTGCTGCTGTTCCTGTTCGTGATCGGCGGCCTCTATGGCGGCTTCTTCGTCCCGACCGAAGCCGGCGCCGTCGGCGCGGTCGGCGCCTTCATCATCGGCGTCCTCCGCGGCAGGCTCTCGAAGGACGGTATCCTGCAATCGCTGCTGCAGGCGACCCGCACCGCGGCCGCCGTGTTCACCGTGCTGATCGGCGCGCTCTGCTTCGGCTATTTCCTCACCATCACCCAGACGCCGCAGAACGTCACCGCCTTCCTCACCGGCCTCGGCATTGGCCCTTATGGCGTGCTGGCGCTGATCCTGCTGATGTACATCGTGCTGGGCTGCCTGATGGATGCGATGGCGATGGTGATCCTCACCGTGCCGATCGTATTCCCGGTCGTCACCTCGCTCGGCTTCGACCCGATCTGGTTCGGCATCATCATCGTGATGACGGTCGAGCTCGGCCTGATCCATCCGCCGGTCGGCATGAACGTGTTCGTGATCAAGAGCGTGATCAAGGACGTCAACATGTCGACCATCTTTGCCGGTGTGCTGCCCTTCGTGATCACCGACCTGATCCGGCTGGTGATCCTGATCCTGTTCCCGCTGCTCGCGACCTGGTTGCCGCAGCGCATGATTGGCTAGACCTATGCCGCCAGATCTCCAGACCAAATTTGTCTTCACCATCACCGCGCGGATCGCCGACGTGACCTCCGCCGGCGACATTGGCGCCGGCGTCCGCCGCATCATCCCGATCATCGGCGGCGAGGTGAGGGGCGAGCAGGTCAACGGCAAGGTGCTCGCCTTCGGTGCCGACTTCCAGATCATCCGGCCCAACGAGCTGATCGAGCTGGAGGCGAAATATGCCTTCGAGACCGACGACGGCGCCGTGGTCTATGTCGAGAACAAGGGCATCCGGTTCGGGCCGGTTGATCTGCTGCAGAAGCTGAGGCGCGGCGAGCCGGTCGATCCGAAGCAGATCTACTTCCGCACCGTGCCGAAGTTCGAGACCGGCGCCGAGAAATATCGCTGGCTGATGGAGCATATCTTCGTCGCCTCCGCCGCGCGCCACGCCGACCGCGTCGTGATCGACGTGCATCAGGTGCTATGAGCCGCTGTCGCACACTTGCTCGTTTCACCCGCCCGGATCCGCCAACATTCGGTGTCGTCCCTGCGAAAGCAGGGACCTATACTCTGCGGCCTGTGTCGTGAACGGGACTCGTCGTTCCGTCACTGTTCAACAATAATCATTTGTGGTTATGGGGCCCTGCTTTCGCAGGGACGACGGGTGGAGAGAGTCATGCGTATCACCTCCATCACCGTCACTCTGAGGAGGCCGCACAGCGGCCGTCTCGAAGGGGCGGCGTGCATACTTCGAGGCCCGCCTGCGCGTGCATCTCAGGATGACGGGCGCGACAGTCGCGCGTGCCCATATTGACTCCTGCGCTAATCGTTATAAAACATAACTATTCTGAACAGGAAGCAATAACGCCATGGGAAACGCCTCCGCCGCTGACGACACGGCGCTGCTCAAGGTCGAACAGTCCGGCGCGGTGCTGACCGTGGGCCTCAACCGTCCCGCCAAGCGCAACGCGCTGAACGACGGCATCATCCTTGCGCTGCAGGATTGCTTTTCCGCCATTCCCGATACGATCGGTGCCGTCGTCATCCACGGCATCGGCGATCACTTCTCGTCGGGGCTCGATCTGTCCGAACTGACCGAACGCGACGCGACCGAGGGCCTGGTCCATTCCCAGATGTGGCATCGCGTGTTCGACCGCATCCAGTATTGCCGCGTGCCCGTGATTGCCGCGCTGAAGGGTGCGGTGATCGGCGGCGGCCTCGAGCTTGCCTGTGCTGCGCATATCCGCGTCGCCGAGCCTTCTGCCTATTTCGCGCTGCCGGAGGGCCAGCGCGGCATCTTCGTTGGCGGCGGCGGATCGGTGCGGCTGCCGCGGCTGATCGGCGTGCCCCGGATGGCCGACATGATGTTGACCGGCCGGGTCTATTCCGCGACCGAAGGCGCTTCCTACGGTTTCTCGCAATATCTCACCGAGGCCGGCGGCTCGCTGGCAAAGGCGCTGGAGCTTGCCGAACGGGTCGCGGCGAACGCGCCACTGACCAATTTCGCGGTGCTGCAGGCATTGCCGATGATCGCGGAGGCCAATCCGCAGGCCGGGCTTTTGATGGAATCCCTGATGGCAACCGTCGCGCAGAGTGACAAGGAAGCCAAGCGGCGCATCCGCGAATTCCTTGACCGCAAGACCGCCAAGGTGAAGCCGACATGAGCGTCAAGCCTGATACGTCTGCGACCGCCGCCAGCGCGCATCCGTTGCGCCCGATCTCGTTCGGCAATCCCGAGGTCAGCGTCGAGCGTCGCGCCGACGGCACGATCTATCTTCGCCCGAAGGTGAAGCTTGCCGACTATCCCGTTCGCATCACCGACCGCCTGCATCACTGGGCCAGGGTCGAGCCGAACCGCGTGTTCATGGCCGAGCGCAGGGCCGACGGCGGCTGGCGCCAGATCACCTACGCGCAATTGCTTGAGACCACCAGGCGTCTTGCGTCGGCCTTGATGGCGCGCGGGTTGTCCGCCGAGCGGCCGATCGTGATCCTGTCGGGCAATTCCATTGATCATGCGCTGATCGCGTTCGGCGCGCTCTATGCCGGCATTCCGTTTTGTCCGGTTTCCCCTGCCTATTCCCTGGTGTCCCGCGATTACGGCAAGCTCAATTTCCTGATCAAGCTGCTGACGCCGGGCCTCGTCTTCGTCGACGACGCCGACAAGTTTGCCGATGCGCTGATCGCCAACGTACCTGCGAGCATTGAGATCGTGGCCAGCCGCGGCGCGGTGCCCGGCCGTGACATTGTCAGGCTCGCCGATCTCCTCACGACGCCTGAAGATTCGCGCCTTGATGCGGTCCACGAGGCAATCGGCCCGGACACGATCGCAAAATTCCTGCTCACGTCGGGATCGACCGGCAACCCCAAGGCCGTCATCAACACCCAGCGCATGATCTGCGCCAACCAGGTGATGCTGCGCGAGACGCTGGCGTTCCTGAAGGACGAGCCGCCGGTGATCGTCGACTGGCTGCCGTGGAATCACACCTTCGGCGGCAACCACAATATCGGGTTGACGCTCTACAACGGCGGCTCGATGTATCTCGACGAAGGCAAGCCGATGCCGGGCGGCATCGAGGAGACCGTGCGAAACCTGCGCGAGATCTCGCCGACGGTCTACTTCAATGTTCCCAAGGGCTACGAATCACTGCTGCCCTATTTGCGCGACGATGCGGGCTTGCGGGCGAAATTCTTCGACCGGCTGCATGCGATGTTCTTCTCGGGCGCGGCGCTGTCGCCGTTCGTCTGGAACAGCCTCGACGAGCTTGCGGTGCGGGAGAAGGGCTATCGGGTGCCGATGCTGACCGGCCTGGGCGCGACTGAAACTTCGCCGTTCTTCATGTCGGTGCGCCCCGACACCAGCCGCTCCGGCCATGTCGGGCTTCCGGTGTCGGGCAATGATGCCAAGCTGGTGCCGAACAACGGCAAGCTGGAGGTCCGCGCCAAGGGGCCGAACGTGACGCCGGGCTACTGGCGCCAGCCGGAGTTGACCGCCAAGGCGTTCGACGAGGAAGGCTTCTACAAGTTCGGTGACGCGCTGAAGCCCGCTAGTTCCGGCGATTTTGCTGCCGGCTTCGACTTCGACGGCCGTATCGCCGAGGACTTCAAGCTGGCGAGCGGCACCTGGGTCAGTGTTGGCCCGTTGCGTGCGCGCTTCGTCGGCACCTGCGCGCCGCTGGTGCGCGACGTCGTGATCGCGGGTCTCAACCGCGACGAGATCTCGGCCATCGTCATCCTCGATCTCGATGGTTGCCGCCTGATCAATCCCAATCTTGCGGCCAACGACATCGCCGCGGCTGCCGCCGATCCCCTGGTGCGCGCAGCCTTCCGCGAGCGCTTCACCCGATTCCTCGCCACCGCCACTGGCTCATCGAACCGAATTACCCGCGCGGTCCTGCTCGACACGCCGCTGTCGATCGACCGCGGCGAGGTCACCGACAAAGGTTCGATCAACCAGCGCGCGGTGCTGGAGCATCGCAACTTGCTGATCGAAACACTCTATGCGCCGGTGCCGCCGGCATCCGTGATCACGCTCACCTGATTTCCAAGAGGAGAACTGCCATGCAGTTGAAGGACCAGGCCGCCATTGTCACCGGCGGCGCATCGGGATTGGGAGCCGCGACCGCACGGCGGCTGGCCGCGCAAGGCGCCAAGGTCGCGGTCTGCGACCTCAATGCCAAGTTCGCCGAGAGCGTGGCGGCCGAGATCGGCGGCATTCCATTGGTCTGCGATGTCGCTGATGCAACTGCAGCCGAAGCCGCGGTCGCGCAGGCCGCCAAGGAGCATGGCCCGGCGCGCGTGCTGGTGAACTGCGCCGGCATCGGGGTGGCAAAGCGCGTGATCGGTCGCGAGGGGCCGATGGCGCTTGGCGATTTCGACAAGGTGATCAAGGTCAATCTGATCGGCTCCTTCAACATGCTTCGGCTTGCGACCGCTGACATGTCCAAGCTGGAGCCGCTAGCGACCGGCGAGCGGGGCGTCGTGATCTGCACCGCTTCGGTTGCCGCCTATGACGGTCAGATCGGGCAGGCGGCGTATTCGGCCTCGAAGGGCGGTATCGTCGCGATGACGCTGCCGATCGCGCGCGAGCTCGCGCAGTTCGGCATTCGCGTGCTGACGATTGCACCGGGCCTGTTCCTCACGCCGCTGCTCGCCGGTCTGCCGCAGGAGGCGCAGGATTCGCTGTCCGCCGCGATCCCGTTCCCGCGCCGGCTGGGACAAGCCGACGAGTTCGCCTCGCTGGCGCTGCACATGATCGACAATCCCTATCTGAACGGCGAAGTGGTGCGGCTCGATGCCGCGCTCCGGATGGCGCCGCGCTAAAGCATGATCGGGACCGACAAGATCGTAGTGTGATCGAGGACAGAACCATGTTCGTTCATCGACGCGACGTGCAGATCCAGTGGGGCGACTGCGACCCCGCGAATATTGTCTATTACCCGCGCTACTTCGCGATGTTCGACGATTCGACCTCGATGATGTTCGAAGCCGCCGGTTTCTCGAAGCAGGACATCATCCACAAATACGGGCTGGTCGGCATTCCCATGGTCGACACGCGGGCTAAATTCCACATCCCGTCGACCCATGGCGACTGGATCACCATCGAGAGCCGGATCGAGAGTATCAAGCGCTCGAGCTTCGAGGTGGTGCACCGCGTGTTCAAGGGCGAGGCGCTTGCGATCGAGGCATTCGAGACCCGGGTGCTGGTCGGCCGTCACCCGGATGATCCCGGCAAATTGAAATCGGCGCCGTTTCCGCAGGAGATCGTTGACCGCTTCATGAAGGGCTGAGCCGCAACCCTCCATGACCTAAAGAAGGGGCTGAATTTGCCCGCAAAATTGGTTTAAACCCAAAAGACTATCCGCAGGGAGGAATAGATGAGGAAGGCCACTTTCGCCGCCGCGGCGCTCGCGGCGGCCGCCGCGCTGCCGGGTTCGCCGGTGCTGGCGCAGACCAACGAAATCACCATCGGTATCTCGATCTCGACCACGGGGCCCGCCGCAGCGCTTGGCATCCCCGAGCGCAACGCGCTCGATTTCGTGCCGAAGGAGATCGGCGGCGTGCCGCTGAAGCTGATCGTGCTCGATGACGGCGGCGACCCGACTGCTGCAACCACCAATGCGCGGCGCTTCGTCACCGAGTCCAAGGCCGACATCATCATGGGCTCCTGCACCACGCCGCCGTCGATCGCGGTGTCGACGGTCGCCAACGAAGCCGGCATTCCGCATCTTGGCCTGGCGCCGTTCCCGATCAACGAGGCGCGCGCCAAGTGGTCGGTCGATCTGCCGCAGTCGATTCCGATCATGGGCAAGGTGCTCTACGAGCACATGAAGGCGCACAACATCAAGACCGTCGGCTATATCGGCTATTCCGATTCCTACGGCGACCTCTGGGTCAACGACTTCAAAAACCAGGCGGTGCCGATGGGCCTGACGATGACCGACGAGGAGCGCTTCGCGCGTCCCGACACGTCGGTCGCGGGCCAGGTGCTGAAGCTCGTTGCCGCCAATCCCGATGCGATCCTGATCGGCGCCTCCGGCACCGCCGCGGCGCTGCCGCAGACCGCGCTGCGCGAGCGCGGCTACAAGGGCTTGATCTACCAGACCCACGGCGCCGCCAGCATGGACTTCATCCGTATCGCGGGTGCGGCTGCCGAGGGCGTGATCATGTCGGCGGGTCCGGTGATGTCGCCGGAGACGCAGCCCGACAGCGCGCTGACCAAGAAGCCGGGCCTCGCACTCAACGCCGCCTATGAGGCGAAATACGGCCCGAACAGCCGCAGCCAGTTCGCCGGCCATTCCTACGACGCCTTCGAGGTGCTGAAGCGCGTCGTCCCGGTGGCGCTGAAGACGGCGAAGCCCGGCACGCCGGAATTCCGCGATGCGATCCGCAAGGCGTTCATCTCGGAAAAGGAAATCGTCGCCACGCAAGGCGTCTATAACTGGACCGAAAAGGATCGCTACGGCCTCGACGACCGCTCGCGCATCCTGCTGACGGTGAAGGATGGCAAGTATGTCCCGGCGATGTGAGCTGGTTGCCGACTTGTGAAACGAAGAAGCCGGCCTCGTCGAGGCCGGCTTTTTGCTGTGATGATTTGCGCCTAAATCGCGGTCTCGCCTTCGTGCTGGAAGCCGAGATAGCTCGCCGCGACGCCCTTGTTGGCCGCGATCTCCTCGGCCGAGCCGCTGAGCACGAACTCGCCGAGCTCCATCACATAGGCGCGGTCGGCGATCTGCAGCGCCGCCTGCGCGTTCTGCTCGACCAGCAGCACCGAGACGCCGGCGGCGCGGAGCTCGCCGACGATGCGGAAGATATCGGCGACGATAATCGGGGCCAGCCCGAGGCTCGGCTCATCCAGCATCAAGAGCTTCGGCGCGCCCATCAGCGCACGACCCATCGCCAGCATCTGCTGCTCGCCGCCGGACAGCGTGCCGGCGAGCTGCCTGCGTCGCTCCTTCAGGCGCGGAAACAACGTGTAGACCCGCTCGAGCGAGGTTGCCGCGGTCGCCTTCGGGATGCGGAAGGCACCGAGCTCGAGATTGTCCTCGACATTCATGGTGCCGAACAATTCGCGATGCTCCGGCACGAGGCTCAGGCCGGTGGCGACGCGGTCCTCGATGTCGAGCGGGGCCAGGTCGGTGCCGGCGAATGTCGTGCGTCCCTTTAGCGGCAGGATTCCCATCACGGCGTTGAGCAGCGTGGTCTTGCCGGCGCCGTTGGCGCCGATGATGGTGACGATCTCGTTCTCGGCAACATCGAGCGACACGCCGCGCACGGCCTCGACCTTGCCGTAGGAGATGTGGACGTCGGCAACCGATAGCAGCGCGCTCATGCGGCGGCTCCGAGGTAGGCCTTGATCACAGCGGGATTGGTCTTGATCGCGGCCGGCGTGCCTTCGGCGATCTTGGTGCCGAAATCGAGCACCACGATGCGGTCGGCGAGGTCCATCACAAAGCCCATGTCGTGCTCCACCAGCAGCACCGACATGCCGCCGTCGCGCAATTGTCGCAGCAGGGTGGCGAGCCGCTGCTTCTCCATGTGACGCAGGCCCGCAGCCGGCTCGTCGAGCAGCAGCAGCATCGGATCGACGCACAGAGCGCGCGCGATCTCGACGATGCGCTGTTGTCCAAGCGAGAGTGAGCCCGCAAGCTGGTCGATCTGGTCGGACAGGCCGACCCGTTCGATCTGCCGCGCGGCCTCGGCCAGCAGCTTCGCCTCATCGGTGCGGTCGAGCCGCAGCATGCTGGAAATCGCGCCGGAATTGCCGCGCAGATGCGCGCCGATCGCGACGTTCTCGAGCACGGTCATGTCGGGCACCAGCTTGACGTGCTGGAAGGTTCTGGACACGCCGAGCTTGACGATCTCCTGCGGCGGCGCGTTCTCGACCTTGCGGCCAAGCACCGAGATCGCGCCGCCGGTCGCGGTCAAGACTCCGGTGATCAGGTTGAAGGTCGTGCTCTTGCCGGCGCCGTTGGGGCCAATCAGGGCGACGATCTCGCGGGCATTCACGTCAAAGGAGACGTCGTTGACGGCGATGACGCCGCCAAACTGCTTGCGCGCCTTCTCGATACGCAACAGCACTGACGACGACCCGGGCGCCCGTTCGCGGTGCTCCAGCTTCAGCGAGGTGTCGGGCGCCTTGCGAGCCGGCTTGAACGGCAGCAATGACATCAGCCACGGCCAGACGCCTGATGGCGCGAGTTGGAGCAGCAACACCAGCATGATGCCGAACACGATGGTCTCGAGCTGGCTCTGGCCGCCGAAGATGTAGGGCAGGTAGCTCTGCAACACTTCCTTGAGTACCACGACGATGCCGGCGCCAAGCACGGCGCCCCAGACATAGCCGGCGCCGCCGACGACCGCGATGAACAGATATTCGATGCCGGCCTGCGCGCCGAACGGTGTCGGGTTGGCGGCGCGCTGGAAATGCGCATAGAGCCAGCCGGACAGGCCAGCCAGCACCGCGGCATAGATGAACACCAGAAGCTTGGCGCGCGGTGTCTGCACGCCGAACGCTTCAGCGGCGATATGTCCGCGCCGCAGTGCGCGGATGGCGCGCCCGGTGCGGGAGTCCAGGAGATTCATGGTCAGCAGCGCGGCCAGCAGCACCGCGACCCAGATCGCGTAGTAGATCGCATCCGGGCTCAGCATCCTGAACGAGCCGATCGAGAGCGGCGGAATGCCGGAGATGCCGTCATTGCGGCCGAGAAATTCCAGCTTGCTGAACAAATAGAACAGGCCGATGCCCCAGGCGATGGTGCCGAGCGGCAGGTAATGGCCGGAGAGCCGCACCGTGACGATGCCGAGCAGCACGGCCGCAATGCCGCTGACCAGCAGCGAGGCCGGCAGCGTCAGCCATGGCGACATGCCGTAGGCGGTGGTGAGCACCGCCGTGGTGTAGGCGCCGAAGCCGCAGAACGCGGCCTGGCCGAACGAGGTGAGGCCGCCGACGCCGGTGAGCAGCACCAGCCCCATCGCGACCAGCGCGGCGAGGCCGATATTATCGAGCAGCACGATCCAGAACGGCGGAATGCCCGGAATGAGCGGGATCGCCGCCATCACGAGCGCGAAGATGATGAGGGGAAGCCGCTGCGTCATCGCGCTTAATCCTTCTCTTCTTCGACCTCTGGCGCAGCGAGCGAGCGCAGCACCAGCACGGGAAGGATCAAGAAGAACACGATGACTTCCTTGAAATTGCTGGCGTAGAACGACGAGAAGGCCTCGACGATGCCGACCAGGATCGCAGCCACCGCGGTCAAGGGATAGCTGACGAGGCCGCCGATGATGGCGGCGATGAAGCCCTTCAGGCCGATCAGAAAGCCGGTGTCGTAATAGAGTGTGGTGATCGGCACGATCAGGATGCCGGAGATCGCACCGATCACGGAGGCGAGCAGGAATGCGATCTGGCCGGATAGCGTGGTGCGGATACCGACGAGGCGGGCGCCGAGGCGGTTGACGGCAGTGGCGCGCAGCGCCTTGCCGGTCTTGGTGAAGCCGAAGAACAGCCACAGCGCGACGATGGCGGCCACCGTCAGGCCATACACCGCGAGGCTCTGGCCGGTGAAGCGCAGCGGCCCCGCGGTCACCGCGGCATTCGACAGCGCCGGTCCGCGCAAGCCCTCGGCGCCGAAGAACACCAGGCCAAGACCCTGCAGCGCGAGGTGGCAGCCGACCGAGGCGATCAAGAGTACCAGCACCGAGGTGTGGGCGATCGGCTGAAACGCGATGCGATAGAGGAACAGTCCGATCGCCGCCACGATCAGCAGTGCGAGGGCGATGTTGATCGCGACCGGCGTGTTGGGTCCGACCAGCGCATAGGTAAGGCCAAGCAGCGCGACGGGAAAGGCGACGTTGAGCGCGGCGGAGCGCATGACGAGCCGCGCATGCAGCGACTTGCGCGCGAAGACAAGATCGAGCGCGAAGGCAACGAGGCCCATCACGACGGCGAGCTGCACGGTGCCCGGCACCTGCCCGGTTGCCAGCATCGCGTAACTCAGCGCGCCATAGGTGACGAATTCGCCCTGCGGGATCAGGATCACCCGCGTGACCGCAAACACCAGCACCAGGGCGAGCCCGAGCAGTGCGTAGATCGCGCCGTTGGTGATGCCGTCCTGCAGCAGGAACAGCATGATCGTTGTGTTCAAGGCCGAGCGCTCCCCCTTAAGCGTCGGGCCGCCGCAACCGTTGATGCCGGTCAGGTCGGCCGATATCGGCTGTTGATGGCGGCCGATATTTGATATAGTGGATAACAATTATCGAATATAATCTCAAGATCCCCGAACGCCGCGCGGGATCCTTGTAGCGGGATTGCGAGCCTGGAGCGATGACTGTTTCCAAGACCGCCTCCGATGCCGTCAGACTGCCGCGCTCCCTGCGCAGGGAACCGGTCGATGCCGTCGGGGACGACAGCATGCTGCAACTGGGCGAACTGTCCGGGCTGCTCGGCTATTCGCTGAAGCGCGCGCAGCTCAAGGTGTTCGAGGACTTCCTGCGCTGCGTCGCGCCGCTGCAACTGACGCCCGCGCAGTTCTCCGTGCTGCTTCTGCTCGACAAGAATCCCGGCCGCAACCAGACCGAGATTGCCAATACGCTGGGCATTCTCAGGCCGAACTTTGTCGCGATGCTCGATGCGCTGGAGAGCCGCGACCTCTGCGCCCGGATGCGCTCCACCAACGACCGCCGCTCGCACATCCTGGTGCTGACCGACAAGGGCCGCGCGGTGCTGGCGCGCGCCAAGAAGCTGGTCGCCAACAAGCACGAGGCGCGGCTGATCGAGGTGCTCGGCCCGGCCAACCACGCCGCGCTGCTGGAAATGCTGGCCAAGCTCGCGCAGGAGTTTTGAACGGGCGCGACAGTCCCTCAGCCGTCATTGCGAGCCAACGGGTCGCGCGAATGCGCGCCCGATGACAGGCTCCGCGAAGCAATCCATGGACCCGCATGTGTGGATGCATGGATTGCTTCGTCGCTTGAGCGCAAAATTGCTTTGCAATTTGTCGCGAGCTCCTCGCAATGATGGTGAGAGAGCCGCCGATCAGTCGACCAAAATCACGCGCACATCGTTGACGTTGGTCAGCGTCGGGCCGGTCAGCAGCAGATCGCCGGTCTGGGCAAAGAAGCCGGTGGCATCGTTGTTGTCGAGATACGCTCTGGGATTGAGGCCCATCGTCTTCATCTTCGCGAATGTCGCCTGGTCGATCATGGCGCCGGCCGGATCAGTGGCGCTGCCGGCGCCGCCATCGGCGCCATCGGTATCGGCGGCCAGTGCCGATACGTTGGGTGTGTCCTTCAGCAGGTCGGCAAGCGCCAGCGCGTATTCCTGGTTGGGACCACCATGGCCGTTGCCGCGCACGGTCACCGTGAGTTCGCCGCCGGACAGGATCGCAACGCGGTTGCCTTCGCTGCGGGCCTTGAGCGCGAGGCGCGCATGTTCGGCGGCAACCTCGCGGGCCTCGCCCTCGAGATCGGCGCCGAGCGCAATCGTCGCGTAGCCGGCGTCCTGCGCGACCTTCACCGCGGCATCGATCGAGGCTTTCGGCTTCGCCAGCAGCTCGAAGGTCGCGTGGGCGAAAGCGGGGTCGTCCGGCTTGCAGCTTTCATTGCCGGCATCGTCGAGCGCGCGGCGCACGGCATCGTCGACCGAGAGATTGTATTTGGCGACCAGAGCACGGGCGTCCGCCAGCGTGGTCGGATCAGGAACCGTTGGTCCCGACGCGATCGCGGAGGGATCGTCGTGCGGAACGTCGGAGATCGCGAGCGTGACGATCTCGGCGGCGTGCTGGCCGGCGCGGGCCAGCCGCCCGCCTTTGATGCGCGACAGATGCTTGCGGACGGTGTTCATCTCGCCGATCGGGGCACCCGAGCGCAGCAGCGCCCGGTTGACCTGCTGTTTCTGCGCAAAGCTCACACCCTCGACCGGCGCGATCCAGTTCGCCGAACCACCGCCGGTCAGGAGCACCAGCAGCAGATCGTCAGGCGTCGCCTCGGCGGCGAGCCGCAGCGTATCGTCGGCCGCCCTCAGGCCGGCTTCATCGGGCACCGGATGGCCGGCCTCGACCACCTTGATGCGCCGCGTCGGCACGCCATGACCATGGCGGGTGGTCGCGATGCCGACCAGCCGCGCCGGGTCGAGGCCGAGCGCATCGAGGTAGTGGCGCTCGGCCGCCGCGGCCATCGCGCCGGCGCCCTTGCCGGCGGCGAGGACGATCACACGTCCCTTCGGTGCCGGCCGCAGCCGCGGCGCCAGCACGACGTCGGGATGCGCAGCGGCGACCGCCGCATCGAAGATCGAACGCAGGAAGGGACGTCGGTCGGTCATGGTTATGCTTTCGCGAGAGCCGAGGCGTGAGTGAGGTCGGGCCGAATTGCACGCTGCATTCCCTCTCCCGCTTGCGGGGGAGGGTTAGGGTGGCGGTGTTGCCACGAGCCGTATTGCGTAGAAAGCCCCCACCCGGATCGCATCCTTGATGCGATCCGACCTCCCCCGCAAGCGGGAGAGGTGGGGGGGGGGGAGATTGCGACGCTTGGATCGAAACAAGAGCCATCTCGTCTCAATTGCCGGCGATCTCGCCGCTAATGACGTCACCGAACAACTGCCAGCGTTCGCCCTTGAACTGCATGAGCTGGAGTTGCTCGATCGGCTGGAAGTCGCTGGGTCCGGTGGTCAGCGTCACGCCCGGCAGCAGGCCTCCTTGCGCGAACTGCTTCAGGCTCGCTGCCTGCGCCATCACGTTGGCGCGGGTGAGGTCGTCGCCGCAGCGGCGCAGCACCTCAACCATGGTGGTCGCCATGTTGTAGCCGGTCATCGCGGAGGAATCGACGCGGTTGGTGTCGGGCATGTATTTGGCGAGCAGTTCGTCGAAGGCCCTCATGCCGGCATCGTCCTTCCACTGCGGATCGCTGGCATCCTTGGCGTAGGCCGCCGAGATCACGCCCTGGGCGTTATCGAGCCCGGCCGGCCGCATCACCGTCGCGGTCGAGGCCGAGACGTTGGAGACGATGGTGACCGGCTTCCAGTTCATCTCGCCGAGCTTCTTGATCGCCTGCGCGCCGAACTTCGGCGTGGTGAAGAAGATGACGACGTCAGGATTGTAGGATTTGAGCCGCACCACGTGGGAGTCGATGGTGGGTTCGGCAACCTCGTAGCTCTCTTCGGCGACGATGCGCGAAGGATCGCTGGCGAAGCCATCCTTCAAGCCCTTGAGATAGTCCTTGCCCATATCGTCGTTCTGGTAGAGCACCGCGACCTTGGCGGCCGGCTTTTCCTTGAGCAGATATTTCGCGTAGATCAGCGACTCGCTCTGATAGCTGGGCAGCCAGCCCATGGTCCACGGGAAGATCTTCGGGGCGTTCCACTTGGTCGCGCCGGTCGCGACGAATAGCTGCGGCACCTTCTTGGCATTGAGATATTTCTGGATCGCGGTGTTGGAGGCGGTGCCGAGCGTGCCGAACAGCAGCAGCACCTCGTCGCTCTCGACGAGCTTGCGGGCCTGCTCGACTGCCTTCGGCGGCGAATAGGCATCGTCATAGGAGATGAAGTTGATCTTGCGTCCGTTGATGCCACCGTCGTCGTTCACCTTCTTGAACACAGCGGCCATCGCCTTGCCGACCACGCCATAGGCCGAAGCCGGACCGCTATAGGGCACGATGTTGCCGATCTTGATCTCGGTGTCGCTCGCACCTGTGTCGTATTTCTTCTGCGCCAGCGCGGCGCTCCCGGTCGCGGCGGCGACGGCAAGGCCGAGTAGGGCGGTTGCGACACGGTGTCGGATCGGCATCGGCATGTCCTGAAAGCTCCATATTTGCTGCCGGCTTGCTGAAGCGGCTGGTTTTTTGTTGGTCTGCCGCCGGTTACCTAGCGCATTGCCAGGCCAAGTGTAAGCGGGCAGCGTCCCTGGCCGGCTTTTTCCGGGCGGGCGGACGGGGCTTATAGCTAACGAAAAGCCCCCCGCGGCGGTATCGCGGGAGGCTGCATCATTCGACTCGGGCAGGAGGTCAGCCGCCGACGTCGGCGCTGATGACGTCGCCGAACAGTTCCCATTTCTCGCCCTTGAACTTCATGAGCTGAAGCTGGCTGATCGGGGCGAAATCGGTCGGGCCGGTGTTGATCTTGACGCCGGGCAGCAGCACCTCGGTGCGGAAGTCCTCGAGGCTCGCGGCCTGCTTCATGACGTTCTCGCGGGTGAGGTTATCGCCGCACTGCTTGAGCACTTGCACCAGCGTCTGCGCCACGCCGTAGCCGACCACGGTGCCACCGTCGAGCTTGTCGCCTTCAGGGAAATCCTTGGCCATGAAGGCGTAGAACTCCTTCATGCCGGGGTCATTGTCCCACTGCTTGTCGGACGCATCTTTCACATATGCCGCCGAGATGATGTTCTGGGCGTTCTCGAAGCCGGCCGGCTTGAGCACGCTGCCCACCGAGGCTGACACGTTGTTGAGGAAGTGGGTCGGCTTCCAGCCGACCTCGGCGACCTTCTTGATGGCCTGGGCGGCGAATTTCGGCGTCGCGATGTCGATGAAGACGTCTGCGTTGCTGGCCTTCAGCTTGACGATGTGGCTGTCGATGGTCGGCTCGGAGGTCTCGAAGCTTTCCTCGGCAATGATCATGCTCGCGGCCTTCTGGCCGAGCCCGTCCTTGAGACCCTTCAGATAATCCTTGCCGTAGTCGTCATTCTGATAGAGCACGGCGATCTTGGCGTTCGGCAGATTCTTCAGAATGTATTTTGCGTAGATCTGGGTCTCGCTCTGGTAGTTGGGCTGCCAGCCCATGGTCCAGGGGAAGTCCTTCGGATCGTTCCACTTGGTCGCGCCGGTCGCGACGAACAGTTGCGGCACCTTCTTGGAGTTCATGTATTTCTGGATTGCCGAGTTCGACGGCGTGCCGAGCGAGTTGAAGATCAGCAGCACCTCGTCGCTCTCGACCAGCTTGCGGGCTTGCTCCACGGCTTTTGGCGGCGAATAGGCGTCGTCATAGGAGATGAAGTTGATCTTGCGGCCGTTGATGCCGCCGGCGTCGTTGATCTTCTTGAAGTAGGCGGCCTCGGTGCGGCCGATGATGCCGTAGGCGGACGCGGGGCCGCTGTAGGGCATGATGTTGCCGATCTTGATCTCGGTGTCGCTGGCCCCGGTGTCGTATTTCTTCTGGGCAAGCGCCGCACCACCCGATGTGGCGACAAGCGCAAACGCGGCCGCAAGGACCGCAAAACCTCTGGTAGCGGACATTAAGTCTCTCTCCCTGTGATCAGACTGATGTGTCGCGGCCTCCTGTTTCGAAGGCTCTTTTGTTGTTCGCCGTGATTATCATCTTACCCCGGCCGCCTCAACGAAAAGCCCCTGCGACATTGCCGCAGGGGCTGCGTCTTTAGTCTGCCCTCAAGGCTTAACCACCGACATCGCTGCTCAGGATGTCACCAAAGCGCTCCCAGGTCTCGCCCTTGAAACGCACCAATTGGAGCTGCGACAGCGGCGCGAAGTCGGTCGGCGATGTGTTGACCTTGACGCCCGGCAGCAGTCCGCCGAGCTCGAGGTCGTGAATGCTCGCCGCCTGCTTCATGACGTTCGCGCGGGTCAGGTTGTCTCCGCAGGCCTTCAGCACATGCACCAGCCCCTGGGCAACCGTGTAGGCGTACATCACCGAGGCGTCGGAGCGGTTGGCATCCGGATAGTACTTATCCAGGAACTTGTTCCAGGCGATCATTCCGGGATCGTTCTTCCACTGCGGATCGGTCGGGTCCTTCAGGTATTGTGATGAGATGATGCCCTGTGAATTCTCGAAGCCGGCCGGCTTGATCACGCTGCCGATCGAGGCCGAGACGTTGTTGAGGAAGTGCAGCGGCTTCCAGCCGAGCTCTGCGTTCTTCTTGATCGCCTGTGCGGCGAACTTCGGCGTCGTGATGTTCACGAAGACGTCAGCGCCGGAGGCCTTGAGCCTGACGATGTGGGAGTCGATGGTCGGCTCCGTCACCTCGTAGGCGTCCTCGGCGACGATCATCGACGCAGCTTTCTGGCCGAGTCCGTCCTTCAAGCCCTTCAGATAGTCCTTGCCGTAATCGTCGTTCTGGTAGAGCACGGCGATCTTGGCATTCGGATGGTTCTTCAGGATGTCCTTTGCATAGATCTGGGTCTCGCTTTGGTAGTTGGGCTGCCAGCCCATGGTCCAGGGGAAGTCCTTCGGATCGTTCCACTTGGTGGCGCCGGTGGCGACGAAGAGCTGCGGCACTTTCTTCTGGTTCATGTATTTTTGGATCGCCGAGTTCGGCGGCGTGCCGAGCGAATTGAAGATCAGCAGCACCTCGTCGCTCTCGACCAGCTTGCGCGCCTGCTCCACCGTCTTCGGCGGCGTGTAGGCGTCGTCATAGCTGATGAAGTTGATCTTGCGGCCGTTGATGCCGCCTTCGGCATTGATCATGCGGAAGAAAGCTTCCTCGGTCTTGCCGATCACCCCGTAGGCGGACGCCGGGCCGCTGTAAGGCATGATATTGCCGATCTTGATCTCGGTGTCGGAGGCGCCGGTGTCGTATTTCTTCTGTGCGATGGAGGGGGTCGTGGTTGCTGCGAGCAGCGCGAGGGCAGCCGAAACAGCCCCCAATCGCAAATGGATAGCAGGCATTTTGATCTCCCTTGGATCACGGTGAATGTGTCATGTTTGTTGGATTGGGAGCACTTCGCGGCTCCTCGCGGCATTGAATACCTTTCGCCTGGCACCAGCAACAAAAAGCCCCCCGCGACCGGATCGCGGGGGGCGTCATTTAGTCGAAGGTGCAGGCTTGGGAACGCCTGGCCACTTCACTCGAAAGCGCTCTAACATGACGGGATTGGCTTGATCTGAAACAGCGGCGGAAGTCACCTCTCCCCGACGGGGAGAGGTCGACCGAAGCCGCCGCGAGTCGATTTAACTCAAACTCATCCCGCTTTAGTTGCTCATGTCGCCCGACATGATGTCGCCGAACAGTTCCCACTTCTCGCCCTTGAAGCGCATCAACTGGAGCTGCTTGATCGGCGCAAAATCGGTCGCCGACGTGTTGACGGTGATGCCCGGCAGCAGCGTGTCGGGGGCGAAGCCCTTCAGGCTCGCCGCCTGCTTCATGATGTTGGCGCGGGTGAGGTCGTCACCGCACATGTCCAGCACCTTCACCATGGTCTGCGCCGCAGCGTAACCGAAGGCGGTCGCACCATCGAGCTTGTTGGCTTCGGGATAGTCCTCCTTGAGGAAGGCGAAGAACTTCTGCATGCCGGGGTCACTGTTCCATTGCGGATCGGATCCGTCCTTGAGGTAGGCGGCCGAGATGATGCCTTGCGTGTTCTCGAATCCCGACGGCTGCATCACGCCGCCGACGGAAGCCGAGACGTTGGCGACGAATTGCAGCGGCGTCCACGCGATCTCGGCGACCTTCTTGATCGCCTGCGCCGCGAATTTCGGCGTCGCGATGTTGATGAAGGTGTCGGCGCCGGACGCCTTCAGCTTGACGATGTGATTGTCGATCGCGGGCTCCGAGGTCTCGTAGCTCTCCTCGGCGACGATCATCGCGGCCTTGCCGCCGAAACCATCCTTGAGGCCCTTGAGATAGTCCTTGCCGAAATCATCGTTCTGGTAGAGCACGGCGACCTTGGCGTCCGGCTTATGCTTGATCACGTACTTCGCGTAGATGTGCGCCTCGTCCTGGTAGCTTGGCTGCCAGCCCATGGTCCATGGGAATAGCTTGGGAGCGTTCCACTTCGAGGCGCCCGACGCGACGAAGAGCTGCGGCACCTTCTTCTCGTTCATATATTTCTGGATCGCGGAGTTGGTCGCGGTGCCGAGCGAGTTGAACACCAGCAGCACTCCATCGCTCTCGACCAGCTTGCGCGCCTGCTCCACCGTCTTCGCCGGCGAGTAGCTGTCGTCGTAGGAGATGAAGGTGATCCTGCGGCCCCGGATGCCGCCGGAATCGTTGATCATCTTGAAGTAGGCGGCCTCGGTCTTGCCGATCACGCCATAGGCCGAGGCGGGACCGCTATAGGGCATGATGTTGCCGATCTTGATCTCGGTGTCGCTGGCCCCGGTGTCGTAGGTCTTCTGGGCCATTGCGACATTAGAGCTCGTCACGATCAGCGCGAGCGCCGGCAAGAGCGCCGCCAGCGACAGGCGTACTGCTGTCATGGTTTCCCCACCTCGCTTTTTTGGTTCATGTATTCAATACCATCGGCACCGGCCGTCAACAAAAAGCCCCCGCGATACCAGTCGCGGAGGCTTGCCGTTTGTTTCTGCACTGCAGCGTTATTCCGAGGGAACGTCGCCGGAAATGATCTCGCCGAACAGCTCCCACTTCTGACCCTTGAAGCGCTGCATCTGCAACTGGGCGATCGGGGCGAAGTCGGTGGCGGAGGTGTTGATCTTGACACCAGGCAGCAGCGTGTCGGGCGTGAAGTCCTTCAGGCTCGCCGCCTGCTTCATGACGTTGGCGCGGGTGAGGTCGTCGCCGCACATCTCCAGCACCTTGGCCAGCGTTTGCGCTGCGCCATAACCGTAGACGACGCCGTTGTCGGTCTTGTCGACGCCCGGCATGTACTTGTCGAGGAATGCGTTCCACTTCTTCATCCCGGGATCGTTGGCCCATTGCGGGTCGGAGCCGTCCTTGGCATAGGCCGCCGAGAGCACGCCCTGGGCATTCTCGAAGCCCGCCGGCTGCATCACGCTGCCGACCGAGATCGCGACGTTGGTGATGATCTGCAGCGGCTTCCAGCCGAGCTCGGCGGTCTTCTTGATGGTCTGCGCTCCGAACTTCGGCGTGGTGTAGATCAGCAGCACGTCCGGATTGGCGGCCTTGATCTTGACGATGTGGCCGTCGATCGAGGGCTCGGACACCTCATAGCTTTCCTCCATGATGATGCTGGAGGCCGCCTTGGCGCCGAAGCCGTCCTTGGTGCCCTTGAGGTAGTCTTTACCGAAGTCGTCGTTCTGATAGAGGATCGCGACTTTGGCGTCGGGCTTTTCCTTCATCAGCCATTTGGCGTAGATGTGCGCCTCGCTCTGATAGCTCGGCTGCCAGCCCATGGTCCACGGGAAGCTTTTCGGATCGTTCCACTTGGTCGCGCCGGTGGCGACGAAGAGCTGCGGGATCTTCTTGGAATTGAGATACTTCTGTATCGCGGTGTTCGATGGCGTGCCGAGCGGATTGAACACGACGAGCACCTCGTCGCTCTCGACCAGCTTGCGCACCTGCTCGACCGCCTTCGGCGGCGAGTAGGCGTCGTCATAGGTGACGAAAGTGACCTTGCGGCCGTTGATGCCGCCTTGGTCGTTGATCATCTTGAAATAGGCTTCTTCGGTCTTGCCGATCACGCCATAGGCGGATGCGGGTCCGCTATAGGGCATGATGTTGCCGATCTTGATCTCGGTATCGCTTGCCCCGGTGTCGTATTTCTTCTGGGCAAACGCGGCAGGGGACGACGCGGCAAGAGCGATGACCGCCGCGGAAGCCGCGGCGATCCGTAGTGCAAAAATCATAATATCTCCTGGTTGATCTTCCTGGGGTTTCTTAGTTCTTCTTGAGCTTCCCGATCAGTTGCTGGGCAACGATCGCAACTTGCCTGGCGCCGTGCGGCACGAGGAAGATGACGAGGAACAGCAGCACGCCGAACACCGCGCCGGAGAGCCCCTTGGAGACGCTCTCGGCGATGTTCGGCACGAAGATGATGAAGGCGCTTCCCACGATCGAACCGGGCAGCCAGCCGACGCCGCCGACCACCATGCCGAGGAACAGCGAGATCGCGAGCTGGATCGTGTAGCCATCGGGCGCGACGAACTGCACGGCAATGGCTCCGAGGCCGCCGGCCACGCCGGTGATGCCGGCGGAGACGCCGAACGCCAGCGTCTTGTAAAGCGAGACGTCGACGCCCATCGCCGAGGCCGCGATCTCGTTGTCGCGGATCGCCATGAAGGCGCGGCCCGAGCGCGAACGCAACAGGTTCACCGCGGCGACGTAGATCGCGATGGTGATCGCCAGCGTGAAGTAGTAGAGCCACATGTCCTGCGAGATCTTCAGGTGGAGGCTCGACAGCAAACTTTGCAGGTATTCGGGCGCATCCGGCTTGGTCACGACAAGGCCCTGCACACCGCCGGTCCAGTCCTCGAAATAACCGAGCTTCAGGAGCTGCGGCATCGCGGTCGCGAGCGCGAAGGTCGCCAGCGCCAAATACACGCCGGACAGCCGCAGTGCGGGCAGGCCGAACAGGAAGCCGAACCCGAAGCAGATGATGCCGGCGATCGGCAGCGTCAGGGCATAGTTCATGCCCGCATGCTCCATCAGGATCGCCGATGTGTAGGCGCCGACCGCGTAGAACGCGCTCTGTCCGAGCGAGAACTGTCCGCTGCCTCCGGTCAGGATGTTCAGCGCCAGCACCGCCAGCCCGTAGATCAAGAGCATCGTCAACTGGAAGATGATGAAGTTCTTGACGAACAGCGGGATGACGATGAGCGCGACGAGGACGACAAGCGAGGTGCCGTAGCCGAGCGTCATGGCGCGCTTGGGCACGGCCTCGACGGCTGGGGCTTCCGTGACGACTTCTTCAGCAGCGCTCATGATCAAACTCGCTTCACGATGGCGCGGCCGAACAGGCCTGCCGGTTTGACGACCAGGACGACGATGATCAGCGCAAGCGCGATCGGAAGTTTCAGCTCATTGCCGACGCCGGGGATGTAGGTGCCGACAAGGTTCTCGAAGATTCCGACCAGGAAGCCGCCGATCACGGCGCCGAACGGGCTGCTCAGCCCGCCGAGCACCGCAGCGGCGAATCCGTAGATCAGCACGCCCAGCATCATGTTGGGCTCGAGGAACACCACCGGCGCGATCATCATGCCGGCGATCGAGCCGATCGCCGCGGCCATGCCCCAGCCGAGTGCGATCATCCAGGAGGTGTTAATGCCGACCAGCCGCGCCGATTCAGGCAGCGAGGCGGCGGCCCGCATCGCGAGACCGACCCGTGTGAAGCGGAAGAAGAAGAACAGCAGGAGGAGCATCAGCAGCGTGACGCCGATCATGCCGGCCTGGTGGGTCGAGATGAGTTGACTGCCGAGGAACGGCGAGGAGCCGAACGGCGTCGGATATTGCTTGATGGTGAAGTCCCAGATCAGGCCGGCGACCGAGTTGATGATCGCATACAGCGCGATGAAGCCGGCGACGTTGGTCAGCACCGGTGCCTTCGCCAGCGGCTTGAACAGCAGCCGCTCGATCACGATGCCGGCGGCGAACGAGAACGCGACCGTGATGACGAAAGCGCCCCAATAGGGCACGCCCCACTGCATGAGCTGCCAGGATACGAAAGTCGAGAACATCGCCATCTCGCCCTGGGCGAAATTCAGGTGATCGATGGCCTGGTAGATCATGACCACCGCGAGCGCCATGCAGGCATAGATCGCGCCGGTGGCGATGCCGGCCAGGACCTGGTTGGCAAAAAGCTCCATCGTGCCAGCTCCTTTAGTAGCCGAGATAGGATTTGCGGACGTCTTCGTTGTTCGCGATGTCCTTGGCATTGCCCGACATCACGATCCGTCCGGTTTCGATCACATAGGCCTGGTCGGCAAGCTCGAGCGCGAGCTGCGCGTTCTGCTCGACCACCAGGATCGTCACCTTTTCCTCACGATTGATCTTGCCGAGGATTCCGAACAGGTCGCGCACGATCAGCGGCGCGAGCCCGAACGACGGCTCGTCGAGCAGCATCAGCCGCGGCCGCAGCATCAGCGCGCGGGCGACCGCGAGCATCTGCTGCTCGCCGCCGGAAAGCGTGCCGGCCTGCTGCGAATAGCGTTCCTTCAGCTTCGGAAAGTGGTCGTACATCCGCTCGATGTCGGTGACGATGTTCTTCTTGTCGGTGCGGGTGATGGCGCCGAGCTGCAGGTTCTCCTCCACCGTCATGGTGGTGAAGGTGCCGCGGCCTTGCGGTACATGCGCGATGCCGAGACGGACGACGTTCTCGGTCGAGCGGGTGCCGATCGGCTTGCCTTCGAACTCGATCGACCCGGTCGATCGCACCATGTTGCAGATCGCCCGCAACGTGGTGGTCTTGCCGGCGCCGTTGGCGCCGAGCAGCGTGGTCAGCGATCCCTCGTTGAGCGAGAAGTTGAGGCCGTGCAGGGCCTGGACCTGGCCATAATAGGCGCGCAAGTCCTTGACGTTGAGCATCGCGGTCATTGGTCCTTGCTCCCCAGATAGGCTTTGATGACATCCGGGTCGGCCTGGATCTGGGCCGGCGTTCCCTCGGCGAGCTTGCGGCCGAAGTTGAGCGCGACGACATGGTCGGCGATCGACATCACGAGGCCCATGTGGTGCTCGACCAGCAGCACGGTGATCTTGCGATCGGCGCGGATTTTGCGGATGAGGTCGCCGAGCACATGGACTTCTTCATGGTTGAGGCCGCCGGCCGGCTCGTCGAGCAGCAGGATTTTCGGATCTGCGGCCAAAGCGCGCGCCAGCTCGACCCGCTTCTGGGTGCCGAACGGCAGGCCGGAGACCACGGTGTGGGCGACATTCTCGAGGTCGAGATAGCCGAGGATCTCGTGCACCTTCTTGTTCATGTCGGCCTCGCCGCGGCGAACCCAGGCAAGGCGCAGCGAGTCGCTGACGATGTCGCTCGAGGTGCGCGCATGGGCGCCGACCCGCACGTTGTCGATCACGGAGAGATTGGGAAACAGGGCGACGTTCTGGAACGTGCGCCCGATCCCGATCTCGGCGATCCGGTGCGGCGGACGCGTCAGGATGCTCTTGCCTTCCATCAGGATGTCGCCGGATGACGGCTGATAGAGTCGTGACAGGCAGTTGAACAGCGTGGTCTTGCCGGCGCCGTTCGGTCCGATCAGTCCGAGGATGTTTCCCTGATGCATGTCGAACGACACGCCGTTCAGCGCGATGATGCCGCCGAACACGACGCTGACGTCGCGAACCGCTAGCAGGGGCTGCTGTCCCTGCGCGAGCTGTGCCTGCGTCATCTCGTCTCGCCCGCCATCAATTCGCGGTGCGAGCGACCTTGCGACGTGGTTCGCGGGTCGTGATGGAGGCTATCTGATCCCCTCGGCCAAACGTGCAACTTTCCCTCCTACTCTGGACTTTTTGCTTGCTTCTTTTTTTGATTGCGGCGCCATCCCACCGAGCGCCTGCTCGATGTTCCTTACCATCGCGACAAGACGAGGTCCAATGTCGTTGCGCAATCTATCTTCCGTGAAGCGGAATGCCGGTGCGCCACAGTTGAAGGCATAGGGACCGGTTCCGTCATTCAACTTCAATCCAACGCCCACCGCTGCGACATCGTTCTGCCAGTCGCCGGTGGACATCGCGAATCCGTACTTCGCCACCATCTCGCCAGAGCGTTCGATGCCGTCGCGCATCTTGGCCCAGCGGCTGCCGTAGTGGTCCCGCAGCTCGCGCAATAATGCCGCACGCTCGTCCGGCGGCAATGCCCAAATATAGGCACGTCCCATCGCGGTGGTTGCGATGGGTATCCTCGAACCGACGTCGAGTTGCACGCCGAGCGTCAAGCCGTTCCGGCTTTGACCGAAGTAGATCATGCTGTGGCGGTCGCGGCCGCCGACCGCAACGGCGCCGCCGGTCGCGCGCATCACGTCTTCTCGATACGGCTCGGACAGATGCCGAACGCCGAGATTTGCAAGGGCTGCATAGCCGAGTGCCATCGCCGACGGCGCAAGCTGGTACTTCTCGAATTTGGGAACGGGTGTAAGGTACCCGAGCTTGGTCAACGTATAGGTCAGCCGGGAAATGGTCGGCTTCGGCAGCTTGGTGCGGGCCGCGATCTCCTGATTGCCGAGAAGTCCGTCGTTGGGTTGGAATGCACGCAAGACTTCAAGTCCGCGGGAGAGCGCGACGACGAAATTGCGATCGGTCGCAACTTTCTTGCCAGAACGTTTCATTCCCTGTCGCTTTGTCATGCTCGTTGACAAGGCTCGTGCTTCAAAATAACCCTCGCTGTCAAGATGTGGAATTTAATTTCGCAGTGCGAAATTAGTCGAAACTGGTGGCGTGACGCAAGTTGCGTAGCCACTCAACACAAGTTCAAGAACAGCATCCAGGGAGAGTGCCTGTGAGTGAAGTCGTCAAGCTCGAGCGTCATGACAACATTGCTGTCGTCACGGTTAACAGCCCCCCTGTGAATGCGCTGAGCGCTGCAGTGCGCGGCGGCATTTTCGAATGCATGAAGAGCGCGATTTCAGATCCGCAGGTGCAGGGCATCGTGCTGACATGCGGTGGCCGCACCTTCATCGCCGGCGCCGACATCACCGAGTTCGGCAAGCCGCCGAAGCCGCCCGGTCTCGCCGAAGTGCTGAGTCTGATGGACGACTCCCCGAAGCCGATCGTCGCCGCGATCCACGGCACCGCGCTCGGCGGCGGCCTCGAGGTCGCGCTGGCCTGCCATTATCGTGTTGCCACCAAGGATGCGAGGCTCGGCCTGCCCGAGGTCAAGCTCGGCCTGCTGCCGGGCGCGGGCGGCACCCAGCGGCTGCCGCGTGCGGTTGGCCCCGAGCTCGCGGTCAAGATGATCGTCGGCGGCGATCCGATCAGCGCCGATGCGGCGCTGAAGGCCGGGCTGATCGAGGAGATCGTCGAAGGCCCGGCGTCGGGCGGTGAGGCATTTGCGCGCAAGGTGGTCGCCGAGAAGCGTCCGCTGCGCCGGCTGCGCGATGACGACTCCAAGCTCGCCGCGGCCAAGGCCGACCGTTCGATCTTCACCAATGCCGTTGCCGCGATGACCAAGAAGGCGCGCGGGCTCGAGGCGCCGTTCGCGGCGGCCGACGCCGTCGGCGCCGCGATCGATCTGCCGTTCGACGAGGGTCTGAAGAAGGAGCGCGAGGGCTTCCTCAAGCTGGTCTCGAGCGACCAGTCGAAGGCGCAGCGCTACGCCTTCTTCGCCGAGCGCGAAGCCGCCAAGATTGCCGGCGTGCCTGACGGCACCAAGTCGCGCAACGTCTCGCGCGTCGCCATCATCGGCGCCGGCACCATGGGCGGCGGCATCGCGATGTCGTTTGCCAACGCCGGCATCCCGGTCACGTTGATCGAGACCGGCGAGGAGCAGCTCAAGCGCGGCATGGGCATCATGCAGAAGAACTACGAGGCGACCGCGGCGCGCGGCGGCATCCCGGCCGACGCCCCCGCCAAGCGAATGGCGTTGATCAACGGCGTCGTGGGACTCGAGAACGTCAAGGATGCTGACCTGGTGATCGAAGCGGTGTTCGAGACCATGGCGGTCAAGAAGGAAGTGTTCGGCAAGCTCGATCAATATGCCAAGCCCGGCGCGGTGCTTGCCTCCAACACCTCCTATCTGAACATCGACGAGATCGCGAAGGAAACCAAGCGTCCGCAGGACGTGCTGGGCATGCACTTCTTCTCGCCGGCCAACGTGATGAAGCTGTGCGAGATCGTGCGCGCCGACAAGACCGCGCCGGACGCGCTGGTCACGGCCGTCTCGATCGCCCGCAAGATCGCCAAGGTGCCGGCGGTGGTCGGCGTCTGCGACGGTTTCGTCGGCAACCGCATGCTGGCGCAGCGTGGCAAGCAAGCCGAGAAGCTGTTGTTCGAGGGCGCGCTGCCGCAGCAGGTCGACGCCGTCGTGACCAAGTTCGGCATGCCGATGGGCCCGTTCGCGATGGGCGATCTGGCCGGCCTCGACATCGGCTGGCGCTCGCGCAAGGACCGCGGCATCAAGTCCGAGATCGCGGATGCGCTGTGCGAAGCCGGCCGCTTCGGCCAGAAGACCGGCAAGGGTTACTACAAGTACGAGCCGGGCTCGCGCGCGGCGCTGCCTGATCCGGAGGTTGAGAAGCTGATCGACGAGACGCTGGCCCGCCTTGGCCGCAAGAAGCGCGTGGTGACCGACGACGAGATCCTCGAGCGCATGATGTACCCGATGATCAACGAGGGCGCGAAGATTCTTGCCGAGGGCATCGCGGCGCGGCCGAGCGACATCGACGTGGTCTGGTTGTACGGCTACGGCTGGCCGATCTATCGCGGTGGCCCGATGTTCTGGGCCGACACCGTGGGCCTGAAGCATATCGCCGATCGTCTCGCCTTCTATGCCAAGGAGACCAACGATCCTTCGCTCGAGCCGGCGCCGCTGCTCAAGAAACTCGCGGACGAGGGCAAGACCTTCGCCTCGCTCGCCGCGCCGTCGAAGGCGGCTTGATGCCGACATGCGGCTCTGTCTCTCCGTTCCCTCCCCCCTTGCGGGGGAGGGGCAGGGAGAGGGGTGGCCGCAACGGGACTGCCCGTGTGGGCCCCCTTCCCCAACCCCTCCCCGCAAGGGGGAGGGGAGCCCGCGCAGCGGGGTCCCCTCACGGAATTTAGAAGCTTCATGACCTATCCCGGCGAACAGTATTATCCGAAGGGCGTGCACTGGAGCGACGAGATCGCACGCGGCACGCTGTCGGACCTGCTCTCAACTGCAGCCGGCGAATTCGGCGCGCGTCCCGTGATCGAATTCCGCGACCGGCCGATCAGCTACAGCGAGCTGGAGGCTCTTGTCGAAACCGCCGCCAGCGCTTTCCTGCGCGCGGGCTACGGCAAGGACGCATCGGTCGCGCTGTTTCTCGGCAATACGCCTGATCATCCGATCAATTTCTTCGGCGCGCTGAAAGCAGGCGCTCGCGTCGTGCATCTGTCGCCGCTCGATGGCGAGATCGCGCTGTCGCACAAACTGTCCGACTCCGGCGCGCGGGTGCTCGTCACCAGCAATTTGTCGGCGCTGTTGCCGACCGCGCTGAAATTCCTCGACAAGGGTCTGCTCGACCGTCTGATCGTCTGCGAGGACGATCATTGGGGCAAGGTCGGCAAGCCGCAAACCGCGTTGCCCGACAACCCCGCGATCATAACTCATAAGCAATTCATTGAGGGTGCGACCAAGCCGGCGCAATGGCCCGCGGTCGACGTCGAGGACGTCGCGCTGCTGCAATATACCGGCGGCACCACTGGTTTGCCGAAGGGTGCGATGCTGAGCCACGGCAATCTCACGGCGGCGGTCTCGATCTACGATGTCTGGGGCAAGCCGGGCCGGCTCGAACGCAATGCGATCGAGCGCGTGATCTGCGTGCTGCCGCTGTTTCATATCTACGCGCTGACCGTCGTGCTGCTGTCGACCATCCGGCGCGGCCATCTGATCTCGCTGCACCAGCGCTTCGATGTCGAGGCCGTGATGCGCGACATCGAGGTCAAACGCGCGACTGTTTTCCCCGGCGTGCCGACGATGTGGATCGCGATCGCAGCACTTCCCGATCTCGACAAGCGCGATCTGTCTTCGCTTGTGGTCGCCGGCTCCGGCGGCGCGCCGCTGCCGGTCGAGGTCGCCAAGATCTTCGAGCGCCGCGTCGGCATGAAGCTGAAGAGCGGCTGGGGCATGACCGAGACCTGCTCACCCGGCACCGGCCATCCGAAGGAAGGGCCGGAGAAGCCGGGCTCGATCGGGCTGATGCTGCCTGGCATCGAACTCGACGTTGTGTCGCTCGAGGACTCCACCAAGGTGATGCCGGTCGGCGAGGTCGGCGAGATCCGCATTCGCGGTCCGAACGTGACCAAGGGTTACTGGAACCGGCCGCAGGAGACCGCGGAGGCCTTCGTCGGCGACCGCTTTCTCACCGGCGACATCGGTTACATGGATGCCGACGGCTATTTCTATCTGGTCGATCGCAAGAAGGACATGATCATCTCCGGCGGCTTCAACGTCTATCCGCAGATGATCGAGCAGGCGATCTACACGCATCCGGCCGTGCAGGAGGTGATCGTGATCGGCATATCAGACGATTACCGCGGCGAAGCGGCAAAGGCCTTCATCAAGCTGCGCGACGGCGAAAATCCGTTCTCGCTCGACGAGCTCCGCGCGTTCCTCACTGGCAAGGTCGGCAAGCACGAGCTGCCGGCCGCGCTGGAATTCGTCGCCGAATTGCCGCGCACGCCGGTCGGCAAGCTGTCGCGCCACGAACTGCGGAAGCAGCAGCCGAAGACGTCTCAACTCCATCAGCAGCAGACTGCATCAGGATCCCGCTCATGATGGACGATATGGTGCAATGAATCCGTCGTCCCGGCGAAAGCCGGGACCCATACGCTGCGGCCTATGTAAGAGGCACAAGCGGCAGCCGGCTTTGCTAATCCCGACGGCCGGTGGTTATGGGTCCCTGCTTTCGCAGGGACGACCGTAGAGAGTGACGAAATTATTGAACTTTCAAAGGAGGATCCGATGGATCTCGCTTTTACCAAGGAAGAGATAGCGTTTCGTGAGGAGGTGCGGGAGTTCTTCAAGAACAATGTGCCGCCGGAAACGCGCCGCAAGCTGCAGGAAGGCCGCCATCTGTCGAAGGACGAGATGGTCACCTGGTGGCGCATCCTGAACAAGAAGGGCTGGGGCGTCACCCACTGGCCGAAGGAATACGGCGGCACCGGCTGGAGCAGCGTGCAGCATTATATCTTCAATGAGGAGCTGCAGTCCTATCCGGCGCCGCAGCCGCTCGCCTTCGGCGTCAGCATGGTCGGCCCGGTGATCTACACCTTCGGCAATGAGGAGCAGAAGAAGAAGTATCTGCCGCGCATCGCCAATGTCGACGACTGGTGGTGCCAGGGCTTCTCGGAGCCGGGCTCGGGTTCCGATCTCGCTTCGCTGAAGACCAAGGCCGAGCGCAAGGGCGACAAGTGGATCATCAACGGCCAGAAGACGTGGACCACGCTGGCCCAGCACGCCGACATGATCTTCTGCCTCTGCCGCACCGATCCGACGGCGAAGAAGCAGATGGGCATCTCCTTCATCGTGTTCAGCATGAAGTCGAAGGGCGTCACGGTGCGTCCGATCCAGACCATCGACGGCGGCCACGAGGTCAACGAGGTGTTCTTCGATGATGTCGAGGTGCCCTACGAGAACCTGATCGGCGAGGAGAACAAGGGCTGGGATTACGCCAAATTCCTGCTCGGCAATGAGCGTACCGGCATCGCTCGGGTCGGTGTGTCGAAGGAGCGGCTGCGCCGCATCCGCGCGCTGGCATCCAAGGTCGAGGCCGGCGGCCGTCCTGTCATCGAGGATCCGGCGTTCCGCGAGAAGCTCACCGCGTGCGAGATCGAGCTGAAGGCGCTCGAGCTCACCCAGCTTCGCGTCGTCGCCGACGAGGGCAAGCACGGCAAGGGCAAGCCCAATCCGGCGTCATCGGTCCTGAAGATCAAGGGCTCGGAAATCCAGCAGACCACCACCGAGCTCCTGATGGAGATCATTGGTCCGTTCGCCGCGCCTTATGACGAGCACGGCGACGCCGGCTCCAACGAGAGCATGGATTGGACCGCGCAGATCGCGCCGAGCTACTTCAACAACCGCAAGGTTTCGATCTACGGCGGCTCCAACGAGATCCAGCGTAACATTATCAGCAAGGCGGTGCTGGGGCTGTAGAGCCACACGTTAGTTGTCGTCCCCCGCCTTGCGCGCAATTGCGCATTGGTGCGGGGGACCCAGTACGCCGCGGCAGTCATGGCAGACAACGACTGCTCGCGATTACTGGATCCCCGCCTTCGCTGGGATGACGAGGCGAGATCTGGGCCGCAACTGCGCCCGCATGATTTTGGAGAGATGGAAAAATGGATTTTGATCTGACCGAGGAGCAGCGGCTTCTCAAGGACAGCGTCGACGGGCTCCTTGCGGACGCTTACGACTTCGATGCGCGCAAGAAGTACATGAAGGAGAAGGGTGGCTGGAGCAAAGCGCTCTGGGGCCGGCTCGCCGAGCAGGGGCTGCTCGGCCTGCCCTTCGCGGAAGCCGATGGCGGTTTCGGCGCCGGCGCGGTCGAGACCATGATCGTGATGGAAGCGCTCGGCAAGGCGCTGGTGGTCGAGCCCTATCTTGCGACGGTCGTGATCGCCGGCGGCTTCCTGCGCCATGGCGGCTCGGCCGAGCAGAAGGCGCAGTACATCCCTGGCATCATCGACGGCAGCAAGACCTTCGGTTTCGCGCAGCTCGAGAAGAACTCGCGCTACGACCTCTATGACGTCGTCACCACGGCAAAGAAGAAGGGCGACGGCTGGGTGATCGACGGCGAGAAGTTCGTCGTGCTCAACGGCGAGAATGCCGACACGCTTGTTGTCACCGCGCGCACCAAGGGCGGTCAGCGCGACAAAGCCGGCATCGGTGTCTTCCTGGTGCCTGCCGACGCCAAGGGCGTCACGCGGAAGGGCTATCCGACGCAGGATGGCCTGCATGCAGCCGACATCACCTTCACCAATGTCGAGGTCGGTGCGGATGCTGTGATCGGCGATCCCGATAACGCGTTGCCGCTGATCGAGCGCGTCGCAGACGAGGCCCGCACCGCTCTCTGTGCGGAAGCCGTCGGCGCGATGGATGAATCGCTGAAGACCACCGTCGAGTACATCAAGACGCGCAAGCAGTTCGGCGTCGCGATCGGCACGTTCCAGAGCCTGCAGCACCGCGCCGCCGACATGTTCGTGGCGCTGGAGCAGGCTCGCAGCATGTCGATGTTCGCGACCATGGCGTCCGACTTCGACGATGCCAAGGAGCGTTCATCTGCGGTCGCGGCCGCCAAGGTGCAGGTCGGCAAGTCCTTGAAGTTCGTCGGCCAGCAGTCGATCCAGCTCCACGGCGGCATCGGCATGACCATGGAGGCCAAGATCGGCCACTACTTCAAGCGGCTGACCATGATCGAGAACACGCTCGGCGACACCGACTACCATCTCCGCCGTGTCAGCGAGGGTGGCGGGCTGCTGGCCTGAGCTGTCGTTGCCGGGCTTGACCCGGCAACCCATCGCTTTTCAAAAAGATGGATGCGCGGGTCAAGCCCGCGCATGACGTGTCATTTGCAGTCGTCAGGGAGGCAACAACAATGAAGAACACGCCATTCGATCTCACCGGCCAGGTCGCCGTCGTCACCGGCTCGAGCCGCGGCATCGGCCGCGCGTCGGCCGAGCTGCTGGCGCAACTCGGCGCCAAGGTCGTGATCTCCTCGCGCAAGGCGGATGCCTGCAAGGAGGTCGCCGACGGCATCAACAAGGCCGGCGGCGATGCGATCGTCATCCCCTGCAACATCTCACGCCGCGAAGAGGTCGAGGCGCTGATCTCCGGAACGATCAAGCACTACGGCAAGATCGACACCCTGGTCTGCAACGCCGCGGTGAATCCATATTACGGCCCGCTGCTGGACATCAAGGACGAGGCCTTCGACAAGATCATGGGCTCCAACGTCAAGAGCAACATCTGGCTCTGTGCGTTGGCGGTCCCGCAGATGGCCGAACGCGGCAAGGGTTCGGTCGTGATCATCTCCTCGATCGGCGGCCTGCGCGGATCGACGGTGATCGGCGCCTACGGCATCTCCAAGGCGGCGGATTTTGCGCTGTGCCGCAGTCTCGCCGGCGAGTGGGGTCCGAAAGGCGTGCGCGTCAATTGCGTGGCACCGGGCCTGGTGAAGACCGATTTCGCCCGCGCGCTGTGGGAAGATCCGGACAACCTCAAGCGCCGCACCGCGTCGTCGCCGCTGCGCCGCATCGGTGAGCCGCACGAGATCGCGGGCGCGGTGGCCTATCTTGCCTCCGACGCCTCGACCTTCATGACGGGGCAGACCATCGTGATCGACGGCGGCGTCACGACGGCTGCGACGTAAAGCCCCATTCGTTGTCTTTGGCTATGCTAACTGGCATACTGTCAGCATGGCAAAGAAGGATAACCATGACGCCTATATAGCTGCCGCACCGGCACCGTTTCGCGCCATGTTGGGCCAACTACGTGCACAGCTATCGCGGGCACTGCCAGACGCCAAAGAAGTGATGAAATACGATATGCCCGGATTTCAGATCGAAGACACGATCATCGCGGGCTATGCGGCCTTTAGCAAACAATGTGGCCTATATGTCGACCCGGGTGCGATTGCTGCGCATGCGGACGAGATTGCTGCTTTGAAACTCAAGGCAACCAAGACCGGCGTTACGTTCTCGGTGAGTAACCCTATCACGGATGAACTGGTTGAGAAATTGGCAGTCAGTTCGCGCAGGAAAAAGGGGCTTTAGCAGCCCGGCCGCTACAAGATCAGTGTCGTCCCTGCTTTCGCATGCTTTCGCAGGGACGACGGTTCGCGAGAGGGAGGGTTGCTACGTCAGCCTCACACCTTTTCCAGCGCCTGCTCGAAATCCTCGATCAGGTCGTCGGCATGCTCCAGCCCGGCCGAGAAGCGGATGAAGCCCTCGCTGATGCCGAGCTCGGCACGGGCTTCCGGCGCCAGGCGCTGATGCGTCGTGGTCGCCGGATGCGTGACCAGGCTCTTGGCATCGCCGAGATTGTTGGAGATGCGCGAGATCTTCAGCGCATTGAGGCAGCGGAAGGCACCGGCCTTGCCGCCCTTCACCTCGAAGCCGACCAGCGTCGAGCCGGCTCGCATCTGCTTTTTCACCGTCTCGGCCTGCGGATGGTCGGCGCGGCCGGGATAGACCAGCCGCGTGATCTTCGGATGCTTCGCCAGCGCTTCGGCGATCTTCGCTGCGTTGTCGGTCTGCGCGCGCACGCGGATGCCGAGCGTCTCGAGCCCCTTCAGCAGCACCCAGGCGTTGAACGGCGACAGCGACGGGCCGGTCTGGCGCATGAAATTGTGAATGTGCTCGGCGATGAAGGCTTCCGACGACAGGATGATGCCGCCCAGACAGCGGCCCTGGCCGTCGATGTGCTTGGTCGCGGAATAGACCACGACGTCGGCGCCGAGTGACAGCGGGCTCTGCCAGATCGGGGTGGCGAACACGTTGTCGACGATGAGGCGGGCGCCGCCGCTATGCGCGATCTTGGCGATTGCGGAAATATCCAGCACGTCGAGCGTCGGATTGGTCGGGCTCTCCAGGAAGAACGACTTGGTGTTCGGCCGCAAGGCGCGCTGCCATTGGTCGAGATCGAGCCCGTCGACCAGCGTCGTCTCGATGCCGTAGCGCGGCAACAGGTCCTGAACCACGTAAAGGCAGGAGCCGAACAGCGCCTTCGATGCAACCACGTGATCGCCGGCCTTGAGCGGCGCCAGGATCGCGGTGGTCACCGCGGCCATGCCGGTCGCGGTCGAGCGCGCGGCTTCCGCGCCCTCGAGCTCGATCATGCGACGCTCGAACATCGCGAGGGTCGGGTTGGAATAGCGCGAATAGATGAAGCCGGGGTCCTGGCCCTTGAAGCGTGCCTCGCACTGCTCGGCGGTGTCGTAGACGTAACCCTGGGTGAGAAACAGCCCCTCCGATGTCTCGCCGAATTGCGAGCGCAGCGTGCCGCCATGGACCAGGCGGGTTTCGGGGCGATAGCGGCGGGTAGCTTCAGATTCAGACATGTGACCTCCGACGTGGCCATTTCCTCAAGAAAATGGCCACAAAAAAACCGGCCTGGAGCAATCTCCACAGGCCGGGATCACACTGTCCCCGGCCTGTTTAGCGACTTATTTTACGTGGCTGCAAGCCGGCCGGCTCAAATCACCACGGGATAACTGCTGCTGATATTCCCTCGTGCCCTTTCCGTCAAGGCGGTCATCGGATAACCCCTAAAAGCCCAGTTTTTGGGGCTTTGGATGGCCGTTCAGGATATGATCAGGGCCATCTTAGGGGACCCGTACCGTGTCATTCGAGCTGGAAGACGAAGCCAATGGAATCCTGCCCGACCGCATGATCGCGGAGATGGCGGATGCCGGGCTCATTCTGCCCGCCTATGACTTTGTCGAGAGCCAGATCCAGCCGGCGAGCCTCGACCTGCGCCTTGGCGATATCGCCTACCGGGTCCGTGCCAGCTTCTTGCCCGGGCCCGACTCCACCGTCGCCGAGCGCATCGACGAGTTGAAGCTGCACGAGATCGACCTTTCCGATGGCGCGGTGCTGGAGACCAATTGCGTCTATATCGTTCCGCTGCTGGAGAGCCTCGCGCTGCCGCCGCAGATCGTCGCTGCAGCGAACCCCAAGAGCTCGACCGGTCGGCTCGACGTGTTCACCCGCGTGATCGCCGACGGCACCCGACGCTTCGACGTGATCGGCGCCGGCTATCACGGCCCGCTCTATGCCGAGATCAGCCCGAAGACGTTTCCCGTGCTGCTGCGCGAGGGCTCGCGGCTTAGCCAGATCCGCTTCCGGATCGGCGATGCGGTCCTCGATGCGGACGAGCTCGACGCGCTGCATGCCGCCGAGCGGCTGGTCGATATCGACGATGCGGATCTCACCCAGGGGGTTGCGCTCTCGGTCGATCTGTCCGGTGAGAGTTCGAACGGCTTCGTCGGCTACCGCGCCAAGCGCCACACCGGCGTGGTCGACATCGATCGCCGCGGCGGCTATCCGGTCGATGATTTCTGGGAGCCGATCAAGGCGCGCTCCGACCGCAGCCTGATCCTCGATCCCGGCGAATTCTATATTCTGGCGTCGAAGGAAGCCGTGCAGGTGCCGCCGGATTACGCCGCGGAAATGGTGCCGTTCGATCCCCTGGTCGGCGAATTCCGCGTCCACTATGCAGGCTTCTTCGATCCCGGTTTCGGCTACGCCGGCGCCGGCGGGAAGGGCGCGCGTGCGGTGCTCGAGGTCCGCTCGCGCGAGGTGCCGTTCATCCTCGAGCACGGTCAGATTGTCGGCCGTCTCGTCTATGAGCGCATGCTGGAGCGTCCCGACGCATTGTACGGCCAGCGCATCGGCTCGAACTACCAGGCGCAGGGCCTGAAACTCTCGAAGCATTTTCGCGCATAACGAAATTCCGCTGGCCGGATTTCGTATCGTGCTGTGATCGACAGACGCGCGCGAAGGTTCACCCGCAATCGCGCAGGCCTCCCTTGCGTCCTGCGCACGTGGAATTGGCATCCGTCATGGTAGGGAAGCACCATGGCGCGGCTCCCGAAGATCGCGCAGAGCGCGATCAGCAAAAGTGGTTACCGGTTTGCGTCCGATCGCGCTCCGAATCATAAATTCGGCGCACGACCTTGGTCATGCGCCGTGGAGTTGAAATGTCCGATCTCGGCCTTGCCGAAATACCTGTCGATGAAGACGAGCGGCCGCTGCCGCCGCCGGTAACGAGGCCGGCGCGCAATGCACTGCTCGATGGGCCGATCCTGCGCACGCTGCTCTGGCTCGCTTGGCCGAACGTGATCGCGTTGTCCGCCGGCACCTGCGTGGTGATCGCGGAGACTTCCTATATCGGCCGCCTCGGTGTCGAGTCGCTCGCGGCGATGGCGCTGGTGTTTCCCTGCGTGATCCTGACCATGACGATGTCGGGTGGCGCGATGGGCGGCGGCGTCGCCTCCTCGATCGCGCGGGCGCTCGGTGCCGGCGAGATCGAGCGCGCCTCGACGCTCGCGGCACACGCTCTGCTGATCGGCCTGACCTTCGGCGTCACCTTCATGCTGGGCATGCTGATCTTCGGCCCGCGCCTGCTCGAACTGCTCGGCGGCCGCGGCAACGTGCTGGCGCAGGCGATTGCCTATTCGCAAGTGTTCTTCGGCGGCGCAATCCTTCCTTGGCTGATGAACACCATGGCCGGCATCCTGCGCGGCACCGGCAACATGAAATTGCCTTCCACAATGATCCTGTCGTCGGCGGTCTGGCAGATCATGCTGGGCGGCACGCTCGGGCTCGGCCTCGGCCCGGTGCCGCAATTCGGCATGCGCGGCGTCGCCGCAGGTGCGCTGATCGCCTATTCGATCAGCATCAGCGTGATGGGCTGGTACCTGTTCTCCGGCCGCGCCCGCGTCAGGCCGAAGCTCAGGGGGCTGCGTGTGCAATGGGCGATGTTCATCGACATCCTCAAGGTCGGCGCCGTCTCCTGCTTCTCGCCGCTGCAGTCGGTTTTGACGATCTCGATCTTCACCCACATGCTGGCGCAGTTCGGCACCGCAGTGCTTGCCGGCTATGGCATCGGTGCGCGGCTCGAATTCATGCTGACCTCGGTGGCCTTCGCCGTCGGCATCGCATCGGTGCCGATGATCGGCATGGCCATAGGTGCCGAGCGCGTCGCGCGTGCCCGGCACATCGCGTGGACCGCAGGCACGGTGTCGTTCCTCGCGGTCGGCGTGGTCGGCAGCTTCATCGCGGTCTTTCCGGACCTCTGGGTCAATCTCTTCACCGACGATCCGCATGTGCGGAGCACCAGCCATCACTATCTCTCGACCGCCGCACCGATGTACGCCTTCATCGGACTTGCGATGTCGATGTACTTCTCCTCGCAAGGAGCGGCCAAGGTGCTGGGCCCCGTGCTGGCGCAGACCGCGCGGCTGATCTTCATCGGCACCGGCGGCTGGTGGCTCACGACGCACGAGGCAACGGCACAGAATTTCTTCGCGCTCGCAGCCGCCTCGATGGCTGTGTTGGGCGTGCTCTCCTGCCTCAGCGTGATCCTGACGCGCTGGGGCAAGACGGCACCGGTCGCCAAGGCGCAGCCGGCACTATCGTAAGATCTCTCAACCCGTCATCAGGATGACGGTGATGGATGTCTCAGGCCATATTCTTCGCGTTCGCCGATTGCTTCAGCGCGGTCTGCATCGCCGCTGCGCCGAGATCCATCTGGGCGTCCATGTAGGGCGCGATCTCGTGCGGCAGCACGTCGGCGATCCACACCACCCGGCACCGGCCGTCGTCCTCCGCGAACACCTGCACGGAGGCCGAATGCTGTTTCAGCCGTTCGCTGGTGATCGCATAGACCAGCCGTCGCCGGCTGTCGTCGCGATCAACCAAGGTCTCGCGCGCCATCGTGCCATTGGCAAAGCTGACGATGCGTACGTCGCCGTCGAGCTTGGTGTCGGTGACGAAGCCCGGCACCAGCCGGGTGTGCAGGGCGCCGAAATCACGCAGCGCATCCCAGACATGGTCGGCCGGCGCTTCGATCGGAATATCCTTGTGAATGGAAGCCATGGTTCGGTCCTCTCGCGAGTTGGATTGTCGTCATCGCGAGGAGCGAAGCGACGAAGCAATCATGCTTCCTTGCAAGCCGCACCATGGATTGCTTCGCTTCGCTCGCAATGACGATGAAGACTCAGGTGCACACCGCCTCGACATTGTTGCCATCGGGGTCGATTAGAAACGCGGCATAATAGGTGGGACTGTAGTCCTTGCGGTGGCCTGCGGCGCCATTGTCCTTGCCGCCGGCCTTCATGCCTTCGGCGTGGAACGTCTTGATCGCTTCGTGGCTCGGGGCCCGAAAGGCGACATGGGCTCCGCCTGGAGCCTTGCCCTTGTGCAAATGCAGCCAGAGCGCCGGCTGACCCTTCGGGCCGAAGCCGGCGCCGCTGTCGTCGCGGGAGCAGAGCACGAAGCCGAGCGGCGCCAGCGCGGCGGTGTAAAAGCGCACGCTGGCGTCGAGATCGGCAACGCGCAATCCAATATGGTCGTACATGATGGGGGCTCCAGATGATGAGCGCGTCGGTGACGCGCGACCTGGAGAAATCCTAGCTATTGCAGTGCAAGGCGTTCTTGGAAAATCTTGCGGTCGCCCCGCGAGGCCTGACGAAACTTGAGAGGCGAGGTTCCCGCGGCGCGATGAAAACTGCGCACGAAATTGGAAAGATCGCCGAAGCCGACGTCATAGGCGATGTCGGTGATCGGACTGTCGTCGTCGGCCAGCCGGCGCGCCGCATGGCGCAGCCGCGAGCGCACGAGATATTGATGCGGCGTGACGCCGAGCACGGCGGAGAACAGCCGCAGGAAATGGAATGTGCTGAGGCCGGCCTGCTTCGCCGCGTCGTCCAGATCGATCGCGCGATGAGAATTGGCGTCGATCCACAGCGCCGCCTCCACCGCACGGCGGCGGTCCCGCTGGCCGGCGGTGAGGGGTTTTGCCTTGCGGTCGGACACCACCTCGACGAAGCGGTGGGCAAGCAGATGTCCGACCTCGTCGAGGCCGACATCGCTGTTGCCATGTGCCGCCGTTTGCGCGAGCTCGCCGAGCACCATCAGTTCCGGCAGCGGCGGCACAGAGCCGACCTGCCAGACCGCCGCGCGGTCGCCGATCGTCTCCACCAGCTCCGGGTCGAGGAAGAACGACAGGCACTCATCGCCGACGACATGCTCGTGGGTGCAGGTGTATTCGTCGCCGGGATGGCCAATCAGGAATGAACCGGCCACCAACTCGTGGAAGCGGCCGCGGCAATGGCAGCCGAAGCTGCCCTTGAGCACATACGACACGGAATGGCGGTCGAATTGCTCAGCGAACGGCTTATCTCCCGGCTCCGCCGTGCAGCGAAACTGGTTCACGGTGATGCGATCGTGCTGCAACAGCGTGGTGCGGTTCATATCCTGAATCTAGGGGTCGGGCCGCGGCGGCGCAACGGACAGCAGCACGCCGAACGGGTCTTGCCCGCGCTCCGGCTGTCGGCCTTCGATCGGACGCGCGCAAGGCGCTGGCCACTTCGCCCGCTCGAGAACGCTTTGGCCAGGGGAGACCTGCGGGCCAACACGAATGCATGCTTGATCCGTTGCCGCGTGCCGGGCTATGGTCCGGCGGGTCTCGCCAGGCGAGACCGAGCTAAGCGATTGAGATCGCGGGCGTAGTTCAATGGTAGAACGGCAGCTTCCCAAGCTGCATACGAGGGTTCGATTCCCTTCGCCCGCTCCAACGCGATGCTTTCAAGCATCGAGGTTCGCGCGCCGGCATTCTGTCGCATCCGGCCATGCTCGCCCGGTTGGCGGGAGCCGACTGTTGGACGCATGAATTCGTCACGGATTGATCAGCGCCACCCGAGGGCGGGTGCGATCTGGGTCAGGATGGTCTCGATCACATGTGCGTTGTAGGCGACGCCGAGCTGGTTGGGGACCGTCAGCAGCACGGTATCGGCTTCCGCGATGGCCTCGTCGGCCTTGAGCTGCTCGATGAGCTTGTCCGGCTCGGCGGCGTAGCTGCGGCCGAAGATCGCCCGCGTCCGCTGGTCGATGAAACCGATCTGGTCTTCCGCCTGGTCGTTTCCGAAATAGGCGCGATCGCGATCGTCGACCAGCGCGAAGATGCTGCGGCTGACGGAGACCCGGGGCTCGCGTGTATGACCGGCCTCCTTCCAGGCCGCGCGATAAGCGCGGATCTGGGCCGCCTGCTGGATGTGGAAGGCCTCGCCCGTTTCGTCGTTCTTGAGCGTGGAGCTCTGCAGGTTCATGCCGAGCTTCGCCGCCCACACCGCCGTGGCATTCGAGCCGGCGCCCCACCAGATGCGCTCGCGCAGGCCGTCCGAATGCGGCTCGAGCCGCAGCAGCCCGGGAGGATTGGGAAACATCGGCCGCGGATTCGGCTGCGCAAACCCCTGTCCGCGCAGCAGGTCGAGGAAGATCTCGGCGTGACGTCGCCCCATGTCGGCGTCGCTCTCGCCCTCGGCCGGCTGGTAGCCGAAGTAGCGCCAGCCATCGATCACCTGTTCGGGTGAGCCACGGCTGATGCCGAGTTGAAGCCGGCCGCCAGCGATCAGGTCCGCTGCGCCGGCGTCCTCGATCATGTACAGCGGGTTCTCATAACGCATGTCGATCACGGCGGTGCCGATCTCGATCCGGCGGGTTTTCGCTCCGACCGCCGCCAGGAGGGGGAAGGGTGAGGCAAGCTGGCGGGCGAAGTGATGGACGCGAAAATACGCGCCGTCCGCACCCAATTCCTCGGCGGCGACAGCGAGATCAATGGATTGCAGGAGCGTGTCCGCGGCCGTGCGCGTCTGCGATTGCGGCGAGGGCGTCCAGTGCCCGAACGAGAGAAATCCGATCTTCTTCATGCGGCCAATGTAGTGATGTCCGGGATGGATTGCGATCGTCGATGTGCCTCCATCAGGAAACGCAGCGTTTACCAACCGGCCAAGTTTGCTGGAGCCGCGGCTTCGATTCCATTGCGGTTGACCGCCCTGTTACCGCCCGTATGCCTCCCGCTCCTATCGCCTGCGTCGTTGGGCGGCTTGCGATGAGGCGGCGAGCCGCCTAGCTTTCCGGCATCATTTTGCCCGCCCTACGCTCCCGCAGGTACCAATGTCGCAGCCGCTTCTGTTTCAGCCGATCACGCTTCGCGGCGTGACCTCCCGCAACCGTATCCTGATTTCGCCGATGTGCCAGTATTCGGCGATCGACGGGCTTGCCAGCGACTGGCATCTCGTGCATCTCGGCAAATTCGCTCAGGGCGGTGCCGGGCTTGTGATGATCGAGGCTGCGGCCGTCGTGGCCGAAGGCCGCATCACCCATGGTGACGTCGGAATCTGGAATGATGATCAGATCGCGCCGCTCGAGCGCATCGCCGCCTTCCTGAAGGACAACGGTGCCGTGCCGTCGATCCAACTCGCGCATGCCGGCCGTAAGGCCAGCATGCAGCGCCCGTGGTACGGCAACGCCGCGCTCGATGCGGCCGATCGTGCACGCGGTGATCTGCCGTGGCGGACGGTTGCGCCGAGCGCGATCCCGATGGAGGAAGGCTGGCTGATGCCACATGCGCTCGAGATCGATGAGCTCGCCGCGCTCCGGGAACACTGGCGTCTCGCCACCTTGCGCGCGCTGGAGGCCGGGTTCGAATTCGTCGAGGTGCATTGCGCGCACGGCTATCTCCTGCACGAATTCCTGTCGCCGTTGTCGAACCGGCGGACCGACGCCTATGGCGGCGATCGCGCCGGACGCATGCGCTATCCGCTCGAGATCATCGAGACCGTGCGCGCCGCCTGGCCCGCGGAGCGGCCGCTGTCGGTGCGGATTTCCTCGGTCGACGGCATCGATGGCGGCTTGCAGCTCGACGACCAGATCGCGTTTGCCTGCGAGGCGAAGGCGCGCGGCGTCGATCTGATCGATTGTTCCTCCGGTGGGCTGCTCGGTTCGGCGACCGCGGCGCGGATTCCGCGCGGCTACGGCTTCCAGGTGCCCTATGCCGATGAGATCCGCCGCGCCGCCGATATCGCCACCATCGCGGTCGGCCTGATCCTGCACCCGCAGCAGGCCGAGGACATTCTGGCCAATGGCCACGCCGATGTGATCGCAATCGGCCGCGAGGCGCTGTTCGATCCGAACTGGCCGCTGCATGCCGAGCTTGCGCTTGGCGGCGGAAGCGGCGAGATTTTCGCGTCCTGGCCGAAGCAATATGGCTGGTGGCTGGAACGGCGCGAGCCGGGGCTGCGCAGGCTCGAAGGGCCGCCGCTGCCGTTCCGCAAGGTGTAACAGATCGCGAGCGAGGTTCTGGCATGACTGTTTCCGTAAAACGCCCCTATCGCGGCGTCTTCCCTGTGGCGCCGACCATCTTCGATGCCAACGGCAATCTCGATCTCGACGGGCAGCGCCGCTGCATCGATTTCATGATCGATGCCGGCTCCCATGGCATCTGCATCCTCGCCAACTTCTCCGAGCAGTTCGTGCTGACCGATGCCGAGCGCGAGACCGTGATGCATGCGGTGCTCGAGCATGTCGCCGGTCGCATCCCGGTGATCGTCACGACGACGCATTTCTCTTCGGCGGTGTGCGCCGCGCGCAGCCGCCAGGCCGAGGCCGCCGGCGCCGCGATGGTGATGATCATGCCGCCCTATCACGGCGCGACCTTCCGCGTGCCGGAGGCGAGTATCTATGAATTCTATCGGGTGGTGTCGGATGCCATCGGCATTCCGATCATGATCCAGGATGCGCCGGTCGCGGGCACCCCGCTCTCGGTCGATTTCCTGGCGCGGATGGCGAAGGAGCTCGCCAACATCAGATATTTCAAGATCGAGGTGCCGATGGCTGCGAACAAGCTGCGCGGCCTGATCGAGAAGGGCGGCAGTGTGATCGAGGGGCCCTGGGATGGCGAGGAAGCGATCACGCTGATGGCGGATCTCGACGCCGGCGCGACCGGTGCGATGACCGGCGGCGGCTATCCCGACGGCATCCGGCAGATCATGGATCCGTTCTTCGCAGGCCGCCGCGACGAGGCGATGCAGGCCTATGCGCGTTGGCTGCCGCTGATCAACTACGAGAACCGCCAATGCGGACTGCAGGCCTGCAAGGTGCTGATGCGCGAAGGTGGCGTCATCAAGTCGGACATGGTCCGGCATCCGCTGCAGCCGCTGCATCCGGCAACGCGCGCCGGCTTGATCGAGATCGCGCGTCAACTGGATCCGGTCGTGCTGCGCTGGGGCCGCTGATCACGCCGTTTGGCGGCTATGCATCCCACGTCACCGGCAGATCCAGCAGTCCGCGGAACGCCCAGCCGCCGATCCGCGGCGGCTTGTCCGCAGCCAGCCGCAGATTGTTCAGGCGCCCGAAGATCTCCGGCAAGGCAACATCGGCTACCATGGCGCGCGAGGCCCACGCGCCGGCGCAGAAGTGCGGACCTGCGCCGAACGCGATGCTCTTGCTGGCATCGCGGCGAATATCGAATTTATCGGGCTCGTCGAAATGCTTCTCGTCGCGGTTCGCCGAGCCGAACATCAGGAACACCCGCTCATTGGTCTCGAAGGCGATGTCGCGGATCGTCCATGGCTTTGCGATCCGGCGCGGCGACATGCCGATCGGCGAGATCCAGCGGGCGTATTCCTCGAAGGCCTGCAGCCACGGAATGGCGCCGCTCCTCGCCAGTTCGAGCTGGTCGGGGTGCGTCAGCAGCGCCCACACCGTGCCGGCGATCGCGTCGCGCGGTTCGTTCTGGCCGCCCGAGATCGCAAGCTTGATGTTGGCGCGCACGCTCTCCATCGGCATATCGGTTTGCAGCAACACGCCAAGCAGGCTGAGGTCGGGCGTCTTGCGCAGCACCGGCACCATGTCGTCGATCGCGGCATCGATGCCCGAGGTCGCGGCGTGGCAGCGCGCTTCGACGGCGGGATCGCCGATATAGTTGGCGATGCCGTCGATCATGCCCTGCGACCACGCATTCATGTCCTGGTAGCGCATGTTGGTGAGGCCGGTGATCGATTTCAGGCATTCGGCCGAAAATGGCAGCGCGAAGGCCTGCACGAAGTCGATCACCCCGTCGGGCTTCAATTCGTCGAGGATGCGCGTCGCGTGTCCTTGGAACTGCGCGGTCCAGTGCGACCGCACCGTCTTCGGCGAGATCGCAGGGAAGATCGCCTTGCGTTCGTTCATGTGCGCATCGCCGTCCTTGCGCATCATGTTGTGGCCCATCAGCTTGTTCATCAGCCCTTCGGGCTGGTGCGACGAGAACACGTCGATCTGCTTCTCCGAGATGAAGATATCGTCGCGGCTGCACAGCAGCGTGCTGCCGAGTTGCGGCACGAAGGCGATCGGCGCCTCTCTGCGCATCCGCGCAAGGGTGGGGTAGGGATCCTGCCAGAACGTGGAGACATCGATGTCGAAATGCGGCGCGGTGCTCACGGCTGTACCCTCAAGGCTCGATCCGCGCGCCAGACTAGGTCGCAGCACGCGCGCTGTCTGTCCCTACGGTTTGGGACAGGCGCCGTCTGGCCGCTTGATCAGTTCAGCCGGCGAGGCGATGCCACGAGGCGCAGCGCAATCGCGAACAGCTCGTTCTGTGAGGAGATGCCGAGCTTGTCGTAAGCGCGCTTGCGGTAGGTGAGGGCCGAATGCAGGCCGATGCCGAGCTCGGCGGCAATCGCTTCCGAGCTGAGGCCCGAAAGGATGCGCAGGCAGACCTCCTTCTCGCGCCCGGTCAGCCTGACAAATGGCTCGGCGGCCGCAAACAGGGTCTTCAGCCGGCCCATCGGATCAGTCTCGATGGCGTCGTGCTGGAAGTGGCGTGCTACGGCCGCAGTCACCACCGGCGCGATCGCGGTCAGGCGCGCGATCTGGTCGCGGCTGAAGCGGCCTTGCGATGTGATCTGATAGAAGTTGACGTAGAAGCAGGTGTCGTCGACCCAGATCGCCGACGCGAATTTGTCGACGATGTCGGAGTCGTCGAAGAAGATCTTGCGATAGCTGTCGCTGTACATGCGGCGGGCAAAATTCGGCAGCACGATCGGCGTCGCCTGCGACTGTCCCTCGAACACGGCATCGCGGTTCGGGTCTGACAGGTGGAAATGCTCGGAATAGGCGATACCGAGGTCGCCCCCGATCGGGATATTGCCGACGTCGAGCAGACATGCGGCGGACCGCGCACCCGCAAACGAGAACACCATGCAATGGCCGACGCCGGCGGCGCGGCGCAGTGCGCCGATCAGGGCTTGTGGAAAGCTGTCGCGGCCGATCGCCAGCAGTGCCGGCGTGATGTCGCTGACGGCAGACGTCTTGAAGGCGATATCTGCCTTCATGGTGTCCTCCCGAGTTGTTTCGGGAAGACTATCAGCGACGTCGCCGGCGTGGAAGCCACAGCGTTTCCGAGCGAACTAAATACCGGTTCGCTAGGCGCCCGGCACCTGGTCGAGAAAGCCGGTGATGCTCCTGATCCGGCCATCCTTCAGCGTGGCGAAATCCGTGCCCTTGATCGGGCTGTCGACGCCATCAGGGCCGAGACCCCAGGAGAAGCGGACGTGATCGCCGAAGCCGTTCGGCTCACCGATCAGCTTGAACCTGAAGTCTGGAAATTTCTGCTGCACGCCCGCGATCAACGCATCGACGCCCTCGTGACCGTCGCCGCTCATCAGCGGGTCGATATAGCGGGCGTCCGCGGTCCAGTTCTCGCTCAGCATCTCGCGGCGGCGGCTCGGCGTGCGTTCGTTCCAGAGATCGATGTAGCGGCGGGCGACGGTTGCGTGGTCGGTCATGGTTGTCTCCTTCGATGGTGCCGGATCATTCGGCTGTCCGGACTATCGAAGGTTTGCAGCGCCCGCTCGATTACCTCTGACGTCATGCGCCGCGCTACGGTGCGATCTTCAGCACCGCTTTCATGTTGGGATGGTAGCGGCAGTAGTAGTCCACTGTGCCCGCCTTCTTCAGCACCAGGCTCGCGGACTGCTTCGGCGCAAGCGTCACGTCGAAGTTGCCGTTCCGGGCGGTCGCGGTGTGGGCGAAGACGTCCTTATTGACCCATTCGATGGTGTCGCCGACCTTGGCCGAGACTTCGGCCGGCGAGATCACGAGGTTCTCCATCACGATCTGGATGGTGGCTGCATGCGCCGGGACGGCCATCGCACCGAGCGTGAGCAGAGCAAGCATTGCGAGATGGTGTCCCGACGACATCAGGGAAGCTCCCTATTTCAGGCTGGCCGCGACGTGCTCGGCGTGCTGCTCGTGGCCCTGGAAGATCTTCAGGCCGGTCTGCAGCAAATTCTTCAGCTCGGGGTTGCTCGCCGACGGGATCAACTGGGTCTCCAGCGCCGTATTGACGGTCTTGTGATAGGCGACCTCGTTGTCGACATAGGCCTTGTCGTACGCGGCGCCTTTCAGCTTCGCGAGCTCGGCGAGCTTGTCGGCCGCCTGCTTCGACAGCGCCTTGCTGGTATCGTTGTCTTCGGGTGTGACCTTCAGCTTCTTGACGAGGTCCAATGCCTGCTTGTTCACCGCCTCATGGTCGCGCACCATGTCCTTGGCGAATGCCTTGACCTCCTTGTTGGACGCTTTCGATTCCGCCTGCTTGGCGGCCTTGATGTCGATCACGCCGGCCGTATAGGCGATGTGCGCGATTTGCGGATCGGTGAGCTTTGCATTCTGGGCGAGCGCAGCGCTGCCCAACAGGCTCAGCGCAGCGACCGCGATGCTCAATCGAACGAACATGATTTGACACTCCTGTTGCGCAGGCAGGGGCCGGCGCGGGGTTGATTGCACAGGAGTTGGATGGTGCAGAAACGCGGAGGTTCCCGAAATTCTTACGCGGTATGGCCGAGCCGTTTCAGCACCGCGTCCGTCAACCGCTCGCAGCGCCGGCCGGCGAAGGGGAAGGCTTCCATCACCACCGGGCCGATCTTCCGCTCGACATTGTCCCGCAGCATGGTTCGGGCCCGGTGCAGGCGGGTCTTCACCGTCTCCGGCTTGAGGCTGAGAATTGCGGCGGTTTCCTCGATCGTCATGCCCTCGATCACGCGGGTGATGAAGACGAGGCGGAACGCCTCGGGCAACTCATCGATCGCATGCTCAACAACATGCTGGATTTCGCGCTGGGCCATGGATTTTTCCGGATCGTCCATTGACGACAGGGGGAACTGGATGATTTGCGCCTCGAGGGAGGCTTGTGGCAGCTCGGACCATTCCACACTGGCCGATTTGTGGCGCACCCGGCCTAGCGCTTCGTTGATCGCGATTCGCGACAGCCAGGTCGACAGGCTGGAGTCGCCGCGAAACTGGTCGAGATGGGTGAAGGCGCGGACATAGGCGTCCTGCACGACGTCCTCGGCTTCGCCGTCGTTGCGCAGGATGCCGCGCGCCAGCCGGAACAGCCGGCGATTGTTGGCCTGCATGATGGCGCGCACCGCGGCTTCGTCCCGGGCGAGCGCGCGCTGCACCAATCCGGCGTCTTCTGTGGCGATCGGGGTGGTGGTCGTGACCTGGGCCTGGCGCATGACGGCTCTCACTCTCGCGGCTGATGAGCATTTGATGCCGCTTGCGCGAATAGGTTCCCGGCAGGGTGTTGTTTCGGGAAAATCGGCATCCGGACGGATCCTATGGCTTGATATACGCCTCGGGATCGCCGCGCGCATGGGCCTCCATGGCGTCGAGGAAGCAACGCACCTTGGCGGGGACGAATTGTCGCGCCGGCAGCAGCGCGTGCACGTTCAGCGGCTCGCAGGCATGATCCGGCAGCAGCCGCAGCAACTGGCCGGCCGCGACCGCCGCGCGGGTGTAGCTCGCGGTTACCCGGAGCACGCCGTGGCCGGCGAGTGCCGCCTGGAGACGGACGTGGGCATTCGAGCTGGCGAGGCGCGCGCGATCGACGGCGAGATGCTCGACCGCCCCGCCGGGCGCGGTGACGGCCCATGGCGGATCGCTGGGGCCGGTCAGCAGCGGGAGCTTCTTCAGTTCCTCGAGCGTGCGCGGCTCGCCGAATCTCTCCAGCAGCGCCGGGGCTGCGAACAGGCCGCGCTCGAGCGTGAACACCCGGCGGATCACGATGCCGGCCGCCGGCAGCGGCGCCTCCAGCATCGCGAACACGATGTCGTAGTTCTCTGCGATCGGGTTGACGATGTCGTGCTCGACGTCGATGCGGATCGAAAGCTCGGGATAGTGGCTCATCACCGCGCAGGCCACCGGACCTGCGTGATGGGCGCCGAATTCGTAGGGAGCCTTGATGCGCAAGGTGCCGGCGACGGCGCTGCTCATCGCCAGCGCCTCGCTGTGGGTGTCGTGCAGCGCGGCGAACAGCGGGCGCACCTTGCGATAGATGGTCTCGCCGACGTCGGTCAGCCGCAGATGCCGTGTGGTGCGCTCGATCAGCCGCAATCCGAGATTGGCTTCCAGGCGCTGCACCGCAGCACTGAGGCTCGACTTGGGGTGCCCGAGCACGCGCGCGGCCGCCGTGAAGCCGCCGTGCTCGACAACCTCGCAAAACAGCTCCCAGTCGCGCCACTCCATGGCTGGATTGTCCATCCACCGGTACAGTGTGTCCAGCCAAATCGGATTATCCTGGACGTCGCGATCACCTAACCTCGCTGCAACCAACATTGCATCGGGAGGGCGCCTTGACTGACCATGACGGAATTTTCCTGCGCAACGCCTGGTACGTGGCGGCGCTGAACCAGGAACTGATCGACGGCAAAAAGCTGGCGCGCACCATCCTGGAGCGGCCGATCGTGCTCTATCGCGGATCGAGCGGAAAGGTGGTCGCGCTGGACGACCGCTGCTGTCACCGCGCCGCGCCGCTCTCGATGGGGCGCATCGAGGGCGATGATATCAGGTGCATGTATCACGGCATGAAGTTCGCCGCCGATGGCAGATGCATCCAGATTCCGGGCCAGGGCGCCATTCCCGCCAAGCTCGGCGTGCGCAGCTATCCGGTGGTCGAACGCTACAACATGATCTTCATCTGGACCGGCGATCCCGAAAAGGCCGATCCGAAACTGATCCTCGATTATCCGCCGCTCGAAGATCCGAAGTGGCGGGGACTTCCAGGCTACATGCACTACAAGGCCAACTGGCTGTTGATCGTCGACAATCTCAGCGACTTCGCCCATCTCGCCTTCGTCCACACCAATACGCTCGGCGGATCCGAGGAATACGCCTACAAGACCAAGCCGGTCGCGATCGAGAAGCTGGATGACGGTTTCCGGGTCGAGCGCTGGCACATGGGCGCCGAGCCGCCGCCTTATCACCGGAAGGTCATTCCGAACAAAGCCGACCCGGTCGACCGCCGCAATATCGGCCGCATGATCATCCCGGGCATCTTCACGCTCGACACCACCTTTGCGCCGGCGGGGCAGGGCGTGGAGAAAGGCGTTCAAGTTCCGGGGACGCGGCAATATCGCAACGCGCAGTTCATGACGCCGGAGACGCGCTCGAGCACCCACTTCTTCTGGAATTACCTGCACGACTTCGACATCGACAATCCGAACATCGCGCTGTCGCTGCGGCATTCGCTCGAGGAGGGCTTCAACGAGGACAAGGACTTCATCGAGGCGCAGCAGAAGGTGCTCGATGCCGATCCGGATTATCAACTGCTGGCGATCGGCGCCGATGCGCCGCTGACCTATTTCCGCTGGCTGTTTGCCCGCAAGCTCGACGCGGAGAAGGGTACGGCACGCGCCGCATAAATGCGAATGGCGCGGCTGCCAGCGGCTGCCGCGCCATTCCAGGCCGTCAATCGCCGCGTCTACTTCGCGGCGACCACCATGATCTCGACGCTGTATTGAGGAGCCGCGAGCTTGGCCTCGACCGTGGCGCGCGCTGGCGTGTTGCCGGGCGAGACCCAGGCGTCCCACACCGCGTTCATCTCGGGGAACGTCTTCATGTCGGTGATGTAGATCGTCGCGCTGAGGAGCTTCGACTTGTCGGTGCCGGCTTTCGCGAGATGACCGTCGATGATCGACAGGATGTCCTTGGTCTGATCGGTGACGTTGGCGCCGGCGGCCTTGCTGGCGACGACGCCGGCCAGATAGACGGTGTTGCCGTGCACGACGGCCTGGCTCATGCGCGGGCCGGTTTCGAAACGCTGAATGCTCATTTGGCTCTCCACTTCAATGGCGGCAGTTGTCTAGCGCGCCGGCGCGCCCGCCGCCACTGTGCAATTTGCAGCACGGCTCCCGGAAATCGCTCGAAATCGCACCGAGATCGCCTCGGCGCGATCGCGATCAGGTCTGCGGCTTCAGCGCATTGGCCCAGCGCGCGAACAGCGCGATGCGTTCGGCCGGCCATGCACCGTCGCAAGGCATGGTTCCGGCCTCGAGTCGCCTCAAGATCTGCTGACGATGCTTGCTGACATCCTCCTCCTTCCAGAGGTCGAACACGAACAGCATCGAGTTGCGGTCCATCGGACGGAATAGCGGCCGGATGTGCTGTTCGAATTGCACGACCTCGTCGGGACCGGGCAGCGCCGGATCGACCTCGCTTGCCGCCGGTGCGTCGGCAGCCATCGCGGCCGGCCGCGCACTGGGCGTGGCGTTGCAGACCCACCACCATCGCGGCACCGGCATGTTCGGCGGCGGCTTGGCGTCGGCAGACGAATTCTCCACCGCGATCCGCGAGCCCCATTCGATATAGGCGATAAAGGCAGCGCGGAATTCGGGATCGGACGGCAGTCCGGCATCGTCGGCGCTCTGCATCATGTAGGTGGCCCACAGCGCACGCTGCTCCGGCCTGATCTCCTTGCCGATATGCTGCGAGATCATCCGGCGATAGCCGCCATAGCGCTCGGTGTAGAAGCGCGGGCCGCCGAACACTTCGCTGAGCCAGGCAGCGACGCGTTCGGGATGATCCGGCGACATCTCGGCGAACAGCGGCCCGAGCAGCGGGTCCTCCGGCACATAGCGGCTGTAGAAGATCCGCGTCACATCGAGCAGCGCCGGATAGCCGCCGGCCCATTCGAACAGCGTCGGCTCGCGCAAGGGATCGGGGACGGGATCGCGGAATTCGACGTTCCAGTGCATGCCGCTGCAGAACGGCTTGTTCAGCGATGAGCCGCAGCGGCACAGGCTGACATGCTCGCGCGATGCGCCAGCATTCTGCACGATGGCGACGCCGTCCTCATCGACCAGCTCCACATGGCCGGTGACGCGATAGGGGCCGTCCTTCGACACGTCGATCTGCGGCGGCCTGTTGACGTCGGACAGGTTGGCCTCGCGCACCGGGCCAAGGCCGATGCCGAGCGCGCCTGACGGGCACTTTCGCACCGCGTTGACGATATCGTCGAGCCGCGCGCCACTTGGCGTGATGAACGGCTCCTCGCCGAGATGAAACACCGATCCGAGCCGGTCGGTGCAGAAGGCTGAATGCGCGCAAGTGCCGCGGTTGTCGAAGATGAACGCCTGTTGACCCTCGTAGACATCGAGCTTGTCGGGCACGCGCCGCGGATCCCTGGCATCGGAGAAGCCGTGCCTGAGGTGGCTGTCGTCGCAGAACGGCTTGGTCTGCGATTGCCCGCAGCGGCACAGTCGCACCGGCGCTTCGGTTGCGATGGGAACACCGAGATGATCGACGATCGGAATGCCGCCGTCGGGTTCATAGGGCCCGTTGCGCCTCACGACGATGCGCGGACGTGTCGTGCGTGCGTCGCGCGCGGCCGGGGCGGAGCTGTCCTCTGTCATGCCTTGCTGGTCCTGCTGTTCTCCCAACCCCGCGAAGCGTGCTTAGATGCATCGATGGCCGCTCTCAACGAACCAGATGGAAAGTGCGGCGGGAGAACGGGATGATACGCAAGACCAAGCGGAAGTACGGTTGCCCGGTCGAGTTCTCGATCGACCAGCTCAGCGGCAAGTGGAAGACCGTGATCCTGAGCCGGCTGAAAATCCGCCCAATGCGCTACGGCGAATTGTGCCACGACATCCCGCAGCTCAGCGACAAGATCCTCACCGAGCGCCTGCGCGATCTCTGCAATTCAGGCTTCGTCAGGCAGGAGCGCGCCGGCAGCTCCTCGCGCTACTGCCTGACGGGGCGCGGCGAGACGCTGAAGCCGATGCTGCAGGCGCTGTACGAATGGGGCGAGGCCAACGCCGATACGTTCGGCGTCCGCTTCGCGAGCGCGGAGGCGGATGAGAGATGAGGGCGCTGTCAAAATATCGAAAACAACCCCATGCAAAGGTGCTGGCGGCGCCCAGCGTTCGACGGCCATCTTGACACGTCGGGCAACTCAGCAATATATTTCTAATATTCCGAAATCATGCAGGCGTCCCTCGCGGGAGCGGGGCAGCCCTTTCGCGAATCGGACGAAGGAAGGCGGTTTCCGCAAGCCGGTTGCTTGATGGATGTGGACGCGAGTTGAAGCGCGGTTCACAATTTAGGATTGAGAATAATCGCAACGATTGGATCGTTAATATGTCCGGCACGCCCAAAGCGAACGACTACTTGGAAATCTACGAATCCCGCGTCCGGCTCGCAATTTTCGTTGCCATGGGCACGATTATGACCGCCGGAGCGCTGTTCATGACCGGAGCGTGTATTGGCGTTCTTCTTGGCTTCCTTGGCCCTCCTTCATCAACGGTTCGCGCGTTTGTTACGCCTATTCTGGTATCGCTGATGGGGATCGCCGGCGTCATCCTGTTCGGATCAGCGGCCATTCACGCCGGCGTCAGGTGGTTCGGCTCGCGCGAACCAGTGCTCTTCATGACGCGTGACGGCTTCAAAGACATCCGGATCAGCGCCGATTGGATTCCATGGTCCGCGATTTTGTCTTTGAAGAATTACCACGGCAAAGGCGTCGTTGTCGACGTTGATCCGAACTTCCTCAAGGAGCATCTGCGGCTGGGTGCTAACGCGATTGGCGCAAGCGCGGTTGGGCATCCATCTCCTTTGCGACGTCCTCGGCGCACCGGATGAAGCGGTGCACGATCGGACTCAATGAACGGTTCTTCAGGGTGATGATTGACACAGGCCACGGTCGGGCGGGGAGGTCGACCGGCAGCGCCTTTAGCGAATAGCGTTCGGCGTACAGGTGCAATACCGAGCGCGGCAATGTGGTGATGAAATCCCCCGTCGCGATCAGTTGGGTCCGCATATGCACCGAGAGCGTTCGCATGCTGATATTGGGCACCTCAAGTCCCTGTGCCGCGAAGGCCTCCGTGACCACCGAGTGATTCCATATCCCTGGCTCGGTCAGGATCCAGCGTTCGTGAACGATGTCGGCAAGTTCAATTTTGCGACGATTGAACCAGCGGTTGTTCGGCCCTGCGGCGACAACAAGCTCGTCCTCGAACAGTGTTCTGACATCGACTTCATCTGGAATCTCCGGCGCGCCAAAACTGCGGTTGCCCCGGGCGATCACGAGGTCGATCTTGCGGTCGAGGAGAAGCGACAGCCGACCGAGATTAATGTGCTCGACGTCAAGAACGGCGCGCGGGTATTGCCGGAAGAATAGATTGGCAATCCGCGGCAACACGGCAGATGAAATGGACTCGGGACAACCGACGCGCACCTCGCCCGTTGTTTGATTGCTGAGGAATGAAATTTCCTCCATTCCATGACGCAACTCGTCGAGGGCCGCGCGGCTCCGTCGGAGGAGAACGTCCCCAAACACCGTGGATGCGACACCACGGGTGCTGCGGTCGAGCAGTCTGACCTGCAGAGTGGCTTCGAGATCCGCAATCATCTGCGATATCGCCGACTGGGTAACGCCGAGCTTCACAGCCGCCTTGGATATACTCCCAGATTGAATCACGGTCGCGAACGCGTGCAGGTCGTGCAGACGTATGCGCCGGCCGATGCGAGCTTCCCAGTTGGAGGCCTTTGCCATCGCCAATCCTAATGCAGTTAGTAGCAAATTCTCCCTTCTGCTTATGACGCCTTCAGGGCAGTTTCAACGCTGAACTCATCCCCGGGCGCCGCGAATGCCACGTGGAAACTCGGATGGCCATCCTTCCGGGGAACATGTGCATCAATCAGAGGAGGTTGGCCATGGCGAGCGTTGTTGGTCTGTTTGTCGCCTCCGCCATTGGACAGCCCATGCAGACGTGCACCTCAGTGCGGGTTTTTGCCGGTCGCGGGCTGGAAGGGGATCGATACGAACGTGGTGAGGGCTCTTACTCGAAATTGCCGCGCGCGGCAGCACGCCATGTTTCCCTCATCGCCTGCGAAGCCATCGAGGCCGCGAATAGAGAGTTGGTCCAGCGAGGTCTCATTCCCTTCGAAGTGAATGAAACGCGACGCAACATCGTCATCGACGGTATGGACGTCTATGGATTGCTGGGCAAGGAATTCCGCATCGGCGCCGTGCGCCTGCGCGGCTCCGAACCGACAAGGCCATGCCATCTCCCGTCCGCAGTCACTGGCAAGATGGGATTTGCGGAGGCTTATCGCGATCGAGGCGGCGTGCGGGCCGAGGTTCTCTCGGATGGAATTATTTCGATCGGCGACCTCATTCAAACGGATTAATGGAGCGGGTCTGCTCTTGGCTCCCAAGCCGACCTTTTCTCAGGGGTTGCAACTTCCGCTTTCGGGAGGGAAGCCGACCATGGTCAAATTGCGTCGTGGCCGGCTTCTGGCCCATCGCGAACATAACTGCGCTCAGGTGCGGACTTGGTCGCCATAGGAGCAAAGCGGGCGTAGTCACAAGTCACATGACGCCGCCGGTTTTATAGGTACATGCCTTACCCCACCGCCTTCGCCGCCGCGCGGCCCGCATTGCGGCCCGAGAACAAGCAGCCGCCGAGGAAGGTGCCCTCCAGCGAGCGATAGCCGTGCATGCCGCCGCCGCCGAAGCCGGCGGCTTCGCCTGCGGCATAGAGCCCGCGGATGATCTGGTGGTCGTGTCCGAACACGCGCGAGTCGAGGTCGGTCTCGAAGCCGCCGAGCGTCTTGCGGGTCAGGATGTTGAGCTTCACCGCGATCAGCGGGCCGTGTTCGGGATCGAGGATGCGATGCGGCTTCGCGGTGCGGATCAGCCTGTCGCCGATGTAGCGGCGCGCATTGTGCAGGTTCATCACCTGCGCATCCTTCACGAAGGGATTGGCGATCTCGCGGTCGCGCGCCTCGATCTGGGCCTTGATGCGATCGAGCTTCAACAGGTCGTTGCCGGCGAGCGAATTCATGGCGCCGACGAGGTCGGCGAGATTGTCGCGCACGATGAAGTCGGCGCCGTGCCGCTTGAACGCCTCGACCGGCGCTGGCGCGCCTTTGTTGGTGGCGCGCTTGATCGTCATGCGCCAGCTCTTGCCGGTCAGATCGGGATTCTGCTCCGAGCCGGAGAGCGCGAATTCCTTCTTGATGATGCTCTGGGTCAGGATGAACCACGAATAGTCGTAGCCCGTGCCCATGATGTGGTGCAGTTGCCCGAGCGTGTCGGAGCCCGGAAACAGCGGCGCGGGCAGCCGCTTGCCCGTGGCGTCGAACCACAGCGATGACGGCCCCGGCAGGATGCGGATGCCATGGCGCGGCCAGATCGGATTCCAGTTCTGGATGCCTTCGACGTAGTGCCACATCCGATCGCGATTGATCAGCCGTCCGCCGGCGGCCTCGGTGATGCCGATCATGCGGCCATCGACGTGTTCGGGCACGCCGGAGATCATGAACTTCGGCGGCTGGCCGAGCCGCGTCGGCCAGTTCTGCCGCACCAGGTCATGATTGCCGCCGATGCCGCCGGAGGCGACGATCACCGCCTGCGCGCGCAGCGAGAAGTCGCCGATCACCGTGCGCGAGGAACTCTTGCCGCGCTCGACGGTGGTTGGTTCCAGGATCGCGCCGCTCACGCCGTCAGCGGTGCCATTGGTTACACTTAGCGCGTCAACGCGGTGGCGGAACTTGAAGGTTAACCGTCCGTTGTTCGCGGCCTCACGCGCCCGCCGCTCGAACGGTTCGACGATGCCGGGGCCGGTGCCCCAGGTGACGTGGAAGCGCGGAACCGAGTTGCCGTGGCCCATCGCGTCGTAGCCGCCGCGCTCGGCCCAGCCGACGATCGGGAAGTTGCGATGGCCCATCGCGCGCAGCCAGGCGCGCTTCTCGCCAGCGGCGAAGGCAACGTAGGCCTCGGCCCATTTGCGCGGCCAGTGATCCTCGTCACGATCAAAGCCCGCGGTTCCCATCCAGTCCTGCAATGCAAGGTCGATGGAATCCTTGATGCCGAGCCGTCGTTGCTCCGGCGAATCGACCAGGAACAGTCCACCAAACGACCAAAAAGCCTGCCCGCCGAGGCTTTGCTCGCCCTCCTGATCGAGCACGATGACGCGCTTGCCGGCATCCGCGATCTCGGTTGCCGCGACGAGGCCGGCGAGCCCGGCGCCAACCACGATCACGTCTGCATCGTCAGCCATTTTCAGCTCTCCCCGGCCCGCGGCGATTCAAGACCGCCTCATTGCGCGCGGTCAACATCGAGCGGCGCTTGCCGGTGGCGAGGAGCGACCAAGCGGTTGTGGCAAGTTGTTCCAGTTTGGGACCTTGCAGCTTTCGACTGCAGCGTGCGCGCAACACCCAATTTGAATTTGATTTGAAGAGCCGCGCTCGTCTGGACAAAAATTCAGTCTCGCAACACGCTCTCGCCCATCTTGCATCACAAGACAATCAGATTCGGTTTCGACTGGGGCTGGCCAATGAAGTTGATGACGGGGTTGCTCGCTGCGGTTCTACTGCTGGCGGGAATGGGGGCGTCGCATGCCGTGGTCAGGATCGCCGACGATCGCGGCGGGCGGATCGGAACCTACGTCGACAGATATCAAAATCTGCGCTCGTCGGGCGAGACCGTGATCATCGACGGGCTCTGCGCATCGGCCTGCACCATCGTGCTCGGCGCGGTTCCGCGCAGCCGGATTTGCGTCACCTCGCACGCCACGCTCGGCTTTCATGCCGCCTGGGATTTCGGTGCCAACGGCCGTGCCGTCACCAATCCTGAAGCGACCCATATGCTCTATTCGATGTACCCGCCCGCGGTGCGCAGATGGATCGCCGCGCGCGGCGGCTTGACGCCGCGGATGCTCTTCCTCCGCGGCAAGCAACTACAGGCGCTCTACAAGCCCTGCTATCTCGACGCCCAGGCGTCGGCGGGCAGGCCCAGTTCGCACTGACCGCCGACGACGCGGTTAGGCCTCGCCCCGCAATTTGCCGGGAAGCGAGGGCGGAGATTGGGAATTGATGGGTCGAAAGAGCGTCCTTCGGGTCGCAGCCTCCGCATGACGTGATCGCGCCGAAAGCCATCGCGCTTGCCGGCCGGCGGAACCCGCCTTATCTCAAACCCATGGTCCAGCCGATCTCCGCCCGACTTATCGCCGGCCCGGCGCAGGGCCGAGTGGCGTCTGCGATCCTCTGGGGCGCTGCCGGTATCGGCGGGCTGGCTCTGGTTGCCGCTGCCGTGCTCTGGTTCCATTACGGGACTGCGGTGTTTTTCGAAATGATCACCGCCGGCATCTCCGCCTGCTTCTAAGAGAGGACGTTCGCCATCATGCCCCGGACCACCCGCCCGCTGGTGATCTTTGCCGCCTTCGCCATCAGCCTGGCGGTCGGCCTCGCCCTCATGCTGTGGGCGGTCGGGGGCTTGCGCACGGTCGCCGCGCCGGCCGCGATCGGCGGCCCGTTCCAGCTCACCGATCAGTCCGGCCGGACGGTCACCGACAAGGACCTCAAGGGCAAGCCGACGCTGATCTTCTTCGGGTTCACCCATTGCCCTGACGTTTGCCCGACCTCGCTGTTCGAGATCTCGGAGGTGTTGAAGGCGATGGGCAAGGACGCCGACCGGGTGAACGCCTACTTCGTCTCGGTCGATCCTGAGCGCGACACCGCAGCCGCGATGAAGGATTACCTTTCGAGTTTCGATCCGCACCTGAAGGGCCTCACCGGCGATCCCGCCGCGGTTGCGAAAGTGCTGTCCGAATATCGGGTCTACGCCAAGAAGGTGCCGCTCAAGGACGGCGACTACACAATGGATCACACCGCGCTGATCTATCTGATGGATCGCGACGGTAATTTCATTTCGCCGTTCAATCTGAAACGGACGCCCGACGAAGCGGCGGCCGACCTGAAAAAGTATCTCTGAGCCAGCGGCTCGGGCACGATCCTTGCGAAGAGCCGCTCTCCGCTGTTCGCGTCACCCGCCAATTCCGGGCAGAATTAACCCATTCGGCGCTCGCTTCGGGCGTCGAATGGTCTATAAGCCCAGCCAATTCCTTTTAAATTGCCGGTCATGTCCGATCAGTCCGCCCGATCCGTTGCCGCCTCGTTGCGCCCAGCCGTCCGGCTGGCCGGGTGGGTGGTCGCGGGCGCGTTGCTCGGCTTGACCGTGCCGGTGGCCGCGCAGACGCGGTCGGAGCAGCCGGCGCCCGCGGAGACCTCGCCGGCAAAGCCGGTTCCGGCGCCGGTGCAAGCGGCTCCCGCAGCCCCCGCGCCCGCCGCCCCGCCAGTCGCGGCTCAGACCCCGGCGCCGAAGGCAGCCCAAGCCGCACCGCAGGCGGTGCCCGGCTTCTGGGACCCGCGGCGGCGCCCGGATCGGCCGGACCTGTCGCGCCTCACGGTGATCCGCTTCCTGACCGAGACCGATTACCCGCCGTTCAACTTCACCGGCCCCGACGGCAATCCGGCCGGCTTCAATGTCGATCTGGCCCGCTCGCTCTGCGACGAGATCAAGGTCACCTGCACCATCCAGATGCGCCGTTTCGAGACCCTGATCGATGCGCTCGCAACCAATCGCGGCGATGCCATCATCGCGTCGATGGCGGTGACGCCGCAGCTCCGCACCAAGGTCGATTTCACTGATCCCTATTACCGTGCACCGGCGCGTTTCGTGTCGCGCCGCGACAACGTGATGCCGGAAATCCGTCCCGAATATCTCGAGGGCAAGAAGGTCGGTGTGATCGCCGGGACCTCGCACGAGGCCTATCTCAAGGCGATGTTCACCGACGCCGAGATCCATTCTTATCCCAATGACGACGCGCTGCGTGCGGCGCTGCGCCGCGGCGACGTCGACTTCATCTTCGGCGACGCGATCTCGCTGGCGTTCTGGATCAACGGTACCGATTCAGCAGAATGCTGCGCCTTCTCCGGTGGTCCCTTCGTCGACAGCCGCTATTTCGGCGAGGGCATCGGCATTGCCGTGCGCAAGGGCAACGACCTGCTCCGGCAATCGTTGAATTGGGCGCTGTTCCGGATCTGGGAAAAAGGCCGCTTCACTGATCTGTGGCTGCGCTACTTCTCGATCAGCCCGTTCTGACGCGGAGTCCTTCATCTCGCCCCGCCCGCGGGGAGAGGTCGGAATTCAAACGCAGCTTGAAGTCCGGGTGAGGGGGAATCTCCGCGAATCCGTCTCTTACCGATGATGCGGATCGACCCCTCACCCCAACCCTCGCCCCGCAAGAGTGGGGCGAGGGAGCCAGTGCCGGCTTCGCCCTTGTTTTGCATTTTGCCGTGGAAGCGTTAGTTTTGCGGCCTTTTTTGGAGAGAGTCTGAGGAATGTCCGTGATTGATCTTGCCGCCAGCCCGAGCGACCTGCGCGCGCTCGCCGAACAATCCAACGCCTGGCCGTTCGAGCAGGCGAAAGCGATCGTGGCGCGGCTGAGGAAAAATCCGAAGGACGAGGTGCTGTTCGAGACCGGCTACGGCCCGTCGGGCCTGCCGCATATCGGCACCTTCGGCGAGGTCGCGCGCACCTCGATGGTGCGCCACGCCTTCCGCGTGCTCACCGAGGACAAGATCAAGACGCGGCTGCTTGCGTTCTCCGACGACATGGACGGCCTGCGCAAGGTGCCCGACAACGTGCCGAACAAGGAGATGTTGGAAAAGCATCTGGGCAAGCCGCTCACCAAGGTGCCCGATCCGTTCGGCACCCATCCGAGCTTCGGCCAGCACAACAACGCCCGGCTGCGCGCCTTCCTCGACCAGTTCGGCTTCGACTACGAATTTGCGAGCTCGACCGAGTATTACACCTCGGGCCGGTTCGATGCGGCGCTGTTGCGCATGCTGGAGCGGATCGAGAAGGTGATGGCGATCATGCTGCCGTCGTTGCGCGAGGAGCGCGCGGCGAGCTATTCGCCATTCCTGCCGATCTGTCCGCGCACCGGCCATGTGCTCTACGTCCCGGTGACGGCGCACGACGCCAAGGCCGGCACGATCTCCTACGACGATCCCGAGACCAAGGAGAGCGTCACCGTCCCCGTCACCGGCGGCCGCTGCAAGCTGCAGTGGAAGCCGGATTGGGCGATGCGCTGGTTCGCGCTCGGCGTCGACTATGAAATGGCCGGCAAGGATCTGATCGACTCGGTCAAGCTGTCCGGCAAGATCTGCTCGGCGCTCGGCGGCACGCCGCCCGAGGGATTCAACTACGAACTGTTCCTCGACGAGAAGGGCCAGAAGATCTCGAAGTCGAAGGGCAACGGGCTGACCATCGACGAATGGCTGCGCTACGCCTCGCCGGAATCGCTGTCGCTGTTCATGTATCGCGAGCCGAAGGCGGCAAAGCGGCTGTTCTTCGACGTCATTCCGCGCAATGTCGACGACTACCAGCAGTTCCTCGACGGCTTCCCAAGGCAGGAAGCGCGCCAGCAGTTGCAGAATCCGGTCTGGCACATTCACGCCGGCAAGCCGCCGCAGGCCGACATGCCCGTCACCTTCCAGCTCCTGCTGACGCTGGTGTCGTCATCGAACGCGGAGAACGCGGAGACGCTGTGGGGCTTCATCGGCCGCTACCGGCCGGGCGTGACGCCGCAGACCCATCCGAAGCTCGATGCGATGGTCGGCTACGCCATCAACTATTATCGCGACTTCGTGGCGCCGACCAAGCAGTTCCGCGAGCCGACCGAGAGCGAACGCGCAGCGTTGCAGGACCTGCGCGATGCGCTCGCCAACATGGCGCCGGACGCCACCGCCGAGGACATCCAGAACGTGGTCTACGAGATCGGCCGCCGCGAGCCGTTCCTCGACCTGAACAAGAAGGGCAAGGACGGCCGCCCCGGCGTCTCGCTCGACTGGTTCAACATGCTGTACCAGGTGCTGCTCGGCCAGGAGAAAGGCCCGCGCTTCGGCTCCTTCGTCGCGGTCTACGGTGTGACGAACGCGGTCAACATGATCGACGGCGCGCTGGCGCGGTCGTCGTAGTTGGGGTGAGGTCGCGTCGGGTGGGCAAAGGCGCAAGCGCCGTGCCCACCACTCATCCGACGTGCAAGTAAAGGTGGGCACGCTTCGCTTTGCCCACCCTACGGAACATCCGTAGCCCGGATGGAGCGCAGCGAAATCCGGGAATGTCGCCGGCGCGCTCGGTCGTCCCGGATTGCGCTGCGCTGCATCCGGGCTTCTGTAACGGGCCTTGGTTAGTCAATCCCTTTTGCGTCATCCGCTCGCCGGGAACCTGCTTCTGTACGGGATCGGCGCTGTGGCCGTCGCCTGATGGGGTTCTAGGGAGGAGCAGGTC